>JAESFI010000022.1_pt1 | contig 384707 bp, 355 predicted proteins | sample 9269361 | NCBI WGS metagenome assembly JAESFI01 (sample SAMN14504119, study PRJNA617095) | algae metagenome | isolation source: Brasilonema angustatum HA4187-MV1 and co-occurring heterotrophs from moss... | place: USA: Manoa Valley, Honolulu, Hawaii | collected 2009-07-20 | reverse complement strand
CCGCGCTGGAAGCAGACTGAGTTGCTCTCGGCTCTCGCCGGACTTGAATGTGCGATTCGTCATGAACAGAATCGTACATCAACTCCCCGAAATGCCGAGTTCTTGCTCGGCCTCGACGGGCAAAACACCCCGCACGCTGTCAATCCGCCCTCGCGAAAATATTTCACTTTACCGAAATTCGGATTTGTCGTATGTGCCACCTATCCCGGCTCATCCTCGAGGGGCGATCATGGTGTCGTCACGATACGCGAGCCGGGTTGCGGTGGACGCGGCAGCGTCGGGTACGAGACGTCAGGGCAGGGCGGATTGCTCTCCGTGAGCCCAAAACTTCGTGCCGACGAGCGGCGCTGTCAGGTTCGTTTCGCCAGTAAGTTTCCGGCTCCGTCGACAGGGCCGGGAAAACTGCGGCGAACAGCGAGCCGTGCGTACGGCAAAACCGTGTGGTCCTGGCCGTCGTTGCTACGGTCAAGCCTTGGCGGATGCGGCAGTCGCGTCAACCGGCGCGGCGCCGGCGACTTCCGCGGAGGCGAGGGAGGCTAAAGGGAATTCGGCTCCCGGGAGAGCACGGCATAAGCCGTCCGACCATCGCGCAGGGAAGGCCGTGTGTGCGGCTTCACCTGTATGCCGCTGTGCAGTTCTTCTGCGTGTGCTGTCGCACAGCGGACCGTGGGTGCCAGCCGGCACCCGGCCTTCCCTGCGCCCTCCTGGGAAAGAGGGTGAAGAGATCAAACAAAGCTCGGGTGAATTAAGCCGCGAGAATGCGAAGGCGTGTCTGCAAGACCGTAGGATGGGTAGAGCGAAGCGAAACCCATCATGCTTCCGCGAGGACGATGCGCGATGGGTTTCGCTTCGCTCTACCCATCCCACGACGATGTGGGGACAGCGGTGCGCCACTTCCGCTCTCGTGCCCCGGACGCAGCGCAGCGTCACTTCGACGGTGCGCTGCAGAGCCGGGGCCCATGTATCTGCATCGTACCGTGCCACCTTCTGGGTTCCGGCTCTGCGCAGCAACGCTTACGCGTTGCAGCGCGTCCGGGACACGAGATCCGAGCACGCTTCGAACGCCGCCGCCCTACCACCGATAGCTCAACGTGCCGATCACCTGACGCCGCTCGCCGGCGTAGCAATAGCCGGCCTGGCAGGTCGCATACTGCCTGTCGAACAGATTGGTGGCGTTCACGCGCATATAGGCGCCGCGGAAACTCCGGTCGAGCTTGCCGAGATCGTAGTCGATCACGGCGTCGAACAGGGTCTGCGCCGCATTCTCGAACGTATTCTGGTCGTTGCCGAAATTGGCGCCGATATAGCGCACGCCGAGGCCCAGTCCCAACCCTTCGACCGGCGTGCCCGACTGGAACGTGTATTTGCCGAACGCTGCGAACGAATCCCTGGGGATGCCGGAATATTCATTGCCGGTCGTATCGGTATTGCCGCGCGTGATCATGACGTTGAGATGAGTATAGGCCGCGGTGAGATCGAAGCCCGGCTTGAGCGCCAGCTTGGCCTCGAGTTCGAGGCCCTTGGATTCGACCTGTCCGGTCGCCGCCTGGAACGCGATGTCGTCGGGGTTGGTGCGCAGGACATTGTCCTGCTTGATGTCGAACAAGGCGGCGGTGAGCAGCAGCGGAACGTTCGGCATCTGGTATTTGACGCCCACTTCCGTCTGCTCGCCGGTGGTCGGCTTGAACGTGGCCCCCGTCACGTCAACGCCGGTCTGCGGGCTGAACGAGGTGGCGTAGCTGACATAGGGCGCAATGCCGTTGTCGAAGAGATAGCTGAGGCCGGCGCGGCCGGTGAACGCGGAAGGCTTGGAGGTTTGCGGCGTTCCGTCCAGCGTCGTCGTCGTGCTCTGCGAGACCCAGCTCTGGCGGCCATTGAGCGTCAGGATGAATCCGCCGAGCCTGGCCTGCTCCTGCGCGTAGATCCCGACCTCGTTGGTCGATTGCTTGGTGAAGATCGAAAATGCCGGCGAGGCGATCGCCTGGGCGCCGTAGTTCATGGTCGCAAGATTGAGGTCGGGCGCCGACCCGTACCCGATCTTGTCATCGTAGCGGGACTGACTGTAGTCGACGCCGAACAGCACGGTGTTCCTGATCGCGCCGAGCGAGAACTTGGCTTCGGCCTGGTTGTCGAGGGTGGCGGTCTTGAGATTGTCCACGATACGCCAGGCGGACCGCGAGGCGGTCTGGGTCGCGGTGTCGAGCGAATCGATCTGGGTGTATTTCGCGTCCACGCCGACCTGATAGAACCGGAAATTCTGCCGCACGGTCCAGGTGTCGTTGATATTGTGCTCGAACGCATAGCCGATGCGGAACTGCTTCTGGTCCATCGCGCTGAACGCCGGATCGTTCGAGTAGATGTTGGTCAGCTTCCCGTCCGCCGTCCGGGCGTTTCCGATGCTCGCAGCAGTGCGGCTGCTCTGATATTCGCTGAGGATCGTGAAGGTCGTGTCGAGGTCGGGCTTCCAGGTCAGGGCAGGGGCAATATAGGCGCGGTCGTCGTCATTGCCGGGAAACCAGGTCTTGGCGTCGCGCAGCAAGCCCGTCAGCCGGTAGTAAAGCTGATCGCTGCCGGGCACCGGGCCGCCGACGTCGAAGCTGCCCTGGTAGCGATCGTAATTGCCGGCCTGCAATTGCACCTCGCCGAACGGCGTCTGCGTCGGCCGCTTCGTCGTGACATCGACGATGCCGCCGGGAGAGCCGAGGCCGTAGAGACCGGAGGCGGGCCCGCGCAGAATCTGCACGCTTTCGAGACCATAGGGCTCGATCTTGGGAATGGCGAAGTTGCCGCCGCCCTGGCGCAGGCCGTCGCGATAGATGCCGGTATACGTTACGTCGAAGCCACGCATGGAAAAGGCATCGAAGCGCGGATCGTAGCCGAACGCGGTGGTGGTGACGCCGGGCGTGTAGTTGACGGCGTCCTTGAGCGTCTGGACGTTGCGATCCTCGAGCTCCTTCTTGGTCACCACCGAGAGCGATTGCGGCGTCTCGAGCAGCGGCGTGTTGGTCTTGGTGCCGGCGGAACTGGTGGTCGCGACATAGCCAACCGGTGCACCGGCTGCGCCGCCGGCCGCTTGCGAAGCGCGCTCCTGGCTGGCCGTCAAATTGGCGCGCCGGTTCGTCGAAGCAGCGCGAGACGATCGGGTGCGCTGACTGGACGCTGCCGCCGTGCTGCGCGGCTTCGGCGCACTCGGCGCCTCGACTGTGACCGGCGGCAGGTTGCTGCTCTGCGCCTGCGCCCGGGACGGCAATGCTTCAACAGATACGAATACGACCGAACCCAACATCGTCGCGTTGATTGCAGCTGCGCTGCCAAACCAACGATGTTTCCTCTCCAACAAAGCAACGCCCACCGATGATGATCCCCAATTTTCGTCGACATGATTCACTCGCACGCGTGCAGCGGTGTGCTGACGCGCGCAGAGCGATGCGGACTTCTATTGGTGACGCGTGCCGAATTCCACACGCGCAAAATAGAATTGCTTGAACGTGCGGTGAGCGAGTTTGGAATGATTCAAGTTGCGTTCGAGGAGTGCGTGATGGTGCGCGGCAAATTCCTGCACGCCCACATCATGCGTTGGCGCGCGATGCCAACATTCGATCGACGAGATGTCGCTGAATGCGACAGCATGTCGCTGGCGGTCTCACTCATCGAGGCCACGTTCAGTGTGACGGCAGGCGACTCACCAGGAGATCGGAATAAAGAGTCCGGGCATTGCTCAATGTTGCTGAACGTTGGCGGCGTGGGAACGCGTGCGGTCTCGTTCGACGCCGATGCATGCCCGTGATCGCCGGCGCGGCCGCGCCCGTGCCGCGCGATGCGATTGACCGCGCGAATGAAATTCAACGCGCAGAAACATGCGGCAACTTCAAAGCCACATCGCGGCCACAGCTCTCTCGTTTGAGAACAGGCAGGGTACTCTCGAGGTGTGGAATGTCGTTGTTGCGGGCCTGGCTGATCGTGGCGGTGCTGAGTGGCGTACCGGTTGCGAGTTCGTTTCCCTTGGCGCTGCTGCCGCAGCCGGCCGCCGCGCAGACCGTGGAGACGATCGTCGTCGAGGGCAATCGCCGCGTCGAGGCCGAGACGGTCCGCTCCTATTTCAGGCCTGGTCCCGGCGGTCGCCTCGATCAGCCGGCGATCGACGACGGCCTCAAGGCGCTGATCGGGACCGGCCTGTTCCAGGACGTCAAGATCAACCAGGCCGGCGGCCGCATCGTCGTGTCGGTGGTGGAGAACGCCGTGATCGGCCGCATCGCCTTCGAGGGCAACAAGAAGATCAAGGACGAGCAGCTCACGGCCGAGATCCAGTCCAAGGCGCGCGGGACCTTCTCGCGGGCGCTGGTGCAGTCCGATACGCTGCGGATCGCCGAGATCTATCGCCGGTCCGGCCGCTATGACGTGCGCGTCACGCCCGAGATCATCGAGCAGCCCAGCAATCGCGTCGATCTCATCTTCACGATCGAGGAGGGCGTCAAGACCGGCGTCAAGTCGGTCGAGTTCATCGGCAACAGCGCCTATTCGGCCGCGCGGCTGCGCGACGTGATCAAGACGCATGAGAGCAATTTGCTCAGCTTCCTCGGCAACAATGACATCTACGACCCCGATCGGGTTGAGGCCGATCGTGATCTGATCCGGCGCTTCTACCTCAAGAACGGCTTCGCCGACGTCCAGGTCGTGGCCGCGCTCACCGAATACGATCCGGACAAGAAGGGCTTCCTCGTCACCTTCAAGATCGAGGAAGGCCAGCAATACCGCGTCGGTTCAGTCGACTTCCGCTCCAGCATTGCCAATTTCGACGCGGCCTCGCTGCGCTCCTATTCGCGCGTCGGGGTCGGTTCGCTCTACAACGTGGAATCGGTCGAGAAGTCGACCGAAGAGATGCAGATCGAGGCGTCACGCCGCGGCTATTCCTTCGCCGTGGTGCGGCCGAGCGGGGATCGCAACTTCGAGGCCCACACCGTCTCCGTCGTGTTCAACGTCGACGAGGGGCCGCGCTCCTATATCGAACGCATCAATCTGCGCGGCAACACCCGCACCCGCGATTACGTGATCCGCCGCGAGTTCGACATCTCGGAAGGCGATGCCTACAACCGCGCGCTGGTCGACCGTGCCGAGCGCCGCCTGAAGAACCTCGACTACTTCAAGAGCGTCAAGATCACCACGGAGCCGGGCTCCTCCAGCGACCGCGTCATCCTGATCGTCGACATGGAAGAGAAATCGACCGGCGACTTTTCGATCTCGGGCGGCTATTCCACCACCGACGGCGCGCTTGCGGAGGTCTCGATCTCCGAGCGCAATCTGCTGGGCAAGGGGCTCTACGGCAAGGCGTCGGTCAGCTACGGCCAGTATTCGCGCGGCATATCGCTGTCCTTCGTCGAGCCTTACTTGCTCGACTACCGGCTGGCCCTCGGATTCGACACCTATTGGCGCCAGCAATTGTCGAACAGCTATACGAGCTATGGCGTGACGACGCTGGGCTTCTCCCCGCGCATCGGCCTTGCGCTGCGGGAGGATACCACGCTCCAGCTCCGCTATTCGCTGTATCAGCAGAGCATCACGCTCGCGAGCGCCTACAACAACTGTAACAACAACGCGTCGAACAGCTCGCTGGCCTTCAACCCGACACCGGCCTACATCAAGAACGTGCTCGGCGGCGTGGATCCGACCAACGCCACGGATTCGGGCGTCTATGGCTATGGCTGCTATGGCGACGGCGAATCGAGCCTGCCGGTCCGAAAGGAACTCGCGAACGGCGCGACCTGGACGTCGGCGATCGGCTACACGCTGAACTACAATACGCTCGACAACACCAAGAACCCGACCGACGGACTACTGGTCGACTTCCGGCAGGATTTCGCCGGCGTCGGCGGCGACGTGACCTATCTGAAGACCGCGCTGGACACCAAGTACTACACGTCGCTGGTGTCCGAGATCGTCAACGTGATCCACCTTCAGGGCGGCATCCTCAACAAGATCGGCAACAACGATTTGCGCATGCTGGATCATTTCCAGATGGGACCGAACCTCGTGCGCGGCTTCGCCTCCAACGGCATCGGTCCACGCGATATCAGCTACTACAATTACGGCGCGGCCGGCGATGCGCTCGGCGGAACGAAATACTGGGGCGCGTCGATGGAGCTGCAGATGCCGTTCTGGTTCCTGCCGAAGGAAGTCGGCCTCAAGGGCGCGGTCTATGCCGATGCCGGCTCGCTCTGGGGTTACCAGGGGCCGACGTCGTGGGCAGCCACGGGCGAGGTCAACACCAAGGCCTGTCCGACCTGCGGATTGCAATATGACGACGGCAACACGGTGCGCTCGTCCGTCGGTGTCGGCCTGATCTGGGCCTCGCCGTTCGGCCCGCTGCGCTTCGACTACGCGGTGCCGATCACGAAGGGCAAATACGACATCGTCCAGGAGTTCAGGTTCGGAGGCGGCACCTCATTCTAGGAGGCGGAGCTGCGGGGCGACGTCGCGGCAGTCGTCGTGCATTTGTGAAAATCCGTGATGGGGTCCGCGTGCCCGCGCGTGGACAGCCATCGGCGGATGTCCGATAATGGCCCTGCAATCTGCAGGACCCTGTGGCCTGCACTTGCGCTCCCACAGAAGGACAATCCACATGACACAGGCAGGCGCCTACGGGGAGAGGCTTGGCCAGTTCCTGCGTTTGAAGGATGCGCCGCCCGCTTTGGTCGTGCGCTCGCTGCGCAGCGCCGAGCTTGCGGTCACCGAGACCCGGAATGACCGGCCCGTTCCCGGCCTGTCCGGGTCGCTGGCCGCCGAAGATGCGTTTCTGGTCAGCCTGAAGCTGCACGACTATCCGGATTGCGAGCTCTGGGAGCGCGGCAAATCAGTCATGACGGCCGACGTTCACGCCGGCACGACCTATCTCTACGACCTCAAGCGCGACCCGCGCTACGTGATCGACAAGCCGTTCCACTCGCTGTTTTTCTACATTCCACGCTCGGCGCTGGACAGCATCGCCGAGCAAAGCAATGCGCCGCGGATCGACGAGCTCGACTGCCAGATCGGCGTCGGGCATGACGATGGCATCATCCGCCACATTGGCGCCTCGCTGCAGGAGAGCCTGCGTCGGCCGGACGAGGCCAATCAGCTTTTCATCGACCACATGATGCTCGGGCTCACCGCCCATGTCGCCCGGACCTATGGCGGGCTTCAGCGCACCTCTGCGCCCGCGCGCGGCGGTCTTGCACCGTGGCAGGCCAAGCGCGCCTGCGAGCGGCTCGAATCGGATCTCGGTGGCAAGCTCTCGCTGCAGAAGGTGGCGGCCGAGCTCGATCTGTCGGTCAGTCACTTCTCGCGCGCGTTCCGGATCTCCGTCGGCCTGCCGCCGCATCAATGGCTGCTGCATCAGCGCGTGAAGGCCGCCAAGCAGTTGATGAGCGTTCGCGACCTGCCGCTGTCGGAGATCGCGATGTCGGCCGGGTTCGCCAACCAGAGCCACTTCACGCGGGTGTTTTCCGCGATCGTCGGCCTCAGCCCCGCCGCATGGCGCCGCGAGGCACTGGGCGCCCCGAGCGGCGAGGCGTAAAGCGGCATCCTCAGCGGCGCCTGGCGAGCGAGATGGTATAGGCGGCGCGGCGCGCGGCGAAGATCTCGTCCGGGGGATGACCGATGCCATCGGCCAGATTGGCCGGATTGAAGATCGAGGCGTCGCAGGCCGGATCGGGCTCAAAGGCCGTGATCACGATGGTGCCGAGGCGCACCTCGTCGCGATTGTCCTCGTCCGGCCAGCGCATGGTGACGTCCATGGTGGGATCACCGGGGCGGTCGAGCAGGGCCATGACGTTGAAGCGGACATGGCCGGCGGCAATTCGCTTCCCAAGATCGTCGTGCAGGAAATCGGCCGGCTTCGCCTTGGCCTCGTCCTCGCTGAGTGTGATCTCGCCGCCGGCCGGAACGACCTTGAACTTGATGAAACGCGTCTCGCCTTGCTCGTTCGTGGCCGGAAAGGCGTGCACGCCCCAATACATCGTGCCGGCAAGACTTCCGGGCAGCTGCCGCGCGGCGATGTAATTGGCCTGATTGAGCGTTTCAGGATTGGCCGCCGAGAAGGCTTTCACCTTCGCCATATCAGGCTTGCCGTCCGGCCCCGGAATGCGGGCTTCGAGGAAGGCCTGCATCTGGTCGAGTGTTCGCGCGAAATGCACGGGCGCGCTCTCGACGAGAATATCCGAACGGTGATCGTCGTCGCCGAGCTTGAAGCTGAAGCCGCGCAGCACCAGATTGTTGGTGTCGGCAACACCGGGATTGCCGCCGCCGACCGAGAAGCGCGCCAGCACGCGCGACGGCTTCGTGAAGCTCAGGGATCGCGTGATCTCTCCGGCCCGGTCCGATGGAGTATAGGTGCCGCGAACGCACCAGCCCTTGGCGAAGCTCGCGCGGACCTTTGGCGGATTGCCGGCAACGGCCTTGAGGGCGTCGACGATGGAGGCAGGCGTTGCGGTGCCCTTCGGGCTATCGGACATGGCAGGAATTGATCTCTCGCGTGTGCGAGCGAGATTCTAGTCGCGCTACGGGCCCGCGGTCTTTCCCAAAGCGATCGGGTTTTGCCCGATCCGGCTCAAGACAAGTGCCTACCTATCAGGGAATGGTCGGCTGCGTCTCCGTCAGCGGCACCCAGCCGTCCTCGCTACGCTGGAACAGCGGGCAGCCGTAGACAGCCCGAACCGGAAGCGGCGCCGTCGAGGCCTGCCAGCGGTTGGTCTGCTTCATCGCGACGACCATGCCGGCGATCTCGGCGCCGATCGTCTGCAACAGGCGCACGGCGGCGATCGCGGTCGCGCCGGTCGAGATCGCATCGTCCACCAGCACCACCCTGCGGCCTCCGATGAAAGGCAACAGGTTCGGATCCAGCCGCAGCCTCTTACCGGCATCCGGGCTGGTGATTGAACTGACGGGCTCGGACAGCGCGTCGTCGTACCAGAATTTGCGGGAGTAGCCGAGCGGGACATAGCGCGGCTGTCCGAGTCGTTCGGCAACCTCGGATGCGAAGGCAAGACCGAGGGTCGGCAAACCCACGATGATCTCGGCATCGAAGGCGCGCGCTTGCGTCGCCATGTGGTCTGCCAGCGCCGCGACGACGAGGTGTGACGCCTGGTTGGCGATGAGCGAGGCGACCGCGCGATCGCCATCAGGCAGTTGGCGCAGTGGCAGAACGAGGATGCGGCCGCAGGGCAGGGTGACGGGATAGCCGAAGCGATAGGGCGGCGTCGGCGAAAAGCGCGTGGGGATGTCCGGCGTCAGCTCCTGCCAATAGCCGGTGGTGGCTTCCGTATAGCTGTCGCTCGCGCTCATGATGCAGGCATTGGATGTCTAACCGGCGAGAATGCGCCGGCAGGCGTCGACGAAGACCTGCGCGCCGGTGACGATGTCGGCGTCGGCGGTGTTTTCGGTCCAGTGATGGCTGATGCCGCCGATCGATGGCACGAACAGCATGCCGGCCGGCATGACGGTCGCGAGCATCTGCGCGTCGTGGCCCGCGCCGCTGGGCATGCGGATGGAGCGTCCGTCGGCAAAGGCCTTGCTGGCGGCCTCGATCGCGTCCTGAATGCCCGGGTTCATCATCGCGGGCGCGCCGGTGCGGATTTTCTCCACGTTGACAGTGCAGGGGCCCTTGGCGCTGGCCTCAGCCGCCATGGTCTGCAACAGCTCCTCCAGGCGCGCGATCACGGCCGGGTTGTCGTCGCGGATCTGGAACAGCATTTCGGCGCCGCCGGGGATGATGCTCGGCGCGCCGGGATCGAGGGTGATGCGGCCGGTGGTCCAGACCGTGCGGGGACCGCAGGCGCCCGGAAACCGTTCGTCGATCGCGACGCAGAATTTGGCCAGGGCCAATCCGGCATCCTTGCGCACGGCCATGCGGGTGGTGCCGGCGTGATTCTGCTCGCCGATGAAATTGATCTTGTATTGCCAGATGCCGACGATGGATGTGACGACGCCGATCGCGAGCTTGCCGCTCTCGAGAGTGTCGCCCTGCTCGATATGTGCCTCCAGATATCCGACGTGCCGTCCCGGCTCGACGGCGACGCGCGCGCGTCCCGCAAGCCCCATGTCGGCGAGCGCATCGCGCATGGTGCGGCCGCTGGTGCGGTCGCGCGCGGCGTCGATCTCGGCCTCGGTGACCTGCCCGATATAGGAGCGCGAGCCGAGGAAGCTGCCGAAATGCCCCTCCTCGTCGCACCAGGCGGCCACTTCGACGGCGCCTTTGACGCCGGGATCGATATTGAGAACCCGCGCGGCTTCGAGCGCGTAGACGACGCCGAGCGGGCCGTCGAGCCAGCCGGCGTAGTTCTGGCTTTCCAGGTGCGAGCCGGCCAGGAGCTTCGGCCCCGGCGTTGCGCTGGTGCCGAACACGTTGCCGATGCCGTCGGTCGTCGCGGCAAGGCCGGCGCCGGGCAGCTTTCGCACGAGCCATTCGAGCGACAGCTTGTGCGGCTCGGAGAAGGTCGGCTTGTGCACGCCGGTCTTGTAGGCGCCGATCGCGCGGAGCGCATTGAGGTCGGCGAGGACGCGTGCGCCGTCAACGGAAGGACGATGGTCAGGCATGTTCGGCAACCTTCAGCGCCTCGGTGCGGATTTCCTCGACCAGCCGCTCCTTGAGCTGGACGAATTCCGGCGTGGTCTTGATCTTGTAGGAGCGCGGATGCGGCAGGTCCACATTGATCTCGGCCTTGATCCGGCCGGGGCGCGCGCTCATGACGATGACGCGGCTGCCGAGGAAGATCGCTTCCTCGATGTCGTGGGTCACGAACAGCACGGTCTTCTGGTCGCGCTCCCAGATGCCGAGCAGCATCTCCTGCATCAGGGCACGCGTCTGGTTGTCCAGCGCGCCGAAGGGCTCGTCGAGCAGCAGGATCTTTGGGTCGTTGGCGAGCGCACGGGCGATCGCCGTGCGCTGTTGCATGCCGCCGGAGAGCTGTTTGGGCCAGTGGTTCTCGAAGCCGGACAATCCGACCTGGCGGATCAAGGCATCGGCGATCTTGTGGCGCTCCGCCTCGGACACGCCGCGCTCGCGCAGGCCGAAGGCGATGTTCTCGCGCACGGTCAGCCAGGGGAACAGCGTGTAGGACTGGAACACCATGCCGCGATCTGCGCCGGGGCCGGTGACCTCGCGCCCATCGAGCGTGACGCGGCCGCTGCTCGGACGGTCGAGACCGGCGACGATACGCAGCAGCGTGGACTTGCCGCAGCCCGAAGGGCCGAGGATGGTGACGAAGTCGTTGTTGCCGATGGTGAGGTCGGTCGGCTCCAGCGCCCGCGTCGGCGCATTGCCGTGGCGTGCCGGGAAGGTGCGCGAGACCTGCTCGATCTTCAGCGTGGTCATGCGAGCCTCCACGGAAACAGCCAGGCGTTGAACGCCTTGAACATGAAGTCCGAGAGGAGGCCGATCAGCCCGATCACGATGATGCCGAAGATGATCTGGCCGGTGTTGAGCAGCGCCTGGCTGTCGGTGATCATGTGACCGATGCCCGAGGACGAGCCGATCAGCTCGGCGACGATGACGTAGGTCCAGGCCCAGCCCAGTACCAGCCGCAGGATTTCTGCAATCTCGGGCGCGGAAGAGGGCAGCAGCACGCGGCGGATGATGCCGCGGTCGCTGGCCCCGAGCGTATAGGCGGCCTCCACCAGATCGCGCCGCGTCGCGCCGACGGTCACGGCGACCATCAGGATGACCTGGAACACCGAGCCGATGAAGATGACGAGCAGCTTCTGCAGCTCGCCGATGCCGGCCCACAGGATCAGCAGCGGAATGAACGCGGAGGCGGGCAGATAGCGTGCAAAGGACACGAACGGTTCGAGGAAGGCCTCGACCGGCTTGTAGGCGCCCATCAGCACGCCGAGCGGCACTGCGATGATCGCGGCGAGCGCGAAGCCGCCGACCACGCGCCAGATCGTCATGCCGATGTCGTAGATGAAGCCCTGCTTGGCGAGGAGGTCATAACCTTCCTGCACCATGGTCAGCGGGTTGGCGAGAAAGGTCTTCGATACGTGGCCGCCGAAGGTCGCCCAGGACCAGAGGGCAACGAACAGCACGAAGAACGCAAGGCCGAAGGCCACGCGCTGCCTCGATGTCACGGGATCCAGGGGACGCATCAAACTGTCTATCCGAATGGTCGATCAGGCGCCGGTCTCGCCTTGCGGCGGGACCGGCAATTCGTTGAAGCTTACTTGATGAAGCTCGCGTCGTAGAGGTCCTCGACCTTCGGCGTCGCCTTGATGATGCCGACCTCGAGCAGGAGTTCGGCAGCATCCTTGTTGAAGGTCAGGAAGTCGCCCGCGAAGAACTTCTGGTTCGCGGCCTTGTCCTGCCAGCGCAGATACTTTGCCGAGTTGCCGAACTGCTCGCCGGTCTGCTTCACGTCGGCGCCCATGATCTCATAGGCCTTGGCCTGGTCCTTGGCGATCATCTCGAGCGACTCGAAATAGCTGTCGGCGAGCGCCTTGGCGGCTTTGGGATTCTCGCTCAAGAACTTCGGCGTGCAGCCGAACGTGTCCATGACGATCGGATAGTCCAGCGTGGTCGCAATGATCTTGCCCTTGTCGGGCGCGGCGCGCACGGTCGACAGATACGGCTCATAGGTCATCGCAGCGTCGTTCTGGCCGGAGACGAAGGCCTGCGCGGCAGCGGCGGGCTCGAGGTTCACGACGGTGACGTCCTTGGTGGTGAGGCCGTTCTTCTTGAGCATCCAGGCCAGCGCGAAATAGGGCGAGGTGCCCGGCGCGGACGCCGCGACCGTCTTGCCTTTCAGATCCTTGATCGCGGCGACGTCGTTGCGCACGGCCATGCCGTCGGCGCCATAGCTCTTGTCGAGCTGGAAGATCTGCTTGGTCGCAACGCCGTTGGCATTCCAGGAGATCCAGGTTTCGACCGTGGTCGCTGCGCACTGGATATCGCCGGAGGCAATCGCGAGGTGGCGGTCCTTCTGCGGGATCTTCTTGATCGTGACGTCGAGGCCGTTCTTCTTGAAGATGCCGGCCTCCTTCGCCAGCGTCAGCGGCGCGAATCCGGTCCACCCGGAGATGCCGACGCCGACCTTGACGTCGTCGGCCAGCACCGGAGTGGAGGCCGCGAGGGCAATGATTGTCGCAAATACCTTTGAACTACGCATGATTGTCGTCCTCTTGCCGATCGATGGATTGACGTCCTGTTGATCTCTGTCGGCCCCTATGGACCGTTGCCCGAAGCGTTGCACGATTTGTGCCGACATCGTCATCTCAGCCTCCCTTGAATCGGGCGACAAGGCGGTGAGAGTCACCGGGATAGAGCAGGCGCACCGCGGTGATCGTGCGCGCGCTGCGCCATGTATAACGGTCGATCACGAGGCAGGGCGCGCCGATGGCGATGTCGAGCGCTTCCGCCGTGCGATCATCCGCAACGATGGCGCTGATCGTATGCTCGGCTTCTGTCCATGGGACATGATGAAGCAGCCAGGAACCGGGCGGCTCGCGCGAGAAATCGGCTTTCGCTGCGTCCGGCACGGAGGCGAGATCGATCAACCGGTCCTCGACGGCAAAGGGGACGTTGTCGGCGCTGTGCCGGCAGGCGATCGCGACCACCTTGCCGGCCTTCTTCACGCCGAGACGGTCGCGGTCGGCAGCGGTCGCCGCGCGCAGCTTGCGGCCGATCAGCTCATAACCGTAAGTGCGGCCGAGCGCCGTGATCTCGGCGCGGATGTCGGCGATCTTGAGCACCGCCGACTGATGCTGCGGCCGCCGCACGAACGATCCGGCGCGGCGCCGCCGCTCGATCAGATCGGCCTGGGCGAGTTCCGACAGCGCCTTGTTCACGGTCATGCGCGAGCAGCCGTAGCGGGCGACCAGCTCGTGCTCGAAGGGAATGCGATGGCCGGGCGGCCATTCGCCGGTCAGGATGCGCTTTTCGATGTCGGCGCGGATGCGCTTGTAGAGCGTCGGCTTGTCGGCCGCGTCGGTGGCGAGGCTCATGCGACGAGCCTCCGCACCGCCGCGTTGAAGCGCTCGCGCGCAACCCGGCGCAGCTTGTGCCGGCCGTCTTCGACCACCTTGTGGCCGCCGGCCCAGACGCAATCGATCGCGCCGTTGCCCGCGGCAAAGATCCAGCCGTCGATGGCGGCGTCGTCTGTGCGCCCTGCCAAGGACGGATGAGCATTGTCTAGCGTTACGATATCAGCGCGCGCACCGGGGACGAGGCCAACTGTCGTTTGTGCCAGCGCCTGTGCACCGCCCGTGAGCGCGCAGTCGAATAGCGTGCGTCCCGTCGAGCGGCCCGCGCCGCTGGAGAGCACGTTGCGCTGGCGATGCTTGAGGCGCTGGCCGTATTCGAGCTGACGCAGCTCGTCGGCGACGCCGACCAGCACGTTGGAATCGGTGCCCACGCCGAACGCGCCGCCGGCAGCGAGAAACTCGCGCGCGGGAAAGATGCCATCGCCGAGGCTCGCTTCGGTGATGGGGCAGAGGCCCGCCACCGCGCCGGTCTTCGCGAATGCGCTGACCTCCGTATCAGTCATGTGAGTTGCGTGGATGAGGCACCAGCGCCGATCGAGCGGCGCGTGCTCCAGCAACCATTGCACCGGACGCTGCCCCGACCAGGCCACGCAATCCTCGACTTCCTTCACCTGCTCGGCGGCATGAATGTGGACCGGGCCGCCATCCGCAAGCGGAATGATCGCCGCGAGCTCGCCCGGCGCAACCGCGCGCAGGCTGTGCGGCGCAATGCCGATATTGGCGCCGGGCAAGGTTGCGATCGCGTTGCGCGACGCAGCCATCAGCGCGGCGAACTGATCGACCGTGCAGATGAAGCGGCGCTGGCCGTCATGCGGCGGCGCGCCGCCGAAGGAGCCATGCGCATAAAAACTCGGCAGCAGCGTCAGCGCGATGCCTGACGCTTCGGCAGCCTGTGCGATGCGCGCGGCCATCTCGCCGATGTCGGAATAGTGCGCGCCGTCGCGATCGTGATGCAGATAGTGGAATTCACCGACGCGGGTAAAACCCTGCTCCAGCATCTCGACATAAAGCAACGTGGCAACGGCGGTAACGTCATCCGGCGTCATCGCCAGCGCGAAGCGGTACATCGTCTCGCGCCAGGTCCAGAAAGTATCGGTCGAGTCGCCGCGCAGCTCTGCAAGTCCCGCCATGCCGCGCTGGAACGCGTGGCTGTGCAGGCTCGCAAGCCCGGGAAGCGCGATGGCGTGGCGCTCGTCGCCGGCACTTGGCGCAACGCCCGGCGTCACCTCCGCGATCGCGCCGGCGGTGATCACCACCTGCACGTCATTGGCCCAGCCCGAGGGCAGGAGCGCGGAGGCAAAATGCAGTCGGGACATGATGACACGCCGGCTGGACAGAACCGTCTTACGATTATATGTCTAGACATATAAGTCAAGCATCCCAGGGCGCAGGGACTTCGCGAAGGGACCGTTGCATGGCAGAGCGCTTCGACCGGATCTGGCATAACGCCCGGCTCGCCACGATGCGGGCCGACCGTCCCGATCTCGGCGAGATCGAGCATGGCGTGATCGCCATCCGCGGCGGCCATATTGTCTATGCAGGCGCAGCGGCGGATTTCCCTGTTGATGCCGACGCTATCCAACGGATCGATTGCGAAGGACGCTGGATCACGCCGGGCCTCGTCGACTGCCACACGCATCTCGTCTATGGCGGGAACCGCGCGCACGAATTCGAGCTGCGCCTGAAGGGCGCGAGCTACGAGGAGATCGCGCGCGCCGGCGGCGGCATCGTCTCGACGGTGGCCGCGACGCGCAAGGCGAGCGAGGCCGAGCTGGTCGCGAGCGCATTGCCGCGGCTCGACGCGCTGATCGGCGAGGGCGCCACTACGGTCGAGATCAAGTCCGGCTACGGCCTCGATGCCGAGACCGAGATGCGGCAGCTCTCCGCCGCGCGCAGCCTCGATCGTCAGCGGCCGGTTGCGATCCGCACCTCTTTCCTCGGCGCGCATGCGCTGCCGGTCGAGGCCGACGGCGACAAGGACCGCTACATCGATCTCGTCTGCAAGGAGATGTTGCCCGCCGTCGCGAAGGCCGGCCTGGCTGATGCCGTCGACGCCTTCATGGAGGGCATCGCGTTCTCGGCCGAGCAGACCGCGCGGGTGTTCGAGGCGGCGAGGGGGCTGGGCTTGCCGGTCAAGCTGCATGCCGATCAGCTCTCGAATCTCGGCGGTGCCGCGCTTGCCGCGAAATTCTCGGCGCTCTCCGCCGATCACCTCGAGCACACGGACGAAGCCGGCGCCGCCGCGATGGCCAAGGCAGGTACGGTCGCCGTGCTGCTGCCCGGTGCCTTCTACTTCATCCGCGAGACGCAGAAGCCGCCGGTCGAGGCGTTCCGCAAGCATGGCGTGCACATGGCGCTTGCGACCGACAGCAATCCCGGCAGCTCACCGCTGACCTCGCTGCTGCTCGCGATGAACATGGGTGCGACATTGTTCCGGATGAACGTCGCCGAATGCCTCGCTGGTGTTACCCGCGAAGGTGCACGGGCGCTCGGCGTGCTCGACGAAACCGGCACGCTGGAGGCCGGCAAATGGTGTGACCTCGCGATCTGGAATATCGAGCGTCCCGCTGAGCTGGTCTACCGCATCGGCTTCAATCCGCTGCATCGCCGCGTCTGGAGGGGCCAGTGACGGAGCCGGGCGCAGCGATCATCGTCAAGCCGGGAACGGTCAACCTCGACGATCTCGCGCGCGTGCTGGCTGGTGCGCCCGTCGTGCTCGATCCCGCGTTCTGGCCGCGCGTCGAGGCGGCTGCGGAGATCGTCGCAAGGGCCGCGCAGGCCGCAGTGCCCGTCTATGGCATCAACACCGGCTTTGGAAAGCTGGCGTCGAAGCGCATTCCGCCGGATCAGACCGCGCTGCTCCAGCGCAATCTCATCGTCTCGCATTGTTGCGGCGTAGGTCCTGCGACGCCCGAGCCGATCGTGCGGCTGATGATGGCGCTGAAAATCGTCTCGCTCGGGCGCGGAGCCTCCGGCGTCCGCCGCGAGGTGATCGAGCAGCTGCAGGCCCTGCTCGCGCGGGGCATCTCACCGCTGGTGCCGCAGCAGGGCTCGGTCGGCGCTTCCGGCGATCTCGCGCCGCTCGCGCATATGACAGCGGTCATGATCGGCGAGGGGCAGGCGATCCTCGATGGGAAAACCGTGCCCGGCGCTGAGGCGCTCGCGGCAGTCGGCCTTGCGCCGCTGACGCTTGGCCCCAAGGAGGGGCTCGCGCTGATCAACGGCACGCAATTCTCGACCGCTTACGCCGTCTCCGGTGTGCTGCGCGCATTCGGCCTGGCACGTGCCGCGCTCGTGACCGGCGCGCTGTCGGTGGATGCGGCGATGGCGTCGACGGCGCCGTTCCGTCCCGAAATTCAGGCGCTGCGCGGTCATCCCGGCCAGATCGCCGCGGCCGCGACGCTGACCGCGCTGCTCGACGGCAGCGACATCCGTCTGTCGCATCTCGAAGGCGACGAGCGCGTGCAGGATCCCTATTGCCTGCGTTGCCAGCCGCAGGTTGCGGGCGCCGCGCTCGACCTGATCATGCAGGCCGCGCGCACGTTGATTGTCGAGGCCAATGCCGTCACCGACAACCCGCTGGTGCTGGTTGAGACCGGCGAGATCGTCTCCGGCGGCAATTTCCACGCCGAGCCGGTCGCCTTTGCCGCCGATGCGATCGCACTGGCGCTCTCGGAGATCGGAGCGATCAGCGAGCGGCGCATCGCCACGCTGGTCGATCCCGCGCTCAATTTCGGTCTGCCGCCGTTCCTGACACCGGATCCCGGCATCAATTCCGGCTTCATGATCGCCGAGGTGACGGCGGCGGCGCTCTATGCCGAGAACAAACAGCGCGCGTTGGCCTGCTCGATCGACTCGACGCCGACCAGCGCCAACCAGGAAGACCATGTCTCGATGGCCGCGCATGCCGCGCGGCGCCTGTCCGACATGGCCGACAATCTCGCCGCCATCTTGGGCATCGAGCTTCTGGTCGCCGCCCAAGGCATCACGCTGCGCGCGCCGCATGCGACCAGCGCGCCGCTCGTCGCCGTCATCGCGAAGCTTCGCGAGCAGGTGCCCGCGCTCGGCGCTGACCGCTACATGGCGGGCGATCTCGCCAAGGCCGCCGCGCTGATTGAAGCCGGCGCGTTGCCGGTTGCGGCCCTTGCCAAGCTCCCGGCTGACCCGTTTCCGAAATTTGACTGAACGAGACTCGTCTGAAGAGGTTTCCGCATGAACCGCCGACTGGACAATGACCGCACCATCCGCGCCCCCCGCGGCAGCGACATCAGCGCCAAGAGCTGGCTGACGGAAGCGCCGCTGCGCATGCTCATGAACAATCTCGACCCTGATGTCGCGGAGCGCCCGAGCGAGCTCGTCGTCTACGGCGGCATCGGCCGCGCCGCGCGCGACTGGGAGAGCTTTGACCGGATCACGGCGGCGTTGCGCAAGCTCGAGAACGACCAGACCCTGCTGGTCCAGTCCGGCAAGCCGGTCGGCGTGTTCCGTACCCATGCCGATGCGCCGCGCGTGCTGATCGCGAACTCCAACATCGTGCCGCATTGGGCGACGCTCGATCATTTCAACGAGCTCGATCGCCAGGGTCTGATGATGTACGGCCAGATGACCGCGGGCTCCTGGATCTATATCGGCAGCCAGGGCATCGTGCAGGGGACCTACGAGACCTTTGTCGAGGTCGGCCGTCGTCACTACGGCGGCAGCCTCGCGGGAAAATGGATTTTGACCGCTGGCCTCGGCGGCATGGGCGGCGCGCAGCCGCTGGCGGCGACCATGGCAGGGGCCTCGATGCTCGCGGTCGAATGCCAGCCGAGCCGTATCGAGATGCGCTTGCGCACCGGCTATCTCGATCAGCAGGCCGCAACGCTCGACGAAGCGCTGGCGATCATGGCCGACGCTGCGATGACCAAGAAGGCGATCTCGGTCGGCCTGCTCGGCAACGCCGCGGAGATCTTTCCCGAACTGGTGCGCCGCGGCGTCAAGCCCGACATCGTCACCGACCAGACCAGCGCGCATGACCCGATCAACGGTTATTTGCCGAAGGGCTGGACGCTCGTCGACTGGGAAGCCAAGCGCGCGTCCGATCCGAAGGCGGTGGAGCGCGCCTCGAAGACCTCGATGGTCGAGCATGTCCAGGCCATGCTCGACTTCCACGCGCAGGGCATCCCGACGCTCGACTACGGCAACAACATCCGCCAGATGGCGCAGGACATGGGTTTGAAGAACGCCTTCGATTTCCCCGGCTTCGTGCCCGCTTATATCCGCCCGCTGTTCTGCCGCGGCGTCGGGCCGTTCCGCTGGGCCGCGCTGTCGGGCGATCCCGAGGACATTTTCAAGACCGACGCCAAGGTCAAGGAGCTGATGCCTGACGACAAGCATCTGCACAACTGGCTCGACATGGCCAAGGAGCGCATCAAGTTCCAGGGCCTGCCGGCGCGAATCTGCTGGGTCGGTCTCGGCGATCGCCATCGGCTCGGCCTTGCCTTCAACGAGATGGTGGCGCGCGGCGAATTGAAGGCGCCGATCGTGATCGGTCGCGATCATCTCGACAGCGGCTCGGTGGCGAGCCCCAACCGCGAGACCGAGGCGATGAAGGACGGATCGGACGCCGTGTCCGACTGGCCCTTGCTCAACGCGCTGCTCAATTGCGCCAGCGGCGCGACCTGGGTGTCGCTGCACCATGGCGGCGGCGTCGGCATCGGTTATTCCCAGCATGCCGGCATGGTGATCGTCGCCGACGGCACGCCGGAGGCGGCCAGGCGGATCGAGCGCGTGCTCTGGAACGATCCCGCCAGCGGCGTCATGCGCCATGCGGATGCGGGCTACGACATTGCGATCGACTGCGCCCGTGACAAGGGCCTCGATCTGCCGAGCCTGGCGAAATAGCTAGCTGTTCGCCAGCAGCTTCGGCATCGTCGTCTTCGCGCCGTCCATGAAGGTCTGGACGGCGTCGCGGACGATGGCGTCGAGATCGGACGGGATCGGCGTCTCGTAGATGAACTTGCGGATTGCCAGATAGAAGATGCGGCCGTGCAGGCCCCAGAACAGCTCGGTCTCGCGTTCGCTCAGCGGATGGGCTTTCGCATCGGGCAATTTCAGATCGTGCCGTATCTCGGCGGCTGCCGGCTCGATGATCTCGCGGCGGACGATGTCGAGATAGCGGCCGGTGATGCCGAACGACTTCATCCCTGATGAAACGAAGATCCGCACCCAATTGTACTCGAACACGCGTTCGACATAGTCGAGATAGAACCGCGTCAGCCGTGCCTCCAGCGACAGCGAGCGGTCGCGGATCAGCGGGCCCCAGTCGGGCGACCAGCGGCTGAGATAGACCTCCTGGTAGACGCGCTCGATCAGCGCTTCCTTGCTCGGGAAATGGCGATAGATCGCCGAATGGGTGATGCCCATGCGCTTGGCAAGCTCGCGGGTCTGGCCCTCGAAGCCACGCTCGGCAAAGAAGCGGATCGCCTCGTCCACGATCGCGCGCTCGCGGTCGGCGGCGCGCATGTTGCGGCGCTTTGGCGCGGCTGCCTCGCGCGTCTCGCTCCGCCGCCGCGGTCGCTTCGCAATCTTCTGCGTCTTTTTCGCCATTTTACCGTGAATCGCGATCTCTTCCGCCTTCTTAGCCTAAAGGTGCATTTGTGACCAAATGGTCATTTCCTGTTGACCGCCCTCCGGCGGCGTGTCAGGATTTTGAGACCAGATGGTTACAAATCTGGCATCCCGGCTGATGAGCCGACGGATCTCGAGGAAACGGCGGTGAAGGCGAGGGCTTTCAGCTATTTTCGTGCTGCGACGATCGACCAGGCGCTTGATGCTCACGCACGCGCCGGCGATGACGCGCGCTTCATTGCCGGGGGGCAAAGCCTCGTGCCGGCGCTCTCGTTGCGGCTGCAGGCGCCGCGGCTCCTGATCGACATCACCCATATTAACGAGCTGCGCGGCGTCAGGCGCGAAGGCGGCTATCTGCGCATCGGCGCGCTGACGCGCCACTGCGAGATGCTGAGCGAGCCGTTGATCGCGGAGTTCGCGCCGCTGCTGCATGCCGCCGCGCCCTTCGTCGCCCATCCCGCGATCCGCAACCGCGGCACCTTTGGCGGCAGTGTCGCGCTCGCTGATCCCGCATCCGAATTTCCCGCGATGACGTTGGCGCTCGACGCGGAGATCGAGATCGCGGGCGCCACGGGCAGCCGGCGCGTCAAGGCCGACGACTTCTTCCTCGACCTGTTCGAGACCGCGTTGCAGCCGGGCGAGCTGATCACCGCAGTCCATGTTCCCCTGTTCAAGGCCGACCAGCGCTTTGCCTTCGACGAATTGGCGCGCCGGCGCGGCGACTACGCGCTGGTCGGTTGCGGCCTGCTTGCGACCTGCACCGCCGACCGCATCGACGACATCCGCATCTCCTTCTTCTCGGTCGGCAACACGCCGATGCGTGTGAAGGGCGCGGAAGCGACCCTGATCGGCTCGAATCTCGATGCGGAGCGTATTGCCGCCGCACAAGCCGCTCTCGAAGGCGATCTCGCGCCGCCCGAGGGCGACGAGGTGCCGCCGGCGATGCGGCTGCATCTCGCCCGCGTGCTGCTGGGGCGCCTGCTCGGACGTTTGAGGGACGGCGCATGAGCGGCTTTGACGAAACTCTGCTGGACGAGGCTGACGAAACCGTGCGGGTCCGGTTCGTCGTCAACCGCCGCAAGGTCGCCTGCGAGGTCGCACCACGCGAGACGCTGGTCGATTGCCTGCGCAATGAGCTCGAGCTGACCGGCACCCACGCCGGATGTGAGATGGGCGCCTGTGGTGCCTGCCTCGTGCAGCTCGATGGCCGCGCCGTGCATTCGTGCCTGATGTTCGCGGTGCAGGCCGATGGTGCGACCATCAACACGATCGAGGGACTCACCGAGAGCGGCGCTATCGCCGACCTCCAGGCCGAATTCCACCGCCGCAACGCGCTGCAATGCGGCTTCTGCACGCCGGGCATGCTGGTCAGCGCGCAGGAGCTGCTGTCGCAGGTCGCGCAGCCGAGCCGCGAGCAAATCCGCGACGCGCTGTCGGGTAACTACTGCCGCTGCACCGGCTATGAGGCGATCGTCGATGCGATCGACGCCGTGGCCAAGGCACGCAGCACAGGCGGAGGCGCAGCATGAGCGCACCGCTGACCTCGCTCGACCGCCCGAACTCCTATATCGGCCGCTCGGTGCCGCGGCCGAACGCCAAGCGGCTGCTGGCGGGACGCGGGCGCTATATCAGCGATCTCAAGCTGCCGCGCATGCTCTATGCCGCGTTCCTGCGCAGCCCGCATGCGCATGCGAAGATCATCGCGATCAATACCGACGAGGCCTGCGCGCTCGAAGGCGTGCATCTTGTCGCAACCGGTGCCGATCTCGCAAAAATCTGCACGCCCTGGATCGGCACGCTCGACCATTTCAAGGGCATGACCTCGTCGCCGCAGTGGCCGCTGCCGCTCGACCGCGTGGTCTGGGCCGGGCAGGCGGTAGTCGCGGTCGTTGCCGAGAGCCGGGCGATTGCCGAGGACGCGCTGGAGCTGATTGAGGTCGACTATGAGGACCTTCCGCTGGTCGTCGATATCGACGCAGCGCGAGAAGCCGGCGGCCCCCTGATCAATCCCGGCAGCGCCAGCAATGTCTGCTTCCGCAGTCAGCTCGACAGCGGTGCCGTCGACGATGCCTTCGCGAACGCTGCGCATGTGGTGGAAGAGGAATTTTCGTTCGGCCGCCACACGGCAGTGACGCTGGAGCCGCGCGCGATCGTCGCCGATTACGATCCGTCGGCCAGGCTGCTCACTGTCCATCACGCGACGCAGACGCCGTATCAGTTCCAGGATCTCTATTCGCGACACTTCGGTATCCCAGAGGCGCGCGTTCGCGTCATCGCGACGGACATCGGCGGCTCTTTCGGGATGAAGCTGCATGTCTATCACGAGGACATGGCGGTGGTCGGTCTCTCGATCCTGCTTGGCCGCCCTGTCAAATACGTCGCCGACCGAATCGAGTCCTTCGTCTCCGACATCCACGCCCGCGATCATCGCGTCCGCGCGCGCATGGCGCTTGATGCCAAAGGCGAGATTCTGGCGATGGACGTGCTTGATCTGACCGCGATCGGCGCGTTCTCGACCTATCCACGCACCAGCGTGGTCGAGGGCAATCAGGTGATCCGCCTGATGGGCGGTCCCTATCGCTTCAAGAATTATCGGGCCACGCTGGAAGTGCTGTTCCAGAACAAGGTGCAGACCAGCCAGTATCGCGCCGTCGGCCATCCCGTCGCCTGCGCCGTCACCGAGCGGCTGGTCGACATGGCAGCAAGCAAGGTCGGTCTCGATCCCTTTGCGATCCGCGCGCAGAACGTGATCCCCGACGATGCCTATCCGCAGACCTCGCCGACCGGCTACCGTTTCGAGGCGCTGTCGCATCAGGCCTGCCTGAAGCGCCTGCACGAGATGATGGACTACGATGCGCTCCGCGCCGAGCAGGCCGATTTGCGCAAGCGCGGCATCTATCGCGGCATCGGGATTGCGACCTTCATCGAGATCACCAATCCGAGCCCGGCCTTCTACGGCGTCGGCGGTGCGCGCATCTCCTCGCAGGACGGCGCCATTCTCAGCCTGACGCCATCGGGCGAGGTGCGCTGCCTGATCTCCGTCACCGAGCAGGGGCAGGGCACCGAGGCGATCATCAGCCAGATCGTTGCCGACCAGCTCGGTCTTGCGCAGGAGCACGTCAAGGTCATCACCGGCGATACGGAAGTGACACCGCATGGCGGCGCCACCTGGGCCTGCCGCGGCGCCGGCATCGGCGGCGAGACCGCGCTGCAGGCCACGCGCGCGCTCAAGCGGAACATTCTGGAGATCGCTGCGCTCATCCTTCAGGAGCAACCGTCGGCGTTCGACATCGTCGACGGCCAGGTGGTGGACGCGGCGACGCGGAACCAGCGGATGCCGATCGCCGAGATCGCGCGTATCGCCTATTTCCGTTCCGACACGCTGCCGCCGGGCACCCAGGCGCAGCTCACGGTCAGCCACCATTTCGCGCCGCAGGGCTATCCCTTCGCCTTCACCAACGGCATCCAGGGCTGCTCGTTGGAGGTCGATGTCGAGACCGGCTTCATCAAGGTGCTGAAGCACTTCATCGTCGAGGATTGCGGCCGCGTCATCAATCCGATGCTGGTGGACGAGCAGCTTCGCGGCGGCATCGTGCAGGGGCTCGGTGCAGCCCTGTTCGAGGAATGCCGCTACAGCGACACCGGCCAGCTCATGAACGGCTCGCTGGCCGACTATCTCGTGCCGATGCCGATGGAAATGCCTGATATCATGATCGCGCATGTCGAGACGCCGACCGCCGATACCGAGCTCGGCGCCAAGGGCGTCGGCGAGGCCGGCACAGCGGCGGCGTCCGCTTGCGTGCTCAATGCCGTCAACGATGCGCTCACGCCGTTCGATGCCACCATCAATTCGATCCCGATCACGCCGACAAAAGTCCTGAAAGCCCTGAAGCGTTTCTAGAAAAAAGACCCTGGAGGAAATCATGCCAAAATCCGGTTCGACCCCGAAGATAACCCGCCGCACCGCGCTCGCCGGTCTCTCGGCCAGCGCGGCGCTGCTTGCCATGCCCCGGCTCGGCCGCGCCGCAGATGAGACGATCCGCATCGGCTTCCCGACCCCGTTGACCGGCCCGTTCGCCGCGGAGGCGCGCGATCAGGTCAAATGCGCCGAGCTCGCGGTCAAGCTCGTCAACGACAAGGGCGGCATCGGCGGCCGCAAGGTCGAGCTCTTGGTGCGCGACGACAAGCTCAACGCCGGCGAAGCCGCGACCCGTACGCTGGAGCTGATCGAGAAGGACAAGGTGCACGCCGTGGTCGGCGCGCTCTCCAGCGCGGTGCAGCTCGCGGTCAACGAGGTGACCCGCGCCCGCGGCGTGATCTATGTCTCGATCAGCCAGTCCGACACCATCAACGAGGCCAAGGATTTCAGCAAGTTCACCTTCCATGAGGCGCTGAACCCGCACATGACGACGGCCGCCGTGGCGCGGCAGACCCTGAAGAAGGGCATGAAGGTCGCGCATCTCGTTGCCGATTACGCCTACGGCCATGAAATGCTGCGCGGCTTCAAGCGTGCGCAGACTGCGATCGGCGCGGACAATGTCGGCGAGATCCTGCATCCGTTCGGTGCGGCCGATTACTCCACCTTCATGCCGCGCCTGATGTCGATGCGGCCGGACGTGCTCTGCATCTCCAATTTCGGCCGCGACCAGGCCAATGCGATCAAGCAGGCCGTGGATTTCGGCGTCAAGCAGCAGATGAAGATCGTCGTGCCTGTCATCCTGCACAACCAGCGCTTGGCGGTCGGCCCTGACGTGTTCGAGGGCGTGGTCGGCGGTGCCAACTATTACTGGGGCCTGGAGGCGCAGAGCAAGTCGGCAGCCGCTTTCAACGCGGCATTCAAGGCCGCCAATGGCGGCGCGATCCCGACCGATTACGGCGCCTACGGCTATTCCGGCGTCGGATCGCTGCTGGCCGCGATGCAGGCCGCGGGCGGCACCGACACCGACAAGGTGGTCGACGCCCTGGAGAAGCTGCAATACGATCTGACCAAGGGCCCGCAGCACTACCGCAAATGCGACCATCAGTCGGTGCAGTCGGTGCTGGTGCTGGAATCCAAGAAGAAGTCGGCGATGACCGGCGACAACGATCTGTTCGCCATCCTCGCCAACGACGCAGGCTCCGACGACATGCTGCGCAGCTGCAGCGAGCTCGGCCACGCGACCTAAGACCCGGTACGATGGACCTGTCGCTGATCATCATGCAGCTTCTCTCCGGGATCGCCCTTGGGGCGGTCCTGGTGATCACTGCGCTTGGACTGACGATCGTGTTCGGCATGCTCGGGGTGGTCAATTTCGCCCACGGCGCGCTGTTCATGATCGGGGCCTATGCGGGGCTGTATCTGGCATCGCTCACCGGAAGTTTTTGGTGGGGATTGCTGCTCGCGCCCATCCTGATCGGCGCCTTCGGCATGCTGATCGAGTTCGTCCTGATCCGCAGGCTCTATGGACGCTCGATCGACGATCCGCTGCTGCTCACCTTCGGCCTCAGCTACATCCTGGTTGAAGGCGTGCGCATCGTGTTCGGCAGCGACGGCATTCCGTTTCCGACCCCGCCGCAGCTGATCGGCGTGCTCGACCTCGGGATCGGCTTCTTCCCGCGCTACCGCCTGTTCGTCATCGCGCTGGTAGCGGTGGTGCTGCTGGTGCTGTGGCTGACGTTGGAGAAAACCCGTATCGGCCTGATCGTCCGTGCGGGAGCACGCGATCCCATGATCATGCAGGTGCTCGGCGTCGACATCGGCCGCGTCTGGCTCGCGATCTTCGGTCTCGGCGTCGGGCTTGCTGCGCTCGGCGGCGTGCTCGCTGGCCCCATGCGCAGCGTTAATCCGGAGATGGGCTCGCTGGTGCTGGCTGAGGCCTTTGTGGTGACGGTGATCGGCGGCCTTGGCTCGATCGTCGGCGCGGTCGTGGCGGGCCTCATGGTCGGTATTTCCATCAGCCTGGTGGCGCTGTTCGCGCCTGAAATGGCGACCATCGTCATGTTCGCGTTGATGGCGGTGGTGCTGCTGATCCGCCCGCAGGGCCTGTTCGGCGTGAGAGGGAGGACCGCGTGATGTCACCATCGAGTGGCGAAGCGGTCGCCAAACCTAGTCTCGCTGGGCTCGGCTGGCTTCTCGAGCAGCGCGTGCTGCTGTCGATCGCGGTGCTGGCCGTGCTGCCCTGGCTGCTGCCGTCGCAGGCGCTCGCCGTCAACGTCCTGATCTACGGCGTCGTGGTGATGGGCTACAATCTGCTGTTCGGCTACACCGGGCTGCTGTCGTTCGGCCAGGCCGCGTTTTTCGGCGCCGGCGCCTATTTCACGGGAATCGCGATCGGCCGCTACGGCGTACCCTGGTTCGCGGCGGTCGCGATTGCCATGCTGCTCAGCACCTGCCTTGCCGCCGCGATCGGCATCGTCTCGACGCGCACCCGCGGCATCTATTTCTCCATGGTGACGCTCGCGCTGGCGCAGCTCGTCTATTACGTCGCGCTGCAGGCTTCGTCCTTCACCGGCGGCGAGAACGGCCTGCGCGGCTTCACCGTCGACCGCATCAGCCTGTTCGGGCTCTCGGTCAACTTCCTCGACCCCGTCAACAAATATTACGTGCTGATGGCGCTCGCCGCGCTCGCCATGTGGTTCCAGTCGCGCATCCTGAACTCGCCGTTCGGCGCGGTGATCGAGGCGATTCGCGAGAACGAGCAGCGGGCGCGCGCCTGCGGCTACAATGTCGAGCGCAGCAAGCTGATCGTGTTCATGCTGTCGGGGGCGATCTCCTCGCTCGGCGGCTGCATGCTGGCGCTGCATCTGTCGATCGTGCCGCTGGATATCCTGCACTACCAGACATCGGGCATGATCGTGATGATGGTGCTGCTCGGCGGCGCCCGCAGCTTCTTCGGGCCGTTCGTCGGCGCGGCCACGTTCCTGATCCTGGAGGACGTCATCTCGGTCTGGACGCCGCATTGGCAGATCTTTGTCGGCGCGATCTTCGTGCTGTTCGTGCTGTTTCTGCCCAAGGGCATTTGGGGCACGTTGCTGGACGCGCTCGGCGTCGGAAAGGCGCGGCCATGAGCGGCGAACTGCTCCGCGCCGAGGGCATCGGCAAGCATTTTGGCGGCTTTGTCGCGCTCGAAGACATCACCGTGTCCTTTGCAGCGGGACAGCTCACCTCGATCATCGGGCCGAACGGCGCCGGCAAAAGCACCTTCTTCAACATCCTCTCCGGGGCGCTGACGCCGACGTCTGGAAAACTGCATTTCCGGGGACGCGAGCTGAACGGCCTGCCGCAGCACCGCTTCGTGCATCAGGGCATTTCGCGCTCCTACCAGATCACGAACATCTTCCCGGACCTCACCGTGCACGAGAACGTCCGTGTGGCGGCGCAGGCGCTGACCGTGAGCTACGACATCTGGCGCAACCGTGCGCGGCTGCCGGAGCTGAACGCGAAGGCCGATGCCGCGCTCGACGCAGTCGGCCTGCTCGGCAAGCGGAACGAGCTGGCAAAATTCCTGTCGCATGGCCAGCAGCGGGCGCTGGAGATCGCGATCGCGCTGGTCTCGGAACCGGAGCTGTTGCTGCTGGATGAGCCGACAGCCGGCATGGGGCCGGAAGAGACCAAGGACATGGTCGCGCTGCTCGAACGTCTGGCTGAGAAGCGCACGGTGCTCCTCGTCGAGCACAAGATGAAGATGGTGCTGGGCCTCTCCAAGCGCGTGGTGGTGTTGCATCACGGTCGCCTCTTGGCGGACGGCGCGCCCGACGAGATCAGGAGCAACCCGGAAGTCCGCCGGGTCTATCTCGGACAGAGTGAAGGTTATGGCTGAGACCGCGCTGCTCGAAATCAACGATCTCCACGCCTGGTATGGCGCCAGCCACATCCTGCACGGCATCTCGCTGCACGTGAAGCAGGGCGAGGTGGTCGCGCTGGTCGGCCGCAACGGCGCCGGCAAGACCACGACCTTGCGCGCGATGATGGGCTTGATGCCAAAGGCGACCGGCCGTGTGCGCTTTGCGGGCAAGGAGCTGTTGCCGCTCCGCGCCCATCAGCGGTTTCATCTTGGCCTGGCCTATGTGCCCGAGGAGCGCCGCATCGTCCCCGGCCTCTCTGTGCGCGAGAACCTTCGGCTTGGCCTCGTCGCCGCCGGCCGCGAGATCGAGGAGCGGGTCGCGATCGATGAGATCGCCGAGACGTTTCCGCGCCTGAAGGAGCGCCTCGACCAGGAGGGCGTGACGCTCTCCGGCGGCGAGCAGCAGATGCTGGCGATTGCGCGCGCGCTGATCGCCGATCCCAAGATGATCCTGCTCGACGAGCCCTCGGAGGGCATCATGCCTGTCCTGGTTGAGGAGATGGGCGTGCTGTTCCGCCGCCTGCGAGACGAGGGCAAGACGCTGCTTCTGGTCGAGCAGAACGTCGAATGGGCGCTGCGGCTCGCCGACCGCGCCGTGATCATCGACCAGGGCGAGGTCGTGCACGAGAGCAGTGCTGCCGCGTTGCTCGCGGACAAGGACATCCAGGAGCGCTACTGCGCGGTGTGAAGGCCCGATTAAGAGGGGCCGTGCGCGGAAAGATCACCCAAGGGTCTTGCCGAGCTCGTTGAGCTTGGCAATCGCGGCCTTGCCGACTTCGGTGATGTTCTTCTCCGCGCGTGCGGCCAGTTCGCGGTCGGCCTCAAAACCCTTCCTGACGGCATTGACGCTGTCGCGGATCTGGCCGCCGATCGTGGGGTCACCGATCGCCTTCTTCACAGCGCTGTCGTCGAACGCTTTCACGGTCTGCTCCTGATCCGCGAGGCGCGCGCTGTTGCCGGCTGAGGTCTCATCGAGCGCCTGGCGAAGCGCCTGGTCCAGCAGCTCCTTCAGGGCCTCGAGCGGGCCTTCGGTGGCCGAACTGGTCGTGCTGACCTTGAACCCCGGCGTGTCCGGCACGAACAGCACGGTGCCACGCGCGAGCTTGCTGAGGTCGGCATGCGGATTGGCTTCCTGCAAGGCCTTGAGCGCAGCCTCGCTGCGAACATGGCTGAGATTGGCATGCAGCAGCTTCTCGCTGACCGCCTTGAGCTTGGTCTCTTCGCCGACGATGAAGGTGCGCATCGCATGATCTCCCTAAGGTCAGCCTATCACGTTGAGCGGTGCCCACGGCGTGTTGGCGATGCCGCCGGGGATGATGATGTTGCCGGTGGTGATGTTGCCGAGCACGGTCATGGCCCGCGCATTGGCGAGGCGGATCGAGCTTTCGCCGCCGCGCACGCGGTTCGTGCTGATGATGGCGATCGCGCTCTCCAGCGCTACGGCGATGCTCTTGTTGCTGGCTTCGACCCGATTGTCGTTGAACAGGCATTCCTGACCGGCGACAACCAGCACGGCGGGGGCAGGCCCGCGGGCGGAGAGCGTGTTGCCGATGATGCCGGCCCGCGCCCCCTCGGTGTCGTTGGCGGCGAGGCTGGCCTTGACGAATGCATAATCGGCGCCGAGCGCCAGGATACGTCCGTCACCGAGCCGGATGGTAACCTTCTCACCGGCCTGTCCGAATGGTGTTCTCGGATTGACTTCGGCCGTCGTCAGCGCGAGCCAGTTGCCGGTGGAGTCGTCGGCAACGGGCGCAAGGTCGCGCTGCACCGTATTATGGTTGACCTCGATCTGGGTCTGCGGCGCACGGAGCATGATGCCGGCGCTGGTGCCGACGAAGCCCTTGGCGGGTGCGATCTCGACGATCTCGTTGCCGCTCACGCGCGGACGGTTGACGCCGAAGGTGAGGACGCCGGCGCGTAGCGCCGACTTCACCGCCGCAACACCGATAGCGCGAACCAGATTTCCGGCGATGGTCGCGCTCTCGGCGCGGATCACCTCGATCCCGACCACGCTGCCGTTGTCGCTCTCGGTCGCGGGGCCGATGTTGCGAATGTGGTTGTTCTCGATCGAGACTGCGGCTGCGTCGGTGGCGCCACCGAGCATGATCCCGGCACCGCAGGTGTCGATGGCATTGAGCTTGATGATCAGATCCTGCGATGCCGCGATCACCTTGATGCCGGCGGTGCCGAAGCCGTGGATCTGGTTGGCGAGGATGTGCGCGACGGCCGTGCCGCGGCGGTCGAGCCCGGGGATCAGCCCGATCCCGACATGGTCGCCGGGCGACCAGTTGCGCAGCTGGTTGCGCTCGATCCAGAGACCTGCCGCCGCGCAGGCGATGCCGTGGGCGTTGATGTTGAAGCTGTTGCCGTCGATCGCGAGCGAGGCACCGGGCAGCGCCAGTCCCTGGGCGGCGACGGCCGTGTCGCTGCAGCCGAGGATCTCGTTGTGTGCGATCCGTGTGGCGAGCAGATGCAGCACCTCGTCGGCGAAGGCGATGGCGCCACGCTGGCACAGCAGGACGTTCTCCTCGATGGCAACAGCCGCCGCCAGCAGGAATTCGGCTCCGCCTTCGGTACCCTTGATCCCGCCGCCCGCAATCGCAACCGGCGCGAAGATCGCGTTCTCGGAGAGCTTCGCAGCGGCAACCAGGCCGCGCAGCACCACCGCCGGGAGCTGCGCGTTCTCGGTGCCGAGGGCCGCGATGGCGAGCCGGGTCAGGCCGAGGCCGATGCAGGTCGAGACGTCGATGGTCGGATCGCGCGCCAGCGAGATGATCGCGAGGTCTTCGATCGCGATTGCAAAGGAGTCCTGGATCGCGAAGGCGCCGGCCGGCGCCACCAGCAGCGTCGCCGGGCCCTTGCCGACGATACGGATCGATTTCGCCTGGTTGATCGTGACGGCCGCCCGCAGCACATATTGGCCCGGTCCGAGGCAGATCGTGCCGCCGGTCTCGCGCAGCTTGTTGACGGCGTCCTGGATCGTGAAGCTGCCGCTCTCGTGCTGCTCGACCGTGACGCAGGCCGTGCAGGCGCAGTCGTGGCCTCCGCCTTCCGGTGGCCACGGGTGACGGCAGTCGGTGACGCTCTTGGCACCGACATCCCAGATGCCGAGCCTTGCATAATGGTGGTGGATGCCGCGCGGCGGCGCGCGGTCGAGCAACTCGACGCTGGCATCCGCCGTGCGCGCGGCGAAGGCCCACCAGTCGCCGGCGCGAAAGCCCGCAGGTCCCGTCGAATCGAAGCTCACGGTGACGCCGTCCTCGAGCAGGATGGTCGTGCCAGCGGCGGGCACCTTGATCACACCGGTTGATCCGGCGGCGTCGAGATCGCCGATCTGCACCGGCGTGCCGCTGGCATCGGTCCGAAACACCTTTCCCTTCTGGTCCCAGCGCCGCACCCGCAAATTGGTCTGCTTCGGCCAGTCGCTGTTGGGGAAGTTCGGCGGCAGCATCGGGGCCGGAAGCGCCGGTGTGAAGGTGATGCGGCGGGTTGCCTCGGTGACGGTGATGCGGCGCATCTCGCCGGCGGCTTGTGAAAACTCCCTGGCGTCGTCGACGATCTCGACCCAGTCGCCGGTGTTGAAGCGAAGCACGTCATCACGACCGAGGCTGTCGAGCTCGAGCTCGCTGGCCGAGATTATGCTGGCGACGCGCGAGCCGATGCTGGCGTTCTCGCGCGACCATTTGAAGGTCGCGTTGCCGCCGGGTTGGCCGGGGTCCTGAATCTCGACCCGGTAGAGCTGGTTCTCGAGGCCGCGGAAGCCGCCGGTCGGCGGCAGCTCGCAAGGGTCGGTGGTCGGCGCTGCGTCGAACGTGCCTGTCGTGAGCACGCCGGTCGACGGTGCGATCACCGCATTCCAGCCCGGCATATCCTCGTCCGGCGTCGCGCAATCGGTGTTGTCGCCGGCATCGGTGTCGAGCACGCGGACCTGCCACACCGTCTGGAGCCGCGAACTGGTCTCGACGCCGACGGCGATCTCGACCAGCTCGGGACGCTCCAAATAGGTCAGCTCGCGATTCCAGACGTCGAGATAGACGAGATGGCGGCCTGCGGTCGGCAACGGCGGCCGCACCTTGGCCGGCAGGTAGGGTTGCGTCTCGTAGGTGAGCTTGTCGGTGAAGACGGTCTCGGCCATCAGGTCGTCGAAGAGGCGCTTGTCGAGATCGGCAAGGCCGTGATTCTCCGCGAGCAGGCCGTCGACATAGAGCCGCCCCTTGCCGATCTCCAGCGTACTGCCGGCAACGCCGAGCTTGAATGCATCCGGCGTGGTCGCGGACACCGTGGCACGGCCGAGCACGTCGCTGGCGAGTGCCCGCAGCCTGCGATCGAGGATCGCCATCAGCTCGTTGGCGTCGCCGTCGAGCAGAACGGCACCTTGCTTCAGCTCCAGGCCGGCGAAGTCGAGCAGCGGGTCGAGACGAACGCGTGAGAAGTCGGCACCCATGATAGCCTCCGATGCACTCGGTCAACTCGCGAAGAACAGGCCCGCGTGCAGCCCGAAACGTAGATATTCGTCGAGACGCAGCCTGAGATTGGCCTCGCGCTGCGGCTGGAATAATGCGTTGAGCACGCCGATCTCGCTGTCATTGTCGCCGCCGGCGCGGATCGCGAGGCTGGTGGTGCGGCGCAGCTGCGCATAGCCGGGATCGCCGTAATGGAGCGATGTGAACAGCGGCAGCGCCGTGAGCGCAGTATCATTTGGGACGCAATGGAATTTGCGCGGCGTGATCGAGCCCGGCGGTACGTAGCAGAAGCGGACGCAGCCTTCCTGGCGGCGCTGGACCAGCAGGGGCGCGATCCATTTTTCCGCGGGCTTTGTTCCGAGCCCGGCGAAGAAGATGGTGTTGGAGGCGAGCTTCAACAGTTTTGTGTGGACCTTGCCGATCACGGTGCATTGGGCGAGGGTCAATTCGGCGCCGGGGCCGCCCGCGTCATCAGCGGCGAAGGCGACGCTCTCCGGCGCGCCGGCATCGATGATGCAGACGGTCAGCGTCACCTCGGCGTCGGTGACGGCCTGGATCGGGCCGGTGATGCAGCGCTCCAGGGTCACCTTGGCGAAGGGATGCTCGACGATCAGGCTCGGCACGCCCGGCGAGACCGGACTGCCGTCACCGTTCAATGCGAGGCCCGGCACCAGCGTGCAGTCGCGCAGCACCAGCTCCCGCGGCTCGACATCGGCAAAGGCCGCGAGCCGGAGCGCGCCGCCGGAGATAACGAGTCCGTCGAGCGTGAGCCGGCCGCGCGCGCCGATATCGAGCGTGATGTCGCCGCTCGCCGCCAGCAGCGGGCGGGTCTGGTCATGCGCGGCGACGACGACGTGGTGCGGCGTGGCATTGCCGAGGACGTCGTCGACTTTGAAGATCGGTGTTTCCGAGTAGGTCAGGCTGTCGCCGATCGTGAGACGACCGCCGGTTCTGATCAGATCAAGTTTGCCCTGCAACACGCCACCGGCGTCGACGGCTTGCTCATTGCCGATATCGCCCTCGGCTGGGACGCGCGGATATTCGCCGCCGCCGATCTGGCGCGCCGTGCCGTAGTGGAAGGTTGCGAGCAGCGGCCCGTCGGCGGCGGAGCCGAGCAGCACGCGGCCGCGCTCGGGATCGAAGCCGATCGTGCCCGCAATCACCTGGGCCTCATGCGCCCAGCCGATCACGTTGCCGCCGCCGTCGAGGATGTCGCGGAGGTCGCAGACGCGCACCTTGGCTGTGGGCACCGGGACGGGCGGATTGCCCGGGGTGAAGAACACCAGGCTCTCGCCATCGCCGTAATCGTCCTCGCGCTGCGTGTCAGGCTGGGCTGTCGCTTGCGCCGCGCGCACGGCCATCGCCATCAGCCGTATCGACAGCGGCTCCGGCACGTTGATGGGCTCGGCAAGATGCGAGATGTCGGCCTCGGACTGGGCGAAGCGGAACAGCTGCATGTCCGCGCCGAGCGGATTGAGACGGAATTTCCGGCCACTTGCGTCGCCTGCATCCGGCGTCAACGGTACGGCGGTGAGCGACAGCGACAATAGCCGCCACAGGAAGATGCCGATGTTGGGAATGTTGTAGCGTCCGGCACCGTGTTCCGGCCGCCGCATCTCCGCGGTGTGCGCGATGCTGTTGAAGGCGCCGTCGCGCCGGAACAGCGCCGCGGTGTCGCGCAGATTGCAGGTCGCCGGCGCGTGCAGCCGGATATGCTTCATGTATTGGGTGGTGGTGAGCTGCTCGAAATACTCGACCGCATGGGCCGGCCAGCCGGTCACGTCATGCGCGAGCTCCTCCAGCATCAGCGCGGTGCCCTTGCGGCGGCGGAAGGCGATGGTGTCGGCGACTTCCGCGCGCGGCGAGGCCAGCTCGCCTCCGAGCCCGCGCAGTGGCCGGTAGCCGATGAGGTCGCCGATGTAGGGTGTGACCCACTCGGCGCAGGTCTCGATGAACTGGTCGTCATAGAGCTGGTCGATTGACTCTTCCAGCGTGGCGAACTCGCGGGCGAAGGCTGCAAGCAGGGCTTGCAGCGGGCCGGCCTTGGCAGGATCGCCCGCAATCGCGGCGTCGCGCAGCCGGTGCAGTGCCGGCAACAGGGCGTAGAGCCGTTCCGGGGTGAGGCTGTTCATGCCATCTCCTCCAGCAAGGCGAACGGCGCCGGGTTCAGGGTCAAGAGCTCGCTCGGCTTCGCCATGCCCTGCTCGACATGCATCCGCGACGCCAGCAGCCGGACCTGGCGAGAGGGAATGGTCTGGGCATAAGGCGTCGTGCCGCCATAGAGCTTGACGAGGTCGACGGCGACGACGCCGGGCACCGACTGCGCGGCTGCGATCACGTCGGACTGCTGCACCGGCTGGCCGAGCTCGCGCGCGTCGAAGGCGAAGTGCGCGCGCAGTGCTGCCTCGACTGCGGCGAGCACGGTCTTGGCGTCGAAGTCGGGATCGCGCTTGACCCTCAATCCGATCCGGAACGTGGAGGGCTGGTAGGGCAACAGCATCACTGCGACATGCGGATCGCCGCCGGCCTTGAGCGCCGCGAGCAGATTGGTCCACACCGGACTTGCGGAATTGACGGGAGCTTCGGGCGGCCCCGCAATCGTGATCGCGACGGTCTTGCCCCGCGGCAGTTGCAGCACCTGCGCCTGCGCCTTGGCAATGCCGGAGAAGGCACGGGCAAAATCCTCATAGTCGAGCACGGATACGACGCGTCCGAGCGTCCGGGCGCCGAGCGGAATGCTGCGCCGTGCCGCATCGGCCGGCTCCGGGTCGTTGCCGCCTTCGGCGGCCAGCGGGTTGCTCACGCCCTTGAGTCCGAGCGGGCGCGACAGGAGCTGGCTCAGCGTCTCGGCGCGGACGTTTCCGGCGACACCGATTCCCTTGCGGTAGGTGGCGCGAACGTTGTTGAGCCCGCTCGGCAGCCGTGCGCCGCTGGCGCCGTCGCCGAATTTCGCGAAATTGCGGCCCTGTTCGTCGACGTCGAGCGTGAAGGCGTGCTCGGTCGCGGCTGCACCATACAGCGTCGCGCGCTCATGCCATGCGATCTCGCCGATCCGCAGCGTCAACTCGCTGGCCGCACCGCTCTCATTGCCGGCGGCCCGATAGGTCAGCGGCAGCTGCTTCAGCTCGAATTGTTGGAATGGTTGGGCGGCGTCGCCCGAGCCGAGAATCTGCGTCACCGTCTCGCCGTGCGAGGCCGGCACGATGTTTGCGTGAACGACAACGCTGCCGCGGTCGAGACCGCCGGCAAGCGGTGGGTCGATCTGAAGCATGCAGCGGCCGGCATCGACCGCTTGGGCGGACACAAGCCGTGCCTGCACGGCGACGGCCGGGCCGCCGGAAGCCTGATTGCCGCGCAGGATCAGCCGCCGTCCGGGAATGAGGCCATCGACGCTGATGGCCGCCGGGATGCTGTCGCCGGTCACAGCGTCGTCGACGGGATATGAGGCGAGTGCGAGTTCCTCCGACTGTACGAACGCGGTACAGCGGCGAACCTGGTCTGCATAGCGATTGTAATTCGAGCCCTGCAATTGCAGCCGTGTGACCTTGCCGCTGAGCGCGAACTCCGCGCGTGATATTTCGTCCGCATCGGTGACCTTGAAGATGTCGAGATGCGCGCCAAAATCGAAGACGCCGTCCGACTTTTTGATCGCGTCGAGGATGATCACGATGGCAGGGATCGCCGCCATCGTAAGCACGACGTAGCCGCCGGCGCGGACCTCGGAATAGACGGTGTCGAGATCGATGAAGCCGCCGGTTAGCGTCGCACCCGCCGGCGAAATCGTGTAATCGGGCCAGTCCGTCGCACTGGAACCGCCAGGATAGTTGCTCCTGAAATCGCTCGACATCGACGCCCACATCGGCGCGTTGTGGCCGAAAGGAGCCGCGCGTTTGCGCAAGGCATAGACCTTCGACGTCTGGGCGGAGGAGACGCCGGACAGACCGAGCTGCCAGGTGACCTTGGTGCGGTCGAAATCCGATTGCAGCTCCACGCTGTCGATGAAGCGGAAATCGCAATTGCTGTCGTTCGTGCCGGGATTGAAGGCATCGCCGGCGATCAGCAGCGCATCGCCCGGCTTCAGATTGTTGCGCTGACCGGCGAGATACATGACGGTGTCGTCCTTGCCGGGCCGCCGCGTCTCCGCCATCCAGGGGCGGATCGCATTCCAGGCCGGCCGCGCGGCGTCGAGCCGCTCGACGGTCTCGAAGGTCTGCGGCTTCTCGTCCGGCCCCGGCACGCTCTGCACTCTGGTGCCGATCTCGATCGACACCTGCGCGGGTACGCCGGTGACGAAGCTGCCCGGTTCAGGCGACAGCTTTGGCGGCGGTGCAGGCGGCGTTTCCAGCGTGAAGGCGAGCCAGGTCTCGGCGGCGACGCCCGGCCGCAGGCGGTAGCCGATCAGCCGGCCCATCTCCTGCAGCGAGACGCGCTCCAGCGCGGTGCGAAGATAGGATTCGTTGGCGATGCGCTCCTGGTAGAAGGTGAGCACGTCGGCGGCGCAGGCGAAGGCGTCGATCAGTCCGATGGTGAAATCGTCGTCGCTCCGGCTTTGCAGCTTGCCGAGCGGGGCGAATGAAGCGGAGGACAGCGCGGCATGCAGGCTGTCTCGGAACTGGCCGTAGTCGCCGATCCGGTAGGCGATGGCGGAGAGGCCGTAGCGGTTGAAAATGCCTTGCGGCGTCTCGGTTTCGACACCGGCGCAGCAGCCGCAGGTCTCGCTGCCGGCGGGCAGGGCGGTGGGCTTGATCACCGGGACTGGTAGCGTCATTTGCCGCCTCCCGCTTCGATGATGAGCCGGCCGCGCTCGCGGAAGCTCGGATTGTTGGCGAGCTGCGCGATCTCGAGGCTGCCGATCGGGATCACCTCGTCATCCAGCGATGTCGCCAGCGGCGAAATGAACCGCTGGAATTTTTCCGCCTGCACCGCCTCGACGCCTTCGACCGCTTGGGCAGCCGCGATGATGCGGCTGAGATAGACGGGATCGCCGAACGAGAAATTGTCGGGATGGAACAGGCCGAGCGTACCGTCGGGCAGCACCGAGCTCGACAGCACGGCGCGAACCGCCTGCGCGACCTCGGCGCGGAAATAGTCCGGCTTGACGCAGACATGGAGCGTGATGTCGAGCGGCACGTAGCGTGGCGGCCGCACGTCGAGATCGTAGCCGGCCATCCTGAACCGCTCGAGATGGTTGCGGAGCTGCGCGGCGAAGGCGGCGTCGACCGCGCCGCCGCCAAAACGGTCTGGCGTCACGAAGACGGTGTACCAGCTTCCGGTCCAGCGGAAGGTTGCGGCGGCGCGCTGCACGTCCGCGCGCCGCTCGGCGGCGGCCGCATAGTCGGCCGCGGTCACCGCGCGCTCCTGGGTGCGGAACGCCTGTGGCGCGTCGCGCCGGGCCGCCTCGATGTCTTCGGGCTCGATGCCGCCGGATGCGGGCAGCGGATTGCGGATGTCGGTGAACACGCCGTTCGTCGTGCTGACGATATGCGCGATGGCTTCGGCGCCGACATTGCCTGACGTGCCGTTGCCGGTCCGGTAGGTCACCGTGAAGGCGGTGTCCTCGGCCGGACGCTTGCCGAGCAGGCCGTCGCCGAACCGCAGCAAAGCGCGGTTGTGATTGTCGATCTCGACCACGACATGCGGAGCGTTGCCCGCACTGCCCGTGAGATCGCGCCGCGGCAGCCAGTGCTCGGTGATGCCGGCGACCTGTCCGATCAGATCGGCAATGGCGGGAGTGGCATCGCGCGGCGACAACAGGCTGAGCGCACTCGCCGCCCACCACGGCTGATCCTTGCTGACGGGAACGGCCAGCAGCGCGCCAAGATCGAACGATTGCGTCAAGGGGCTGTTCGCCAGCACCGGACGGAAGCGCGGCGGCAGCATCAATTCGGGGGGCGAGGTGCAGCAATTGCCCGGCGCGGATGATGCCTGCTTCAGCCTGGAGCGGGGCATCGTGCCAAGCTGCTCGGGCGCCAGCGTGCGGCCGTGATCGACCAGCACGATGTTGCCGCGGGCGACGCTGATCGGAAGCTCAGGGCGATCTTCCACCGTGAGGCAGAGCGGGAAGGGCAGCGCGTCCGCGTCGCTCCAGGCGATCTCGGTGACGTCGACAGGGCCGTCGACCGCCGGCTCATCGAATAGCCCGCCGGACGGATCGTTCGTGAGCGAGACCTCGGTCAGCCGCACGGCCCAGCGATGCCTGGGGTCTGCATCATCCGCGGACAAGGTCGTCGGGCTGATGACCTCCTCGAAGATCAGGATGTCGCCGACGGCAAGCGTGTCGATGTGGCCGCGCAGGGTCGCGCGCGTGGTGCCGCGCGGCAGGCAGCAGCCGTTGTTGCCCCAGGCATAGAAGGCGAGACTGTTCTGTTGCTGGTCGAGCACGGCTGGCGCGACGGTCTCGAACATCTCGGCGCCGCTATCGATCGCATCGGTCAAGGCGTGCGAGCCAGGCGTCAGCACCATGTCGAGCCCGGGGACGCGGGTCAGCAATTGCGTGCCCTTGTCCAGAGCGATGTCCTGCCCGTTCACGTCGAAATGCACGAAGGCGCGCGCGTTGCAGCCTTCATGCAGGTGATAGTCCACCAGTCTCGTGTGGCGCCGCACCGAGATGCGCTGGCGCGCGGTGGCGAGATAGGCCTCGTTGGCGATCGCATCCTGGCGGTAGGCGAGATTGTCGGCGGCATAGGCGAGCAGTTCGACCAGGGTGACGCCGAGATCGGCCGCCGAGCGCTCCTGCCATCCAGGCACGAGCAGGCTCAGCCGGTCCAGCATCAGCCGGCGAAAACCTTGATAGTCGCGCGCGAGATAGTCGATATCGGGCCGCGGGCGCGGCACCGGCGGGCAGGGTGTGGTGTCCGCGCAGTCATAGTCCGAGGGGCATTCGATCTTGAAGGTGAAATCGATCAGCGACAGCTTCGGATCGAAACCCGCCGGCGGCAGGGGCGAGCCGGAATTGGCGAAGATGCCAAACGTATAGATCGAATAATCGCCGCTGCTGTCGGTGCGCACCACCAGGGTACGGGGAAGATCGTCGACGGTGTCGACGAGACCGGGCTCGGCTTCGGCAGGCAGCGCATCGGCCGGCGCGCACCAGACCACGCCGACGGTCGCGATCCGCTCGCCGCCGGTGATGCGCAGATTGTCCGGCGACAGCGTGGAGCCGGAATGCAGCAGCCGAACCAGCAGGGTCTGTTGCCGCGGCGCGCCGGGCGGAGAGGCGAGGTCGAGCACCTCGATGAACTCGATGGCGTTGGCGCTGCCCTTGGCCTTGAGCACGTCGAGCCGGCGCGGATCGCAGCAATGTTGCTTCATGCCCCGCCTCCCGGAAGCGCGATGCTGGCAAGCTGGCTGGTCCGGTCCGCCAGCACGACGTAGCGGATCTCGGCGCGCAGCACCGCATCGTCATTGATCACCTCGACCGAGGTGACGGCGATCAGATGCGACAGATGCTGATGCAGCGCGGCCTGCGCCAGCATCTGCGTGGTCGCGGCGAGCGTCACCGAATTGGGCTCGAACACCAGCGACAGCAGCCCGGCGCCGAAATCCGGCCGCATCACCCGCTCGCCCTGCATGGTGAACAGCACCTGCTCGATCAGGTCGCGAATATGGTCGAGGCGATCGGTGGTGGCCGTGCGGCCCTGGTCGTCGAAATGATAGGGGAAATCGAGCTCGTTGCTCACATCGTCCTCCCCTCACGTTGCCATGACGCGCATCTGCGCGACCACCGGGAGCATCGGCGTGCCCGTGGGCGTGCAGACCGATTGCCCCATCATGGTCGCGGCCGGTGCGCCTCCGATCATCACCCGCGCCGCGCCCATCACCATCTGGCCAGTCACACAGGGCGGCGCCGAGCCCGTCAGCGAACAGCCTGCGATCGCATAGGGACTGGTGAGATTGACCGCGGGCTGGCCCGACAGCATCACGCGCGGGAACGGCGACATCGGCATCGCCTGTCCGGCGTGGCTGCACAGCACGGTGGCGCCAAGATGCAGCACGGGAGCGGGCATGTGTTCCTCCTAGATCACCGTGAGTGCGCCGAGATTCACGTCGACGGTCGGCCCCGTCATCGTGATGACCGCGCCCTTGCCGTTGGAAATGGTGATGCCGACATCGCTGACCGAGATCATCGCGCCGGTGGTGGTCTGCATCAGGATGCCGCCGGTCGGTCCCGGCACGTCGCTGATGGTGAGGCCGTTCTTCAGCGGGGTTTGCAGGGTGATGCCGGGCACGCCGGGCGGCACCGCATGCGCCAGCACCGGTACTTCGGCCGCGCTGCCCCAGTAGCACCCGACCCAGATCGGATAGTCCGGATCGCCGCGCTCGAACTCGATCCAGACGCCGGCACCGATGATCGGCACCGTGAAGAAGCCGGCATTGATGCCTGCGGTCGGTACGCACGGCATCGCCCAGCTCGTCGGTATGACGGCGCCGACGTCGGGCACCATCACCTGGATCCGGCCGATCTGCAGCGGGTCGACATTGTTGACCACCACCGCGCGATATTTTCCGTAAAGGGGCGCATCGCTCATGTCGGCACCTGCGGAACGGTCGAGATCAGCGCGTTGCGCGCGAGCGAGAACGACTGCTTGTAGGAGCCGCGTTCGATCTCGTGGGTGACGTTCTTGACGTAATAGAGCCCGTCATAGGGCAGGCCCGCGCCGCGCACGCCGACCAGTTGCCGCGACTTCAGCACACGCCCATATCGGGCAACGTCAAGCTTGCCATTGCCGAACACGCTGTCGCTGTGCTGGCTGGCATAAGCGAGCCCCGCCATCAGCGCCTGCGGCGCGGACAGATGCGCGGTGTTGGCGAGCTTCTCGATCTTCGGCGGCAGCGGCGGCACCAGGCCAAGCGGCGGGCTCATCGGTGTGATGTCGGGGATCGGAACCGGAATCGGCGCCTTGCTGTTGCTCTCCTGGAAGAACACGATCGGCATGATCTTGCGTTCCTTGTCGAAGTTGAACGAGATCTCCTCGACATTGGTGAGCGCATCCATGTTGGTGGTGAGCGCCGGCTGCGGCGCGCCGAAGCGGATCTCCGGTCCCCAATAGGCCTTCGAGGCACCGGGTGCCGGGCCGGCCTCGAGATAGAAGACGTAGCCGGCTTCGCCCGCGAGCTTCTTGACGTAGGCGTAGTCGCTGCCCGTCTGCTGCGGGATCTGCTGGATCGGGATCGGCGGGATGTCGAGCACGCTCGGGATCACCATCGGGATCACGCCGAGGGCTGCGTATTTGGCGAGGATCGCGAGCACCCGCACCGACGGCGGCATCGCCGGGAAGGGCAGGCCGGGCAGCTCGATGATGTCCATCAGCGCCGACATGTCCTTGCCCTTGATCACGAGCTTGCCGACCCCGCCGGTGCCGGGCTGGGTCTCGACATTGGTGACCATGCCGTCGATGACGCTTTCTGCCGTGCCGTTGATGGTGACGATCAGCACCACACGAAGCAGCGGCGGCAGCGCACCGCCGCCGGCGAGCAGGAAGATCGTGCGCAGCGGCGAGCGGACCGGCAGGTCGAAGGTCAGCTCGAAGCCGCTCTGTGCATCGCCCGATCCGATCTCGATCTTGGCGTGGGTCAGCGTCTCCAGCACCTCGCGCGGCGCCGGCACGGGGGCCGGGCCGATCTGGAGCGAGAGCTGGACGCCGCCTTGCATCATTGCCGGTTGCCTCCTTACGTCCCGCTCGGACGCGGGATCTGCACGCGCTCGCCGGGTGTGTCGGTGAGATCGAACGGATCGGTCACGACATTGGCGTCGGCGATACGCCAGTACAGCTCGGGATCGCCGAGGGTGTTGGACGCAAGCGTGTCGGGCCGTTCGCCGGCATTGACGATGTGCTCGCCGGCGATACCTATGTCGCGGCCTTGCGGGATGAAGCGGCGCAGCACATAGGCGAGGCCGGGATCGTCGGCACTGCGCTTCAACCGGCCGATCGCCACGCCGTGGTAGCGGCTGTTCGGCGCAAACGTATTGTCCGGAAACGCTCCGGCATCGATCAGCATCTGGACGGGATCCGAGGACATCATGCGCTCCGTCAGGGCAGGCTGGTAAGGCCGAGCGAGGCCAGCGAGGCGCCGCCGGTGAGGCCGGCGAGCGCTTCGCGGGTTCGCAAGTAGCTGAGGAAGATCGTTCCGCCTCGATGCGAGAAGCCGAGATCGTCGGTGCTCATCACGTGAAGGCCGAGCGAGACCTTTGCGCGGATCGGATTGAGCCCGGGGTCGAAGGCTTCCTCGACGATGGAGAATTCGGCGACGCGCACCGGCGCGACGCGATTCTTGCTCCAGACGAACAAGGTAAGCGGCGCTTCCGGCGGCAGGATCTCCAGCGTGCCGCCGTCGGCCTGGTTCGCGACCCCGAGCAGATCGTCGACGCTGGGATTGACGAGTGCCTCGAGCACGGCGAGCTGCGGCGCGATGCCGAAGGCAACCGCATTGGCATGCGCGTCGGGATCGGCGAGCTGGTCGGTGGCATCGATCTCGGCGTCGAGCTTGATGGTCTCGATCGCCGGACCCTTCAGCCGGAACGGCTGCGCGCGCCCGCCGGCCGTGCCGTCGCCGCCCGTGCCCTGAACCTGGTAGCTGCGGCTCAGTGTGTCAGGATTGTACTGGAGTGCGATCTGCCGCCGCACCGTGCCGCCGCCCGGCGCCAGCACCACGAGGCCGCCTTTGATGAGTTTCGGAGAGTCGGTGAGGCCGGTCATGGGGAATCGTCCTGCGATGGACTGCGCGATGGCGGCAACCGCCTCTGACGGAGATCGAGCCGAAGGTCGCGTTGATAGCGTTGCAGTTCGCACGGCGCGAATGCCGCGATCCGAAGCGGCGTTTCGGCTGCGTGGTCGACATACAGCGTCAGCCCCCGCCCAGCGTAGACATATTCGTTGCTCTCGACCTCGAACGTTCCCTGAAACGAGTTGAGCCTCGCCTCCGGCTCACCGAGCTCGTCAAGCAGCGAGGACAGCGAATCGACGAGTTCAACGTGGGTTGCGTCGATCAGCATGACGACCTCGCCGTCGGCCCATACCCGCATGCCGCGCGAGAAGCCTGCGGCAGCAGCATTGAACCAGTTGGTCCGATGCATGGCACTGCCGAGAACGCCCAGGCCAGGCGAGGATCGATCGAGATCGAACAGGACTGCGACGTCGTCGAGCGACGTCCGCTCGGAGAGGCCGGTGAACGCACGCAGATCGCGGCTTGCGAAGGACCGTAGCGCTGTCAGGGCGGCTGTCGATGTAGGGCTGGCATGCATGATTCAGCCCCCGATCTTCGCGACGTCGCCCTGGAAATAGGCGGCGTAGAGGTTGCGGATACCGACGACGTTGACCAGCTTCACGGCCTCGGCATAGGAGGGGTAGCGTCGGCGCGAGGCCGGCTTCACCGTGATGGGCTTCAGTTTTGCGTAGGCGGGGCCTTCGACCGCCTCGCGGAGCTCCGAATCGTTGGCCCTCGGCGCGACGTTCTCCCAGACGATTTCGTCAAACAGCGAATCGACACCCTCGATCAGCGTGTTGTTCTCGTTGGAGCCGTCGCCAAACGTGTTGGCGAAGTCGTCGTAGGCCTTGGTCCGGAGCGTGTGAATGTATTCGTGGATCAAGGTCTGGAACATGTCCCACAGGAAATCCCGATCTTCGTCGGGATCATCCTTCTTGAAGATCTGGATGTTGATGTCGCCGAAGCCTGCAGACGCGTCCCAGCCCCGATCGATCTCGTTCAGCTTGTCGACCTGCGCATCCGTACTGGTGAAGTCGTCTGCGATCGTGTCGAGGATGGTCGCCTCGTCGCCCACAGGATTGTTGCTCGAGTCGAACTTCGGCGAGGCGTTGAATTTCCGGTTGGCCGCGCGTATGTCGTCGTCGGACTGGAAGAAATAGAGCACGAGGGCCTTAGCCATTTTCCGCTTTGCGGTGCTATCCATGCCCGCCAGGTCCGCCTCGGTGTCGGCGAACAGGTCGTGGATGCTGCCGCGCTTCGCGACGGTGTCGGCCTTCAATTCGGGATGTTTCGATTTATCGTAGTAAGCGCCGAACACCTTGTCGGTTTCATCCTTGCTGGCCTTGCCGATCCGCTCGAATTCGGCGAGTTCATGCACCTTGGCCGGATCGCCGTGTTCGGCGGGGCCCTTGTCCTTGACCATTGCGTCCCAATAGCCCTGAATCAGATCCGGCATCATGGCGCGGATGGCGTCGTCATAGGCTTTCTTGCCCGCGTCGGAGGTATCGAACGGCAATGCAATGCCGCTGGAATCGACCTTGACGTCGGGCTTCAACGCCTTGGCGATGTCGGCCTTCTTCGCAGCGTCCGGTGCTGTCGTCTTCGACAAGTCGCCGGCGTTGGTCGTGAGGGTCACATCGCGCAGCACCTGCTGTAGCACGACGTCGTACTTGCGGAGCGTATGCTTGGTCGCGCTGATTTTCGTTTTCAGCGCGGTCTTGTTTTTCGCATCCGATTCGGCGGCAAGCTGCTCGCCAAGATCATCGATCTGACTCGCGAGCTTGGCGCGCTCGCGGCCGAGGTCCTGCGTCGCGGTTTCGCGCACGGTCGTTTCGAGCGCGAACAGCTCCGCGGCGATGTTGTCGAGTTCCTCGTCGCTGCTGGCGAGTGCAAGCCGTAGCTTGAGATCCGTGGCATCGTAAGCGAAGGTTGGCGCTCCCTTGCCAGTCTCGCCTTGTGGCTCCACGTCGCCCTTGGCAAGCGCGTCGCGTCCGCCCCGGAAGCGGGCGGCGAAGAAGCGCTTCAATCTCTTGTACTCGTCGCCGTCGAGATCGGATTCAAGATCGGTGACGCTGAGTTTGCCTGCACCGAACATGATCCGCAGCGCCGCGATGTCGCTGAGTTCGAGCAGGTCGAGGATGGCGTTCTCGTCGTCATCGAGCGTCGGGCCGTCCTGCATCTCCTGGATCAACAATGCCTTCTGCAGAGGGGCAAGCTTGAACTCGGCCTGGCCCGCCTTCCACCGCCGAACGATCGCGCGCGCCTTGTTGTCGCTGTCGAAGCTGCCTTCGTATGCGTTGGCCGTGGCGATCTTCTCGAGATAGCTGAGCAATTCCTTGTCGCTGAAATTGCCCTCGGCGCCGAAGAAAACGGCGATCGATTCGTACCAGGCCAGCCGCTGCACCGCGGCGGGTGGCGTGGTCGTGCCGCGCTGCTGCACGACATGGGCGAGTTCGTGCGCAAGAATGTGGCGGCCGCGCGGGGTTTGCGGATCGTAGGCGCCGTCGCCGAACACGATGTGGGAGCCGGCGGTATAGGCGGTCGCGCGGATTGAGCGGGCTGACGCAGCGGCCTCTGCGCCGGTGTGGATACGCACCCGGCTGAAGTCGGAGCGGAACTGTCGCTCCATTGCCTGTCGCGTCGGAGCGCCGAGCGAAGTGCCGGCCGATCCGACCACGTCGGAGACGGCGGCGGGCGCGGCTTGCCCACCCGTGTGCGTGGTGCGCGGAAGAGGTGACAGCGCTGGAGCGGGCCCCGCGGTCTTCGCGGGTCGCATGGCGGTTTCGGCCGCGTGCTCGGCTTCGGTCTCGAAACGATCGCGGGCCGGACGAAGCTCGAGCGAAGGCCCCCACGCGGGCGAGGGGTGTTTCGGGAGCACCGTCGGAGCAGCCCGTGTGTTCATGGCCGACCTCGCGAACGTCCAGCACCGGGTGTTGTGGTCAGTCGTGTCGCAATGCTATCGGCTACCATGCGTGGGGCATCACCGGGCGCCGCGCCAGCCTGGTCGGCGGCCCCGGCGAGCCGATGCTGCAACGCCTGACCGATGGCGTCGGAGAGTCCCGCGACTTCAGCGCGTCGCGACGCATCGACGACGAGCCGTCCGATCCGGATCTCGATGCCGGCATGTTTCATGGCGCGGCTCCCGCCCAGGGCCGTTCCAGCTTGGAGAATTCGGCGCGCACCGCGGCATTGATGGCATCCTGCCCGATCGGTCCGCCCTCGGCCGCGGCCTGGAAGGCGGCGTTGAGCGCGATCGCGCGGATGTTGCCCCCGGTCAGTTGCAGTCGGGCGAGACCCGCAAAGTCGACCTCGCCGAGCGGCGCGTCGGCCGGGAACTGCAGCCGCCACAGCTTTTCGCGCGCGACGGCGTCGGGGTAGGGGAACTGGATCACATGGCGGATCCGGCGCAGGAAGGCGCGGTCGAGTGCGCTCTTCATGTTGGTGGTGAGAATGACGAGCCCGCGATAGGTCTCGATCCGCTGCAACAGATAGGCGATCTCGATATTGGCAAAGCGATCGTGGCTGTCGCGCACCTCGCTGCGCTTGCCGAACAGCGCGTCGGCCTCGTCGAACAGCAGGATCGCGCCGCTGGTCTCGGCGGCCTCGAACAGGCGGCTCAAATTCTTCTCGGTCTCGCCGATATATTTGCTGACGACGCTGGCAAGGTCGATGCGATAGAGATCGAGCCCGGCGGCGCCGGCGATCGCCTCGGCGGCATAGGTTTTGCCGGTGCCGGATTCCCCGGCGAACAGCGCTGCGGCACCGAGGCCCCGGCCGTTATGCGCGGCAAAGCCCCAGTCGCCATGGACACGCGGACGGTGCTGCAACTCGCCGGCGATGGCCCGGAGCTGCGCAATCACGACCGGCGGAGCGACCAGATCGTCGAAGTCGACGCGGCTGTCGATCCGCTGCGCCAGTGCGTCGAGACCGCCACGCACCGCGGCGCGGCAGAGCCGCCATACAGCAGGGCCGACCAGGGCCGGCTGACCTCGCGTCTCGGCCAGGGCTTTGGTGACCACAAGGCGCAGCTCGGCCGGGGGTACATTGAATTGCCGCAGCGCCGGACGCAGTGCGGCTGCGAGGGCCGTCGCCTGTTCGCGGGGCAGGCCCTGCAGGGCCGCGGCTTGCTGTGCGGCGAGGGAGGCATCGGGCACCTCGAGACGCAGCACGCGCCGCTGCCGCAGCCGCGACAGACGGGCTGGTTGCGGCGCGTTCAGCGCGATCGCGGGGCCGACCAGATGAGCGAGCAGCGTCCCACCCCGCGCGTCGGCATCATTGGCGTCCATCGCGCGGTCGTGCTCGAGCACGATCATGGCATCCGAGAGCGCTGCCTCGCGGTCGAGCAGGCGGGCGATCTCGGCGATGTCGCGCGGATCATGTGGCAGGTCGCGGGCATGGAGCCAGAGGCCGCTCGCGCCGAACTCGCTGAGGGCCGCACGCGCAAGGTCGCGCTGCGGCTCGATCTCGCCGCGCGCATGACCCAGCGCGACCAGCGCCGCCGCGCCGCTGCCGAGGGCCTGCGCAATCGTGCCCGCGAGTGGCGTGTCGGGCTCGCGCGGTCCGGCCGGCTCGCAGCGGGCGAGGGCGATCAGGCGGACGTCCATCGCGGCGACGCCAGTCAGGTAATGCAGCACGCGCTCGTCGATCTGGATCGGCCGGCGCGGTGGTGCTTCGCGGCCGTCGCAGGCGATCAGGCGCCAGCGCCGCAACGGCCGCAGCGGCGACAGCGCATCCCAATGCGGCTCAGCCAGCACCTGCATGGCAAAATTGAGCGTCGGCTGCGGGTTCGAGGTTGCATCGGACCGCTCTGCGATCGCCCCACTGACGAGGCGGCGCAGTGCGCTGTCGAGCTCGACGCCGGCCGCCAGCAGCACGACGTCGCGCTCGAACGGCGTCAGGCCGAACAGCTTCGTCAGCGCATCGAGCGCCGGCTCGAAATCGTCGTCGCATTCGGGAGGAGCCGGTTCGGCACTTGCAGACGGATCCTCCAATTGTTGCGCGAGGCGCGAGCGCAGCGCGGCGAGCTGCGCCGTCAGCCATTGCTGGTTGCGGCTGGCCCAATCGAGCGTGGACTGCGCTTGCGGTCTGTCGTGCATGTTCATGGCGGCACGCTCAGGGTTTGCGAGGCGTCGTAGGCGGGCGCATCGCCGCTGAGATCGAGCAGGAGGCTGTCGACGCCGTCGACGCGCAGCCGAGCCGGATAGGCGCCGGCAGGAAGCGTCGGGGCGAAGTCGAACACCAGCGGATCGGTGGCTACCGTGCGCGGATTGGCGATGGCTTCCACCGTGCCGAGCACGAGGCTCGCGCGCTGGCGTGGCTGCACCTGCGGGCGCGAGAACAGCGTTGCGGTAACGCGCAGCGGCGCGGTCTTGCGCAGCACGGTCGCCGCTGGCAGCGACAGCGGCGCATCGGCCGCGATCACCAGGGCAGGCGCGATGATCAGCGCGATCGCGTTGGTCTCGCGCTCATTGGCTTCGCCGGTTGGCAGGAACCGTAGCGTCAGGCTCCATTGCCCTGGCGCCAACGCAGCTTGCGCGGCGGCATCGTTCGGCAGCGTTACGGTGAGCTCGGTGCCGTCGGCGTTGGGCGCGCCCGGAATCAGCTCGACGGGAACCGGAAACAGCGGATGCGCCAGCCGGACGCGATAATTGCTGCCGCTCAGGCGGATGCCGGTGAGAACCACGGGCTCGCCGAGCCGCGCGCCGGCCTGTTTCAACTGCGGCGTCGCGGCGAACAGCGTCGGCAATGGCGGCAGCATGTCCGGATTGACGACGACCCCGCGGTCGCGCTTGGTCGCGGGGTCGACGATCCCGCGCGACAGCACCGGCAGCGGCGAGATTGCGGGCTTGGTAGCCTCGATCAGCACCACCGACACCACATAGGCGGCTGTCGGCCGGTAATGCGACTGGATCGCCGCCCAGAGTCTCGACATTTCCTCCGGGCCCATCACGGCCGGCGTGATCTTGATCAACTCGGCCTGGTCGGCGAGGTCGGCGGCGGCGAGGGCCTGGAATGCCGGCGGCAGCATCGGGATATTGATCGGGTTGGGATTCAGTGCGCGCTGCACGGCGGCACGGTCGAGCACCGGGCGCTCGTGCAGCAGATGCATGCCGTAGCCGAGCAGGATCTCGGCCTGGCAATCGACCCGGGCATAGGCCGTGAGCAGATAATGAAGGTCGAGCGCGAGCGGTGCATTGGTGAGGCGCTCGCCGCTGCTCGATGAGCGGGACGGCAGGGCCTGGTTGCGCCAACCCGGATTTGGCGTCACTTGATGCAGGAACAGATTGAGGCGCGGCTGCTCCTCGGGACTGGTGAGGTCGATCGTGTCGGGCGCGACGGCGCTGACATTGACCGTGCTGCCGACCGCGGGGCCGGCCTGGATCAACCCGTTGTCGAGCAGGTTGCGCAGCACCGCGCTGACCGCGCCGATCGCGAGTGGTGAGCTCATGCGCGGCCTCCAGATCCCGGACGGCGCAGATAGTCGGACAGTGACACCGACGGTTTTGATGCCGGCTTGACGGCGCGTGCTGCGCGCGGCGGCTCCGGCGAGCGGATGTCGATGCGATCGATCGTCACCTTGATCACGGGCGGCGTCTCGCGCCGGCGCTGTGCCTGGCCGGCGAGCACGGCCTCGCCGAGCGGCGGCGCTGGCGGCGTTGCTGTCTCGTTTCGAACGCGGAGCGTCTCGCGTACAACCGTCTCGCGCGCGGGCGCCATGGCTGGCAGCTCGCGCGGCGCGACGGAGGGAGCGACATGGGCCGGCGGTCCTGGCGGCGCCGTGTTCGATTGAACGGGCCGGATCACTGCTGCGGCCTTGGCCGCCGGGCGCAGGGGCGCTTCCGCATGATCGGGCTCTGTCTCCGCGGGCTGCGGTGACTGCGCTGCGATGCGCGGATGATCCTCGGCGATACGGCCTATCGGCGTCTGCGGCGGCGACGGTTGCCCTTCGGCCGGCCATGTTTCGAGCATCGGTGCATTGTCGGTCCGGACCGGAGCGGAAAAGCGCGGCGGCAGCGCGACGCGTGCGGCACCTGCGATCGGCTCGCCGCGTCCGAGGCACGCGAGGTTTTGCAGGAGGCCCGTCATGAGACACCCGCCAATTGCAGATAGGCGGCGCGGCGGGCCTGCGGCAGCGCCAACACCTCGGCTTCGCTCCAGCCATATTCGCGCGCAAGCGCATCGACCTCGAGCAGGCTGCGCTCCGCCGCGGCCTGGATCTCGGCCCAGAGCGCCGGCGCGATATCGATGACGGCCTGCCAGCTATGGCTGCAATCGGGGCAATCGAGGGCGAAGGCGATGACGGCGCCGGGATCGCAACGTTCGAGCTCGGCCTCGATCCGGTCGCGCGTGTCCTGATCGAGCGCTGTCGACGGCATATCGCCGAGGCAGCGCGCGAGCAGCGACTGGGCCGCGGCCAGGGAGTCCGGCGCTGCGGCTAGGTTGGCGAGATCAGAGAGCACCGGCAGACGCAGCGTCAGTTCTTGGCCGCCGATCGCGATGCGTGGCGGGACGGCGTCGGCCTGTGGCGCGAGCCCATCCGCAAGCGCTGCGCTGTCGGCGGTGAATTCGCAGTCGCCGTGACAGGCTGGGCAGGCGGCGCGCAGTCGCCAGGACGCGCCGAACAGTTTTGTGCGCAACGCCAGGAGCGCGGCATTGCCGGCGCCGATCGTATCCGTCGGTACGGCGCCGGCCGCGTTGAGCAGGGCATCGTCGCGCTGGTGCCGCGCGCGACCGGCGGCCTGGTCCCACAGCGCCAGAATGTCCTGCTCGCGTCGTGCGGCGGCGGAGAGCATGGGTTGCCTCAGGCCGGATCAGAGAAGGTCGGCTCGGACGGCTCGGTGACGGCCTGGTCGCGCTCCCAGCCCTCGTTCTCCAGCTTGATGTGCTGGATCGCGACCGCATTGGCGTTGGCGTCGAGATCAGGCAGCGACTGGTATTCCGAGACCCAGCAGCGGAAGATCTTGTAGGCGAGCGCGAGTTGCCCGGCCTCGTTGTAGACCTCGAGGATGATGTCCTTGCGGAAATCCTTCAGCGAGACCTCGGCGCCGAGGCCCGCTCCGAAATGCCAGACCTTGTTGGCCCATTTCTCGAACTCGGTGTCGTGGGTGACGCCGCGATCGAGCGTGATCGCCTCAAATTTGCTGCGGCCGGGCGATTTGCGCCCCGTGGAGGGATCGCCGCCCTCGCGGTGCTCGACCACTTCGGTGGTGCGCTTCAACGCCGAGACCTTGCTGATGCCGGCGACGTAGCGGCCGTCCCATTTCACGCGGAACTTGAAGTTCTTGTAGGGATCGAAGCGCTGCGGATTGACCGAGAACTGTGCCATTTGCTTGCCTCAGGTTGGGATGTCGCCGGCGATCTGCTGGATCTGGATGACGACGAACTCAGCCGGCTTCAGCGGCGCGAAGCCGACGATGATGTTGACGATGCCGAGATTGATGTCGGCCTGCGTCGTGGTCTCGCGGTCGCATTTGACGAAATAGGCCTCGCGCGGCGTGCGGCCCTGGAACGCACCCTGGCGGAACAGCCCTTGCAAGAAGGCGCCGATGTTGAGCCTGATCTGCGCCCACAGCGGCTCGTCATTGGGTTCGAACACCACCCATTGCGTGCCGCGGTAGAGGCTCTCCTCCAGGAACAGTGCCATGCGCCGCACCGGCACGTATTTCCATTCCGAGCCGCGATCGTTCTGGCCGTGCAGCGTGCGCGCGCCCCAGACCACGTTGCCGTAGACCGGCAGCGTGCGCAGGCAATTGACGCCGATCGGGTTGAGCTGGCCGTTCTCGGCATCGCTCAAGGTCAGCGCGAAGCCGACGCCGCCGTTGACGCTGGCGTCGGTGCCCGCCGGTGCTTTCCAGACCCCGCGCGTAGCGTCCGTCCGGGCATAGACGCCGGCGGCGAAGCCGCAGGGCGGGAAGTCACGCACGACGCCGGATTGCAGCGGATCGGCCTGCATCACCCAGGGATAATACAGCGCGGAGAAATTGCCGTCGTTACCGGTCAGGCCGGCTTCGCCGGCGGCGCCGCTCATGTTGGCGACCGTCTCGTTCTGGAGACTGTCCACGATCAGGAAGGCGCGCCGGGCGTGGCAACGCTGTTGCAGCTTGGCGAGCGCGGCCTGGGTCGCCGCATTGGTGTTGGTGAGTCCGGGAACGCAGACCAGGTTGAACAGGTCGATGCGGTCGACGATCCCGCCGGTCGCGAACAACGGATCGATCGCGTTCACGAAGGTGCCGTCATTGGCGAGCAGAACCGTGCCGTCGGCGCCGCCCGTAAATGGCTTCGTGGTCGCGGTCGGTACAGTCGCCGATGCCGTGGTCAGCTTGTCCATGAAGGCGGAGCGGCCGTTGACGACGCTGGGCGCGTAACGCGGATCGGCCTTGTTCATCGACAGATCCTGGAACGTCTCCACGATGCTGGTGCTTGGCGACGGGCCGATGACGTCGAGCCGGAAGCGGGTGTTGTCGTCGGCGCGCAGCGTCAGCGTGACGCTGTAGGAATTGGCCCACTGGCCCGGCGAGCTCGCCTGGACGCCGAGATCGTTGAATGCGCAGGCCGCGGTCTTCGCGTCGTTGGCGGGCGTTCCCGAATTGAACAGCGCGATCCGCACGATGTAGGCGTCACTCCCGCCATTATCGAAGAACTGGCGCACCGCGTAGCCGAGATAGGCGCGGCGGTCGAGCCCGCCAAAGGCCCGCTCGTAATCGGCAAAGCTCGAGATGCGCACCGCGCGATCGGTGGGGCCGCGCGGCGCCCAGCCGATGAACAGCGCGATCGACGTCGCCACGCCCGAGATCGAACGCACGCCGCTGGGGATTTCCTCGATATAGACGCCGGGTTGCAGAAGGGCTGAGGGCATGTCGGCTCCTGTGATTTGGCGGTCTGTCTCGCTCGGTCAGATCGCAGCGATGGTCTTGCCCGACCTGCGCGTGCGCCTTGGGCGCGGCCGGCGCCTCGGGCCGGGCGGATCACGAATGGCTTCGGACAGGGACTGCGTCGTGATCTCGGTGATGACGGTGCGGTGCGGGCGCAGCTCGTAGAGCGCGCCGCTGTCGCCGCTTGCGACGATGGTGACGACCTTCAGCCGCGGCCGGCTGTGCAGCAGGCTTGCCAGACTGTCGCGCTCGTCCGGGGCCTTCTGCGCGACCACAATGACGTCGGCACGGGTGCGGCGGGCTTCCCTCGCCAGATTGGCCTCGTCGCTCGTGCCGACCACGGACAAGGCCGGATCGTTCGCGACGACATGCTCCAGAATACCGGTCATCAGCCTCGGAAACCCTGCAATGAGGATGCGTCTCTGTCGCAATGGCCACCTTTGCGGCGAGCCTTGCACAAGGCGCGGCGGCGCGAATGAGCCAAAGGGTTCAGAGAGGATGCAGCTGATGGTCCAGATCATGCGCGCGGCGCGGCGTTATCGATGTCGCGAGCGTTTGCGCGACGCGTCGCAGCGTGCCGCTCCTGCGCGCTATGCGGGCCAATGCCGGATCAAAGGATCTAGGCCGAAAAGTCTAGCGGGTCTGGACCCGCAAGGTTGGGGACGCCAGCCAGCCGTTTGCGTGCAGATGCTTGCTGATCTCGCCACGGCGGCGAATCTGCAGCTTGCTGAGCACGTTGTGCATGTGGTTCTTGACGGTCGAATTGCGGATCCGCAAGGCGCGCGCGATCTCCTTGTTCGAGAGGCCCTCGCCGGCGAAGCGGATGATCTCGTGCTCGCGCGGCGTCAACGTGTCGACGCCGGCCGCGGGCTCTCGTACCGCTGCCCGGGACGAGAGTGTCGCGAGCCGGCCGAACAGGGCGGCGGCGACCTTGGGTGAGCAGACGAGCTCGTCGCGCATCGCGTTGTGGACGGCAGCAACGACGTCGCCGATGGAACCGTCACGCAGCACGAAGCCGGACACACCGGCTTCCGCACAGGCGAGGATGTCCTGTTCGACCTCCGCGACGGCGATAGCGACGACCTTGAGGCTAGGTGACAGCGCGCGACAGGCTGCCGATTGCGTCAGGCCTCGCGGCGTCGCGATGTCGACCAGCAGCACCTGCGCGCCGCTGTCGATGATCTGCTCGGGCGGGGTTGCGAGATCGCCGTGTCCGGTGATGTGTAAGCATTCCTGCCGTGCCAGGCATGAGCCGAGGCCCTCGCAGAGCAGGCGTACATCACTCAGGATGAAGAGACGGACGGGGCGGACGCCGCCGCTGTCTAGCGCGGCCGGTGGCCGTGATGGATGCGAAATGGCGAAATGAGATTGCAGCGGGGCATGGCGCCCTGCCGGAAATGACGCATTGGACGACATGCCTGCCTCCCGATTGCCAACTCACAACCGTGTTTGCCGCCGCGCCCAGTTGAAAGTCACAGATCAATTAGTTGTATTTTTAATGACTTTCCCCCTGAAATTGACTATCGCGCTTTTTGGAGACCCTGACAAGCATCCACATCACAGGCGGAGTCGCCGGAGGCATTTGGACGCATGTGAAGTGGTCGAGTTGACAGGGGCGGGATCAACTCTCAGTTGATGTGACCGGAGGCTCGCCTCAGGCCACGACCTTGGCGGTGGGCGTCGCTGCGCCGTCGAGACGCTGCCGCTCCTCTGCGAGATAGTCATCAATCGCATCGCCCGGCATCGGCTTCGCAAAGTAATAGCCCTGGATGTAGTCGCATCCCAGGCGGCGCAAGGTGTCCAGCTGGGCACGCGTCTCGACACCCTCGACGACGCAGGCGATCTCCATGTCGTCGCAGAGGCCGGTGAGCGACTTGATGATCTTGTGGCTGACCGGGTTGTCGTTGATGTCGGCGACGAAGCTGCGATCGACCTTGATCTTGTCGAGCGGCAGGCGGTGCACGTGGCTCAGCGAGGAATAGCCGGTGCCGAAATCGTCCAGCGAAATGCCGCAGCCCATCGCCTTCAATGCCGCGATCGACTGCTGCGCGCGCACGAAGTCGAAGGTGACGGCGGTCTCGGTGATCTCGAAATCGATCCGGTGCGGCGGCACCCCGCTCTTTTCGACGATGCTGATCAGTGGCAGGATGCCTTCGGCCGAGCAGACGTCGTGGGCGGAGAGGTTGAACGACAGGCGGATGTGGTCGGGCCAGGTCTTTGCCGTCGCGAGCGCGCGAACCAGCAGCGCCTGCGTCAGCGGCCGGATCAGGCCGATACGTTCTGCAGCCGGAATGAAGTCGGCCGGCGAAACCACGCCGAGGCGGGAGCTGCGCCAGCGTGCCAGAACCTCGAAGCCGGCGGTGTGCTCGCTCATGGCATCGACGATCGGCTGGAACACCAGGTCCATCTCGGTGCTGAAATCGGCGGTGCGCAGCAGGTTCTCGATGACGCCACGGCTACGGATCTCGGCCTCGAGCTCGCTCGAGAAGATCACGGTGCGGCCGCGCAGCTGGCGCTTGGCGTGGTAGAGCGAATAGTCGGCGCATTCATAGAGCGCTTCCGCCGTCGTTGCCGATTGCGGAAACGATGCGAAGCCGATCGAGCAGGACAGCCCGGTATGGGCGGTATCGACCTGGTACGGAAGCTTGACCTTGTCGCCGATGCGTTCGCCCAGCCGCAGCAGATCGGAATCGTCGGGATCGCCGCAGACGACGAGGCCGAACTCGTCGCCGCCGAGCCGGGCGAATTCCACCCGCTGCGGACCAAAGCCCTCGCAGACCTCGCGGATGCGCCGGCCCGCCTCGATCAGGACGCGGTCGCCGACCGAGTGCCCGTAATTGTCGTTGATCGGCTTGAAGCCGTCGAGGTCGATGATCCCGACCGCGACGCGAACGCTCCGGCGCTCGGCGTCCGCGAAGGCGCTCGACAGCTCGGCGAAGAAGCGGCGGCGGTTCGGCAGCTCGGTGAGCGAGTCCAGATTGGCGAGGCGGAAGTTCTCGTCCGATAGTGCCTGGGTCGCCGCCTGTTGCGCCAGCAGCGACTTGCGGCTGGCGACGAGATCGGCGAAGTCGCGATAGTAGATGAACAGCACCGTCACCATCGCGCCCGAGACCAGCAGATTGTTGACGGCGATTGCCTTTAGCGTCGGCTCGCCCGTGGCCCAGAAGAACAGCACATAGGGTACGTCGACGACCAGCGTCACGATCAGCGCCGCGGAGCGCAGATGCATCAGCGAGAAGATGCAGCCGATCACGGTCACGGCCATGTAGAAGGCGACCTGGCTCTTAGCGAAGGGATCGCCATAAGGATAGAGCGCGAAGGACCAGGCGGTGAAGCCCGCGCCGATCGGCAATGTCATCCAGTTGGTGGCGCGCAGATTGCGCAGGATGTCGGCATCGCTGCGTACGAGGTGACGCTGGCGCAGCCACCAGAAGGTGCGCAGGGCCGCGAGCACGGTGAGCACACCAGGCACGACCATCGTCAGCCAATCCGGCGCCACGCTCACATAGGTATAGGCGACCGCGATCGTGTTGCTCATCAGGATGAAGTAGAGCAGCGGGATCTGCTTGGAGAAGGCGTCGAACTGTGCGCGCGTCAGGTCCGGGTCATCCGGCACGCGAAACAGCCGCATCACGGCGGCGAGCAGAGACTTCAAATTGGCGACAGGCATTGCAATACGCGCCCCGGATCCCTTCAAAACGAGGGTGATCTTGCACGGCGGGGGTAAAGGGCGCGTTAGACGGGTTCCACGGGGAAAGCCCAGCGCAAGTTGCACGCGACCGCAGGGTTTTCCGACCGCGTGCATTGGTGAGGTCCGGTTAAGCATATGAACCGCCCGCGACGGGCACTTCGGCTCATGCCAAGCCGTTCGTGGTCAGGTCACGCTAACCATGCTTGTCGCTGCATTGTCGCACGTCGACTGCGCGGGTCGACGTGCGACAATGTCTACTCGTCGTTACTTCTTCTCCAGCGCAGCGGTCTGCTTGGCGAGTTGCTTGTCGAAATCCTCGGACAGACTCGTTGCATAGGTGACGAGCTCACCCGGCTTGACGAACGGGTTCGGTGCACCGTCCTTCATCTCGGCGCGCTTGGCCTGCATGCCATAGACTTCCGGATGCGGTCCGAGCAGCACGTCGATCTTCATCGCCTTCACCTTGGCGTAGGTCGCACGGTAGTCGTCGACGATGCCGGGATAGGTCGGCTGCCCGACCAGCCGGTTCAATGCCACCGTGCCGCTGCAGAAGAACAGCACCTCGCGGTCCTCCTTACCGTCCTTGACGGTCATCTCCCAGCTCGTGCAGCCCGGCGAATGGCCGGGCGTCGCATGCGCCGTCAGCGTGGTGTCGCCGAGCGTGACCTTGTCGCCCTCCTTGACGGTGCGATCGACCTTCACCGCGGGGAAGCTGAGGTCCTCGTTCTTCTCGTCGCCTGGATAGTAGCCGCCCTCGAGCAGCGGCTTGTCGCGCTCGCCGGCGACGAGCTGTGCACCGGTCTCTTTCTTGATCTCGGCAAAACCGCCGGTGTGGTCGAGATGGGCGTGCGAGTTGAGAATGACCTTGATGTCGGCGACCTCGAGGCCGAGCTTGGCGATGTTGTCCTTGATCATCCCGGTCGACTGGGGCATCGCCGTGTCCATCAGGATCAGGCCCTGCGATGTCTTGATGACATAGACGGCAATGCCGTCGGTGCCGACATAATAGATGTTGCCGATGAGCTGGAACGGCTCGAACGGCGCGGTCCATTTCTGCATGACCGTCGCCAGGAAATCCTTGATGGTCTGCGCCTGCGCTGCCGTCGTGAACAGTGTCAATGCGCACAGCGCGGCCGTGAGCCTTCTCATCGTCTTCCTCCCGAATTGTTCTTGTCGTTTTGATCGGACGCGCACGCTCGACCGGCGCGCAAGTTACGTCGTGCGAGGTGCGGCAGCAACCGCCTCATGTCCACAAATATCCTGTGGCATGCGTGGAATAATGAACCCCATCCGGTTTGAGCATGACGACCATTGCTGCAACGCGGTTGGCCCTTGTGTTTGACCGCGAGCAGGCCGGTCGGCATACTTCGTCGCAAGACGAGCCGGCAAGACTCGTCAGCAATGGGAGCTGAAATGACCAATTCATTGTCCGTCCTTGCGGGGGCGCTGATTTCCATCGTCTCCTTGACTTCAGTGGCGCTGGCGCAGCCGGCCTGCGTGACCCAGAACATGGCGGTGCCGCCCGGCGCGAACACCACCGACAAGGCCGCGCCGTTCTTCATCGACACGACAGGGCTCGACTTCAAGACCGCGCCGCCGACGCGCGATCCCGCGAGCGCCAACTATCCACGCGCGACCGAGCTGCCTGACGGAACGCTGCCGCCTCCTGGCGCCGAGGGCAATTTCATCATCGGCCCCACTCACAACCCTGCGCCGGAGACCATCGCGAAAGAGGGCGTGCCGCGCGGCGCGACGAAATCCTTCACGCTGACGTCGAAGGAGAGCACGATCTACAATCCCGGCCTGATCCGCGATGATGTCGCCGGCTGCACCAACTCCTCGATCATGACGACGGTGACCGCGCCGGACGACAAGTCGCACATGATCGTCACCACCAGTCATCCCGGCATCTGGTCACGCATGATCGACGTCTACGTGCCGGCGCAATATGTGCGCGGCACCGAGGCGCCGTTCATCGTGGTCGGCGACGGCGGCTCGAACGCCTACAAGGATCTCGCCACGACGCTGGACAATCTGATCGCGCAGCGCCGCGTGCCGCCGATGATCGCGATCCAGATCGGCAATGGCGGGCAGGACGCGCAAGGCAGCCAGCGCGGCCGCGAATACGACGCTGTGTCGGGCGCGTACGCGCAGTTCGTCGAGCGCGAGGTGCTGCCGCTGGTCGAGAAGAATGCGGATGTCAAGCTCACCAAGGATCCCGACGGGCGCGCGACCATGGGGCTGAGCTCGAGCGGGGCTGCTGCCTTCACCATGGCCTGGTTCTATCCGGACCTCTATCACCGTGTGCTGGCCTTCTCGCCGACAATGGTCAACCAGCAATGGCCGCATGATCCATCGCTGCGCGGCGGCGCATGGGAATATCACAGCGCATGGACCGGGCCGGCCGGTCCCAACCTCATCTCGAAGGCCGGCGTGCTCACGCCGGCCGATCCGCCCGGTGTGCCGCTGATTGTCGCTGCGCCGGCAAAGCCGATCCGCTTCTGGTTCTTCGGCGGCGACCAGGATCTGTTCTATCCGAACCCCACCATTCCCGACGGCATGCACGACTGGACCCTGTCCAACGCGCTGATGGCGAAGGTGCTGGCCGAGAAGGGATATCACTACCAGTTCCTGTTCGTGCGCAACGCCAAGCACGTCGACCGGCCGACGATCGCGCAGACGCTGCCGTCGGCGCTGGAGTGGGTCTGGAAGGGTTATCCGATCCCCTAAGGGTTAGAGCGTTTTCCAGCGAGGTGGATACCGGTTCGCGTCAAGAAAACGCGTCAAGACAAGAATCTAGAGCCCCGTTCCGATTCCATCGGAACGGGAAAGGCTCTAGCGCCCAATCGTCACGCCTGCGGTCGAGCGCATGGCGTCGCGAAGGCTCGTCGCGTTCTTGTCGTCGAGGACCTCACGCGTCAGGACCGTGGTCTGGCCGGGCGTGTTGAGGATCGTCTCGCCGCGCGAGGACGAGAGCCGGTCGGCCTTGTACGGCGCGGCCCGATCGGTGGCGGTCGCCGCGACCGTGTGGCGCTGCCGCTTGCTGGACGCCGCAAAGGCGCCTTGCGAGACGCAGAGGGTGGCGATCACGATCAATGTCAGCGATTTCGCGGGCATGCGATCTCCCACATCCAGGGCATCAGCCTAGCATATGGTGAGCGCCGCCAGAGATAAAAGGATCAGGCGAGGGCGGTCTGGCGTTCCCGCGCCGGCTCGCGGGCGGCCTTTGCCGTCTCGGCAAGCCGGGTGAAGCTGCGCTGGCTTGCATGCGCGGGCGCCTCGACGATGACGCCTTCGCAGACGATCTGGCCGCCGAGCATCTTGAATTCGAGCCTGTCGTAGCGCGGCATCGTCTCGCCCGGCGCGGGCGGCAGCAGCTCGCTTCGTCCCTGGATGTTCAACGCGGAGTCGCCGGTGCCGTGAATCCGCGGATTCCACATCCTGATCCCGGTTTCCGTCCAGCGCTGCCGGATCAATATGGCGCGATCGGTGGGATCAGCCGCTCTCGTCGGCGTTCGCGGTGCGCGGCTGCGCCTTGGCGGCGACGGCAGTGCGACCAAAGTGGGCGCGCCGCTCGAGCCGGAATCCGGGGAGACTGCCGGGGCTTCGTCCGTAGTAACGGGCAAGGCGGGCGACGGAACCTCTGCCGCGACAGGCGCGACATCCGCGGCGACGCCGGGAGATGGATCGCCGGCGACGGTGAGGTCGGGAACATCAGCCGCGGCGCTTTCAGCTTCGACGAGCACCACGGACGCGTCGTCTGGCCCTGCGACCTCGACGTCGGCACTGAATTCAGCGGTAGGTTCGCTGGCGACGACGAGATCGGAGACGTCAGCTGGCAGGCTTTCGGCTTCGGGGAGCGGCGTGGTCGCGGCTTCCATGTGGACGGGCTCGCCATCCGCTGCGATTTCAGCGAACTGCTCGCTGCCGACGAGGTCCGGAATCTCAGCCGCTGGTCTTTCGGCCTCGACGAGCGGCACGGAAGCGGCCTCTGCGCTGGCGGGCTCGGCAGCTGCTGCGGTTTCAGCGGATTGCTCGGCGGCGATAAGGTCCGGAATCTCAGCTGCTGGACTTTCGGCTTCGGCGAGCGGCGCGGAAGCGGCCTCTGCGCAGGCGGGCTCGGCCTCCGCTGCGGTTTCAGCGGACTGCTCACAGGCGACGAGGTCTGGAATCTCAACCGCTGGACTTTCGGCCTCGACGAGCAGCACGGAAGCGACCTCTGCGTCGGCGGATTCGGCGTCCGCGAGAACTTCAGTGACCGGCTCGCTGATGGTTAGATCGGAAGAGTCCGCCACAGGCCGCAAGTCGTCAGCAAGCGGAGCGGAGACGTCCTCTGCACCATCAGGTTCAACGTCTGCGGCTTCGCCGGCGCAAGCGTCGCTGCTGTCGATGTGGTCAGCGACGTCAACCTGTTCGCTCTCCATCTCTATGGAAAGGATCGCAGGCTCCGCGGCGGCGACCGGATCGATAGCGGCAGGGAGTTCGCCAGACAAATCCACAGCGGTGCTGATATCGGACGGCGCGGCGGACGGGCTGTCCTCGACATCGGGAACAACAGTCTCATCGACCGCGACGGGAACCGCTACTGCGACAGCCGCGTCCTCTTGCAGCGGGGCAGCCGCGATCTCTGCCGCTGGAGAAGTTTCGGTGATGTCCGCAACGGGAGCCTGAGGCTCATCCGCCGCGATCGGTGTGACCTCGGTACTGCCGATCTGCGGCAAGGGACGAAGCCGGTCGAACACCCATCTCACCGCAGGAATGCGGCGCAGCAACGATATCAGTCTCGAAAGCACTGGGAGTTGTCCAAGAGGTACTCGGCGTGAGGCAATCGCTGATTCGCCAGCAATGTGAAAAACTGCCCCGGCCGTCACATCGATGTCAATGTGGGCGGGACCAATTGCAGAACATCGACGTCGGCTACGCACGGGAAAATGTGGGGTTATCGCCGCCTCGGCGTTGGACCGCTCAATGATGGCGATACGAGCGGTCCTGCATCCCTCATTCGAAATGCATCATTGCGAGCGGATCTTCCTCGCGATCCGGCGAGCGCGTCGCTTGAGGGCGCTGGATGGTGGCGTGCTCTTTGGTGCGGAGATGCGAATGCGCCCTGTGAACGAGGACGATTGCGTTCGGCGGTGCGAGGTCGGTGCCGCCGGCGTGTGCCGGGCCGGCCGTGGCGAGTGAGAGGGCGAGCCGCAAAGCCGTGAAGATGGTTGTCTTTGTCATGGGAGGCTCCAGTGCAATCCAGTGACGGGACTGCCCCGCTACGCCGGATATTTCCGGACAGCATGCGACATCACGAGGGGTTCAAAAGGCGTGAGGCGGGCGTGTGGACGCGCCGCCTTTGGCGCGTGATGCGCGACAAACCGTCCCGGGAACCCGGATGCGACAAAGCACCACCGTCGGAGCGAGGGAGGTCGCGCCTAGACTAGGCGGGCAGCAACGCGAAGAGCTCGCATGTCCGATCCTCCCGACGACAGGATCGTTCCGATCCGCTCGTTGCAAGGCGCCCGGCTCGACGAGCGCTTTGACGCAACGCTTGCGGACCTTCAGACCCGGCGTGACGAGCTCGTGCAAATCATCTCGCGTCTCACTGACGGCTTGAGTGCGATCGATCAATCTGCCACAGCGGGAGCCGCGCAGTCGGCGCGGGATTTGCTCGATCTTCTGGCCAGGGCCAAGTCTGAGTTGGACGACGTGACCGTCATTATCGACAAGCTGCGGTCGTCATGAACCCGCCGAGCGCCGACCAATGTGACCACCCCCACAGAGATGCGGTACCGAGCCCGGATACGCTTGCATGATGCGGTACTGCCCCGGCCATTGATTCCTGCGCCGAACGTTGGGCTTTCCAGCGTCATCCTCTCCAGCTTAACTTGGAACGCCTGGGGAGTGAGGACGACACATGAAGAAGCTTGCAGCCATTGCAGCGGTTCTGGTCTGGTCGACATGCGCATTCGCGCAGGATCGCACCATCACCGTGGCCTCGACGACGTCGACGGAACAGTCGGGCCTGTTCGGCTATCTGCTGCCGCTGTTCTCGAAGGCCGAGGGCATCGAGGTGAAGGTCGTTGCCGTCGGTACCGGCCAGGCGCTGGATATCGGGCGGCGCGGCGATGCCGACGTGGTGTTCGTCCACGACAGGGCGGCCGAGGACAAGTTCATGTCCGAAGGGCAGGGCGTGAAGCGCTTCGACGTCATGTACAACGATTTCATCATCGTCGGGCCCAAGAGCGACCCCGCGAAGATCGCGGGCGGCAAGGACGTCACGGATGCGCTGCGCAAGATCGCGGCGGCGAAGGCGCCGTTCATCTCGCGCGGCGACAAGTCCGGCACGCATGCGGCGGAGCTTAGGCTGTGGAAGGACGCGGGCGTCGATATCGCTGCCGGCAAGGACAGCTGGTATCGCGAGATCGGGCAGGGCATGGGCCCGGCGCTGAACATGGCCTCGTCGGCGAATGCCTATCTGCTGTCGGATCGCGGCACCTGGCTGTCGTTCAAGAACCGCGGCGAGCTCGCCATCCTGACCGAGGGCGACAAGCGGCTGTTCAATCAGTATGGCGTCATGCTTGTGAATCCGGACAAGCATTCGAACGTCAAGGCGAAGGACGGGCAGGCCTTCATCGACTGGCTGATCTCGCCGAAGGGGCAGGATGCGATCGCCGGCTACAAGGTCGGCGGCGAGCAGCTATTTTTCCCCAACGCGTCCCACTAGCAGGAACGCGACGGTCGACACGAAGACGCTGAGCGCGAGCAGGATCAGCCCGAGCCCCAGTGCCAGCGGCAGGTCTCCCTTGCTCGTCTCCAGCGCGATGGCGGTCGTCATCGTGCGTGTGAAACCGCGGATGTTGCCGCCGACGATGATGATCGCGCCCACCTCGGCGATGGCGCGCCCGAAGGCCGCGAGAAAGGCCGTCAGCAGCGAGGTCCGTCCCAGCGCGAACAGGAGCGCCATGCTGCGGAGCGCCGACAACCCGTCGATCCGCGCCAGGTCGCCATACTCGGCCCAGAGCAGGCTTGCCGGCCGGTGCACCAGCGCCACCACGATCGGAGTCGCGAGCAGCGTCTGCGCGATCACCATGGCGGTCGGCGTGAACAACAGCCCGGCCGCCCCGAGCGGGCCGGATCGCGACAGCAGAATATAGAGCGCTAATCCGACCACGACCGGCGGCAGTCCGAGCAGCGCATTGGTCAGCACGATGATGACCTGTCGGCCGCGAAAACGTGTGATCGCAAGCAGCGCCCCGATCGGCGCGCCGATCAGCAGCGCGATGATGCCGGCGGTCAGGCTGACGCGGACCGACAATGCGACGATGCCGAGCAGTTCGGCGTCGGCGTCGCCGATCAGCGCGAAGGCGGCGGCGATCGATCGCGCGAAGTCGTTCATCCGGCCGGGCGCTGTTGCGACGGCAAGCGATCGGGCCTCATGGCGTCCATTCGAAAGTCCCCGGGCTCGGCAGCGACTCGGCTGCTTCTCATGGGCCTTCGCGTAGTCTCACCGCGGCGAGCCGGCAACAGGCCTTTCGCCGACTAAATCACGATTCACCGCGGAGTTTCCAGAAGGATCGTGGTGCCCCCGGATAACGGAGCCGCCGAGCCGCTCACCTTGGAGGTCGAGAGCGGTCCGGCGGCAGGGCTTCGGATCTTCCAGTTCAGCGCTTGACGCTGGCCGATGCCGAGACCGCCGTCAGGCTCTGCTGCCAGTAGCGTTCGATCTGGTCGATCAAGGCGGTCGGCAGCGGAACGTAGTTGAGCGTCTCGGCCTGGGCTTTTCCGTTCTCCAGCGACCACCGCACGAAGTCGATCGCGGCGTCCGATCGTTCCGGAGATTTCGGCGCCTTCGGCATCAGCACGAAGGTCGTCGCCGTGATCGGATAGGCATCTTCGCCGGGCGCGTTGGTGAGCACGAGATGGAAATCCTTCTCCGCCTTCCAGTCGGCGCTCGATGCCGCCGCCTGGAACGATGCAGCGTCGGGCACCACGAAATTGCCGGCGCTGTTCTGCACCACGCCGAAGGAAATCTTGTCCAAGCGCTGCAGCGCGTAGGTGTATTCGAGATAGCCGATCGAGCCCGGAACGAGGCTGACGAGCGAGGCGACGCCGTCATTGCCCTTGCCGCCGAGGCCGAGCGGCCATTCGACCGAGGTGCCTTCGCCCACGCTCGTCTTCCATTGCGGGCTGACCTTCGAGAGGTAGTTCGACCAGTTGAATGTCGTGCCGGATCCGTCGATGCGGTGGACCACCGTGATCGCCGTGTTCGGCAATTTGATGTCGGGATTGATCGCGCGAATGGCCGGATCGTTCCAGGATTTCAGCTTGCCGAGATAGATGTCGGCGAGCATCTGTCCTGTAAAGCGGATCTGGCCGGGCTTGACGCCGTCGATATTGACCACAGGCACGACGCCTCCGATCACGATCGGGAATTGCATCATGCCGAGCCTGTCCAGGTCTTTCGGGTCGAGCGGCATGTCGCTTGCGCCGAAATCGACGGCTTCCTTCTTGATCAGGCCGACGCCGATGCTCGAGCCGACGGCCTGATAGCTGACGACGTTTCCGGTCTTGGCCTTGTACGCGTCGATCCATTTCGCCATCACGGGCGAAACGAAGGTTGATCCGGCTCCCTTGGTCTCGGCCGCCAGGCATTGCGTGGCGACGAGCAGAGCGGTGAGGACGATCGGCAGCCTGATGTGTTTGGTCATGTGCACGACGCTAACAGCTCGGACACCGGCGCGATGTGGTCTATGTCACAAAAATGTCGTGTGACTTTTGTGTGCGGTAGCTTGCGACAAAGCTCATTGCTGCTGCGCGCGACGCTGATGCGCATAGCGTGGATTGACGCCGCAATGCGCCCGCGTGCCTGATGCCGATGCCCGGCACTGGCTGTGGGTCGCGAAGCTGCAATTGCCGGGATAGCCCCATTGATCCCCCTGCAGACAATAGCGCCCGGCATGCGCTGGTCTCGCTTCGGCGAAACAGAAGACGAGAAAGAGAACGCCGATGAGGTAACGGGACATGAAAGCCTCCGGGTCGCTCTGTGCTGAGACCGGCTCGTTGCGACGATCAGTTCGACTTGCAGGTGCGAATTGGAGCTCGCAACCCGGCCTGTCTCACGCTCAGCGTTCGCTCCGCGCTCCACCAACCGATTGATCTGGATCAAGGAATTCGGGGCCTGACGTTCCCGCAAGTGCGATCTTCATGCTAGGCTCGTTACGCAAACGTCTAGACTTGAAAACGATAATGAAGGCCGGCGCGCCGCCAAAAGGCTGCGCGGAAGAGCCGCAAAGAGAGGAAACCATGCCGGGTGCAGCCCTTCCGACCGCTCCCTCGATTCCGTCCGCGCCCGTGACACCAGCCATTCTCGACCGCTTGAGCGCCATCGTGGGTGACAAGGGCCTGATCCTGGACGAGCATGACAAACGGCCGTTCGTGACCGATTGGCGCGGCGAGCTGGCGGGGCAGGCCGCGGCGGTCGTGCGTCCGGCCAGCACTGCGGAAGTCTCCGCCGTCGTCAAGCTCTGCCATGACAACGGCGTTGCGATCGTGCCGCAGGGCGGCAACACCGGCTTGATGGGGGGCGCCACGCCGTGGCCTGCGCACCGCGGCATTGTGTTGTCGCTCGGTCGCATGAACCATGTGCTGCATGTCGACGCCGTCGGCTACGCCATGACCGTTGAGGCGGGCTGCATCTTGCAGACGCTGCAGGAGACGGCTGCGCGTCATGACCGCCTGTTTCCGCTCAGCCTCGGTGCCCAGGGCTCCTGCATGATCGGAGGCAATCTCTCCACCAATGCCGGCGGCGTGCAGGTGCTGCGTTACGGCAACGCGCGAAATCTGGTGCTCGGTCTCGAGGTGGTGCTGGCCAATGGTGAAGTCTGGAATGGGCTGCGCGCGCTCAAGAAGGACAACACGGGCTATGACCTCAAGCACCTGTTCATGGGCGCCGAAGGGACGCTCGGCATCATCACCAAGGCGGTGCTCAAGCTGTGGCCGGCGCCGAAGGATGTGTGCACGGCGTGGCTTGCGATCCGCGATCCCGTGGCAGCCATCGAGCTCCTGTCGGAGGCGCATGCGGCATCCGACGGCAATGTCGGCTCCTGCGAGCTGATGAGTCGCGCCTGCACCGACATGGTGCTGCGCCATATTCCCGGGACCCAGGATCCTCTCAAGGCAGAGACCGAATGGTATCTCCTGCTCGAATGGTCGTCGGCGCGCCCGCGGCCGGGCGGCGGCACCGGCATGTCGGAGAAGATGGAGCTGTTCCTGGCCGACCAGCTCGAGGCGGGCCGGGTGCTGGATGCGGTGATCGCGCAAACCGACGCGCAGTCGCGCAACATGTGGCGGATTCGCGAGAGCGTGGCCGAGGCTTCGCGCGCCGAGGGGCCGGGCCTGAGCTACGACGTGTCGGTAGCCATCTCCAGGATTCCCGAGTTCATCGACAAGGGTCTCAAGGCCATTCTCGACATCCTGCCGACGATCCGTCCCTATCCACTCGGTCACATCGGCGACGGCAACGTGCACTTCTCCTTCATGGGTCCGAAGGGCATGGATCGCGCCACGCTTGGCCAGTATTCCGCGGCGATCACGCGGGCCGTCAACGACCTCATCACCGCCATGGACGGCTCGATCTCGGCCGAGCACGGCATCGGCATCGAGAAGCTCGACGAGCTCGCGCATTACCGCTCCAGGACCGAGCTCGACATCATGCGGACGATCAAGCAGGCGCTCGACCCCAAGAACATCATGAATCCGGGCAAGGTGCTCCGGCTTCCCTGAGACGCGGCCTCAGCCGATCAGGCCCGGTCCCCGCAGCCTCCGTCCGTCGGGCGGGAAACGGCACAAAATCCGGGCAAAACCGGCCGCGGAAGCGCCAATTCATGGCCTTTCGCCGCGGACGGGCGGCTTTATTCCGGCCATGGATGCTTTAAGGAAGGGGCAGGATCAGGTCGCACCCGCCCGTGGGCGGTGCTAGACCCTGATGCAGGAACAATGGGCCGGGCCGCTACCGGCACGCCCGCAAAGATGAAGGATAAGAGGCAATGATCCAGACCGTCGGCATCATCGGGGCAGGGACCATGGGGAACGGCATCGCGCAAATCTGCGCGGCGGCCGGGCTTTCGGTCGTGATGGTCGATATTTCCGATGCGGCGGTGAACCGCGGGATCTCGACCGTCGGCGGCAGCCTCGAGCGCCTGGTCAAGAAGGAGAAGATGTCGGCTGCCGATCGCGATGCGACGCTCAAGCGCATCACCGGCACCACCGACCGCGCCAAGCTCTCCGACTGCGACCTCGTCATCGAGGCCGCGACCGAGAACGAGGAGCTCAAGGTCAAGATCCTGAAGGACCTCTGCGCTTCGCTGTCGCCGCGCACGCTGGTTGCGACCAACACGTCGTCGATCTCGATCACCAAGCTTGCCGCCGCGACCGATCGCCCGGACCGTTTCATCGGCATGCACTTCTTCAACCCGGTTCCGGTGATGGCGCTGCTGGAGCTCATCCGCGGCCTGCAGACCTCGGACGACACCCACGCCAAGGCGCTCGATTTCGCCCAGCGCGTCGGCAAGGTGGCGATCACCGCGAAGAACAGCCCGGGCTTCGCCGTCAACCGCATCCTGTGCCCGATGATCAACGAGGCGATCTTCGCGCTCCAGGAGGGGATCGCGACGGCGGAAGAGATCGACGCCGGCATGAAGCTCGGCTGCAACCATCCGATCGGGCCGCTGGCGTTGGCCGATCTCGTCGGCCTCGACACCATGCTGTCGGTGATGGAGGTCTTTTATAAGGGCTTCAACGACCCCAAATATCGTCCGGCCCCCTTGCTCAAGGAAATGGTCGATGCCGGCCATCTCGGCCGCAAGACCGGGCAGGGCTTTTACACCTACAGCGCCTGATATTGGCGCCGGCGGTGGGCTCCAAAACGCCCGCCGCTCGATCCCGCAATTTGCGCTGCGACAAAGACGCCGCGCGCAATGGGCCCGACAATGTCGAACGGGCGGCTTCGCGGGAACAACGAAACGGAAAACGAAGGACATGTCGGATCGACTGAAGGCCGAGCGGGAAGCTGCGGCCGCGCGGCGGAACCTGCTGACCCGGGATGCGATCGAGCGTACCGGGATCACCGAAGAGATGATCGGGGAACTCGTCACCCGCTTCTACGGACGCGTCCGCGAGGACACGCTGCTCGGGCCGGTGTTCGCGGTCGTGCAGAATTGGGATGAGCATCTCGACAAGCTCAGGGATTTCTGGTCGTCGGTCGTGCTGATGAGCGGCCGCTATCACGGCTCGCCGATGCGGGCGCATATGCCACTGAGCCTGATCGGGGATCATTTCGATCGTTGGCTCGACCTGTTCGAACAGACCACGCGCGAGGTCTGTCCGCCTGCGGCGGCTGCGCTCTTCATCGACAAGGCGCGGCGTATCGCCGACAGTTTTGAAATGGCATCGGCGACGATCGCCGGCCGCATCGCTTCGCCGCGTCACGTGCTCAGGTCCTGACCACGGCGAAGCTGCCTTTAAAACGTGCAGTTGAATCGCTTCGAGGTTGCAGCGCGCTGTTAACAACGCGCTGCACCAATTCCAACATCATCGGTCTGATCTGCAAAATCATCATGCCGCTCGCGCGGTGTGACGTAGCATTTGCGAAAACGCGCTTGAATTCGCTTATTCGCATTCAATCAAAACGAGCAAAGACATATTGATGCACTGCGGTGCCAATTCTTCGCCTTGTTTTCGGCAGAGTTCCAGCGCCTGCTAGCGTGCATGGCGCGCGCATCAATCAACAACACTTCATCATCGTCCGAGAGCACCGCGGAACCTGAAGTCGACGCGGGCGTGGAGCAGACGCGGCGAACGCTGCTGCTCGGTGCGCTCGCCACCACCGCCTGTCTCGGTTGTTCCGCGCAAGCGCATGCCGGCGAGGATCCACCCGGTTCGGACGAGCGGCCGCAGAAGGGCGACCAGCTTGTTTTCTCCGAGGGAGAGCAGGAAGGAAAGCTCATCACCGCGGCCGATCTGCCAGCCGGCGGGCCGCCGGTGCATGCCTGGCCGAAGGATCCCAAGACGTCGGTCGTGCGCAGCGCTTCGCGCCTCAACGAGATCCTCATCATTCGGCTCGATCCGGCCGAGCTCGACGAACAGACCAAGGCGCGTGCCGTCGACGGCATTCTCGCTTATTCGGCGATCTGTTCGCATGCCGGCTGTCCGGTCACCGCCTGGGTGAAGAGCGATGTCGGCGACAAGGACGTGTTCAAGTGCATGTGCCACAACTCCGAATACGATCCCCGCGCGGGCGCGCAGGTCGTGTTCGGGCCGGCACCGCGACGGCTCGCGGCGCTGCCGCTGTCGCTCGCTGACGGTTCGCTCAGTGTTGCCGGCAACTTCTTGGGAAAGGTAGGTGGCGTGCAGCCAGGATGATGGACGGTGCGGGGTATGCCCGCGTCACGAGAGGCCGCATCCGCCGACGGGCGGACGTCGGGACGAACGACAAGAATTCAAAACAAGAATTCAAACGGATGAAAAAGGGGAACGTCCATGACCAGGAAGCAATGGTTGCTGTCCGGCTTCGTCGCCTTCACGTGTCTTGCCTCGACCGCAGCAATCGCCGGCCCGATCGAGAACTACGCACCAGTCACCCAGCAGCGCCTGGAGAATCCGGAACCGAGCAACTGGATGCTCTATCGGCGCACCTATGACGGGCAGGGCTACAGCCCGCTCGACCAGATCAACACCTCGAACGTGAAGAGCCTCACGCCGGTCTGGACCTTCGCCACCGGCGTGGTCGAAGGCCATGAGGCGCCGCCGATCGTCAATAACGGCGTGATGTTCGTGGCGACCCCGATGGGGCAGGTGATCGCGATCAACGCGAAAACCGGCGATGAGTACTGGCGCTACAAGCGGCAGCTCCCGGACGATCTATTCCAGCTGCATCCGACCAGCCGCGGCGTCGGCCTCTGGGAGGACAAGCTCTATCTTGCCACCACCGACGATCATGTGGTCGCGCTCGACGCCAAGACCGGAAAGGTGGTGTGGGACACCAAGGTGCAGGACTACAAGAAGGGCCAGTACATGACCCTGATGCCGCTGATCGTCGACGGCAAGGTCATCGTCGGCGGCTCCGGCGGCGAGTTCGGCGTGCGCGGCTACGTGGCCGCCTATGATGCCAAGGACGGCAAGGAGTTGTGGCGGACCTTCACCATCCCCGGCGAAGGCGAGCCCGGCCATGACACTTGGCAGGGCGACGACTGGAAGAACGGCGGCGGCTCGGCCTGGATGACCGGTAATTACGACAAGGACACCAAGACGATTTATTGGGGTGTCGGCAACGCCGCGCCATGGCCCGGCGAGATGCATCCCGGCGACAATCTCTACACCTCGTCGGTGCTCGCACTCGATCCGAGCAACGGCAAGATCAAGACCTATCACCAGTATCACCAGAACGATTCCTGGGATTGGGACGAGGTCGAAGCGCCGATCCTGGTCGATCTGCAGCGTGATGGCCGCAACATCAAGAGCCTGATCCATCCGGGCCGCGACGCGATCTTCTGGGTGCTCGAGCGCACCCCGACCAAGATCAACTATGTCGCCGGCTGGCCGTTCGTCGCAACCGACGTGTGGAAGGGTATCGATGAGAGCGGCAAGCCGATCGTCGATCCCGCGCACAAGCCGGTCGTCGGCAAGCGCGTCGAGTTCTGCCCGTCGCTGTGGGGCGGCAAGGACTGGCCGTCGGCGGCCTACAGCCAGAAGACCGGCCTCGTTTACGTGCCCGCCAACGAGAATTTCTGCGGCGGGTTCACCGGCGAGAAACTCCCGCTCAAGCCCGGCGAGCTCTGGCTCGGCACAAAGCCTGAGGACATCGGCCTGAAGGCCAAGCCCGGCGCCGATCATTTCGGCGAGCTGCAGGCCTGGGATCCCGTCACCGGCAAGAAGGTGTGGCAGCACAACTTCCCGAAATCGCAGCTGTTCGGCTCGGTGACGGCGACCGCGGGCGATCTCGTCTTCGCCGGCGGCACCAACGACCGCAACTTCCGCGCCTTCAACGCCAAGACAGGCGAGCTGTTGTGGGAGCAGAAGACCAATTCCGGCATCATGGGCATGCCGGTGTCCTATGAGATCGACGGCACGCAATACATCGCGATCCAGTCGGGATGGGGCGTGGACGCGCAACGCATCCAGGACGCGCTCGCCACCAACAATATCGGCATCGAGTCCAACGTGCCGCAGGGCGGCGTGATCTGGGTGTTCGCGCTGAAGAAATAAGCTCCGCGGGCGGATCGAAATGCGCGGAGCGTCAGGGGGCAAATGCGGCGGACGGCAACGTCCGCCGCATTTTGCGCGAGCGACGGGATCGCGGCCGTTGCGACGCATTCGTCATGCCCGGGCTTGTCCCGGGCATCCACGTTCTCAGGTCTGCGGCAAAGGTCGTGGATGGCCGGGACAGGCCCGGCCATGACGGCGAGAGAAGGTCAGTCCGCGAAGACCACTACTTCCCCTGCCTGTCCACCTTGTCCTTTTCCTTCTGGTTCATCTCCTGAACCTTGGGATCGCTGCTGCTCTGCCCGGTGGTCTGGGTGGTCGAAGCGGGCGGTGCGGTCGCGTTGGGAAGAGAGTTCTGATCCGGCGAGGTGGGGCGCGTCGCCGTGGTCGGCGGCGCGGCGGTGCTCTGCGCGAACGCAGCCGCGGCGGGCAAGAAAAAGGCGCCCGACAGCAACGAGACTGCGAGCGCCCTTGAGATGTTGGTCATCGATCTGCTCCTGTCAGATCGATGGAAACGGCGCGAGGCCGCTTGTGTTCCTTTCTTCTACGCCTCCAATTGCTTGCCGAGCGGCAGATTTCGGATGCGCTTTCCGGTCGCCGCGAAGATCGCATTCATCAGTGCCGGCGCGAAGGGGGGAACGCCGGGCTCGCCGACGCCGCTTGGCGGCGTGTCGGGTCCGGGCGGGACGATATAGACGTTGGTCACCAACGGAGACTCGTCCATCCTGATGACCTGGAAGTCGTCAAAGTTCTTCTGCTCCACCTTGCCGTCCTTGAAGGTGATCTCGCCATATTTGGCGAGGCTCAAGCCCATGATCGCCGCGCCCTCGATCTGCGAGGCGATGCGCTCGGGGTTGACATAGGCGCCGCAGTCGATCGCGGTGTCGACCCGCGGTACCGTCAGCTTGCCCTTGTCGTCGACGGCGACCTCGACGATCGTTGCGATGTAGCTGACGAAGCTGCGGTGCACGGCGATGCCGAGGCCGTGGCCCTTGGGTACCTGACGGCCCCATTCGCCCTTCTCGGCGACCAGCTCGACAACCTTGCGCAGGCGCGCGGTGTCGATCGGGTAGCTGTCCTGCGGCTCGCCGTAGTTCCACATGTCCTTCACCGCCGGCTTGACAATGCGCGGGCTGCCGATCAGCGCGAGCAGCGTCTCCTTCTGGTCGCGGCCGGTCGCAGCGGCGATCTCGCCGACCATCGACTGCACCGCGAACGCACGCGGGATGTTCGAGACCGAGCGGAACCAGCCGATGCGGGTGAAGGCCGCGGCTTCCGGATTTTCGCAAGAGATGTTGGCGATCTCGAACGGCATGTCGACGAGGCCCATGCCGAGCTCGAAGGGCGCTGCGTGGTTTGCACCGGCTGCGAATGTCGAGGCAATGGTCGGTGCCACGCTGCGGTGGCGCCAGGCGATCACCTTGCCGCTCTTGTCGAGCCCCGCTTCGATACGCTCGACCGAGACGGTGTGCAGGAAGTCGTGATGGACATCGTCCTCACGCGTCCACTGCACCTTCACGGGGGCGCCGAGCTCCTTCGAGAGGAGCGCGGCCTCGAGCGCGAAGTCGCATTTCGACTTGCGGCCGAAGCCGCCGCCGAGCAGCGTCACATTGACGGTGACGTTGCCCTCGGGAATGCCGAGCGTCTTGGCGACGTCCTCGCGGGTGCCGCCGGGGCTCTGCACCGGCGCCCAGATCTCCGCCTTGTCGCCCTTGACGTCGGCAACCGCGACCGGCGGCTCCATGCTGGCATGGGCGAGGTGGGGCAGATAATATTCGCCGACGATGACCTTGTCGGCGCTCTTGAGCGCGGCGTCGGCGTCGCCTTCCTGGCGTACGACGAGGCCCGGCTTGCGCGCGGCCTCCTCGAGCTCCTTGCGGTAGGCAACCGAGTCGTACTTGCCGTTGGCGCCGTCGTCCCAGGTCAGCTTCAGCGCGTCGCGGCCCTTGATCGCCGCGCCGGTGTTGCGCGCGATCACGGCAACGCCGCCGAGCGGCTGGAATTTCGAGGGCCACGGCCAGCCCTGAACCTTCATCACCTTCTCGACGCCGGGAATTTTCAGCGCCGCGTCCGGATCGAAATTGACCAGCGTGCCGCCGGTCACGGGCGGGCGCGCGATTACGGCATACTTCATGCCGGGCAGTCGCACATCGGCGCCGTAGCGCGCCTTGCCGGTGGTGATGTCGTGGAGATCGACGATGCCGACCTGGCCCTTGCCGAGGTAGCGGAAGTCCTTCGGGTCCTTCAGCTTGAGGCCTTCGATGCTCGGCACCGATTCCTTGGCGGCGTCGGCGGCGAGTTCGCCAAAGCCGAGCTTGCGGCCGCTGGCGCTGTGGACGACCTCGTGGTTGACGGCCTTGACCTCGGTCGCCGGCACGCCCCAGCGCTTGGCTGCGGCCTGCTCCAGCATGGTGCGGGCGGAGGCGCCGATCTGGCGCATCGGGATCAGATAATGCCGCGTGCTGCGCGAGCCGTCGGTGTCCTGGTTGCCGAACTTGACCTCGTCGCCATGGGCCTGCTGCACCTTCACGCGTGACCAGTCAGCTTCCATCTCCTCGGCCACGATCAGCGGCAGGCTGGTGCGCACGCCGGTGCCCATTTCGGAGCGGTGGGCAAGAATAGTGACGGTGCCATCGGGCGCGACCGCGACGAACACGCGCGGATCGACCACGACGCCATGCGGCATCTTGCCGGCGCCGGTCTCGTAGGCAAAGGCCTGGCGCGTCATCACGGGGGCGGCGAGCACGAACCCGCCGGTGATGCCGAGACCCTTCAGGATGCTGCGGCGCGAAACCTTCTCGACCTTGATGTTCTTCTCGAAGCCACGAAGCTTCCGGGGATTGTCGATGAAATTCATGTCACACTCCCGTCGATGCGAGATGGACGGCGTTCTCGATGCGCTGGTAGCAGCCGCAGCGGCAGATGTTGCCGGCCATGGCTTCGCGGATCTGCTCGTGCGACGGCTTCGGGTTGTCCATCAGCAGCGCTGCGGCCTGCATGATCTGGCCGGCCTGGCAGAAGCCGCATTGCGGCACGTTGACCTGTCGCCAGGCCTTCTGCACGGGGTGATCGCCGTTCGGATGCAATCCTTCGATCGTCGTGATCTCGCGCCCGGCGACGTCGTTGATCGACGTGATGCAGGAGCGCACGGCTTCCTTGTCCACGATGACGGTGCAGGCGCCGCACAGGGCCTGGCCGCAGCCGAATTTGGTGCCGGTGAGCCCGGCCTCGTCGCGCAGGAACCAGAGTAGCGGGAGATCCGGGTCGCCGTCCCAGCTCTGTTCCTGGCCGTTGATCTTCACCTTGATCATGATCGTCCCTCGCTCTTCATAAGCATGTTTAATTCAAACCCGCCGGCATGGCCGGCGGTGGTTCGTGCGTCGTGCCTTCACGTCCCGCCGTTATCCCGCGCGGGCAAATCCCGGAGGGAAGCAGGAACGCCGATGGCGATGTCTGGATGTGCGCGATACCTCCCCGTGTTGTTCTTGTTTGATTGAACGTCGTGCGGCATCGTGACGGCGCGACCCTAGCAGGGATCGCGCCGGCCCGGCGTTCACAGCCGAGTGTTCTCACCGGGAAAAGATTGCATCGGAGGTTTGTCAAAAGCTTGGCGCGACATCGTGCCGCGCTTCCGCAAATACGGCCTGCAACGAAAAAAGCTTCGTCCGCCAGAAAGACTGCGCGGACGAAGCAGGATGCCTCAGTCGAGGGAGGGAGAAACGCAGCGCCGTAGACTTCGAACGGGAAGCTGGCGGCACTGCGCAGTCATTCAGAGACCAGGACTGAGGAGCTGATGGCCCTCACGCTACGCGCCGTACAGAGGCGGCTGCATCGCCGCGATTCGTCCCAGGGCCGGGCCCGCCCGCTGCACTAGCGTTGGTCGGGCCAGCGAGCGGACGGGCAGGGTCTGTGTTCAGGCTGCCTTGATCAGGCCGCCTTCTTTCAAGCCGCCATATTTTAAGCCGCCTTGGCTTTCGCCACGTGAGTCGCGATCGCGTCCATCAGCGCGGGCGACAGGCAGTCATAGGGCTCGAGCCCGATTTCCTTCAGCCGCGAGCGGATGCCGGCCATCTGCTCCGGCTTGACGCCGGATTCGATCACCGAGGAGACGAAGGCGGCAAATTGCGGCGCCTGCGAGCCCTGCTCCTGGAACAGCTCGGGATGGATGAAATCGAGGCCGTAGAACGGGTGGTTCTTGTTCTCGATGCGGCCGTACATGTGCGTGCCGCAGGCCTTGCAGGCATGGCGCTGGATCACCGCGGAGGGATCGACGATCTGGAGCTTGTCGCCGTTCTCGAGCACGGTCACGTTCTGGCGCGGCACCACGGCGACGACGGAGAACGTCGCGCCCTGGGGCTTCCAGCACTTGGTGCAACCACAGGCGTGGTTGTGGGCGACGTCGCCCTTGATGCCGACCTTGACCTGATGGTCCTTGCATTTGCAGGCGAGGGTGCCGCCGGCAAAGCTGCCGCTGCCTTGTTTGAGGCCGTTGTCGATCGATGGGTGGAGTGCAACAGTCATGGGTCGATCCTCCTTGGGGGTGACGTTTTCCGGTTCAGTACACGACGACGGAACGAATGGATTTGCCCTCATGCATGAGGTCAAATCCCTTGTTGATTTCTTCGAGCTTGAGCACGTGGGTGATCATCGGATCGATCTGGATCTTTCCGTTCATGTACCAGTCGACGATCTTCGGCACGTCGGTGCGGCCGCGCGCGCCGCCGAACGCCGTGCCGCGCCAGTTGCGGCCGGTGACGAGCTGGAACGGGCGGGTGGCGATCTCCTTGCCGGATTCGGCAACGCCGATGATGATCGAGGTGCCCCAGCCGCGATGGCAGGCTTCGAGCGCCTGGCGCATCACGGTGGTGTTGCCGGTGCAGTCGAAGGTGTAGTCGGCACCGCCGTCGGTGAGGCCGACGAGATGCTGGACGATGTCGCCCGTGACCTTCTTCGGATTGACGAACTCGGTCATGCCGAACCTGCGGCCCCACTCCTCCTTGGCGTCGTTGATGTCGACGCCGATGATCTTGTCGGCGCCGGCCATCTTGGCGCCCTGGATCACGTTGAGGCCGATGCCGCCGAGGCCGAACACGACGACGTTCGAGCCCGGCGTGACCTTCGCGGTGTTGACGACGGCGCCGACGCCGGTGGTGACGCCGCAGCCGATGTAGCAGCTCTTGTCGAACGGCGCGTCCTCGCGGATTTTCGCGACTGCGATCTCCGGCAGCACGGTGAAGTTCGAGAAGGTCGAGCAGCCCATGTAGTGGTAGACCGGCTTGCCCTTGTAGGAGAAGCGGCTGGTGCCGTCGGGCATCACGCCCTTGCCCTGCGTCGCGCGGATCGCGGTGCAGAGATTGGTTTTCTGGCTGAGGCAGCTTTTGCACTGCCGGCATTCCGGCGTGTAGAGCGGGATGACGTGGTCGCCCGGTTTCACCGAGCTCACGCCGGGGCCGATCTCGCGGATGATGCCTGCACCCTCATGTCCCAGGATCGACGGGAAGATTCCCTCGCTGTCGAAGCCGTCGAGCGTGTAGGCGTCGGTATGGCAGATGCCCGTCGCCTTGATCTCGACCAGGACTTCGCCGGCCTTCGGTCCTTCCAGATCGAGCTCGACGATCTCGAGCGGCTTCTTGGCTTCGAAAGCAACGGCGGCACGTGTCTTCATAGGTAACTCCTCAAATTCTCGAAAGGACGCCAAGAAGTAGTCTTGGCAGTCCCCGTAACGTTCATTTATGGCCCATGCAGGCGTCTTCCGCCTTGGTATAGGCCTCCGTCTTGTCCTCCTTCTTGGAGGGGCGCTGCCGGCCCCACGCCTCGTCGGAGCGAGCGCGCAGATAGACGTAGAGATCGTCCATGTAGCAGGCGACGTTGGGATTGTCGCCGAACGCCGGCATCACGTTCTCCTGCGCGGTCGAGATGTTCTTGCGGCCCGAGGCGACGACGCCGAGGAAGTCGCCGTAGCTCATGGTCTTGACCGAGTCCTTCAACGCCGGTGCGTAGGTGGACCCCATGCCGTCGGGGCCGTGACAGACGTGGCAGTCGGAGTGATAGCGGCGGTATCCGGAATAGGTGAACCAGTCCACGGTGCCGTCGGTGATCTTGTAGGTCGGGTTGCCTTCCTTATCGAGCCACTTTCCGTCGTCTTCCTTCTTCACGGCGGTCGGGTCTCCCGGACCTTCCGCAGCAGCAATTCCCCCCGAAGCAACGAAGATGATCGCAGCAAGAGCAGAGCAGATTTTACGCAAGAGATTTGTCCTCGCAGACATCAGGTGAGACGAGCCGGCGCGTGGAGTTGATCCACGCGCCGGAGCGACACGAAGGGAGGGCTAGTTCGCCGGCAGCGAGAACACGGTCAGCGTACCGCCGAGCGCCGTGTAGTTGCTGAGGGCTGCGTAGCCGCCGACTGCGCCGAGACCGGCGGTCGGATCGGTCAGGCCTGCGGCGAGACCGATGCCGGCCCAGCCACCGACACCCGAGAGCACTGCGACATACTGCTTGCCGCCGTTCTCATAGGTCGTGACGTTGCCGATGATGCCGGAGGGAGTCTTGAACTTGTAGAGCTCCTTGCCGGTCTTGGCGTCGACCGCCTTCAGATAGCCTTCGAGCGTGCCGTAGAACACCACGCCGCCGGCGGTTGCGAGCGCACCCGACCAGACCGAGAACTGCTCCTTGTTCGACCAGACGATCTTGCCGGTCTTGCCGTCCCAGGCGATGAAATTGCCCATGTGGCTTTCACCAGCCGGCGGATACATCGAGAGCGTCGCACCCACATAGGGCTGGCCCGCGGTGTAGCTCACCTTGAACGGTTCGTAGTCCATGCAGACGTGGTTGGTCGGAACGTAGAACAGCTGCGTGTCCGGCGAGTAGGCCGCCGGCTGCTCGTCCTTGGTGCCGAGCGCGGCCGGGCAGATGCCCTTCACGTTGTGGTCCTCGCCGGCCTTGTCGGTCGAAGCTGCGTCGAGCACCTTCGGACGGCCATAGGTCGCCGAGTTCTTGTCCATGTCGACGCCGGAGGTCCAGTTCACCTTCGGATCGTACTTCTCGGCGACCAGAAGCTCGCCGGAGGCGCGATCGAGCGTATAGCCGAGGCCGTTACGATCGAAATGCGTCAGCAGCTTGCGGGCCTGGCCGTTGATCGACTGATCCGAGAGGATCATCTCGTTGACGCCGTCGTAGTCCCACTCGTCGTGGGGCGTCATCTGGTAGACCCACTTGGCAACGCCGGTGTCCGGGTTACGTGCCCAGATCGTCATCGACCATTTGTTGTCGCCGGGACGCTGCTTGGGATTCCAGGTCGAGGGATTGCCCGACCCGTAATAGATCAGGTTCAGCTCGGGATCGTAGGAGATCCAGCCCCAGGTGGCGCCGCCGCCGATCTTCCACTGATCGCCCTGCCAGGTCTTGAGGCTCGAGTCCTTGCCGACCGGCTTGCCGAGCGCAGTGGTCTTGTCGTCGACCAGGATCTGGTCGTCCGGCCCTTCGGAGAACCCGCGCCAGGCCAGCTTGCCGGTCTTGATGTCGTAGGCCGACATGTGGGCCTGCACGCCGAACTCGCCGCCGGAGATGCCGATCAGCACCTTGTCCTTGACGACCATCGGCGCCGAGGTGCCGGTCTCGCCCTTGCCGGGATCGCCGTTCTTGGCGGTCCATGCGACCTGACCGGTCTTGGCATCGAGCGCGACCAGGGTCGTGTCGGCCTGGTGCAGGAAGATCTTGCCGTCACCGAAGGCGAGGCCGCGGTTAACCGTATCGCAGCACATCACCGGGATGACGTTCGGATCCTGCTTCGGCTCGTACTTCCAGACGATCTTGTTCTCGTTGGAAAGGTCAATGGCGTAGACCTTGTTCGGGAACGGCGTGTGGACGTACATCATGTTGCCGATGATCAGCGGACCGCCTTCGTGGCCGCGCAGCACGCCGGTCGAGAAGGTCCAGGCGACCTGGAGCTTGCCCACGTTTTGTGCGTTGATCTGGTTCAGCTTGGAATAGCGGGTATTGGCGTAGTCGCCGGTCGGCATCACCCAGTCTTTCGGGTTCTGCGACATCTTGTTCAGCTCGTCATTGGCGGACGCGCCCCCGACGGCGAGAGCCGCCGCGGAGCCAAGAAAGGTCGCCAGTAGCACCTTGCGCATAGTTATTCCTCCGTTGGTCTCGTTTATTGTTTCCGAAGCATTGCTTAATCACCGGGCTTCTCGTCCGGCGTCTGCTCGTGCAGGGCGGTCACGATTGGGACCAGAAACGATGCTGTGGGTTTTCTCCTCCTGATGAGAGCCACGGGTCCACGTGCAGGAGCGGCCCGTTCTTGTTGTTCCTGCCGCAATTCCTAACGACTTCGCCATCGGGAAACTTGCCCAAGAGAGAAGGCGGTTTGCTCGACAGCGCACGGACGCGAAGATTTTGATTTTGCAGTAGCGAATTCAGCGGCTTCCGCACCGTTGTGGGACCAGGTTCTACGCTCAGGTTCCCCTTGACGGCGCTGCAACTAAGGCGGAGGATTAAGTTTCAAGAGTGGCAATGGAACGATGGCGCTCGTTGCAAAAGACCGCTCAATTTCGAGGTAAACGTCACGCAATCACGGCCGAGGGCTCCAGCAGCGCTGGTTGCGATTCGCGTCGAAGCTCCGGATCAAACCAGTGGCTGGATTAATGTCCGACACAATTCACACGCTCTCGACGACCGGAATGACGCCGAAGCGGCAGATCCAGAGCTGGATCGACGGGCTGACGAGCCTGTGCGGGTATTTCGACGTCGATCCGCTGGAGGCGACCTCGCTCGAAGGCCGCATCGACTACACCAGCGTCTCGCGCCTGAAGCTCTGCCAGATCGAGGTCAGCCAGCATCGCATTGCGCACACGCTGGCGCGCGCCAGGGCCAATGAACACCCGTACATCAAGATCCACTTCCAGACCTACGGCGTGTCCTATTTCGAGCAGGAAGGCCGCCATATCGAAATCAATCCCGGCGACATCATCGCCTATGACGTCTCTTGCCCGCATTCGATCATCAGTCCCGCTTTCACGCGCCACGACGTGGTGATCGTGCCGAAGGCGCTGCTGCGCGACCGCGGATTTCCCTCGCAGCGGATGCCGGCCTGCAAGCTGTCGGCGAAGACGGGCACGGGGCGGATCGCCCACGATTTCGTCCATGCCACCTTTGACGAGGCGGCAAAACTGTCGGCGAACAGCGCGGTCGGCGTCGCCGATTCGCTGATCGACCTGTTGCTGCTGCCGCTGCGCGAAGCCGACACGATGTTCGATCGCGTCGGGCCCGAGGCGATGTATGTGCGCGCGCAGTTCTTCATCCGCGAGCATCTGCGCGATCCGGATCTGTGCATCGACCAGATCTCCGCCGAGCTCGGCTGCTCCAAGCGCTATCTGCACATGCTGTTCTCCGAGCGCGGCACCACGGTGAGCGACTACATCTGGCAGGCCCGCTTGCAGAACTGCCGCCAGGAGCTCGAGGCGCACGGCGGCAAGACCATCACCGATGTCGCGTTCTCCTGGGGCTTCTCCAGCTCATCGCATTTCAGCCGCGTGTTCCGGAAATACTTCGGCGTGGTGCCGTCCTCGATCCACAAGGGACAGCAGGGCGCTGTAGCCGCCGTGGACCAGAATTAGGCGGCGTGAGCGGCTCGCCATGAGCGGCGGTCGCAGACCGCGCGCAATCCTCTCACGCGGTCATGGCCACGTAGGGAATGCTGGCCACGATGGCCGCGATCAGGACCGCATTGCAGAGCATCCCGCTCCAGTGCAGCCGGCGTAGCCGCCGCACGGCGTCGCTATCGCCCGCGTCCCTGGCGTCGAGCTGGTCGTCCATCCGCTGCATGAACCATTTGCGTCCCCAGATCGCGAACGCCGCGATCAGGCCGATGCCGATTGCGAAAAGCGGCCGACCGGCGACGAGGAATGCCGCGGTCCCGATGACGCCGGCAACACTCATCATTCTGAACTGGATGTTGAACATCCCGCGCAACAGCTGGGTGACCGGAGGGATGTCGAGCTTCACGAGCAGGAAAGCTGGTGATGCCAGCAGGAAATAGCCCATCGGAAAAAGCAGAATGACCAGGGCGGCCACGGCGACGGCATCGGGTTTCATGCGATCGACTTTCTCGTCCGCGCCGCTCTTCCGGCGGCAGCGCACCATCTTAGCCGGCAAATGGATTTCCGACACTAGGCTTTGGTCGGGCGCCGGGCGGGCAGGGGAGCCTGCCCGCCGTGCCGCGAGGCTCAGGCCGGCTCGAGGCCGAGCGACTTTGCGCTCTCGATCCAGATCGGCAGCTCGCGCTGATACAGCTCGTTGGTTTCCTTGAAGCCGATCGCAGGTTCGAGCACGAAAGTTGCGAGCACCTCCTTCACCTTCGGATCATTGTTGGCGGCGACGCAGAGCTCGGCGAGGCGAACGACCACCGGCTGCGGGGTTGCCTTCGGCACCGCCCAGCCGGAGAAGCCGCTCACTGTGAAGAACTTCGACGTCGCGCCCTGCTCGGGCAGTGTCTTGACGGCCGGGATCGCGTCGACCTTCTTCGAATGCACCGCGAACACAGTGCCGCGGTCGCTCTGCAGGACCGATTGCGCCGCCGTGTAGCTGCCCATGGCGGCATCGAGCGTGCCTTCCAGCATGCCCGTCCACATCGGGGCTTCGCCGCGATAATGCACCGGCTCGATGTTGAGGCCGTACTGCTTGTTCAGCTCGTTGATCGTCATGTGCGGCGCCGAGCCGGCGCTGTAGGTGCCGAAATTCACCTTGCCGTTCTTGCGCGCGAAGGCGACGAAATCCTCCAGCGTCTTGACACCCGTTTTCGGGTTCGCCACGAGCAGCAGGCCTGCGCCCGGAATGACGCTGACCAGCGTCAAATCCTTGTCCATGTCGTAACCGGGATTCTTCATCACCACGCGGTTCATGATGTAGGTGGTCGAGATCGAGCACAGGATGGTGTGGCCGTCGGGCTCGGCGCGGGCGACCTCCGCCGTGCCGATCGCGCCGGCGGCGCCGGGCTTGTTCTCGACGACGACGGTCTTGCCGACTTGCTTGGAGATGAATTCACCATAGGCGCGCGCGAGCAAATCGGTCTGGCCGCCGGCAGGATAGCTGCAGATCATGCGAATCTGCCGCGACGGCCAGGTGCCTTGCGCCGAGGCGCTGCGCGCAACGAAGGGCAGCGCGAGTGCCGTGGTACCGGCGGCGATGAAGTGGCGGCGATCGAATTTGGCAGACATGATTCCCTCCTGATTTTGGCCGAACCTACTGCATCGGGCTGGCGCCGCCATGGGCGGCAGGCGAGACAGATTGGCGCATTCGATCAGGCGGTGCGGCGTTCATTTTCCGTCACCCGGACGATCGCACCTTTCGCACGACGCGCAGCCAGACGATTTCGGTCAGGGCCACGGCAATGAGGCCGAAAGTGCCGCCGATCAGCACGTTGATGATGCGCTCTTCGGCGATCCCGCCGGCGCCGCCGGCAAAGGATGCCGCGAGCGCGATGAAGAAGCAGCGCAGGCCGAAGCCGACGATGTAGCGCGAGAACGAGATCAGGGTGAGGGTGGCGGCAAGGACCGCAATCGCGTATCCGACGCGGCTTTGCGGCAGGGCCAGACCGGCGAGAAAGCCGAGCGGCACGCCGACCAAGGCGCCGATCGCCCGCTGCTTCAGCTTGCCGGTGGACGCGGTGAGATCGCCGACCACGACGCTTGCGGCCGACCACATCACCCACTGTCCCTGCTCAAGGTTGAGGATCTCGACCAGGGCTGCCGCGGCAAAGACCGCCATGGCGGTTGCGGTGGCGGGCAGAAACCACTCCGCCGCGGGGGAGCCGAACGAGGTCGCGGCATTGCCGTGCCGTCGCTGGTCGTAGATCTGGATAGCGCAGACCAGCGCCAGCGCGACCGGCGAGGACATGATGATCAGGCCGGCATGACGCATCGCTTCCGAGGCGCTGACGCCCTCCCGCACCTCGCAAGCGAGATAGACGGCGGGGATGAACACCCAATTGCCGAGTGTGCGGATGTGTTCGCCATAGCGCGTTCCCGCGACTGCTAGGAAGCCGGCAAGCGCCGTCAGCACCACAAAGAGCGGCTTGATCGGGGCGGCCAGGAAGAGTGCGGCGAAAGTGATGAGGATGGCGAGGTAATGCCACACAACGACTTTCGGCGGAAAATGCTGCCTGAGCGCGGGAATGAGCAGCGAGACCGCGACCAGGCCGAGGTTGAGCAGCGCAGTCTCGCGCGCGATGAAATAGGCGGCGACCATGGGGCCGACGACGATCAACGCGCGCAAGAGCTCGCCGGTCTTGATCTCGCGGGCGGTGATGTCGCGCAAGCTCGCAGCGATGGTCGGGGAATTCACGGGGCACCGAGGGGGTGAATGAAATCGAGCGCATCATACGGTTCCGGGGGCCGCGGAGCTAGCCGATGCCAAGCACCTGCCACACCCGCTGTCATTCCGGGATGCGCGCGAAGCGCGCAGACCCGGAATCCATGGGGCCGCATGTGCTGTGGAGGAATGGATTCCGGGCTCGCCCTGCGGGCGCCCCGGAATGACGAGGCGTCACCTCTGAATGATCTTCATCCAGACGTCGCCCAAGATCGCAGGCTCGCGCGGCGGCAGGTAGGTCAGCCCGGCCTGCTTGCCGAACTCGGCAATCTTGCCTTCAGAGGCAAGCTTCGTCAGCGCCCTGTTGACCGCATCGAGCAGCGCACCATCGCTGGCGAGGGCGACATAGCCGCGATTGGCGCCGATCGGATAGTAATAGCCGGATGCCGTGATCGCCGTGTCCGGATGCGCGGTGCGGTGGGCGTCGAAGCGGCCCAGGTCGATCAGGGTCGCGTCGTAGTCGCCCCGGGCGAGTGCCCCCAGGAGATCGTCGCGGCCCGGGACGAGATGGGTGATGCTGTCGATCAGGCGCCCCTTGTCGAACGTCATCAGGATGGCGTCGCCCAGCGAGCCGCTCTCGATCGCGAGACGAAGCCCGGCGAGGTCGCCGATATCGCTGATCTTGCGCCCCTGCGCCTTCGGCCCGAGCACGACCGTCATCGGCGAATAGACGTAAGGCTGGCTCGGCGTGAGCACGCCGAGCGCAACGCGGCGGCGCCGGTCGTCGCGGGTGGCGCCGGCGAAGTCGGGCAGGCGGGCGGTCTTCATGCCGGGCTTGACCAGGGAATCCTGCGTCAGCGCGTAGCCGCCGACCAGCGAGCAGCGGCCGTCGGAGAGCAGCGCGTTGGCCTCGAGCTGCGGGCTGGAATCCTCGTCCAGCTTGCTCTCGAACCACTGGATCTTCAGCGGTCGCCCCATCCGCTCCGCGATCGCCTGCGCCAACAGCAGGTCGAAGCCGGCATCCGGCTTGCCCTTGTGGTGCATCGAGAGCGGAGGCCGGTCCTCGTCGAGGCAAACCTTCAGCGGCTCATCGGCCGCGCGCGCGAGCGTTGCCGTCGCCGCGAGGGCTGTGGCAAGGCTCCACGCCGCCAGCCAGCTCCTCATGGCTTCCTCCGGCTCGCGACGAAGGCCCAGAGATCGCCGATCTCATCCTCACTGAGGATGTCGCCCCAGGGCGGCATCTTGTTGTTCTTGCCGTTCTTCACGGTGGTGACGAAGCGGGTCTTGTCGTCCGGGAAGGCGCGCAGGTCCGGCGTGATGGTGCCGGAGTTCATCATGTTGGGGCCATGACAGTGCGAGCATTTCGAGGCATAGGTCGACTTGCCGTGGTCGATCTGCGCCTGCAGCGGATTGCCGGTTGCGTCGTCCGCGGCACGAACGGTCGCCGCAAGCGCGACCGTCAGCACCGCGACGGTGGCGAGGATCGCCACCGTCTTGTGAGGTCCTTCTCTCAGCATCGCGCCGTGGTTACTGCTTGACCGCAAAAACCCACAGCGAGCCGCCCGGCGGCACCTTGGCAAGCCGCTCGTCGCCGGAGAACAGCGAGTAGACGCCGCCATAGCCGCTCGTCACCGCGACGTATTGCACGCCGTCCTGCTGCCAGGTCACCGGCTGTCCCTCGATGCCGGAGCCGGTCTGGAACTGCCAGAGCTTCTTGCCGCTGTCGGCATCGAAGGCTTCGAACTCACCGGTCAGCGCGCCCGTGAACACGACGCCGCCCGCGGTCGAGAGCACGCCGGAGAAGCGCGGGATGTCGCTCGGTGCTTCCCACTTGGCTTTTCCGGTCATGGGATCGATCGCCTTCAGATGACCGCGCGCGCCATCACCCCATTCCCAGAGGTCAGTGAGGTCCATGCCGAGATACCACTCACCTTGCTTGAAGGTGACGGGCTCGGTCTTGTACCTGCCGCCGAAGGCGAGCGTATTGGCGTAGGCGAGGCCGGTCTGTGGGTTGAACGACATCGGCTCCCAGTTCTTGCCGCCGAGGATCGACGGGTAGACCGTGACCTTCTTGCCGTCACGCGCGTCCTTCGAGACGTCCGTCTCGATCGGGCGTCCCGTCTTCATGTCGATGCCGGTTGCCCAGTTCACCTTCACGTAAGGATTGGCCGCGAGCAGCTTTCCGTTGGTGCGGTCGAGCACGTAGAAGAAGCCGTTGCGGTTGGCGTCCATCAGCACCTTGGTCGGCTTGCCCTCGACATTCATGTCGGCGAGCACCATCTCGGCGACGCTGTCATAGTCGAACGGGTTGTTCGGCGAGAACTGGTAGTGCCACTTGATCTTGCCGGTCTTGGGATCCATCGCCAGCACGGAGCAGGTGTAGAGGTTGTCGCCGGGGCGCACCGCCGAGTTGAACGGCCCGGGATTGCCGATGCCCCAATAGACCGTGTTCAGCTCGGGATCGTAGGAGCCGGTGATCCAGGTCGAGCCGCCGCCGAGCTTCCAGGTGTCGCCCTTCCAGGTATCGCCGCCGGGCTCGTCCGGCGAGGGGATCGAATGGGTGCGCCAAAGGTGCTTGCCCGTGGCCGGATCCCAGCCGTCGATGAAGCCGCGGGTGCCGAACTCGGCGCCGGAGATGCCGGTGATGACGACGCCATCGGCGACCAGCGGGGCCACCGTCATCGAATAGCCTTCCTTGATGTCGGCCGCCTTCTGCCGCCACAGCTCCTTGCCGTCCTTGGCATCGAGCGCGATCACGTTGGCGTCGAGCGTGGTGCGGAACACCTTGCCGTCGTAGAGCGCGGCGCCGCGGTTGATGATGCCGCAGCAGACGATGCGCGGCGTCTCGGCGGGATATTCGATCTTGGATTTCCAGATCTGCTTGCCGGTCTTGGCGTCCACCGCCATGGTCGCATTGTGCGACGTCACGTAGATCACGCCCTGGTAGACCAGCGGCTGCGATTCCTCGCTGCGATCGTCGTTGAAGGAGTAGTTCCAGACCGGGACGAGATTCTTGACGGTATCCCTGTTGATCTGGTTCAGCGTCGAGAAGCGCTGCAGATTGTAGCCCATCCCGTAGTTGAGAACGTTCGATGTATCGGTCGCACCCTTGACCAGCTGCTCGGTGGTCTGGGCGTTTGCACACGTCGATGCAAGCATGACGAGGCTCGCGGCCATCGCAAAGCGTTTCATCCGTTCCTCCCAATATGCGCGCCTTTTGACGCTGCGAGCGCAACACTCCGCCCGAATGCAAAACCCGTCAATACGAAAGTCGAACGCGTGCTGCCGATATGTTGGACGCCACATGCCAGACTGCGCGCGGTAATCATCGATGAATTTTGCTCGTCTTGCGCGAATGCGCTGCACCAATTTCCATCCCGCGAAGATTGGCGCGATGCGTATCGGGGTTCCACTCTTCGAGAAGCTTGCAATTCCGGGCTTGAACCGGGACCCGCATGCAGACTTAAATTGTCACGATCCCGCTCGAATCGGGGCTGTTGGTCAGGGAGGTCTGAATGATATCGCGTCGCTCTGTTGCGCTTGCGCTCACACTTGCCGTGCTGTCCGGTCCGGCCTGGCCGGCATCCGGCAACGCCGTCAAAATGTTCGACACCGACAATGACGGCACGCTCGATCTCGCCGAGGTGAAGAAGGCTGCCACCGCATTGTTCGCCAAGCTCGATCCCGATCACGACGGCACCCTGGACGCGCGCGAATTGCGCGGACGGTTAACGGCGAAAGAACTCGCGGCCGCAGATCCCGATCACGACGGGACTCTCACGCTGGACGAATACTTGGCCGTGGTGGAGCAGCGCTTCAACGCCGCGAATCCCGACAAGGACGGAACGCTGGATGCGAAGGAACTGAATTCGCGCGCGGGCCGCGCGCTGTTGCGGCTGCTGCGGTGAGAGACACCGCGCTTGACTGGGAGCGAAGACGGTTTGCCCGAGAGGGAAATTCGCGAGTGGAATGCGGCACATCGCTGTGTTTGCGCTTTGATTCCAGGCTTGCGCTGTGCCTGACGCAGCCCTAGGTTTTGCCCGGCGCGATGTCGCGCTCAATACTTGGGGAGACCCGAATGGCTTGGAAAGCTCCGAAGATCGTGGAAGTGCCGGTCGGCATGGAAATCAACATGTACGCCTGCGCTGCGCGCAAGTAAGACTTCAAGTGAGACTGACGACCTGCCGCGGCTTCGATGGCAAATGCCGTTGAAGCCGTGGTAGTGTTCGGGATGCGCGCGAGAGCCCAGACATTCCGGACCATAGCAGCCTGCATAATTGCGCTCACGCCCGCATGCGCCGGTGCCGAAGAGGGTTTTGATACCGAGCACATCTTCGGCTTCATGATCGGCACCGATGTCGGCAATCCCGGCGAGCGCGAATTCCAGACCGAGACGACAGGGCGCTTCGGCAAGGGCGGCGGCACCTATCGCGCCCTCCAGCAGGAAGTGGAGATCGAGGTCGTGCCGCTGCCGAACTTCCGCATCGAGCTCGGTGGCACCGCGACCTTGCACGACATCACCGGCGTCCCCGATCTCGACGATCGCCGCCAGTTCAATTTCCAGGGCGCCTCGCTCGATTTGCGTTACCGCCTGCTCGACCGTGAGCGTGCGCCGTTCGGGCTCACGGTCGCCGCCGAGCTCCACGGTGACCGTATCGACGAGACCAGCGGCGCCAAGGGACGGATGTACGGAACCGACTTCACGCTCGCCTTCGACCGCGAGCTCGTTCCGAACTTCGTCATCGGCGCGCTCAATCTGATCTATCAGCCGGAATGGGCCCGCTTCGAGGTCGCGGGGGTATCCGAGAAGAGCTCAACCATCGGTGCTGCCTTCGGCGGCCTGGTGCGCGTGCGCCCCAATGTGCTGCTCGGTGGTGAGATGCGTTACTTCCGGCAGTACGAGGGCATTGGCCTCGGCGAGTTCTCAGGGCAGGCGCTGTTCGTTGGTCCCACCGCGTACTTCCAGCTCTCCGAGAAGTCGCGATTGACCCTGAGCTGGAGCATGCAGGCCTGGGGCCGCCCGGCGGGATCGGGGGCCAATCTCGACCTCGTCAATTTCGAGCGGCATCAGGCGCGATTGGTGTTCGGCGTTAATTTCTAGCCGCGCTCTTCGCCTCTCCCCGCGTGCGGCCGCAAGCGGGGAGAGGGAACATCCTCTGCCTTGAAACTTCCCGTTTCTTGGGACGTAGCCCTTTGTGCTAGTCTTTAGCGCCCCGCGAGAGGATTCCGGCATGAACCCGATCGACCTTGTGGTGACTGTGTGTGCGGTGCTCTCGCCTGCGACCTGCGAGGAGCAGCATCTGGTATTCAACTTCGCGGGGTCACCGCGGCAATGCGTGATGGCCGCGCCGCCCTATATCGCGCAATGGGTCGGCGACCATCCGAAATGGCAGGCGGTGCGCTGGCGCTGCGAATATCCGCACCCGAACGACAAGGCGTGAGCGGAGCGAGACCCTCGTGGTGAGGAGCGCGTAGCGCGTCTCGAACCATGCAGGCCGCGCTGCTGCAGCCGGGCCTTTCATCCTTCGAGACGCCGCTTCGCAGCTCCTCAGGATGAGGGGAGGTGCCTGTGGCGCGCTGGCGCTACTTGCTGCAGTCCCTCAAATCCTTGTCGGCGATCGAGAACACCGCGTCGGCCTTGATCTCGATGTCGCGGACGATGCATTGCCGTGAATTGGGATAGCTGACTTTGGCGTCGTAGCGGCCGGGTTCGACGCCGGTGATGCGCAGGCGCTCGTCGTGGTCGACCTCCTTGTCTTTGTCGTTGAGGCACTGGTTCGGGCCCCAGTCGGTCTTGCCGGCCGGCGCGAGCTGAAAGCCGGAGATCGTCTCCGTCGTCAGATTCCAGAGCCTGATGCCTTTGCCCTTGGCCTGCGCGAGCGCTGCGCCCGGCATCGCAACCAAGAGGATGCCGATCGCAATCAGCGTACGCCGCATGGTGAACCTCCCTCGACAATCTCGTTTAAGTCCAGTTGACCACGAGTTCTCATTTCGATTCAAGCGGGAGCGTCGCGAGCTCCGCCCTGATCCTGCCGAGCTCGGCTTCGCTGCGCTCGGCGCGGGGAATGGAAATCGGCACCTCCTGTACGATGCGCGCGGGCCGTGGCGACAGAAAGAACAGGCGGTCGCCGAGGCGGATCGCATCGTCGAGACTGTGAGTGACGAGCAGCGTCATCACGGGGCGGCTCGCCACCAGCGTTGCGATCTCGTCGCGCAGGCGGCCGGCGAGTGCGTCGTCGAGCGAGGCGAGGGGCTCGTCGAGCACGAGCAGGTCGGGCTCGACCGCAAACGCGCGCGCCAACGCGACGCGGCGGGCAAGACCCAGCGACAACTCGCCGGGAAAGTGGCTGCGATGCGCCTCCAGCTCGAGGATCCTGAACAGCTCCGACAGTTTTGTGTCGCTGACATCAGGCGCCGCCAGCCGCACATTCTGCTCGACCGAGCGCCACGGCAACAGCCGCGGCTCCTGGAACACCATGCCGATCCGCGCCTCCGGTGGCCGTGCGATGCGGCCCTGGAATTCGTGGTCGAGCCCGAGAATGATGCGCAGCATCGTGCTCTTGCCGCAGCCGGAGGGGCCGATCAGCACACCGACCTCGCCCGATTGGAGCGCGAATTTGACCGGCGCCAGCACCTCGTGCGTATCGCCCGCGACGCTCCTGTAGGTCTTGCCCGTGATCTCGACCTCAAGCCGCACGGGGCCGCCACCGTGTTGCGCGGGCTTCGAACGGCTGCACCAGCAAGGTCTCGATGACGAGCACGACGGCCGCGAAGGTGAGTGAATAGGCCAGCAGCCGCGGCGTGTCGAACAGCTGGAAGGCGACGCCGATCTCGAAGCCGACGCCATTCGGCCGTCCAAGCAGCTCGGCGACCAGCACGATCTTCCAGACCAGCGACAGACCCGAGCGGGCGGAGGCCGCGATGTAGGGCGCAAGCTGCGGCAGCACGACGTGGCGGAAGGCGCGCCAGCGCGGCATCGCGAACACGGTTGCCATTTCGTCGAGCGAGCGGTCGAGCGCGCGCGTGCCTTCGCGCAAGGTGACGATGGCGGTCGGCAGCTTGTTGATGGCGATCGCCGCGATCGCGGCTGCCTCGGTCAGCCCGGCCCAGATATAGGCCAGCACGATCACGACCAGCGCGGGCAGGTTGAGCAGCAGGATCAGCCAGGGGTCGCCGAGCCGGTCGGCGAGCTTCACCCGGCCCATGAGATAGCCGATGGCGCTGCCGAGCGACATCGCCAGCACGAAGGCGAGGATGACGCGCGCCAGTGTCGCCCCGAGATGCAGGAACAGCGCGCCGCTCGATGCCTCCGCGATCATCACCTGCAGCACATCAGGCGGGGAGGGCAGCTTTGCACCGCCGACGAACAGCGCGGCAATCCACCAGATCGCGAGAAGCAGGGCAAACGAGAGCAGGCGCAGCACCTCAGTCTCCGGGGACTGCGTGATAGAAGGTACCGGGATCGAGCTCGGCCGCGGGGCCGACGAGATCGCGACCGCCGATGTCGGCCAGCACGCGGTAGAGCACGCGCGCGTCGGCCTCCTCATCGGCGATGTTCCGGCGCGGAATGCCGTCGCGATAGCGGTCGCGATAGGTTTTCAGCATGGTGGCATCGCTGGTGCCGGTGAGCGGCGCGATCTTCTCCCAGGCCGCATCCGAGGTGGTCAGCAACTGCTTGGCCTTGCGGGTCATCGCGATGAAGCGCGCCACGGCGTCCTTGTGGCTGGCCGCCCAATTCTCGTCGAAGACATAGCCGACGGCGGACACAGCGCCCTTGGCGCCCAGCTTCGGCAAAATGTCCTCGATGCCGGCGAGGCGCCTGAAGCCCTTGGCCTCGAGCTGGGCGCAGAAATTCCAGAAATTGAGGCTCGCATCCATCTCGCCGTCAAGCGCCTTGGCGGCGATCAGGGGCGGGGCGCCATAGGCGATCGTCGCGTCCGACTTCAGGTCGATGCCGTCCTGCTTCATCCGCGCCTGCAGCAGCAGCCAGCTCTTGTCGATCGCGCCGCCGCCGACGCCGAGCTTGCGGCCCTTGAGGTCGGCGAGCGTCTTTAGCGGCGAGGACGCCGGCACCATCACCGCGCCGAGCGCGCTGGAATAGGGGTAGAAGGTGAGCTTGGCGCCGAGCGTGCGCTCGCGCGACACCCACAGCCAGTCCGACAGCATGATGTCGGCATTGCCGGCGCGCAGCGCGATCTTGCCGGCTTCGGGGCTTGCCAACTCTGTCACGTCGAGCGAGAGGTCGGCCTCCTTGTCGAGGCCGGCAGCGCGAATGGTGGCCAGCTCCCAGGAGAATGTTCCGGTCTTCTGCACTGCAAGGCGGATCGTATCCGCGGCGCGGCCCGGTGTCGTCAGCATCACGGCCAGCGTCACCGCCAGCGCCAGTGTTCGTCCCAAAATTCTCATCGCCTTGTGAGCCGTTTCCTCGAAACGAGTGCTTTTCAGGACAATAGGCATAGCATAGCTTGCCTCGCAACCAGCGGGAGGACGCGCATGAATCTGGCGGGACAGCTACGACCGATTGTCGCCGCATTGGCGGTATTGGCGGCGACCGCCTCCATGGCGCGGGCCGAGGAGGCCAATGATTATCCGACATCGGCGCGCGCCGAATACGTCTATGGCTGCATGAAGGCCAATGGCGAGTCACGGCAGTCGATCGAGCAATGTTCCTGCTCGATCGACGTGGTGGCTTCAATCGTATCCTACGACCGCTACGTCACCGCCGAGACCGCGCTGAGCATGTCCCAGGTCCGCGGCAATCTCGGCGTCCAGTTCCGGACCTCGGAGCAGGCGAATACGGCGGTGAATGATTTGCGCCGCGCGCAGGCCGAGGCCGAGGTGAGGTGTTTCTGACGGCCTGCTGAATGCCAACCGTATCCGCCATGCCCGGGCTTGTCCCGGGCATCCACGTTCTTATGGTCGGCACGAAGTTCGTGGATGGCCGGGACAAGCCCGGCCATGACGACGGAGAGACTACGTCCCCGGCTTCTCCACATCCCACTCGTTGCGGAACACGTGCCCATCCGTATCCTTGGCTTCCGCGCGGAAGCGCTTGGCGCCGTTTGAGACGTAAGTGAAGCGCAGATTGGGATCTTCCGAGATCGAGATGCCGCCTTCCATCGACAGCACCGGGCTGTCGTCCTGCGTCAGCTTGAGCTGGTTGACGAAGAAGGCGGGAATATAGAGCTGGGTGACCTGGTCCATCTGCAGGCCGGAATTGTTGGGATGGCCGATCATGATCTGCGCTTCGCGGATGCGGCTCGCTGGCGCTTCCTCGCGCGCGAATTGCCGGTAGCGCATCTGGCCGAGGCGGTTGTTGGCTTCCTCGGCGTTCTTGCCGGCCGGCGCCGAGCAGCCGCCCGAGGCCTTCACATACACCTTCGAGACGTAGAGCTGGCCGTCGCTGAGCTCGGCGACCGCGTGCACATCGGTGTAGTTGTTGACGCGCACGCGCGTGGAGATCTCGGTGACATTGGCATCAGCACCAAGCTCGAACTTCGCCGCCACCGGCGCGGGATTGCGGTCGATTACCAGCGTGATCGAACGGATGCGACGGCTATCCGCCGGTGACAGCTTGCTGCGCAGGGTCACCGGCACGATCGCCGCGTCCTCGGCGCGATAGGGCATCTCGATGCCGATAACGTCACTGCCGTCGTTGATCGGACGGTTGCTGAAGATGTCCTGCACCAGCCCCGGCCAGGGATCGTAGGCCTCCTCAGCCTGCACCGGCACGGCGAAGGCGATGCCGAGCAATGCGGCGATCAGCAGGCGGCGTGTGCATCCCGTCATGGTCATGATCCCGTGCGGACGAAGCAGTCCGGTTGCCTGTAGCGTAGCGCGCCCGCTACTCCCATTCAATTTCCGAAAATGCTGCGGTTGCGTTACGGGCGTTGTAGTCGTCGAACAGTTCCCAGTTCGGCCGTTCCGCGGCGGCCGCCTTGTCGGCGGCGGTCCGGATCGGCTCGCCCTTCTTGTTCGACGCCCGGACGTCCGCCAGCAGCGTCGTGAGATAACGCCGTTCGTCGGCCAGCGCGGCGGGCCAGTCGCTCACCGGGCCGTGACCGGGAACGACGCGTTGCGCCGGAATTGTCTCGAGTTCCCCGATCGTACGAAGCCAGCCGCGGATGCTGCCGTCCATCACCGGAATATGGCGGCGGAAGACCAGGTCGCCCGCGAACAGCGTCCGGGTCGTCTCGTCGAGCACGGTGAGATCATTGTCGCTGTGCCCGGCCGGCCATGCCCGCAAGGTCAGGCGGCGCGATCCCAGCTCGAGGGTCAGCGTGTCAGTCACGAGCATTGTGGGCGGCACGATCTTCACGGGATCGATCAATTCGTTGCCCATGATGCGGCGAAAATTGTCGAGATAATACGGCCCGCGCGTTGCCAGCGCCTGTGCGAGCTTGCTGTGCCCGACGAAGCCGGTCCCTTCGGCGACGAAGGCCGCATTGCCGAAGACGTGGTCGGGATGGCCATGGGTGTTGATGACGTAGCGGATCGGCTTTTTGGTGCGCGCCCTTATCGCCGCCAGCAGCGCCTCGCCCTCGCGCAAACTGCCGCCGGTGTCGATCACGGCCACCGCATCCTCGCCGATGATGAAGCCGACATTGGCGATGTCGCCCTTGTTCTCGCGGGTCATCAGGGCGATGGTCCCGGAGTGCACGAAGATTCCCGGCGCGACTTCGCTCACAGGCAATTCGGCTCCCCCGGCGCGTGCTAGCGTCGTCAGCCCCAGCAGGGACAAGGCTGCGATCACGAGAGCGATGCGAGACACTTTTCCGCCTCAGTTCAAAGGGTTGTACGCATTGCACTGCAGCAAGATGAAGCCAGCGCAAAGTTTGGCAAAACATGGCGCGTCATGCGTTGCATGGATAACATTCAAACAAAATGAGGAGGAAGCGCGATGACGGAGGCCGGACGACATCGTCGCTGGTTGGTTTCACTGTGGGCTTTGGTTGCATGCTGGGTGCTCGGCGATATCGCCATGGCGCAGACGAACGAGACGGGTGACCTCTCGTTCGAACTGGTCGACCCCAAGGTGCTGCGGGTCTGCGCCGATCCGCGCAACCTGCCGTTCTCCAACGAGAAGGGCGAGGGGCTGGAGAACAAGCTCGCCGAATTGTTTGCGGACAAGCTCCAGAAGAAGCTCGACTACGTATTCTTTCCGCAGGCGACCGGCTTCGTGCGGATGACGCTGGGCGCGCATCGCTGCGACGTCATCATGGGCTTTCCGCAAGGCGACGACCTCGTGCAGGGCACCAATCCCTATTACCGCACGTCCTATGCGCTGGTCTCGAAAGCGGGCAGCGGGCTCGAGGAGGTCGACACGCTCGAGGATGCACGGTTGAAGGGCAAGCATGTCGGCATCGTTGCCGGCACGCCGCCGGCCACCAACATGGCGCTCGCGGGCCTGATGGGGGACGCAAAGCCCTATCCGCTGATGATCGACACCCGCTACGACAATTCCGCGCAGGCGATGATCGATGACCTCGCGGCCGGCAAGATCGACGCCGGCGTGCTGTGGGGACCGATGGCGGGCTATTACGCGAAGAAGGCCGGCTCGCTGCATGTCACGCCGCTGGTGAAGGAAACCACGGGACCGAAGCTGGTCTATCGCATCGGCATGGGCGTGCGTCCGGCCGACCAGAACTGGAAGCGGCAGCTCAACAAGCTGATCCAGGAGAACCAGGGCGAGATCAACAAGATCCTGCTCGACTTCGGCGTCCCGCTGCTGGACGAAAGTGACAAGCCGCTCGGCGCGGAGACGGCCAAGAAGACGCCATGAGGCGGCGCGTTGCGGCCTCGCTGGTTGCCGCCCTGTTGGCGGCGCCGGCGCTCGCGCAGCAGCAGGAGCCGTTCGAGCCCGAGGGCTATCGCACCGACAATTACCGCGCGCCGGTGCCGGCGACGCTTGCCGGTGCGCGCGTGCTCGGCACGGCGGAGGCGGAGGCGATCTGGCGCGCGAAGAGCGGCGCCTTCATCGACGTGCTGCCGCGCGCACCGAAGCCGAAGAACCTTCCCGAAGGCACGGTGTGGCGTGATATGCCGCGCAGAAACATTCCTGGTAGCCTTTGGCTGCCGGATACAGGCTATGGCGCATTGCCGCCGGCCATGGACGATTATTTCCAGCGCGGTCTGGCGCGTGCCTCGCACGGCGACAAGGCGGCGCTGCTGGTGATTTACTGCCTCGCCGATTGCTGGATGTCCTGGAACGCCGCCAAGCGCGCCTTGGCTTACGGCTATTCCAACATCGCCTGGTATCCCGACGGCACCGACGCCTGGGAGCATGCGAAATTGCCGACCGAGGAGGCGCAGCCGGAGCCACGGCCTGAGCAGTAGGTGAGACGCAGCAGCGGGGGCCTCTGGTTCGAGACGACCGCTTCGCGGTCTCCTCACCATCAGGGTTTAACATCTCGCCGCGAATTCAGACCTCATCCTGAGGAGCCCGCCGGCGGCGGGCGTCTCGAAGGATGGCCGCGATGAGACTGCTACTGCTTCTGCAGCTTCGTCAGCGTCCCCGTGCCGTTATTGTCGGTGGCCGAGTACGTCACCCGGTCGCCGGCGTGGACAGCATCGAGCATTGCAGCGTCCTTGGCCTTGAACTGCTGCAAAGTGCCGGCTCCGCCTGCGCTGCCGCCGACCGTGCCTTTCTGCGTCTCCTGGATCGAGATCGTGTTGTTGAGCCGATCGATCCTGGTGACCATTCCGGTCATGTCGTCGGCGAAGGCGCTGGATGCGAGCATGCTGATGACCGCAGCGCCTGCGAGGATGAATTTCGTGGTTCCCATCGAGGCCTCCCGGCATTTCGAGCTTCACATCGACAAGACATCCTAGAGCGATTTGGTTCCGGCAGATAGCGCGGCAAAGGTTACCGTTGGTGTGGAAACTGCGGGAACTTTTTATGAGCCGTCAGCGAGGCTGACGCTATTCCATTTCCTGCTGGATCACGCGTCCGAGCGCGAACAGGCGTTGGTCGATCGCGGTTGGAACCTCGCACACGAAGCGCACCACCTTGTTGCGGTCCTCGAAAATGCGGGTCTTCCAGATCAGCTCGTTACTGAGCGCCTCGACCTTGGTGTCGTCGCGCGATGCCGCGCTCTGCAGCGCCTGAAGCTGAATGGTCTCCTCGCGGATCTTGTCGGCCGCATCACGCTGCTTGCGGCTGACGCGTTCGAGCCCGTTCATGACCTGGGAGCGCTGGGCATTGAGCGTGTCGAACAGGCCGGCGAACAGCATCTTTGCATTGGCGGATTTGTCGGCGGCGGAGCCAGCCAGAAATTCCTTCACGGATTTCTCGGCCTCGTCCATCGGCGTCTTGCGCGCCGACAGTTTTGCGACCAGCGCGGTGACCTTGGCGTCGTTCTTCCACTTGGTCTCGGCGTCGTCGAGCGGCGGGCCAGCCCAGACGGCGGCGAGCGAGATCTCCGGAACCTTGGCCTGTGCGCAGGGCCAGTCGGGATAGCGCGGATCGGCTGCGCGCGCGGCGGTGCTCGCAAGCGCGAGGGCCAACACCGCCATGGCCAGAACCCGAAACCTCATCCTTCGCCTCCCGCGGGCCCCCGTCGCGCCAGCCCGCGCGAGGGATCATAGGCATAGATCGCGCCGATCATGAAGACGATTGTGCAGCCGGCCACCACTGCCAGCGAGATCCAGTTGACCTGTCCGTACAGCGCAAACCGGATCAGCTCGACCGCATGGGTGAACGGATTGGCCTGGCAGACATAGTACAGATAGGGGCTTCCCTCCTGCACGCGCCAGAGCGGGTAGAGCGCCGAGGAGGCAAAGAACATCGGGAAAATGACAAAATTCATCACGCCAGCGAAGTTCTCCAACTGCTTGATACCCGAGGAGATCAGCATGCCGAGCGAGCCCAGCATCAGTCCGGACAGCACCAGCGCCGGCAGTACGGTCAGATAGCCCGATGGCGGCGGGGTGATGTCCCAGAACCAAGCGATCAGCAGGAACGCATAGACCTGGAGCAGCGACACCGCGGTCCCCGCGAGCAGCTTGCAGAACAGCAGGAAGCCGCGTGGCAGCGGGCTCACCAGCAGCGTTCGCATATTGCCCATCTCGCGATCATAGACCATCGACAGCGAGGACTGCATGCCGTTGAACAGCTGGATCATCGCCATCAGCCCGGGCGCGATATAGACCTCGTAGAGGATGTAGGTCTCGTAGGGCGGGATGATGGAGATGCCGAGCACCTGGCGGAAGCCGGCGGCGAAGATGAACAGCCACACCAAGGGCCGCACCAGCGCCGAGACGAAGCGCTCGCGCTGATGCAGGAAGCGCAGGCCCTCGCGCCAGACGATGCCGGTGAGGCAGGTCATGTACTCGCTGGCCGAGAAGCCGCGCGGCGCGTCGCGCGTGGTGATGCTGCTCATGCGCCGCCTCCCGGCATGGTCTGCGCGCCGGTCAGGCGCATGAAGGCGGTGTTGACGTCCTGTGCGCCGGCCTCGGTAATGACGCGGTTCATCGGTCCCTGCGCCAGCACCTTGCCTTGGTGCAGCACCACGAGGTCGTCGCCGGGCATGATCTCGTCGAACAGATGCGTGGCCCAGAGCACGCCGATGCCTTGCTCGGTCACGAGCTGGCGGACATGGCTGATGATGTCGGCGCGCGCCTTGACGTCGAGACCGACGGTCGGCTCGTCCAGCAACAGCAGCCGCGGCCGGTGCAACAGGGCGCGGGCGATCTCCAGCCGCCGCATCTGCCCGCCGGAGAGATCGCGCACCTTGCTGGCGGCGCGCTCTTCGAGCCCGATGCGGCCGAGCAGCTCGGCGCTGCGCGCGGCGGCGTCGCGGCGGCTGATGCCGTGGAGGGCGGCGTGATAGAGCAGGTTCTGCGTCAGCGACAGGTCGAGATCGAGCGTGCGCGGCTGGAACACGACGCCGAGCAGCCGCAGCGCCTCGCCCGGGCTCTTGCTGATGTCGTGGCCGAAGATCGAGACGCGCCCGGTCTGGATGCCGAACAGGCGCGTGATCAGCGAGAACAGCGTGCTCTTGCCCGCGCCGTTGAGGCCGAGCAGCGCCGTGAAACTCGCCGGCTGCACGTTAAAGGACACATCCATCAGCGCCCGGCGCGGGCCATAGGAATGGCTGACGCCGGCGATCGCCAGTGCCGGCACGGCCGCCGGATCGGGCCGCGCCGCCGCCTGTGGTTCGGTGATGGGAGCAGGGCTGGTCATGGCGCGATCGTGACACCCCAGGGCAACTCGCCGACCTGAATCGTCTTGATCACCTTGTGCGCGGCAACGTCGATGACGGAGACGTCGTTCGACACGCCGTTGGTGGTGAGCAGGTATTTCTCGTCAGGCGTGAAGGCCATGTGCCAGACGCGCTGGCCGACCAGCAGATATTTCGTCACCTTGCGCGAGGCGACGTCGACGACGGCGACGCGGTTGGCGGGGCCGAGCGCGATGAAGGCGGTCTTGTCGTCCTTGGTCATGCCGATGCCGACCGGCTGGATCGCCTCTTTCCGCAGGCCCGGGATCTCGAAAGTGACCTTGCCGATCACTTCATGCTTTTTCGGATCGATGATCGACACCGTGCCGCCGATCTCCGAGGACACCCACACTTCCGAGCTGTCATGCTTGAACTCGGCAAAGCGCGGCCGGGCATCGACCAGTACATTGGCGACGATCTGGCGCGAGGTGGTGTCGATGAAATGCGCCATGTTAGTCGTCTCGGAGGTGTTGATCAGCGTCTTGCCGTCCGGGCTGATAGTCATGCCCTCGGGCTCGACGCCGACCTGGATGTCGCCGAGGCGGGTGCGCTTCTCAAGGTCGATCACCGTGACCGTGTTGTCGTTCTCGTTGGCGACGTAGAGGATCTTTCCGGCGGCATCCTGCGCGAACAGCTCGGGGTCGGGCCCGGAGGGGAGGCTGTCCACCACGCTTTGCGTCTTCGCGTCGATCACCTGAATGGTGTCGTCGTCTCCGACCGCGACCATGACGAACTTGCCGTCGCGGGTGAAGTCGATGCCGCGCGGGCGCTGACCAACCTTGATGGTCTTGGTCACGGTCCAGCTGTCGGTGTCGATCACCGAGACCGTGTTGCTCTTCTCGTTCGAGACATAGGCAATGAACGCATGTGCGGGCGCTGCCGCCAGCGCCAGTCCGGACAGCAACCCCACACGCCACGTGCGCAACATCTGCGTCCTCATTTCAGCTTGCATTTGCTCTCCGGACGATCGTAGCCGAGCGTGTCGAGCTCGGAGACCTGGTGCAGGAAGCCCTCCTGCGGCGACACCGACACCACCATGCGGCCGTCGACCAGCAGGATCGGCTGGCGGAGCTGGAGATTCCAGTCGCGCAGTGTCAGCTTCGTGCCCTTGAAGGCGGCGACGGAGAAATCCGGTCCCTTGATGAAATCGGTGACCTTCGTGACGTCGCCGGAATTGGTGCGTGAGGTGGCTTCTCCGATCATGCGCACCGCCGTCCAGGCCTGCATGTCGAGTGGCGTCATCCGCCGCGAGTTCAGCTTGACGAAGCGGTTCTGCATCTGGATCGCGCCCCACTGATCCTGCGATGCGTCCCAGCTTTTCGGCACGAGGCCGGCCGAGCCCGCGACGGGGCGGGGATCCCAGGTGCGATAGGGCAGGTACGCGCCGAACACCTCGCTCTCGTCGGCGGCAACCAGCACGTCGTAGGCCGGCAATTGCTGCGTGAACACCGGCATCTGGCGCTGGATCAGCGTGACGCCGCTATCGGTGCGGCGCGCGCCGCCCTTGTCCTCGAAGGTCTTCTCCTGCACGATCTTGGCGCCGAACCGTGTGGCGGTACGCCGGAGCGCGTCGGCAAACAGCTTGTCCTCGTCATGCGAGCCGACCACGAGCACCCAGCGCTTCCACTGCTTCCACACCAGGTACTGGCCGAGTGCATCGGCCAGCATCGCGCGCGTCGGCGCGGTGTGGATGACGTTGGCGCGGCAATCGGCCTCGCGCAGCCGCTCGTCGATGGCGCCGGCGTTGAACAGCAGCGTGCCGCGATCGCGCAACGCGTCTGACACCTTCAGCAGCGTATCGGCCGGCAGGTCTGCGATAATAAAACCGTTGCGCGCGGCGAGGTCGGTGGCAGCCTGTACCGCGTCCTCGCCTTCCTTGATCCGGCGCTCCTCCAGCGTAAAGCGCTGGTTGAGGAATTTTCCGGTGGTGTTGTTGTCCTCGATCGCAAGGCGTGCGCCGGCGACGCCGTCATTCTCGGCGGGCTGGTCGACCAATGACAGTGTCGATCTGGTGCCGGCGACGCCGAGATAGCCGACGCCGATCTGGGTCGGGTCGGCCGCGAGCGCGCTCGTCGCGGCGAGACTCAAGCCGATCAGGCCGACCAACCATCGGATCATGTTTCCTCCAGGCGTTCTCCCCGGCTTGACCGCCGGTGGAGAATTGTTTCTGCTAAAGCATGACCGATTTGTCAGGGCATGCAACCCCGCATTTCGTCCTCACATCGGCGGGGCGGGGAATCACGATCATGCGAGCGCTGATTTGTTTCGCAGCTTTGCTGTTGACGGGCTCGGCCGCGCTCGCCGATCCGCCGAAGCTGGCGGTGTTCGATTTCGAGCTGATCGACACCAGCCTGCCCGGCGAGTTCTACGGCTCCAAGCCTGAAGAGGCGCGGCTCTTGCGCATCAGCGAGCAGCTCCGCAAGGAGCTGACGGAGTCAGGCAGGTTCCAGGTGCTCGATATCGCGCCGGTCAGGGACGCGGCCCGTCACGCCAACCTGCAGGCCTGCGGCGGCTGCGATCTCAAGCTCGCGGGGGAGCTGGGGGCTGAACTCGAGATCACCGGCATGGTGCAGAAGGTCTCCAACCTGATCATCAACCTCAACATCTACCTGCGCGACGTGAAGACCGGCACCATGATCACCGCCGCCAGCGCCGACATGCGCGGAAATACGGATGAATCCTGGTCGCGCACGATGAGCTATCTGATCCGCAACCGTCTGCTGGCGCCGAATTACGGGAAGCAGGAGTAGAGGGTTCTTCGCCTCTCCCCGCAAGCGGTAGGGCTATCGCATATGGAAATTCCCGAGTCTCTTCCGTGGCTTGGTTCAGCATTGCACCTACGCGACGCATACAAGCTGCGGAATCGGATCGAGAACAAAACAGAATCGAACCGCGAAGAGCGAGCTACGCCGCTCGAAAGAGTCTCCTCGCAAGTGCTGAGCGCAACAAGCATTTTTCCATATGCGATCGCCCTACCGCAAGCGGGGAGAGGGAGAAGAAGAACCTCACCCCTTCAACCGCTCCGCATGCCAGTGCAGGTGATCGCCCATGAAGGTCGAGATGAAATAGTAGCTGTGGTCATAGCCCGGCTGCCGCCGCAGCGTCAGCGGGATGTTGGCCTTGGCGCAGGCGGCCTCCAGCAGCTCCGGCTTGAGCTGCTCCTTCAGGAAATTGTCGGCTTCACCGACATCGACCAGGAAGCCGGAATATTTCGCGCCGTCCTCGATCAGCGCCACCGTGTCGTTGTTGCGCCAGGCATCCTTGTTCGGGCCGAGATAGCCGGTCAGCGCCTTGATGCCCCAGGGCACCTGCGAGGGCGCGACGATCGGGGCAAACGCGCTGGCCGCGCGGTAGCGGTGCGGATTGCGCAGCGCCACCGTCAGCGCGCCGTGGCCGCCCATCGAATGGCCCATCACCGATTGCCGCTTGGCATCGACAGGAAAATTTCCCGCCACGAGCTTGGGCAACTCGTCGGTGACGTAGCTCCACATGCGATAGTTGCGCGCGAACGGCTCCTGCGTCGCGTCGACATAGAAGCCGGCCCCCAGGCCGAAATCGTAGGCATTGTTGGCATCCCCCGGCACATCAGGGCCGCGTGGACTGGTGTCGGGCGCAACGAAGATCAGGCCGAGCTCAGCGCAGGCTTTGCGGAATTCGCCCTTCTCGGTGACGTTGGCATGCGTACAGGTGAGGCCGGAGAGGTACCAGACCACGGGGAGCTTGGCACCGGCGGCATGCGGGGGGACATAGACCGAGAACACCATGTCGGTTCCGGTCGCCTGGCTGGCATGGCGATACACGCCCTGCACGCCGCCATAGGATGTATTGGTCGAGACAGTCTGGATCGTCATGCCGTTTGCTCCGTGGCATCTAACCACATCAACATTGCAACTCTTGTGTGACCGAAATTGCGGCGATGCGTAGCGTCAGGCGACGCCGCTGTCGATCGCCAATCGCACCAGCTCGACCGAGGTCTTCACGCCGAGCTTCTGGCGCATGAGGGAGGAGGTGTTGGCGACCGTCTTGTAGGACGATTGCACCAGCCAGGCGATCTCGGACAGGCTCTTCCCGGCGCTGAGCAGCCGCAAAATCTCCATCTCGCGCGCATTCAGCTTCGACAGCGGGCTCTGCGCCAGCGTCGGACCTGCGAAGGCGATGCTGCGCGCGATCGCGCTTGGAAGGTAGGTGCCGCCACCGCCGACGATGCGGATCGCCTCGACGAGGTCGTCGGGGTCGCCGGTCTTGGAGACGTAGCCCTTGGCGCCACACTCGATCGCGCGCGCGGCGAAGGCGGGGTCGTCGTTCATGCTGAACATGATGATGCGGGCCTCGGGCGCACGCTGGAGGATGCGGCGCGCCAGCTCGAAGCCGGAGACGGTCGGCAGGTTGATGTCGATGACGCAGAGGTCGGGGCGCTCGACGATGAAGACGCACTCGCCGTCCTCGGCGTCGGCGGCCTCCAGGATCTCGATCTCGCCCTGGTCGGCCAGCACGGCACGGCAGCCGGAGGCGACAATGGGATGATCGTCGACGATCAGAATGCGCATGAGCGTTCCCCGTGACAGCCGCCGGCCTATTTTTGCGCCGCATGATGCCGATGAGAACGCAGCGCGCGTTTCATGTCGCCTCATGCAACCCGGCCGGGATTGCTGTACGGTTTCGATTAGATATCGGGCGCTTCGCCTCTGTCAACGTCATCGGACGGGCGGAGGCCAGCCTTCGCGGGGTGCGGACGAGACCAATGTGGCAAAACCTATCCTTGCGCGCGCGCATCAATGTGTTGCTGGCGCTGCTGCTGGCGCTCGGGCTCGCCGTCAATATCGGCCGGCAGGTCGCGGAGGCAGGTCCGCGCGTGCAGGCCGAGGACCAGAGCGTGATCCGGCTCGCGCGCGAGTTCATCGAGATGATCGTGGCGGATCTCAACGAGGCGCCCGATCCGGACGCGCGGCTGAACCAGATCGCACGCGATCTCAGCCGCCTGCGCCACGTCAGCATCGCGCTGCTGGATTCCGGCGGGAACCCGTTGACGCCGCCCCGGCCGGACGCCGACGAGGACACGCGCGGCCCGCCGGCCTGGTTCGTCAGCCTGGTTCATCCCGAGCAGACTGCGGTGAGCGTGCCCGTCTCGATCCACGGCAAGCCCGGCTCGCTGCGGATCACGTCGCATCCCGATGACGAGATCGCCGAGATCTGGGACGGCATCGTGACCCAGCTCGAGGTCGGCTCGGTGGTTGCGCTCGCCTTGTTCCTGCTGATGATGACGGTGGTCGGCCGGGCGCTGGCGCCGCTGCAGTCATTGGCGCGGACGATGGCTGACATCGAAGGCGGGCACTATGACGCGCGCGTCACGCCGGGCGGCGCGCCCGAACTGGCGGCGATCTGCACCAGGCTCAACCATCTTGCCGCAACGCTCGGCGAGGCGGTCGAGGAGAAGCGGCGCCTCGCCGAGCGCACCGTGTCGCTGCAGGACATCGAGCGCAAGGAGATCGCGCGCGAGCTGCATGACGAGTTCGGGCCGTATCTGTTCTCGCTGCGCGCGCATGCCAGCGCGCTGGCAAAGCTCGCGGACGGGCGTGCTCCGAGCGCGGATGCGGTGCGAAAACATGGCAGCGCCTTGCTCGAGCAGATCAACGCGCTCCAGCAATTCACCCGCCGCGTGCTGCAGCGGCTCCGGCCGGTCGGCCTTGCCGAGCTTGGCCTCGGCCAGGCGCTCGAATCTCTGTCGCGGCTGTGGCGGGAATCGCATCCCGACGTCACCATCGAAACCACGATCTCGCCGCGGCTGGGAGCGACCGGGGAGACGGCCGACCTCACCATCTACCGCGTTGTGCAGGAGGCGCTCACCAACGTGTTCCGCCACGCCGGCGCGACCGCGGTCAACGTCGTCATCGAACCTGCGGACCAGCTCACGCGAGACGGCCGCCTCTGCGCCCGGGTGCAGGTCAGCGACAATGGCCGCGGCATGGAGCCTGGCCAGAAGCTCGGCTTCGGGCTCGTCGGCATGCGCGAGCGCATCCTGGCGCTGGGCGGCACGCTCAACGTCGTCTCCGGCGATGGCGGATTGACCGTCGAGGCTTTGATTCCAACGGCTTCGTCCTGAATGTTTCCCCGAATTTGTGCCACGTGACGGTCTCTCGAGAGCAGTGCAGGACTCTCGAGAGCTAGAACTTCGCCCTGATGCCGGCATAAGCGGCCAGCGGCGTGCCGGGCACGAACGTCCGGGGATCGGTCAGCTGCGCCATGAGGTTGGTGACCCCGCGCGTGGTGCTCGCAAAGCCGCCGGTTTGGTAGAAGGCGCCGGCCAGGTAGTAGTGCTGGTTGAAGACGTTGTTGATCAGGCCGAAGACCTCGATGTTGGGCGTGATCTGGTAGGAGCTGTGCAGGTTCACGACCCAGTAGGCCGGCACCTTCGGGCTCTGGTTGGTGTCGTCGTGAATCAGCCACTGGCTGCCGATGACGTTGAGGTCGGCGCCGACCTTCCACTTGTCCGTTGCGAGATATTCCACGCCGGCCTTGAAGCGATGCGCTGGAATGCCGGGGATATGGTCGCCCGGCTTGACGTTGACGAAGCTGACATCGCTGTTGTTCGGGTCGGTCACCGCGTTCGGGTTGTTCGGTGAGAACAGCGTGTTGTAGCTCTGATAGGTCGCATCGACGAAGGTGTAATTCGCGTAGGCGTTCCAGCGCTCCTGGCGGTAGTCGATCTTGGCTTCGATGCCCTTGCGCAGGGTCTGTCCGGCATTCTGGAAGAAGCCGAAATTGTTCACGCCCAGCGGGCTCGCGACCTGGATGATGTCGTCGTCGGACAGGGTGTGGAACACGCCAAGCCCCCAGGTGAGCATGCCGGTCGCGAGGTTTGCGCCGAACCCGCCGCGCACACCGGCCTCGAACGTATGCGACACCACCTGCTTGAGCGGCGGATCGGCCACGAGGAAGCTGTCGATCATGCAGGGATGGTTGGGATCCGAGCACCCGAGCTCCAGCGGCGTTGGGGCGCGGTTGGCTTCGGAGTAACCGCCATAGACGGTAACGGTGGGCGTGAGCTTGTAGGTCGCGCCGATCACCGGGTTCAGCCGCTGGAAGCGATTGCTGCTGTTGAGCAGTGGATTGGTCCCGGTCTGATCCTGCAGGTCGATCTGGGCATAGTTGAATCGCCCGCCCGCCGTCACGGACAACTTGTTGGTCACGTCGAACGTATCGGTGAGGTAGATGCCGGTGTAGGTGTTGGTGGCGTGCAGATCGACCGGGCTGAGGCCGGCGTCGGGCTGGTTGATGTAGATGCCGGTGCCGGTCACGAAGAGATTGTCGCTGACCGTCCCGAGTTCGCTGCTCGCATTGAACTTGGTGAAGCCGTGATCGACGGCGACACCCATGACGACGTGATTGTCGCGGCCGAACAGCTTGTCGGTATTGGTGGCCTGCGCCGTGCCGCCGAAGGTGTTGCTGTTGACCCAGTTGCGGTCGATCTCACCGAGGAAAGCAGTGCCGAGCGTGTTCGGGACCGGCGGTCCACCCACCGGCCCATAGATCGGGTCGTTGTCGTTCACGCCGTCGATGCAGAGGAAGCGACCCCGGCTGCACGATTCAACATCCGTACCGTTGCCGTCGACATGGGACTGACGGAATCCGCGATAGTAGACATTGCCCTGGAACGACCACGTGCTGGAGAAGTCATGGTTGAGGGTCGCGTTGAGAAACGCGAGCTGGAGGTGGGTCGTCTGCGGCCAGGTATAGACGCTCGACCAGCGCTGGTTGAGCATCTGGATCGGCGTTGCCGCGACATTGCCGAGCAAATTGTCGGCGCCGGTGAAGTTGACGTGAAATTCCGTATCGTCGTTGCGCGCGCCGATGTCGACATACATGCGGTTGATGTGTGACGAGTTGGCGTAGTCGCGCCATCCGCGATCATAGGCGGATTCGAACAGCGCATAGGCGGAAATGTTGTCCTTCTGCCCGCCGGCCTGGACGCTGCCTTGCACGCGTCCAAAGGAGCCGCCGAATGTCTCCGCCTCGACGCCCTGCCAGGTGAAGCCGTTCTTCATCTGAATGCTGAGCGCGCCGCCGATTGCGTTGAGGCCGAAAATCGGACTGTTGGGATACAGGGTCACCCGGTCGATCGCCTTTTCCGGAATGAAATCCCAATTGACCACGTCGCCCCAGGACTCGTTGATGCGGACGCCGTTCTGGTAGACCGCGATGCCTTGCGGCGTTCCTTGAACAGGCGAGGCCGTGAACCCGCGATAGTCGAGATTGCGCTGGAACGGATTGCCGGTCGTGTCGGTGAGCGCGACGCCTGGCAGGTCGCGGCTCATCGCGTCGGTGAAGTTGATCGTGTAGTTGTGGCTCAGCTGGGGAGAGGTGACGATGGCGGTATTCGACGGAACCTTGTCGCGATCCAGCAGGCTGGGGTCCTGGTTGGGGGCGGTGACCACCGTGCCCGCCGCCGGTGCGGTCCCGGCCGGTGCGCTCGGCCCTCTGTTGGTTCGCGCGCGCTGTACGCCCGTCGCTCTGTTTGAAGGTTTCGCGCTGCGCGTGCCTGAGAGCGGTGACGGAGCAATCACGGTGACCGGCGGAATTTCCGTCTCGGAGGATGCGGCGGACTGAGCTGTCGCGCTCGTCGGCACCATCGTCAGGCCGGCGAGGATTGCAGGCGCAATCGCAGATGCGCCGCGCGCCCAACGGTATTTCCCACCCTTACGCATACGTCCCCCCAAACGAGTCTTTATGCTCTTTGTTGCTGATCGAACCAGGGCCCATCACGGCTGGCTCGCTCTGCGATTGAGCTTAATACTACGGGTAGTTACGGGGGAAGATGGATGCTTGTCCGAGAGCGAAATCGCCTTGCTCGACAGTGCAAACGGCCCGGGAGAGATTTCAGAGTGCGTCGGGAAAAAATCCCGACCTCGTCGGGAATGTTTGGAGCGCTGTTATCCGCGCCCGAACGACCTCACGATCAACGTCGTCAAACTTTCGTTTTTCCGAATGGCATCTGCGAACCGGTCTGCGTGAAGTATTCCGCGAACGGGCCGCTGTCCAGATCGTATTTGTCGCGGCATCCCGGCGGAGAGGTTTTGCCGGGCGGCGGCTGGACGTGGCGCTCTTTGCTTTGCACCATGCGGGCAGCTTGGATAAAATGTCCCGCTTCCGGCACCATGTCCCCGGAGGCTTGCTCTGCCGTGTCATTGAAGAATCCGGACGCAGTCGCCGCCATCGTTGGAGCGCTTCGACACGTTTACGACGACGAGGTTGCACGCCTCATGCTCGTGGAGGGCATGAGCCTCGCCAACCTGATCGATGCGATGTTTGCCGCGCCCCTGACTCACCGCGAGGCGGTCAGGGCAATTACCGACGGGTTGGAAGATTTCGTCATTTCGCCGGATCTCGGTTCCATGTGGCACCTCAGATACGTCTATGGCGACCAGCCCGGTTCTCTGCATGTCGTGGACATGGAGATCGCGACCCCGAACGGCGTGCTGGCGAGCAGGGACATCTGGCTTCGTCTGTCCTCCTAATCTCATCGCGCTTTAGGGTGCGGTGCGTTGCGCCTCTGGCTGAGTTCTACCTCAGGCCGATTGACACAATGTTCATGATTTGTTCTTATGCTGGGCGTCCAGCCAAGGAGCCAGCCATGGACAACCGCATCAGTGAAATCCGCAGAGTTATCAGAGCATTGCGCGTCAGCATGCGTGAGGCCGAGGCCATCATGCATGAGCAGATCAACCGGGATGAAGACTGCACCTTCGTCGCCGAGGAGGTCATGAAGATGCGCACCGTGATGAGCGGGCTGGTCCGGGAGCGGACTGCGCTCGGCGACACCGACCCGATCGTCGTCGCCAGCCTCTTCGTTCCGCGCCGGCGGCCGACGCCGCCGCGCGTTCGTCTGGAACTGCGACGCCTTGCGCCGCCGCGAGAGGCGGCACGGGCATGACGGGAGAGAGGATCACCTACTTCTCCGACATGCAGGAGCCGCCGGAATTTCTCCGGGCACTCGATCATGTCCGGCGGCTATCTTGCTACGAGGGGTGGTGCCGGATGCATATCGAGGCGATCCAGGTCGCGATCGATCAGTATGCGGAGGCCGCGCTCGGCAACCGCGAGTTCTTCCTCAACAAGCCGCACAGCATCGGCGGGGTGCGGAGCAGGGGCGACGTGCCGTGAGATCGCGCGGCGTCCTGTCCTTTCGGGAAAGTGCCGAAAGCAGGTGCATCGCCTGACCTCACTGCGCCGTTGATTTATGTCAACGCGATCTCTCCTCCCGTGCTCACGTCATATCGAGCGGCGCTTGCGGCGGCATTCGTTGGTTCGCAAGCGCCCTCCAGGAGGATCATCATGCATCGCAGCAAGCGCCTTTCGATCAAGTCCGTGACCGTTGCAGGTATCGCAGCCACCGCGCTGCTGGGATTTGCGAGCCTCACGCTCAGCCCGACACCGGCCAAGGCCGTGGTCTATTGCCAGTACGTCGACTATCCGCCGAGCTGCGTGGCGAGAGCCGGCGTCGTGCTGCGGCCGCGTCCGGTGGCACGTGCGGCCGTGCGCGCCGGTACGGCGAGCGCAACCAATTTGAACGGCGGCGTCAATCGCGTCGGCGTGCGGCGGTAAAAGCTACGCCAGCAGTCCGTCGAGATCGGAATAGATGACGTCGGCCGTGCGTTGATAATGCTGCTGAAGCAGACGCACGGCCTGATCGATGTCCTTGGCGAGAACCGCCTGAAGGATATCGCTGTGCTCGGCACCGACCTTGCGTGCCGGATAGGCCTTCGCAATCGACATCATGCGATAACGATAGAGCCGGTCGGCGAGTTGCTCGCAGAAGCCGAGCAGGGGGCGTGAACCGCAAAGGCCAATCAGCGTCGCGTGGAACGCGCGATGCACCTTCTCCCAATCCGGATTGTCCTCGAATGTGTCGGGCTTGAGCGATCGCGGCGTGCGGTCGAGCCGGTGATGCGCCACCAGCAGGGCTTCTTCCCAGCTCTGGGTCGCGTTCTGCATGGACTCGCGGAGCGCCAGGCCTTCGACCCAGCACCTCGTCTTGGTCAGCTCCTGCAGCTCCTCCTTGCTGACCTCCTTCACATAGAAGCCGCGCTGCTCCATGCCGACGACGAACTCTTCGGTCGTCAGACGGTTGAGCGCCTCGCGCAGCGGGGTCTGCCCGACATTGTACTGCTCCATCAGGAAGCGCGACTGCAGCTTGCGTCCGGGCTCGAGCCGCGTGGTCAGGATGTCGGCCTTGAGGCGCGCATAGATCGTGGTCGCCAGCGTCGCCGGCTGGTCCACCTTCTGGCTTGGCAGGTTCTGGCTTGGCAGGTCTGGGTTCATGTCGGGGCTCACGGGAATCCCATTGGAATCTCTGCGCTTGTGTACATTAGCAAACTTCAGCCCAATTATTTATAAATTTCTCCTTTACGAGAGATTTTATACATATTACTGAACGGACGTTCGCGTTTCCCTGACAAGGAAGTCCAATGCCCAACTTTCCGGTGATGGCCCTGCGCAGCGTCGAGATCACGACGCCGCAGCTTGCCGGTTCGGTCGAGTTCTACAGCAAGGTCTGGGGCCTCGACGTCGTGGCGGAAGCGGACGGCACGGTGTACCTCGCCGCGACGGGCAGCGACTTCCACGTCCTCGAGCTCACGCCCGGCGAGGCGACGTCGTTCCGCAAGATCAGTTTTCGCGTTCGCTCAGGTGAAGATCTGCAGCGCTTGTTCGCGCGGGCGCGGCAAGCCGGCTGCGAGGTGATCAGCTCACCCGCACTGTCGCTCGCGCCCTCGGGCGGGACAAGCTTCGTGGTCCGCGAGCCGCAGGGATGCGCCATGGAGTTCGTCCACGGCGATCATACCAGGCCAGCGCGCGTGATCGCGGATCGCCCCGAACGGCTGGCGCACGTCAACATCAACAGCGCCGACATCGAAACGCTCTCGAATTTCTATCGGGAGACCTTGGGATTCCGGCTGTCGGATCGCTCGAAGCTGATGGCGTTCCTGTGCTGCAACAGCGATCACCATGCCGTCGTGCTGGCCGAGGCACCGCGTAACGGCCTCAATCACATTGCCTTCCTGATGCCTGATCTGGAATCCGTCATGCGCGGCTCCGGTCGCATGGTGGACCACAATTTTCCGATCGGTTGGGGCGTCGGCCGTCATGGCCCCGGCGACAACGTGTTCGCCTATTTCGTCGATCCGACCGGCGCGGTGATCGAATACACCGCCGAAGTCCTGCAGATCGACGACAGCTACGTCGCGAAAGGCCCAAGCGATTGGGTCTGGCCTCCGGGACGGACCGACCAGTGGGGCATCGCGCCGCCCAAGTCCGACGCCTGCAAGACGGCGCAGCTCGCCGTTCCCTTCACGGCGGCGCGCACATGACGGACACGGCTGGCGCCACCGACTATGACGGGCTCGTCGTCGGCTTCGGGCCGACCGGTGCCGTTGCCACGGGCCTGCTGGGCCGCCTCGGTCATCGCACGCTGGTCATCGACCGGCTCACCGATGTCTATGACAAGCCGCGCGCGATCGCGCTCGATCACGAGATTTTTCGTCATCTCGACAATATGGGCCTTGCTGGCGCGATCTCCCCTTATATCGAGCCCTTCACCGCTTCGGAGCATTTCGGCGTCGACGGCCAATTGATCCGTCGCATCGACATGGTCGCAAAGCCCTATCCGCTCGGCTACACGCCGAGCATGGTGTTCAGCCAGCCTCCGGTCGAGGCCGAGCTGCGTCGCCACGCGACCAGTTTTTCCAACGTGCGGGCCGAGCTCGGCGTCGAGCTGCTCGATCTCGTTCAGACCGCAGATCGCGTCGAGGCGCGCCTGAAGGACAGCGATGGACGGCATCGTGCGGTGACGGCGCGCTATGTGCTCGGCTGCGACGGCGCCTCGAGCACCGTGCGGCAGATCGCAGGCCTCGGCCTCGAGGATCTCATCTTCGATGAACCCTGGCTGGTGGTCGATGTGCGCGCGAACGAGAGCGCGCTTGCGCGGTTGCCGCAATGCTCGGCGCAATTCTGCAATCCGGCGCGCCCGGTGAGCTTCCTGATCGGCCCGCACAACCACCGCCGCTGGGAGATCATGCTGCTGCCGGGCGAAGACGCGCGGCAGATGGAGCGTCCCGACAATGTCTGGAAGCTGCTCGCGCCCTGGATCACGCCGCAGGACGGCGAACTGTGGCGCGCGGCTTCCTATCGTTTCCACGCCCTCGTTGCCGCCGACTGGCGCAACGGCCGGATCCTGATCGCCGGCGATGCCGCGCATCAGCAGCCGCCCTTCATCGGCCAGGGCATGTGCCAGGGTCTGCGCGACGCGACGAACCTCGTCTGGAAGCTGGACCGGGTGCTCAGGGACGTGTCCTCCGACAGCCTGCTCGACAGCTACACGGTCGAACGCAAGCAGCACGTCATCGAGCTGACCGGCAAGATCAAGGCGATCGGTCAATCGATCTGCGAGCGCGATCCGGCGGCGGCTCGCCAGCGCGATGCGCAAATCCTGGCCGATGGCGGCGGCAAGCCGCTCGTTCTGACACGGCAGGAAATCATTCCGCCGCTCCGCGCAGGATGTCTGACGCATCACGATGCGCCGGCGCGCGGCAGCCTGTTTCCGCAGCCGCGCATCTCCAACGGCAGCACGGTCCGCCTCTTGGACGAGGTGACCGGGCCCGGCTGGCGCGCGGTCATCGACGGCCGCAGCGATGACGCCGCGTCCATGCTCGCGCTCTGTGCCACACACCCGGACATCTCGGCAGCGGCGATCTCGCCATCAGGCACAGGCCGGCTGAACGCGCTCGAAGAGACCGAGGGCGTGCTCGCCGACTGGTTCGACCGTCACGGTGTCATCGCAGCGATCGTGCGGCCTGATCATTACGTCTTCGGCACCGCGCGCAATGCGACCGAGCTCGGCGATCTCCTGCGCGAGATCGACATGCGTCTTCGGGACGTTGCCGCCGGGCAGGACAAGATTTCCGATTTAAAAATGGAGAGAACACCGTGAAACTGGCTACTGTATCGATCGACGGCCGCACCACCTGGGGCATCGTTGAAGGCGAGACTTTTTTTGATGTCGGCGCTGCGCTGGCTTCGCGTTATGCCGACCTCAAGGCCGCCATCGGCTCCGGGCTATCAGGCGTTGCTGACGCGAAATCCGCGGCCGCTTCCATTCCGGTCTCCAAGGTCAAATGGCTGCCGGTGATCCCGAACCCGGACAAGATCCTGTGCGTGGGCCTCAATTACGAGACGCATCGCAAGGAGACAGGTCGCGTCGAGGTCGATCACCCCACCATTTTTTCGCGTTACGCCAACAGCCAGACCGGGCATTTGCAGCCGATCGTGCGGCCGCGTGTCTCGACCGACCTCGATTTCGAGGGCGAGCTTGCGGTCATCATCGGCAAGGCCGGACGCTACATCCCCCGCGCGGACGCCATGGATCATGTCGTCGGCTATTCCTGCTACAACGACGGCAGCATTCGCGACTTCCAGCGTCACACCCATCAGTTCACGCCGGGCAAGAACTTTCCGGACACTGGCGCATTCGGGCCCTGGATGATGACGCCCGACGAGCTCGGTCCGCTCGCCGAGCTCAAGCTGCAGACCCGCCTCAACGGAGAGGTCATGCAGGAAGCGCGCATCAAGCAGATGATCTTCGATATCCCGCGCCAGATCGAATACTGCTCGACGTTCACGCGGCTCGAGCCCGGCGACGTCATCGTCAGCGGCACGCCGGGCGGCGTCGGCGCGCGGCGCGAGCCGCCGCTCTGGATGAAGCCCGGCGACATCGTCGAGATCGAGGTCGAACGTCTCGGCGTGCTGCGGAATGTCGTCGCAGACGAAACCTGATCGGAACGCCGCGGCCGGCGACGGCCTGCGGCGCGCGAACGACCCATAAAAACCCGCAAAGCGGGATCTTCCAGGGGAGGAACACCATGTCCGGACTATCCCGTCGTCTGCTGCTCGCCGGCGCTGCGCTCTGCCTGTCTGTTCCGGCCTTCGCGCAGTCGTGGCCGCAGCGGCCCGTGACCGTCGTCGTGCCGCAGCCGGCGGGCAACAGCCCGGACGTGATGTGCCGCCTCATCACCGAGAAACTCTCCCGGACCCTCGGGCAGCAGTTCATCGTCGAGAATCGTCCGGGGGCTGCCAACCTCGTCGGCACGCAATCCGTCGCGCGTGCGGCACCGGACGGCTACACATTCCTGTTTGCCACGTCGGCGGCGCTCGTCACTAATCCCTTCACGTTCAAGAAGCTCCCCTACGATCCGATCAAGGACTTCGTGCCGGTCGCGATGGCGGCCCGGAGCAACCACGTCCTTCTCGTCAATCCCGAGGTGAAGGCCAACTCGCTGCCGGACTTGATCAAGCTCGAAAAGTCGGCGCCGGGTTCATTGAGCCTCGCCGTCGACGGTGCGCGCAACCTCTCGGGCCTGATCGCTCAGGCCATCAACAAGAACGCCGGAACCGGATTTGTGCTCATCCCCTACAACACGACCACGAATGCGGTGCAGGATGCGATCTCGGGCCGTATCCAGGTAACGATCCAATCGGCGTCCATCGCCGAGGCCTTCATCAAGGCAGGCACGCTTCGGCCGGTTGCCGTTGCCGGCGCCAAACGGATCGACTCCCTGCCTGATGTTCCCGCGATCGCGGAGACTCTGCAAAGCGTCGATCTCCAGGGCTGGTTCATGTTCATGGCGCCGGTCGGCACGCCCACCGACATCGTCGACAAGCTGAGCGCCGAGATTGCACGCGCGCTGGAATCGTCGGACGTGCGCGAACGCGCTCCCAGCCTCGGCTTCGATGTCAGCATTGGCGATGCCGTCACGCCCGTCGGCGCAAAGCGCTTCCTCGACGACCAGCTTGCCTCGTCCGGCAAGATCATCCAGGCGCTCGGCATCGAGCCCGAGTAGCGACAGATGCCCGCTGCGCTGGGCGTGACCGGCCGGGTCTTCGCCGGGTGCATGACGATTGTCATGACCGTTCTTGCGGCAAGTTCCGAAACCCGCATCGCACAGTTCCGGAGAGCGGCATCGCGCCGCAGCAGAGCCGTCATCATTGGGACGCAACCCTGACATAAGCGGATCATCCGGATTGGCACGGGCCGCACGATTAACGCATTCTTAGCGCGAACCGTGCGGATGATCGGCACGGGAATACCAGGGGAGACAGCTCCCATGCTGAAGGACGGTACCTACGCGGCGTGGTACAAGACGCCGTTTGACCAAGGCACCGGCATCGTCCATGTCGCAGATGGCCAGATCTGGGGCCACGACAGCCTGATGACGTATCACGGCGCTTGCGAGGTCGACGGCGATCGCTTCACCGCGACCGTGTCGACGAAGCGTCATACCGAGGGACGTGCCACAGTCTTCGGCGTCTATGACGAGCTCACGCTGCAGATATCGGGGACGTGCCCGGGCAAGATCGCGACTTACACGGCGACGGCCGGACAGGCGCCGGGAGTCGTCCTCGAGGGAACGCTCATCCTGACGGAACAGCCGGCGGCGGCGCCTGAACCAACCGGGCCGATCCCGGCGTTCGATCCCGGCAAGCTTCCGAAGCTGCCGAAGCGCTCCCGCTGACGGCGGGCGCTCGCTGGTCGCACGCCCGCATCAACGTGCCGCGCCCTGGCAGCGCAATTCTGCATTCTCAAACTTCAGTGCCGGCGCTTCTCAAAACGGCTGCGAGTCGTCATTGTGCCGCCGCTAGCGCATCACCCTCGGAGCCGCATCACATGTCGGACAAAGTCTCGCGTCGCCAGTTTGCCAAGCTGGCGGGATTGTCCGCAGCCGGAATGGCAACTCCGCTGGAGATCGCGGAGGCGAAGCCGCCGCTGTCTCGCGGTGCAGCTGGCGGCTTTCCAGCGGGCTTCGTCTGGGGCACGGCGACCTCGTCCTATCAGGTCGAAGGCGCGGTCAATGAGGACGGGCGAGGGGCCTCGATCTGGGACAAGTTCGTGCGCATCCCCGGCAAGATCGAGGACGGCACCACCGGCGACCGCGCCAATGAGCACTATCATCGCTACAAGGAGGATATCGCGCTCATCCGGGACCTCGGCTGCAAGGCCTATCGTTTCTCGATCGCCTGGCCGCGGGTGTTTCCGGATGGCGACGGGAAGCCGAACCCGAAAGGGCTCGACTTCTACAACCGTCTCGTCGACGAGCTGCTGAAGAACGGCATCGAGCCGTGGGCGACGCTCTATCATTGGGATCTGCCGCAATCGCTCCAGGACCGTTTTGGCGGCTGGCGCTCGACCGAGACCTGCAAGATCTTCGGCGACTATGCGGGTTATGTCGCCGAACGCCTGACCGATCGCGTCAGGAATATGTTCACGCTGAACGAGAGCGGCCGCTTCGTGCAGTTCGGCTATGGCCTCGGGATCGATGCGCCCGGCGTGACGCTGCCGCAGGTCGATGTCAATCAGGTCAGGCACAACAGCGCGCTCGCGCACGGGCTTGCCGTGCAGGCGATACGGGCGCGCGGGCGCCGCGGCACCCGGGTCGGACCGGCCGAGAACATCGACGTCTGCGTTCCCGCCCTCGATACGCCCGAGCATGTCCGCGCCGCCGAGATCGCGCTGCGCGAGATGAATGCCGGCTATCTCAACGTCATCATGACGGGCCAGTATACGGACGCGTTCCTGAAATATGCGGGCGCGAATGCGCCGAAATACACCGACGCCGAGCTGAAGATCATCTCCTCGCCGGTCGACTTCCTCGGTCTCAACATCTACGCGCCGCAGAACTATGTGGTGCCGTCCGACCAGGGCGCGGGCTTCATGCCGCTGCCGATCCCGAAATCGTTTCCGCACATGAGCTCGGACTGGCTCCGTATCGCGCCGGAGACGATGTATTGGGTGCCGAAGCTGGCGGCAAAGATCTGGAAGACGGACGCGATCTATATCACCGAGAACGGCACCTCCGGCGACGACGTCGTCCAGCCTGACGGCAAGATCTACGATACCGATCGCGTCATGTACCTGCGCAACTATCTCTCCCAGCTCCAGCGCGCCACCGCCGAAGGCGTGCCGGTGCGCGGTTATTTCCTGTGGAGCCTGATGGACAATTTTGAGTGGGTGTTCGGCCTCAACCAACGTTTTGGGCTGTACCACGTCAATTTCGACACCCAGGTGCGCACGCCGAAGCTCAGCGCGAGCTACTACCGCAACGTGATCGCGAAGAACGCGGCGGGAGCGTGATCTCTTCGCCTCTCCCCGCACTTGTCCCGCCGAAGCTTTAGCGAAGGCGGATACGGGGAGAAGGTCGGGGTGAGGGGGACTCTCCGCGAGTCCATCTGTCACCGTTCTCGCTGAAGCTCTCCTCCACCCGGATTTTCCGCTGCGCGTAAAATCCGGCCGCTCCCACGAGCGCGCAGATGCGAAGGGGAGGCGTCCCGCATTGACTCCACTCCTCCCCTGATTCAAAACCGCGACAACACTCATAACAAGAGGATAACGCCAATGGTTGACGCGCTGATCATCGATGCCTGCCGTACCCCGCGGGGCGTCGGCAAGGCCGGCAAGGGAGCACTCTCCGGCATTCATCCGCAGCAGCTCGGTGCCACCGTGTTGCGCGCGCTCGCCGATCGCACCGGCATCGACACCGCCGATGTCGACGACATCGTCTGGGGCTGCAGCGCGCAGGTCGCAACGCAAGGCGGCGACCTCGGTCGCATGTCCGCGCTCGATGCCGGCTACGACGTGCGCGCCAGCGCCGTGACGCTCGATCGCTTCTGCGGTTCGGGCATCACCAGCGTCAACATGGCAGCGTCCTCGATCATGTCGGGCAGCGAAGACCTCGTCATCGCCGGCGGCTGCGAGATGATGTCGATGGAGGGACGCCGCGGCGGTGGTCCGATGATGATGGACAACGGCAATCTGCGCCTGCGCGCGCGGCATCCGCAGTCGCATCAGGGCGTCTGCGCCGACGCGATCGCAACCATGGAAGGCATCACGCGCAAGGACGTCGACGCGCTCGGCCTCGAAAGCCAGAAGCGTGCGGCGCAGGCGATTGCGGGTGGCCACTTCAAGAAGAGCCTCGTGCCCGTGCATCGTGAGGACGGCAGCCTCGCGCTCGATCATGAAGAATATCCGCGACCGCAGACCACGATGGAGGGGCTGGCGGCGCTGAAGCCGGCATTCCCCGCCATCGCCGACTATGCGCTCGACGACAAGGGCACGACCTATCGCGGCCTCATCCTGCAAAAATATCCTGATCTCAATATCGACTTCATGCACCACGCCGGCAATTCGTCGGGCGTCGTCGACGGCGCGGCTGCGATCCTGCTGGCGTCACCGACCTACGCCAAGGCGCATGGCCTTAAAGCCCGCGCCCGCGTCGTTGCGATGGCCAACATGGGGGACTCGCCGACCCTGATGCTGAACGCACCGGTGCCGGCCACGCGCAAGGTGCTGGCGAAGGCGGGCCTCTCCATCGACGACATCGATCTGTTCGAGATCAACGAGGCGTTCGCGGTCGTCGCGGAGAAATATATCCGCGATCTCAAGCTCGACCGCGGCAAGGTCAACGTCAATGGGGGCTCGATCGCGCTCGGTCATCCGATCGGCGCGACCGGCTCGATCCTGATCGGCACGGTGCTCGACGAGCTCGAGCGGCGCGATCTCAAGCGCGGTCTCGTCACCATGTGCGCCGCCGGCGGCATGGCGCCGGCCGTCATTATCGAGCGCATCTAGCCTGTCCGTTCATCTCTCTCCCCCCGTAAAAACAGGGGAGAGAGCAGCTTAAGATGCGATCTAGCCTTATTTTCTAGGGTGAAACGCGACCGGCCTTGCATAAAGAGGCCGGTCGTCGCTTGTCGAAAGCCGCGAATCAGCTTTAGCAAGGTTGCGTGCGGGCCTTTGAAACAAGGTAAAATCCGCTGATCGAGGCCTCTTCCGTTCAGGAAGCAGCTAAAAAGCAGGGGTTTTTGCCACAGGGGGCCAAAAAAGCCCGTAAAACCGCGACAAAACTGTGCAGAAGGCTATAGGCCTTCTCCGGTTGGTCTAATATGCAACCGGCAACGAATCAGAGGAGACACGATGCCAGCCCAAATGTCCAAATCGCAGTTGATCGAAAAGATTGCGACCGCCACCGAGCTTTCCAAGCGCGACGTCAAGAGCGTCATGGAGACGCTGACCGACGTTGGCCACAAGGAGCTCAAGAAGAACGGCCTGTTCCTGGTGCCGGGCTTCGCCAAGTTCGTGGTCATCAAGAAGCCCGCGACCAAGGCTCGCAAGGGCACCAACCCGTTCACGGGTGAAGAGATGATGTTCAAGGCCAAGCCGGCCCGGAAGATCGTCCGCGCCCGCCCGGTCAAGGCTGCCAAGGACGCCGTGGCCTAACAACGCAAAGGCCCCCTCGCATGGAGGGGGCCTTTTGTTTGGGGCAGCCGCGAGGGCCTGAGACGGAGGGCTCAACCCTTGCGGCGCTTCACCCGGACCGGGATCGGCTGAAGCCGCGGCTCGGGTCCTGCAAGCGCATCGCGCACCCGGTCGATGGCACGGCCGAGCAACTGGCGCAGCCGCTGCGTCTTCCGCGAACGTTTCGCTTCTTCCAGCAGTTTCTTCATCGCATTCACTCCGCCGCTTCGACCTTGGCTTCATCAGGCTCGAGCGCTGCGGCGATGGCCTCGTCGACGCGCTCCAGCCAGATGAATTCGAGGTTGTCCCGCGCGCTCTTCGGGATGTCGTCGTAGTCCCGCTTGTTGCGCGCCGGCAGCATCACCCGCTTCAACCCGGCGGCGGCCGCAGCCACCACCTTCTCCTTGATGCCGCCGACCGGCAGCACCAGCCCGCGCAGCGAGATCTCGCCGGTCATCGCCGTGTCGCTCCGCACCGTGCGATTGGTGAGCAGTGACGTCAGCGCCGTGAACATCGCCACGCCCGCGCTCGGTCCGTCCTTCGGGGTTGCACCCGCGGGGACGTGAACGTGGATGTCGCTCTTCTCGAACACCGTGGGATCGATGCCGAGCTGCGGGGCCTTGCTCTTCACCAGCGTCAGCGCCGCCTGCACGCTCTCGCGCATGACCTCGCCGAGCTGGCCGGTCAGGATCATGCCGCCGCGGCCGGGCACGCGCGAGGCCTCGATGAACAGGATGTCGCCGCCGACCGGCGTCCAGGCGAGGCCGGTGGCCACGCCCGGAATGCTGGTGCGCTGCGCGATCTCGCCTTCGAAGCGCGGCTGGCCGAGCACGGTGGCGATGTCCTTCGTCGTCACCACGACCTTGGCGGCCGAGCCGTCGGCGACCTGCACCGCGGCATGGCGGAACACCTTGCCGATCTCGCGCTCGAGGTTACGCACGCCGGCCTCGCGGGTGTAGCCCTTGACGACCAGTCTCAGCGCCTCCGGCTCGATCTCGGCCTGGTCGGCCGTCAGGCCGTTGGCCTCCAGCTGACGCCGCACCAGATAGCGCCGCGCGATCTCCAGCTTCTCCTCCTCGGTGTAACCGGCGAGGCTGATCAGCTCCATGCGGTCCAGCAGCGGACCCGGAATCTGGTCCAGCATGTTGGCGGTCGCGATGAAGACGACGCGCGACAGGTCGAAGGGCACGCCCAGGTAATTGTCCCGGAACGTCCCGTTCTGCTCGGGGTCGAGCACCTCCAGCATGGCGGCAGAGGGATCGCCCTGCACGCCACGGCCCATCTTGTCGATCTCGTCCAGCATCATGACGCAGTTGCGAGCGCCCGCCTTCTTGATGCCCTGGATGATGTTGCCGGGCAGCGCGCCGATATAGGTGCGCCGGTGACCGCGGATCTCGGCCTCGTCATGCACGCCGCCCAGGCTGACGCGCACGAAGGGGCGATCCATCGCACGCGCGATGGACTGGCCGAGCGAGGTCTTGCCGACGCCGGGTGGACCGACGAAGCACAGGATCGGGGCCTTGCCCTGCGGCGCCAGCTTGCGCACCGCCAGATATTCGATGATCCGGCTCTTGATCTTCTCCAGGCCGAAATGATCGGCATCCAGGATGCGGCGCGCTTCCTTGATGTCGATCGGCTTCTCCGCGGGCAGCGCCCACGGCAGCTCGATCAGCCAGTCCAGATACGTGCGGACCATGCCGGATTCACCGGCAGCCTCCGGCATGCGCTCGTAGCGGCGCAGCTCTTTCTTGGCGTGCGCCTCCGCCTCCGGCGGCATGTTGGCCTTGGCGATCGCAGCGGTCAGCTCGGCGACCTCGGCAGCCTTGCCGTCGCCTTCGCCCAGCTGGCGCTGAATGGTCGCCATCTGCTCGCGCAGGATCGCCTCGCGCTGCCGCTCGTCGAACGTGGCGCGGGTCTTCTGGCCGATCTCGTTGCTGATGCGCAGCACCTCCAGCCGCTCGGCCAGGTGCTTCGACACCTTCTCGACACGCAGCGCGAGGTCGATGGTCTCAAGGACCTCCTGCTTGTCCTGCGGCTTGATGTCCATGAACGAGGTCGCCAGATCCGCCAGCGCGCCGGGCGCGGTGGTGCTCTGGAACATCCCGACCAGCTCGGGCGGCGCCTGCGGCAGCAGCTCGATCGCCTCGATGGCCTGGCGCTGCAGGTTCAGCGCGCGGGCCTCGATCTCGGGCGAGGTCGTGGTCGGCTCGGGGATCTGCTGGATGCGCGCGGCCGGGAACGGCGTCCCCGGCAGGAAGTCGAGGATGCGCGCGCGCTGCACGCCCTGGCAGACGATGTGGTGGGTGCCGTCGGGCGCGGTGATGTAGCGCACGATGTTGGCGATGGTCGCGACCCGGTAGAGGTCGTCCGGTCCGGGCTCCTCGATCTCGGGGCTGCGCTGCAGGACGATGCCGACCGGGCGCTGCTCGCGCAGCGCCTGCTGCGCGGCGGCGATGGACTTCGCCCGGCCGATCGCGATCGGCGCGATGGCGCCGGGAAACAGCACCATCTCGCGCACAGGGATGATGATCAGTGCGTCTTCGGGGATCTTCACGTCGGGCTCGGTGGAATTGGTCTGTGAATTGTTCATCTGTTCGGTGGCCATGATCGACCTCAGGATTTGGCGAGGCGCAGTGCGACGCAGCCGTCCATCACGAAGCGGCTGATGGCGTAGCGGCCAAGGGGAAGCGCAATGCGGCGCTCAAAACGCCCCTGCGGCAGCTCGAGCCGGTGGATGCGGGCGTTGCGAAGCTCCGGCGGCAGCGTGCGCTGGCCGGAAATGACGAGCACGCCGTCATGGATCACCGTCTCGACATTGTCCGGATTGACGCCGGGAAGCGCGACCAGGATCAAAAGCTCATGCTCGGTCTCGAGCACGTCGATCGGCGGCTCCCAGCAGGCTTCCTGACGGCCGAACTGCTGACGCAGCCGTTCGCCGCGGGTCAGCTGGTCCAAGGCTTCGGACAGCATCCAGTCGAAGGGATTTTTCGGTTGCATGGCAAAACTCGGGGAAGGCGCTGCGGTTGGAAAACGGGGATATGGTGATGGTTCCCGCAAATTCCAGCATCGTGCATCCCGGGCATGGCTGGCCCCTCGATCGGGAGGAGGCCCTTGCGCTCAGATGCATCGACGCCGCGGAGATGTTCCGCGGCGCCGGAGGCAACAATGGGGCGGGGACGTGGATCAGGCGGCTTCGCGGTACTCGGCCTCCGCTTCAAGGTTGATCACGGAGGTGGCGAGCTCGGTCAGCGTGTGGTCGGTGGCCTCTTCCTCGTCCAGCGTCTCCTGCAGCAGCCTTGCCGCCTCGGGCATGCCGAGCTCCTCGGCCCAGGTGCGCAATGTCCCATAACGGGAGATCTCGTAATGCTCGACGGCCTGCGCCGCGGCGAGCAGGCCGGCGTCGAGGGCAGGGGCGTTCTTGAAGTCCTTCATGATCTCGGCGCCCTCCTCGGTGATGCCGTTGATCGCCTCGCACGGCTTGCCGCGCGCGGGCTTGTTCAGCATCTTGAAGATCTGCTCCAGACGTCTGACCTGGCCCTGCGTCTCCCGCAGATGCTTGTTGAAGGCGGCCGCAAGGTCCTTCGAATGCGCGGCCTTGGCCATTTTGGGCAGCGTCTTGATGATCTTGTTCTCCGCGAAATAGATGTCTTTCAGCGTTGCCAGAAACAGGTCGCTGAGCATCTTAGGCGCCTGACGCGGGCGGCGCGATGCGGTCTTTTTCTTGAGGGCACGTTTCTTTGCTTTCTTAGCCATGGATTCGATCCTCCTCATGAGGTGACACGGGAAGGCACGTCCTTCCTCAATCCTCCCGCGATCAAGAGCCGGCGTCTGCAAATGTTCCTCGCGAAGCGCGCGGCGAGCGGCTATGGCTGGCCGCTCACGCTCGCAGAAGACGCCTTTCATGCTCGATTTCGCCCTGTCCGCCTTCGTCACGCTGCTGCTGGTGGTCGATCCCGTCGGCCTCGCGCCGGCCTTCTTGGCCGCGACCTCAGGCATGCCCGACAAGATCAAGCGGACGGTGGCGCTGCGCGCACCGCTGATCGCTGCCTCGATCCTGGTGGTGATTGCGCTCGCCGGAAACTGGCTGCTGCGCCAGCTCGGGATCGGCATCCCCGCCTTCCAGATCGCCGGCGGGCTGCTGCTGTTCGGCGTCTCCTACCAGATGATCTTCGGCGACCGGCCGCATCGCGAGGCGCGGGAGGCGGACAAGGCGACCGCGGAGCACGCCTCCGATGTCGCGGTGTTTCCGCTGGCCATTCCGATGATGGCCGGGCCCGGCGCGATCGCGACCACGCTGCTGCTGTCGGGCGGCGCCGGCTACGGCGCCAAGCTCGCCATCATCATCGCGATCGTCCTCGCGGTGTGCCTGCTCTGCATGCTCTGCTTCGTCTCGGCTCACCTGATCGCGCGGACCCTCGGACGCACCGGCAATGCAGTGCTCTCGCGTGTGCTCGGCATGCTGCTCGCGGCCTATTCGGTGCAGTTCGTGATCAACGGGATTGCGGCCGTCCGGGCGAGCTTTTCGTAAGGCTGCGACAATCGGCTAATCTTTTGATTTAACGATATATTCCCTGGTGTAACGGTACATCCGGCAAGACGGCGCCAGATCCGGGCCGCTTTCTCTTGCACTGCCATATTGCTTTGACGTACTTCGGGTCTAACAAGCGCCCATCGCCACAAGGTCGAGAAGAAAACGGGATGTCGATGCCAGCGGACGAGCTCGCCAAGAGACAGGCCATCATCGACGCCTGCCGCCGCATGAACGCGCTCGGCATCAACCAGGGCACCTCGGGCAATATCAGCGTTCGGCACGGAAAAGGGCTCCTGATCACCCCGACCAGCGTGCCCTATGACGCCATGACACCGGACCAGATCGTCTTCATGGCCATGGACGGCTCGCACGCGCCCGAACAGAAGCCGTCCAGCGAGTGGCGCTTCCACCTGGACATCTTGAGGGCGCGCGACGACGTCAACGCCGTCGTCCACGCTCACCCGACCTATTGCACCATCCTGGCGATCATGGGCCTGGAGATTCCACCCGTGCACTACATGATCGCGGCCGCCGGTGGCGACAGCATCCGCTGCGCGCCCTATGCCACCTTCGGCACGGCGGAACTCTCCGAGCATGCGCTGCGGGCGCTGGTGGGCCGGCATGCCTGCCTGCTCGACCATCACGGCATGATCGCGACCGGCAAGACGCTGGACAAGGCGATGTGGCTCGCCGTCGAGGTCGAGACCCTGGCGCGGCAATATCACGGCTGTCTCCAGATCGGGAACCCGCCGCTGCTCTCCAGCGACGAGATCGAACGGGTCCGCCAGCGTATGGCCGGCTACGGCATGGCGGAGGGGTAGGGCGAACAGAAGTGTTGATGCGGATCAGACATTTCGTCGATCGCAAGGGGTCGAACCGCACCATGGTTCGGCTGCGCGCACTGTTGCGCAGCAACGAGTTCTACCTGATCCCGCTGTCGCTGGTGATCGGCACGCTGGCCGGCGCGGTGGTGACATTGATGGCCGAGATCGCGCAGATCGCCCATGTCGTGATCTACGGCATTCCCATCGACGTGCGCCTCTCGGCCAACACCCGAGTGAGCCCGTGGGCCGCGATGCTCGCGCCTGCGCTCGGCGGTCTCTCGCTGGGCGTGATGGAATGGTGGCGGCGGCGGATGAAGATCTCGAACGCGGTCGACCCGATCGAGGCGAATGCGCTGCGCGGCGGCAATCTGTCGATGCGCGACAGCGTGGTGGTGTCGAGCCAGACGCTGATCTCGAACGGCTGCGGCGCCTCGGTCGGCCTCGAGGCCGGCTACACCCAGATCGGCTCCGGCATCGCCTCGCTGTTGGGCAAGTTCTTCAATCTGCGCCGCAACGATTTGCGCCTGATGGTCGGCTGCGGTGCCGCGGCCGCGATCGCCGCCGCGTTCGGCGCGCCGATCACCGGTGCCTTCTATGCCTGCGAGCTGATCGTCGGCGTCTATTCGGTCGGCAGCGCCGCCCCGATCCTGGCGGCCTCGCTGGCGGGCGCCCTGACCGCGCAATGGCTCGGCGGCGCGCCGTATTCATTGGAGATCCCGAAGGTCAGCGCCGTCGGCGTCGAACAGTATCTGGCGCTGATCGGCCTTGCCCTCGTCACCAGCGGCGTCGGCATCGCCGTGATGCGCTCCTCGCCGGTGTTCGAGCGCCTGTTCGCCTGGCTGCCGGTCTGGCTGCGCCCGGTGATCGGCGGCCTCATCGTCGGCGGCTTCGCCCTCGTCACGCCGCAGGTGCTCGCCGCCGGCCACGGTGCCATGGTGCTGGATCTGTTCCATGACATGACGATCGGCCTGATCGCGACCATCATCGCGCTGAAGGTGACGGCCTGCCTGGTCTCGCTCTCCTCCGGCTTCCGCGGTGGTCTCTTTTTCGCCTCGCTGTTCGTCGGCAGCCTGATCGGAAAGTTTTTCGCCGAGGTGTTGCTCCTGATCAGCCCGAACTTCGTGATCGATCCGCTGGTGGCAATGCTGACGGGCATGGCAACGCTCGGCGTCGCCATCGTCGGCGGTCCCCTGACGATGTCTTTCCTCGTGCTCGAGATGACCCGCAATGTCGATGTCACCGCCGTGGTGCTGGCCGGCTGCATCGTCACCTCGATCTGCGTCCGCTTCATGTTCGGCCACTCCTTCTCGACCTGGCGCCTGCATCTGCGCGGCGAGACCATCCGCAGCGCCAACGACGTCGGCTGGCTGCGCAATCTCACCGTCGAGCGGCTGATGCGCTCCGACGTCGGCAAGGTGCCCTCGACCACGACGATCGCGGCGGTCCGTCGCGAATTCGCGCTCGGCTCGCGCCCGGGCGTCGTCATCGTCAACAATGCCGACGAATATGTCGGCCTCGTCCTGCTGCCCGATCTGTTCTCCAGCGATCTCGACAGCATCGCCGACGACATCCAGGTGATCGAGCTCGCCCGCCTGATCGACATCGTGCTGATCCCGGAAATGAACGTGAAGTCGGCGATGGCGGTGTTCGACGAAGCGGAAGCCGAGATGCTGGCGGTGGTCGATTCCACCGACAGCCGCAAGGTCGTCGGCTTCCTCACCGAGACCTTTGCCCGCCGCCGCTATGTCGAGGAGATCGACAAGGCCACGCGCGGCGTGCTGGGCGCGTTGTCATAAATTTCACTCCAGCTGATCGACCTCCCGCAGCACAGGGAACAGCTTCATCCAGAGCAGCGCGATCGCGATGGTGCCGATGCCGCCGAGCGCGGCCGCCGGCATCGCGCCGAGCAGGGCCGCCGCCATGCCGCTCTCGAATTCGCCGAGCTGGTTCGAGGCGTTGATGAAGAGGAAGTTGACCGCGCCGACGCGGCCGCGCATCGCATCGGGTGTTGCGAGCTGCACCAGCGCGACGCGGACGACGACGCTGATCGTGTCGGCTGCGCCCATCGCGGCCAGCGCGATGATCGAAAGCCAGACGTTTCGCGACAGCGCGAACACGATGGTGGCGAGCCCGAACGCGATCACCGCCTGGAACATCCGCAGGCCCGCGCGCCGCGTGATCGGATGGCGCGCGATCAATGCGGTCATCAGCAGTGCACCGACGGCGGGCGCGGCCCGCATCACACCGAGCGCCCAGGGGCCGGCCTGCAGGATGTCCTTGGCATAGATCGGCAGCAGCGCGGTGGCGCCGCCGAGCAGGACCGCGAACAAATCGAGCGAGATCGTGCCGAGGATCGCGGGATTGTTGCGGACGAAATGCAGGCCGGCAAAGAGTCCGTCGACACCCTCGTGCTCGGAGGCCGCCGCACGCTCGACCCGAATCATGCCGCTGAAGCCGCTCGCGATCAGCGACAGCACGGCCATCAGCACGAAGGGCGCGCTCGGCGAGATGGCATAAGCGAGCCCGCCAACGGCGGGACCGCCGATGGCTGCGACCTGCCAGGTGCCGGTCGATAGCGCGGTTGCTCGTTGCAGCATGCCTTCCGGCGCGACGGCCGGCAGCAGCGCGGACGAGGCCGGGCTTTCGAAGGCACCGCACAGCCCGAACACGCCGAGCACGACGAAGATCTCGGGTGCCGTCAGTGTCCCCATCAGCAGCCGCACAGCGAGATAGCCGGCCGCAAGTCCCTGCGTCAGCTCGCAGAGCTGGACGATGCGCCGGCGGTCATAGCGGTCGGCCGCGTGTCCCGCGACGAAGACGAGCAGGGCACTCGGAATGAATTGCACGAGGCCGGCAAGACCGAGATAGAAGGCGCTGCCGGTCAGCGCATAGATCTGCCAGCCCACCGCCACGGTTGCGACCTGGTAGGAAAATTCCGACAGGGTTCGCGAGGCGATGTAGAGCAGCAGCGGAGGATGTCGCGACAGCGCGACGGGTGAAGCGAGAAGTGTGGAAGCTTGATCCAAGGTGTTGAGCAATCTGGAAGCGGGACGGCGCGCCTCATGCGTCGCCGTCCGCGCCGGCTATCGGCCTGGTTGAGAGGGGGACGCGACGAGGCAGGCCACGATCCGGCGGACCAGTGGCAGCACCATCAGCAGTGTGGGGAAGGCGACGAGCCATGACAGCGCCCAGGCGCCCGGCCAGGTCGCGAGGAACGCCGGTGTGGCGCCGAGGCTCCGCAGCGTCGAAATGACCGACACCACGGCCGTCATGAGGATGGACAACACGAATGGCATTACGATCGGCGCATAGCGCGCCGGCAGTTTGCGAACCGCAATCATCTGATTTCTCGTGAGGAAAAGGACGCGTCAGTCACGGTGAACCCTTGAAAATGGCATCGATCCCGACGGCGTCGGTTGATGCGTTGGTTCACGTGAACGCTTACGGCGACCGGAAAACGGCGCGCGGCTGTTCATTATCCGCTCAGGTTGCGTGGTGCAAGCTGGATCAGGTTGTTCGGTTTACAATCGTTCAAAGCGTGGCAGATCGCCGCGATCATGAAACCATTTCAGTGGTTTGCGCGTTGTTTGCCGTTTCCATATTCCGTTTTAGGCGAGAGCAGAGGACGTTGAGATGAGTGACAAGTCGATGAATACGAGGGTCGGCCGCAACATTGCGCTCGCCGCATGCGCCAGTCTCGCCCTGGTCGCGGCGTCCGTCTCGCCTTCGACCGCCGCGTCCCCGGCGACGGCCAAGGCCCCAACCGCTGCGGTGGCGGGTCAAGGCTCATCCAACGCGACCGATTTCAGCGCCGCGCGGCGTCGTCACTATTACCGGCGCGGACCGAACGCGGCGGGCCTCGCCTTCATGGGCGTCGCGGCCGGTCTGATCGGCGGCGCGATCGCCGAGAGCCGGCGCCAGGAGTATTACGACAATTATTATTATGGCGGCCCGCGCTATTACGGCCCCGGTCCCGGGTACTATGGCGGACCGCGCTACTACTACAATCCGTATTGAGGGCTGGCGATGGGGGCGCGTGACCCGACGGGCAAAACACCCGCGAAGGGTGTCAATCCGCTCGCCTGAAAATATTCCGCTTTACCGAAATTCGGAATTGTCGTATCAGTCGTCATCCCGGCTCATCGGGAGGGGCGATCATGTTGTCGTCACGATACGCGAGCCGGGTTGCGGTGGACGCGGCAGCGTCGGCACGAGAGGCCAGGCCAGGCCAGGCCAGGGCAGGGCGGATTGCTCTCCGTGAGCCCAAACTTCGTGCGGACGAACGGCGCTGTCAGGTTCGTCTCGCCAGTAAGTTTCCGGCTCCGTCGACAGGGCCGGGAAAACTGCGGCGAAGTGCGGGCCGTGCGTACGGCAAAACCGTGTGGTCCTGGCCGTCGTTGCTACGGTCAAGCTCTTGCGGATGCGGTGATCGCGTCAACCGGCGCGGTGCCGGCGATTTTCGCAGGAGTGAGGGAGGCCAGAAGGAATTCGGCTCCCGGGAGAGCACGGCATAAGCCGTCCAACCACTGCGCAGGGAAGGCCGTGTGATCGGCTACACCTGTATGCTGCTGTGCGGTTCTTTTGCGCGACATTCGCGCAGCGGACCGCGGGTGCCAGCCGGCACCCGGCCTTCCCTGCGCCCTCTTGGCAAAGAGGGGGGAGTGACCAAGCAAAGCTCGGGCGAAGTGAGCCGCGAGAATGTGGAGGCGTGTCTCAGTCCCGTAGGATGGGTAGAGCGAAGCGAAACCCATCATGTTTCGACGAGGACGATGCGCGATGAGTTTCGCTTCGCTTGACCCATCCTACGAGTGCGCGTTCGGAGAACTGCGCTGCTATTGCGAGCGCCGCGACTTGTCCGCCGAAGCCTTTGGCGAAGGCGGAAGCAATCCAGAGTCTTCCCGCGGAGGGATTCTGGATTGCTTCGTCGCAAGAGCTCCTCGCAATGACGATGTTGGGGCCGTCGCGCTCGATCGCTCTACGCGTCCAGCTCTACCGCCCCGCCGGCGCCGACATCGCGCCGTTGGCGTAACGCGACCAGTCGGGCACGGGTGGCTGCGAGGGCCACATGGCCGCATTGGAGTCGCGCACCGACTGGGTGATGGGCGCGGGATGCGCCTTGCGGACGTGGTGACGATCGCTGGCCGCGGCGGTCTGGATGGTGGCGGCGGCAATCAGGGTTGCGCCGAGAATGGCAAAGGTCTTTCGCATGGTTGTTTCTCCCGTGACGACGACTCCGGCTGTGAGGAAAACTGTCTCATGTGTTCGTCGTCGGGGCTGACATGGCGATGGGCCTGCCGAATATCAGCCGCGACAGCGTCACGATCGGACGCGGGGCCATCACGATGGGGCGAGCCAGTTTTTTGCTCTCGGCTAAATATTCGGCAATCGCCCCTGTGGGGCAGATGGACTTGGCTGCCGCAATCCGGTTCAATAGGGGCGAATTCCAGACTTTGGTTTCCCGGCGACAACGATGTCGAAATATCTGCTGGTTCTCCTCCTGATTGCCTCGCCGGCCGCGGCGCAGGTCAAGCTGACCCCGAAGAGCTCGGCGGCGCATCCCGACCCGTGTGCCCCGATCGGGCGGACCGCGGACGGCAAGCTGGTCTATTCCATGAAATGCGAGAACCTTCCGGCGCCGCCCGCGCCGCCGCCGCAGGCGGAACTGAAGGAGGCGCCGCCTCCGCCGGCAGCCGCCGAGGCGGAGCCGGAGACGCGGCGGAGCGGCATTTTCGGCTGGTCCTACGACCGCCGGTGAGGCGCCTCGCCACTTGCGCGACGTCGTCTGGAATGCTCTTTGCTTGAAAATTCACCGTGGGGCCTCCGCGATCCCTTGGCCCCCGATCCAGAGAGATGAGATGAGCAAACTCGTTATCCGCGCCGGCGATTTCACCTTCGATGCCCGCTTCGAGGAGCAGGCGGCGCCCAAGACCGTCGCGGCTTTCCGCAAGGCGCTGCCGTTCGAGAGCCACATCATCCATGTGCGCTGGAGCGGCGAGGCGGTCTGGATGCCGCTCGGCGACCTCGATTTCGGTGTCGGCTACGAGAACCACACCAGCTATCCCGCGCCCGGCCAGATCATCCTCTATCCCGGCGGCATCAGCGAGACCGAGATCCTGATGGCCTATGGCGGCGTGAGCTTCGCCAGCAAGATGGGCCAGCTCGCCGGCAATCACTTCATCACTGTGACCTCGGGCCTCGAGAATCTCGCGACCCTCGGCAAGAGCGTGCTGTGGAAGGGCGCACTGCCGATCCGCTTCGAGGAAGTCTGAGTGACTGACGCCCGCTACCCGCGCGATCTCCGCGGTTACGGCCGCAATCCGCCGCATCCGCAATGGCCCGGCAACGCGCGGGTCGCGGTGCAGTTCGTCGTCAATTTCGAGGAAGGCGGCGAGAACAACATCCTGCACGGCGATCGCGCGTCGGAGGCTTTCCTGTCCGACGTGCTCGGCGCGCAGCCTTGGCCGGGCCAGCGCCACGCCAATATCGAATCCATGTTCGAATATGGCTCGCGCGCCGGCTTCTGGCGGCTGTGGCGGATGTTCAGTGAGCGGAAGTGGCCGACCACCGTGTTCGGTGTCGCCACCGCGCTGAAGCGCAATCCGGAGATCGTTGCGGCGATGAAGGAGTCCGGCTGGGACATCGCGAGCCACAGCCTGAAATGGATCGAGCACAAGGACATGACCGAGGCGCAGGAGTGCGCCGAGATCGCCGAATCGATCCGCGTCCACACCGAGGCCACCGGCGCGCGGCCGCTCGGCTGGTACACCGGGCGTTCCTCGATCAACACCAACCGTCTGCTGATGGAGGAGGGCGGCTTCCTCTATCTCTGCGACTCCTATGCCGACGATCTGCCCTATTGGGTCAAGGGCGCGAAGGGCAAGCAGCTCGTCATTCCCTATACGTTAGATGCCAACGACATGCGCTTCATCAATCCGCAAGGGTTTGCCGAAGGCGAGCAGTTCTTCACCTATTTGAAGGACGCCTTCGACGTGCTCTATGCGGAAGGCGAGACCGCGCCGAAGATGATGTCGGTGGGGCTGCATTGCCGTCTCGCCGGACGGCCCGGCCGCGCTGCGGGGCTGATCCGCTTCCTTGACTATATCGGCAAGCACGAGCGGGTCTGGGTGCCGACGCGGCTTCAGATCGCGCAGCATTGGCACGACAAGCACGCGCATCTGGCCGCTGATGCGTTCGAGATCGGGTAAGGCTGTGATGTCGCAAATTTCGCTCGCCGATCTCAATGCTGCAAGCAAGGCCGATTTCGTCGCGGCGCTCGCCAACGTCGTCGAATATTCGCCGTGGATCGCCGAGCAGCTCGCCGGACAACGTCCGTTCGCCGGCATCCATCAATTGCATGCGGCGCTGATGGCGGCGATCCAGAGCGCCGAGCCCGACGTGCAGCTCGCGCTGATCCGCGCGCATCCCGATCTCGCGAACAAGACCCAGCGTGCGGCGGGGCTCACGGCGGAATCGACCGACGAGCAGAACAGCGCGGGCCTCGACCGGCTGTCGGACGCCGAATACGCCGCGTTCGAGCGCGTCAACAATGCCTACCGCGACAAGTTCGGCATCCCCTATATCGTCTGCGTGCGGCGCCACACCAAGGATTCGGTGCTGAACGACTTCGAGACGCGGTTGCGCAATATCGCCAAGACTGAGACGCGCCGCGCGATCGAGGAGATCGGCCGCATCTCGGCGCTGCGGCTCGATCAGCTCGTCATCGCCGACGACAAGCTGAAGGTGCATGGCCGGCTCTCGACGCATGTGCTGGACAATCACGCCGGCAAGCCCGCGCCCGGCATCCCGGTGGAGCTCGTCGAGCTCGCGAATCTCGGCGAGAGCCGCGTGATCGCGCGCACCGTGACGAACGCAGACGGCCGTACCGACCAGCCGCTGATCGGCGGCCGTCCGCTGCCGATCGGCCGCTATGAGCTTCGCTTCAGCGTCGCGAAATACTACGCCGAGCGCAACGTGCCGCTGTCCGATCCGCCGTTCCTCGACGAGATCCCGCTGCGCTTCGCGATCAGCGAGCCGGAAAGCCACTATCACGTGCCGCTATTGGTCACGCCCTGGAGCTATTCGACCTATCGCGGCAGCTAGACATGCTGCGCGGATGAAGCGACGGAAGCTGCATCGGCTTCCGCTGCCGCGCCGCCGCTCAGGCCGTTGAAGAACGCGTTGAGCAGCACCGAGACGACCGCGCAGAGCAGGATGCCGGACTCCAGCAGCGGCTGGAGATCGTGCGGCAGATTGCGGAAGAAGCCAGGTGCTGCGAGCGGGATCAGGCCGAAGCCGATCGAGACCGCGACGATGAAGAGATTGTAGCGGTTGGTGCGGAAATCGACCGAGGTGAGGATGCGTGCTCCGGTGGCTGCGACCATGCCGAACATCACGAGACCCGCACCGCCGAGCACAACCAGCGGCACCGCCTCGACCAGCGCCGCGAGCTTCGGCAGCAGCCCGAGCACGAGCATGATGCAGCCGCCTGTGATCGTCACCCAGCGCGAGCGCACGCCTGTCACCGAGACGAGGCCGACATTCTGCGAGAACGAGGTGTAGGGAAAGGTATTGAAGATGCCGCCGAGCAGCGTGCCGACGCCGTCGGCGCGCAAGCCCCGGCTGAGGGCTTCGCGATCGATCGCCTTGCCGGTGATGTCGCCGAGCGCGAGGAACATGCCGAGCGACTCGATCATCACCACGATCATGACGACGCACATGGTGATGACAGGCACCAGATGGAATTGCGGCACGCCGAAGCGGAAGGGGATGACGAGCGCGCCCCAGGAGGCAGCCGCGACCTTGTCGAAATGCATCACGCCCAGGATGCTCGCGAGCACCGCGCCGGCGATGATGCCGAGCAACACGGACACGTTGGCGACGAAGCCGGTGCCCCATTTGATCAGGCCCAGGATGAACAGCAGCACGAACAGCGAGATGCCGAGGCCCTGCACCTGGCCATAGGCCGGATTGGGAAAGCTGCCGGGAATGCCGTCGATCACCTTCGTCAGCGTTGGCAGGCCGCCGCCGGCCCAGTTGATGCCGACCCGCATCAGCGAGATGCCGATGACGAGAATGATGGTGCCGGTGACGACCGGCGGAAACAGCGGCAGCAGCCGGCTGACGAACGGTGCGACGATGATGCCGAACAGGCCGGCTGCGATGACCGAGCCGTAGATGCCGAGCAGGCCGATATCCGGGGAAGCCGCCATCGACAGCATCGGGCCGACCGAGGCAAAGGTCACGCCCATCATCACGGGCAGGCGGATGCCGACGCCGGGAAAGCCGAGACATTGCACCAGCGTCGCAAGCCCGCAGGCGAACAAATCGGCGCTGATCAGGAAGGCGACGTCCTCCGGCGGCAGCTTCAGCGCGCGCCCGATGATGAGCGGCACGGCGACCGCGCCCGCATACATCACCAGCACATGCTGGAGCCCGAGTGCCAGGAGGCGCGGGATCGGCAGAACTTCGTCGACCGGATGGACTTCACTGGTCATGAATGCAGCCCCCGAAACATGTGCCTAGCCGAACTTGTCGTGCAGCGCCGGAAACAGCCGGTCCGGCTTGAAGGGCGGTGCGGTGAAACGGATGCCGGTGGCGTCCGCGATCGCATTGCCGAGTGCGGCGGCGACCGGATTGTACGGGCTCTCGCTCATCGACTTCGCGCCCAGCGGTCCGATCGTGTCGGACGTCTCGGCGAAGAGCACTTCGGTGCGCGGCACATCGGCGAAGGAAGGCAGATGGTAGTCGCGAAACTTCGGGTTGGTGACGCGCCCCGCGGCGTCGATCACCATCTCCTCATACAGTGCGGCCCCGAGCGACTGCGCGACGCCGCCTTCGACCTGGCCGCGGCACTGCATGGGATTGGCGACAACGCCGGCGTCTGCCGCCTGCACGCTACGGAGAATCCTGAGCTCGCCGGTGCCCTTGTTCACGGCGACGCGAAAGCCCTGCACGTTGAAGCCGACCGAGCGCGGCGTGCCGCCGGAATTGCCGTGCGCGGCGAACGGCTGGCCGCGTTCGCGGGCGAGCTTGGCAAGTTCCGCAAAGGACATCCGCCGCACGCCGCTGACGACGGCCTCGCCCTCGAGCGTGCAGCTCTCGGCACTGCACAGCCAGGCGTCTGCAGCCGCTGCCTTCAGCTCGGTCGCAAGCTGTATGGCCGCGTCATGCGTCGCCTTGCCGGCGACAAAGGTGCCGGCGCTGCCATAGGCACCGGTGTCGTGGCCGCCATGGGCGGTGTCGGACTGGCGCAGATGGATGCGGTCGACAATGGTTGCCAGCGTCGTCGCTGCGATCTGCCGGTGCACGGTGCTGGTGCCGTTGCCGAACTCGGCGGTGCCGACGGTGAGATCGAAGCCGCCGTCGTCGTTGAGCGCGATCATCGCGTCGGCGATGTGGCCGGCGGGCGGCACGGTGTCGATCATGGTCAAGGCGACACCGTCGCCGATCAGCCATTCCGGCGACAGCTCCGGCTGCGGACCATCGGCCTGCATCGCGCGTTCGACGAGGTCGATGCACTGGTCGAGCCCGTAGGAGCCATAGAGCACGTCGTGGAATTCCGACGGCGGCGGCGACAGCATGGGATCGCCCAGCCTGACGATGTTGCGCCGGCGCATGTCGTAAGGGCTGATGCCGAGCTGCTTCGCCAGCTCGTCGATCGCGGCCTCGATCGCGATCAGCGTCTGCGGCAAGCCATAGCCGCGAAAGGCGCCCGATGGCACCGTGTTGGTGTAGACGGCGTAACCGTCGACCCGCTTGTTCGGGCAATTGTAGACCGCGATGGACTCGGACAGCGAGTGGAACATCACCGGGCCGGCATGATTGCCGTAGGCGCCGGTGTTGGAGAGCACGTCGAGCTGGAGCGCGGTGAGCTTGCCGTCGGTATCCGCGCCGGCCTTGATGTGAACCCGCATCGGATGCCGCGTCGAGGTCGCGATGAACTGCTCCTCGCGGGTGAGCTCCAGCTTCACCGGCCGCCCGGTCCTGAGCGCGGCGAGCGCAAGGATGTCCTCGACGAACATCTCCTGCTTGCCGCCAAAGCCGCCGCCGACGCGTTCGCAGAACACGCGGACCTTGTCCAAGGGAAGCTCGAAGATATCGGAGAGCGCGCGTCGGGTCAGGAACGGCACCTGCGTCGAGGTGCGGACGTTGAGCACGCCTGTAGCATCGAGCCAGGCGATGCCGCCATGGGTCTCCAGCGCTGCGTGCTGCACGCGATGGCTGTGGAAGGTGGCCTCGTAAGTGACGGCCGATGTGGCGAGCGCGGCCGCGACATCGCCGTATTCGCCGTGCGTCTCAGCTGCGAGGTTGCGCTGGGGATCGGCGATGCGGTTCGCGGTGGTGCGGTCGGGATGAATGATCGACGCACCCGGCGCCATCGCCTGCTCCGGATCGATCAGCGCGGGCAGGATCTCGTAATCGACCTTGATCCGGCGGCACGCCTCCTCCGCAGCGCCTTCAGTCTCGGCGACGACGGCTGCAACCTTCTGACCGATGAAGCGGACAACGTCATCGAGGATGCGGGTGTCCTCGGGGTCCATCCAATCCTTCTCGTGCCGCGCGGTCGAGATCAGCACCGACGGCGCATCCGCATGCGTCAGCACCGCGTGCACACCGGGAACGCGAAGGGCGTCCGAAATGTCGATCGCGACGATCTTCGCGTGGGCATGAGGCGAGCGCAGCAGCTTGATGTGCAGCAGGCCGTCGATCTCGGTGTCGAATGTGTAGCGCGCCTTGCCGCGTACGACATCGGGGCCTGCGGGCGCCGGCAGGCTGCGGCCGAAGGCGGCGCCGGGCTCGACGCTCTCCTCGACATTGAGCTTGCCGAGCAGCGCGTCCTCGATCGAACGATAGCCGGTGCAACGGCAGATGTTGCCCTTCAGCGCGGAGCCGAGATCGGTGCGCTGCGCCTGGTTCAGCGAGGCGCAGGTCAGGATCATGCCGGCGGTGCAGAAGCCGCATTGAAAGCCCTGCGCATCGAGGAAGGCCTGCTGCATCGGATGTGCGCCGGTCTCGCCGCCGAGGCCTTCGATCGTCGTCACAGTGCGCCCCTCGGCGCGGAACGCCGGGATCAGGCAGCTATGCACGGGCTCACCGTCGAGCAGCACGGTGCAGGCGCCGCAATCGCCGGCATCGCAGCCCTTCTTGACGCCGAAATGTCCGAGCTCGCGCAGGAACGTGCGCAGGCATTGCCCTGCGCGCGGCGCCTGAGAAAATGTGTTGCCGTTGACCTCGAAGCTCATGCCCGCGTTGCTCCGAGCAGTTCGCCGCGGATCTCTTCGGCTAGGCGCCGCGTCATGTGCTTGCGCCAGAGCGGCTTGCCGTGGATGTCGGTGTGATAGAGATCGTCCGTGATCTGCTGCGCGATTGCGTCGCGAAGCGCAGATGCGTCCGGGGCCTTGGAAAAGGACAGCCGGATCGGCCGCACCGTCGAAGCGGTCACCGTCAGCGCCAATGTGCCGTCGGCATCGAGGCTCCCGATCAGCAGCGCCGCCGAGCGGCCGACCGGTGCGAGCGAGATCTGGCGAAACGCCGTGCGGCGCTTCAGCGCGGGAAGCGGGATATCGATCTGCCGGAGCAGATCGCCCGGCGTCAGGCGGTTGCGCTGGTTGCCGGTGACGAAGTCGATGACGGGAATCTGCTGTTCGCCTCCGCCGGCCTTCCAGATGGTGCAGACGCCGTCGAGCCCCGAGGTGAGCGAGATCATCGGTCCCGCCGGAAGCGACATGCAGACATTGCCGCCGACGGTCGCCGTCTTCCAGATCTTGAATGAGGCGAGGAAGGCGCGGCAGCACTGGCCGATCAACGGTGCCGCGAGCCAGTCGGGCGGGCAGGCGAAACCGTCGAGCTGCGCGACGGTGCAGGTGGCGGCGATGCTGAGATGGCTGTCCATGATCGTCAGCGCCGGCCATTTGAGGTCGGTGAGATCGATCAGCCGTTTCAGGTGCGCCTGGGGCTCGGAGAACAGCCAGGTGCCGCCTGCAAGCCAAGCATCACCTGGCGTCCAAACGGGCAGTTGCGCGCGCGTTTGCGGATGGGCCACCGTCGTGATGGTATTCAAATCCATGGCTGCGCCAAAGCTTCCGCCCGGTGAATCGTGCACATGAGTCTTGCAAGACCGGAGCCAAGTCGCAACAAACAAGTCGTAGCAGGACGGCGTCCGCATTGGATGTCCGTCGCGCGAATGTGAGGAGAACCGGGGTCATGAGCGACGCAAAGCCGATCTGGATCAGGGATCCCCTGGCCATTCTCGCCGACGGCGCCGGGCGCGGGATCGTGGTGAAGGATGGCCGGATCGTCGAGCTGGTGCCGACCGGCGGCACGCCCGTGACTGCGGATGTCGCGGTGTTCGATGCGGGCGAGCGCGTCGTGCTGCCGGGCCTGATCAACACGCACCATCACTTCTACCAGACGCTGACCCGGGCGCTGCCGGCGGCGATGGACCGCGAGCTGTTTCCCTGGCTCCAGGCGCTCTATCCGGTGTGGGCGAAGCTGACGCCGGAGCGCTTGCGGCTCGGCGTCACCGTGGCGATGTCCGAGCTGCTGCTGTCGGGCTGCACGACGACGACGGATCATCACTACGTCTTCCCGGCGGGGCTCGAGGAATCCGTCGATATCGAGGTCGACGTCGCCAAACGGCTTGGCGTGCGCGTGCTGCTGACGCGCGGCTCGATGAACCTGTCGCAGCGTGACGGCGGCCTGCCGCCTGACAGCGTCGTGCAGGACGAGGACACGATCCTCGCTGACAGCGCGCGCGTGGTGAGCAAGTATCACCAGCGCGGCGCGGATGCGATGGTGCAGATCGCGCTGGCGCCGTGCTCGCCGTTCTCGGTGACGACGTCTCTGATGCGCGCCACTGCCGATCTCGCAGACAAGCTCGATGTGCGCCTGCACACCCATCTCGCCGAGACCGAGGACGAGAACAAATTCTGTCAGCAGATGTATGGCTGTCGCCCGCTCGACTATCTCGAGCAATGCGGCTGGCTCAGCGCGCGCAGCTGGCTCGCCCATGGCATCTTCTTCAACGCCGACGAGATGAAGCGGCTCGGCAAGGCGAAGACGACCATCAGCCATTGCGCGTGCAGCAATCAGCTTCTGGCATCGGGCTGCTGCCCGGTGTGCGAGATGGAGGAGGCCGGTGTCGGCATCGGGATCGGCGTCGACGGCTCGGCCTCGAATGACGGATCGAACCTGATGCAGGAGGTGCGCGCCGCGTTCCTGCTGCAGCGGGCCCGCTACGGCGTGACCAAGGTCAGCCACAAGGATGCGCTGCGCTGGGCCACCAAGGGGTCTGCAGCCTGTGTCGGCCGTCCGGAACTCGGGGAGATCGCCGTCGGCAAGGCGGCCGACCTCGCGCTGTTCAAGCTCGACGAGTTGCGCTTCTCCGGTCACGGCGATGCCTTGGCCGCGCTGGTGCTGTGTGGCGCGCATCGGGCCGACCGGGTGATGGTGGCGGGAAAATGGGCGGTGATCGACGGCGCGATCCCGGGACTGGATGTCACCGATCTCATCCGTCGCCACAGTTCGGCGGCGCGGGCGATGCAGACGGGATGAACCGGGAAAAATAGAAGCAGAAGTAGAAAGAGGGGGCGACCACAAGTGCCGGGTGCTTCTGGCCACCCCCTCCGAACCTCCTCCGGGAGGAGCAGGTGATTTAGGCAATGCAAGAAGCGTGCTACTTGCCAGGCAGCTTGTCGTCGATGCCCTTCACGTAGAAATTCATCCCGAGGATCTGGCCGTCAGCGAGATTGGCGCCGCCCTTGCACTCGACCTCCTTGCCGTCCTGCCCAACGATCGGGCATTTGAACGGGTGCAGCTTGCCCGTCGTGATCGCAGCCTGGGCATCCTCGGCGATCTTCTTCACGTCGTCGGGCATGTTGGTGTAGGGCGCCATCGCGAACATGTGGCTGTCGAGGCCGCCCCAGGTGTCCTCGGACTTCCAGGTTCCACCGAGCTCGGCCTTGACGCGCTCGATGTAATAGGGGCCCCAGGTGTCGAGGATCGAGGTCAGCTGGGTCTTCGGTCCGAACTTGATCATCTCGGAGTCCTGGCCAAAGGCGAGCTTGCCGCGTTCGCTGGCAATCTGCATCGCCGCCGGCGAGTCCGTGTGCTGCATGATGACGTCGGCACCCTGGTCGATCAGCGCCTTGGCGGCGTCGGCTTCCTTGCCCGGATCGAACCAGGTGTTGGCCCAGATGATCTTGACCTTGATGTTCGGGTTGATGGTCTGCGCCGCCAGGATCGTCGCGTTGATGCCGGAGACCACCTCGGGGATCGGGAACGAGCCGATATAGCCGAGCACGCCTGATTTCGACATCTTGGCCGCGATCAAGCCCTGGATGTAGCGGCCCTGATACCATTTGGCCGAATAGGTCGACATGTTCTTGTCGCGCTTGTAGCCCGTGGCGTGCTCGAAGTGTACGTTCGGATATTTCTTGGCGACCTTCAGCGTCGGGTCCATGTAGCCGAACGACGTCGTGAAGATCAGCTTGTTGCCGGCGCGGACGAGTTGCTCGATGGCGCGCTCGGCGTCGGGGCCTTCAGGCACGTTCTCGAGCGTGGTGGTCTCGATCTTGTCGCCCAACTCCTTCACCAGTGCCAGGCGTCCCTGCTCGTGCTGGTAGGTCCAGCCGAGGTCGCCCACCGGGCCGAGGTAAATGAAGCCGACTTTCAGCTTGTCGGCGGCGGAGGCTGCACTGACGCTTCCGGCGAGCAAAAGCCCGGCAGCGAGCGCAAGAACTGATTTCCTCATCATCAATCTCCAAACATCAGGGGAAAGCCACGATCCGCAACGTGCGCGCCCCATCGCGCACGTCGCGGAATTGAAACGTCAGCGGTCAGGCACGAACACAGTGCCGAGCGCGGCCGGTGCGGTCGAGCCGCCGGTGCGCGCGCGAGAGAGCAGGACCAGCACGATGACGGTCGCGAGGTAAGGCAGCGCCGACATGAATTGCGAGGGAATGCCGACGCCCCAGCCCTGCGCGTGCAGTTGCAGGATCGTCACCGCGCCGAACAGGTAGGCGCCGACCACGAGCCGGCCCGGCCGCCACGACGAGAACACGACGAGTGCCAGCGCGATCCAGCCGCGTCCCGCGGTCATGCCGGGAATGAAGAACGGCGTATAGGCGAGCGGCAGGTAGGCGCCGGCAAGGCCGGCGCAGGCGCCGCCGAACATCACGGCGAAGGTGCGGATGCGCAGCACGGGATAGCCGAGCGCATGCGCGGAAACATGATTGTCGCCGCAGGCGCGCAGGATCAATCCCGCCCGCGTGCGGTACAGGAACCACCAGACGCCAATGATCAATGCGACGGAGAAATAGACGAACGCATCCTCGCCGAACAGCACGCGGCCGATCAGCGGAATATCAGTGAGGCCGGGGATGTAGAGATGCACGGCCGGCGTGATGCGCTCGCCGACGAAGCCGGCGCCGATCAGGCCGGACAGCCCGATGCCGAGGATGGTCAGCGCAAGGCCGGTTGCGACCTGGTTGACGGCGAGCCCGAGCGCCATCAGCGCGAAGACCAGCGACATCAGCATGCCCGCGACGATGCCGAACAGCGCGCCGATGAAGATCGAGCCGGTGAGCCAGGCGCCGGCAAAACCGCAGGCCGCACCGACGATCATCATGCCCTCGACGCCGAGATTGAGCACGCCGGAGCGCTCGGTCACGAGCTCGCCGGTCGCCGCGATGAGGAGCGGTGTCGACGCGGCGAGCACCGCCAGGATGATGGCTTCAACCAGCTCCACGGGTCACCTGTCGGTTCGGGAACACCAGCTTGAAGCGGTAGAGAATGAGGGAATCGCAGGCGAGCACGTAGAACAGCAGAATGCCCTGAAACACCTTGGTGACATCCAACGGGATCTTCATCGCGATCTGCGCCTGCTCGCCGCCGATAAAGGTCAGTGCGAGAAAAAGGCCTGCAATTAATATTCCAAGCGGGTTCAGCCGGCCGAGGAAGGCAACGATGATCGCGGTGAAGCCGTAGCCCGGCGAAATGCCGGGCTGCAGATGCCCGACAGGGCCCGCAACCTCGATGATGCCGGCAAGGCCCGCCAGCGCGCCCGACACTGCGAAGGTCAGGATGATGAGCTGATTGGCGTTGAAGCCGCCGAACCGTGCAGCGCGTGGCGCGGCGCCGACCACGCGGATCTCGAAACCCTTGATGGTGCGACCCAGCAGCACCGCCGCCGCGGCCACGACCAGGAGTGCGATGATCGAGCCGAGATGAAGTCGCCCGCCTTCAATCAACAGCGGCACCGTTGCGACCGGATCGAACTCGGCCGTTGTCGGGAAATTAAATCCTTGCGGATCGCGCCAGGGGCCGCGCACGAGATAGTCGAGAAAGAGATCGGCGACATAGACCAGCATCAGGCTGGTCAGGATTTCGCTGGCGCCGAATTTCACCTTGCAGATCGCCGGGATCAGCGCGTAGAGCGCGCCTGCGACGGCGGCGAGCACCAGCATCACCGGCAGCACCCAGACGCCGGCATCGGTGCCTTGCGTCTTCACTGCAATCCAGCTTCCGGCGGCCGCGCCGATCAGGAACTGGCCTTCGGCGCCGATGTTCCAGGCATTGGCGAGATAGCAGAGCGACAGCCCGATCGCGATCATCACCAGCGGCGTCGCCTTCACCGCGATCTCCTGCAGCGAATAGCTGTCGGTCAAAGGCGCGATGAAATAGGCGTGCAGGGCGAGCAGCGGATTCTTGCCGAGAATTGCGAACAGGATGACCATGGTGAGGATGGTCAGCCCGATCGCAATGAGCGGCGAGACCAGCGCGATCGTGTTGGAGCGCTCGGCGCGCTTCTCAAGCACCAACTGCATGCGCGGCCTCCTTTGGATCCAGGCTGCTGCCGCCCATGAGAAGGCCGAGCTTTTCGCGCGTCGCATCGGCGGTGGCGAGCGGCGCGGACAGCCGGCCGTGGAACATCACGGCGATGCGGTCGGCGATCTCGGCGAGCTCGTCGAGGTCCTGGCTGGTCACGAGCACGGCGGCGCCGGCGGTGGCGAGATCGAGCAGCGCCTGCCGGATGACCGCGGCTGCGCCGGCATCGACGCCCCAGGTCGGCTGGCTCACCACCAGCACCGCGGGGTTGCGCAGGATCTCGCGGCCCACGATGAACTTCTGCAAATTGCCGCCGGAGAGGCTCGCCGCTTCCGGATCGCGCTTGGCCTTGCGGACGTCAAACGTTTCGGTCGCGCGGTCGACGGTCTTCAGTGTTGCGGCGGTGTCAATGAAGCCGTGATGAACCATGCCGCTGGCGGCATGCCCGGTGAGCAGTGCGTTCTCCGACAGCTTCATGCGCGGCGCGGTGCCGTGGCCGAGCCGCTCTTCGGGCACGAAGGCCGCACCGAGCTTGCGGCGCTGCGTGATGGAGAGATGGCCGGCGGCGATACCTTCGATCACGACCGTGCCGGGGTCCTTCGACAGGCGTTCGCCGGAGAGGGCTGCAAACAGTTCGTCCTGTCCGTTGCCGGCAACGCCGGCGATGCCGAGGATCTCGCCGCCCTTCAGCTCGAACGAGATGTGCTCGAGTCGGACGCCATGCGCCTCGTTCGGGGCGAGCGAGAGATCGTTGACGACGAGCCGTGGCACGGTGGTCTTCCGGCCGGCCGGTGCCTTCACTTCCTTGATCTCGCCGCCGACCATCATGCGTGCGAGCGAGGCTGCGGTCTCGAGCCTTGGATTGCAGGTGTCGACCTTTCTTCCGCCGCGCAGGATCGTGGCGGTGTCGCAGAGCCGCTTCACCTCCTCAAGCTTGTGGCTGATGTAGAGGACGGCGCGGCCTTCGGCCTTGAGGCGCTCCAGCACGATGAAGAGCTGATCGGCTTCCTGCGGCGTCAGCACCGCGGTCGGCTCGTCCAGGATCAGGAATTTGGGATCCTGCATCAGCGCGCGGACGATCTCGATGCGCTGGCGCTCGCCGACGGAGAGCTGCCAGACCTCGCGTTTGGGATCGAGCGGCAGTCCGTAGGTCTTCGACACCTGCTCCAGGCGCGCCGACATGTCCTTGAAAGATTCCTTGCCGTCCAGGCCAAGCGCGACGTTCTCAGCGACGGTGAGATTGTCGAACAGCGAGAAATGCTGGAACACCATGCCGATGCCGCGGCTGCGCGCTTCGGACGGGCCGGACAGCACGATTGCTTGGCCCTGCCAGCGGATCTCGCCGGCGCTGGGCTGGATCAGCCCGTAGATCGACTTCACCAGCGTCGATTTGCCGGCCCCGTTCTCGCCCAGCAGGGCGTGGATCTCGCTGGGCCAGATGTCGATGTCGATGGAATCGTTGGCGAGGAAATCACCATAGCGCTTGGTCAGCCCGACCGTCTGAAGCAACGGGGACTCGCCGGAATGCAGGCCGTTAGGCGTCGGATCTAACATTCGCTGATGCGCTTGCATGGGTGAAGTGCCTCAATACTGGGCTAGTTTGAACCGCCGCGTAAGGTGTGAAAAAGCGTCATCCCTTGCTCAACGCTGCGGCAGGGCGGCTGGTGTCGCGAGTCGCGCTCCCTTGTCGATCGAAGAGCGTCTCGAACCGCCGCTCACGAGCCGTTACCGTCGCCTCCCGCACTGGAAGCCTGTTGCAAATTTGTGACGGTTCAAACCAAATCGGAACCCGCTGTGCAGCCTTGAGGTGAAGTTGAGCAAAATCGCGCCAGCACGCGTATGCAATTCAAAATCGCGACGACGATCGCAATCGGCAATCACGTCGGTCATGCGCGGCCGACGCAAAAGACAAACGAAATCAAAACGGAGTGTCCGGCAAAACCTGATATCGCAGAGTCGCGCGCACGCGATCGCGAAGCGCAAGAACCAGCAAAATCCTGCAATGAAGCGCTCTCTGCTGCCAAAACATGCGCCATGCCTTGAAAAAAGTTGAGGCTTCTCACCCCGGGAGATCGGCGCAAGTGTCGCACCCAAGGGACGTTCATTTTTACGTGTCCAAACTTGGGGGTATTCAGGATGTCGTTTCGTTTCAGGGCAATTGCAGCCGCCGCGCTGTCACTTGCTACGCTCGCCACCTCGGGCCTGGCTCAGGCGGCGGATCTGCCGGTCAAGGCTGCCAAGAAGGCGGCCGATGTCCCGTTCTTCCTGGTGATCGACAACCGCGTCACCTTCTCCTGGATGCCCAAGGGCACCGATCCCGGCATGTGGAGCGTCAATCCCAACGGCACCATCAACGGCACCACCCCCAAGCAGGTCTACTCGTTCACCCACTTCGATCTGTGGGCTTACGGCACCAACTTCTTCACCATCTCGATGTTCAAGTCGGGCAAGAACGATCCCGCTTCGCCCTGCACCGCGCCGGGCGTAACGATCACCGGCGGCGCCGCCGACTGCGCCGGCGCGACCGAGATCTACGGCCTGTTCCGCTCGACGTTCGGCTGGAACGAGATCTTCAATACCAAGGCCTTCACCATGGGGCCGCTGCACAACATCTCGTTCGAAGTCGGTATGGACGCCAACACCGAGAACAACTTCCTCGCGCCCGCCAAGCGCGACGTCGTCGCCGGTCTGCAGTTCGCCTTCGACCTTCCCTACAAGGGCTACATCAACGTCGCGCCGTTGATGTATTACGAGTTCCTGAACCACAACGCCTTCACGCAGTGCGGCCTGTTCGGCGCTGGCGTTGCGGGCGTGACCTGTAACTCGGACGGCAATGTCAGCTACCGGCCGACCTGGGCCGTTGAAATCAACTACTACATGGACCTCGGCTTCCTGCCGCCGAACATGCAGTTCTGGTCGATCAGCGGCCGCGCCGGCTGGTACGGTCCGAAGGGCGACTCCAACGGCCTTCCTGCGCTCTCGGGCATCGGCCGCTTCTCCACCGCGTCCAAGACCGAGCTGAACAGCGAGCCGATCCGCCTGACCTTCGACGCGTCGAAGGCCGTGTGGGGTGACAAGTACTCGCACTTCGTCGACCTCTGGGTCGCCTATCGCTACTGGCAGAACAAGTTCGGCCTCGACCACAACGCCATGCCCGGCGTCTGCACCATCGCCGCGACGGGGCAGAGCACGAAGAGCTGCACCGAGTCGACGGTTTACGGTGGCGTCACTGTGAAGTTCTGATGGACTGACGATCTCCAAGCTTCGGATGGCGCCGCGCGGGAATGCGCGGCGTCATTCGTGTTTGCGAAGGGCAGGTACGTAGGGTGGATTAGCCGAAGGCGTAATCCACCTCTTTCTATTTCCGCGGATGCAGAAGAGGTGGGTTACGCCGGCCGTCTGCGCTTTGCGCAGCCGCCAGCTAACCCACCCTACGATTTCGGAGTTTGTGGCAGCGCCTACTTCGTCCACACGCCGTCATGCAGCGCTTCGGCTTCGTCCTCCAGCAGCGGCCCGACGACCGCCGTCGGCCGCTGGCCGCTGGCAAAGACCTCACGGCAGGGCAAATCGAGCGTCGGGTTCTCCGGATGGTTCCCGGTGACGCCGCGCAGGCGGTGCTCGCTGAGGCCGTAGACGACGCGGCCGATGCCGGCCCAGTAGATCGCGCCGGCGCACATCGCGCAGGGCTCGGCCGAGGAATAGAGCGTGGCCTTCGCCAGCACATCACGGCCGAGCGTGCGGCAGGCCTGCGTGGCCGCCAGGCGCTCGGCATGCGCGGTGCCGTCGTGATCCGGCATATAGCCGTTCTCGGTTTCGATCAGCACCATGCCATCCGCACCGACCACGACGCAGCCGAAGGGATGGTTGCCATGGGTGAGGGAACGGCGCGCGACCGCGAAGGACAGACGCAAAAAGTGCTCGTCGCGTTCTGATGCGCCGTCCATCGATGCTCCCAAGGCATGATCCGGAGATCATGCTCAAACGATCGGTCAGTGTCCCGCCATATGCCGGCCGACCTCGGTGAGATCGGCCTCGCTGGTCCGAGCTTCATACACGAATTCGCCGTGGAACATCACCACCAGCCGGTCGGACAGTTCGAGCAATTCGTCGAGGTCCTCGCTGACCAGCAGCACGGCGGCGCCGCGATTGCGCGCCGCCATGATCTCGGCGTGGATCTGCGCCACGGCTGCGAAGTCGAGGCCGAAGCAGGGATTGGCCGCGATCAGCACCTCGACGTCGCCGCCAAGCTCGCGGGCGAGCACGGCACGCTGGACGTTACCGCCCGAGAGTGCCGAGATCGGCGTCTCGGGCGTGCGGGTCTTGATCTTGTATTGGCCGATCTTCTTCTTCGCGTCGTCGCGGAAGGCGCTGCGATTGAGCCACCAGCCGCCGCTCGCGAAGGGCGCCCGATCGAACTCGCGGAATGCGATGTTGTCGGCGACGCTCATGCCGCCGACGCAGGCGTTCTTCAGCGGCTCCTCCGGCAGCAGCGACATCTTGTGCCGGCGCATCTCCTCGCGGCTGGCGCGGTAGGGATCGCCCGCGACGCGGATCTGGCCGCTCTCGGCCTCGCGCTGGCCCGCGAGCACCTCGACGAGCTGGCGCTGGCCGTTGCCGGAGACGCCGGCAATGCCGACGATCTCGCCGGCACGGACAGTCAGCGAGACGTCATGCACGGCCATGGCGCCGGCATCGTCGAGCGCGCGGAGTTCTTCCAGCTCGAGACGCGCCTTGCCGGCTTCGCCGGTGCGGGGCGGCTGCACCGTCAGCTCCTCGGCGCCGATCATGGTGCGCGCCATCGCATCCGGCGTGAGCTCGGCGACCTTGCCGGCACCTGCGAGCTTGCCGCGGCGCAGGATGGTGACCTCGTCAGCGAAGGCCATGACCTCGCGGAACTTGTGCGTGATCATCAAGATGGTCAGCTCGCCTTTGACGACCATGTCGCGGAGCATGGCGAGCACCTCGTCGGCTTCCGCAGGAGTCAGCACGGAGGTTGGCTCGTCCAGGATCAGGAAGCGGCGTTTCAGATAGAGCTGCTTGAGGATCTCGCATTTCTGCCGCTCGCCGGCCGAGATATCGGAGACTTTTGCCGAGAGCGGCACCTTGAAGGGCATCCGGGCCAGGAAGGCCTCGAGCTCTTTCATCTCCTTCGGCCAGTTCACCATTGCAGGGACGTCGTCGCGGGCCAGCACGAGATTTTCGGCAACGGTCATGGCCGGCACCAGGGTAAAGTGCTGGTAGACCATGCCGAGGCCGAGCGCGTGGGCGTCCTTCGGGTTGGCGATCGCCTGCTCGCGCCCGCCGACGATGATGTCGCCTTCGGTCGCGTGGTAATAGCCCATGATGCATTTGACGAGGGTCGACTTGCCGGCGCCGTTCTCGCCGAGCAGCGCATGAAACGAGCCCGGCCGCACCTTCAGCTCGACATTGTCCAGCGCCAGGAAGTCGCCGAAGCGCATTGTCATGGCGATGGCGTCGACGCCGAAGGCGCCTGAGGGCGGAGGCGTCTCGCCGATGATCACGAAATCGCTCCGATGAAGGCGTCGGAGGTCGAGACCGCGCCGAACACGCCGCCCTGCATCTTGATCATCTTCAATGCGTGGTCGTGGTTGCTCTTGTCGGTCGCACCGCAGCAATCGTGCAGCAGCACGCATTCGAAGCCGCGATCATTGGCCTCGCGCATGGTGGTGTGGACGCAGACATCGGTGGTGATGCCTGTCAGCACGATGTTCTCGATGCCGCGCACGCGCAGGATCAGTTCCAGATCGGTGGCACAGAACGAGCCCTTGCCGGGCTTGTCGATGATCGGCTCGCCCGGCAGCGGTGCAAGCTCCTCGATGATGTCCCAGCCGGGTTCGCCGCGCACCAGGATGCGGCCGCACGGGCCGGGATCGCCGATGCCGGCGCCGATCTGCCGCGAGCGCCAGCGCTTGTTGGCGGGCAGGTCCGAGAGATCCGGGCGGTGGCCTTCGCGGGTATGGATGATGTGGAAGCCCTGCTTGCGCATCGCCGCGAGCAGCCTCTTGATCGGCTCGATCGGTGCCCGCGTCAGCGAGAGGTCATAGCCCATCTTGTCGACATAGCCGCCGACGCCGCAGAAATCGGTCTGCATGTCGATGATGATCAGCGCGGTGTTCTCCGGGCGCAGATCGCCGTTGTACGGCCAGGCGTAGGGCTCGGACTTGATGTAGCGCTCGGGCATGGACGACCTCGTTGGTGCGCGTGTTACCTTGTGATCGAGAGTTCGGCGGGAGCGCCGGTCAGCGTCCGCTTCGGCGAGCAGGTGATGATCATGATCGCCAGCGTCAGGATGTAGGGCGCGGCGTTGAAGAGGTGATAGCCGGAGGTGACGCCGACCGATTGCAGCGCGGGTCCCAGCGCCGCGGCGCCGCCAAAGGCGAGCGAGGCCCACAGGCAGAGCAGGGGATCCCAGCGCGCGAAGATCACGAGCGCCACGGCGGTGATGCCCTGGCCGGAGGAGAGGCCCTCGTTCCAGCTTCCGGGATAGAACAGCGACAGGAACGAGCCGCCGATGCCGGCGAGGAAGCCGCCGACCATGGTCGCGCGCAGGCGGATCAGCAGCACGGAATGGCCCATCGCGCGCGCGGCATCCGAGCTTTCGCCCGCGGTGCGGATGAGCAGGCCCCAGCGCGTGGTGCGGAACGCCCAGTAGAGGATCGGTGCGAGCGCGACGCCGATCAGGAACAGGACATTGACCCGCAGCGCGGCACGTAGCTGCGGGATGTCGCTCCACCAGCCGAAATCGATCGCAGGCAGCCGGGGTGCGGTCGGCTCGATCAGCGGCTTGCCGAGATAGAAGGCAAGGCCCGTCCCGAACAGCATCAAGGCGATGCCGACCGCGACGTCGTTGACGCGCGGCAGCGAACAGATGCCGGCGTGCAGCGCGCCGAGAACGGCACCGGTGATGCCGGCGGCGAGCACGCCGAGCCACGGCGATCCCGTGAGATAGGAGATGCCGTAGGCGCTCATCGCGCCCATCACCAGCGTGCCTTCGAGGCCAAGGTTGATTCGGCCGGAGCGCTCGGTGATGCATTCGCCGAGGCTCACGAACAGGAAGGGTGTCGAGACGCGAATGGCGCCGCCGAGTACGGCGAGCGGGACGGTCCAGAGTCCGATCGATCCGTCTGCCATCAGGACTTGTCTTTCATCAGGACTTGCCTTTCAGGAATCCGATGCGGCCGTAGAGTGCATCGCTGGCGAGCACGAAGACGAAGATGATGCCCTGGAGCACGAGCACGGAGGCATCCGGTAGTCCAAGGCGGCGCTGCAGCAGGCCGCCGCTGGCGCTGATGCCGCCGAGCAGGATCGCGACAGGGATGATCGCGAGGGGATTTTGTCGCGCGAGGAAGGCGACGAGAATGCCGGTGAAGCCATAGCCGGCCGCCAGGTTGGCGTTGGTGCGTCCCTGCACGGCGGCGACCTCGACCATGCCGGCAAGACCCGCGGCGCCACCGGCGAGGAAGCAGACGGTCAGGATCAGCTTGCTGACGCCGAGGCCGACGATCTTGGCCGCGCGAATGTTGCCGCCGGCGACGCGCGCGGCGAAGCCGAACACCGTGTGATAGATCAGGATGTAGGCGGCGATTGCGGCGATCAGACCGAAGACGAGACCCCAATGCACGTCGGTGCCGGGGATGCTGCCGATCATGTTGGCGGCGCCGATCTCGCGCGTGGACGGCTTGTTGAGGCTGGCGGGATCCCGCATCATGCCTTCGACGAGATGATTGAGGATCGCGAGCGCGATGTAGACGAGCAGCAGGCTCGAGATCGTCTCGTTGACGCCGCGATATTGGCGCAGCGCGCCCGACAGCATGATCCACAAGCCGCCGCCGATCACGCCGCCAACGACCATGGCGATCTGCACGACCAGCGGCGGCAGGCCCTGGAGCGCCAGTGCGGCGCTCGTTGCCGACAGCGCGCCGATCAGCAGTGCGCCTTCGCCGCCGATGATGACCATGCCGAGCTGCGCCGGCAGGGCGGTGCAGAGCGCGGTGAGGATCAGCGGGGCCGCGCGCGTCAACGTGTTCTGCCAGGAGAACCAGGTGCCGAACGCGCCGTAGTACATGTAGAAATAGAGATCGAGCGGGTTCTTGCCGAACATCGCGACGAAGATGCCGAAGACCGCGAGCGCGCCGGCGAGCGCGGCGCCCGGGATCAGGACATATTCGATCGTTCCGCCGTGACGCTGGAGGAATCCCGGATCGGCGGCCGGGGCAACTGTCCCGACCGCTTCGGTGGAGTCCGCCGCTTCCGTCGTCACGAAGTCGCTCCGATCACGCCTTCGACGAGGTAGTCCATCTTCTCGAGCTCAGGGTCCTTCTGGCCGCGATCGGTGCCGGCCGCGATGACCGTCTTGCCCTTGTTGTCGACCAGCCCGCCCTTGAAGATCGCGAACCCGTCCGCGGACAGGAATTTGGCCTTGGCTTCGTCGGCCGCCTTGCGCGCCTCGGGCGAGACGGCTTCGCCATAGGCCGAGACCTTGACGATCTCTTCCTTCAGGCCGCCGCGGTAGAAATTCGGGATGCTTTCGCCGGCGGCGATCATCTTGACGAACTTCGGATAGAGCGCTTCCCAGTTCCATTCGGCGCCGGTGAGATAGGCCTTCGGCGCCAGCGCCGACTGGTTGGTGTGATAACCGCAGACGAAGGCGCCACGCCGCGCGGCGTTCTCGACCATGGTCTTGGGGCCGTCGACGTGACAGGTCAGCACGTCCACGCCCTGGTCGATCAGGCTGTTGGCGGCTTCGGCTTCCTTGACCGGCATCGACCAGTCGCCGGTGAAGATCACTTGCGTGGTGGCCTTCGGATTGACGGACTTGGCGCCGAGCGTGAAGGCGTTGATGTTGCGCAGCACCTGGGGAATCGGCTTGGCCGCGACGAAGCCGAGCTTGCCGCTCTTCGACGTCAGGCCGGCGACGATGCCGGAGATGTACTGGGCCTCGTCGATGTAGCCGAAATAGCTGCCCGCGTTCTTGGGATCCTTGTCGCTCCACAGGCCGCCGCAGTGCTCGAAGCGCAGCTTCGGGTACTTGGTAGCCATCTTGATCATGTGCGGATTGTAGTAGCCGAACGAGGTCGGGAAGAGCAGGGTGGCGCCGTCGAGATTGATCATGGACTCGATCGTCTTCTCGACCGCGTCGGTCTCCGGCACCTTCTCTTCCTCGACGACCTTCAGGCCGGGGATCTTCTTCAGCGCGGCCGCGCCTTGCGCGTGCGCCTGGTTGTAACCGTAGTCGTCGCGCGAGCCGACATAGATGAAGCCGATGGTGGTCTCGGCCGCGAAGGCCGGCCGGGCGCCTGCCGCTGCGCCGAGGGTGAGGGCCGCGCCGCCCTGCAACAAATGACGTCGTGAAATCCTGCCAAAATCCATTGCTCGCTCCCTTGGCGGATGCCCCGCCTTAAATCTCGCGGCCGCGCCGGTCTGGCGAAGCCGGGATAAGATGTCGCAAGCTTCATGCCAGCGGCTAGAAAATGGGCGACTTGAAATAAGTATTTGATATTGTTGTTATATATTTCAATAGCGAGTCTTGATGAGGAAAGTGGCAGATTAATTTATAAGCATCATTTTGTAATTGTATGCAATGTAGTTAAGCAGTCTTAACCCGCTTTCGCATGTGCATGACCGGCGCCGGATGGTCTGCCGATAAGACGCATTCATGCTAACCACGCGCTGATTGGGACGGCGCCGATTGCGCGATTTCGCTGGCACCGAACTTGTATCGATCGTCGCCAGGACCGCCGCCGCCGTGGTCCCCAGAAGATGGAAAGCTTGCCGAGATGGGTGCTGGTACCGCCGTTCACGATGCATCGCTCGGCAAGGAGATCGTTCGCCGCATCAACGAGCTCGCTGCGATCTCGGAAGAAGCCGGAAAGCTCACCCGCATCTATCTCAGCAAGGAGCTGCGCGCGGCCTCGGACCTTATCCTCGGCTGGATGCGCGAGGCCGGGATGAGCGCGCATCTGGATGCGATCGGCAACGTCTGCGGCCGTTACGAAGGTGAGCGGCCGGGGGCGCCCTGCCTGATGCTCGGCTCGCATTACGACACCGTGCGCGATGCCGGAAAATGGGACGGGCCGCTGGGCGTGATCACGGCGATCGCCTGCGTTGCCGATCTCAACCGCCGCGGCAGGCGCCTGCCGTTTGCGATCGAGGTGGTCGGCTTTGCCGACGAAGAGGGCGTGCGTTTCGCCTCGACGCTGCTCGGCAGCCGCGCGGTCGCCGGCACATTCGACGAGAGCGTCCTGAACACCAGGGATCGCGACGGCGTCTCGATGCGCGATGCGCTGGTTCAGTTCGGGCTCGATCCTGATCATATCGGCAAGGCGGCGCGGACGCGGCGCGAGCTGCTGGCCTATCTCGAATTGCACATCGAGCAGGGGCCGGTGCTGGAAGCCCAGAACCTGCCGGTGGGCGTCGTCACCGCGATTGCGGGCGCGACGCGCCTTGCCGCGCGGCTGACCGGCATGGCCGGCCACGCCGGCACCGTGCCGATGGCGCTGCGCCGTGACGCGCTCACCGGTGCCGCCGAATGCATCGGCGCGATCGAGCAGTTTTGCCGCACCGACGAGAGCGGGCTGGTCGGCACGGTCGGTTACATCCAGGCGCGGCCCGGCGCGACCAACGTCATTCCAGGCGAGGTGTCCTTCACCATCGACATGCGCGCGCCGACCGACATGCATCGCAAGCGCGCGGTAGCCGACGTTGTCAGGCAGATCGAGGCGATCGCCAAACGCCGGCAACTGGCGCTTCAGCTCGATGTCACCCACGAGAACCGCACGGCGCCTTGCGCGCCCTGGCTGAAGGACCAGATCGCGCAGGCGATCGGAGCGGAAGGTTTTGGTGTGTTCGAGCTGCCGAGCGGGGCCGGGCACGACGGCATGGCCATGATCGACATCGCCGATGTCGGCATGATCTTCGTCCGCTGCCGCGGCGGGATCAGTCATCATCCAGATGAGCATGTCGAGCTGGCGGACGCCGATGCAGGCGCGCGCGTGCTGCTGCGGGTGATCGAGAATTTCAGGCCGCGGGAGGACCGCTGATCCCCTGGAGCCCGCAAGTCACCGGGTAGAGACACGAATCAGAGATGTTTAAGATGGTGGCCGCCACCGGGATCATTGAGACATCAGCCGAATTACGCATATGAACAGCGACATCTCTTTTTCATCGCATCGTGAGAACCGGTTCTACCAGGGCACGGCTGCGACCTTTGTCGCCAACGCCCTTCAGGCGGTCAATTTTCTCGGCGATCGTTTCCTGAGAAAGTCGCATCACTCGCTGTCGGCGATCGAGGACCTTTACCGGCATTCGATGGACAGCGCCTTTTCGGTGACCGAAGCGTTCCTCGTCACGGGCGCTCCGCACGCCTCGGCCTATTATCCGCGCGACTTCGCCTGGTTCTATCCCGACGTTCTCGATCCTGAAACCATCATGGATGCGCAGGATGCGGTGCGCCGGGTGCGCCTGCTCGAAAAGAGCGTGCGCCTGCTGCTGGCGGCGGTTCGTGCCGACGTCGTCACGACGACGATCGTTCCCGCGGGGCGCGGCCGGTACCTCGGCGTGAACTATTTCTCGCGGCCCTCGGACACGCTGCTCGGCATCATCGCCGGCCTCCAGCAGATGCTCTCGGCCGAGGAGCGGGCGTCCTCCCATCTGGCGATGTCGCAATGCGCGCATGCCGGCCGCCTGTTGCTGGCCGAATATGGCGTCGACCTCAAGCGCGCGATCCTGAAGCTCGCAAGCGAGCTCGAACCGTTCGAGGTCGACGACGCCCGATATTTGCTGTGCGACGCCAGCGGGCCGCGCTCTGCGGCAACCGACACACGTGCGGAGCGCAGGCGCTTCGTCACCAATGCCTGCGTCTACACGACGTTCGTGTGGGGCGTGCAGCTCGGGATCGTCGACGAGAACGAGCTGAAGCGGCTGATCGGGCGCGACCTCGCCCAGTACAAGACGGACCTGCTCCGCCTGTTCGGCAAGAACGGCTACATCAGGCATTCCCTGGATGGTCCGGCGGGCTCGCCGGTGTCCCTGGTCGCGCTGGATTTCGTCAGCGTGCATCGCGGCTTCTGGGATATGAACGATGCCAGCGAGCGCGCGCTGTTCGCGGCCACGACGGACCTGATCATCGCAGAACCGCGCTTCCGCATTCCCAGCACGTTCCACTTCTTCGTCTCGACGGATAATCCGCGCAACAAGATGATCCACAAGATCGCGGCGCCCGCCTATCAGGGGCGTTCGTCCTGGCCGACGTTCAACGTCGAGTTTGCGGATCGCATGCTGGACTTTGACGAGACCTCAGGGAGCGATACCTACCGCGCCTGCGCGCAAGGGATATTGAAGGACATCCGCACGGCGACCGAGGTCCACGGCGGATATCAGGAGCTGATCTCGGAGCAGGGGCTGAAATATCGCACCTGGGCCTATAAGGGCGCCGTGGCGCACTCCTGGTTTCCGCGCTTCCTGTCGGTCTGGAGGAGGGCATATGGAACGCCGCTCCTCCAGTGGAATGATTGATCCGCGGACCTATCCCGCCGTCACGTCCACCATTTCGCCACCCTCGAGCACCTTGGCCGCCTTGGCACGGTCGAGATCGCCTTCCCAGGCGGCCACCACGACCGTCGCCACGCAATTGCCGACGAGGTTGCCGAGCGCGCGGGCCATGCCGATGAACCAGTCGACCGACAGCACCAGCACGAGGCCGATCGCGGGAATGCTCGGCACCGCGTTCAGCGTCGCTGCCAGGATCACGATGGCCGAGCCGGGCACGCCATGCGCGCCCTTCGAGGTGATCAGGGAGACGCCGAGCACCAGCAGCAGATCGCCGAACGATAGCGGCGTGTTGGTGGCCTGCGCGATGAAGACGACGGCGAGCGTCAGATAGATCGAGAAGGCATCGAGGTTGAAGGAATAGCCGGTCGGGATCACGAGGCCGACGACGGAATCCTTCACGCCCATCCGCTCCAGCTTCTTCATGATCTGGGGCAGCACCGCGTCGGACGAGGCGGTCGCGAGCACGATGGTGAGCTCCTCGCGCAGGTAAGCGAGGAACTTGAGGATGTTGATTCCGACGAGCGCCATCACGCCGCCGAGCACGCCCAGCACGAAGATGCCGACCGAGACGTAGAACAGCATCACCAGCGAGACGAGCTGCTTCAGCGAGCCGACGCCGTACTTGCCGACGGTGTAGGCGACCGCGCCGAGCACGCCGAGCGGCGCGACGCGAACGATGAGCCCCATGACGCGGAACAGCACGGTGGAGGCCGCGTCGATCATGTTGGTGACGAGCGCGCCCTTCTCGCCGCCGACCAGCGCGAGGCCGACGCCGAACAGGACCGCGAAGAACAGCACCTGGAGCACGTCATTACGCGACAGCGCGTCGAACGAGGTGGTCGGGATCACGTTCATGAGGAAGGCGCCGATGCCGCCGCCCGACAGCTTGTGGGCGTTGTCGGCGTAGGTGTTGAGCGCCTTGGCATCCAGTGTCGAGGGATCGATGTTCATGCCGTGGCCGGGGCCGAACAGGTAGGCGAGCAGCAGGCCGACCACGAGGGCTACCGTCGTCATCACCTCGAAATAGACCAGCGCCTTGACGCCGACGCGGCCGACCTTCTTGAGGTCACCGGCGCCCGCAATGCCATGCACAACGACGCAGAACACGATCGGGGCGACGATCATCGAGATCAACTTGAGGAAGGCGTCGCTGAGGATCTTGAGCCCGATGGCGAAGTCCGGGACGGCCATTCCCAGGATGACGCCAAGCACGAGCGCAGCGAGGACCTGGACGAACAGGGACGTATAGAGCGGCTTGGACTCGGCGGTGGGCGCCGCGGCGATGGTCGACATGGTGGATTCCCCCGATTTGACGCGACTTGGACGTCAAAAGGAGCAACAACCGTGCCAGATTGTCGCGGTTACCCCTTGGGGGACGGTCTATTCCGCTGCTTTCGCCGTCTTGCCGAATATGCGCGTCGGCACCGGGAAACCGCAGGAGGTGCCATCGGTCACCTTGACCTGATCTTCCCAAGGCAGGCGATAGGTGCCGGCGACTATGTCCTGCATGAAAGTGTATGGACAGTCCATCGCGCCGCCCTTCACCGCGACATAGCCGCGGTGCCAGAGCTGGTAGATGTTGTTCTCGACGCCCCAATTGATCCGGGCCTCGCGCACGAGGTCGGGGCGCACCTCGGCGGTGATGATCTCGTCGGCGCGGCCGGTGGTGCCGTGCGCCAGCACGGTGCCGTCGAAATTGACGATCATGCCTTCGCCCATGGAATCGAACGAGCCGTCCGAACCGCACATGCAGACGTTCGCTGTGACCATCAGGTTCTGGAACGAATTGGCCTGGTTGGTGAAACGCCAGGCCTCGCGGATCGGCGCGGTGTAGCCGGCGGTGCGGATCATGATCTCCGCGCCCTTGTAGGCGCATTCCCGCGCCATCTCCGGGAACATGCCGTCGTGGCAGATGATCAGCGCGATCTTCGCGCCCTTCGGCCCCTCGATCACGGGAATGCCGACATCGCCGGGCTCCCACGGCTCGACCGGAATCCAGGGATGGAGCTTGCGGTAATAGAGCTTGATCTCGCCGTGGTCGTCGATGATCAGGCCTGAATTGTAGGGATTGCCGTGCGGGTTGAACTCCATGATGGAGAAGCAGCCCCAGATCTTGTTGTCGAGACAGGCCTTCTTGAAGGCCGCGACCTCGGGCCCGTCGAGCCGGCACATGATCTCGGGATTGGTGTCCATCGAGAGGCCGTGCAGCGAGTATTCGGGGAACACCACCAGATCCATGGTGGAGAGATTGCGGCGGGCCTTGCCGACCATCCAGCCGATGCGCTCGGTTTGCTTGGCGAGATCGGCGCGGGTCACGACGGCAGGCAGTTGCAGCTGCACCAGCCCGATGACGACGCCCTCAGGCGATTTGTTCAACCCGCCAAGCCCGTTCATGATCAGCTCCCTTGCCGTTCCATTGCCGTCCGCGCGGCGCCGTTGCGCGCAGCTCTCGGCAGAGCAAATCCGATTTCGGTGATGCGCAAAAGTCCATTTTTCAGGCGGCAGGCGAAAGTCGTGCGCGTGAGGATCGCCAGCCGTCCGAGCGCCACGACGCCCATTGTCGCGGCGCGGCCTGCCTCAAGTCTCGGCTTGACCCTCCAATCCAGCCGATGTCAGACTTATGACATGAGTACAGCAAAGCGACATATCGCCAGCCTTCGCGACGAATATGCCGAGATGACGCGGCGGCGCATCGTCGCGGCGTTTGTCGAGACCCTGGAGGATGAGGCGGCCGACGACATCTCCATGGCCGCGGTGGCCAAGCGCGCGAAGGTGGCCGAGCGAACCATCTATCGGCACTTCAAGACCCGCGCGGAGCTGTTCGCGGCGGCCGGCGAATGGATCGAGGACAACGTCTTCAGCTACATCCCCTTCACCTCGCCCGACGAACTGCCCGAGATCTTCCGCAAGCTCTGCAAGCGGTTCGACCGTCATCCGCATCTGGCGCGCGCGATTGCGGTGACGCGGGCGGGCCGCCGGGTGCGCGCCGGCTTCCGGCGACATTTGATTGACCAGCATCGCAAGGCGATGGCGCCGCTGGTGCGGCATCTCCCCGCCAAGGACGTCCGTCAGGCCGAGGCGCTCGCGTCCTATCTCAACAACGTGCTGGCCTGGAACGCGATGCGCGAGGATTTCGGCATGTCGAGCAGCGAGATAGCCGATGCGATCGAGTGGGCGCTCACGACCCTCCTGAAGGACGTTCGGCAGCGCGATGCCGCCGCCGCGCGCAGCGGCAAATCCGGCAGATCGCCGCGGAAGCGGACCGGGGCTGCGAAAGTCCCGGCATAGAGCGAGGCAGTCCATGAACGCGATACCCGATGATCTCCTGATCAACGCGCCCGACGAGGTACGCATTCGCCAGGACCTGGTGCTGACGGCGCTGGGTCGCCGCCCGGCCGATCGCGCCTTGCGGGTCGGCAAGTTGCTCGACGTGCACAGCCGAACCTGGAGCGAGGATCAGGAGATCGTCTTCAAGGGCCGGCGCATCGCGTGGGTGGGGCCGGCTGGAAGCTATCCCGGCGAGGTCCGCGAGCGCGTGCATCGGCCGAATCTCGCGGCCGTACCCGGCTTCGGCGAGGTGCACAAGCACATCGAAAGCTCACATCTGACGCCGGAATGGGAAGCGGCGCTGGTGCTGCCGCATGGCAATACCTGGACCTGCGAGGCAAGCCACGAATTCTCCAACGTCGACGGCGCACGCAATCTCGAATTCTGGTTCGAGGCACGCCGACGCGGCTCGCCGCTCAAGATCTTTCCGCAGCCCGGTTCGGCGGTGCCGCCGACCGCGTATGAATGGGGCGGCGGCTGGTATGGCCGCGATGAGCAGGCGCGCTTCATGAGCGAAAGCCTGATGGTCACCGGCCTCGACGAAGTCATGGACTGGCCGGCGGTGTGGAATCCCGACAACCCCTCCTACAAGCGGCTCTGGGGCATGATCGAGGCGACATTCGCGGCGCGCGGCGTCGTCGAAGGCCACGCCTCCGGCTTGCGTGATCTGCCCTCCATCAACGCTTTTGCCGCGGCCGGGCTCGCATCCGACCATGAAGTGCAGACTCCGGAGGAAACCTGGGACAAGCTCACCCGCGGCTTGTTCGTCGAGCTGCGCGTCTATGCCATGGACGAGATCGTCAAATGGCTACTCGCGAAGGGTTTGCAGGACTGGTCGCAGATCGCGTTCACCACGGATGATCGCAGCGCCAGCCATACGCTCGAGCTCGGCGCCAGCGATCACAATGCGCGGGTCGCGATCGAGGCCGGCCTTGCGCCGGAAATCGCAATCCAGTGTCTCACCATCAATCCGGCGCGGCACATGCGCCTCACGCCGTTCGTCGGCAGTCTGGCGCCGGGGCGCTTCGGCGACGTCGTGCTGCTGTCGGATGTTGCCAGGGTGACGATCGCCGAGGTGTGGGCCGATGGCGCGCAGGTCTCTGACGGCAAGCGTTATCTCGGCGAAGTGCCGGCAATCGCATGGCCGGAATGGGCGACCAGGACGATCAACATCAAGCGTACGATCAAGCCTGAGGATTTCGAGCTGCGGGCCGAGCCCGGCCGGGCCACGATGAAGGCGGCTGTGATCCGCCCCTTCCATTGGCATCCCGAGTTCTACACCCTCGACCTGCCAGTGCGTGATGGCGCCGTGCAGCGCGACGAGAGCGAGGCCATCACCAAGTTTGCCATCGTCGACCGCTTTTCCGGCGATGGGCGCGTCGCGAAGATGTTCTGGCGCGGATGTGGACCGCGCACGCCGGAGACGGCGGTCGCCTGCTCGGTGGCGCACGACAAGCACAATATCTGGGTGGTCGGTTCGTCCGACGCGGCGATGGCAAAGGCGGTGAACGCGCTGATCGAGCTTCAAGGCGGGTGGGCGCTGGTGCGCGAGGGCGAGCTCGTCGCCACCGTGCGCTTCGAGGTTGGCGGGCTGATGAGCTGTCGCTCGGCGCAGGCGCTCGATGCCGAGATGCAGGCGCTCTACGCGGAAGGCGGCAAGGTCGACTGGATGTACGAGCCGACATTCCGGCCGCGCTGGTATCCGGGATTCCCGGAACGACTGATGTTCGCAACGCTGACCTGCGCGCCCTGGAGCTGGGTGCTGGTGGCGCCGTGCGAGCAGGCGCCGCTCGGCTTCATCAACGTGCAGACCGGCGAAGCACACCCGGTGGTCTGGTAGGGGAGGACTGGGGATGAACGAGATAACGAAGCCGCAGGCTGCGGCCGCAGAACCGGCAGCTACGGGGCTGCTCGATCGGGCCTTTCGCCTCACCGAGCGTGGCACGAGTGTCGGCCGAGAGATGATGGCCGGAGCGACGACGTTCGCGGCGATGGCCTACATCATCGCCGTGAACCCGGCGATCATGTCCAACGCCGGAATGGATCGTGCCGATCTCGTCAGCGCCACGGCACTCGCAGCAATCGTCGGCTCGGTGATGATGGGGCTTTGGGCCAATCTGCCGCTCGCGGTTGCGCCCGCGATGGGGTCGAACGTCATCTTCACCTATGTCATCGTCAAGCAGATGGGCATGCCCTGGCAGGGCGCGCTTGCCATGGTTGCTTTCACCGGCGTGCTGTTCCTCATCCTCAGCCTGTCGAAGTTGCGCGAGAAAGTCGCAAAGGACGTGCCGGAAGCGCTGAAGATCGGCATCCAGGCGGCGGTCGGAACCCTCATCGTCTTCATCGCGCTGCGAGGCGCCGGATTCGTCGTCCAGAACCCGTCGACCTACATCGCCATGGGATCCCTGCGCAGCCCGGCGGTGCTGCTGACGCTGTTCGGCCTGCTGCTCACGCCGGTGCTGGTGGTGTGCCGGGTGCCGGCGGCGCTGATCCTGTCAATTGCGTTGCTGACCCTGATCGGCTTCTTCGTTCCCGGCGCCAACGGCAAGATGGTGACGTCGATGCCATCAGCCATCCTGTCGTGGCCGCGCTGGCCGACCAGCACCTTCATGGCGCTCGACATCGGTTATCTCTTCAGCCATTTCGTCGTGGCGCTGCCGCTGCTGTTCTATTTCCTGTGCGCCGAATTCTTTTCGACACTGGGCACGCTGATCGGCGTGACGGGCGCGGCCAATCTACGCAAACCCGACGGTTCGATCCCGAACGCCACCGCCGCATTCGCGACGGATGCGACGGCGTCCATCGTCGGTCCGCTGCTCGGCACGTCGGTCGTGACGGCCTATATCGAATCGATCACCGGCGTGCAGGCCGGAGGGCGTACCGGCCTGACCTCGCTGACGGTGGCAGCGTTCTTCTGCCTCGCTCTGTTCTTCTGGCCGGTCTTCGTCATCATCCCGCCGCAGGCCACTGCGCCCGCACTGGTGCTCGTCGGCGTGCTGATGATGCAGGGCCTGGCTCGGATCGACATGACCGATCTCGGCAACGCGGTTCCGATCGTGCTGACGCTGCTGGTCACCGTGCTGACCAACAACCTCATCAACGGAATGGCCCTGGGCACACTGAGCTACATCGCTCTGGAAGTGGCCGTTGGCCGGCGGTCGCAGATTCCGGCGATGGTGTGGGGCCTCGGGGTGGTGTTCATCGCTTACGCGATCGTGATCGCGCAGATATTTTGACGCATCTGTTACGCGACGAGGTCCAGCAGCCGGCACGATCCGCGTACCAGTGCTTTGCGCCCGATCGGCGTCATCGCGGGTACGCCGTCATGCACCTCGACAAGGCCGAGCTCGACCAGGCTTTTGACAAGGTAAGCTTTCGAGTGGCGACCGTTCGACACCGGGTTGCGAAGCGCCTTCAGCGCTTCCCACTGGTCCGGTGAAAGATCGAAGTCGAAATCGTTGCTCATGCTGCCTCAAGCGATAGTACCGTTCGCGCGCCCCTGTTAGCGGCGCTGCATGAAAACCATGCGACGACAATGAGTCCGGAATTCGGTGAGCTGTTTAGAACGTCTCTTCACAAATTGCCGCAGATCATTGCGCCACAAGCGTTAAGATCGTTTGCGCACAAATATCGTCCCGAGCGGCGATCACTTATTGATGATCCGGACTTGATGTTGCGCTGCGATTTTGCGCGGTGCACGGGAAGCGTTGCTGTCCCATTCTGTATCGCTATACGCACAGGATTGGTGAGACTCGCTGCTCGGGACTCTGCTAGCTTGATTCGCGGGGGATTGGCTTCACACGACAGGAGTGTGATTGCATGAAGCGACTGATCGAGATTCGCAGCCAGGAATTCTTGTGCCGCGAGCGCGCCGCGCGCGATTCTGAACGCCGGATATTCTGGCTCGCGCAGGCCCAGGAATGGGAACAGCGCGCACTCGATGAAATCGCGTATCATTTTCGTGAGTGCAATCTCGCGCAGGCCGAGCTGAACGCCGCCTGACGCCGAGGGCGATCATTCTCTACTGATAAGTCGCCACGATATCGGAGACTGCGCGCTCGAGCTGCTGCGCGGTGGCGCATTGCCGCACCACGGTGCAGAAGGTCCCATAGCGCGGCATCTCGGAATCGCCAAAGCCCCAGGCGAGCCGTCCTTCGGGATTGAGCCAGACCAGCCGCTTCGACCGCTCGGAGATGCGGCGCAGGATGTCGGCGCGCGGGTCGAGGTTGTTGCTGCGGGCATCGCCGAGCACGATCACCGTCGTCTGCGGCGTCAGCGTGCTCATGAAGTCCTTCTCGAAGTCGACCAGCGAGGAGCCGTAGTCGGACGAGCCGAAGCCGACCTTGGACATGATCTCGGCCATCGCTTCCTCCGGCGACTTCTTCTTCAGGATCTCACTGACCTCAATCAGGTGCGAGGAGAAGGCGAAGGAGTGGACGTCGTCGACGACCTCATGCAGCGAGTGAATCAGGAGCAGGAAGAAGTCGGAGACCTGCGCGACCGAGCCGGAGACGTCGCACAGCGCCACGATCTTTGGCCGGTCGCGGTGTTTGCGCTTCCAGGCGGTGAGGAAGGGGACGCCGCCCCAGGCGGCGTTGCGGCGGAGCGTACGGCGGACATCGAGATGGCCGCGGCGCTGGCGCTTGCGCGGCTTCGAATAGCGCTCGCGCAGGCGGCGCGCGATCTGGCGAATGAGGGCGCGCATCTCGGCGACCTGGCGCCGCTCGATGCGGGCCAGCGGCGCGTTGCGCAGGATCTCGTTGCGGAGGTTCTCGGCCTCCTCGCGGGCATAGAGTGCAAGGCCTTGCGAGACGGTATCGCGCACGGCCTCGCGCAAGGCATCCAGCGCGCCGCGGAGACGCTCGGCCAGCGACGGATTGGTCGCGGTGAGTTGGTCGAGATCGTCGCGCAGGCGCTGTAGGCCCATCGCGTCGAGGATTCGGCTGGAGAAGATGCCGCGCTGGGTGGAATAGCGGATGTCGGAGAGCGAAGCCGCGCCGGATGCGCTGGCGATGGCGGCCTGGATCGCGTTGCGATCCTGCGACAGCAGCATCTGCGCCAGCGGACCCAGGCCTTCCGGCGGTTGGCCTTCGCCCGCTTCACCGGCCGAGCCGGACTGGGACGATTGATCCGCAGCGTCCTGCGACGCGTCGTCGTTGCTGTCGGCCTCGGGCTGATCCTGCCGCGGCTCGGGCTGGCTGAAGAACAGATCGAAACAGTCGCCGAGCGCGAGCTTCTCGTCCTGGGACTTGGCAAGCGTCAGCAGCAGCGCGTCGCGCAGGATGGTCCGGTCGGAAAAGCCGACCTGCGACACGGCCCGCATGGCATCGATGCTTTCGGCAGGCGAGACGTGCACGCCGACACCGCGCGCCGCCCGAAAGAAACGATGAAGATTCTCGCGCATCGGCGTCAACCGAAGACGTTGGACCGTGCCGCCTTGGCAATGAAGGTCGTGATCTGGGGGTGAGCGGCCTCGATATCGGCTTCGTACTTCAGGAGCACGTTGAGCGTGTCCTTGACGATGTCGGTGTCGAGCTCGTTTGCCTGGAGCAGCACCAGCACGCGTGCCCAGTCGATGGTCTCGCTGACCGAAGGCAGCTTCTTCAGATCCAGCGAGCGGATTTCGTGGATGAAGCCGACCATCTGCCGGCGCAGCGTCTGCGAGATGCCAGGCACCCGGCTCTCGACGATGCGCTCCTCGAGCCGCTGCTCGGGGAAGCCGATATGCAGATGCAGGCAGCGCCGCTTCAGGGCGTCGCCGAGGTCGCGCTCGCTATTGGATGTGAGGATCACCGTCGGCGGCGTGATCGCCGAGACGGTGCCGAGCTCGGGGATCGTGACCTGGAAATCGGACAGGATTTCCAGCAGCAGCGATTCAAACTCCGCGTCCGACTTGTCGATCTCGTCGATCAGCAGCACGCAGCCGCCCGGCTGCTCCAGCGCCTGGAGCAGGGGACGCGGCTCGACGAACTCCTTGGAGAAGAACACGTCGCCGAAATCATGCAACTGGTCGAGCGCGGCGTGCAGCGTCTGCGCACCGCCGAGGACTTCGCCGAGCTTGTCCTTGAGGATCTGCGTGTAGAGAAGCTGCTTGGCGTATTTCCACTCGTAGAGCGCCTTGGCCTCGTCGAGGCCTTCGTAGCATTGCAGGCGGATCATCTTCATGCCGCGCCAGGCGGCAATCGCCTTGGCAAGCTCGGTCTTGCCGACGCCCGCGGGGCCCTCGACCAGGATCGGCTTCTCGATCTGTTGCGACAAATAGACGGCGGTCGCGATCTGCCGGCTCGCGATGTAGCCCTGCGCGGCGAGGCCGCTCTCCACTGCCTCGATCGACGTCGAGGCCTTCTGATCAGCCACGAAATGGCGCTCCCAAAGGTCTTGCTTGAGGCTTGTTCTGCCTGCGTTCCCGGCAAAGAACAAGCCTCGTTTGGGAGGCATCAGACCCGCGCGACCGGCGTTTTTTCCGCTGAACGCAAATACTTGCGTCGGTATTCGGGCGGCTCGCCGGTCACGCGATCCGCGATCAGTGCCGCAGCAACTCCGGCTTGCGGATCGTTTGCCGGACCTCGGCGCCGCAATCGGCGCATTCATAGACAAAGTCGATCTTGGCGAGGCTCCAATGCGGCTCGACCTCGCGGACGTACATCGGCAGGAACCCCATGCATGTCGGGCAAATCACAGGCGCGATTTCGATGTCCTGATGATGCTGTACATAAGCGGGCATCTCGGCTCTCCTTCGCAGGCGACCACCAAACCCCGCGCAAAAGGTACTGCCGGTTGCGCGAGGGCCGTCATCAACTCTTTCGAACAGAGGCGGAACGGCGGGCGTTTGTCCTTCGCTGTGACATTCTTGTTACGGCTTCTATACTGTAACGGGCGGACCAAATGCCTATTTCACCGACCGGTCAGGTTTTCTGACATTCACTGCAACGATAAGGGAGCAACGCCCATGACGCATGCCATTCGCTTTCACAAGACCGGCGGTCCGGAAGTTCTGGTCTGGGAGGAGGTCAGTGTCGGCAAGCCCGGGCCGGGCGAGGCGCGCATCCGCCACACCGCCGTCGGTCTCAATTTCGTCGACATCTACAACCGCTCCGGTGTGTATCCCGTGCAATTGCCGAGCGGTCTCGGCAGCGAGGGCGCCGGTGTTGTCGAGGAAGTCGGGGCCGGTGTCACCGATCTGAAGCCCGGCGATCGCGTTGCCTACGGCGCCTCGCCGCTCGGCGCCTATTCCGAGGCGCGCCTGATCCCTGCCGACCGGCTGTTGAAGCTGCCTGACGGCGTCGACGACAAGACCGCGGCGGCGATGATGCTGAAGGGCCTCACGACGCAATATCTGATCCGTCAGACCTATCGCGTGAAGGCCGGCGACACCATCCTGCTCCATGCCGCGGCCGGTGGCGTCGGCCTGATCCTGAGCCAGTGGGCCAAACATCTCGGCGCCACCGTGATCGGCACCGTCAGCAGCGACGAGAAGGCAAAACTCGCCAAGGCGCATGGTTGCGATCACGTCATCATCTACACCCGCGAGGATTTCGTGAAGCGCGTGGACGAGATCACCGGCGGAAAGAAAGTGCCGGTGGTCTATGACTCCGTCGGCAAGGACACGTTCCTGAAGTCGCTGGACTGTCTCGCGCCGCTCGGCGTCGCCGCGCTGTTTGGCGCATCCTCCGGCGCGGTCGAGCCGCTCAATCTTGGCCTGCTCGCGCAGAAGGGCTCGCTCTATGTCACCCGTCCGACGCTGTTCACCTACGCCGCCAAGCGCGAGGCCCTCGTCGCGATGGCGAACGAGCTGTTCGACGTGGTCAAATCCGGTGCGGTGAAGATCGAGGTGCACCAGACCTATCCGCTGAAGGACGCCGCGAAGGCGCATGCCGACCTCGCCGCGCGCAAGACGACGGGATCGACCGTTCTGACGGTGTGATTGCCAGCTCGTTCGTGGCGCAGGCTGACCAAGCCTGCGTCACGTTCGCTCGTGCTTGCGCAGATCGCGGGCGTGATCGAGGCGGATCGCCTGGAGGTCGATGTCCTCAGGCGGAATCTGGGGAAGGGCGGCCTCGGTCAGGATCGCCTCGGTGACGTCCTCGACCGCATTCTCCGCGATCTCGTGGATGAACGAGATGTTCTGGTATTCACCCGAGGCGACGCGGGAGATGACTTCGCGCCTTGTGATCTCGGGGTCGACGACCGCCTCGCGGCCGCGACGTCCATAGTCGATCATCACGACGAAATACTGCATGAAACGATCCTGCCGCGCCCCAAGCGCTGGGTGCGCGGCAGAGTATTTCCGAAAAACGGAATTAAGTCAAGTCAGATTTCTAAAAATCGGAAATCGACATCACTTGCCCTTCTTGCGCGGGCGGGCCGATTTGGCCCGCAGCCGCTCGAGCTGGCCCTTGGGCATCGAGAGGCAGATCTCGCCGACCCAGTCGAGCTTGACGCCGACGATCGGCTTGGCGTTGAAGCTGTTGAGGTTGACGACGGAGGGCGACTTGCCCCGCTCGATGGTCTTCAGATAGCGCTCACCGGTCTTGAGCCGGACCACGGCTTCTTCGCCGTAGAAGCTCGACAGCGGATGGCGCTGGTCCTTGTAGACCACGATCACATCGCCGCTTTCGTATTTGGGGAGCATCGAATCGCCGACGATCTCGAAGGCGATGGTCTCTTCCATGATCGGGAAGGGCAGCGCGATGTCGCCGAGACCTTCCGGGGGTACCTGTTCATAATCCGGTTCGATCACGGCGCCGGCACCGACGCGGCCCATGATCGGCGCGAGATTCAGCTCGAGATATTCCATGATCGGGATGATTTCCGACGCCTTCACCAGGCGTTCGCCGCCGAGGATCTCGGATACAGCGCCCGGGCGGACGCCCATGGCCGCGGCGAGGCCCCCCTTGCTCTTGCCCGTCTTCTCCAGCCCCCGCTCGATCATCGCAACGTCCAACATGGTGATTCCCTCGATTGCCCATCGACTGTCCCCTTGTAGTCCGGAATTCGGAATTAATGCAATTATGAATATCAGAATTCTTGCTTGACTTTGGTTTCGGAATAACGGAATGTTTGCTCCACCGTCCGGTCGTGCGATCGGAGGAGGCGCATCACAGGACAGCATCATGGAACCGGGTCATTGGCCGTCGGAGCACTCCGACGCGCTTCGCGACTATTTTTTCAAGGGCATCTCTTACGCGGAAATCGGGCGGCGGATTAACGCAAGGTTTGGAACGGCTTACACCCGCAGCGCCGTGGCTGGCCGCGCCAAGCGATTAGGGCTCGTGACGCCGACATGGATGACGAGCCCGTCGATCACGCCGTCCTTGCCGGGCGAAGCCGGTCCGCCTCCGCCGCGCCGGATGGCGTTGCCGTACCTGAATGTGCCGCCGCCGTCCGCAATGAAGCCAGTTGCGCGGGTGAAGTTGCGCTGCGTCGGCGTCCAGCCGCGCCTGATCCAGCTCATCGAACTCGAGGAGACCGACTGCCGCTATCCCTATGGCGGCGACAAGGACGGGGAGGACATCACCTTCTGCGGCCATCCGTGCCAGCCCGGCTCCAGCTATTGCGCTCCGCATGCGCGCCTGACGCGCAGGTCCGGGACTTCATCCGCGCGTGTCGTCGGTCCCGTGGTGCTGAAGCTCGTCTCCGCCGCCTGAAACTGCGGTCACCCGTTCAATTGCCTGCTTTGCAAGGAGTATCCGAGTGGCACGTGCCCGACGCAACAAGTCCTACAAACTGACTGCGATCCACGACCGGCGGTCGCGCGACGTCCCGTTCAACGCCGAATTGGCGGAGGTCGAGGTCGACAATCCGCTGGCGCTCGATCCCGGCGAGAAGATCACGGCCGTCCGGTCGATCCGCAGTGATCCGCTCGGGCGCCTGCACGCGCACCACCAGATCGACGAAGCCCAGTACCGCGGCGGGCGTGCCTTCCAGAACGATTGGGAGCGGGCCGAGCGGGGGCCGCAAGCGGTGGATCCGACGCGTGAATATGTCGACGGCACCGGTACACGCGAGCTTGTCACCGAGAGCCAGCGGCAGGCGGTGCTGCGTCTCAACCGCGTCGAGCGCGAACTCGGCACCGACGGCTCGGCGCTGGTCTACGACGTGCTGGTGCTGGGCCTGACCATGGATCAGATCGGCGAACTCCGGGCGGTCCGTACGCAGCGCTGGAACGACTACTTCGCGCGGCGTTTTCGGGAGTGCCTGGACCGGCTGGCGCTGATCTACGGTTTTGCCACGGAAACAGGGACGCAGCGCGCGAGCCAGCGCAGATGATTCCGGCACGCCGGCGGTCTCGGCCGCCGGCGCGCCGGCCTGCTGATCAGGGATGTGGGACGATCTGGTACGGGGTCGTATAGGGCTCGACACGGAGCGAGGCGTTGGCCAGAAGTCCGATCTTGGCGGTCGGCGCCTGCTGCAGTTCGCCGTTCGCGCCGCGATGCACGTTGTATTGCCAGACGGTGAGGTCGCCCTTCTGTGCCAGCGCGTGCGCAACCGCGCTCGCATCAGTGCCGCCGAGGGCTTTGAGCTCGTCCGCCGACAGTCCAACGACGATTTCGTCCTTGATGGTGATGATCTTGAACAGGTTCATCTTCGTCTCCTGCGCCCATGCGCCTTGAATCGAGAGGGTGAAAAGCGCGACCGCGGCGCCCTTGATGAGATCGCAGCGAGAAAGCATGCCGTCGTCCTTTGGTGCTGACGCGCGCCCGAATCGGTTTTGAGTCCATCAGCCATGGCGCCCGTGATCTGCGTGGCCGTTTCGCAACCGCTTGGTCGTCCGATCTTGAACGATGGTTCATGGGCGGAAAAAATTCGGGCGCGATGAACCTTGATGCGAAGCGGCGAGTCCAAGCCAAGAGCTCAAGGGGACATGTCAGATGAAGTTCGCCGGCATCGCTTGCCTTCTCGTGTCCGTCGGTGCCGCAGGCTCCGCAGCGGCGGCCGATCCGTTCTATCTCGGCAACTGGACGTTCACGACCGCCGTGGTTGCGCCATGGGCCGATCGGCAACGCGCCCCCGACGGCGCCGAGCGCGGACGGCTGATGGGCAAGGCGATCGTCCTGAAGGCGAAGGAAATCTCGGGGCCGCGTCCCTTTGCCTGCGCCAGGCCGCAGTACAAGGTGACGGATTATGGCCCCGAAATGATCTTCCAGGGCGCATTCGACGAGATGCAGCGCGCCGACAAGAAGGCGGATCCCAAGGCGCTCGCCGCCTCGCTCGGCTTCGCCGATGGTTCGATCAGGACCCTGGAGACCGGCTGCGACATCGACGTTCATTTCGTCGACGATACAACCGCCGAGGTCGGACTCAACAATTACGTGTATACGCTGAAGAAGCGCTAGGCCGCCGCTGCCAATCACCGTTCATATCGGAAACAGGCAGAAACGCTGCGGCTGTTGACAGCGCAGGGCCCCGTACGTGATTGATGCTGCTTCTTGACGCAGCCGGGTGACTGCGGTCCATATTCCTGTTATCCGGAATTGCCGTGCTGCGATGCAGACGAAGCATCGCTAAGCCGGTGGTTGGGCTTGCCGGAAGGGTTGTTTCTTGGCATAATTGCAACCTGCTCGGTTGAGCCAGTCCGTATGGTTGTGTCGTCAGCGTGCTAACCCGCCGGACCTCCCGGCCGAGAATTCGTCCGTGCCATGACGTTCGGTTGTGGTGTCCGGTTCTCGCGCGGGACCCCGATATCGGATCAGGTAGGCCGATGCTTGTCATAGGTGCGAGATGAAGAACCTCAATTTCGCGGCTGAACTGCACCTCAAGCTCGGTGCGCCTGCGAGTGGCACCGTCGAGAGCCTGCGCCTGCTCCGTGCCTTTCTGAAGCTCGCGCCCCGGCAGCGTTTCGAGGTGATCAAGCTCGTTGAAGACCTCGCCACCGAAGAGACCCTTCCGGAACACCCGCTGTCCTGAGCCGGGCGAGCGCGCCCGACGCCCTTTCCTTCGTTTTTCTGCCCAAGCCGGACCGCCGGGGACGTTTGCCCCCGGGGTTCGCCGCTGGAAGGCGGTCCGGCAAGTGTGGTATTCAGTTAAGAAAAAGGGAGGAGTGCGACCATGATCGAACCGAAGCTCGAAGTTCCGGCCGAACTGCGCGACCTGGCCGAGAAGACGATCGACCAGGCGGAAAAGGCCTTCGGCATGTTTTTCGACGCCGCGACCAAGTCGATGTCATCGGTTCCCGGTGGACCGGGCACCGATGTCTCCAAGCAGGCGCTCGCCTTCACCGAGCAGAACATGAAGTCGGCGTTCGAGCATGCGCGCAAGCTCGTTCACGCCACCGACCTTCAGGAAGCGATGCGGATCCAGTCCGACTTCCTGCGCAGCCAGTTCACCAGCGCCGGGGATCATATGCGTCAGATGACCGGCAGTTTCATGCAGCCCGGCAAGGGGAAATCCTGATTCCCCGTGTGGATGCTGCGTGCCTACAAATTGATCTTGCGCAGTCTTGAGATCCGCACTTCGATGCCGATGCAGGTCCATGATGGGCCACCGAATGGTCCTCATTCGCCGTCCATCATCCTTTCTGCTGATCCCTGTCGGTCCTCCGGCAGGGATTTGCATTTTGCGGGAGTTGTCGCGATTGCCCGGTACGCTTTAGGTTGTTGTTTGAGCATGATCTTTTCGGAAAACCGCTGCGCACTTTTCCGGATCATGCTTTAGCGCAGTGATCCGATGTAGGCCGCGATGTCGCCGGCTTCAGTCCTGCTCAAGGGGAAGTTCGGCATCTTCGGATGCGGGTCGAGCAGGAAGAAGGCGAGCCTCTCCGGACTGAAGTCCGGCCTGCGTGCAACCGATGCGAAGGAGGGGACGTCGGCGCTTGCCTGGGCCTGCCCGCTTGCCACGACGTGGCAGCTTGCGCACCAGCGTTTAGCAAGGTCGGCGCCATGATCAGCGTCGGCGGCAACGGCTGATGATGCGGCGAGGCCGGAGGCCGCCGCAAGCAGAAGGCAAACTCGTCTCAAATGCTGGTGCATCCGGTAACCCCCATGCATGGCTTACGGCCGTGCTCAGCCGCAGCACGATCCCGGAAACTGTGAGAGGTCGATGCGGGCGATGATCGATCGCAGCAGCCTGCGGGCCGAACGATAGAGATGCCGAACGAATGCCGGCGTCCGCGCGGCGGGCAGGCCAAGGCCTCTCGTATCAAGGCTTTTCGTATCCAGGCTTTCGATGGAGTGCGACACGTGCCTCTCCGGGATGGTGAGGCCCTTCCTAGCCCGGCCGGCCGGGGCCAGCCTTGATCTGCCGCAAAGGATTTCCGGCTAGTAGTCGCCGGGGTTCATGATCATCGGGCTTCGCGTATCGGCCGGCGCGAGCGCGCTGCTGGCGCTGTCACGCAGGAAGCGGTCGAGCGTCGCCTGGATCTTCTCCTTGACCGCGTCGGGGCCGCGATCGCTCATCTCGGTGTGCTGTGCCCCGGTATGGACGATGTCGATGCCGCGCGCCTTGGCCTCTTCCGGCGTCGGCAGCACACCGGGATCGGTCTGGAAGTGCGGATCCTTGGAGCGGAACGACAGGATCTTCATGTTGTCGCTGAGCACGAACGGCACGCGCAGATTGTCGAGCGTGATCACTTTCGACACCAGCTCCGGATGCTGGTGGGCGACATACATCGAGACGTCGCCGCCGTTGGAATGGCCGACGAGAGTGATGTGGTCGTAGTCGGCGTTCTCCTGCCGTCGCTTCAACTCGCCCAGCGCGAAGAGGATGTTGGCCTCGCAGCGGATATAGACCTCGCGCCGGCCGACATATTGCTGGCCGACATGGGTCATCAGCGGCGGATCGCTGGGCAGATCCTGCTGGATGCTCGCAACGAGATAGCCGCGCGCCGCGAGCACGTTGGCGAGGAAGGAATATTCAGTGGCCTTGACGGTGTTGCCGTTGCTGATGATGGCGAGCGGCAGCTTCCAGAGGCCGAGATTGGCCTTGGTCTCGTAGTCGCGCCGCACCGCGAGCTCGACCGTAATCGGCCGCTGGCGCGAGGCGTCGAACAGGGTCAAAAGCTCATGGCGGATCGCGAACCGGCTGACGACGAAATACTGGCCGATGCCGAGGACGCAGAGAAACGCCAGGATTGCGAACACCCTTTTCATGGATCGGTCTCAAATCACTTTCGGCTGAAGAACATGGTCATTCGGAACTCCCGGATCGAGCGATCGTGAGCAGGGTACGGGATTAAATTTAGGCAAGTCTGTGAGAAGCGCCGCAAAAGGGCCGCATCAAGGCATGCGACGAAAGTCGGGTGGCTAGAGGCAGCCGCCCCTGCCGCGTTCGGGGCAGAGCCGGAACGCGCTCGACAGCGTGAACAGGAAGCGCGCGCTGCGGCGCTCATTGTCCGGCGCCCGGTAGCTCAGGGGGACGGCCACGCCGAGATCAGCCTGGAGATCGTCCGGCAGGAAGAAGCGCACGCCGGCTCCGGCCGATGTCAGCGAGAGGCCATCGCTCAGCCGGTAACCGTCGTTCCAGACTGCGCCAGCGTCGCCGAAGGCGTAGAGCTGATAGCCCGTCCAGTGGCGGAAGTTCAGCTTCTGGTCGAAACGGATTTCGAGTGAGCCGGCAAGGCCGTTGTCGCCGCTGATCTCGGCTGCGCCATAACCGCGGCCGAAGGCGGCGCCGCCGAGATAGAATTGCTGCGAGGTGAACAGCGGGCGCGATGCCGTCTGGCTCGCCGCGGACAGCTTGAGCGACCAGGCGTCGTTGAGCGTCTGGTAGCGGGTGAACCAGAGGTTCAGTATGGAGAAGTTCGACGCGGCGCCGTCGCGCGACAACAGATCGTCGTCGAAATGCGAGGCGCCGAGGATGTCGAGGCCCTGGCGGTAGGTGACCGTCGCGAAATTGGTGCCGCCGAAGCGATCCTGAAGCCGGTAGTCGGCGGTCAGGCTCGCGGTCCTGATGTGGTCGTTGTACCAGGGGCCGTATAGATCATGCTCGGACACGTTGCTGAAGGTGCCAGCCATCGTCAACGTCAGCCCCGATGATTGCGACATGAAAGGCACGGTGCTGGCCCGTACTTCGAATGCTTCGGTCTTGGTGATGTCGCTGTCGAGGCGCCGGGCGTCGCCCGGCCGCACCGCGCTGTACAGGACGGAGGCGCCGAGGCGCACGCCGTCGACGCCGACTGGTGCGTCGTAGGACATCCGTGCAAAGCCGAGCTGGCGCGGGTCATTGGCGATGGTCGACAGGTTGACCGCCAGCGTGTCGCCCGGCGTGAGGTAGGAGTTGAACGCGCCGGTCGCGTAGGTCTGCCATGGGCCGACCGAGGACGAGCCCAGATTGTCCAGACCGAATGACGAGAAGACGTGCCAGGTCTTCAAATAGACGGTGAGGCGGAAGCGTCCGGTCGCACCGCCAATCTCTTCCAGCGCAGTATCGGTGATCCGGACGCCCGGTCTGCCGTTGATGAGGAAGAGCTGGCGCTCGAGCGTTGCCAGGCGCGACGGCTGCTCGGCGAGAACCGGTCCGAGCATCGGCCTCACGCCGAACTGCTCGGCGCCGTCGCCCCTCAGCTCGGCCTGCACGATGGTGCCTTCGATCACCTGGATCCGGACGCGGCCGTCGGCGATGTCCTGCGGCGGCACGATCGCGCGGCTCAAGTGGAATCCGGCTTCGCGGTAGAGATCGCTGATCGCGCCGGCGATCGCGGCGAGGTCTGCCTGTGAGACCTTCTTGCCGAGATAGGACTGATACACCGCGGCGATGCGATCGCCGGGGACGGCGTGGGCGCCGCTGACATTGACGCCGCGCAGCACGAATTGCGGCCTGGTGTCACCATCGGTGTTGGGCTGGCCGACCGACGGAAGTCGCACCGGCGGACGGCTCAGCGATTCCTGCTCGGTTTGGTTTTCAAAGTATTTCTCCGGCTGTCGAGGATCGAAGCCGGGCGCATTCGCCTGCTGCGCGAGCGCTTGCGAAACTCCCGTGAAGATCGGTGCCGCCAGCACTAGCGCGGTAAGGAAGTGCCGCTTCTCGATGCGCGCAAGGAACCGTTCTCCGTAGTTTGACGGAGAGGTGTCTGTGAGCCGGTAAGAAGTCGTTAGCCGCATGATTTTTCTTAGTTTTTTATGGTCAATGAACCGTTAATGCGGCAGCTCGACTGTCGGTTTCCCGCTAAGTCTATGTTGAGTGATTTCGGATACCCCTCAGGCCGATTTTAACGCGGACCGAGGATCGTCATGCTGCGAAAAGTTGGAATGCGGTGCGCCTTCGCGGCGGCGCTGATCCTGGGCATGGCCTCCGGCGCATCCGCTGCGGATGACGGCGTCTGGTCGGTCAGCAAGTCCTCGGGCGAGGTCTGGCTCGGAGCCAACGGTGCGCAGTCTGTCTCGCTAGGCCAAGAGGGCGCGCTGAAGCCCGGCGACACCATTCGCACCGGACGCAATGGACGCGTCCTGCTCGTCCGCGGCGAGGAAACGATTCTGATCTCCCCGAACTCGGTGGTCGGCTTGCCGGCCGAGACGAAGGAGGGGCTCTCGACCACGATCATCCAGCAGGCGGGTTCGATCCTGCTCGAGGTCGAGAAGCGCAACGTCAAGCATTTCGAGGTCGAGACGCCCTATCTCGCCGCCGTGGTCAAGGGGACGCAGTTCAGCGTGACCGTGGGCGCCGGCAGCACCAAGGTCGGCGTGCTCCGCGGTCAGGTCGAAGTCTCCGACTTCAAGACCGGACAGATCGCCCAGGTCATGCCGGGTCAATCGGCCACCGCCTTCGAGCACGGCAAGTCCGGCCTCAGCCTGAGCGGCACCGGGACCTTCAACCCGATCGAGCATGGCAAGCCGCGCGCCTCAACGATCGAGCGCGTCCCCGTGCCGAAATCGGGCCTGTCCGCACCGCGTAACGCCGCGAACGGTCGTGCGATCCATGCGCTTGGTCCGACCGACAAGGGGAGCAAGGTTGCCGGTGTGCCGAAGCAGGCACATCAGGCGAACGGGGCGCAAGGACCCAAGGCCGGCGTCGTGCGCATCTCGAGCTCGCTCGGCGAGGTCAAGCTGAATTTCCACAAGGTCACGAACGGGCTCGCCCACGGTGCTGTCGTTTCCGGACAGGCGCGCAACGCGAACGCCAGCACCAACACCGAGACGGTCTGGAGCGATACGAAGGCGAGCACGACGACAGCGTCCGCCAACAGCACCACCGTGACGGCGGTCACCGCGAGCAGCAGTGCAACCGCGGCCAGCGCCGCATCGACGCCCTCGAGCGCGACGACGACCACAGTTGCGACTACCGCCACCAGTTCAACCAGCAATACGTCCAGCGCAAGCTCGGAGAGCGGCAGCAGCACGACTGGCGCGACCGGCAATGGAAGCAGCGGCACCGGTACCGGCAATACTGGCAACAACGGTAACGGCAATAGCGGGAACGGAAACAACGGGAACGGTAATAGCGGAAACGGCAATAGCGGCAACAACGGCCACCACTACGGCTGGTACAAGAATCGCTAGGACCGCGGGGCCGCCATAAGGGGAGCATCTGGCGACGAACGCCGCCGGTGCAGGGGAGCAAGGTGAAACGTTATCGGCCGCATATTCTTGTCGTGATCGCGCTCGCGGTCGTGCTGTCCACGGGATGGCACGGCGCGCTTCGCAATGCGCTCACCGATCTGCGGTTTGCCTGGCAATCGCGTCCGGCGACCGGCAGCGTTCTCGTTGTGGCCATCGATGCGCCTTCGATCGACCAGATCGGGGTCTGGCCCTGGCCGCGTCGCCTGCACGCCGATCTGTTGCACAGGTTCGAGGCTGCCGGCGCGCGGGACGTCGCCTTCGATATCGATTTCAGCACGCCGTCCGATCCTGCTTCCGACGAGGCTTTCCTCAAGGCGCTTCGCGAGGTCGGCGGTTCGACGATCCTGCCGTCCTTCAAGCAGCCGACGCCGAACGGCGGCGCAGCTCACATCAATCGTCCCCTGAAGCCGTTCAGCAACCAGTCGTGGCCGGCCCTCGTCAATGTCGGGGTCGAATCTGACGGGCTGGTTCGCCGCTATCCGGTCGGCGAGAAGCTCGGCGATGCCCAGATGCCGTCGATGGCTGTCGTGCTGGCCGGACAGGACGCCAACCGGCGGCCTCCGTTCCTGATCGACTTCAGCATTCGAGCGGCCTCAATTCCAAGCGTCTCCTATGCCGACGTGCTGCGTGGCGATACCGCGACGCTCGACAAGCTGAGAGACAAGAAGATCATCGTTGGTGCGACGGCGCTCGAGCTCGGCGACCGCTTCAGTGTTCCAAATGGCCGCATCGTGTCTGGGCCCGTCCTTCAGGCCCTCGCGACGGAATCGATCCTGCAGAACCGGATGCTGCGCTGGACGTCCGATAGCGGCATGATCCTGGGCCTCGGCCTGATCTGCCTGCTCATGATGTATTCCTGGCGCCGCGTCGCACCGGGCGTTCGCGTCGTGGTCCTGGTCGTCGGTGGGGTGGGGGGCGAGCTGATCGCGGTACTCGTTCAGGCGAAATGGCCCCTCGTCATCGACACGTCCCTGTTTCACATTGCCATCGTTGCCTATCTGACGGCTATTGCGCTCGACGAGATCGACTTCCGCAGTCTGCTGGGGCGCATCGCCGAGAGCCGGTTTCATCGTATCGCGATGTCGCTCGGCGACGGTCTCGTCTGCACTGACGAAGAGCATCGGATTACGGTGTGGAATCCGGGCGCCAGCGCGATCTTCGGCTACATGCCGACTGAAATGATCGGGCGTCCGTTCGAGACGCTCTGTGCGCAGCCTGCCGACGGCGGCGCAAAGGCGTTTGCCATGCGCGATGCGGCGCGCCAGGCGCTGCTGGTCCCCGGTGGCGCGGTTGTCGTCGAGTTCGAGGGGCGCCGGAAGAACGGTGAAACCTTTCCCGTCGAGGCGAGCTTCTCGGGCTGGCAGGGGACCGACGGCTTCCAGTATGGAGCGATCCTGCGCGATATTTCCGTTCGCAAGCGCGAGGCCGAACGCGTCAGATATCTGGCCGAACACGACGCGCTGACCGGGCTTGCCAACCGTAACATGCTGCATGCGGGCCTGACCGGCCTGATCGGCGCTGCAGAGCAGCGGTCTTCCGATGTCGCCCTGCTCGTGCTGGGGCTCGACGGCTTCCAGCAGATCAACGAGATGCTCGGACATTCGGCCGGTGACCTCGTGCTGCGGGCCGTCGCCGAGCGTCTTCGTACCGGAGTGCATGGCAAGGCGGTCGTCGCGAGACTCAGCGGCGACGAGTTCGCCATCGCGCTCGACTGTGCGGAGGCCGGCGAACCGATCGTGGAGTTCGCCGAGCGGATCGCGCGTGCGTTCGAAGCGCCGCTTGCTACGGGCACGCGCCAGCACCGCGTCAAAGTGAGCCTCGGCGTCGCAGTCTACCCCGACGGCGGACAGAATGCCGACGATCTCCTGAGCAACAGCCATCTCGCGCTCTCCAAGGCAAAGATGACACGGCGCGGCAGTCATGTGATCTTCGAAAGCGCAATCAGGCAGGAGCTGGAGAACCGGCTGACGCTGGAGAGCGAGCTGGCCCTTGCCGCCGATCGCGGCGAGTTCGAGCTGTTCTACCAGCCTCAGGTTCGCCTGGTCGACGGCGGCCTGGTCGGGGCCGAAGCGCTGATCCGCTGGCGGCATCCCGTGCGCGGCTACGTCTCGCCCGGCGAGTTCATGCCGGTGGTCAACACCTCGGCGCTATCCGAGCGGATCGCGAACTGGGTGATGGAGACTGCCGCTCGCCAGGCGCGCGGCTGGGAAGTGTCCGGACACAAGGTGCGCGTTGCGATCAACCTCTCGCCGTCGCAGCTCCACTCCGGCGATCTCGCGCATTCGGTTGCCGCACTGCTTGAAGCGACCGGACTGTCGCCTTCGCTGCTCGAGCTCGAGGTCACCGAAGACATCCTGCTCCATGACGAGGCCCGTGTGCTCGACATGTTCAAGCGGATTCAGCAGCTCGGCGTCCGCGTCCTGTTCGACGATTTCGGCACCGGCTATGCCAGCCTGAGCTATCTGAAGAAATTCCCGCTCGACGGGCTCAAGATCGATCGGTCGTTCGTGCTCGATCTGCTCGCCGATTCCGACGATGCGGCGATCGTCGGCTCTACCATCGGCCTCAGCAAGCAGCTCGGGCTTACGGTCGTGGCTGAAGGTATCGAGAACCGCGCCACGGCCGATTTCCTCGTCAGCATGGGGTGCGGGGAAGGGCAAGGATATTTCTTCGGCCGTCCAATGCCGGTGGACGCGTTCGAGAAGCAGTTCCTGGCGGTTGAGCCTGAAGCCGTCAGCGCGGCCTGATCGGATCTATAGCGCTTCTAGCGCCGCCGCGCGACCGCGACGCCAAACAGGAAAGCGACGAAGAGACTGGCGAGGGGCGCCTCGCGCGTGATCGCAGCGATTGTCGAGAGCGGCCGGCCGGGTCGCCGCGCTTCGTCGATGGCGGCCGTGAGGCGATCGACCGCTGCGTGCAGGCCGCCCGCGACCTCGCCGATGGTGCGGGATACGTCGGTCGCCGCATCGATGGCGCGTTCGGCTACCCCGGGCTGGGGATTGGGCTGCGGTATTTCCGTGCTCAAGCTCGCGATCTCCGAACCGACGAAGAGATGGAGGCCGGCACCTTTGGCTATCCGCGCGAGCGCTCGTTTTGAACAGCGGGTCTGGCGACCTTTGGCTATCCGCGACAGGCGCCGTCTTGAACGGCGGGTGCCGGCCTTGGAGGAGCAATTCGGCGCGCGCGATTTTGTTCCCGGCCGAGCGGCGTCCCCGTGAAACGACGGATGCGAATCTCTGCTAGGCTGGTGGCAGCCTTGCTGATCTCGGGAGACGGCCGTGACCGACCGGACCATGACGGATCGAACCCGGCGCATCGCCTTGCTTGGCGCTCCCATCGATATGGGAGCCTCGCAGCGTGGCACCCTGATGGGCCCCGCGGCGCTGCGCACCGCCGGCCTTGCGACACTGCTTGAAAGCCTGGATTTCGAGGTCGTCGATTACGGCGACCTCTCCGTGGCCGAGATCCGGGACCTCTCTGACAAGCCGCCCGAAAGAGCCAACCACTACCGCGAAATCCAGCGCTGGACGCGGGTGCTGAGCCGCAGAGGCTATGAGATCGCGAGCACCGGCGCGCTCCCGATCTTTCTCGGCGGCGATCACACGCTGTCGATGGGCTCGGTCAACGCGATGGCGCGCCACTGGCAGGAGCGCGGACGCCAATTGTTCGTGCTCTGGCTGGATGCGCATGCCGACTACAACACGCCGGAGACGACGATCACCGCGAACATGCACGGCATGTCGGCGGCTTTCCTGTGCGGCGAAGCGGGTCTCGATGGCCTGCTCGGCGATGACCCGCGCGCCTCGATCGATCCGGACAGGCTCGATCTGTTCGGCGCGCGCTCGATTGACAAGCTCGAGAAGGAATTGATGCGTGCGCGCCGGATCAGGATCGTCGACATGCGCCAGATCGACGAGTTCGGTGTCGCCGTGCTGATCCGCCGCGTCATCGAGCGCGTCAAGGCAAGCGATGGTGTGCTGCATGTCAGCTTCGACGTCGACTTTCTCGACCCCTGCGTGGCGCCAGGCGTTGGCACGACGGTGCCCGGCGGGGCGACCTATCGCGAGGCGCACCTGATCATGGAGCTGCTGCACGATTCCGGCGTGGTGGGCTCGGTCGACATCGTCGAGCTCAATCCGTTCCTGGACGAGCGCGGGCGCACTGCGCGCACCGCGGTCGAGCTGATCGGGAGCCTGTTCGGCCAGCAGATTACCGACCGTCCGACGCCAAGCAACGCGATCGCTCCGGGCGAGTGAATCGGACGGACGGCGTTGTGCACTGCAAGGAAAGGAACTGCTCCTGCAGCCGTCGGATTTAGATCAGCACTGATCGAAATCGCCTGCTTTTGAAACGGCAGCGAATTGCAAATGCCGCGGCCGGACTGTTTCATGCGGGCTCAGCGCCAGCCGAGGGCCCGTCATGAGCAGCACGATCCATTCCGACGATGATCCCGCAACGGCCACACGCCGCCGTTTCCTGACGGCCGGCACGGCAGCGCTTGGAGGTGCAGTCCTCGGCGCGGACAAAGCGGCGGCGGAGACCGACAACCTTCCGCCGAACGTTCCCGAATGGATGAAAACGCCGGGCGATCCGACGGGAGGCCAGCTCTACGGAACGCCATCGCCGTTCGAGAAGGGCGTCGTCAGGAACATCTCGAAGACCCTCAAGCAATATGTCTCGGCCTCCAGCCGATCGCCATTGCAGGATCTCGATGGCATCATCACGCCGAACGGGTTGTTCTACGAGCGGCATCACGGCGGCGTTCCGACCATCGATCCGGCGCAGCACCGACTGATGCTCCATGGTTTGGTCGAGCGCCCGCTGATCTTCACGATGGACGATCTGCGGCGTTTCCCGTCGGAGTCGCGCATCCACTTTCTGGAATGCTCGGGAAATCCCGGCTACAGCAAGCCCTATGGCAAGACGGCATCGGACCTCGTGGGTCTGGTGAGCTGCGCGGAATGGACCGGTGTCAGCCTGAAGCTTGTGCTTCAGGAGGCCGGGTTGAAGCCCGACGCCAAATGGGTGGTCGCCGAGGGAGCCGACGCGGCTGCGCTGACGCGAAGCATCCCGATCGAGAAGTGCCTCGAGGATGCCATGCTGGTCTACAGCCAGAATGGCGAGCGGCTGCGTCCGCAGCAAGGCTATCCGCTGCGTCTGTTCCTGCCGGGCTTTGAAGGCAATATGAGCGTGAAATGGCTGCGCCGCCTGCATGTGACCGCGGAGCCGGTTTATTCACGCGAGGAGACATCGAAATATACCGACCTGCTGCCGGACGGCACGGCCCGCGAGTTTTCCTTCTACATGGAGGCGAAATCGATCATCACGCGTCCCTCCGGTGGCCAGCGCCTGAACGCACCTGGCTTCCACGAGATCACCGGCATCGCCTGGAGCGGTCATGGCAGGATCGCTCGCGTGGACGTGTCGGTCGACAACGGCAAGAGCTGGCAGGAGGCGCGACTGCAGGAGCCGGTGCTGACGCGTGCCCTGACACGCTTCCGCCTGCCGTGGCAATGGGACGGCAAGCCCGTAGTGATCCAGAGCCGTGCCATCGACGAGACCGGCTACGTGCAGCCGACGCTGGCTGAACTGCTCGCGGTCCGCGGCGAGAACTATTTCTACCACAATAACGCGATCTGGCCCTGGCGCATCGCGGCTGACGGCGAGGTGACCAATGCGCTGGCGTGAGATTTGCGGTATCGCCTTTGCGATCCTGCTCGGCGGTGCCTGGACTGGCGGAGCACAGGCGCAAGGTGCTTACGGCATCGGAAGGTTGTTGACGGCTGCGGAGATCGCGGGCTGGAACATCGACGTCGGACGCGACGGCAGCAATCTGCCGAAAGGAAGCGGTTCGGTCAGCCACGGACGCGAGGTGTTCGCCCAGCAATGCGCTTCATGTCATGGCGACAAGGGCGAGGGTGGATTGGGGGACCGGCTCGTCGGAGGTCAAGGCACGATCGGAACGTCGAAGCCGATCCGGACCGTCGGCAGCTACTGGCCTTATGCGCCAACGCTGTTCGACTACATCCGTCGTGCGATGCCGCTGAATGCGCCGCAGTCGCTCAGCGACGAGGATGTTTATGCCGTGTCGGCCTTTATCCTCAATCTGAACGGGCTGGTGGGCCCCGACGCGATGCTCGATGCGAAATCGCTTGCGGCGGTCAAAATGCCAAATCGCGACAAGTTCGTCGGCGATGCACGTCCAGACGTAAAAAAATGAACGTATCGTGATGATCGAGTTCCGTGCAATGGCTCGGAACTTGCCTTGGCATGTGCGGAACTCGCGGGACGCGATTGAATTAACCTGCGAGAGGACAAGACACGGACCCATCGATGGCAACGGATCGCTTCGCAAACTCCATTTCTTCCGCACTTCGTCATCCCGGCGTGATTGCGCTGATCGTGGCCGGATTGACAATTGCCGCGATGCTGATCGTCGACCATGGCCCGTGGAATCGCGCCAAGACCCAGCCAGCTCATGTCGCGATGTACGCGACCACGGGCGAAGCTGCGCACGCCGCTGGTGCCAGGGTGCTTCCGACCGAACCGAAATCGCCGGTCGAGCCGGAGCGGCCGGGGCCGAAGACGTCCCCGACCGTCAATCCCGTGACGCCGTAATCCGCCTCAGCCTTTGCGCCCGTAGTTGAGGAGCCCGCCGCTCGTCTTCGGCGGATGCGCGCGCAAGGCCTCCTCGTTCGGCTCAGTGCCCCAGCCCGGACGGTCCGGAATGACCAGATGGCCGTTCTGGATATCAGGCTCATGCGTGAAAAGCTCGCGGTCCCACGCGAGGCGATCGATGTCGATTTCCATGATGCGCAGGTTCGGCACGGCGGCGCAGAAATGCGCGTTCATCATCGAGCACAGATGGCCGTAGAAATTATGCGGCGCGACGTTGACCTCGAAGGCTTCCGCGGCGGCGGCGATCTTCATCGATTGCCAGACGCCGTTCCAGGGCGTGTCGATGATCGCGACGTCCATCGCCTGCTCGTGGAAATAGGGCAGGAATTCGCGCAAGCCCAACAGCGTCTCGCAGGACGAGATCGGATGCGGGCTTTGCCTGCGGATATAGCCGAGTGCTTCCGGATTGAAGCTGTCGATCTCGATCCAGAACATGTCGAGGTCGGTGATGGTGCGGAGAATTTTCAGATAGCCTTCGGTCTTGGCGTTGAAGTTGCAGTCGAGCAGGATATCGACATCGGGGCCGGCGCCGTCGCGGATCGCTTCCAGATGCGTGCGCAGGTCGCGCAGGATTTTCCTGTCGACATTGATCTCCGGCGAGAAGGGCGAGCCGAAGCCGGGCCGCCAGCCCGTCGGCTTGCCGTCGTCGTAGGAAAAGATGTTGGTCTTGAGCGCGGTGAACTTCTTCTCGCGCACCTCGCGCCCCATCGCCTTGACGCCGTCAAGGTTTTCGATCGCCGGCTTGTACCAGGACGGATGATTGATCCGCCACGTCGCACAATGCGACCAGTAGACCCGGACGCGGTCGCGGATCTTGCCGCCAAGCAGCTCATAGCAGGGGACGCCCAGGCACTTGGCCTTGGCATCGAGCAGTGCATTCTCGATTGCGCCGAGTGCCTGTGCCACCACGCCGCCGGCGGCGGGGCGGGTGGCCGCGAACAGCTCGGCGTAGATGCGCTCGTGCTGAAAGACGTTCTGCCCGATGACGCGGGCGGACAGGCGCTGGATCGCAGCGCCGACGCCGGGCGAACCAAAACCCTCGTCGAACTCGCTCCAGCCGACAACACCGTCTTCGGTCGTCAGCTTGACGAAATGATAGTTTCGCCAGCCGGCATCGCAGGCGAGGATTTCGAGGCTTGTTGCTTTTGAGGATTTGGTCATGACGCTCCCTGTGGCCCGGCCGGGCCTTGTTGTTCTTGTGGCCCGGACACAAGCCCGGCCCCAGCTGCAATTGTTAGGCTAGCGACCGATCGCCGTGAAGCCTGCCGAGGCGCGACCGAAGGCGCCAGCCGGCCCGCTTTGCGGGAAAGCCTGTGGAATTCGGTGGGGATAGTCATGATCTCGCCCGGGATCGTCCCGAAATTGCGCCAAGCCCAGACTTATTTGGCCACAATCGGATCCCATCCAGAGGGCATGCAGTTCTTAGCCGTGATTTCCGTTCTGGCGCTTCTCACCGTGAGTGGGGCCGCCGTTTCCGATCGGTTTCTGACCGCCGACCAGCACGTCGCGCAAGGGGTGGAGTAGCGCTACGGGCGAGGGTGCTTTGTCTTTGGGGGAGACAACGATGCTTTCGGTAGACCAGTTCCTGCGGTTCGTCAGCGTGCCAGCCGTGTTCGCGGTCTTCATCATCGCTTCGCAAATCTCGGCGGCGTTGTCGCCGCTCTAGCTCAGCTCAGCCGACCAGCGACGAGCCGAGCAAAGCGAGAACGGCCAGCGCCATGATGGCGGTGCCGAGCCAGCCCAGCACGACCAGCCACGAACGGGCCTTGAAGCGGCCCATGATGGCACCGCTCGCGACGATCAGCATCATCATCGCCATGATCGGAACGGCGACGATGCCGTTGAGCACGGCGCTCCACACCAGCATGCTGATCGAGTCGATCCCGGTAAAGCCGAGGCCAAAGCCGATGATCGTTGCGGCTGCGATGATTGTATAGAAGCCGACCGCCTTCTCGGGCTTCGCCTCCAGCGTGGCGCGCCAGCCGAAGATCTCCGCAACGCCGTAAGCTGCCGAGCCCGCCAGCACGGGGATCGCCAAAAGCCCCGTGCCGATGATGCCGAGCGCGAACAGCGCGAAGGTGAAATCGCCGGCGAGCGGCCGCAGCGCTTCGGCGGCTTGCGTTGCCGAATTGATGTTGGTGACGCCGTTGGCGTTCAACACCGACGCCGTGGTCAGGATGATGAAGAAGGCGATGGTATTCGACAGCAGCATGCCGACGGTGGTGTCAGCCTTGATGCGCGCGATCTCGGGGTCGCCGCCGCTCGGAAGATCGCGCAGCGGCTTGTCGCGCTTGCCCTGGTTCATCTCCTCGACCTCCTGCGAGGCCTGCCAGAAGAACAAATAAGGGCTGATGGTGGTGCCGAGCACGGCGACGACCATCAGGAAATAGTCGCCGCTGATGTTCGCCTTCGGCCACACCGTGGCGAGCAGCGCCGTGCTCCACGGGATATTCACGGTGAAGGCGGTGGCGACATAGGCGAACAGCGTCAGCGTCAGGAATTTCAGCACCGGCGAATAGCGGCGATAGGGCACGAACACCTGGAGCAGGGTCGAGCCCGCCGCGAAGATCAGCGCGTGCTCGTGCTTGAGCCCGCCGATGACCAGCGAGAGCGCCTCGGCCATCGCGGCGATGTCGGCGGCGATGTTGAAGGTGTTGGCGATGACCAGCAGCGAGATCAGCGCCAGCACGATCCAGCGCGGCGCGAGCTGCAGCACGTTGGCGGCCAACCCCTTGCCGGTGACCCGGCCGATCTGCGCGCTGACGAGCTGGATCGCGATCATGAACGGCAGCGTCAGAAACACCGTCCAGAGCAGGCCGTAGCCGAATTGCGCGCCGGCCTGCGAATAGGTGGCGATGCCCGACGGATCGTCGTCGGCCGCACCCGTGATGAGGCCGGGGCCGAGCCGCTGCAACAGCATCGGCGCGGATTTCGTTGGCTTGGTGCGGTGGTTCATGGAGGGGAGGACTCGATCGGGGCGGGCGTTCTCATAGCAAAAGCCGGGCGGCCAACATAGGTTCCTCGCCGGCCCGGGAATAACCGGCAATGGCATCATTTCCGATTATACGAATCTCATTTGACCCGTCGGGCAAAACAGTGGTAGGGTTGCATCATCGCAGGGATCGTCGAGCCCGCGCCGACACCTGTCGCGCGCTTTGCTCGGAACTTCTTTTCGACTCGCACGCTCCCGCCGGCCCGGCTGTCGCATGCGCGGCACTTGCCTGCAGCACGCAGAGGTTGTAGGGAGCAGCATGCGCCATGATCCGCCTCCCACGAAGGTCGCAACCCTGAACGCCGAGCAGGCCGCTCACCTCGACCGTGACGGTTACCTGCTGCTGCGCGGAGCGGTGCCTGAGGCGTGGCGCGATGCGCTGTGCCAGGCCTTCGATGCGGGCGTAGGCACCGGCGACCAATGGGCCGCGCCCCGCGGCGCCGGTTGGCGCCACGCTCTCGTCGATCTCGATCCCGTTGTGCAGCGAACCTGCCGGCTGCCGCCCTTGCTGGCGGCGGGAGCGCAGATGCTGGGCGGTCCGTTCTTTCTTGCCCAGGTCGAGGGCCGCGAACCGCTGAAGGACGGCGGCCACCAGCCGCTGCATCGCGATGGCGCCGGCATGAACGCCGTCGCCGCGCTGGTTTTCCTCGATCCTTACGGGCCGGACAATGGCGCGACGCGCGTGATCCCGCGTCATCGCGATCCCGGAGATCTCGAGCGAGGCGAGGCGGAGAGCCTGTCCCTGATCATTGCGGGCGAGGCGGGGGATATCCTGGTGTTCGACGCCAACCTGCCGCATGGGGCGACCTGCAACCTGTCAGGCGCGCGGCGGCGCTCGCTGCTGCTGAGCTTCATGCAGGAGGGCGATCGCGCGGCCATCGAGGCCTGCCGCGCCATCCGCAACGTGCGCATGGCGACCGGCGAGGTATTCGTTCCCTGAGCGCGCCGTTGCGCTGGCTCAGGACGACGGCGACAGATGGAGATAGCGCCCGTCGAACTGCGCCAGCTCCTGCAGCTTCTGCTCGTTGAGAATTGTCACCGTGCCGCGCTGCAGCTCCAGCACGCCGTCGACGCGAAGATCGCGCAGGATGCGGTTGGTGTGGACGCTGGTGACGCCCATGGCCTCGCCGAGCTGCTCCTGCGTCAGCGGGATGGCGAAGGTGTTGTCGATGACGCGGCCGACGATGCGCAGCCGCTCGCGCAGCTCGACGATGAGATGCGCCAGCCGGTTGTAGGTCGAGCGCTGGCCGACATTGACGATCCACTCGCGCGAAATCGCGGCATCCACCAGCGTGTCGCGCCAGAACATGTCGGCCACGCCCGGCCGCTCCCGGATCAGATCCTTCAGCGCCCGGTGGCCGATGAAAGCGAGCATGCAGTCGGACAGCGCGACGAGGTCGTGATCCACGGTCTCGTAATGCAGGTTCTGAAGATTGGGCAGGTCGCCGGGAATGTGGATCGACAGGATCTGCCGCCGCCCGTCCGCGATGGTCTTGGAGCGGACGCAGAAGCCGTCGGCGATCAGGCAGCACTCGCTCGGCTGCTCGCCGTCGCGCAGCACGGTCTGGTTTTCGCGGTAATGGCGCAGGGTGAACGGCAGCGCGGCCAGAGCCTGCAGATCTGCATCGGCAGCGCCAGTTGTCGTTCTCAGGCGCTCGAACAGCGGCGGCCAGATCCTGTCGCTTGTCACTTCACTTGATCCCCCACGCGCCGGGGGCGCGTCGGGGATCAAAAAGCACGAAGGCGGCCTTGCTGTTGACAACAAAGGTTAAATTGAGCCGCCGCCGCTTCGCAACATTGTGGACGATCGGTTTCCAGCGGCGGCGAATGCAACAAATGTTAAGTCGCAAGGACGGCGGGAGGCGTGCCTGCCCCCTGACATTAATCAGGACGATGTTCCCGGATAGGAACCAAATCGCGATTGGCCCGTTGCGCTGGCGATTCATGGGCTGTCGCCAACGCGAGCCCGTGAGGATGTCGTGCCTCGGTCAGGATGTCCGGGGGCCGAAGATCGGCTTCGCGGCGATCCGCCGTTCGGGCTTTGGACGTTGGATGTGGAAAGGGGAGTCTTGTGGCAGCCGACCTGATTTTCAGAGTCGCCATCATCACGCTGTTCGTGTTCTCGGCGGTGCTCGCCTCGATGCTGTGGCTGAGTGTGTGAAGCGCGGCGCGCTGCGACGATGGAAGTTCGACCGGCCCGTTGTTTAGGAACGGCCGGTGCATTGCCGCGTTTTCCCGGGGAGAACGAGGAGCAGCCGCATGGACAATCTGACGAAGCGCGAGCAGCCGGACCGCAGCAAGATCAACATGCACGAGGCGTTCGAGGTCAAGTACTGGACCCACGCGCTCGGCGTCTCCAGGGAAGAGTTGCAGAAGGCCGTGGACAAGGTCGGCAATTCAGCGGCGACCGTCCGCAAGGAGCTCGCCGCGAGCCGCAGCGAGGCGCGCGGGACTACTTGATGCTGACGAACATGCCCCAGGCGGCGGCCAGCGCCGAGGCGGTGAAGAGCACCACCGGGCTGTCGCAGAACGCGCTGCCATAGCTGCAGACATCCGCGCCGAACTGGCCGAGCTCGTGACGGCCGGCGGAATAGAACAGCCCCGACATTCCCAGCAATGCGGCGGCGACGTAATACATCGACGTTCTCTCCGAAGGGTTTCGACCCGCGCCCTCGCAGGGCGACGTGTCCCAGCTTGGCGCGAACAGATTTCGTTCCGCCGAATCCGATTTGGAGCATTTGATTAAAGTTTGCTGCGTCGGGTAAAACAGGGGCAGTATGGTGGGGTGGGCGACGCGTTGGTCGGGGCGCTGTTGCGCCGGGCGATTATGGTAGATGGCAGGTCCGCTCGCGGCCCTTACGCAATCATCCGCCCACGTATGTCCAAAGATACATACATCGTCAAATCCGGACCGCAGGTTTATCACGCGGCGACACCGCAGGACGCGCTTGCGCTGGGCGAACAGATGGAGGCCAAAGGGATGGATGACGTCTGGATCATTATCATCGATCAGTATGGCACCGTCCATTGGGGTCTCGAAAGCTTGCGATATGCGCTCAAGGACGTTGGTCCGTCGGACGAATGATGGTTTTCGCTATCGCTTTAAGGTTGAGGCAATCAATTCACGCTATTGGCTCGCCTGCGGCCTTCGAGATGGCCGCGGTTGGTGCCAGGGATCGTGTCGAATGTACTTGCTCACGGCCGGTCTGATCGTGTTGGCCTTGACTGCGCTGGTGGCCTCTCGTCGGGCCGGGCGTCTGCCGAGGACCCGTCAGGGTCGGTTCGCAGCGATTTGGCCCGTATTCTGCTCCGGAATTCTTGCGCTGGGGCTGCTCGCAATTTGGCGTGCTCAAGACGTGCAGGACGTCGGGTCCTCCGTAACGCTCGATCTCCTCATGCTTGTTGTCGCCTTCAATGCCGGCTGGTTCATTGGCGTCTTTGGCGTGTTGTCGTGGGATTGAGGTGCCGCGATCGAAAAGCGCATCGGACAAGACCGCCGACGCGCTACCATGACTCACCGTCACGTTGGCATCGTCCTGTTGATATCAGGTGTTGGCCCGTAACAGACTCGATCAATATTGAAGCGAATTCTTAAACGCCCGCGAACGTCCGGCTGCTAAGGGCGGAGCATGAGAGTCCTGTCGGCATGGATCGCTGAACATCTCGCCGGCGATATCGAATGACGCGGGCGTGCCGCATGTTCCGGGCGAGGGCATAGCAAGATGATCAGCCGCTCTTCTCTGACGCTTGTCCTGACGGTGTCCGCCGTCCTTGTCGGCTTTGTCGCCACCGCCCCCCGGTTTTCCTCCGCGAGCGATGCCGATCGCAGGACTTGCGCGGACCGGAAAGCAACCGCGCGCGACACGGTCGCGGCCTGCACGAGCGTGTTGAACGATCCACCCAGTGTGTCGGACCACGCAAACGCACACCAGCATCGCGGCATAGGCTACCTCCTGCTCGGGGATTTCGATCGCGCGATCGCCGACCTCGACGCGGCCATCAAGCTCGATCCGAACTACAGTTCAGCCTACGCAGGCCGCGCCTTGGCCTATTGCACCAAGGGCGATTACGATCGCGGGATGGAGAACGCGAAACAGGCGATCAGGCTGGATCCCAGATCCGCCAAGATGATTACGTACCGCGGCATCTGCAACAAGGAGAGGGGCGCGTGGCGAGAGGCCCTTGCGGATTACGACGAGGCCATCAGGCTGAGCCCGAACGACTTCGACCACTACAATTCCAGGGGCGACGTCTATCGGGAGCTCGGCGACGAGCGCGCCGCCCTGGCGGATTTCGCAACGGCCATTCGGCTGAGCCCCGACAATACGCAGTCTTATCGCAAGCGCGGCAGCCTCTTCTTCGACAAGAACGAGTATGACAGCGCGTTCGCGGATTACGACAGGGTGATCAGGCTGGATCCGACGGATAATACCGCCTGGGCGATGCGGGCCTTTCTTTACCAGCAGAAGGGGGACATGACCCACGCGGTGGCTGACCTCGAGCAGGCCCGAAAGCTGGGCTTCAAGAACTAGACGCGGGGCTTCGGAATTGATGCGCGCGCTCGCGGGTGGAATCTTGACGCTGGCGATGCTGACGGGTCTCTACTTCTGCGGATCGCCGGAATACCGGAAACTGAAGAAAGAGTGCGTCGAAACCGGCATGGAGCATTCGGACGCCCCATCGGACGATGAGCTGCATCGGTTGTGGATGGCGTGTCGCAGGATAGGTTTTGGCCCTCCCTTGTGAGGTGGTTCCGAAGTCTGCGTTTCCAAAGCTCTGAGCGATCGCCGCGGGCGACGAAACCGTCCTGAAACAATCCTGAAACCCGATTGTCCTGAACGCCTTGCCCGCTGGTCTCGACCAACGAAGCGATAAGGAGACAATCATGATCCAGACTGGTTCGAAGGAAGAAGTCGCGTTTCTGCTGATGCTGTTCGGCACCCACACCCAGCCGGTGAAGCGGCCGAAGCCGAAGTCGCGCCAGAACTGAAGCGACAGGGCTGAGGTTGAATCCATGCCCGGCTTGGCCGAGTGCCAGAGCCTCTTGCGTCTTCTGATCGCAAGGGGCGATCCGAAGGCGATCCCGCAGGCCAAGGGCGCCATCGACCAATATCTCAACACGGCGCCGGTCTGCGCCCGCGGGCGCGGCCTGCGCGTGCTCCAGCGCGATGCGCTCGACCTGCACGCTGCCGCCGTCGGCGTGCAGCGCTCGTTCGCCGAAACGGTGGACGCCTATATCGAGGGCAAGCTCGCGGAGGAGTGAGAGCCGGCCCGCTTTGCCGCGCTCGTTCGCGTGAACGTCGCGCACTTTCTGCCTGGCATCCCTCTTGCTGAACACCGTCTCAATCCCGGCCCTGACATGCGGGCTGATCCAGATTGAGGCGATCCCATGCAAGCAACGTCCCGTTTTGAAGCGACCGCGTCCCTCCAGCTCCACGCGCTGATTTCCGACCTGCAATGGCGGATCCAGATGCTCGAGGGCGACATTGCCGAGGAGGAGCGCAACACCGGCAATGCCGATCCCGGCAGCGCCACCTATTCCATGCTGGCCCAGAACCTGCGCGCGCGCAGGGACAATCTGCGCGTCTCGGTCGCCCTGCTGGAAGCGCGGGGCGCGCGGACGCCGGAGGTGCTGCGCGCGGCCTGAGCCGCCGCGGCCGCTATTGGCGAACCACCGGCTCGCGCCGCTGCGGCGGCACGGCTTGCGGCGAATGGGCAGGTCCCCTGAGCAGGCCGATCTTGCGGCCGAGCTGCCAGACCTCGACGTTGCCCCGGCGCGTATAGCGCTGCGCGAGGACGAGGGCATCGGCATCGGACGGCGCCTCGAAAGCCTCGGCCGATCGAAACACGCCGTTCTCGCCGACGAGGTAGGCGCGATAATGCTGGGTCATGTCGGCGCCCTCAGGCCGGGCGAATGCAGCCAGGCCTCGATCCGTATCGCCGCCTCGTCCTGCCGCGCCCGGCGCAGCAGGATCTCGCGCCGGCGCCCCGGCGCCAGCCTGCGCGCTTCGGCGCGAAGCCGCGCGACGTCGTCCGCAAGGCGTTCGTTGAGAGTCTTGGTCTGTTTGAAACGGCGCCGCTTCAGCATGGCGCTGCTCCCTGTTGGTGTGGGGCGGGAGCGCAATCTGCGTTCTCATCACCGACATCTGCCAGGGGCCTTGCGGTGATGGGTTAACCATAGGCCTGCCGGTATTGCGGCGTCACTATCAAATGTTGGGTGGCCGGCGGAAAGGTCGAGCAGGGGTTGAAGGCGCGGTTTTTAGCGGTTTGAGTGGGTTGCTCACCTTTCGAGCGGCCCTGCTGCATTGCGCGCGCTTGGCGGAAGCGCCAAAGGGCCGGATGGCTTCGACCAAGAATCTCATCTGCTGAAGAGCGCATTGGCACAATCGAAGTTTGACGCTTTGGGCAAAGCACATCGACAGAGCCCGTGTGCAGCAACCTCCCGCGGGTTTTCTCTTTCCGGGCGCTTGGAGGATTTCGAAGCCGATGAGTTGATGCCGTGGAATGAGCAGTCCTCTAATCGCCATCGCGCCGAACGCGAAAGTTGAAAGTCGGGCGGAAATGCACGGTTGACATTGTTCCCTGTTTGTTCCATCTTTCACTCAACCTGTGGGCGAACTGCGGATCATGGCTTAAAGCGTTGGGGTGGCGGTCGATGAGTAAGTCTTTTCTTGCTTTGGTCCTTTTGGAATCGCCTGCAACTCCAAACATGGTCGCGCTAGCTGAGGCCGTTCGCGAGCGACACCCCGGACTTCCGGTCGATGTCGACGGAGGCGGCGAGGAGAGCGCCCGCCGGGATTCGCCGCTCATCCGCTGTGGCAACGAGCTCGTTGCAGTGATGGCGATGCCGGCGCCGATCCCGGAGGATCCAGGCTTGTGGTCGCGCACGTCCAGGACATGGCCGCAAGCCGAGGCGATTGCGGCCCGGCACCGAGGACATCTGATCGTTTCGGTGCTTGGCCAGAACCAGCCGCCGTTGCCCACGGCTCGTCTGACGACTGCCGTCATCGGCGCGTTGATTGCGACCATGCCGCAATGCTGCGCCGTGGTCTGGAATGGCAAGGTCGCGCGACCCGCCGATCTATGGTTGGACTTGTCGAACCAGTCGTTCGCGCCGTTCCCCGACTATCCGAGCTCGCTCTGGGTCGACATACTGCCGTTCCGGGCAGAGGGCGGCATCGGCGCAGTGACGACAGGCCTGTCGGCATTTGCCGGGCGTGAAATTCAGTTCGAGACTCACAAGCTGCCGCTCTCAACATTGATCGACAAGGTAGACGGTCTTGCCGTTTATCTGATTGAGCACGGAGACGTGGTCAAAGACGGTGACACGTTTGGCAGCAGCGCGCGCGAGCGATTCACGGTTCGTCACGAGAACTCCGAGCAATTCGGCGACTTGCCCGTGCTCTTCTGTAGCGACAGCTCGGAATGATCGAAGCGATGATACGAGGGAGTCGCAGGCGTGAGGTTAAGTATTGATCGTTTGACACGTCGGGCAAAACACTGGCAGAATGGCATCATCGCAAAATTCGGAAAAAAGCCCGCGGGATGCCGCGGGCTTTTTTGTTGGCAGGGGAGGAAAATAGTTCATGGCTGCGTCCCCAAATGAAAGACGAAAGCCGAAGGCGCCAAAACTCTATCGTGTCGGATTGGATTTCAGAATCCACACGCCCCCCGGTTTGGAAATGGAGAATTTCACGGCTCTTGGCGTCGGCCGCGTGCTGCTCTCACCGCGTGGCAAGCGAAGCTTTCCTCCGCTCGCCGAGACGCCACGACTGCTGATCGACAAATCACTCGGGCGGCCGCCGGTCGATTGGGAGCTCAGGGCCGATTTTCAGCATCTGCGGAGATGGCGAAAGAGTGTGGAACAGGCGCAGAGCTACACCTTCAAGGCCGTGATTACGGTGCTTGCGACCGGCCTGATGGGGGCCGTCTGGCTCGGCGTCAAGGTCGTGCTGGGCAAATGAGCCTTGGCATCGCCGCGCCAGCACTCACGTCATTCCTTGTGAACAGGTCGCCTCATGTACAGAATTCGTATGGTCGATGTGTCTGATGATGACGTTGCAGATACCCTGGCCGATCTGCATCGGCTGACGTTCTTCGATGCCGCGGCGATGCCGGATTTCGATCTCGGGGCGTGGTGGCTTGCGTATTGCGGTGATGATCCCGTCGCCTTCGCAGGCGTCGTGCCCTCCACTCATGCACGAAATTGCGGCTACTTCTCGAGAGTCGGCGTCTTGCAGCAGCATTGGGGAAGGGGACTTCAGCTCAGGTTGATGCGGGCTATCGAAGCGAGGTCGCGGCGCATCGGATGGAATGGTATCGTTTCGGATACAACGGATAACAGTTACTCAGCGAATAATTTTATCAAGGCGGGCTATCGGCTGTTCGAGCCCCAGGTACCCTGGGCGTGGTCGCATACGCTCTATTGGCGAAGATCGCTTCGCTGAGCGGGGTTTCCCGCGGTGCGGAACGCAGCCTTCATGCGCGGCGGCGCAAGTTGTGGTAGAATCTGGTGAGCGCGGAATGTCCAAGGGCCCGGCAGCTTGATGGCTGCCGGGCCCTTTTGCGTATTGAAGCGTTGCGGGCGAGGTACTTGCGAAGTTGGCGGCGCCGGGCTTTAAGTTTGCACCTGCAGGAAATTCGGCGACCATAAGCCGATGTAAGGGAGCGCTGTCGATGCCCACCAAGCCTCAATTGCCGGAACGCTCGTCGCGGGCGACGGGCGCGCCTACCGCGCTCGATGGGCTCCTGGTGGTCGATTTCACGCGCGTGGTGGCGGGGCCGGCCTGCACGCAGACGCTTGCAGATTTCGGCGCGCGCGTCATCAAGATCGAGAATCCGGACGGCGGCGACGATACCCGCGCCTACGAGCACGCCGAAATCGGCGGCGAAAGCGCCGCCTATCTCAGTCTGAACCGCAACAAGAGCGGCATCGCGCTCGATCTGGCCGTACCGGAGGCCCGCGAGATTGCGCTCGACCTGATCCGCAAGGCCGACGTGGTCGTGGAGAACTTTTCCAGCGGCGTCATGAAGAAATTCGGTCTTGATTATGAGGCCGTCGCACCGCTCAATCCGCGGCTGGTCTATTGCTCGATATCGGCCTATGGACGGACCGGTCCATTTGCTTCGCGGCCCGGATTCGATCCCATCACGCAGGCGGAAAGCGGCTTCATGTCGCTCAACGGATTTGCCGATGGCCCGGCGGTTCGGACCGGCCCCCCCATCGTGGACATGGCGACGGGGATGTCTGCCTGCAACGCCATCCTGCTGGCGCTGTTGGCGCGGGACCGGATCGGCCGCGGGCAGCATGTCGAAGTCGCCTTGTTCGACGTCGCCATGGGTATGACCGGCTTCTACGGCATGGCCTATCTGATCAATGGCGAGAATCCCGGCCGGTTCGGCAATTCGCCGAGCGGGTCCCCCACAGTGGGTGTCTACGAGGCCTCCGACGGGCCGCTCTACATGGCCTGCGCCAATGACCGGCTCTATCGTCGCCTGGTAGTCGAGGTGCTGAACAGGCCCGATCTGATCACCGATCCGCAGTTCGCCTCGCGCAAGGCGCGTTCCGAAAACAAGGAGCTGCTGCGCGCAGCCATCGCGGAGGTTTTCGCGAGTGATACCCTCGAGAACTGGATGGCGAAGATGAAGCTGGCCAATATTCCGGTCGGCTATCTCCGGACGGTCGAGGAGGGGTTCAATGCGCCCGAGGCCCGCGAGCGTCATCGCCTGAACCGGATTCCCCATCGTACGGCGGAATGGGTGCCCAATATCGAGCCGCCGATTACCATGAGCGTGACCGGTGCGATCGATCCCGTTGCTGCCCCCCTGTTGGGTGAGCATACCGAGGACGTCCTGCGCGACACGCTCGGTTACGATGAGCGCCGAATTTCGGAGTTCACCCAAAAGGGCGCCTTTGGATCAGGCAAGCCACCGACGTCAGCCTGAATCTGATCGACCCCAAACGATTGAGCATCGCGCCCCGGCGCCGCATCTGCTTGATTTGCCGAAGTTCCCGCCGCATAACTATGTTGAAGCGAGGGACACGAATGGCGCCTGGTCAAGAGCCGAGCATGGACCAGCCGACGGGGCCGGAAGCAGGCGAACGCGCCTATGCGGCCATGATCGCGCAGGCCCAGGCGCTCGTGCCGCGGCTGCGAGAGCGGGCGGCGCGGACCGAAGAGTTGCGGCATCTTCCGCCGGAAACCGAAAAGGATCTCCACGACGCCGGCCTGTTCCGGATGCTCCAGCCGAAGCGCGTCGGTGGTGCCGAGCTTGACTATGTTGCCCTTGTCGATTGTGCCGAGCTGCTCGGCCGGGCGGATGCCTCGGTGGCGTGGAATTTTGCCAATCTGGCGAGCCACCACTGGATGCTCGGCATGTTCGAGCAGAAGGCGCAGGATCTGGTCTGGCGCCGCGATCCGGATGCGCTGATTGCGTCCTCGTTCATTTTTCCTGCCGGCCGTGCCACGCGAGTCGAGGGCGGATACCGCTTGCGCGGCAGCTGGCCGTTTTCCTCCGGCGTTGCCTCCTGCGAATGGAACATGCTCGCAAGTGTCGTCTACTCGGACGACGAGGCTGATGGTATCGAGTATCGAATCTTTCTGCTGCCGAAGGGCGACTACAAGGTGCTGGACACCTGGAATGTCGCGGGGTTACGCGGTACCGGTTCGTGCGACGTCGAGGTCAGGGATGCCTTTGTGCCCGACCACATGACGGTCGCCGTCGGTGATCTTGCCGGCGGTCCGACGCCGGGAAGCAAAGTCAATTCCAATCCGTCCTATACTTTGCCGGTGTTTTCGCTGTTCCCTTACGTTCTCTCCGGCGTCGCGCTCGGGAACGCGCAGGCGTGTCTCGACGACTATACGGAGGTCGCGCGGCATCGCATATCGACCTACAATCGCGCCAAGCTCAGCGACTTTCAAAGCACGCAGATCAAGATCGCGGAGGCGTCGGCCAAGATCGATGCGGCGCGCCTGATCATGCGCTCTGCCTGCATCGAAGCGATGGTGGATGCGCGGCGTGGTCATATTCCCAGCATGGCCGCCAAGACCAGGTACCGGCGCGACGGAGCTTTCTCGGTCAATCTTTGCACCGAAGCCGTTTCGATGCTCTTTGCCGCGAGCGGGGCGCGTGGCCTGTTCACGACGGGCGTGTTGCAACGGCAATTCCGTGATGCGCACGCGATCAATTCGCATCTCGCATTCAATTTCGACGCGGCTGGAACCAACTATGGACGTGTGGCACTTGGCCTGCCGTCCGAGAATCTCACGTTGTGAGGCCGGCCGATGTCTGATCTGCCGAAGCAGCCGGCCGTTTCCGATCCTGCCAATGAACTCGCGAGCGACAGTTCGCCGATCGATCCCCGCGACTTTCGTAACGCGCTCGGCGCGTACGGAACGGGCGTCACGATTATTACCGCGACCGCCGCCGATGGAAAGCCTTACGGTATCACCTGCAATTCGTTTGCGTCGGTCTCCCTGAACCCCCCGCTGGTCCTATGGAGTCTCGGAATCTACTCATCGAGCCTGCCCGTATTTCAGAACGCCAGCCATTTCACCGTCCATGTGCTCGGCACCTCGCAGCAGGCGCTCGCGAACAGGTTTGCAAAATCGTCCGAGGACAAATTCGCTGGAGTCGATTGGACGCCGGGCCTCGGCAACGCTCCGGTGCTCGTGGAAAGCGTCGCGAACTTTCAATGCCGGTCCGTCAATCGTTATTATGGCGGCGACCACGTGATCTTTCTCGGTGCCGTCGAGGCCTACGCTTACAACACCGCGGAGCCGTTGCTGTTCGCGCGGGGCTCGTATGGCCGGTTCCTGGCCGACGACGAGCGCAAGAAGTAACCGTAACGCTTCAGCGCCCTGCTGCTGAAAGTTTGTAGATCTCCAGCGCATCGGCCTCTGCGCCTCGTGTGGCCTTGGCCAGTCTGAAGATCTGCCCGGCGAGCGATGCCATCGGTATCGGCGTCGACGTCGTCTGTGCGACGTCGGCGACCGTATCGAGATCCTTAAGCATCGTGGCGATATGTCCCAGCGGCGGTGAGTGAATGCCCTGGGCCATCCGGGGCACGAACAACTGAAGCGGAATGGAATCCGCAAAGCCGCCGGCGAGTGCTTCGGGCAATCGATTGGCGTCAATTCCGGCGTTCACCGCAAGGCGTGTCGCTTCCGCAAGCACGGCCATTGCGCATCCGACGATCACCTGGTTGCAGAGTTTCGTGGTCTGGCCGGCGCCGGTCGGACCCATGTGGGTAAACCTGCGCGCCATGGCCAGGACGTAGGGGCGGGCCCTCTCGATGTCAGCCGCTTCGCCGCCGGCCATGATTGCAAGCGTGCCTTCCTCAGCGCCCTTGGTGCCGCCGGACACCGGCGCATCGATCCAGCCGGCGCCATTGGCCGCCTTCAGTCGCGTTGCAAGGTCGCGCGCGGCATCAGGATGAATCGACGAGAAGTCGACCACGAGCTTGCCCGCGCCGGGAGCCGCCGCAAGACCTTCTGCCCCGAAAATCACCTCTTCGACGGCCGTGGCATCCGTCACGCACATGAAGACGATATCCGAGTTCGCGATCACGTCGCGGGGCGAGACTGCGCGTTTGGCGCCGGACGCGACGAGCGGAGCGACCTTGCCTTCCGAGCGATTCCAGACGCTGACCTGATAGCCGGCCTCGAGCAGGCGCCGGGTCATCGGCGTCCCCATCAATCCAAGGCCGAGATAGCCGAGCCGCTCGACGCCTTGCGGGTTTGTCTTGCTTGCATCAGCCATAAGTTGTCTCCTTCTGTCGCAGCGCAAACGCAGCCTTACCATACATTGCAGGTCGGGCCGCGAAACTGCCCGGCTCGCATGGCTTGCCTGATTGTTTGAACCATGAAACATTTGCGGCAGTCGGGTTGGATGGCGCCGGTCGGCGCCGGAGCAGCGGAGTGGGCACGATGCGAACCGTTTCGAAGTGGATCCTGGCTTTGGGGGCCGCAGCGGCCGTAAATGCGGGCGCGGGCCCGTCATGGGCGCAGCAGACGATCCGCGTCGGCTGGACCATCCCGGCCGAGGAATCCAAGTACTGGATGATGCGCCGCCCGGCCAAGTTTCCCAATATCGGCAAGACCTACAACATCGAATGGACCCAATTTCAGGGCACCGCGCCGATGACGCAGGCATTGGCCGCCGGCGCACTGGATTGCGCGACGCAGGCGCCGCTGTCGCTCGCCAACGGCGTGGTCGGCGGCAATCTCAAGGCCTACATCGTGGCGCAGCACGTGTTCGAGAAGCCGGGCGGCTTCTCGGTTTATTGGGCGGTCATGGATGACTCGCCGATCAAGACGATTGCCGATCTCAAGGGCAAGACGGTCGGCATTTCCGTGATCGGCGGCGGCACCCAAGGCCCATTCAACCTGCTTCTGAAGCAGAATGGCGTCGATCCGGCCAAGGATATCAAGCTGGTCGAGGTCGGTTTCGCCGTCTCCGAGGACGCGCTGCGCCAGGGCCGCGTCGACGCCGTCAACATGAACCAGCCGTTTGCCGCGCGTGCGGAGGCGAAGGGCGGCACCCGAAAGCTGTTCTCACTGTCGCAGGCCATGCCGAACATCGTGCACATCCTGGAAGCATGCCGCGCCGATTTCGTCGACAAGAACCCGGAACTGGTCAAGGCCTATGTCCGCGACATCACCTCGGGCATGAAGAAGGCGTTGGCGAACCGCGAGGAGACGCTGAAGGTCGTCAACGAAGTCCTGAAAGCGCCCATTCCGGTGCTCGAGACCTATCTGCTCAAGGACAATGATTTCGGTCGCGATCCCGGCGCGGCACCGAATTTTCCGGCGATCCAGAAGATGCTGGACATCTATGCCGAGACCGGAATGCTGCCGAAGCTGGACGCCGCGCAGTTCAAGCACCCGACGATCGTCGCGCCGCTGGAATAGGCGGTCCGGCGATTTATCCAGGCAAAAAGATCGCAACGTCCCGGGCAATCCGGGACGTTGCATGAAGAAGATGCACGTATGAAGAAGCTACGATCACGAGTTACGACAGACGGTCTCGACCGGGCTCCGCACCGCGCCTTCATGCGTGCCATGGGGCTCGATGATGCTGCGATTGCCAAGCCGATGGTGGGCGTCGTCAGCATGAAGGGCGAGCAGACGCCCTGTAACATGACCCACGACTTTCAGGTGGCCGCGGCCAAGACGGGAATCGAGGAGGCCGGCGGCACGCCGCGCGAATTCTCGACCGTCTCGGTGTCCGACGGTATCAGCATGAATCACGAGGGGATGAAGTTCTCGCTGTTTTCCCGCGAGCTGATCGCCGACTCGATCGAGGCCGTCGTCCATGGTCTCGCGTACGATGCGCTGATTGGGTATGGCGGATGCGACAAGACGCTGCCCGGCGTGATGATGGGCATGGTCCGCTGCAACGTGCCGTCGATCTTCATCTATGGCGGCAGCTCGCTACCGGGGCGCGTCGATGGGCGAACCCTGACCGTGCTGGACTCCTATGAGGCCGTCGGCAGCTTCATGACCGGCGAGATCGACGGTGCCACGCTCGAACGTATCGAGCGCGCTTGCCTGCCGACCATCGGCGCATGCGCCGGCCAGTTCACCGCGAATACGATGGGGATGGTCTCGGAGGCGATGGGCCTGACCATTCCAAACGTCTCGATGGTGCCCGGTGTCTATGCCGAGCGCGCGCAGATATCGCGGCGCGCGGGCCGGCTGATCATGGAGATGCTGGAGCGCGGCGGACCGCTGCCGCGCGACATCGTGACGCGGAAATCCCTCGAGAACGGTGCGGCGATCGTTGCCGCGACGGGCGGCTCGACCAACGCCGCGCTGCATCTGCCGGCGATTGCGAACGAGGCCGGCATTGCGTTCACGATCGACGACGTCGGCAAGGTCTTTGCCAGGACGCCGCTGATCGGAAATTTGCGGCCGGGTGGCAAGTACACGGCAAAGGACGTCTACGACATCGGCGGCGCCGCCGTGGTGATCCGCGAACTGATCCAGAGCGGTCATATCGATGGCAGCTGCATCACCATCACCGGGCGCACGCTGGCTGAGGAATATGGCGCCGCGAACGCGCCCGACGGCGAGGTCGTTTACGCCTCCCGTGCGCCGATCATGCCCGATGGTGGCGTGGCGGTGCTGAAGGGCAATCTCTGTCCTGATGGTGCCGTGATCAAGGTCGCGGGTTTGAAGAGCCAGTTCTTCGAAGGCGTGGCGCGCGTCTTCGAAGACGAGGAGGCCTGTGTCAAGGCGGTTCGTGATCGCAGCTACAAGGCGGGCGAGGTCCTCGTGATCCGCAACGAAGGGCCGGTCGGCGGCCCCGGGATGCGCGAGATGCTCGGCGTTACGGCACTGATTTACGGTCAGGGTATGGGCGAAAAGGTGGCCCTGATCACCGATGGCCGATTCTCCGGTGCCACCCGTGGCATGTGCATCGGCTACGTGTCCCCGGAAGCATTCGTAGGCGGACCGCTGGCGCATGTTCGTGACGGCGACAGGATCCGGATCGATGCTGTAAACCGGCGCATGGATATGCTGGTCGACGAGCAGGAACTTGCCGCGCGGCAACGCGATTGGAAACAGCGCCCGCCGCGTCACCGCGCAGGAGCGCTCGCAAAGTATGCGCGACTGGTCGGTCAGGCGCCCGGGGGAGCCGTCACGCATGAAGGCCCGGCAGAATGGCCCTGGTTCGAATGACGCGCTGGACCCTGTCTGGCAAGCTTCTTGCTAAGCTCGTGCTGCTGATGGAGGACATTCAGCAGGTTCGTTGAGTAATGTCCGCGCGCGAGTGAGACGAGAGACGTGATGAAGGTAGTGCCTTCGCGATCGAATGAATGGGTGAGCCCGGTGACGTTGCAAAAGCCGGCTTCTGCGATCATCGAGATCGACCGCGTCTCGCAGGTTTTTCAGACCTCGGCGCGCAAGGACCATTTGGCGTTATCGGACATTTCACTGACGATCGAGGAGGGCGCCTTCGTCTCCATCCTCGGTCCGTCCGGTTGCGGCAAGTCGACCCTGCTTTACATCGTTGGCGGCTTCGTCAGCCCGACCAGCGGCGCGGCGAAGATCAAGGGACAAGCGATCACGAGACCGGGGCCGGATCGCGGCCCGGTGTTCCAGGAGTTCGCTCTATTCCCGTGGAAGACCGTGCTGGGTAACGTGATGTACGGCCCGCGCCAGCAAGGCGTGCGCGCAACTGAAGCGGAAGCGCAGAGCCGGGCCCTGATCGAGATGGTCGGTCTCAAGGGTTACGAGAATTTCTATCCAAAGGAGCTGTCGGGCGGCATGAAGCAGCGCGTGGCGCTGGCCCGGACGCTGGCCTACCATCCCGAAGTCCTGCTGATGGACGAGCCGTTCGGCGCACTGGACGCTCATACCAGGACGCGCCTGCAGAACGATCTCCTGAACATCTGGGAGCGCGACCGCAAGACGGTGCTGTTCGTGACCCACTCGGTCGACGAGGCGGTCTTCCTGTCGGACAAGGTCGTGATGATGTCGAAATCGCCCGGCCGCATCCGGCAGGTGATCGACATCGATCTGCCGCGGCCGCGCCGGCGTAACGAGCTCTTGCTCGACCCGCGTTACCAGAAATACGTCGTCGACATCGAACGCATGTTCGACGAGAGCGACCAGGCCGGGTCCGCTTCATGATCTCGCCGGCTGCCATAGTCAAGCGCGCCGCTCCGGTGATTGCCTGCATCGGGTTGCTTGCAGCGTGGCAGGTCGCCTCGCTTGTGCTGAAGAACGACAGCTTCCCGACCGCGCTCGAGGCAATCCGCGCGATCCCGGACATCCTCGGTGACAAGGAGTCGTTGATCAACATCCTCGCCTCGCTCCGCCGTATGGCGATAGGATTCGGCATAGCTGTGCTGGTTTCGATTCCGCTCGGCCTGTTGATGGGGCGGAGCCGAGCCGTCGCGGCTTTCTTCAACCCGCTGCTCATGGTGATCTACCCGGTGCCGAAGGCGGCCCTGATGCCGATCATCATGCTGTGGCTGGGCGTCGGCGACGTCACGAAGACGCTGGTGATCTTCCTCGGCGTCAGCCTGCCCGTGATCTATCATAGCTTTGAGGGCGCCAAGGCGGTCGAAGAGAAGATGCTGTGGTCGGGCGCCGCCATGGGGCTGTTGCCGCTGCAACGCCTAGTGCGGATCGTGTTACCGGCGGCGCTGCCGGAAATCCTGACCGGGTGCCGTACCGGGCTCGTGCTGGCGCTGATCACGATGATCACCAGCGAGATGATCGCCCGCCAGTCCGGTGCCGGGAACATCCTGTTCAATGCGCTCGACATGGGCCAGTACGACACGGTCTTCGCGATGATCATCATCGTGGGGGCGATGGGAATTTGCCTCGATGCGATCTTCGAGCGGGTTCGCGCACGGCTGGTGCGCTGGTCCGAGCCTCAGTTCGACATGCCACTGAGCTTCTCATGACATCGCGCCTTCTCCCGGCAAACCTCATTCTCGGGCTCGCGCCGATCGTGCTCGTGATCGCGCTGTGGCAGGGCCTGGTGTCATTCGGCTTTGCGCCTGCGGTCCTGCTGCCGCCGCCGGGATACGTCTTCAGCCGGCTGTTCCAGCAGCTCTTGACCTGGACGTTTCAGCAGGAGATCGCGGCGACCCTGATCCGGCTGTTTGCCGGCTTTGCGATCGCGGTCGTGTTGGGCGTCGGCATCGGCATCGCCGCTGCCGCCAGTCCCGCGATCAATGCCGTGGTTAGGCCAATCGTTCGGGTGTTGGCTCCTTTGCCGAAGGTTGCGCTCTATCCGGCGCTGCTGCTGCTGCTCGGCTTTGGCCACGGATCGAAGATCACGCTGGTCGCGGCGGACGCGCTGTTTCCCATTCTGCTGTCCACCTATTACGGCGCCTCGACCGTCGAGCAGAAGCTGATCTGGTCGGCCATGGCAGCGGGTACGCCACGCTACGAGGTCCTGTTCAAGGTGGTGCTACCGGCGGCGATGCCGTCGATTCTCACAGGCTGCCGGATTGGCCTTGTCATTTCCTGCATCGTGGTGTTTCTGGCCGAGATGATCACGTCGACGGACGGATTGGGTCACGCGCTCGTCACCGCGGCCCGGACCTTCCAAGCTGTCGACATGTTCGTGCCGCTGATCACGATCTCGCTGCTGGGATTGATCCTGAACGGCCTGTTGGGCGCCGTGCGATCCTACCTCCTACGGGGCTTCCCCGAGGCGTGATCTGACGAACAAGAAACCAGAAGACCGGGAGTGAACCATGTTGGCCGATCGCATCGAGGCAAAATGGATCGACGCGTTTTGCGAGATCTTTGAGCGCTGTGCCGTCAAGGCCGGCGATACCGCCGCTATCCTCTCGGAAACCCAGTCGCGCGCGCTGAACGTGCATCTGGCGGAGCTGGCCTTGCTGCGAATGGGAGCGAAGCCGTTTCACGTCGTCATGCCGACGCCGCGCAATCGGAACATCGTTCCGGTTCGCTCGACGGGGGCGAGCGAGGCGATTCAGAAGCTTGGTCCGGTCATCACCGCGCTTCAGCAGGCCGGCTTTGTCGTGGATTGCACCATCGAGGGCCTGATGCACGCGGTGGAGACGCCGGAGATCCTCAAGGCTGGTGCACGCATTCTGGTGATCTCCAACGAGCATCCGGAGGCTCTGGAGCGCATGGTGCCGGATGCCGCGCTGGAGAAGCGCGTTCGTGCGGCCGCGAAGATGCTGCGCGGGACCAAGCGGATGCGGGTCACCTCGAAGGCCGGAACGGCGCTTGATGTCGACATGGTCGGTGCGTCCACGGTCGGCGTGTGGGGCTGGACCGATAAGCCCGGCACGCTGGCGCATTGGCCCGGCGGCATCGTCGTCAGCTTCCCCAAGAGCGGAACGATCAACGGCACGCTGGTGATGGCGCCCGGCGACATCAACCTGACCTTCAAGCGCTACCTGACCTCACCGGTGAAGATGACATTGAAGGACGATTATGTCGTCGAGCTGGAGGGCGAGGGCACAGACGCCGCGATGATGCGCGCCTATCTCGCTGCCTGGGGCGATCGCGAGGCCTATGCGGTCTCGCATGTCGGTTTCGGCATGAATCCGGGTGCTCGCTACGAGGCGCTGTCGATGTACGATCAGCGCGACACCAACGGCACGGAAATTCGCGCCGTCTCCGGCAACTTCCTGTTCTCGACCGGCGCGAACGAATTCGCCGGCCGCTACACGGCCGGTCACTTCGATTTGCCGATGATGGGAACGACCATCGAGCTTGATGGCGTCGCAGTCGTGCGGGAAGGCGTGCTTCAGGACGTCTTCGGTTAGCCGCGATCGAGCACGGGCGGGCGAGCCAGGTCGAAGTGCCTGAGCAGGTCCACCATGGCCTGGAGGCGCTTTACGCGATAGGCATCGACGTCCATGCCTGAATAGTCGAGAAAGCCCGCACCCGTTCGCAGGCCGATCCGCCCTTCATGCATGTTGCGTGAGATGACTTCAGGCGCGCGATAGCGGTCGCTGCCGAGCGCGCCTTCGAGATAGCGGCTCGCATAGTACAAAATGTCGCCGCCACCCCAGTCGATGAATTCGAGCAATCCCAGCACGGCGTAGCGGAAGCCGAAGCCGTAGCGGATCGCCTTGTCGATCTCCTCGGCGCTTGCGACGCCTTCTTCGACCATGCGCGCTGCCTCGTTCATCGCCAGCGCCTGGATGCGAGGAACGATGAAGCCGGGCGTCGCTGCGCAGACCACGGGCTTCTTGCCAATGCCCTCCAGCAGCGCCTTGACCTCGTCGATAATGGCGGGATCGGTGGCCTTGCCGGGCGAAACCTCGACCAGCGGGATCAGATAGGCCGGATTCAGCCAGTGCACGTTGAGAAAACGGCGGGGATTGACGATCGCGCCCGAGAGATCGTCAACAAGGATGGTCGAGGTCGTCGATGCAATGATCGTGTCCGGGCCGACCTGCCTTGAAGCCGTCCCCAGCACCTCGCGCTTGAGCTCGACGACTTCAGGAACCCCCTCGAACACCATTCCGGCCTCGGCGAGCGCTGCGCCGCTTTGGCTCGCCGGCACCACCGACACGCGTGCGATGAGCGGGTCGACATCCGCTTCGGTCAGCAGCCCCAGCTTCGAGAGGCTTGCAAACGTTGTCCTGACTTCGCCGAGCGCGTCTGCCTCCAGTTTGGCAAAATCCTCCGCTGACCGAGCCTTGATGTCGATCATCGTGACCGGATGCCCCGCGTAGGCGAACGCGACGGCGATGCCGCGTCCCATGCGGCCGGCGCCGAGACAGGCAATGTTGGCGCGGCTGGTCATCGGTCAAAATCCCTTGCGAAGAAGCGTTTGGAGTTCGGCCTTGCCGAGCTTACCTAGCCCGAGCGTCTCGAGCGTTCGGCCGCCCTGTGCAAAATCCTCGTCGCAGACCGCGCCGCCAATAGCCAGGAATGCCTTTGCAAGCGGCGTGGCCACGCCGGCCAGGCCGGCGACTGAGACCAGCAGCGACAGCCCGAGCCGCAAATCCTCGCGCATATAGCGGTGCTCGGTCAGAACGATCCGCTCACGCCAGTCGCCGGAATCGGTCAGCCGGTCATGCGAGCCGCGGCCATACATCCAGATCTCGCCTTCCTTCGCGTAATGGTGCGCCAGCGGGAAATGCGGCGCGCCATATCCGAGCGCCTCGCGCACGGCGATCCGCTCGCCATCCAGCGCGTCCGTCACCCGGCGGATCGCGGCTTGCGTGCCTTCTTTGTGAATGTCCCAACGCTCAAAATGCTCGATCGGACCTGCATTCATCACGATCAGCGGTGGATGGATGATCGGACCGGCGTTCATCAGCGCGCCGGACAACGCATCTCCGCAAGGCTCGATGGCATCCGGGAAGGCGCGTCCGATCACTTCAAGTGCATGTGGCGCGCGGTCGAGCGGGAACACGCCGACGGGCAGCCGCTTGGCGCGGATGGTGATCGCGACCTCGAACGGCCCGTGCTTGCGGGTCAACCAGGGCAGCGTACCCGTCTCGGCAAAGCTCGCCTTGGCGTGGTTGCCGGCATCCCGTGCTGCTTGGGCGAAGATCATCGAGCCGAATGTCGCCGGCGGCAGGAATACGACCTGGCCGTCGCGCAGGTGCGGCGCAAGCTGGCGAGCAATGTCAGCCTGCGCGAAGGCGGGGGCAGGGCACAGGATCAGCTCTGCGCCGCTAACGGCTTCGGCGATGTCGGTCGTGACCAGCTCAAGCTTCACATCGTGCCGGCCGTTATGATCCTTCACCAGGATGCGCGAGCCGGCCGTGCGATGTGCTGCGACCTGATCGGCATCGCGGCGCCAGAGCCGGACCTCATGGCCCGACAGCGCAAAATCGCCTGCGGCCGCGAAAGAGCCGTTTCCCCCACCCAGAACCGCAATCTTCAAGATGCTTCTCCTTGCGCCCTCGATTGCGCATCAAGCTGCTTCAGCAGGAAATGCTGGACCTTGCCCAGTGCCGTGCGCGGCAGGTCAGTGACGAAGACGATGTCGCGCGGCACCTTGTAGCGCGCGAGCTGTGCCTGAAGGTGCGCTCTCAGCTCATCCGCTTCGAGCCTGCAGCCGGATCGCCGGATGACATAGGCGATCGGGACTTCGTCCCAGCGCGGATCGGGCCGGCCGATCACGGCGCATTCGCTGACATCGGGGTGTTCGAGCAGGACGCGCTCCACCTCGGCCGGATAGACGTTCTCTCCGCCGGAAATGATCATGTTCTTCTTGCGATCGCGGACCCAGAAATAGCCGTCGGCGTCGCACAGGCCGATATCGCCGGTGCGATACCAGCCATCGTGAAGCGCATCGCGCGTGGCGTCCGCATTGCCCCAATATTCGAAGAACACGTTGGGGCCGCGCACCGCGATCTCGCCCGGCGTGCCAGCAGGTACTTCATTGCCGGCCTGATCGATCATCTTCGCTTCGCAGCACAGGCCGGCAAGTCCGGTCGATCCCGCACGCGAGAGATCGCCGCCCAGGCGCGTGTAGACTGCGATGGGGCAGGTCTCGGTCGAGCCGTAGACCTGGAGCACGGGAACGCCGCGTGCAACGAAACGGTCGATCAGGTGCGGCGGCACGATAGTCGATCCGGTGGCGACAGCCTTCAACGATGAGAGGTCAGTCGTCGCCCAGGCGGGATGCTCGCTCACGGCCTGGATGATCGCGGGCACCATCACCGTCAGTGTCGGCCGCTCGCGTTCGATCGCGGCGAGCGCGCTATCCGGGGTGAAGCGGGCGTGGATCGTAACAGTCGCGCCGAGCTGGAGCGCTGCGGTGGTCTGGATATTGAGGCCGCCGACGTGGAAGAACGGAAGCACCGTCAGCACATGATCGTCGGACGTCATGTTGTGCATGTGCTGGCTCATGACGCCGTTCCAGAACAGCGCCTCCTGCCGGAGCACCGCACCCTTCGGCCGCCCGGTCGTTCCTGAGGTGTAGACGATCAGAAGCGGGCAGGAGAGATCAGTGTGCGGATTGCGGCCATTGCCCTCGCCGCGGGCCAGCAGGCTTTCAAACGTCGTCCCGCGCGGCGGCACGAAATCAAGGCCGATGACGGCAGTGCCCGGCGCGAGTTCGGAAAGAACCCCCTCGAACGCCTGCTCGAGCACCAGGACTTTGGCGCCGGCATCAGTGAGGATGAAGAGCTGCTCGGCGACGGCCAGCCGCCAGTTCAGCGGCACCAGCATCGCGCCGAGCCGCGCGCATGCGTAGAGCAGAACCAGGTAGTCCGGCCGGTTCAGGCTCAGGATCGCGACGCGGTCGCCGCGGCCGACGCCAAGCTCCTGCTTCAGGGCTGTCGCGGTCTGTTCGATGCGTGCCGCAAAGGCCGCGTAGCTCAGCCGCTCCCCTTCGAAGGCGATGGCTGTCTTGTCTGGCGAAAACGCCGCGTTGCGATCGATCAGACTGCAGAGATCCACCGTCAGTCGTCCGTCTCGCCGGTCTCGTAAAGCGCCTCGCGACCGATCCGGTCGAGACAGAGCTCGGCCGTCCAGGGCAGCATCAGCGAGCCGCAGCGGCTGTCGCGATAGATTCGCTCCAGCGGCAGCGAGCGGAGCATGGCCTGCCCGCCGCAAGTGCGGATCGCGAGCGCCGCGAGTTCATTGGCGCCTTCCATGACCGAATACTGCGCAGCGTAGGCGCGGAGCACCTGTTCCTTGCTCGGATTGGCGCACGCTTCGGTGACGGCCTGGAACCAGATTCCCTTGATCTGCTCCAGCTTGATCTGCATCTGCGCGACCGCGATCTGCTTGGTCGGATACATCCGCCGCTTGACCGGCGGCATGCCCGGCACTTCGCCGCGCAAATAGCGCACGGTGAAATCATAGGCGGCTTGCGCGAGGCCCATATAGGTCGGTGACAGCGTCAGGAACATGTGCGGCCAGCGCATCGCCGCCTGGAAATAGACGCCGCGCGGCATCAGCGCGGAATCCTCCGGCACGAACACATCCTTGAACAGCAGCGTTCGCGAGACCGTGCCGCGCATGCCGAGCGGATCCCAGTCGCCGACGACCGAGACGCCTTCCGATTTTGCGGAGATCGCGAGGTAGAGAGTATTGCGGCGCGACGCCTTCTCGCCTTCCTCGATCTCGGTGCAGAGCACACCGTAATAGTCGGCGTGGCCGGAGAGCGAGGCAAAGATCTTCTTGCCGTTGACGATCCAGCCGCCCTTGACGGGTTTTGCCTCGGTGCCGAAGGCGACCCCGCCCGCTGCCGCTGCGCCGCCTTCCGAGAAGGGCTGTGAGTAGATCGCGCCATCCTCAATGATACGCTTGTAGTGAACTGCGCGTCGCTTTTCGTGCTCGGCGCGGGTCTCCGCGTCCATGTCGAGATCGTCGGCGAGCGGGCCCGACCATAAGGTCGAGCAGACATGCATGTTCCAGGTGAGCGCCGTGGCGCCGCAATAGCGGCCGATCTCGGCGGCCGCCAGGGCATAGGTCTGATAGTTCGCACCGAGCCCGCCATGCTTCTTGGGAACGGCGATGCCGAGCAGGCCGACGCGGTGCAGGTCACGATAGTTCTCGGTCGGGAAGACCGCCTCGCGATCGTAGGTCGCGGCGCGGCCCGCGAACACGCTCTGGCCGATCTCGCGGGCGCGGGCGATGATGTCGGCCTGCTCGTCGTTCAGGCGGAATGCCACGGGATCGAAGATCGGCGCATCCAGCGCGACCTTGCCAGTTGCGCCGATGGTCTTGCTGACTTGCATGGTCATGGCGCGGTCATCCGTGTTTTGCAGCGACAGAGTCGAGGAAGCCACCGAGAGCCTTGTCGAAGGCGCCGGGACGTTCAAGGTTGGCGAGATGACCAACGCCGGCCAGCTCGACATATTCAGCGGCAGGAATGTAAGTCGCCGTCTTCGCCATCATCGGCGCGGGCGCATTATTGTCCTTGGAGCCGGACAGCAACAGCGTCGGCACGGAAATGTCCTTGAGCGTGTTGCGCTGATCGAACCCGATCAAAGCCAGCATCATGGCGCGGTAGCTCGCCTCGGGTACGCTTGCCATGCACGCGCGCGCAAGCTCCATTCCCTCAGGATCAGGATCGTCGCCCACAAGTTCCTTCACCAGTGAAGGTGCCAGCGACTTCATCGTTTCGCCGCGATCAAGCGGCCCAAGCCGCGCTGCGATGAACGATTTTTGCCAGTCGCCGTCGGCCTTGCCGAAGGCCGGGCTGGTTTGCGCGAGCACCACCGCGCGCGCGAGCTTCGGCGATTGCACCAGCCATTTCTGGACGATCATGCCGCCGATGGAATGGCCGACCAGGATCGGCTCGCTCGCGCCGAGCTGCTCGATGAACTGCTGGAGTGCATCGGCAAGGGCAGCGATGCTGACGCTGGCGAGCGGCGCCGATCCACCATAGCCGGGCATGTCCCATGCGATCGCGCGGAAGCGGCCGCTGAATGTGGCAAGCTGTTGCCGCCAGGCCCGCGCCGCACCGCCGATGCCATGCAGGAAAATCAGGGGTATCGCGCCCGGATCGCCGGCGGCTTCGTAGGCGAAGCGTCCGTCCTTTGTTATCATTGGCGAAGGCTGCGGCACGCGACATCCTTTGGCTTGGCTAGGCGATGCTAACAGGCTTGTGAGGGATGGGAAGAGATAATTTTATACTTAAAGCAATTTTCGGGCCGGTCTGTTGCGCGGGGCATTTGCAGCGTCGATCGGCGCACGCGTTGCAAAAGCTTGAAGGTTAAAATATATCGGAAGAACGATCAGCAGAATTCCAGGGAGCTCGCGCATGTCCGGATTGCCGCACTCGCCACACGCGCTGGTGACTGGTGGTGGCCGCGGCATCGGCCGCGCGATTGCGGCGTCTCTGGTCGGCGCGGGTGCTACCGTAACGGTGTTGGGCCGGAACGCCGCTACTCTCGAAGAGGCGGTCAGCGCGGGTGCTGCACATTTTGCAGCCATAGCCGACGTGTCGAATGAAGCGTCGATGAAAGCCGCGATCGCCGAGGCGCATGCGCGAAAGCCGATCGATATCCTGGTCGCCAATGCGGGCAGCGCCGAATCCGCGCCATTTGCGAAGTCCGACAGCGCCTTGTTTGCGCGCATGATGGATGTCAATTTCATGGGCGTGGTTCATGCCATTCAGGGCGTTCTGCCGGGCATGAAGGGTCGTCCCTACGGGCGCATCGTTGCGGTTGCCTCGACGGCGGGGCTCAAGGGCTATGCCTATGTCAGCGCATACGTCGCCGCCAAGCACGCGGTGGTAGGCCTCGTGCGTTCCCTCGCACTCGAAATGGCCGGGAGCAACGTGACCGTGAATGCGGTTTGCCCCGGATTCACCGATACCGATCTGGTCGCGGGCAGCATCGACAACATCATGAAGAAGACGGGGCGAACCCGCGAGCAGGCGATTGCCGAGCTCGCCAAGCACAATCCGCAGGGGCGGCTGATCTCGCCTCAGGAGGTCGCGGATGCCGTGCTCTGGTTGTGCGGCGAGGGCGCCAGTGCGATCACCGGTCAGGCGATTGCCGTTGCCGGCGGCGAAATCTAGCGGCTCGGAACAAGGAAAAGGACAACGCATGAGCAGACCCGCCAATCCCGTGACCGTGCCGATCGCCGATTATTCGCCGCAGCACTTCCTGCTGGCCGTGGTCGATGGTGTTGCGACCGTGACGCTCAATCGTCCTGAGCGGAAGAACCCGTTGACCTTCGAGAGCTACCGCGAGCTCACCGATTTCTTCCGCGCCTGCGCCTTCGACGACGAGGTCAAGACCATCGTCGTCACCGGCGCTGGCGGCAATTTTTCGTCCGGCGGCGATGTCTTCGAGATCATTGGTCCGCTCGTGAAGATGGACACCAAGGGGCTGACCGCCTTCACGCGGATGACCGGCGATCTCGTCAAGGCGATGCGGGCGTGCCCGCAGCCGATCGTGGCGGCGGTCGAGGGCATCTGCGCCGGTGCTGGCGCGATCATCGCCATGGCGTCGGACATGCGCCTTGCCGCGAGCGGGACCAAGGTCGCGTTCCTGTTCAACAAGGTGGGTCTTGCCGGATGCGATATGGGCGCCTGTGCGATCCTGCCGCGGATCATCGGGCAGTCCCGCGCCTCCGAGTTGCTCTACACTGGCCGGTTCATGACCGCCGAGGAGGGCGAGCGGTGGGGCTTTTTCAGCCGCATCCTGACGCCGGAGCAGGTGCTGCCCCAGGCGCAGCTGCTGGCAAAGCAGGTCGCGGAAGGGCCGACTTTCGCCAACACCATGACCAAGCGGATGCTGGCGATGGAATGGGCAATGTCGGTGGAGGAAGCCATCGAGGCGGAGGCGGTTGCCCAGGCCCTCTGCATGACCACGGCGGATTTCGAGCGCGCGTTCGAGGCCTTTGCCAACAAGGTCAAGCCGGTCTTCAGGGGCGACTGAGCCCCGGCTTTGCGTGCAATTAAGGCTAAGCCCAAGACCCGGCCCGAGGGCAGGGCGGAGGTGACAATGCCGCTTGCGGCGGAGCGACTGCCCGTGCGACGTTAACCCCGTTGCCTGTGTATTGAGTGGAGTAAGGGCGATGAAGGCGATTATCGTCGGTGGCGGTATCGGAGGTCTCACCACGGCATTGATGCTGCGGTCGCGTGGCCTCGATTGCGAGATTTTCGAGCAGGCCGACACCATTCGCGAGCTTGGCGTCGGCATCAATACCCTGCCGCATGCGATGCGCGAGCTTGCCGGCCTTGGACTTCTTCAGAAGCTCGACGACGTCGCGATCCGCACCGACCAGCTCTACTATCTCAACCGCCATGGCCAGGAAGTCTGGCGCGAAGCGCGCGGCGTCGATGCCGGCCACGATGTACCGCAATTCTCGATTCACCGCGGCCGCCTTCAAGGCGTGATCCATCGTGCGGTCGAGGAGCGGCTCGGGCACGAAGCGATTCATACCGGCTGCCGCCTTGGCGCCTTCACGCAGGACGAAGGCGGCGTCACCGCCTACTTCTTCGATCGCGCCGGCGCGCACATCCACACCGCGCGCGGCGATATCCTGATCGGCGCCGACGGCATTCATTCGCGCGTGCGCGACACGCTGTTTCCGAACGAGGGGCCGCCGTGCTGGAACGGCCTGATGCTGTGGCGCGGCGCGCGCGACTGGCCGTTGTTCCTCACCGGCAAGTCGATGATCGTGGCCGGTGGCCTCAATGCCAAGGTGGTGATCTATCCGATCGCGGAGGGATCGAGCCCTGCGAGCCGTCTGACCAATTGGGCGGTGCTGGTGAAGGTCGGCGAGGGCAATGCGCCGCCGCCGCGCAGGGAGGACTGGTCGCGGCCGGGCCGGCGCGAGGAGCTGATGCCGCATGTGGCGCGCTTCTCGGTGCCCTATATCGACGTGAAGAGCCTGATCTCGGCCACGCCGGAGTTCTACGAATATCCGACCTGCGACCGCGATCCCTTGCCCTATTGGTCATCGGGACGCGTCACGCTGCTCGGCGATGCTGCTCATCCCATGTATCCGGTCGGCTCGAACGGCGCCTCGCAAGCGATCCTCGATGCGCGCTGCCTGGCCGACGCACTGGTGCGCGCCGAGCATCCGCGCCAGGCGTTGATGGAATACGAGAAGAAGCGCCTGCCGATGACGGCCGAGATCGTCCGCTCTAACCGGCGCGGCGGCCCCGAGGGCGTCATCGACGCCGTCGAGCAGCTTGCGCCCGACGGCTTCGACAATGTCGATAATGTCTTGAGCTATTCCCAGCGCGAGGCGATCGTGCGTGGCTACGCCACCAAGGCCGGCTTCGCCGCAGTCCCGGGACTTGCGGCGGTGCGCGCCTAAATAGTTTTAGCCGGCGCCGGGAGGCGGCGGCAGGAAGTGGATGTTGAACTCGGCGGCCATCGCCACGACGTCCTCCGGCTTCTGCTCCTTCATGTTGTGAAGGCCCCAGAACAGGTCGAACAGCTTTTTGGTTGGCGAGACCCAGAACAGCACCTTTGCGGTCTGCTCCGACTTGTTGAAGATGCCGTGCGGCACGCCCATGCCGAGCCGGATCAGATCGCCGGCGGTCGCCTGCGCCTCCGAATTGCCCAGCACGAAATCGAGCTTGCCCTCCAGCATGTAGAGATACTCATCCTGATCGGGATGGATGTGCGGTGGCACGAACGTGCCTGGGGGCAAGGTCGCGTGCCAGGAGAAGCTGTGCTCGGTCTTGCTCTTCGGCACATAGGTCTGGCCGAGGATATTCCAGGAAATGCCCTGGATCCCCTCATTGGCTCGCGTGATGCCGGTGATTTCGCTGCTCATTGGAGTCCTCCCTTAACGCGACGCGCGACCTTAGTTCGCCTTGCAGTCCTTGGCATAGTGGTCGCCGTAATTCTCGAAAACCTTCTGGACGATCTCGGTCTGGAATTTTCCGTCCGGACGCTTGGCGACCTTGGTCAGGTAGAAATCCTGGATCGGATAGCCGTTGGTGTTGAACTTGAAAGCGCCGCGTAGCGAGGTGAACTCGGCCTTCTTCAGCGCGGCTCCGACGGCGTCCTTGTTCGAGAGGTCGCCCTTCACGCCCTTGATCGCGCTGTCGATCAGCATCGCGGCGTCATAGGCCTGGAAGGCGTAGGTGCCGGGCACGACGTTGTAGGCGGCCTCATAGGCGCCGACGAACTTCTTGTTCTGGGGATTGTCGAGATTGGGCGCCCAGTTTGCGCCGCCGAACATGCCGACCGCCGCATCCTGTTGCGCCGGCAGGGTCGATTCATCCACCGTGAAGGCCGAGAGCACCGGGATGCTGTCGGCGAGGCCCGCCTGCCGGTACTGCTTGACGAGATTGACGCCGAGGCCACCTGGCATGAAGGTGAACAGCGCATCAGGCTTCTGCGAGGAAATCTTAGAGAGCTCCGGCTGGAAGTCGAGCGTGTTCAGCGGCATGTAGGATTCCTCGACGATCTCGCCCTTGTAGTCGAGCTTGAAGCCGGCCACCGAATCCTTGCCGGCCTGATAGTTCGGCACCATCAGGTACATGCGCTTGTAGCCGCGATCCTGCGCGACCTTGCCGAGAATCTCGTGGACCTGGTCGTTCTGGTACGACGTCACATAGAAGAACGGATTGCAGTCCTTGCCGGCAAAGGTCGAGGGGCCTGCATTGGGGCTGATCAGGAACACTTTCGATTCCGTCACCGGCCGGTGGATCGCCTGGAGGATGTTGGAGAAGATCGGGCCGACCACGAAGTCGACCTTGTCGCGCTCCAGCAGGCCCTTGACCTTGGTCACCGCTGCGTCCGGCTTGAGTTCGTCGTCGACTACGACGACCTCGACATCGCGGCCGCCCATCTTGCTGCCGAGATCCTTCACCCCGAGCGCAAAGCCGTCGCGGACCTGCTGGCCAAGCGCGGCGGCGGGGCCCGACAGGGTCACGATCACGCCCAGCTTGATCTTCTCCTGGGCGAGGGCGGGGCTCATTGCGGTGCCGAGCAGCAAGGCGGCCGCGGTCAGGGTCAATTGCGTTTTCATGATCTGTCCCTCGTGACGATCGGCCTGCGTTGCAGGCCGCGTACTCCAATTCCAAGCTTATGCCGATGATGGCTGCCGCGGCAAGCAAGCTCAAGGCGTCGCCATCCCGCGAGGGAGTGCGCATGCAAGCGGCACGCCAATTATTTGAAGCCTAAAGAAATTGACGTGCGGTCGATTGTTGCAGCTTTGGACTTGCGGCCGGCGCCGATTTATTTGAAGCTCAAAACGTTGGGGAATCCGTGCCGGCGCCAATGCCGCCCGTGAGTGATTGCACCGAAATGCTCGATTCCGAGACCAAGGCCGTCGAGACGCCAGAGGACCATGCCGAAGAGCTTCGGCTGTGGTTGCGCCTGCTCACCTGCACGACCCTGATCGAGGGGGAAGTGCGCGGTCGGCTACGACAGCGCTTCGACGTCACGTTGCCTCGTTTCGACCTGATGGCGCAGCTCGACAAGGCGCCTGACGGCATGACGTTGTCCGACGTCTCCAAGCGCATGATGGTGTCCAACGGCAACGTTACCGGCCTGGTCGAGCGTCTCGTGGAATCCGGACATCTCGACCGGCGCACCTCGGAGACCGACCGCCGGGTCCAGGTGATCCGCCTCACAAAGCTCGGCCGCGCCGAATTCCGCAGGATGGCCGCCGAGCATGAGACCTGGATTGCCGATCTCTTCGGCGACCTGACGCCGAAGGATGTGCGCGAGCTGATGCGTCTCCTCGCCAAGACCAAGGCCTCTGCGCAGAAATCGGCCGCACGCCGCCGTCCCTGAGCTTGCCGTCGGGCCGGTCCCGCCGATTCATCATCGCCACAAGAAAAAGCACGGGACGCCCAAAATCCGCTATTGCGTCGAATTATTTTAAGCCTAAAATGTTTTTCCAGATAGTGCTGCCGGGTGCTTTCCATGCGCAAAGGAGCGTGCGATGGCCAACGCCGCCAAGGTTCAGGTGACGGGTGCGAACGGCGGAGACGCTGCGACGGCCCACGTCGATACATTCGCACGGCAGCATCTGCCGCCACGCGAACTCTGGCCCGAGTTCATCTTCACGCGGCCGGAGCTGCATTATCCGCAGCGATTGAACTGCGTCAGCTATTTCCTCGACCGCTGGGTTGATGAGGGGCATGGCGATGCCCCCTGCGTCATCAGCCCCGCCGTCAGCTACACCTATCGCGAGCTGCAAGCGCTGGTGAACCGCATCGCCAACGTGCTGGTCGGCAAGCTGGGCCTCGTATCCGGCGGTCGTGTGCTGCTCAGATCGGCCAACAGCCCGATGATGGTTGCGACCTATCTGGCGGTGATCAAGGCCGGCGGAATTTGCGTGGCGACGATGCCGTTGCTGCGCGCCAAGGAGCTGTCCTATCCGATCCAGAAGGCGGAGATCACGCTCGCGCTCTGCGACGGAAAGCTCTCCGACGAGATGGACAAGGCGAAGCTGGCTGCGCCCGGTCTCAAGCACGTGGTCTACTGGGGCAATGGCGCTGCCGACTCGCTCGAGGCGCTCATTGCCGATGCGAGCCCGGAGTTCAGGGCAGTCGATACCGCCGCCGATGACATCTGCCTGATTGCCTTCACGTCGGGCACGACCGGCGATCCCAAGGGCACCATGCATTTCCACCGCGACATGCTGGCGGTGTGTGACGGCTACGCGCGCAACATCTTGCGGGCCGAGCAGAAGGATCGCTTCGTCGGCTCGGCACCGCTCGCCTTCACCTTCGGCTTCGGTGGCGTGCTGTTTCCGATGCACATCGGCGCCTCCTTCGTGGTGCTCGAGAAGACGACACCGGACGACATCCTGACGGCGATCGAGCAGTACAAGACCACGGTTTGCTTCACTGCGCCGACCGCATACCGCGCTATGATCGGCAAGCTTCCCGGTCGCGACATCTCCTCGCTGCGAAAATGCGTCTCCGCCGGCGAGACGTTGCCCAAGCCGACATTCGACGCCTGGCTCAAGGCGACCGGCATCAAGCTGATGGACGGCATCGGCTCGACCGAGATGCTGCACATCTTCATCAGCGCGACCGAGGACGAGATCCGTCCGGGCGCGACTGGCAAGCCGGTGCCAGGCTACGAGGCGAAGATCGTCGATGATTCCGGTGCCGACGTGCCACCAGGCACGATGGGACGCCTCGCCGTGCGCGGACCGACCGGCTGCCGCTATCTCGCCGATGAGCGGCAGCGAAAGTACGTCCAGGATGGCTGGAACATCACCGGCGATACCTACATGATGGATGCCGACGGCTATTTCTGGTACCAGTCGCGCTCCGACGACATGATCGTGTCGGCGGGCTACAATATCGCGGGCACGGACGTCGAGGCGGCGCTGCTGACGCATCCGTCCGTCGCCGAGTGCGGTGTCGTCGGTGCACCGGACGAGGCGCGCGGGATGATCGTGAAGGCCTATGTCATCGCCGCGCCCGGTGTGACGCCCGATGCTCAGCTCGCCGTCGAACTGCAGGAGCACGTCAAACGCGAGATCGCGCCGTACAAATATCCGCGTGCGATCGAGTTCGTGACGCAGCTCCCGAAGACCGAGACCGGCAAATTGAAGCGCTTTGCCTTGCGGCAACTGGCGCAGGCCGCAGCGACGTCCTCAGGCGTCGCGGCGGAATGAGAGAGGGATAGAGAATTGTCCGTGACGACGCCGAAAGGCCCGCAGCTCGCGGTGCTGCCGACCGCAGCCGAGGGCGACACGAGTTCGACGGTGAAGGTGCTGCAGCCGTCCGGCTGGCCGGTGCCGAAAGGCTATGCCAACGGCATGGCCGCCGAGGGGCGGATCGTCGTCACCGGCGGTGTGATAGGCTGGGATGTCGAAGAGCGTCTCGCAGATGGCTTTGTCCCGCAGGTCCGCCAGACCCTGAGCAACATTGCCGCGATTTTGGCCGAAGCCGGCGCGCGGCCCGAGCACCTCGTGCGCCTGACCTGGTACGTCGTCGATATGGACGAGTATCTGGCGAACCTGAAGGAACTCGGCAAGGTCTACCGCGCCATCTTCGGTGCGCATTATCCGGCGATGGCGCTCGTTCAGGTCGTCCGCCTGGTCGAGAAGGCGGCGCGCGTCGAGATCGAAGCCACCGCCGTCATTCCCCGCTAAGCCAGGCCTGGTCCGCGGCTCGTCTCAGCTCGCCTTGGCGAGATCATCGTCCTCGGGCGAGTTCAGATAGACGCCTGACATGGTGTCGACCCAGCAGAGATGGTCGTGAACCTTCTTCACGCCTTCGACATTCTCGGCTGCGACGACCGCGGCCTGCCGCGCGCGCTCTTCGGTGATGACGCCGCTGAGGTGAACGATACCGTCGCGGACGATGACGTTCAGCCCGAACGGGCACCAGTCGTTCTTCTCCATGGTGTCGATGATGCGGCTGCGGATGTGATCGTCGTCGGCGGTCGGATCTGGCACCTCGCGGGCGAGCCCTGCCACCGCCTGGAGCAGGTTGGCGCGGGAGACGATCCCGACGACCTTGTCGCCGCGGACCACCGGCAAGCGCTTCACGTTGTTCCGTTCCATGAGATCGACGATTTCCGCCAGCGCGGTGTCCTCGGTGATGGTGATGGGCGAAGCGGTCATCACCTCCGCGACCTTGCGGCCGTGCTCCTGGACGAAGTCGCTGGCGGACTGGCCCGGCCCGAGGATGAATCGCAACCAGCGTCCCCGCTTGCGCCCGGTGCCGATCTCGCTGCGGCGGATGAAATCTCCCTCCGAGACGACGCCGACCAGCTTTCCGGTCTCGTCAACCACGGTGAGGCCGCTGACGTGCCGCTTCAGCATGATGTTCGCCGCCTCGACGATGCTGGTGTCGGGGGTAACCGAAATGACCGACCGGGTCATGATCTGGTGGGCGCGCATGGAGAACTCCGCTGGCTTTCGAATTTCAATGCGAAAAACCTAGCTCGGTGGCCGGGATGCGGCTTGACCCAAGTCAAGTCGCCAGACCCGATTTGTCCTGGTTGCGAAATCGTGATCTCCCGCCGGGATTTGATGCAGCTCAACGCCCATCGGGAGCGTGGCCGTATCCTGCTGGCGACATAGAACGTAAGCCTGCAGGAACATTCAGCCATGAGCGTCGTGAAGATGTTTCCACGAGCCGACGAGCCACAGGCTCTCGCCGCCAATCCCGCCGTGGAGGCCCCTGCGACGATTCCCGAAAAGTCTCCAGGGAAACCGGTTGCCGCCAATATCGGGCCTGCGGAACCATATCCCGTTGACCGGGCGTTCCACGCGATGCTGGCCCGCTTCACGGGCGGAATTTCACCTGTGGCCCTGTCGCTCGCCTGGCTCGACTGGAGCTCGCATCTTGCGGCGGCGCCGCAGCGCCAGATGGACATTTCCCGCAACGTTCTTCGCGATACCGGCAGATTGCTGGAAGCTGCCGTGCACGCGACGTCGCAAAAGCCGTGGTCGGTGATCGAGCCACAGAAGCGCGACCGCCGCTTCAAGGATCCGCAGTGGGAAGTCGCGCCGTTCAATCTGTTGGCGCAGGCGTTTCTGCTCACGGAGCGCTGGTGGCACGATGCCACGACCGGCGTGCGCGGCGTCTCCCATGCCAATGAAGCCATCGTCGAGTTCGCGGTCCGTCAGATGCTCGACATGATGGCGCCGTCGAATTTCGCGACCACCAATCCGCAGGTTCTGGAACGGGCGTTCCAGAGCGGCGGGGAGAATTTCGTATTTGGCTGGCAGAACTGGTGCAGCGACCTGATGCGTATGCTTTCGGTTTCGAAGCCTGCGGGCGACGAGCAGTTCGTCGTCGGCAAGGCGGTCGCGGCTTCGCCCGGCAAGGTCGTCTACCGCAATGAGCTGATTGAGCTGATCCAGTACCATCCGACCACCGCGCAGGTGCGGCCAGAGCCGATCCTGATCGTCCCCGCCTGGATCATGAAGTACTACATCCTCGATCTGTCGCCGCAGAACTCGCTGGTCAAATACCTGACCGATCAGGGCTTCACCGTGTTCGCGATCTCCTGGCGCAATCCGGATGCGAAGGACCGGGATGTTGCCTTCGACGATTATCGCAAACGCGGCGTGATGGCGGCATTGGACACGATCGGGAGCATCGTGCCCGGCCGGAAGATCCATGCGCTCGGCTATTGCCTGGGCGGCACCTTGCTGTCGATCGCGGCGGCCGCCATGGCGCGCGGCGGCGATCATCGTCTCGGCACCATCACGCTCCTGGCCGCCCAGACCGACTTCACCGAGGCTGGCGAATTGACGCTTTTCATCAACGAGAGCCAGGTCGCCTTCCTCGAAGACGTGATGTGGCAGCGCGGCTATCTCGACACCTCGCAGATGGCCGGTGCGTTCGCGCTCCTGCGCTCCAACGATCTGATCTGGTCGCGACTGTCGCGCGATTACCTGATGGGAGAAGCGGCGGCGCCGAACGACCTGATGGCCTGGAATGCCGACGCCACGCGGCTGCCCTATCGCATGCATTCGGAGTATTTGCGCAAACTGTTCCTCGATAATGATCTGGCCGAGGGCCGCTATCGCGTCGAGGACAAGGCGATCTCGCTGTCCGACATCCATGCGCCGATGTTCGTGGTCGGCACGCTCGCAGACCACGTCGCGCCGTGGCGATCCGTCTACAAGATTCACTATCAGGCCGATGCCGACGTGACCTTCCTGTTGACCAGCGGCGGACACAATGCCGGCGTCGTCGCACCCCCGGACGAGCCTGGGCACAGCTATCAGGTCATGACCAAGGCAGCGGATGCGCCCTATGTCGGCCCGGACGAATGGCTGAAGCTGGCGCCGCATGTCGAGGGATCATGGTGGCCGGAATGGGCCGGATGGCTGGCGGCGCGCTCAGGCGTGCCTTGCGAACCGCCTCAGATCGGGAGCGATCTGCCCGACGCGCCGGGAGACTACGTCCACACCTAAAGCGCGATGAGATTTGGATGAATCGTCGTCGCGCTTTAGGCTGTTTTTTGAGCGGATCTTTTCGGAAAACCGCTGCGCAGTTTGCGCTAACGCGGCCCTTCGGGTCCGGATCATGCTTTAGTCCTCGGGCGCCGCATTCGGCGCGAGATCGGAGGAGCGGAACGGCTTGGCCTTGTCCAGCTTCCGATAGGCTTTCGAGGCGGTTCGGAGCAGCTTCTTTTCCCGCTTGCGGTCGAGGAAGCGAATGCCTGCCTCGGGGGCGGCGTCATTCAATGAGGCCGCCAGGGCCTGCCCGCGCGCATCGTCGTTCAATTGGCCGAGCGATTTTTGCGCCTTGCGCAATTGCTTGAGGATCGACTTCTGCTTCGTCAAGGATTCGTCGGCGAACAGGTCCTCGAGCGACTCGACCGAATAGGTCATCCGCTTGTTGAGCAGCCGCAGCTTGTGACGCTTTTCGACGTCGAGCTTGTGGAGCTTGCGTGCCTTCTTGAGCAGCGTCGTTTCCCACTCCGTAAGCTGCGCCGTGGCATGGTCGGCGAGCGGGCGGCGGCGCAGCCTGATGGCCTCCTTGCTGCGCCGGGTTGACCATGGGCCGCTCTCGATCCAGGCCGAGGTCTGCTCGACCAGCCGGCGGTACCGCGCAGATTGCAGCGCACGCGACAGCAGGCGATGGCTCTCGGCGCGCTTCTCGTCCCAATGCTGGAGCTCGGCTATCACGTCGAGCTCGCCGCCGCTCTCGGCGATGACCCGGTCGATCGCCACGTCGAGGTCGCGGACCATGCCGAGCTGGCTGTTGAGCCATTTCAGCTCGGTCCAGACTTGTGGGCGTAGCCCGTCATCGACCATGGGCGAGAAGAAGCGGATTGCGGTGCGCAGATGCGTCAATGCGATCCGGATCTGGTGCAGCGCCTCCGGGTCGCCGCGGCGGGTGCCGTCGTGCTGCGCGAGGACGGCATCGAGGTGGCGGCGGGCGATGATCCGGAATGCTGTGTCGCAGGCCATGCCGGGGCTGAGGCGGCCGGGCAGGACATTACGCCGCGCCACAGGCTTGGCGCGCGCGGTCGAATTCTTGGTGGGTCGCGCCATCCTTGCCCGCGCCAATCAAATCGCCTTAACTACCCGCTGCGATCGCGTCCCGGCAGCGCTGGAGCGTCTGCTCTTGTGTCCCGGATGCATCGATGCTCGCCCAACCGATATCGCCGATATTATAGTGCTCTTGCAGCGCGGCAACCTCTTGTGTGGCGTCGGATGCATCGCCGCGGCGGCCGCCGATTCGCGCCTGGCGGGTCGCGAGGTCGGCGACCAGGAATAATCCGTTGAGCGGCACGCCGCAGGCCCTGGCCAGCGCGGCCAGTTCGTCCCGTTCAGGCTCGCGTGCAAAGACGGCGTCGACGATGGCGGAATGGCCTTGCGCCAGCACCTGCCGGGCGCGCTGTATTAGCGTATCGTAGACGCGGGCCGTCACCTCGGGCCGATAGGTGGATGGTGGCAGCCGGTCGGTGTGCTCTACCCGAAACAGCTGCTTGCGGATGACGTCGCTGCGCAGCACGACTGCTCCCGGCTGCGGCGCGACGTGGGGCGCCAGCGCGCGGGCGAGGACGGACTTGCCGGTGCCCGACAATCCGCCGACCGCGATCAGGCGGGGCGCGGGAGGGTGCATCAGTGCCACGGCAAGATCGAAATAGCGGCGCGCCTCGCGAACAATACCGGTTCGATCGGTCCCCGGCCGCGCCAGCGCCACCTGGGCGCGGATCGCAGCGCGAATGGACATGAACAGCGGCAGGGCCGAGAGCGCATCGAGATTTTCCGGCGGCGTCGCTTCGAGATACTGGTTCAGGACGATATTGGCTGCGACCGGTTGATCGTGCCGCAGCAGGTCCATGAGCGTGAAGGCGAGATCGTAGAGCACGTCGACGGTTGCGATTTGCGCATCGAACTCGATGGCGTCGAACAGGACCGGCTTCTCGTCGATCGACACGATATTCGCAAGATGCAGGTCACCGTGGCAGCGGCGCACGAACCCCTGTCGGCCGCGCTGTTCGAGCAGCGGCCGCAGGCGCAGGAACGCCGCGTGCGAGGCTTCCGCGAGCCGTTCGATATCTTCAGCCTCGAGATCGTGGCCTTTTCGCAGGCCGTCACTGTTCTTGTCGATGAGGCCGGGGATGGAGGAAACCCATGCCTTGCCGTCGGCGCGAGATGCTGTCGCATGCGAGGCCACGATGGCGTCGGCCGCGGCCGAGGCAAGGTTCGCATCCAGCGGGCCTGTCTTCGCCAGATGATCCAGCGTCCGGCTTTCGTCGAAGCGCGACATGTCGACCGCATACTCGACGGGCCGGCCGCTTCCATCGACCTTCAGCGATCCATCCGCTTCCTCCGTGATCGCTACGACACGATGATAGATCTGCGGGGCGAGCGGCCGGTTGATCCTGATCTCCTCGTCGCAGGCCGCCTTGCGCTTCGCCAGTGTCGAATAATCGAGGAATGGAAACCGCACGGCCCGCTTGATCTTCAGTGCGCGCGTCCCGTCGAGCAAGACCGTGGCGGCATGCGTGTCGATCCGCTTCACGTCCGGATGGCTGACGGAATCGGTAAGCGCCGCAAAGATCCGGTCTTGGGTCGCGGAATCGTCTGTCATCCGTGCGGGCATTTCCAGATGTGTTGGAGGCGGTGCAGCCGCCGACCAGGTTAACCCTTAGAATACGCGCGCGGCCAGTCCTTGACCTCGGTCAATGCCCGTCTCGCGCCCTGCGCAGCCTGCCCGAGGCTTGATGAGGATCAAGGGTCTCCGCGCCAGCCATCCTATTCTGTCGGCCAAGGAGAATTCCGATGCCCATCAAGGACGTCTTTCTGCCGCTTGTCGGCCAGCCCCGCGGGCCGGCTCTTGCCGCGATCGAGAAATGCGTGGCAGTCGCTGCCGATCTCGGCGCCAGGATCAGCGCGCTTGCACTCGAAGACGAGGTCTTCGTGCGTCCTCAGGTGATACGCCCCGACGATGCGGCCTCCGTCGCGACCGACGCCGCGGCGGGGGATATGCAGCTCTTCCTGAACGCATTCACGAGTGCGGTCTCTCGCGCGAACATCCGGGGGCAAAGCCGATCGGCCAAGCTGCCGGAAGACCAGATCGCATCGATGCTGGCCGAGCATGCGCGCTTCAGCGATCTCACGCTGCTCCCTGTGAAGCCGCATGACAGCCGCACCGAGCACATCGTCGAGACGCTCCTGTTCGAGTCCGGCCGGCCGCTGCTGCTCTGCCCGGAACAGCATGTGGACGCGCTGCGACCCGAATTCGAGAACGTGATGATCGCCTGGGATCACTCCGCGCGCGCGGCGCGGGCGGTGGGCGACGCGATGCCGATCCTTCAGGCTGCAGCGTCGGTCCGCGTGCTGACGGTGGCGGACGACAAGACCGACGCGATCGAGCAATCCGGAGCCGCCCTCGTCAGCCATCTGAGGGAACACGGTGTCCTTGCCTCGTTCGAAACCACGAAGGGCAGCGGCAGCTCGATCGGCAAGGTGCTGGGAAGCTGGGCGAATTCCAATGCCATCGATGCTATCGTCATGGGCGCCTACCGTCATTCGCGCCTGAACGAGATCGTATGGGGCGGTGTGACAAAGACCGTCATTGGCCAGCCACCGTGCTGGGTTATGATCTCCCACTAGGCTCGTCGCAAATCTACCGGCCTCATTCTTCCAACCAGCGGAACCGCCGTCGACCGGGCGCATTTGTTGTCATGTCCACCTATCGCTTAAAGAACCTGCTGTCGCCGCATTCGGTCGCCCTCGTCGGGGCGAGCTCCCGTCCGTTATCCGTGGGACGCGCCGTTCTGGAGAACATTCGCAACGCCGGATTCCAGGGAAAGTTCGGCCTGGTCAATCCACGCCATGCCGAGATCGCCGGGATCGCTGCGATGAAGAGCCTGGACAGGCTGGACTTCGTACCCGAGCTCGTGGTCATCACCGCGCCGGCGGGGGAGGTTCCCGGCATCATTGATCAGGCTGGGCGTCGCGGCTCGGCGGGGGCGCTGATCGTTTCGGCAGGGCTCGGCCACGGGCCGGGATCGCTCCAGGAGGAGGCCGTTGCCGCGGCCCGCAAATACGGGATGCGGCTGATCGGGCCGAACTGCCTGGGCATCATGATGCCCGGCGTGAGCCTCAATGCCAGTTTTGCCGCGCATATGCCCGGGGCGGGAAATCTTGCCCTGATCTCGCAATCCGGCGCGATCGCCGCCGGCATGGTGGATTGGGCTGCTCAGCGCGGCGTCGGCTTCTCCGGCATCGTCACGATCGGCGATCAGATCGACGTCGATATCGCCGACCTGCTCGATTATTTCGCGATGGATCACAAGACCCGCGCGATCCTGCTTTATATCGAGGCCATCAAGGACGCGCGCAAATTCATGTCGGCGGCCCGTGCCGCGGCACGCGTCAAGCCGGTCGTCGTGGTGAAATCCGGCCGCATGGCGCAAGGCGCGAAAGCGGCCGCAACCCATACCGGCGCGCTCGCGGGCGCCGACGCCGTCTATGACGCGGCGTTCCGCCGCGCGGGCATTCTGCGGGTTTCCGATCTGCGCGAGCTGTTCGACTGTGCCGAGACGCTCGGCCGCGTCGAATCGCCGGCCGGAAAGCGCCTCGCCATTCTCACCAATGGCGGCGGTATCGGTGTTCTCGCCATCGACCGATTGGTCGAGCTTGGCGGAGTTCCGGCGTCGATCTCGGCGGATGCGCGCAAGAAGCTCGATGCCGTGCTGCCGCCGACCTGGTCGGGCGCAAATCCGGTCGACATCGTCGGCGATGCCGATGCAGCACGCTATGCCGCGGCGTTGCAGGTGTTGCTCGACGACCCCGACAACGATGCGGTCCTCGTGCTCAACGTGCAGACCGCGATCGCCTCGGCCGCCGATATCGCCGTGACCGTGACGGAGCTGGCTGGAAAATATCGCAAGAAGCAGGGCCGATGGGCCAAGCCTGTGCTGGCCGCCTGGGTCGGGGCGGATCAGAACATCATCCAGGCGCTCTCTGACGCTGGTATTCCGAATTATCCGACCGAGGACGATGCGGTGCGCGGCTTCATGCATCTGGTCCGGCACCGCGAAGTGGTCGAGGAGCTGAGCCAGGTTCCTCCCGCGATGCCCGACACGTTCGTGCCCGACGCGCGCGGCGCCAAGCAGATCGTCGCCGCAGCCATTGCCGACGGCCGCAAATGGCTCGAGCCCGTCGAGATCAAGCACCTGCTCGAAGCCTATGACATCGCGATGGTGCCGACTTACGCCGCATCCGACGTCGAGCAGGCGGTTGCTCACGCGGGAGAGATATTTGCACGAGGCGGGACCGTCGTCCTGAAGATCATGTCGCGCGATATCGTGCACAAATCCGACGTCGGCGGCGTCGTGCTCAACCTGACGACGCCGGATGCGGTGCGTGCCGCCGCCACCGACGTTCTCGCCAGGGCGAGGAAGCTGCGCCCCGAAGCCCGCATCGAGGGCGTCATCGTGCAAGCGATGGTAGTCAAGGCAAAGGCGCGCGAGTTGATCCTCGGTCTTGCCGACGATCCGACCTTCGGCACGGTCGTCGTTTTCGGTCGCGGCGGGACCGCGGTCGAGATCATCAATGACAAGGCCCTTGCGCTGCCGCCGCTCGACCTGCAGCTCGCCCGGGACCTGATCGACCGCACGCGGGTGTCACGGCTGCTGCGCGCCTACCGGGACGTTCCGGCGGTGAAGCCCGATGCCGTCGCCATGGTGCTGGTCAAGCTGGCGCAGATGGCCGCCGACATTCCCGAAATCCGCGAATTCGATATCAACCCGCTGCTCGCGGACGAAACCGGTGTGACCGCCGTCGATGCCCGGGTCGCGGTGGGGCCGCCGCAGCGGAAATTCGCCGGCTCCGGCCCGGCCAATTTTGCCGTTCGCGCCTATCCCTCTCAATGGGAGCGGCGCCTCAAGCTCAAGGACGACTGGCGCATCCTGGTGCGGCCCTTGCGCCCCGAGGACGAGCCGACCATCCACGAATTCCTGCGTCACGTGACGCCTCACGATCTTCGTCTGCGATTCTTTGCACCGATGAAGGAGTTCACCCACGAATTCATCGCGCGCCTGACCCAGCTCGACTATGCGCGGGCCATGGCGTTCATCGCATTCGAACAGGCCACCGGCGAGATGGTCGGCGTCGTCAGGCTCCATTCGGATTCGATCTACGAGAGCGGCGAATATGCGATCCTGCTGCGGTCGGATCTCAAGGGCAGGGGGCTTGGATGGGCCCTGATGCAGTTGATCATCGACTATGCGAGATCGGAAGGCCTGAAGGTCATATCGGGCGACGTGCTCAAAGAGAACACCGTGATGCTCGATATGTGCAGGCAGCTCGGCTTCGAGGTCAAGCCGGACCCGACCGAGCCCGACATCTGCGACGTCAGGCTCAAGCTCTGAGCGTGCGGGCTAGGAGCGCGCCTCGGCCGACGTTGCCGCGGCGCTCTCCTTGGCCGACTTCCGCAGGCTCTTCACGATGATTGCGATCAGCGGCACCAGCACCGGCACGATCGTGCTCAGCGGATGATGCACCGCCCCCGACACCTGGGCCTGGAGCGCGCGTGCCTCGATCTGCAGGGCCTCGATGGAGGCGCCGTGAATCTCATTGGCGAGCTCGATGTCGCGGCCGGAGGGCGACCGGCCGCCAATGACGAAGAGAACCGCTGCGATCGCGAAATTGACGGCACCGAGGATGGCGGCGGCCGCGATGGCACTCCAGATCTGCACCAGTGCGAAATAGGCCGACAGCTCCAGCATCAGAAGCCCGAATGCCGCGATGAGTGCTGCAAAGGCACGCAGGCCGAGGCCCGTCAACAGATGGCGCAGCCTGATCTCGGCGATGATCCTGTCGGTGCGCCACAGCGCGCGCAGATGTTTGACGACATTCTCCGTATTCACCTAGTGTCTCCTCAGCATGAAGCCGACGACCACGCCGAGCGCAAAGGCCGAGGCGAGGGACGTGATCGGGCGATCTGCAATGAGGCCCTGAAGCTCCTCCTGCTCCTCGCTGACGGTCTCGCCGAGCTCGGCCAGCGCGGCCTTGATCTGGTCGGCCAGAGCCTCGGCCCGGTCTTTCGAGCTCTCGAACATCTCCTCGCCGGCCGTGCTCAGCAGGCGCGTGACGTCGACCTTCAACGTTCGCAGTTCTTCGCTCATTCTGTCGCTGTCGAACATGGATATGATGCCTCCATTGAATGGGGCGAACCTAGGCCCGCCGACGCGGCCGCGCTTGATTTGCGTCAAGGGAGGCGCGCGGCGGCGGTGTTGAGGCAGGTCAAACCGGCCGCCACATGCTGGCCTAGAAGTGGCGGCTGAATGGGGACCAATTGTCCCGATGAGGTGGAAGCGTGAACTCCGAACCGCTGTTGCTGGCGACGCCCTCTGGCGATGCGCTGAAATTGCGCCCGGAAGGGCCCTGGACCGCAGCGAACGTGACGATGCTTGAAACGCTGTCCCGATCGGTCGGGGCGGATGTCGATCGGTCCAGAGCCGTGACGCTCGACATGTCGGGCGTCAGCGCCCTGGACACGCTCGGCGCCTGGGTCCTGGAGAAGCTGTCGCGCAGGGCCGCGTCGTCAGGCAGATCGGCCGAATTCATCGGTGTCGCCGACCATTTCAGTGGCCTGATGGACGAGGTCCGCCAGGTCAATCGCCACACGCCGCCGCCTGCGGCCGCGCCAAATCCGGTGCTGCTCAGGCTTGGCGATCTCGGCAAATCCACGGTCGGTGCGCGCGAAGACATCACGATTTTTCTTCAAATGCTCGGCGCATTGTTCATGGCCGTGGTCGGCGTGCTGCGCCGGCCGCGCTCGCTGCGGCTGACATCGCTGGTCTACCAGCTCTACCGCATCGGCTGGCAGGCGATCCCCATCGTCGTGCTGATCACCTTCCTGATCGGGGCCATCATCGCCCAGCAGGGCTTCTTCCATTTCCGCCGGTTCGGCGCTGAATCCTACACCGTCGACATGGTCGGCATCCTGGTCCTGCGCGAGCTCGGCGTACTGATCGTCGCCATCATGGTCGCGGGACGTTCGGGCAGCGCCTACACCGCCGAGCTTGGTTCGATGAAGATGCGCGAGGAGATCGACGCGCTCTCGACCATGGGCCTCGATCCCGTCCATGTCCTGATCCTGCCGCGCGTTGCGGCTCTCGTCATCGCGCTGCCGATCCTGGCCTTCATCGGATCGGTCGCCGCGCTCTACGGCGGCGGTCTGGTCGCGCAATTCTACGGCGACATGGGACCGGCGATCTACATCGCGCGGCTGCATGAGGCCATCTCCGTCACCCATTTCGAGGTGGGCATCCTGAAGGCGCCGTTCATGGCGCTAGTGATCGGGATCGTCGCCTGCAGCGAGGGCTTGCGCGTGAAGGGCAGCGCCGAGTCGCTCGGACGGCAGACCACGACGTCGGTGGTGAAATCGATCTTCCTGGTGATCGTGCTCGACGGCCTGTTCGCGATCTTCTTCGCCTCGATTGGAATGTGACGATGGAGGTGACGCAAGAGGAGTTCGCGATCCGCGTCCGCGACCTCGTGGTTGGTTTCGGCCGTCAGACCGTGCTCAATCAACTGTCGCTCGACGTCCGCAGGGGCGAGATCCTTGGGCTCGTCGGTGCGTCCGGTGGTGGCAAATCGGTCTTGATGCGCACCATCATCGGCCTCATCCCGCGCCAGGGCGGCACAATCGAAGTGATGGGCCAGCCGATCGGCGGCCGCAAGGATGGCGCCGCCACGACATGGGGCATCCTGTTCCAGCAGGGGGCGCTGTTCTCCTCGCTGACGGTCCGGCAGAACGTCCAGTTTCCGCTGCGCGAAAATCTCGTGCTGTCGCAGGAACTGATGGACGAGATCGCGATCGCCAAGCTAGAGATGGTGGGGCTGCGAGCGCAGGATGCCGACAAATATCCGGCCGAGCTGTCCGGCGGCATGACCAAGCGCGTGGCACTGGCCCGCGCACTCGCGCTCGATCCGCCGATCCTGTTCCTGGACGAGCCGACCTCCGGCCTCGATCCGATCGCCGCTGGCGATTTCGACGCCCTGATCGGGACGCTGCAAAAAACCCTGGGGCTCACCGTCTTCATGGTCACCCATGATCTGGCGAGCCTGACCACGGTCTGCGACCGCGTCGCTGCGCTTGCCGACGGCAAGATCGTCGCGATTGGCCCGATGCGCGAACTGCTGCAATCCGAGCATCCCTGGGTGCGCGCCTATTTCCACGGCAAGCGCTCGCAGATGCTGCAACACGAAATGAGATGAGACATGGAAACCCGCGCTCCCTACGTGCTGATCGGCAGCTTCGTGCTGGCCGCCATTGTTGCGGTGTTCGGCTTCGTCTATTGGCTCAACAACACCGGCGGCATCGGGCCGCGCACGAATTACCGCGTGCAATTCCAGGGACCCGTGCCGGGCCTGCTGGTGGGCGCCGGCGTCCTGTTCAACGGCATCCGGGTCGGTGAGGTCACGCAGCTTGGCCTTGCGCCGGACAATCCGCGCTTCGTCAATGCGACGATCTCGGTTGCCGCCACCACCCCGGTGCGCACCGATACCAAGGTCGGGCTCGATTTCCAGGGGCTGACCGGCGTGCCCGTGGTGACGCTGGAGGGCGGCATAATCGTCGCCAAATCTCGCGAGCCGCTGACCTTGATCGCCGAGGCCGGTGCAGGCCAGAGCATGACGCAGGCGGCGCGCGATGCGCTGCGGCGGGTCGATAGCGTGCTGGAGGATAATTCCGGTCCGCTGAAGGACACCATGGCGAATCTGAAGACGTTCTCCGACGGGCTCGCGCGCAACACCGGCAAGATCGACGGCATTTTGGCGGGCCTCGAGAAGATGACCGGGGGCGGTACGCCCGCGCAGAAAATCACCTATGACCTGCGCACGCCTCAGAACCTCGGGCCGGCCGGCAAGACGCTCTCGGCGTCCTTGGCGATTCCCGAGCCGACTGCGGTTGCGATGCTCCAGACCCAGCGCATGCTGTTTTCGCCCGTTGGTGATAATCCGGGTTTTGCCGAATTCCTCTGGGCCGACAGCATCCCCAAGCTGGTGCAGGCGCGCCTGATCGACAGTTTTGAGAATTACGACATCGCCCACGCGCCCTTGCGCACGATCGATCTCGGCCAGGCGGACTACCAGCTCCTGATCGACATCAGGCGCTTCCGGATCGCCACCGAGGGCGAGACGCGGGTCGAGATCGGCCTGTCGGCGCGGATCGTCGACAAGAACGGCAAGGTGGTTGCGTCCCGCCTCGTCGAAACCAGCGAGAAGCTCGACAAGGTCGAACCGGCTGCCGCAGTCGCGGCGTTCGACGCAGCCTTTGCCCGCATTGCGAAGGAGCTGATCGGCTGGACGGTGCAGGCGGTCTGAGGCCGCTATTCCAGCGTCTTCAGGTAGGACAGCAGGTCGTGGATCTCGCCAGGGGTGAGCTCGAAGGCGGGCATGTCGGGATGGCCGGTCGAGATGCCTTCGGCCAGCGCCTCCTGGAGGGCCTCGATCGGATAACGCTGGTGCAGCGTGCGCAGCGGCGGCGCGATCCCGAGTGGGCTCTTCGAGACCCGGTCGATCGCATGGCATCGGGCGCAATTGGCCCGCGCAAAGGCCTTGCCGCGCTGTTCGGCGGTCGGGGCCGCCAGCGCAGGCGTGATCAGGAGCAGCCCAATCAGGCCGTGGCGCAGCGCGGTTTGCAGCATGGAAAGCGATCCCCTCGAACTCTGGAATGAGAATAAGGCGGGGATGTCCGCCAAAATTGATCTGGGTCAATTGGGTTTGGCGCAGTGCAGTAAAATGCAGCCAGCGCGGTGGACCAGGCCCGATGCGGGGCAGCCGGCGCTTGGAGCGGTGGATGAAGGCTTCCGTGGTGACGATCGAGCCGGGCGGGCATTTCTGTAGCGATTGTGCGGTCCGCGACTTCGCGGTGTGTGCGTCGCTGGACCCGGCCGAACTCAGGGAATTCGAGCATCTGGGCCGCCGCGTCCATTTCGACGGGGGCGAGACCGTGTTCTCCGAGGAGGACATCACGACCTCGTTCTACAACCTCCTCGAAGGCGTCATGCGGCTCTACAAGCTGCTGCCCGATGGACGGCGGCAGATCGTGGGTTTCGCATTGCCGGGCGATTTCCTGGGGATGAATATTTCCGGCCGCCACAATTTCTCAGCCGACGCGATCGGCACCGTCACCGTGTGCCAGTTCGCAAAGGCGCCCTTTGGCCGTTTCATCGAGGACCGGCCGCATCTGCTCAGGCGAATCAACGAGCTGGCGATTCGCGAGTTGAGCCAGGCGCGTGACCATATGGTCCTGCTCGGGCGCCGCTCGGCGGACGAGAAGGTCGCGACGTTCCTGCTCGGCTGGCGCGAGCGGCTGGTTTCGCTCAAGGGCTCATCCGACACGGTTCCGCTGCCGATGAGCCGGCAGGACATCGCCGACTATCTCGGCCTCACCATCGAAACCGTCAGCCGCACCTTCACCAAGCTGGAGCGCCACGGGGTGATCGAGATCATTCATGGCGGCGTCAGCCTGCTCGATCCGGCGAAGGTCGAGGCCTTGGCCGCGGCCTGAAGCCTGGTCCTGCCCCCTCCCATTTTTGATCCCGATCAATGACGTCGGCCGCGTGCGGCCAATAATCCCCAAAACAAATCGGGGAGGGCATCATGCCGACTGACGCGCTGCTGGTGACGGTTATCGTCGTGGCGATCTTTGTTGCATTCGCCGGGGCTCTGGCTTGGGCGGACCGGCAGACCAGGCACCTCGATTCGGACGTCAGGCGCAGAAGCTCCTGAGATCACAATCGCGTTTTCTCGCACCTACGGTGGAGGCTTCCTTGGACAGCTCGTGGCTGTTCGGCAGCGCCTCAACGCAATGCGACGTGCATACCCGCAACTCTGCATCGACCGGGGCGCCATGGCTCATCCTTCGGATGCTGCCTTTGCGTCCCCCCGCGGCATTTTCGCCGTATTTGGCTCAAAACGTGCGCATGCTTTCCGGTTGAAAAGCCTGATAACGTTGACTACGCAGGAACTTCAGTGCCTCGCAGTCTTAGGAGCCCCGCGGCGTGCCTCAGGACAAGACCGGCGACCCCCGACAATCGGCGGGCAATAAATTATCGGTCCTGCGCAAGCACCCGATCTTCGCGGATCTGGAGCCGGACGCGCTCGACCAGCTTTGCCGCTATGCCAAGCACACCATGGTGAAGCGCGGTGCGACGATCGCCGCCAAGGGCGATCCCGGGCAACAATCTGTTCGCGGTCATCGCCGGGACAGTCAAGATTTCCTCTTCGTCGCCGGATGGCCGGAATGCCATTCTCAATCTGATCGGTCCCGGAGAAATCTTTGGCGAGATCGCGGTTCTCGACGGTGCGCCGCGTTCGGCGGACGCGACCGCCAACACCAATTGCGAGCTCTACATCATCGACCGCCGGGACTTCCTTCCGTTCGTCAAGAGCCAGCCGGCGCTGGCGATGAAATTCATCGAACTGCTCTGCGCGCGCCTGCGCTGGACCAGCCAGCAGGTCGAACAGGTGATCCTGCAGAATCTCCCCGGTCGGCTCGCAAGCGCGCTGCTCGGGCTGACCGAAGAACGCAAGTTCGACTCCGGCAGCGGCACACTCGCGATCACGCAGCAGGAGATCAGCGAGATGGTGGGGATGACGCGCGAGAGCATCAACAAGCAATTGCGCGCCTGGGCCGGACGCAACTGGGTTCGGCTCGAGCACGGCGCCATCGTCGTGCTCGATATCGACGCGCTGCGCGAACTCGCCGAGAGCGGCCTCGACGGCGAATGACGACCCCGGTCTAATTTTCGATGATGGCGACCGCGCGGGTCCAGCCCGCGGAGGCGCGCTCGATCTTCACCGGGAAGCATGAGACCGTGAATCCGGTCGAGGGCAGCTTGTCGAGATTGTGCAGCTTCTCGAGATGGCAATAGCCGATGTGCCGTCCTGCCTTGTGGCCTTCCCAGATCAGGCCGGCGTCTTTTGTTTCCGCATATTTCCGCGCGGTGTAGACGAACGGCGCGTCCCAGCTCCAGCCGTCGGTGCCGGTCAGCCGCACGCCGCGTTCGAGCAGGTACATGGTGGCGTCATAACCCATGCCGCAGCCGGAGTTGACGTAATCGGCCTGGCCGAATTTCGCGCCGGCGCTGGTGTTGACGACGACGATCTCGAGCGGAGACAGCGCATGCCCGATGCGCTTGAGTTCCTTTTCGACATCGGCGGCCGTCACCACGTAGCCATCAGGCAGGTGCCGGAAGTCGAGCTTCACGCCGGGTTGAAAGCACCATTCCAGCGGCACCTCATCGATGGTCCATGACCGCTCGCCGCGGTTCATGGTCGGATGGAAGTGCCAGGGCGCGTCCAGATGCGTGCCGTTATGGGTCGACAGCGAGACTTGCTCGACTGCCCAGCCCTGTCCGTCCGGCAAATCCTGCGCCTTGAGGCCGTCGAAAAACTGCAGCATCCGCGGCAGGCCCTGCTGGTGATCGATATACTGGATCGTCGGGTGATTACCCGGCGGATCGGCGGTCACGTCGTTTCGGAGCGGCACGGAAATATCGATCAGCTTCCGCGGCATGGGCATGTCCTCGCGATGGTCCGTTCTGTTTCGGCGCATCTTGAGGGGGCCCGACCTGCGAGGTCAAGTCACGCGCCGGTGCGGATGCCTTCGGAAAATCGGTGCTGTCCGCTGCTTGCCGCCGGAAGTTTCGCCTGATCGATCGATGCAACTCCAGCATTGATCGATGCCGGATTTGGCTTGGACACAAAATGCCGCCCGCCCTACGGACGACACTGGCGAAATCGCGCTGATGGAGCGCGCATCGCACCGGGGGTAAGGCGGACCGTCTCGCCCAAACCTCCAAGCCGCAACCAATAGCGGTCGAGCCCGAATGAATGAGGAACGACCATGGGTACGACGAGCATCGTTATCTCGCGTCCGGCACCGGCCGACGGCGAGGCGGGATTGCAGGGGACCGGCACTTGCCGTCCCGGCACCGCATCGACCCGCGCGCTCTCATCAATCAGCCAAATCCGCTCGACTCGGCCGCGCAATCCTACCAAGGTGGTGCGGTTGTGACGCTTGACTTCACACCTGAAGTGGAGCGACCCAAGGCGGCCGGCAGCACCTGCCCAACGACGACATAATCAACTCAGGAGGAAAGCCCAGATGAAGACACTGATCGGTATCATCGCAGCCGCCACGCTCGCGCTCTCAGCGCCCTTCGCGACCGCACGCGATCTCCGCTCCGCCGACATCCACCCCGCCGATTATCCGACGGTCGAAGCCGTCAAGTTCATGGGCAAGCAGCTCGCCACCGCGAGCGGCGGCAAGCTTGGCGTGAAGGTGTTCCCGAATGGCGCCCTGGGCTCCGAGAAGGACACCATCGAGCAGCTCAAGATCGGCGCGCTCGACATGATGCGGATCAACGCATCGCCGCTCAACAATTTCGTGCCCGAGACCATCGCGCTGTGTCTGCCCTTCGTCTTCCGCGACACGCAGCACATGCGTACCGTCCTTGACGGGCCGATCGGCGACGAGATCCTGGCGGCCATGGAGCCCGCCGGCCTGGTCGGCCTTGCCTATTACGACAGCGGCGCCCGGTCGATCTACACCGTCAAGGCACCGGTCAAGTCGCTCGCCGACCTCAAGGGCCTCAAGATCCGCGTCCAGCAATCCGACCTCTGGGTCGGCATGATCCAGAGCCTCGGCGCCAACCCGACGCCGATGCCGTATGGCGAGGTCTACACCGCGCTCAAGACCGGCCTCGTGGACGCTGCCGAGAACAACTGGCCTTCTTATGAATCCTCGCGCCATTTCGAGGCGGCCAAGTTCTACAACGTCACCGAACACTCCCTGGCGCCCGAAGTCCTCGTGATGTCCAAAAAGGTCTGGGACACGCTGAGCAAGGAGGACCAGGCGATGGTCCGCAAGGCGGCCAAGGAATCGGTGCCCGTCATGCGCAAGCTCTGGGACGAGCGTGAGCAGGCCTCCCGCAAGACCGTCGAGGCGGCCGGCGTTCAGGTCATCACGATCGCCAACAAGCAGGAGTTCGTCGATGCGATGAAGCCGGTGTACCAGAAATTCGCCGGCGACGAGAAGCTGCAGAGCCTCGTCAAGCGTATCCAGGACACGAAGTAAGACCATCGCGCCGCGTCCGGTGTCGCCGCGAGGCGACGCCGGACCCTCGCAAGGAGACGCCGATGACAGACCCGCATGTTGCAAGCCACGAGCAGGAGGTACCGGCACGTCCGTCCACCGGCCTGCTGACGCGGATCAATGCTCCCATCGCTCGCTGGGGCATGTATCTGTCCGTGACCGGTCTGCTCGTCATCGTCACCATCGTGTTCTACCAGGTGTTCGGACGTTACGTGCTCAACTCCAGCCCGACCTGGACGGAAAACCTCGCGCTGGTCCTGATCCTCTACGTCACGCTGATCGGTGCCGCCGTCGGCGTGCGCGATGCCGGACACATCGGCATGGACAGTCTGCTGGTCATGCTGCCGGATCATGTACGCGAGAAGATCGAGATCGTGATCCACGTTCTGGTCGCCGTGTTCGGGGTTGCGATGGCCTACAACGGCTGGATCCTCGGGGCCTCGGTCGGAACCGTGAAAATCCCCAATCTCGGCCTGCCCGAGGTGATCCGCTACGTGCCGCTGATCGCTTCCGGCGTCCTGATCGTCTCCTTTTCAATCGAGCACATCATAGCGCTTCTGCGCGGCGAAGAGGTCGTCCCCTCATGGAACTGATCATCCTCGGCGCCACCTTCTTCGGCTTCCTCGTCCTCGGCGTCCCCGTCGCCTTCGCGATCGGCCTGTCGGCCATCTGCACGATCCTCTACGAAGGCCTGCCGGTCGCCGTCATCTTCCAGCAGATGATGTCGGGGATGAACATCTTCTCGTTCCTAGCCATCCCATTCTTCGTGTTCAGCGGCGAGCTGATGTTGCATGGCGGCGTCGCCGACAAGATCGTGCAGCTCGCCAAGAATCTCGTCGGACACATCCGCGGCGGGCTCGGCATGTCGAATGTGGTCGCCTGCACGCTGTTCGGCGGCGTCTCCGGCTCGCCCGTGGCCGACGTGTCGGCGATGGGCGCGGTGATGATCCCGATGATGAAAAAGGAAGGGTTCGACACCGACTACGCCGTCAACGTCACCACCCACGCCTCGCTGGTCGGAGCCTTGATGCCGACCAGCCACAACATGATCATCTATGCGCTCGCCGCAGGCGGCAAGGTCTCGATCGGTGCGCTGATCGCGGCCGGTCTCCTGCCGGCGTTGGTGCTGATGGTGTGTATGCTGGTTGCCGCCTACGCGGTCGCGGTGAAGCGCGGCTATCCCGCCGGCAAGTTCCCGGGTTGGCCCGAGGTGTTCCGCTCGTTCGCGGCCGCGCTGCCGGGCCTTCTGATCGTCGGCATCATCCTGGCAGGCATCCTGTCCGGCGTCTTCACGGCGACCGAATCCGCGGCCGTCGCGGTCACCTACACGATCCTGCTGACGTTCTTCATCTACCGCACGATGACCCTGCCGAACTTCCTGCGGGCCGCGGCGAAGGCGGTGAAGACGACGGGCGTAGTGCTGCTGCTGATCGGCGTCTCCACCATGTTCCAATATCTGATGGGGCTCTACGAGGTGGCCGACTTCGCCGGCGATTTGATGAGCAAGGTGTCCTCGCAACCCTGGATGATCTTCCTGCTCATCAACATCATCCTGTTCGTGCTCGGAACGTTCATGGACATGGCGGCGACCATCCTAATCTGCACCCCGATTTTCCTGCCGATCGCGATGAAGGCGGGCATGGACCCGGTGCAATTCGGCATGCTGATGCTGATCAACTGCGCGCTCGGCCTGAACACCCCGCCGGTCGGAACGACGCAGTTCGTGGGCTGTGCCATCGGCGGCATCTCGGTAGGCGCGGTGATGCGCACCATCCTGCCGTTCTACGCTGCCCTGATCGCAGCTCTGATGTTCGTGACCTACGTCCCCGCGTTCTCGCTGTGGCTGCCCCGCCTGCTGATGGGCTACAAGGGATAGCAGCAACACAGGGAGAATCCGTCCGTGACTGACTATCGCAAGCTCTTCGATCTCACCGGCAAGACAGCCGTGGTGCTCGGCGCCGCATCGGGCATCGGCAAATCGTCCGCCGAGGCGCTGGCCGGGTTAGGAGCCCGCGTCGTCTGTGCCGATCGCGCGCTTGACGCAGCGGAAGCGACCGCTGCCGGCATCCGCGACAAGGGCGGCTGGGCGGAAGCTGCCAGCTGCGATGCCGCGAGTGCTGCGGACGTCAACGCGCTGGCGAAAACCGTGATGCAAAAGTTCCAGCGGCTCGACATCGCCGTGACGACGCCCGGCCTCAACATCCGCAAGACCATCCTCGACTACACGGAGGAGGATCTCGACCGTGTCCTCAACCTCAACGTCAAGGGCACCGTCTGGTTCTTCCAGGCCTTCGGCCGCATCATGGTCGCGCAGAAGGGTGGCAGCATCATCGCCTGCTCGTCGGTGCGCGCGGTGACCATCGAGCCGGGCCTCGGCGTCTACGGCTCGACCAAGGCGGCGATTGGCCTCCTGGTGAAGGGCTTTGCCTCCGAGGTCGGCCATGCCGGAGTTCGCGTCAACGCGATCGCCCCGAGCATCGCCGAGACCGCGCTGACCGGCCCGTTCAAGCAGCGGCCGGACATCTACAATCTCTACGCCGGTCACACCGTGTTCAACCGATGGAGCAGCGCCGACGAGGTCGCCACCGCGGTCGCCTATCTGGCGTCGGACGCCGCGAGCTATGTCAGCGGCAGCACCATGTTCGTCGATGGCGGCTGGACCGCCGTCGATGGTCCGCCTACCGGCCTCACCCAGCTGCACAAATAGGGTGGTCGCCGGCGCTCAGCCGGCGAACCCCACGCGCTGGCGCAGCTCCCTGTGATCCGCGCCGGTGAGCAATGCGATCAGCGCGGCGGCCTCCTTCGGATGCGCGGCCTGTGCGGTCACGCCGGCTGTGTACATGGTCACCAGCTCGCATCCGGGCGGGAGCGAGCCCGACAGCGCAATGCCGTCGGTCGCGATGATCTCGGTCGCCTGGGTGCATCCAATCGGCCGCGTCGCGGTCGAGTTCGCAAGCTCGCGCATCGCGGTCGCGCCGTTCGGATAGATCTTCAGGCGCGAAGCGACCTCATAGGCGATGCCGAGCTGGTCCAGCACCTTTGCGACGTGCTGTCCCGCCGTCGAGGCTTTTGTGTCCGGGACGTAGATGGCGTCCGCGGAACGCAGCACCTCGCGCAGGCCGACCTCGGTCTTCACCGTCACCTTGGAATCGCGGTTGCGGACGGCCAGCGCGGTCTCGACCCGTCCGACATCAGCGATCGAGGAGGGGAGGATGAGCCTTTCCTCGGCAAGCTTCGCAAGCAACGCCTGCGTCAGGATCACGAGATCAGCCGGTGTGCTCGCGCGCAACTTGTCGGCCATGATGCCGACCGCGCCGAACTCGCCGTCGATGCCGAAGCCGGTCTGCGCCTTGAAGACCTCGGTGAGGCCGCGCACCAGGCCCTGTGCCGCGCCGCCGCTCAAAATGGTCACTGTCGTCACGATGCGAGCTCCATGGCTGCAATGATCCTGTCGCGCGTGATCGGCAAGTCGCGCACGCGGACGCCGAGGCAATCATACACCGCATTCGCGATCGCCGCCGTCACCGGGCCGTGGGCAGCTTCGCCCGCTCCGACCGGCTCGATCTCCGGCCGCTGGATGATCTCGACATCCACCGCCGGCACCTCGCTGAAGGTCAGGATCGGATAGTCGGTCCAGGACGTGGACGTGATGCGCGTCCGGTCGAAGCGGACGCGCTCCTTCAACACCCAGCTCGTCGCCTGGATCGCGCCGCCCTCGATCTGGTTGATGACGCCGTCGGGATTGATGGCCTCGCCGACATCGACCGCGAGCGTCAGCCGTTTGACGCGGATGTCGTCTGCGCCTTCGATCTCGGCAATTGCCGCGCAATAGGCGCCCATATTCTTGTAGCGGGCGAAGGCAACGCCATAGCCGATTCCGGCTTGCTTCTGCGGTTTCCACTGCGCGCGCCGGGCGGCAGCGCGGATGACATCCCTGGCGCGCTCGTCGCGGAGCTGCCGCAAGCGGAATTCGATCGGGTCTTCGCCGCGCAAGGCTGCGATCTCGTCGAGCAGGGATTCGATGGCGAACACATTGCCTTGCGCGCCCAGCGTCCGCAGCGCCGAGGTACGCACCGGCATGGTCAGCAGCCGATGGCTCGTGATCGTCCAGGCCGGGAGGTCATAGAGCGGAACGGAGTTGCGGTCGCCGCCGCCGCCATTGGCGGCCGGTGGATTGGACGAGATCATGCGCGGATAGGGATTCGCGATCTCGGATGCGGCGAGCAGCGCCGGCTGCGCGGCGCGCCCGGGCCGCGCCGCATGGCCGTTGCTCCAGATCGCGTGGCGCCAGCCGACGATCTCGTTGTCCGCATCGAGATCGGCCTCGATCTCGATAGCCATGGCTGCGCCGAACGGCGCATGGGACATCTCGTCGTGGCGCGACCACTGTACCCGGACCGGGCGTCCGCCGGCGGCTTTCGCCAGCAGCACGGCATCGAGCGCGACGTCGTCGGCTGCGTTATGTCCGTAGCAGCCGGCGCCCTCCATATGCTCGACGACGATGCTCTCGGGCGGCAGCTTGAGCACGATCGCAAGATCGGCGCGCAGCAGATAGACGCCCTGGCTGTGAGTCCAGACATGGACACGATCGCCGTCCCATCGCGCCATCGCACAGGACGGTGCGATCGAGGCATGGGCGATGTAGGGGCGGACGTATTGCCGGCGGAGTGTCCGCGCAGCTTTGTTCGTCGCTGCCGCCGTTCGGGTGTCGATGACGGTCGTCTCAACCGGCTGGCTCTTCAGGAAGCCGGCCAGATCGTCCTCATCAGGCAACGGTTCGCCGGCCGACCAGGTCGCGCCCTTGCGCAAGGCCTTCAGCGCGGCTTCAGCCGCCGCCTCGCTGTCGGCAACCACGCCGGCAAAGCCGCCGTCGCGAACGATCGCGACGAGGCCGGAAACGGCCCGCGCAGCCGTTTCGTCGAGCGCGGTCAGCCTGGCGCCGGAAATGTCCGGCCGGAGCGCGCGGCCGTGCAGCAGGTTCGGCAGCGCGCTGTCGTGGATAAAGCGTGGCCGCGCGAACACCTTGTCGGGAATATCGACACGCTGGACCGAATGTCCGGCGACGCTGCGCTCGGCGGCGCGCTTCGCGACAACGCCCGCGGCGGCGTCGTGGTCGAGCGAGACGTCACCCGCCAGCTCCCAATAGCTGGTCCTGACATTGCCGGGACCGGAGATGGTGCCGTCTTCGATCGCGAGCAGCGAGGCATCGACGCCGAGACGCTCCGATGCAGCGTTAAGGAAGCGCTGGCGCACCTCGGCGCAGGCGTGACGCAGCGCGCGGCCGGATTGCTGGATCGACAGGCTGCCGGAGGTGACGCCTTCGTTGGGGCTCATTGCGGTCGAGGCGCGGATCATCTCGATCCGGCCAAGATCCACATCGAGCTCGTCGGCAGCGATCTGCGCCAGCGCCGTGACGATGCCTTGGCCGATCTCGACCTTGCCGGGGGAGATCGCCACGCGGCCCTCGCCGGTGAACCCTACCCAGGACGACAGTCTTGGATTGGCCGCCAGGCTCACCGGCAGTTTCGGAGCAGGGGACGGCGCACTCATGACGTTGCCATCTCCGAAGCCGCCCGCAGCACGGCGCGAACCATGCGGTTATGCGATCCGCAGCGGCACAGATTGCGGTCGAGCGCCGCTCTCACCTCGGTCTCCGTCGGCGACGGATTGCGCTTCAGCAACGCCGCGGCGCTGATCAGGATTCCCGTAACGCAATAGCCGCATTGCATCGCCTGTTCGGTGATGAAGGCGCGTTGCAGCGGATGCGGCTGCTCCAGCGTACCGATGCCTTCCACCGTGACGACATCCTTGTCCGCGACCGACCACATCGGCATGTCGCAGGATGTCATCGCGTGGCCATCGACCATCACGCGGCATGCCCCGCATTCACCGGCGCCGCAGCCGAAATGCGCACCCGTGATGCCGAGCCGGCCGCGCAGCACGTCGAGCAGGGTTTGATCGGGATCGGCATCCACGACGGTTGCTACGCCGTTGAGCTGGAATTGAACGGTGGGCATGACCAGTACGGCCTCAGGATTTGTCGAACTTCTTGACGACATCGGCCCATTTCTCGATGTCGCCACGCAGGAACTTGTCGAACTCCTGCGGTGTCATTGACATGGGGACGGCGCCCTGCTCGGACCAGAGTTTGACGATGTCCGGCCGCTTCACCATTGCGTTGACGGCGGCGTTGAGCTTGTCGATGACAGGCTTTGGCGTGCCGGCCGGCGCCATCAGGCCGAGCCAGATCGTTGCCTCATAGCCGGGGACACCGGCCTCGCCGGCGGTCGGCACGTTCGGCAGCACTGCGGAACGCTGCTTGCCGGTGGTGGCAAGCGCGCGCACCTGGTTCTCGCCGATATTCGGCGCCATCGCCGGCACCGCATCGATCATCATCTGCACCTGTCCACCGATCACGCCGCTGCGCGCCTCGCCGCTGTTGCGGTAGGGGACGTGGACGATATCGATGCCTACCATGGCTTTGAACAGCTCGCCGGCCATGTGATAGGGCGTGCCCTGGCCGGAGGAGGCGTAGTTCAGCTTGCCCGGTTGCGACTTGGCGAGCGCGATGAACTCCTGCAGCGTCTTTGCCGCGACTTGCGGGTTCACCACGATGACGAGATCGGAATAGTTCACCGGCGCGATCGGCGCGAGATCGCGCATCAGTTCGTATTTGCGCTTGTCCGGCGTCAGCAGCGATTCGTTCGCGGTCTGGGTGTTGGACATCATCAGCAGCGTGTAGCCGTCGGCCGGCGACTTCGCCGCCTCGACCGTGCCGATGACGCCGCCGGCGCCGGTACGGTTCTCGATCACGAACGGCTGGCCAAAACTCTCCTGGAGCACGTTGCCGATCAGCCGTGCCGTGACATCGGCCGGCCCGCCGGCCCCGAAGGGCACGACGATCCGGACGGCGTGGTTGGGATAATCCTGCGCGAGGGAGGGGGCAGTGGGGAACGCGGCGAGCAGGCCGGCGGCCAGCGCCAGCATAAGACGTCGGGCCATCACGCCCACCTCCCTGATATCGTTTTTGTTGGCCGGCACTGTAGCGGCAGGGAATGCGGACTGTCGACGCCTCACAAGGGCGAAGATGCAGGGAATATCGGGCGGCTTTCGGTGTGGCCGCGCCGCCTTTCGCAGGCGCGGCAGGAACCGCAGGCGCGCACGGTTTGAGCAAATCGCATGGGCACTGCCGGATAAATGCCCTCGGCTGCCCGGTATTTTGGTGTTACGAATTTGGCCATGAACCAGCACGCCAAGATCGAAATCCGCCATTCGACCTGTCCGCATGATTGCCCGTCGGCCTGCGCGCTCGATATCGAGGTGGTCGAAGGCCGAAGCATCGGTCGCGTTCGTGGTTCGAAAAAGCAGACCTACACGGCTGGCGTCGTCTGCGCCAAGGTCGCCCGTTACGCCGAGCGCATCCATCACCCCGAGCGGGTCATGTATCCGATGCGCCGAACGGGTCCGAAGGGCTCGGGCCAGTTCGAGCGGATCCCCTGGGACGAGGCGCTCGACGAGATCGCTCAGCGTTTCAACCAGGCGGAGCGCGCGTTCGGCGCGGAATCGATCTGGCCCTACTACTACGCCGGCACGATGGGGCTGGTGATGCGCGACGGCCTCAACCGCCTCACGCATGTGAAGAAGTATTCGCGCTTCTATCAGACTATCTGCGCCAATGTCGGGCGCATCGGCTTCGCTATCGGCACCGGCAAGATCGCCGGCGCCGATCCGCGCGAGATGGCGCTGTCCGATCTCGTCGTGATCTGGGGCACCAATCCGGTCAACACCCAGGTCAACGTGATGACGCATGCCTCGCGCGCCCGCAAGGAGCGCGGCGCCAGAATCGCGGCGGTCGACATCTACGACAACGACACCATGAAGCAGGCTGACATCAAGATCCTGCTGCGGCCCGGCACCGACGGCGCGTTTGCCTGCGGCGTGATGCATGTCCTGTTCCGCGACGGCTATGCCGACCGCGCCTATATGGACAAATACACCGACTGCCCCGACGAACTCGAGGCGCATCTGAAGACGCGCACGCCGGAATGGGCGTCCGCGATCTGCGGCGTGCCGGTTGCGGAGATTGAGGCCTTTGCCAAGGCCGTCGGCGAGACCAAGCGGACCTTCTTCCGGCTCGGTTACGGCTTTACGCGTTCGCGCAACGGCGCGACGCAGATGCATGCTGCGAATTGCATTCCCGCGGTGACCGGTGCCTGGCAGTACGAAGGCGGCGGCGCCTTCTTCAACAATTACGCGCTGTGGCACTTCAACGAATCCATCATCGAAGGTCATGACGCGATCGACCCGGCCACGCGCGCGCTCGACCAGTCGCAGATCGGCCGCATCCTCACCGGCGATGCCGAGGCCCTGCTCGGCAAGGGGCCGGTGAAGGCGATGCTGATCCAGAACACCAATCCGATGACGGTGGCGCCGGAGCAGGCGCTGGTGCGCCAGGGCTTTGCGCGCGAGGATCTGTTCGTCGCGGTGCACGAGCAGTTCATGACCGAAACGGCGCTGATGGCCGACATCGTGCTGCCGGCGACGATGTTCATGGAGCATGACGATCTTTATTACGGCGGCGGCCACCAGCACATCTCGGTCGGGCCGAAGCTGATCGATCCGCCCGGCGAATGCCGCTCCAACCACGAGGTCATGCAGGCGCTGGCGCCGCGGCTCGGCGCGCAGCACCGGGGTTTCGAGATGACGCCGCGCGAACTGATCGACGCGACGCTCAGGCTCAGCGACCACGGCGACATCGCCGGCCTCGAGGCCGATATCTGGCGCGACCTGCAGCCGGACTTCCGCACCTCGCATTATCTCGATGGCTTCGCCCATCCTGACAAAAAATTCCACTTCAAGGCCGATTGGGCGCATCCGCCGTTTGGTCGCACCATGGGCGAATTCGACAAGATGCCGTCGCTGCCGGACCATTGGGCGGTGATCGAGCATACCGATCAGGCCCATCCGTTCCGGCTTGCGACCAGCCCCTCGCGCAGCTTCCTCAACACTTCCTTCAACGAGACGCCGTCCTCGCAGGCGCGCGAGGGCCAGGCGAACGTGATGATCCATCCGCTCGATGCGGCCGCGCTCGACATCGCCGACGGCGATGCCGTGACGCTCGGCAATGCCCGCGGCGAGACCACGCTGGTCGCTGCGCTGTTCGAAGGCGTGCGGCGCGGCGTGCTGATCGCGGAGTCCGTTCACCCCAACAAGAATCATATCGGCGGCCGCGGAATCAACACGCTGACGGGCGCGGACACGATCGCGCCGATCGGTGGTGCTGCGTTCCACGACAACAAGGTCTGGATCAAAAAGGCCGTGGCTGTCTGAGAGCGCGCTGGCGCTTCGATCGCCTGCAATTTGCGTCGAGTCGCTAAAGCGACGCCTCGCCACAGATTGCGCTTGCACCTGCCGCCCGACCTGCCGCAAATGGCTGCAAAACGGGAGCAAGGAAGCGAGCGTGTCATGACCGACAACACAGCAATCATCACCGAAAAGCGCGGGCAGGCGTTCTGGATCACCATCAACCGGCCGGAGAAACGCAACGCGTTGAACGGAGACGTCATCGCCGGCATCACCAAGGGCTATCGCGACGCGCATGACGACAAGGACGTCCGCGTCATCGTGCTGACGGGCGCGGGCGACAAGGCGTTCTGCGCGGGCGCCGACTTGCAGAATTCCGGCGCGGCTTTCGCGATGGATCATTCCAAACCAAATGTCGACTATGCCGATCTGTTACGTTTGTCACAGAACGCCACCAAGCCGGCGATTGCGCGGGTCGGCGGCGTCTGCATGGCCGGCGGCATGGGCCTGCTCTGCATGACCGATATGGCGGTTGCCGCCGATCACGTCATCTTCGGCCTGCCGGAGGTGAAGGTCGGCGTGTTCCCGATGCAGGTGCTGAGCCTGCTGCAGTCGATCGCGCCGCCGCGCCTCGTCAACGAGTGGGCGCTGACCGGCGAGCCGTTCGATGCCAAGGCCGCGCAAGCCGCGGGCCTGCTCAACTACGTCGTGCCCACCGCCGAGCTCGATGCCAAGGTCGACTGGCTGATCGGCCGCATCGTCGATAAATCCCCAACCGCGATCCGCCGCGGAAAATACGCCATGCGCGCCATCGCCTCGATGTCGTTCGACGAGAGCATCGCCTACACCGAGAGCCAGATCGCGCTGCTCGCCATGACCGAGGACGCGAAGGAGGGGCTGAAGGCGTTCGGCGAGAAGCGCAAGCCGGTGTGGACGGGAAGGTAGGGGGCCGCTGCTCTCTCGTGTCCCGGACGCGCTGCAACGCGTGAGCGTTGCTGCGCAGAGCCGGGACCCAGAAGGCGGCACGGGGACATGCGGTGAGATGGGCCCCGGCTCTGCAGCGCACCGCTCCCGCGCTGCGCTGCGTCCGGGGCACGAGTGCGCGGTGCTCTCGACGGTTTCCTCCACCGCCCTTCCACGTCATGTCTCGCACAATCGTAGGATGGGTAGAGCGGAAGCGAAACCCATCGTCTCCAGGCCGCAGCATGATGGGTTTCGCAAGTGCTCCACCCATCCTACGGCCTCATAGGCACGCCTTCTCCTTCTCGCGGCGGATCCCGCCCGAGTTTTGCGCTCCTCATCACGCCCTCTCTGAAGACAGGGCGCAGGGAAGGCCGGGTGCCGGCTGGCACCCGCAAAACTCCCGTGCAAGAACGATGCACACGCAACGCACAGGAGCGATACAGGGCAGCCGAACATCCGGCCTTCCCTGCGCAGTGGTCTGACGGCTTATGCGCGCTCTCCCCGGAGACGAATTCCTTCTTGCCTCCGTCGCCTCGGCGAAATTCGCGGGACGCAACCCCGGTTGGGGCAACGCCGCATTCGCAGAGGCTTGACCGTAGCAACGACGGTCAGGACCACACGGTTTCGCCGTACGCATTCGGTGCCGTCCGTCGTGTGCGGAAGGTAGCGCGCTCACGGGGTTCATCCCGCCCTGCACGCTCTCATCCGCATCGGCACCGCTCGCGTCCACCGCGACCCGATCCACGGTTCGCGACGACGTACGACCGCCCCTTGTCCCGGATCAGGATGGGCAGAGAATGCGACAAATCAGAAATTCTGTAAAGGCGAATATTTTGATGAGGGGCGGTTGACCGAGCGATGGGGTGTTTTGCCCGTCGGGCAGCGCACGATCTTGTAGCCCGGGTGAGCGAAGCGATACCCGGGGCTACGTCCACGATGCCCCCCGGATGTCGCTTCGCTCATCCGGGCTACGGGACAGACCGTCAGCCCGCGTTGGCCTTCAGGCCTGCCGCCTGGATGCCCGCGACCGCGCAGGCTTCGTCATTGTCGGAGGTGTCGCCGGACACGCCGACCGCGCCAAGGAGCGTCGTGCCGTCCATGATCAGCACGCCGCCGGGGACCGGCACCAGCGCGCCCTTCGCGATCGTGTTCACGGCGTCGATGAAATAGGCCTGCTCCTGGGCGCGCTGGAACAGCGCGCGCGAGCCCATGCCCATGGCGAGTGCGCCATAGGCCTTGCCGTGCGCGATCTCGGCGCGCATCAGGCTGGTGCCGTCCTGCGCGGCCGCGATCTTGAGCACGCCGCGCGCGTCCAGGATGGTGACGACCAGCGGCTTCAGCTTCAGCTCGGCGGACTTTGCGAAGGCGGCGTCCAGGATCTTGCGGGCGGTATCGAGCGTGAGGTCAGCCATGGCTGGGTTCCTTTGCAGCAGGGTTGGTTGAGGAATTGGTCTTGGCGCGATCGATGCTCATCGCCAGCACGCGGGCGACATGAAGCGCCTCGCGCTGGGCGCCGTCGTGGATCTGGTGTCGGCAGGAGGTGCCGTCGGCGATCACCAGCGTGGTCTGGTCCGCTCCGCGCACGGCGGGCAGCAGCGACAGCTCGGCCATCTCGATCGAGGCATCATAGGTATCGGCACCATAGCCGAACGCGCCGGCCATGCCGCAGCAACTGGACTCGATGGTCTTGACCTCAAGGCCGGGGACGAGGCGCAGCACCTGCTCGACCGGCTTGAAGGCGCCGAAGGACTTTTGGTGGCAGTGGCCGTGCACCATGGCCTTCTCGGCGACGGTGCCGAGCGGCAGTTGCAGCCGGCCGGCCTCCGCCTCGCGCACCAGGAACTCCTCGAAGGTGAGGGCATGGGCGCCGACCGCCTTGGCGTCGTTGTCCTTGCGCAACGAAGCGAGCTCGTCACGCAGCGTCATCAGACAGCTCGGCTCGAGGCCGACGATCGGCACGCCGCGCGCGGCAAAGGGCGCAAACGCGGCGACGAGCCGGTCGAGCTCGGACCTGGCTTCATCGACGAGACCAGCCGAGAGGAAGGTGCGGCCGCAGCAGAGCGGGCGGCTGCCGCTCGCGGGTTTCGGCATGTGCACGCGATAGCCACCGGCCGTGAGCACGCGCAACGCGGCGTCGAGGTTCTCGCGCTCGTAGATGCGATTGAACGTGTCGGCGAAGAGGACGACCTCGCGGCCCGCAGCCGGCCCAACCGCTTCCGCGGGCGGCACGAAGACGTCGCTGCGGAAGGCGGGCAGGGCGCGGCGCGCGCTGATGCCGGCAAAGCGCTCGAACAGCTTTCGCAGCAGCGGACTATGGTTGCGAAAATTCGCCAGCGGCGCGAAGCGCGAGGCGAGGCCGGCATAGCGCGGCAGATATCCGACCAGCCGGTCGCGCAGCGTCAGGCCGTGGCTGGCGGCGCGCGCGACCAGCACCTCGATCTTCATCTTGGCCATGTCGACGCCGGTCGGGCATTCATGGCGGCAGGCCTTGCAGGAAACGCAGAGTTTCAGCGTCTCCATCATCTCGTCGGACGACAGCGCATCGGGGCCGAGCTGGCCGGAGATCGCCAGCCGCAGCGTGTTGGCGCGCCCGCGCGTGACGTCCTTTTCGTTGCGCGTGGCGCGATAGGACGGGCACATCACGCCGCCTTCGAGCTTGCGGCAGGCGCCGTTGTTGTTGCACATCTCGACCGCGCCCTGGAAACCGCCGGCGGCGCCGGGATAAGCCGACCAGTCGAGTTTCGTCTTGAGGTCGGCGACGCGATAGTCGGGTTTGAAGCGGAACAGCGAGCGGTCGTCCATCTTCGGCGCGTCGACGATCTTGCCCGGATTGAGCACGCCATCGGGATCGAAGCGGTGCTTCACCTCCCGGAAGTCGGCGACGAGACGCTCGCCGAACATGGTCTCGTGGAATTCGGAGCGCACCAGGCCATCGCCATGCTCGCCGGAATGCGAGCCCTTGTACTCGCGCACCAGCTCGAAGGCCTCTTCGGCGATCGCGCGCATCGCCTTGACGTCCTTCTCCAGCTTCAGATTCAGCACGGGGCGGACATGCAGGCAGCCCTCGGAGGCGTGCGCGTACATCGTGCCGCTGGTGCCGTGCTTGGCAAACACCTCGTTCAGCCGCGCCGTATAGTCGGCGAGATGCGGCAGCGGCACGGCGCAGTCCTCGACGAAGGAGACCGGCTTGCCCTCCTGCTTCATCGACATCATGACGTTGAGGCCGGCGGCGCGGAAATCGGCGATGCCGGCCTGCAGCGCGGGCTCGGTGATCTCGACCACGCCGCCCCATTTGCGGGTGTCGTTGTTCCAGCCGAAGCCGAGATCGCCCATCAGCTCGTTGAGCTGCTTGAGGCGCGCGAGGTTATCGGCCTGATCTTCCTCTGCGAACTCGACCACCAGAACGGCATCGGGATCGCCCTTGATCGCGGCGGAGATGATCGGCCGGAACATCGCGATGTCGCGGCCGAGCGCGAGCATGGTGCGGTCGACCAGCTCGACCGCGATCGGCTTGAGCTTGACCAGATGCTGGGCCGCGTCCATCGCCTCGTAGAAGCTGCCGAAATGGCAGACGCCGAGCGCCTTGTTGCGGATGACGGGCCACAGCTTCAACTCGACCTTGGTGGTGAAGGCGAGGGTGCCCTCGGAGCCGACCAGCAGATGCGCCATGTTGTTGCGCGCGTTGCGTGGCGTGAGCGCATCGAGATTGTAGCCGCCGACCCGGCGTTGCACCTTTGGGAAGCGTGCCGCGATCTCGTCGGCCTCACGCTCGCCGAGATCGAGCATGTCGCGAAACAAAGCGCGCATGGTCTCACCGGCGTCGCTGTCCGAGAGATCGCGCGAGACCTCGCCGAACCGGCTCAGCGTGCCGTCGGCGAGCGAAGCCTCCATCGACAGCGTGTTGTCGCGCATGGTGCCGTAGCGAAGTGAGCGGCCGCCGCAGGAATTGTTGCCGGCCATGCCGCCGATGGTCGCGCGCGAAGCCGTGGAGACATCGACCGGAAACCACAGGCCGTGTTTCTTGAGCTGGCGGTTGAGGTCGTCGAGCACGATGCCGGGCTCGACCACACAGGTGCGGCCCTCGACGTCGAGGGAGAGGATCTTGTTGAGGTGCTTCGAGAGGTCGACCACGAGCCCGTCATTGACGGTCTGGCCGCATTGCGAGGTGCCGCCGCCGCGCGGGGTGACCTTCAGCCCTTCGTCGCGAGCGATCGCCAGCGCCCGCAGGGCCTCGTCCATGGTTTTGGGCACCACCACGCCCGTAGGCATGATCTGGTAGAACGAGGCGTCGGTGGCGTAACGGCCGCGGCTGAAACCGTCGAACAGGACGTCGCCGGTCATTTCCGCGCGCAGGCGCCGTTCGAGCGAGGAGGCGTTTTTCATCCCTGATCCCGGAGTGACCCAGCGGGCCAGGCCCTGCTGAGTTATTCATTATCGTTTCCGACCGATTATATTATGAATTCAAAATGAGCAAGCCGAGCGCCCCTCATGGCGCGGCCGCGGCGTCCTCCTGGGGCTCGGTCAGGTGCTCGATCGCGGCCGTCCGCTTGTTGCGCAGGTGCTGGAACAGGATGTCGCTGAGCTCGCTGCCGGCGCGGCGGCGCAGTGCGTCGAGGATGGCTTCGTGCTCGCGCATCGCCTCGGCCCAGCGCTGTCGCTTGCGGGCGAAATTGGCGGAGTAGCGGACGCGGCGGATCCGGCCGGCGAAGTTGGCGTAGGCCGTCTTCAGCGTCTCGTTGCGCGCGGCCGCGACGATGCTTTCGTGGATGCGTTGATTGGTCTGGAAATAGCCGTGCATGTCGCGGTGCAGATAGTGGCCGTACATCTCGTAATGCAGCTGCTCGATCGCGGTGATTTCCTCGTCGGTAATGGCCTCGCAGGCGAGGCGTCCGGCGAGGCTTTCCAGTCCGGCCATCACGTCGAACAGCTCTTCCAGGTCGCGCTGGCTGAGCTGGCGGATGCGGGCGCCGCGGTTCGGTAGCAGTTCGATCAGACCCTCGGCGGCGAGCACCTTCAGCGCTTCGCGGAGTGGCGTGCGGGAGATGCCGAACATCTCGCAGAGCCGCCGCTCGGGAACGCGGGCGCCGTCGGGAATGTTGCCCTCGACCACGTAGTCGCGCAGCCGCAGCAGGATCTCGCCATGGAGCGAGGCCTCCTGACGGTCGCCGCCATTTTGGGCGGGCGGAGCGATCGGAACTCCGGTGTCGGGTATCGTGGATTTCATTTGCAGCACAATAGTTTGCCTGTTTGGTCGCGTCGACGTCCACAATCGAATACCAAATTTCGATTGAAAGGACAAAAAATGAATGCAAAATACTCGATAGAGCCGGCCAGAAACCGCCGACAGGGAGATTTTCATGCACCAGGGACGCCATTTCCTTCAGATTCCGGGCCCGAGCCCGGTCCCCGAGCGCGTTCTGCGCGCCATGGACATGCCTGTCATCGACCACCGCAGCGCTGAGTTCGGCGCGCTCGGGCGCACCGTGCTCGAGGGCAGCCAGAAGATTTTCCAGACCAAGGGGCCGGTCATCATCTTCCCGTCGTCAGGGACGGGCGCCTGGGAGGCCGCGATCGTCAACACGCTGTCGCCGGGCGACAAGGTGCTGATGGTCGAGACCGGCCATTTCGCCACCCTGTGGCGGCAGATGGCGGGCCGTTTCGGTATCGAGGTCGATTTCGTGCCCGGCGACTGGCGCCGCGGCGCCGACCCCGCCGTGATCGAGGCCAGGCTCACCGAGGACAAGGCGCGTGCGATCAAGGCCGTCATGGTCGTGCACAACGAGACCTCGACCGGTGCGACCAGCCGCATCGCCGAGATCCGCGCCGCGATCGACCGCACCGGCCATCCCGCGCTCTTGATGGTCGACACCATCTCCTCGCTCGGCTCCGTCGACTACCGTCATGACGAGTGGAAGGTCGACGTCAGCGTCAGCTGTTCGCAGAAGGGCTTCATGCTGCCGCCCGGCCTCGGCTTCAACGCGATCTCCGAGAAGGCGCGCGCGGCTGCGAAGACCAACAAGATGCCGCGCTCCTATTTCGACTGGGAGGAGATGCTCAAGCCCAACGCCAACGGCTTCTTCCCCTACACGCCGGCGACAAACCTGCTCTACGGCCTGCGCGAGGCGATCGCGATGCTGCTGGAGGAAGGGCTCGACAACGTGTTCGCACGGCATCAGCGCCTGGCTGCCGCAACGCGGGCCGCCGTCAATCATTGGGGGCTGGAAGTGCTCTGCCAGGAGCCAGCCGAATTCTCGCCGGTGCTGACCGCGGTGCTGATGCCGCCGGGCCATGACGCCGATCAGTTCCGGAAAGTGGTGCTCGAGAACTACAACATGTCACTCGGCTCAGGGCTGTCGAAGGTCGCCGGAAAGGTCTTCCGCATCGGCCATCTCGGCGAATGCAATGCGCTGACGCTGCTCGGCGCGCTCACCGGCGTCGAGATGGGCCTGTCGGTCGCGGGCGTGCCGCATCGATCCGGTGGCGTCGATGTCGCGATGAAGCTGCTGGAGCAGCGACCGCAAGGCAATGCCTCGCCGCACCTGAAAGTGGTCGGCACATAAACCGCGGGGGACACGCGGGCTGACAATCACAAAAAGCAATCAGGAGGGGTGGAGATGGGAATTCGGTTCAAGGCCACGCATGTCGTGCTGGCGATGCTCTGCGCGATGTATTTCATCACCTATGTCGACCGGGTGAACATTGGCACCGCCGCGAGCGAGATTCAGAAGGAGCTGGGCCTTTCCAACACCCAGCTCGGTCTCGTCTTCTCCGCCTTCGCCTATCCCTATCTGCTGTTCCAGGTGATCGGCGGCTGGGTCGGCGATCATTTCGGACCGCGCAAGACGCTGTTCTGGTGCGGCATGATCTGGGCGGCCGCCACCATCATGACCGGCTTCGTCAACGGTCTGGCTGCACTCTTCGTCGCGCGCTTCGCGCTCGGCTTCGGCGAGGGCGCGACGTTCCCGACCGCAACGCGCGCAATGCAATACTGGACGCCGGCCAACCGCCGTGGTTTTGCGCAAGGCCTGACCCATTCCTTCGCCCGGCTCGGCAATGCCGTGACGCCGCCGGTGGTGGCGCTGCTGATCCTCTGGCTGACCTGGCGCGGCGCCTTCGTCGTGCTCGGCTTCGTCAGCCTGATCTGGGGCGTGATCTGGGTCTGGTACTTCCGCAACGAGCCGAAGGACCACGCCTCCATCACCGAGGCCGAGCTCGCGGCGCTGCCGCCGCGCCCGACCGGCGAGCGGCCGAGCGTGCCGTGGGGGCCGCTGCTGGGGCGGATGTGGCCGGTGACGCTGACCTATTTCTGCTACGGCTGGTGCCTGTGGCTGTACCTGAACTGGCTGCCGCTGTTCTTCAAGAACAACTACAATCTCGACATCAAGAACTCGGCGCTGTTCGCCTCCGGCGTCTTCTTCGCCGGCGTGGTCGGCGACAGCGTCGGCGGCGTGCTGTCGGACAAGATCCTCGACCGCACCGGCAATGTCCGCCTGGCGCGGCTGAGCGTCACCGTTGCGGGATTTGCGGGGGCGCTGCTCTCGCTGTTCCCGATCCTGTTCGTCCACGACATCATCGTCGCGCTGTGCCTGTCGGCCGGCTTCTTCTGCGCCGAACTGGTGATCGGCCCGATGTGGTCGATCCCGATGGACATCGCCCCGAAATATTCCGGGACCGCGTCGGGGCTCATGAACACCGGGTCGGCCTTTGCCGCCATCGTCTCCCCGCTGGTCGCGGGCTTCGTGATCGATGCGACCGGTAACTGGTACCTGCCGTTCCTGATGTCGATGGGCCTGCTGCTGCTCGGTGGCGTCTCGGCCTTCCTGATGCACCCGGAACGCCCGTTCACGGACGCGGACGGGAGGGTACCGTCCGGCAGGGTGGTGGCGGCGGAGTAGGGGCGGCGGAAGGGCCACGGTTATGCATGGGAGTCGCCCTTTGGAGAGGGGACAAGCCGGTCAAATGGTGCTATTCGGCGGCCATCAAAACAAGGCTAGACCGGGAAGGACGCCTATGACCGTGCATACTGGAAGGCATTTTCTCCAGATTCCAGGACCGACCAACGTGCCCGACCGCGTGCTGCGCGCGATGGACATGCCGACGCTGGACCATCGCGGTCCGGAGTTCGCCGAGCTCGGTTTTGCGGTCCTCGCCTCGATGCAGCGGGTGTTCCGCACCAAGCAGCCCGTGATCATCTTCCCCTCGTCCGGTACCGGCGCCTGGGAAGCGGCGATGGTCAACGTGTTCGCGCCCGGCGACAAGGTGCTGATGTGCGAGACCGGCCAGTTCGCAGTGCTGTGGCGCGGCATCGCCGACAAGTTCAAGCTCGACGTCGATTTCATCCCGAGCGACTGGCGCCATGGCGCCGATCTCGCCGAGATCGAGAAGCGCCTTGCCGCCGACAAGCAGCACGCGATCAAGGCGGTCTGCGTCGTCCACAACGAGACCTCGACCGGCTGCGTCACGCCGCCTTTGGAGGTGCGCAAGCTGCTCGATCGCGTCAAGCACCCGGCGCTGCTGATGGTCGACACCATCTCCGGCCTCGGCTCGATGGAATATGAGCACGACGCCTGGGGCATCGACGTCTCGGTCGCGGGCTCGCAGAAGGGCCTGATGCTGCCGCCGGGCCTCGGCTTCAACGCCGTTTCCGAGAAGGCGCTCAATGTTGCGAGGGCCAACCCCGGCATGCGCTCCTATTGGGACTGGCAGGAGGTCATCTCCTTCAACAAGCTCGGCACCTTTCCCTACACGCCCGCGACCAACCTGCTCTATGGCCTGCGCGAAGCGGTGAAGATGCTGGAAGAGGAAGGCCTCGAGAACGTCTGGTCCCGCCACAAGCGCCACAGCGCGGCGACGCGCGCCGCGGCCAAGGTCTGGGGCCTGGAAACGCAGTGCATTGATCCCGCCGCGCATTCGCCGGCGCTGACCGGCGTGCGCGTGCCTGACGGTCACGATGCCGACGCCTTCCGCAAGGTGGTGCTGGAGAACTTCGACATGTCGCTCGGCACCGGCCTGAACAAGGTCAAGGGCAAGGTGTTCCGCATCGGCCATATCGGCCATTTCAACGATCTGATGCTGATGGGCACGCTCGCCGGCGTCGAGATGGGCCTGGATCTTGCAAAGATTCCGCACCGGAGCGGCGGCGTTTTGGCGGCCATGGACGTCCTGAAGGGGCGCGACGTGGTGCCGATGACCAAGGCTCAGGTGGCCTGAACTAACTGGAAAGTGACAGCGCGATGAACGCACCGACGACTGCTAACGAAGACCTGCTCTACTCCGTCACGGACGGCATCGCGCGGATCACCTTCAACCGCCCCCAGGCGCGCAACGCCATGACCTTCGCCATGTATGACCGCATGGCGGAGATCTGCCAGGAGATCAACGCCGACCGCTCGATCAAGGCGCTGATCCTGACCGGCGCCGGCGACAAGGCGTTTGCCTCCGGCACCGACATTTCCCAGTTCCGCGCCTTCAAGACCGCGCAGGACGCGCTCGACTATGAAGCGCGCATCGACCGCGTGCTCGGCACGCTCGAGCAGTGCCGCGTGCCTGTGATCGCGGCGATCGCAGGCGCCTGCACCGGCGGCGGCGCCGGCATCGCGGCCTGCTGCGACCTGCGCATCGGCACCGAGACGACGCGGATGGGCTTTCCGATCGCGCGCACGCTCGGCAATTGCCTGTCGATGTCGAACATCAGCCGCGTCGTCGCGCTGGTTGGTCCCGCCCGCACCAAGGATTTGATCTTCAAGGCGCGCCTCGTCGAGGCGCAGGAGGCGCTGTCGCTCGGACTGCTCAACGAGATCGTGCCCGACGTGGAAACGCTGCAGCGCCGTGCCGACGAGACCGCCAGGCTCGTCGCGAGCCATGCTCCGCTGACGCTCGAGACGACCAAGGAAGCGGTGCGCCGCATCCGCCCCACGCTGTCGCGCGAACAGGGCGAGGATCTGATCCTCAAGGCCTATATGAGCGAGGATTTCCGCGAGGGCATGGACGCCTTCCTCAACAAGCGCGCGCCGGTCTGGAAGGGCAAGTAGCGCGCACCTCGTCAGCCGAAAGTCATATGCGGCGGATTGTCCGCCGGCTTGAACTCGCGATCTTTAGTCCGCACAATGCATCGATAGAATTCCCGGCATCACAAAGCCAATAATAACCAGGGGACGAAACTCGTGCGAATTCCAGTGAAAGCCGTCGGGGCTGCGACGGCCTTGTTGCTCAGCGCGCCTGCCTTTGCCGGCTGGGAGCCGACCAAGCCGGTGGAGATCGTCGTGGCCGCGGGCGCGGGCGGCGCCTCCGACCAGATGGCGCGGATGATGCAGGCCGCGATCCAGAAGAACAATCTGATGAAGCAGCCGATGGTGGTCTCGCTCAAGGGCGGCGCATCGGGTGCGGAAGCGCTGATGTACATGAAGTCCAGCGAGGGCGATCCGAACAAGGTGCTGATCGCCTATTCGCTGATCTACATGCTGCCGCTGTCGGCCAAGATCCCGTTCAACTGGCGTGAGCTGACCCCGGTCTCGGTGATCGCGCTCGACCAGTTCGTGCTGTGGGACAACAGCGCCGGACCCAAGACGGTGAAGGAATTCGTCGACGCCGCGAAGGCGTCGGGTTCGCCGTTCAAGATGGGCGGCACCGGCTCCAAGCGCGAGGATCACGTGCTGACCGTGTTCCTGGAGCAGAAGACCGGCGCGAAATTCTCCTATCTGCCCTACAAGTCCGGCGGCGAGGCCGCGACCCAGCTCGTCGGCAACCACACCGAATCCAACGTCAACAATCCCTCGGAGAACCTCGAGGTCTGGCGCGCGGGCCAGGTGCGTCCACTCTGCGTGTTCGACAAGGAGCGCATCTCCTACACCACCAAGGTGACGGACACGCAGTCCTGGGCCGACATCCCGACCTGCAAGGAAGAGGGCGTCGACGTCCAGTATCTGATGCTGCGCGCGATGTTCCTCCCCGGCAAGGTCACGCCCGAGCAGCAGGCCTTCTATGTCGAGCTGTTCCACAAGGTGACGCAGACCGCCGAGTACAAGGACTACATGGAGAAGCAGGCGTTGAAGCCGATCTTCCTCACCGGCAAGGACATGGTGCAATTCCTCGAGGAGGACGATGCCACCAACAAGTCGCTGATGACGGAAGCTGGCTTCGTCGCGAAGTAACTGCTCTTCTCCCTCTCCCCGTTCTTACGGGGAGAGGGTTGGGGTGAGGGGCTCTCTCCGCGAGTCCGACTCTCACCGTCCCCGCGGAGGCTCCCCCTCACCCCAGCCCTCTCCCCGCAAGCGGGGCGAGGGGATTGGCAAAAGCGCTTGTTGTCCACGCATGTCCCAAACCGATCTTGAAATCGTCGTCGACGATCCGACCGCGCCTGACGACAACTCTCCCTCCGTCACGAGCTCCGGCACAGTCGAGATCTTCGTCTGTCTCCTGCTGCTCGCGCTGGCGATCACGCTCGGCTACGACAATTGGCGCACCGGCGCGTCCTGGGACGCAACCGGGCCCGAGCCCGGCTATTTCCCGTTCTATCTCTCCATCATTCTCGGCGGCGGCAGTCTCTACGGCCTGATCGTGGCGCTGGTCGCGCACCGCAAGGCGGCGGAGACCTTCGTCACGCACGCGCAGGCGCGCCGCGTCATGGCGGTGTTCGTGCCGACGCTGCTGTTCTGCGTGGTGACGCAGTTCCTCGGCCTCTATGTCGCGAGCTTCCTGCTGATCGCGGGTTTCATGCGCCTCGTCGGCAAGATCGCGCTGTGGAAGTCGCTGCTCACCGCTGTCGTGTTCACGGCGATCATGTTCGTCACCTTCGACATCGCCTTCGACGTCATCATGCCGAAAGGGCCGCTCGAAGCGGCCTTCGGCCACTAGGCGGACCCCCGATGGAAGCTCTCGGTCTCCTGCTTCACGGTTTCGCCGTTCTGCTGACGTGGAAGACGCTCGTCTTGATGATGGTCGGGCTGGTGCTCGGCATCTTCGTCGGCGTGCTGCCGGGGCTCGGCGGCCCCAACGGCGTTGCGATCCTGCTGCCGCTGACCTTCACGATGGATCCGACCTCGGCGATCGTGATGCTGTCCTGCATCTATTGGGGCGCGCTGTTCGGCGGCGCGATCACCTCGATCCTGTTCAACATCCCCGGCGAAGCCTGGTCGGTCGCGACCACCTTCGACGGCTATCCGATGGCGCAGCAGGGCCGGGCGGCCGAGGCGCTGACCGCGGCGTTCACGTCCTCCTTCATCGGCTCGCTGGTCGCGGTGCTCCTGATCACCTTTCTCGCGCCGATGATCTCGTCCTTTGCGCTGAAGTTCGGCCCGCCCGAGTTCTTCGCGGTCTACCTGCTCACCTTCTGCTCCTTCGTCGGCCTCGGGCGCGAGGCCAAGCACAAGACCGTCATCTCGATGTCGCTGGGGCTCCTGCTGGCCGGCGTCGGCATGGACACCGTGTCGGGCAATCTGCGCATGACCTTCGGCTCGGCCGAGCTTTTGCGCGGCATCAACTTCCTGGTCGCCGTCATCGGCCTGTTCGGCATCAGCGAGATCCTCTTGACGATGGAGGAGCGGCTGGCGCTGCGCGGACACGCGGCGAGCATCTCGCTGCGCGTCGTGCTCGGCGTCTGGAAGGACCTGCCGAAATACTGGGTGACGCTGCTGCGCTCCTCCTTCATCGGCTGCTGGCTCGGCATCACCCCGGGCGGCGCGATCGCGGCGTCCTTCATGGGCTACAACCTGGCCAAGCGTTTTGCGAAAGAGCCCGAGAGCTTCGGCAAGGGCCGCATCGAGGGCGTGTTCGCGCCGGAGACGGCGGCGCATGCCTCGGGCACCTCGGCGCTGCTGCCGATGCTGGCGCTCGGCATCCCCGGCTCCGGTACCGCCGCAATCCTGCTCGGCGGGCTGATGGTGTGGGGCCTCAATCCGGGCCCGCTGCTGTTCGTGGAGCACAAGGATTTCGTCTGGGGCCTGATCGCCTCGATGTATCTCGGCAATGTCGTCGGCCTCGTGCTGGTGCTGACGACGGTGCCGATCTTCGCCTCGATCCTGCGCGTGCCGTTCGCGGCGGTGGCGCCGATGATCGTGGTGTCCTGCGCGATCGGCGCCTATGCGATCCAGAACGCGATGTTCGACATCTGGCTGATGCTCGGCTTCGGCATTGTCGGCTATGTCTTCAAGAAGATCGGCATTCCCTTGGCGCCGTTCACCCTGGCGCTCGTGCTCGGCAACCGGGCCGAGGATGCCTTCCGCCTGTCGATGATCGGATCCGGCGGGACCCTGAAAGTGTTCTGGTCGAACGGCCTCGTCGGGTCGATCACGACGCTGGCGATCGTGCTGCTGTTTTGGCCCGTCATCGACGGATTGCTCGCCCGCGTCGGTTGGACGCAGCGGACCAGGGCGACACCGCGCTAGGGTAGCATTGTCATTTGATATCAATGACATGAGGTGCTGAGATCAAGAGATGTCCAACTAGAAGCAAAGCCCGGCCTCGCGTCGGGCTTTGTCGTTGATCGGATGACCTCATCGCGGATATCGGTGCCGGGTTGCGGTCGGTTGCAAAACACCCCGCGGTATGTAACGAGGCCGGTAACGCGCACCAACGGTGGTTTGCAAGTCTATGAGTCAGTCCGCTATTCGACACGCAATCGTCATAGGCGGCGGAGCAAGCGGTGTCCTCCTCGCATATCAACTTCTGCATCAGCCGGCTGCGAATTTCCGGGTCACGCTGATCGAAACGCGCGCCGAGATCGGGCGAGGGCTGGCCTATCACACCGGGAATCCCGATCACCTGCTCAATGTTCGGGCAGCCAATATGAGTGCGTTGCCCGATCAGCCGGACCATTTCTGGCAATGGGCCGCATCGCAAGACATCGCGGTTTGTCCCGACCCCTTCTGCTTCGTTCCCAGGCGGGTCTACGGGACCTACATCGCGAGCCTGATCGAGCCGATCATCGCGAGCAACTCGGACCGGTTGACGATCCTCCAGGAGACCTGTGTCGAGGTTCGGGAAAGCGCTGCGAGCGTGGAGGTGACCCTGGCCGGCGGCCGGCGCCTGACCGGCGATATCGCCGTGCTTGCGACCGGCCACGATACGGGGGAGCCAAAGCCCGGCGCTTACGCGAACCCCTGGGCGCCGCCGGCCGGAATGGACAAGGACAGCGCGGTCCTGATTCTCGGAACCGGGTTGACGATGGTGGACTACGTGCTGTCGCTGCTGCGGGATGGCCATCGGGGAGAGATCGTCGCGATCTCGCGACGCGGCCTGCTGGCAACGGCCCACCGGCGTGTCGCACCGACTCGTATCGAAGAGGCCGATGTGCCCTTCGGGCAAGGGAGCGGAGCGCTGTTCCGGTGGTTCCGGCGCAGGGTCGAAGCGCACGTGGCCGAAGGCGGCGACTGGCGCAGCGTCGTCGATGCCATTCGTCCGTACACCCAGCGCGTCTGGCGTGAGCTTTCGGTGCCGTCGCGGCGACGCTTTCTCGAACACGCGCGCGCCTGGTGGGACGTTCATCGTCATCGCATGGCGCCCGAGGTGGAGGCGCGGATCGCAAGCGCTCTTGCCGAGCAGAAGCTGAAGGTCATGGCCGCGAAAATTGTCGCCCTGACGCCGGGCGAAGGCGGGGTATCGGTGCAATATCGCCCGCGCGGCGGCAGCGGCATCCGCACGATGCAGGTCGGGGCCGTCGTGGACTGCACGGGCGTGGTGAAGGATCCGCGCGCGACCGCAAATCCCGTGGTGCGCAACCTGCTGCAGGAGGGACGGGCGCGTATCGATCCGCTGCGGATCGGCATCGACGTCAGAGCGGATTGCGCGATCATCGACGGGAGCGGATCCGCCTCGCAACGGCTGTTCGCCGTCGGACCGCTGACGCGTGCAGCGTTCTGGGAGATCATCGCGATCCCCGACATTCGCAATCAATGCGCCGAACTGGCCGCGCGCCTGGCTCGCGCCTGAGCGAGCCGCGGGTGGCCCGGGGCGAAGCCTGCGTCCTCCGTCAATCGATGATATGACGATCACCTTCGTGACCGGAGGAAAGCCGTGTTCTTCGTTCTATCCAAGACGCTGGGCGTGATGGTGCTGCCGCAGAATTTCCTGATCGGCCTCACCGTGCTGGGCTCGCTCCTGCTGCTGACGCGATTCTTCAGGCTTGGTCGCGCGCTGGTGCTGCTGTCTGCGTTGATGCTCGCGGTGTGCGGGTTCGGGCCGGTCGGAAACCTGCTGCTCTATCCGCTGGAGTCACGCTTCCCGGCCTGGACCCCGTCGCAAGGTGCGCCGGATGGCATCGTCGTTCTCGGTGCGTCGATCGACCTCAACATGTCCGCGGCTCATGGGACCCCGGTCGTGAGCACCTCGTCCGACCGGATCCTCATGACGGCTGCGCTGGCTCGGAAATATCCCAAAGCGCGCGTGATCTATACGGGCGGCAGCCCCAATCTGATCTCTGACGATGCAAAGGAAGCCGACTTCGCGGCGGGGCTGTTCGAAGGCCTGGGGGTCGACAAGAGCCGGTTGATTCTGGAAGGCCGATCCCGCAACACCTACGAGAACGCGCTGTTCTCAAAGGCCATGGTCGATCCGAAGCCCGGCGAGCGCTGGCTGCTCGTAACATCGGCCTATCACATGCCGAGATCGATCGGCTTGTTTCGGAAAGTGGGATTTGCGGTCGAGCCTTGTCCGGTCGATTGGCGTGTCGGCACCGGACGGGACGTCTTCTCGTTCACGGACGCTGCGGAGGACGGCCTGTCGCGGACCAACCTCGCGGTCCGCGAGTGGCTCGGCCTGATCACCTATCGGGCCGTCGGCCGCATCGACGAATTGCTTCCGGGGCCGCAGGGCTGAGACCTCAGCCCACCAGGGTCAGCCCTAAGGCGGCTCAAAGGCGCCTGAGGAGCTCGACGATCTGATCGGCGAGCTCGTCCGGACGGTGACCGACCGTCTCCAGCCGGATTTCCGGGCGCTCGGGCGCTTCATAGGGGGCGTCGATGCCGGTGAAGTTCTTGATCTTGCCTTCCTTGGCCTTGGTGTAGAGGCCCTTCGGATCGCGCCGCATGCACTCTTCGATCGGCGTGTTGACGAACACCTCGATGAAGTCTCCCTCGGCGACGAGGCTGCGGACCATGTCGCGCTCGGCCTTGTAGGGCGATATGAACGAGCAGATCACGACCAAGCCGCTGTCGACCATGAGCTTGGCGACCTCGCCGACGCGCCGGATGTTCTCGACCCGGTCGGCCTCGGTGAAGCCGAGGTCGCGGTTGAGCCCGTGGCGGAGGTTGTCGCCGTCGAGCAGCATGGTGTGATTGCCGAGCGCGTAGAGCTTCTGATCGAGGATGTTGGCGATGGTCGATTTGCCCGCGCCGGACAGGCCGGTGAACCAGATGATCCGTGGCTTCTGGTTCTTGAGCGCGGCGCGCTCCGCCTTGCCGATCGAGAGCGGTTGCCAGGCGATGTTGCTGGCGCGCCGCAACGGAAATGCGATCATGCCGGCACCGACCGTGCGGTTGGTGTAGCGGTCGATCACGATGAAGGCGCCGGTCCGGCGGTTGGCCTCATAGGGATCGAAGGCGACCGGCAGCGCCATGGCGAAATTGCAGAACGCGATCTCGTTCAGGCCGAGCGTCGTCGCGGCAAGATGCTCGCGGGTGTTGACGTCGATGCGGTACTTGATCGCGGTGACGCTTGCCGAGGTGATCGTCTGGGTGCCGATCCTGACGATGTAGTTGCGCGCCGGCACGAGCGGGTCCTGGTCCATCCAGATCAGATGGGCGGCGAACTGGTCGGCGACGTCGGGGCGTTCGGTCGGCTTCGCCAGGACGTCGCCGCGGACGATGTCGATCTCGTCCTGCAGCGTGATCGTCACGGCATCGCCGGCCTCGGCCTTCGGCCATTGGCCGTCATAGGTCACGATCTCCTTGACGCGGCTCTTGTGGCCGGACGCCGACACCACGATCTCGTCGCCGGGCGAGATGCTGCCCGACGCCACCGTTCCGGTGAAGCCGCGGAAATCGAGATTGGGGCGGTTGACCCACTGCACGGGAAAGCGGAACGGCAGTCCGGTCGTCTCGCTCGCGACGTCGATGCTTTCGAGATAATCGAGCAGGCAGGGGCCGTGATACCACTCGGTATTGCCCGAGCGCTCGATGATGTTGTCGCCGTAGCGCGCCGACATCGGGATCGGAACGATCGAGGTGAAGCCGAGGCCGGTGGCGAAGGCGACGTAGTCGCCGACGATGCGATCGAACACGTCCTTCTTGTAATCGACCAGGTCGATCTTGTTGACGGCAACGACGACGTGCTTGATGCCGAGCAGCGAGCAGATGAAGGAATGGCGTTTGGTCTGCACCAGGACGCCCTTGCGGGCGTCGATCAGGATGATGGCAAGCTGCGCGGTCGAGGCGCCGGTCGCCATGTTGCGCGTGTATTGCTCGTGGCCCGGCGTGTCCGCGACCATGAAGGAGCGGCGCGGGGTCGTGAAGAAGCGATAGGCGACGTCGATGGTGATGCCCTGTTGCCGCTCGGCCTCGAGGCCGTCGACCAGCAGCGCGAAATCGATGTCGTCGCCGGTGGTGCCGTGCTTGGCGCTGTCGCGCGCGAGCGCGGCCAGCTGATCCTCGAAGATCAGCTTGCTGTCGTGCAGCAGCCGCCCGATCAGGGTCGACTTGCCGTCGTCGACCGAGCCGCAGGTGATGAAGCGCAGCTGGTCCTTGGTCCCGGACGAATGCGGCTCGCGGAGAACGGAGGTGTCCATCAGAAATAACCCTCGCGCTTCTTCTTTTCCATCGAGGCGGCTTCATCGGAATCGATCAGGCGGCCCTGCCGTTCGGAGACTGTTGCTGTCTGCATCTCCGCGACGATCTCCTGGATCGTCGTGGCCGACGAGTCGATTGCGCCGCTGAGCGGATAGCATCCCAACGTGCGGAAGCGGATCAACCGCATTTCCGCGGTCTCGTTCGGCTCCAGCGGCAGGCGATCGTCATCCACCATGATGAGCGTGCCGCCGCGCCGTACGACGGGACGCATCTTGGCGAAATAGAGCGGCACGACCGGGATGTTCTCGAGCATGATGTATTCCCAGATGTCGAGCTCGGTCCAGTTCGACATCGCGAACACCCGCATCGTCTCGCCCTGGCGGATGCGGGTGTTGAACAGATTCCACAGCTCCGGCCGCTGGTTGCGCGGATCCCAGACATGGCCGGCGGAGCGGAACGAGAAAATGCGCTCCTTGGCCCGGCTCTTCTCCTCGTCGCGCCGGGCGCCGCCGAAGGCCGCATCGAACTGGTAGAGATCCAGCGCCTGCTTCAGCGCGTCGGTCTTCATGACCTGGGTGTGCAGCGAGGAGCCGGAGGCGATCGGGCTGATGCCGCGCTCGACGCCTTCCTTGTTCACATGGACGATCAGGTCGGCGCCGATGCGCTTGGCCGTCTCGTCGCGGAACGTGATCATCTCCCGGAACTTCCAGGTGGTGTCGACATGGAGCAGCGGGAAGGGGAGCTTGGCCGGATGGAACGCCTTCATCGCCACGTGGAGCATCACGCTCGAGTCCTTGCCGATCGAATAGAGCATGACCGGCTTTTTGAACTCGGCGACCACGTCGCGCATGATCTCGATCGATTCAGCCTCAAGGCGGCGGAGATGTCGGGGCAGCATATTCGCGTTCTGATCCAGTAAGAGCCCAAAGGGGGCGGTTGCGCTATTCGCCGGCGCTTCCGCCCCATGCAACAAAGTGACCGTTTCGATAGGCCGGCTTGCCGTAGCAAACCTCCTCGCCGTCCATGCCGACGACGCGCCCGCCGGCTGCCAGCAGCACCGCATGTCCGGCGGCCGTGTCCCACTCCATCGTTGGAGCGAGCCGGGGATAGACGTCCGCTTCCCCCTCCGCGACCGCGCAGAACTTCAGCGACGATCCGTACGGTTTCAATTCCCGGATCGGATGCCGGCTGATCCAGCCCTGTGTGGCGTCGTCGAGGTGACTTCGGCTGGTGACTGCGCGCAAGCCTTCGGACGAGGGACTTTGCACCTGGATGGGGTGCATATCACTGAACGACGCGTCGCACGCGGCGGGGGCAACGTGCAGCTTGTAGGCGTTTGATCCGCCGAGGTAAAGGTGCGACAGGGCGGGCGCATAGACGGCGCCGGCGACCGGAGATCCGTCCGCGATCAGCGCGATATTGACCGTGAATTCGGGGGAGCCCTGGATGAACTCCTTGGTGCCATCCAGGGGGTCGACCAGGATGAACAGCGGGTGGCGCGTCGTCACCGCCGGGTCGCAGGTTTCCTCGGTGATGACGGGCAGGTCCGCCAGATTGCGCGCGAGGCACGCGCGAATGATCTCGTCTGCGGCAAGGTCCGCCGCGGTGACCGGCGAGCCGTCGATCTTGTATTGGGGATCGCTCGCAGATGCCCGGACGCGCATGATGGCTTCACCGGCGCGGACGGCGATCAGGCCGAACAGTCGCGCAACGCGGTCAGTCTCGCCCAGGGTACTTCCCGTGCTCATTTGACGAGTTCGTCGGTCCGTTGTGTGCGGCTGTCCTCGAGCCCGACCCGCTTGGGCGTGTAGCCGCGTGCCAGGATGGCCTGCCACCAGGGCTTCTGTTCGATATACCAGCGTACGGTCTTTCCGATCCCGCTCTCGAACGTCTCATCGGCGCGCCAGCCGAGCTCGCGCTCGAGCTTCGAGGCGTCGATGGCATAGCGGCGATCGTGGCCGGGGCGGTCGGCGACGAAGGAAATCAGGCGGCGGTGTGGGCCGCCGGCTTTCGGCGCGAACTCGTCGAGCAGGTCGCATATCGTCTCGACGACGTGCAGGTTGGTGCGCTCGTTGCGGCCGCCGACATTATAGGTTTCGCCGATCGTGCCGCGCTCCAGCACCATCGTCAGGGCCTTGGCGTGATCCTCGACGTAGAGCCAATCGCGGATGTTCTTGCCGTCGCCATAAACCGGCAGCGGCTCCCCGGCGAGGCCCTTGATGATCATGTGAGGGATCAACTTTTCCGGGAAGTGATAGGGACCGTAATTGTTCGAGCAATTCGTCACCATGGTCGGAAGCTCGTAGGTCTCCCGCCAGGCGCGTACCAGATGGTCCGACGATGCCTTGCTCGCGGAATAGGGCGAGTTCGGCGCATAGGCCGTCGTCTCCGTGAACAGGCCTTCATCGCCGAGCGAACCGAACACTTCGTCGGTCGAGATGTGCAACAGGCGGAAACTCGCGCGCTTCTCGGGCGAGAGCGCGCGCCAATGGCGCAGCGTCTCCTGCAACAGCGTGAACGTGCCGACGATGTTGGTCCGGATGAACTCGCCGGGCCCGTCGATCGAGCGGTCGACATGGCTTTCAGCCGCAAGGTTCATCACCGCGTCCGGCTGGTATTTCTCGAACAGCGCGCGCAAGCCCGGGGCCTCGCAGATGCACTGCTTCTCGAACGCATAGTTCGGGTTGCCGTCTGCGCCGGGAAGCGAATCCAGATTGGCGGCGTAGGTCAGCTTGTCGACGTTCACGACGCGGACGCCGGTATCGCCAAGCAGGTGGCGCACGACGGCGGAGCCGATGAAGCCGGCGCCGCCCGTTACGAAGATCGTCGATCCCTTGAAGCGCATACTGGTCTCCGCGAAGCCGCTCAGCCTGCGAAAGAGCGGGCGACGGATTTCAGGTACTCGCCATAGCTGCTCTTGGCGGATTTCTCCGCGACCTGCTCGAACTGGCGCAGCGAGATGTAGCCCTTGCGCAGCGCGATCTCCTCGGGGCACGCGATGCGCAGGCCCTGGCGCTGCTCGAGGATCTGCACGAAGTGGCTGGCCTCCACCAGCGAGGCGTGGGTGCCGGTGTCGAGCCAGGCAAATCCCCGTCCGAGAACCTCGACATAGAGGTCGCCGCGTTGGAGATAGGCGTTGTTCACGTCGGTGATCTCGATTTCGCCCCGGGCCGACGGCTTCACGTTGGCCGCGATGTCGAGCACGTCGTTGTCGTAGAAGTACAATCCGGTGACCGCGACGTTGGATTTCGGGTTCTTCGGCTTTTCCTCAATCGACAGCGCCCGGCTCGAAGCGTCGAGCTCGACGACGCCATACTGGCCGGGCGTGTTGACGACATATCCGAAGATGGTCGCGCCTTTTTCGCGCGCCGAGGCCTTCAGCAGCATTTCGTGCAAGCCGTGGCCATAGAAGATGTTGTCGCCCAGGATCAGCGCGACGCGATCGGAGCCGACGAAGTCGCGGCCGACGATGAAGGCGTCGGCCAGGCCGCGCGGCGTCTCCTGGGTGGCATATTCGAAGCGCAGGCCGATCTCGGCGCCGTCGCCGAGCAGGCGCTGGAAGAGGGGCTTGTCCTGCGGTGTCGATATCACGAGGATATCCCTGATCCCGGCCAGCATCAGGGTCGACAGCGGGTAGTAGATCATCGGCTTGTCGAAAACCGGGAGAAGCTGCTTCGATACCACCGTCGTCACCGGATAAAGCCGTGAGCCGGTGCCGCCAGCCAAGATAATCCCCTTCATAAACCCTCACGTAAAACGTCGCTATTCGGAAATATAGCAGATAGCTTGAGGCGGACAAGTTTGCTATACGGCAGCGCCACTTAGGGGGCTTTTAGCGCCCAAATCAACGTCGTTGCAACAGAACTTCCCGAGGTCCTGATTGTCGAGCCCAGGCTGCTTGGCGACCAGCGCGGATTCTTCATGGAAACCTGCCAGTTCCAGCGCTACCGGGACGCCGGCGTCCCGGCGAGCGCAACGCGCTTCGGGTGGTCGCGGATCAGTGGGGAACGCCGACCTCGGCCCAGAAGCAGACCTCGCGGCTGCGTTCGCGCGCGCAAAGGGGCTGGTCCATCTGACGAATGCCGGCACGACGAGCCGGCACGGCTTTGCCGTTGCGATCCTGCAAGGCCCGCGGTCACGTGGCGCATCGCTGAAGGCGACCGAGGTCGTTCTGGTCGCCACCGCGGATTATCCCACCAAGGCGAAGCGCCCGGCGAATTCCCGACTGGAATGCATCCGTGATCCTCTCGTCACCAAACGCGTAGTCCGTGCGTGTCAGAGTTCCGGTTGCGGAACGGCGCCGGTCACGAGAATTGAGGATTTATCAGTTTATTCAATTTGTTTTGTGACGCACCGCGTGCATCGGCGGCGCGGCTGACGCCCAGGTTGACGCGGCAGCGAGCTTGCGAATATGATCGCAGAGGTTGCTGGGTACGGCTCGGTTTCGCGTCATTTTTTCCCAATGTTTGCGTTTCGGCTGCTCAGCGCCCGGCACAACTCGATCCTCCGACACGTCATCTTGTCACCCGTCCAGTCATCAAACTGAAAAGCGACGACGATAGTTTCGACTACGCGACCGCGTTGGCTTTCTCCTTCTATTTTCATTGATCCGCACCGAACGTGCCCGCGAGCCGTCCAGGCTGAATTAATCGCGCTCCCGCAATTTCAGCTGGCGGCGGTGCTCGTGTGGCACGACGCAGGCAGGGGTTTTTCATGACAAATCATTCGCCCGTTTTCACCAGCGGTCCCGACAGCGACAGCTTCGGCGAATTCGCCAATGCGACGGGCTCGACCACGCTGCATCAGGAGCAGGGCACGCTGAACTTCAAGGACAGCGACAAGACCGACACCCACACGACGTCGGTCGCGCTGCACTCGGCGGTGCTGTCGACCGGCACGGTGCTCCCGGCGAGTTCGCTTGCGCACTTCCAGACCGCTATGACGTCCCAGATCACCAAGGACAGCAATGGCACGGGCACGGTGAAATGGTCGTTCAGCGAGGCGGATGACGATTTTGACTTCCTGTCGAAGAACCAGGCGCTGGTCCTGACCTATAACGTGTCGGTCTCCGACGGTCACGGCGGCACCGCGGTGCAGACCGTGACCATCACGGTGACCGGCACCGACGACAAGCCGGTGATCGCAACGTCGGTGGGGGCGACGGTCACCGAGCAGGCGGACCAGACCCTGTCGCTGTCGCCCGACACCACGCCGATTGCCGTGAGTTTCACCGATGTCGACCTGACCAACACCAACTTCACCGCAAGCGTGGTCACGGCTTCGGCCTCGGGGACCACCACCGGCATCCTGCCGGGCGCGTTGGGCACCGCGGAGCTGATGTCCTTCTTCAACGTCAACAATGTCGTCAAGGCATCGGGCTCGAGCAGCGGGACCATCAACACCACGTTCTCCGCGCTCGATCTTGCCTTCGATTATCTCGCGGCGGGCGAGCAGTTGAAGATCAACTACGTGCTTCAGCTCGACGACCATGCGGGCGGCATCACGACGCAGAATGTCGTGGTGACGGTGATCGGGACGAACGACAAGCCGGTCTATATCGGCGGCCCCGACACCGCGCATCTCGTCGAGGACCAGAATGTCTCGCCGGACGGCAAGCTCAAGGCGCATGGCGACCTGCCTTTCGCCGACGTCGACTTGTCCGACAGCCATTCGGTCAGCACGTCGGTCTCGGCCTCGCTGTCGGGCGGCGGCTCGGTCGGGATCCCGAATTCCGTGCTGCTCGCGGCGTTCTCCACCACAATGGCGGATTCGACCGGCCATGTACTCGGCGACGTCGGCTGGGATTTCGCCCTTCCCAACAGCCTGGCGAGCAGCATCCCCGGCGGCCAGACCCTGACGCTCACCTACCAGGTGCTCCTCACCGATTCCGCAGGCGCCACGGCGACGCAGAACGTCACCATCACCATTCTCGGGACCAACCACCCGGTGGTGGTCACCAGCGGTCCGGAAGCCGCCACCCTGTCCGAGCTCGCCGACACCACGGGCTCCGCGACGCCGGATACGACCAGCCCGGTGCCGACCGGGACGCTGAACTTCACGGATGCGGACACGGGCGACTCCCACACCGTGGCGGTCTCGCTGGCGTCCGAAACATGGTCCGGCGGCTCGACGGTTCCGGCCGGAACGAACACGGCGCTTCAGACCGCGCTTGCCGCCACGCTGCACGACTCCACCGGCACGGGCAGCGGCGGCGTCGACTGGACCTTCAGCATCCCCGATAACCAGCTCGATTTCCTCGCGGCAGGCGAGACCCTGACCGTCGACTACCAGGTCCATGTCAGCGACGCCTCGACCACCGCGACGCAGACCGTCGAAGTCGTCATCACCGGCGCCAACGACGCCGTCGTCATGACCGGCGGGCCGCAGAGCGGCACGGTTGCCGAGCAGGCCGGCACGATCGGATCGTCGTCGCCCGACAGCACGAGCCCGACACCGACCGGTACGCTCGCGTTCGATGACGTCGACCTCTCGGACCACCATTCGGTGAGCGTCGATGTGGGCTCCGCGGTCTGGTCGGGCGGCGATTTCGTGCCGTCGCAGACGCTGAGCGATCTGCAGTCGGCGCTGGCCACGGTGCTGCACGACTCCACCGGCTCCGGTCACGGTGGCATCGACTGGACCTTCAGCATTCCGGACAAGGACCTCGATTTCCTCAATGCCGGCGACACGCTGACGGTGACGTACAACGTCACCGTCTCGGACGGCGTGACCACCTCGACGCAATTGGTGACGATCACGGCCACCGGTGCGGCCGACAACCAGCCCATCATCAACGCCGACGTCGCCAGCATTGCCGACACCACCGCGACCGATGCGGGCAACATTGTCGCCATCGGCAACATGATCACGGATGCCGGCGACAACGCCGGCGATATCGGCAACTCGCTGAGCGTGACCGACGTCAACGGCCATGCGGTCTCGGGCATCCTGGACGTCGCGGGCGCTTACGGCACGCTCACGGTCTTCAACGACGGCACCTATCTCTACACCGCCAATCCGGCGCTCGACGGGCTGCTGGCCGGCCAGCATGCCGCCGACCTGTTCAACTTCACGGTCACCGACAGCTTCGGTCACAGCACTCCGACGACCCTGACGTTCAACATCACGGGTTCGGATGAGGCGCCGCAAGTCACGTCGGCCGTCGCCTTCGGTTCGATCACTGAAGACGCCGGGCCGAGCCTGGCCGTCAATGGCGGCTTCGAGTCGAGCGACTTCACGGGCTGGGTCGCGAGCGGCCCGGATGTCGAATTCGCCGCGCTTGGCGGCGATTTCGGCAACTACACGGCGACTCTGTCGGGTGGCGGATCGCTGGCACAGAACATTGCGACCGTCGCCGGGCAGCACTACACGCTGAGCTTCTATCTCGCAGGCGATGCCGGTGGCGGCAGCCAGTCGTTTTCCGCATCCTTTGGCGGTACGACGCTGGTGTCGGCGACGAACTCGGAGATCGCGTTCGGCTTCACCAAATACACTTTCGACGTGGTCGGCGACGGCCTGACGGATCAGTTCCTGATCGGCTACACCGCAGGCATTTCGGGGATGCATTTCGACCAGTTCTCGCTGGCCCCGACGCCGGGCCCGGCGGTCGAGACCTCCGACGGATCAGTCTCGTTTTCCGATTCCGATCCGGGCGATGCCCACACGGCGAGCTTCACGCCGCACGACAGCAATTATGTCGGAACGTTCTCACTCGACCCGGTCACGGAGTCCGACGGCACCGGCTCGGTGGCGTGGCACTTCAGCGTCGACAACGCCGACATCCAGTTCCTGGCGCAGGGGCAGTCGATCACGCAGATCTATACCGTGGCGGTGATCGACAGCGCCGGTGCCGCCGCCTATCAGGACATCAGCGTCACCCTCAACGGGAGCAACGACGCGCCCACGGCCGTCAGTGAGAATGTCATCACCGATGTCGGTCCCGGCGGCGCCGTCGATATCCCCGCCTGGGCGCTGGCGGCCAACGACACTGATCCTGACACGATCAACCATCTGTTCGTCGGCAGCGTCACCTCGAGCAGTGGCGGCGCGGCGTCGCTGTCGGGCTCCGACGTGTTTTTCTCGGACGATGCCACGTCAGGCGGCTCGTTCAACTACACCTCGTCCGACGGGCTTGCGGCAAGCTCCAACACGGCCACCGCAACCGTCGTTAACAACGCGGCCAGCGCCACGACGCTGAACGGCACCAGCGGCGACGACATCCTGATCGCCACCAACGGCACCGAGACACTCAATGGCGGCGGCGGCAACGACGTCCTGATCGGCAATTCCGGAAGCCACGTCATGAGCGGCGGCGCCGGCAACGATACATTTGGGTTCGTGCACACGACCGACGGCGTTGCGACCATCACCGACTTCAACAATACCAGCCAGCATGATCATATCGCCGTCTCGGCGAGCGGCTTCGGCGGGCCCTTGACGGCGGGCATGGACGTGACGTCGATGTTCCAGACGGCAGCGAGCGATCAGTTCAACGGGCTCTCCGGCTTCCTGTTCGACACGGCCAACCAGACCCTCTACTTCAGTGCCGACGGCACCCAGGGATCAGCGCTGGCGCTGGCGCAGGTTCAGGCAGGGGTGACGATCAACCCCCACGACATCCTGGTGGTGTGAACGGTATCGATTCGCGCGAGGGCGCAGCGCTAGCTGCGCCCCAAAGTCTCCTGTCCCATTTCTGTGTTCACGGGGCCCGGGAAACATGGCTCGGGGGGACGTCGCCCCATCTGCGTGCGCGGAAGCCGGCGATTTTCGGGCTCTCCGATCGTTCAACCGTCGATCGATAGTTTCAACCCTAACGGATCGTGCTATTGCTTGGGGCGAACAGAGCCATGTCCAGAGCACTTCGAACCGCATGACCGATATCGTGGCCCGCGACTCGATCGCGAGTGAGAAGCCGGTGCACTGGACGATTTCGGTGCTGGTCGTTCTGTTTATGCTGGTCTGTGTGTTCGATCCGGCTAACGTCCTGACCCAGGCAAAGGTCCCGCTGTTCGTGGCCCTGTGGTTAGCCACCGCGTTGAACATTGCCGTCACAAAATCCGAAGTGAAGTTGCCGGTCGAGCTGCTGACCTACAGTCTCGCTTTCGTCGCGATCCCGCTGTTGTCGATCGTCTGGTACAATTTCTCGGATGGAGGTGAGCCGTTCGAGGGGTTTGCGCTATTCAAGGGCTACGTACTGATCCTGTTCGCAGCAGCGCTCGTTCTCAACAGGATCGATGCAGTTCCGGTGCTTTGCGCGGTGCTGACCGGCATGGCCGTCTTGGCCATCGCTGTCTTCGTCTATCTTGAGCTTGATCCGGGCATATACTTCAACCTGAAGCGCTTGACCGATCCGTCGGGCACGCTGATTCTGGATCGGCGTCGGTATGGTGCGCATCTAGAGCTGCTTCAGGTCTACTTCGTTACGAGCCCAATGCTGCTGCTCTCTGCTGCCTATTATTTCCATCGCGCCGTGACGGCCGACAGGCAGCGGCTGGCCTTATGGAGCCTGGTTGTTATCAACGTGGTCGGCATGGTCGCCGGCGGGACGCGGAACAACATCCTTGGAGCGGTGCTTTTGCTGTTCTGCCTGTGGCCGTTGTACACGCGCAAGCCGGCACGGAACGCGCTTGTGAGCGTCGTCCTGCTCTTAATTCTTGCCTTGCCGTTCCTGACGCAACTACGCGGCTTCTTCGACGTCAACGAGCCTTCCAATCACCTCAAGCTCGAACTGTTGCGCGACTACAAGCAGATGTTCCTGGACGATCCCAGGACGTTGTTCATCGGGCAAGGACTTGGAGCCTATCAATCCTGGGGTTCGCGAGGCGTCAAATTCTACATTTCGGAGCTGACCTACCTCGAGATGATCAGAAATTTCGGCCTGTTTGGCGCCGCAGCGATGATGACCCTGCTGCTGATACCGGTGACGTTTGCTTTCACCGCCGGCGCTAAACGGGATCGTGCACTCGCGGTATCATACGCGATCTACCTGGTGATGTGCCTCACGAATCCGAATCTGTTCTCTTCCATGGGTATTCTTATCTTGTCTGTTTTGCTCGCCGGTGCCGCGATGAACCGCGAGGAGAGTCTCGCTCAGGTCTCATCGGGCGGTTGAGCCCGTCCGGGCGACGCGCGATTGCATCGTCTCAGGAGCGGGATGCGGTCCGGCGGCGCCAGCGAATCCATCCGGTTTCCTTCGAGAGGATCAGGATCAAAAGCAGCGTCTCCGCGGCGATCACGGCCAGCACCGCGTTCGTGTATGAGCGGGCCCGTTTCGCTTCCTCGGGCAGCGATGGATCCGAAAACACCGCGTCGCGGGTCGTGCCTTGAAGCTCTCGCTGAAGTTTCGCCAAGGCCGCCTTGGTCTCATCCCGCTTGGTCAGCAGGGTTGCAATCGCGGATCCGCGCGCTTCGGGTACCGCGATGATTGTTCCTGCATCGCCTTTCGGCAATATGGCAGGTGCGCTGATCGTGTCCTTTTCAACCTGCTCGAGATACTTATCGATCAGCTTCAGATTGTCTTCCAGGCGTGCGATCTCCGTATTGATGAACGTTGTCTGGAATGGAGGCGGTTTGGTTCGCACAAGCCACGCTTCGATGAGCGCGGCATTCAGCCCTCTCGCCCGTACCGGATCGACGTCAACGACGTCCTGCCTGAATAGTCGTGGATCTCTGGCGCCTTCGCCCGGCGCAATTGTCAAAGTTCGTCTCGAGTCGAGCCATCGGCGACGCTCTTCGATCGTGTTGCCGGGGATGGCCGTTTTCGCATTGACCGCGTCGAGGACAGCGTCAGTCCGCATGATTGCATCGGCGTTGCGCGCGGTGGGCTCGTCGATACGGAGATAGGCAACGCTCGTGTACAGCGCCGGCTGTGCCGAGGAGAGCCACCATGTCGCAAATGCCGCGAGCAAACCTACCATGATGAAAAGAAGGCCGTACTTCGACAGCAAGGCAACCAGTTCCAGGTCCGAAGCCTCTTGAGCGGGGGGAGACACATCCGCGCCGTCAGCCGGGGCAGGGTGCATCGGCAGATCTCGTTGCTTGGTCAATGATATCTCCCGCAATCCGCCACGATATTGATCGTGTTCTTACGATGCGAGGGATAAAGAGGAAAGTGGTCGAGGGCTGAAATATGGACGGGTCTCGGGGCGCCGCCTGGGTCGTCGGCGCGGTGCTTGGAGCTCACCTTGTGATCGGGGCGGTCGCGCGCTAGGCTGTCGTTCATTTCTGGAGGCAATGTGCGCGGTTTTCCGCACCGAAAGGCCACGAGCGGTTTCCGTCTGTTCCATGGGGCGCAGTTTCTACTGGCGCTGGGGCTCGGGGTTGCTGTCGTTTTGATCCTTGTCCTGCTTGTCTTGTTGAGCTGACACTCTCTCGCCACCTGACCTCAGCGCGGATGGGTGGGCCGCGTGCCGTCGCAGGGATTTCACGATTCCAGGATCTTCGGGCTGAGGCGCTTAGACAACCTTGCCCAGCCTGAGCTCATTGATCTCGTCGCGAGTGAATCCGAACTCGGCGAGCACCTCTTCGGTCTGCTCGCCAAATTCCGGCGGCCGGGCAGCCATCTTGCTCGGGGTGCGGGACAGCTTGACCGGTTGTGCGAGAAGCCGGATCGGCCGGTTCTCCTCATTCGGCACATCCTGCGCGATGCCGAGATGCTTGACCTGCGCGTCCTCGAACATCTGGTCGATCGCATAGATCGGACCGCAGGGCACGCCTGCCTCGTTGAGCTCCCTGACCCAGGTCTCGGTCGATTTCGCCACGGTCCGCTTGCTGATCTCCGCGTTCAGTGCGTCGCGGTTCTTCGAGCGCGACGGAGCGGTGGCATAATCCGGATTGGTGACCATCTCGGGCGCGCCGAGCGCCTGCGCGCAACGCTCCCAGATTCGCCCACCAGTGGTTGCAATGTTGATGTAGCCGTCCGACGTCTTGAACACGCCGGTCGGAATGCTGGTCGGATGGTTGTTGCCGGCCTGGCCGGCGACTTCCTTTTCCATCAGCCAGCGCGCCGCCTGGAAGTCCAGCATGAAGATCTGGGCCTGCAACAGCGAGGTCTGCACCCATTGCCCCTCGCCGGAAACGTCGCGCTCCAGCAGCGCGGTGAGGATGCCGATGGCGCAAAACAGCCCGGCGGTGAGGTCGGCGACCGGAATGCCGACCCGCATCGGACCGCCGCCGGGGGCGCCGGTGACCGACATCAGGCCGCCCATGCCCTGCGCGATCTGATCGAAGCCCGGCCGCTTGTGATAAGGGCCATCCTGGCCGAATCCCGAAATGCTGCCATAGACCAGACCGGGATTGATCCCGCGCAGGCTCTCGTAGTCGATGCCGAGCTTGGTTTTGACGTCGGGCCGGAAGTTTTCCACGACGACGTCGGCCTTCGCGACCAGACGCTTGAACACGTCGAGGCCCTTGGGATCCTTGAGGTTCAGAGTCATGGCGCGCTTGTTGCGGTGCAGGTTCTGGAAATCGGAGCCCCGGCGGGGGCCGCCGGGTTGTTCGCCACCGCCGTCTTCCAGAAGTGCGTCGATCTTGATGACATTGGCGCCCCAATCGGCCAATTGCCGCACGCAGGTCGGCCCTGAACGGACACGGGTCAGGTCGAGCACGGTGAAGCGGGAGAGGGCTTGCGAGGCGCGCGGGAAGGCCATTTACGAGACTCCGGAAGGAAATGCTTGCATGCGCGGCCAAATCACGCAGGTCTTGGCCGACAAGGCAGCTATAACAGCCCTGGGGACAGCGGTCGATGCGGGCGGCCCGACGTCATTGCCCTGCAGAGATTGCTGAAGTACCATATTTTCCCGATCGAGTTTCGTAGGCCATTTTTCGAGTTCAAGCTCATTTTGCGCCAGCGAGCCTTGATTCCCGTCGTCAGAAGCGATCGTAAAAATTGCAAACTCAACTTGAACCTGATCCTCCAAACGGCGGACAGATGCACGAGAGGCGGACGCCGACGCGGCTTCGATCTCAAAGTGGGTCTTTAATTCAGTGGCGTGATTCCGGCTCATAGCGCGTCACAGCACGGACTACGGATTGCAGCGAATTGGGGGATGGCTGCCGGCGACATTTCGTAAGTGCGATACGCACGGGGCCTTCGTCGGGGCTGCCTTCACTAGCAAAGCAATTCTACCTGGAAATTTTTTGTTCAGCAGTTTTGCTGCGCCGAGAACCGGCCAGCTCAGAGGAGGCAGAGATGAGGCGTTTTGGTTTACTCGTATTGGCGATCGGCTTTTTGCTCCCATTCCTGGCGTCCGCGCCGGCGAACGCCCAGGCGACCCGCACCTGGGTGTCCGGCGTTGGCGACGATGCCAATCCGTGCAGCCGCACCGCTCCGTGCAAGACCTTCGCCGGCGCGATCTCCAAGACGGCAGCGTTCGGCGAAATCAACGTTCTCGATCCCGGCGGTTTCGGCGCAGTGACCATCACCAAGTCGATCAGCATCACCTCGACTTTCGAAGCCGGTGTGCTGGTGTCCGGCACCAACGGTATCGTTGTCAGTCTTCCCGCTGCGTCCGACAGGGTTCTGCTTCAGGGCCTCGATATCGAGGGGCTGGGCACGGGCCTCGACGGCGTGAAGATCATCGGCTCGGGAACGACCACGATCGTCAATTGTCAGATCCGTCGCTTCACCGGAAACGGTGTGAACCTGGTCGGCACGGCCGGTGCGCGGGCCGTCATCAAGGACTCGGTCATCACCAACAATGCCGGTGGCTTCAATGTTGCCGGCGCCGGCGGCGCCCAGAATACCGGGCTGTCCTTCACGACCTTGTACGACAACAATCCGAGCTTCGCGATCCAGGTGACCGCACCGAGCAATGTGATCCTGTCGGGCAACAAGATGTTCGGTGCAGCGACCGCGGTGAATGCGATCGGCGGTGCCTCGGTCACGTCCTTCGTCGACAACGCGACCAACGGCGCCTTCTCGCCGACGGTGTCGACGCCTCTGAAGTAGTCTCCCATCGTTCAAGGGCGGCGGGCTTCTTGCCGGAAGCCCGCCGCTCTTTCTTTTGTCTCCCGCAAAGATGCTGGAAATCGGGCAGATGGGAAGCTAACCTGACAAGGCACAGTATAGAGTGGGGCAGGGATGGGCACAGGCTGCAACAATCATCCGGGCGTCAACCGTCGGCCAATGGGCGCCCGCGGGAGGATGATTGGGAGCGTGAGACTTGCGCTGCTGGTCGCTGTGGCGGTGTGGTCCGGCGGCTCTTCCGCCCAGGCGCAATCCCTCCGGCAGGGTATGTCCGCGTTCCATCGCCAGGACTACGTTGCGGCCTCGCGGGCGTTCATTCCCCTCGCCGAGCGCGGCAGCGCTCCTGCGCAGACCTATCTCGGCTTCATGTTCGAGACCGGCCGCGGCGTTCCGCAAAACTATACCGAAGCCGCCATGTGGTACCGCCGCGCCGCGGAACAGGGTGACAGCCTCGCACAATATTCGCTTGGTCTCCTCTATGACCGAGGACAGGGCGTGCCACAGGACATCGTCGAAGCGGGTAAATGGCTCAATCTTTCTGCCGCTGCGGCGCCTCGCAAGGCGCGCGACGGACGAGTGCGCATTCGCGATGCGGTCACCAGTAAGATGACACGTGGTGAGATCGCCGAGTCCAGGCTCCGGGCGTTGGAGTGGGCGCCGAGCCGGGAGCACTGAAGGTCTTATTGCAGCGCGAACGGGTCTCCGAGGCGTCCGCTAGAAGTTAACGACCTCTTCGACATAACCGCGGCGCATCCAGTAAGGATAGCGAAGCGCTGGCCGGTCGCCGATCAGATCCGAGATGGTGAACTCGTTTGCTTCATGATTGATCGAGAGAAAAACAGAGCAGCGTTGTTGAATCTGAGACCAATACTCGTTGGCCGCCGATCGACCGATCTCCGTCAGTGAATCCGCATTCAAGATAAGATCGTAGCGGTCAGAACCATTGAAGAAATCCTTGGGCGAAATGAGTTTCACCGCATCGGCGTGTGGCGTTTCGCCCTGCACGCATATCCGATCGGGCCCCAATGTTCGGCCAAGGAAATAACCTTGAGCCAGAGAACTCACAGGAATATCGACGATGGTGTAGTCCTTCAGCCCGAACGCGCGCGCGTAGTATGCGGAGCGGCCGAGGCCTCCGCCGATCTCAAGGACACGCGGATTTGCTTTATGGCCGAGTAGTCGCTTCATTCGCCATGCCTGATATATCGCCTGCGGCGTCCGAAAGCCGATCACGCCTCGCGTGGTGCGGAGGCCATATTCACCCGGGAACGGATTGGGAAAGCCGAGCCGCACAGCCAGCGCGGATTCGATCTCATCGAGAACGGCATCGGCACTGATGACATTCCGCCTGAGACCATAGTTTTCCGGGTAGTCGAGAGGCCTCGCCCCGATCGCTTCGGCAAAACTGACGAGCGCATCGAGGGCGAGGCGCGGCGCGTGCCGATCCTCGATGCGCAAGCCGAACTCACGCACCGACCGACCCGTAGGGTCGAAACCATAGAAAATGTCGGACGTGGCAGGGTTTCGCAGAATACGCTCGATTGCGGCGCGGTCGCGTGCGCCGAACGCATCCCTGATGTCCTGGTGACGGTCCGAGAAGATGTCAGACCACTGTCCTGTCGGACGCTCGGACCTTGCGTTGAAGCTTGCCTCCAGACGATCGATCAATCGAGCGTCGTCGGCCATCTCTCCCTTCGCGAAGACGCCCTGTGCGGCCGACAGGCTGTCGACGCGTCTGTTGTAGCGATATCGGATCGTCCGCGACTTTATCGCCGTTCGAACCGCCTCTCGGACGCGACCTAGCATTTACTATCCTCACTCGCGTGGGTCGCGGTCTACCTGTTCGCGTCGACGCGCAACGTGACGCGATAATCCTCCTGGTAGTCGTCGATGTGCGCCCAATTGCGAATGCCGACATTCTTCCAGTCGTAATACCGAGGCTTCCACCCGAGGCTAGTTAGCATCATATCGAGCGCTGGCTTGCTCGGAACCCCCGCGAGCACAGCCTTTTGCACATTCGCGGTCTTGAAAGCGTCGCTTTCAAATTCGTGATTTTCGACCTGCCATACGACGACGCTTCGAGCATCGGCTGCCACCCCGGTGTCAATGATGATATGTTGGGGCTTCAACCTTTCGATGAGCGAAAGGAGCGTCATGTGTTCGGTGACATGATAGAAGAAGCCGAGGCACATGATCGTATCAATGCTTCCCGGCTCAAGCTGAGCGAGAGCCTTGTAGGCATCGCCCTGGATGAATTGGAATCGATCGCTGCCAAAATCGCGAAGGTTTTCCGTCGCGGCTTTGATGAGATGCTCTCGCGCTTCGAGGCCCGTGATATGCGCGGCGCCGGCCTTAAGAGCAGCGAAGCTCCATCGGCCGTCGTGACTGGCAATGTCGAGGACGCGCTTTCCGGAAATTGCGTCTCGGTTGGCGTCGATGATGGCCCGATGGCGCTCGTTCAGCCGGTTCGCGAAGGCCGTCGTTTCGCTGGTTTCGAAGAACTGCGGGTACTGGTCGAAGAAACCCGGACGGATCTCGTTGGCCTGAGCAAAGCGGCGTCCGGCCCGGAGAACCACCCGCTTGGTGGCGTGGCCGATCTTGTATGAGACGTCGGAAACCAGTTCGGCGACATAAGACATGCACAAACCCATATATTTTCCGCACGGTTAGGGGCCGCGGGAAGGATTGTCAACGGTCGTTCCAAGGTTGAGCCCGGGTGTGACAACGGGTATCTTCGCAGGAGGGATGTGGCCGCCAAACGTGGCCCTCCAGATGCTTGAGGGGACCGCCTCAGAGGAGATTTAGAACTTTCGAGACGCCAACCCCGAGCGTCGAGATGAAATTGACGTGGTTGCTGCCTAGCGCCCCATGGCGGCCAAGTCGGCACGGGCCTTCTGCGCCTCTGGACTATCGGGATGGCGCGCGATGAACAGCTCAAGCGCCTCAGCCGTCCCCTTCCGGCGTGCCAGCTCGTACTCCTCGGCGACCGCTGCCGAAGGGCCGCGGGCTGGCGGAACCGATGGCGCGCGCAACGCCTTGCCGCTGTCGTCCGCGTTGGCTTTTTCGACCATGACAGGCAGTCCTCCGGAGGGCAGGTGGCTTAGCCCGGCGAGCGCGACCCAAGCGCTGAACAGACTGGCCAGGAGCAGGTGCGGTTTCATGAGTTCCCTTGTCAATCACGAGGGGCAGCCGGAATTGGTACTGTCATCCTTTGCCCGTATCGCTACGGGATCTGGTGTTTGACGAGGCATTGCGGAAGAGATCGGGCCGGGTCGTCAAACTTAAACCAAACGTATAGATCTCAAGCTAGGATCGTCTGTCCGCGCCCCGAATCGACCGGGACCGCCGCTTCGGAGATTCCCTTGGCTACCTCTGTCAACGTGAGTGCCACCAACAACGCGGACATAGACGGCCTGCTGGCGGGCACCAAATGGTCCGGCGCGATCAGCTACAGCTTCCCGGCGTTGGCCAGCACCTACGCCAGTCCCTACTCCGGCGGCCACAGCGAACCGACGACGTCGGGCTTTTCGGCTGCACCGACCCAGGTGCAGGCGGCGATCAACTACGCCGTTGCCCTGATCCAGAGCTACACCAACATCAGCATCACGAATAACGGCACCGGCAGCGCCGACATCATGATCGCGCAGTCGCCGGTGGCCAATCCGACCTCCTACGCCTATTACCCCGGCAACTATGCGGCCGGCGGCGACATCTGGTTCGGCACGAAGTACGACTACTCGCTGGCGCAGCTCGGCAATTACTATTTCACGACCGCGCTGCACGAGCTCGGCCATTCCCTGGGCCTCAAGCACAGCCAGGAGACCGGCGGTGTCGCCAATGTCGCGGTGCCGACTGCGCATGACGACAGTGAATACACCGTCATGAGCTATCGCAGCTATGTCGGCGGTCCGCTGACCGGCTACACCAATGAGGCCTACGGATATCCGCAGACCTACATGGCCAACGATATCCTCGCGCTGCAGACGCTATACGGCGCGAACTTCAGCACCCAGAGCGGCAACACCGTCTACACCTGGAGCCCGACCACGGGGCAGGAATTCATCAACGGCGTCGGGCAGCTCGCGCCGGGTGGTGGGGCCGGCGGCTCGGCCAACCGCATCTACGAGACGGTCTGGGACGGCGGCGGCGTGGATACCTACGACCTGTCGAACTACACGACCGACCTGTCCATCAATCTCAATCCCGGTGCGTCGTCGGTGTTCTCCGCCACGCAGATCGCCTATCTCGGCAACAGCAATTACGCTGCGGGCAACGTCTACAACGCCTATCTCTACAGCGGCGACACGCGCTCCTACATCGACAACGCCACCGGCGGCTCCGGCAACGACACGATCATCGGAAACGCCATCGCCAACGTGCTGAAAGGCGGGGCCGGTGTCGATATCCTGACCGGCGGAGGTGGCGCCGACACCTTCGTATTCGCTGCCGGCGACAGCTCGCCTGCGGTCGGCCAGCATGACCGGATCACCGACTTCACACCCGGCGTCGACCATATCGATCTCTCGCCGATGGACGCCAACACCAATACGGCGGCGAACGATTCATTTCACTTCATCGGGACCTTGGCGTTCGACGGCGCAGCCGGTGAGCTCCATTACCACTATGACAGTGCGCGAGGCATGACCGTTGTCGAGGGCGACACCAATGGCGACGGTGTCGCTGATTTTGCGATCGATCTGGTCGGTAGCCTCTCCCTCAACGCTGCCGATTTCAACGGCGTGACCAATCACGCGCCCTTCGTAAACGCAGTCTCGGCGAACATATCGGCGACCGCAAACCAGACCATCGCGATATCGAGCCTCTTCACCTTGGGGGATGCCGACCACGACACACTGCTCTATATGATCTATGACGGCACCACGACCGGCAGCCATGGCCATCTCGTGGTGAACGGTACGACCGTGGCGGCGGGGACACCATATTGGGTAACGCAGGCCGAGCTCGCGCAGACGTCATTCGTGGCTGGAGCGCTGGGAACGTCCGATGACATCCGGATGATCGCCTATGACGGCCAGGCCTACTCCGGCGGCGGGGTTTGGACCAAGACGCTAATCACCGCGTCCGGGACGAATTCCGCGCCGCAGATGGCGTTGCCGGACGGCGCAGCCGTCGTGGCAAACCCCGGCTCGTCGATCCCGATCAGCAGCCTGTTCAGCGCCTCCGATGCTAACGGCGATACGCTGAGCTACCTGGTCTATGACGGCACCACAACGGCCGGTCATGGCCACCTCGTGGTGGACGGAACAGTGGTGCCACAGGCAACTCCCTTTTGGGTGACACAGGCGCAGCTTGCGCAGACCACGTTCGTGGTGGGATCGGCCGGCGTCACTGATGATGTCCGCATGATCGCTTATGACGGGCAAGCCTATTCGGGTGGGGGCATCTGGGCCAAGACGAGCGTGCTGGCCGACACCCCGCCGCAGCTTACCGTGCCGAGCGGAAGCAGCTTGTCGGCGGGCGCCGGCCAGTCATTTGCAATCGACAGCTTGTTCAGCGGCAGCGACGCCGATGGCGATACGTTGGCCTACATGATCTATGACGGCAATTTGGCGACCGGTCATGGCTACTTCACGGTGAATGGGACCGTCGTACCGCAGGCGACCCCTTATTGGGTGACCCAGGCGCAGCTTGCGCAAACGACGTTTGTGGCAGGCTCGGCGGGGGTGTCCGACGATGTCCGAATGATCGCCTATGACGGCCACGTCTACTCGGGCAACGGTGTCTGGTCCAAGGTGCAGGTCGCGGTCGGTCCCAGCGGGGCCTTAACCCCGGCGGCTGACAGCATCGATCCCGCGCACGTCTCGCTCGGCCTGAACGATTTCCATCTGATTGCCTGAGGAGCGGACGCTAAACGGGGCCCGATCGAGCCGGGATCGTCCATGCTGGGAATCGGGTAGCCTCGCGCGGAGCGGCTCCGTCGCGAGCGGTAGGTATTAATACGCATTTTTTGACGGTCCGGGCTGAATCGGAATTGACACGCTTGGGACGAAAGGCTTGATTTCATTAATTGAGGTCAAAATTCGATTAATGTCCTGGGGGTATCGTCCTGGAATGCGCCGGCCCTGCACCCGTCAGCTATTTGGAGACTGGCGGTTGCAAGCTGCGGGCGCCCGCCAATTTGCTCGACGCCCAGAGCCTTTTTCGTATTGATCTGAAATCTGCATGCGAATAGCGACAAATTTATTTTGGCTGGGCTTACACAATGTCGACGAGTATTTTCGGTCGGTTCGAATTTTCCAAATTCGATGGAGTGACCGCCACGGGCTTGAAGCCGGCGGACGAATTCAGGATCGGTGCCGGGGGTCCTAACCCCAATCAAGCGCTGCTCGACCGGTCCTTGCCGTCCAGCGGAGATGTCCAGGTTGGCGAGTTCGTCCAGATCACTTCGAGCCCGCACGACTCCGCAACGCCTGGTCCGGAGTTGCCGCCGGACGGGCCGTCGCCATCGAAGGCCGCAGGTCCCGCGGAATTGGTGGTGCAAAGCGACAATTCCGATGCGGGCAACGACACGACGTCGGCATCCGAACGGAGCCAGAGCACAGCTGCGGCTTTCGATTCCGCGACCGATAGTCTCCAATCCGCTGCGCCGCTCTTCCCGCAACCCAACTCCGACGTGGAGCGATATGCTTTCGCCTCGGACCAATCCGCCTTCGTGTTCAGCTCTGTCGGCAATGATCATCCGCTAAACCTGCATTTGACTCCCAATGGCGCCGCCAGCGAGACGGTCGTTGCGTCCAAGGCTTTCTTCGACCTCGGTCACGACGTCGTGGTCATACAGACGTCGGTCGATCTGAGTGCCTATTTCCCCGCGCATCCGTCGGTACCGCCGGCGCAACCGGGGCCAACCGCGAATGCACCGGTCAGTCCTCAAGCGATGCTTTCTGTGAGCGCGAACTCTGCCGCGCCGGCGGTCGGCAGTGCCGCCGCGGCGCCGGAGACGAGCGCGGCCTTGACCGGCCAGTCCGCGGAGAACTCCGCGCTCAGTGCCGCGCTCACCAGCTTCATGGACAGCTATTCGACGTCGACCTACCCTTACAACACCGTGGTCCTGATCGAGACCAAGTTTGCGAATGATCCCAATCCGAATGAGTTCTTCACGGGCACCGGCGTAATTATCGGACCCCACACGATCCTGACGGCAGCTCACATGTTGTGGGATACAGCCTTCAACTCGGAAGCCACCTCGGTCTATATCTACCCCGCGTACAGCGCGAACGGCTATCCAAATCCAGCAGGTACGGGCGCGCTCAACACCAACGAGACGTGGCATAACTACAAGGTCGGCAACGCGGACGGCACGATCAGCGATAGCGACAGTCAGTTCGACTTCGGTATCATCGACGTCGGTTACACGTTCACGAGCTATATGGGAGTCATCAGTGACTGGGCGGGCGGAACCGCCCACCTCACGGGTTATCCCAACACCGCCGGTGGGCTTCAGACGGATCAGGTGGGGTCCGTCACCAAGGATCCGACCTACTCGATACTGGACTACGGCTCGATCGTCTCGAACCACGGGAACAGCGGCGGACCGCTGTGGATCGACAACGGCTCGGCGGGATCGGTCAACCCATTCGTGGTCGGTATTGCCTCATCGAGCGCCTCCTCCGGGCAGATCACCAGCTCGATCTACCAGCAGATCCAGACCTGGCAAAGTTCGGACGGCGTGACGCCGCTTGGCACCAAGGTCAACCACGCTCCCGTCGTGACGATCCCGTCGGCGAACGTTACGATGAAGCCCGGGCAGACGATCGCAGCTTCCAGCCTGTTCAGCGCCAGCGATCAAGATGGCGACCCGCTGACGTATTCTTTCTATAACAGCACCACGGGGCCGAGCGCAGGATATTTCGCGGTGAACGGGACGCCCCAGCCCAACGGGATCGTCTTTTCCGTCAGCGCGTCCCAGCTTTCGCAGGTGACGTTCGTTGCGGGAGCCGCGAATTCGTCGGACAGTCTGCACGTCATGGCCTATGACGGCCAAGCCTATTCCGGCGGCAATACATTCGCCGGTCTCACCGTAACGATTCCCCTGAACCATGCGCCAGTTGTGACCCCGTTCTCGGGCGTCTCGGCGGGATTTGGACAGTCGATCATCGCGACGAACTTGTTTAGCGCCAGCGACCAGGACGGAGATCCGTTGACTTACTATCTGGTCAACACCACGACCGGACCGACGGCAGGCTTTTTTACAGTCAACGGCGTTGTGCAGCCCAACAACAACGTGTTTGCCGTGGGCGCGGCGGACCTCGCGCACACCTTCTTCGTCACGGGAACGCCGGGCTCGAGCGATGACGTGCGCATGATTGCCTTTGACGGCCAGGCTTATTCCAACGGTGGCGTTTTCTCCGCAAACCATATCACCGTGGCCCCGGACCACGCACCGGTCGTAACGGCTCTCTCGGCCAATGTGTCGACGAAATTCGGACAGTCGACCTCGGCGTCCAGTCTCTTCAGCGCCAGCGACGCGGACGGCAATGCGCTGACTTACTTCCTGTACAACGCGACGCAAGGTGCGACCGCGGGTTATTTTACGGTCAACGGCGTCGTCCAGCCCAACGGGGTCGTCTTTGCCGTCGGTGCTGCGCAGCTCGCTCAAACCTACTTCGTGTCCGGAACGCCGGGATCGAGCAACAATTTGCGCATGATGGCGTATGACGGTTTCCTCTATTCCGGCAATTCGACCTTCACCGGCACTAGCGTCAACGTGCTTCCCGACAATCCCCCGGTCGTGACCATCCCGTCGGCCAACGTTTCCGCCACACACGGACAATCGATCGCTGCCTCCAGCCTGTTCAGCGCCAGCGATGCCGACGGAAATTCGCTCGTCTATTTTCTCGAGAACGGTACCAAAGGTGCGACTGCCGGCTACTTCACAGTCAACGGCGTTGTCCAGCCCAACGGAATCGTCTTCACCGTGAATGCGACGGACCTTGCACATACGACCTTCGTCGCCGGAGGACCCGGCTCGAGCAACGACCTGCACGTCATGGCGTATGACGGCTACCTCTATTCCGGCAACACCAGCTTCGCCGGGGTGAACGTCAATGTGAGTCCGAATCACCCGCCCGTCGTCACGGCACCGAACGCGAATTACGCGGCATTCGGGAAACAGACGATCTCGGTCTCCAGCCTGTTCAGTGTCAGTGATCAGGACAGCGGCGACCATATGACCTATTTCCTTTATGATGCGACCCCGGCGTCGAGCGGTGCAGGCCATTGGTCGGTCAATGGAACGGCAATTGCGAACCAGACTGTTGTTGCGCTCAATCCCAGTGAGTTTGCGAGCGCTACATTTGTCGCTGGCTCCGGCGGCTCGTCCGATGCCATTTCCGTCTTGGCCTTCGACGGCTACGCCTATTCCAACGGCGGCAATTTTACCACGATGCATGTCAACGTCGCAGAGCACGCGCCGGTCGTGAGCGCGAACACCAGTAACTATGCGGCGTCCGCAGGACAGTCGGTCGCAGCCTCCAGCCTGTTCAGCAGCAGCGATCAGGACGGCGACGCGCTAACCTATTTCGTCTATGACGCGACGCCAGCGGGAGCCGGCAGCGGCCATTGGTCTGTGAACGGAACCGCCATCGCGAACCAGACCGTCGTCGCGCTCAGCGCCACTCAATTTTCGCAAACGACATTTGTCGCTGGCGGCGGTGGCTCATCCGATGCCGTCTCGGTCATGGCTTACGATGGCCATCTCTATTCAAACAACGGTAACTTCACCACGACCCACGTGAGTGTCGCAAATCACGCGCCGGTCGTCACCGTCTCGTCAGCCAACGTTTTTGCGAACGCGGGCCAGGGATTTGCTGCCTTGAGCCTGTTCTCGGCCAGCGATGCGGACCACGACCCGTTGACCTATTTCTTGACGGACTCCACCCCGAGTGGCGGCCACTGGACGGTCAACGGAAATACGATCGCAGCTCAGACTGTCGTGGCCCTCACGGCGGCGGATTTGGCACAGACCTCATTCGTCGCGGGGCCTCCGGGCTCCAACGACGATCTGGCGGTGATGGTCTACGACGGTCACGCCTATTCCAACGGTACCACTTTCACCCACTTCCACGTCCTGGTCTGACATCTGCTCTTGACGAGCGCGTCTCAGCCCGGCCAGCCGCCGAGCCAGTTCGCGTACCAGGTCTCGCCCAGCCAACCGACCCAGATGACGGGTGCCAGGAACAATCCGAACGGCAGGTAGGCGGTCGCGCGCAACGGTCTTCTTCGTAACAGAGCATTGGCGGCATAGGCGGCGATCGCGAGCAGTGCCGCCAGCTCGATCACCGCGACCACGCTCGCAAGATCGAGCCAGGCGCCGCAGACCGCGGCGAGCTTGACGTCGCCGAGCCCGAGCCCGTCGCGGCCGCGCCAGCGCCGGTAGAGCGCCATCAGCAGCAGCAGCGGCAGCGCGACGGCCGCAGCACGCGCCAGCGGCCAGAGCAGCGCCTCGATGCCGATGTCGGGCACGAACGCGGCGGCGCGAAGCAAGGCGAGGGCGAAAGCGGCCGCCGTCAGCTCGTTGGGAATGAGGTAGTGGCGGGCATCATACACCGCGATCGCGAGCATCAGCGCGGCCAGGAACGCGCCGTAGAGGCCTTCGGCGCCAGGCGCGGTCACCAGGCTTGCGAACACCCCGAGCAGCAGGGCGATGCCGAGTGCGACCGAAGGGCCCGTCTCTTCGTCCGTCACCTGATCCGTCACGGTCGTTGTCTGAGCATGATCTTGCCGGAAAACCGCTGCGCACTTTGCGCCGACGCGGCCCTTCGGATCCGGATCATGCTCTAGCGCGCCGCCCTGGGCGGAGCCACGGTGACGACGGGATTACTGGTGCCGACCAGGCGGCTGTTCATCTTGGTGCGCATCTCCTCGGCGATGACATGCGCATCGACGCCGTCCTTGATGACGGTCGGGCGGATGAACAGGATCAGCTCGGTGCGGGCCCGCGTATTGGTCTGGTGCGAGAAGGCGTCGCCCATGCCGGGGATTGAATCGAGGATCGGAATGCCCTGGCGCTGCCTGTTCTCGGTCTCGCTGATCAGGCCCGCGAGCAGCACCGTCTGCCCGCTGGTCACCGCGATCGAGCTCTTGACCCGGCGCTGCGAGATCGTCGGCGTCAGCGAGTTGGTGCTGCCGGCGGCGACGCTCGAGATCTCCTGCTCGATGTCGAGCACGACGTTGCCGTTGGCGTTGGCGCGCGGCAGCACGCGCAGGATGATGCCGGTGTTCTTGTAGTCGATGGTGTTGACCACGGTGTTGTTGGCGGTCAGCACGGTCGCGGTGCCGGTCGAGAACGGCACCTGGTCGCCGACCTGCAAGGTTGCGGCCTGGTTGTCCAGCACCACCAGCGAGGGGTTCGACAGCACCTTGACGTCGGTGATGTTGTGAAGTGCATCGAGCACGACACGCGGCGAATTTTCCGAGCCGATCAGGAAATTGAAGCCGGGCAGTGCGCGGCCGAGCAGGGCGCCCGCGGCGGCGTTGACCGCGTTGCTCGTTGCCTCGGTGTTGCTGCCGATCGTGGCGCTGTTGCTGATGCCCGAAATGGTGTTGGAGATCGAGCCTTTCTGGCTCGCCAGGAAGAACTGCACGCCATAGTTCAACTGGTTGTTCAGCGTCACCTCGGCGATGGTCGCCTCGATCGCGATCTGGCGCTGCGGCCGGTCGATCTGGCGGATGGTCTGCTCGACGATGCGCTGCGCCTCCTGGTTGGCGTAGACCAGCACGGCGTTGTTGGTGACGTCGGCGGTGAGCCGCACGTTCTGGAGGATGGCGTTGACGCCGGGCTTCGCGCCGCCGCCCAGTCCGCCGAGGCCGGAGTCCTGCGCCGGCGTCGCGGTGGCTGAGGCGGCCGGAGCGGGGCGGGCACCGAGCGCCGAGCCGGCGGGGCCGCTGACCGGCGTCGTCGCTCCGGCGGCGGCGGTCGGCATTGCGCTCAACGAGGCGATGGGATTGGTGGAGGTCGTCGTCGACATCCCCGAGCCCGGCGAAAGCTGGCTCGAGGCGCTGTCGAGCGACGAGTTGCTCGACGCGCTCTGGCTGAACAGCATCTCGTTCAGCAGCGCCACGACCACTTTGGAATTGCCGTAGCGCAGCGGATAGGACTTCAGGTTCACGCCGTCGGTGTCGGAGCGGTCGAGCCGCGCGATCCACGTCTGCGCGCGCTTCAGATATTCCGGCTTCTGGGTGACCACGAGGATCGAGTTGAGCCGCGCGATCGGCTGCAGCTTGATCACGTTCTGGCTCATGCCGCCTTCACCGGAATCCATGATCTTCTCGATCTCGGCGATGACGGGCTCGGGTGAGGAATTGCGCACCGGGAACACGCCGACGGATTGTCCGCGCATCCAGTCGGCGTCGAATGAGAGAATGGTGTCGACGGCAGTGGCCCGGTCGGTGCCGCTGCCGCTGACGATCAGCGTGTTGCGGGCGTTGTCCGAGCGCATGGTCGCGGCCTTGACGCCGAAGGAGTCGAGCAGCTTGAAGATGTTCTGGGCCGAGACATAGCGCAGCGGCACCACCGTGATGCCCTGGCCGGCCGCCGCGTTCACTGCGCGGTCGACGCCGCCGGGACCGGCCTCCGGCGCCGGCAGCAGGCGATAGCCGGTGCGGTCGCGCACCAATGCGACGCCGGACATGCGCAGCGCGTTTTCCAGCACGTAGAGCGCGTCCGCCTTGGGCACGGGGCGCACCGAGGCCAGCGTCACGGTTCCCTGGACACGCGGGTCGATCGTGTAGCCGACGTTGAGGACGTCGCCGAGGATGACCTTTGCGACGGTCGCGACCGGCGCGTTCTCGAAATTCAGGTCGTAACCGCTGCCGCCGCTATCGTCCCGCTCGGCCAGCGCGCCGCCTTGTGGCGTTGCACCATCGCTGAGATAGATCGCGGGCTTGGACGATTTCGCCTGGGCAATGCCGCCCGATCCAGTATCCGCGGGTTGCCGCGGCTGCAGGTCGAGGGAGCGGATCCTGTCGGCGATGTCCTGGGCGCGCGGATCCTTCGGATCGGATTCGATCGATTGGTCGGCGGTGACGATGCAGGCGCCAAGCATGAAGGCCGCCGACAACAGCACGAGCATTCCAGGCAAGGCTGAGCGAAGTCGCAAAAGCGGCTGGACACCCTCAAACAAAATACGCCTGCCAACGCTAGATGTGAACGGAAATTGCATCCGATCCCCCTCGGTTCGGACGCGCAAAGTTTGCGCCACGATTATGTTTTTGCTAAGAAATAAGTCAAGGGCAAAGGGCCTCCGGCCCCCGCCGAAGTTGTTGCATTCAGGTAACAAGGTCAACGCTGTGAATGCGATGCGCGACCGCTCCGCAGATAGCTTCCGGCAGTACCTTTTGGACAAATATTCACTGCCGTTGCGGGCGCATGCCCATGTGGACAAGTCGGCCAATCCCGCGCTGACGCGCCCCTTGCGCGAATTGTGGGAGGCGACCGAACTGTCCGCGGCCGAGTTCGCGGACGAAGTCTCCGATTATTTCGATCTGCCGCGGCTGAACCTTCCGCAACTGCTCGCGGCGACACCTCGCCTGGACGGCTTTTCGCGCCGGTTCCTGCGCGAATCCACCATTTTTCCCTTCATCGCGCCGGACGAGGGTTTCCGGCTGGCTGTCGCCGACCCCTCCGACACGGCCGCCACGCGCGCCGCCGAAATCGTGTTCGGTGCGCCGGTCGATGTCGTCGTAGCGTCATATGAGGACATTACGACGGTCCTCGATCAACGGGCCGAGGCCGACGACGCGCATGCCGATCGAAGCGGCAGGAGCGTTGCGCAGCAGTCCGACGACGACATCGAAAGCCTGCGCGATCTCGCCAGCGGCGCGCCGGTGGTGCGTGCGCTCAACGATCTCTTGGAGCGCGCGGTGGATTTGCGCGCAAGTGATATCCATGTCGAGCCGTTCCGCGCGGGACTTGCGGTGCGCATGCGCGTCGACGGCCTCCTGCGCGCGCTGCCGTCGCCGCACGGCATCCCGCCGCAGGCGCTGATCTCGCGCATCAAGATTCTCGCCAGCCTCAACATCGCCGAGCGCCGGCTGCCGCAGGACGGCGCCGCGCGCGTTCGGGTCGGACGCAGCGAGATCGACGTCCGCGTCGCGACCATGCCGACGCAGCATGGCGAGAGCGCCGTCATCCGCCTGTTGCCGCGCGATCGTGGTCTGCTGGAGATGAGCAAGCTCGGGCTCGGCGCGCGCGACGAGAGCGCGATGACGCGGCTGCTGGCGATGCCGCACGGCATGATCGTGGTCACCGGCCCGACCGGCAGCGGCAAGACCACAACGCTCGCCACCATGCTGTCGATCCTCAACGAGCCGACGCGCAAGATCCTCACCATCGAGGACCCCGTCGAATACGAGATCCCCGGCATCAACCAGTCCCAGGTCAAGCCGTCGATCGGACTGACCTTTGCCACCGCCATGCGCGCCTTCGTGCGCCAGGACCCCGACGTGATCATGGTCGGCGAGGTCCGTGACGCCGAGACCGCTCATATCGCGATCCATGCCGCGCTGACCGGCCATCTCGTGCTGACGACGCTGCACACCGAGACGGCGGCGGCCGCCGTGCCGCGCCTGATCGATCTCGGCATCGAGGGATTTCTGCTCAAGTCCACGCTGCGTGCGGTGGTGGCGCAGCGCCTCGTGCGCATGCTCTGCGACCGTTGCAAGGTGCCGCACACGCTGAGCGAGGCTGACATCGCCAAGGACCCGCGCTTTGCGGTGATCGGCTTCAAGTGCGGCGAGGTCGTGCACGAGGCGGGCGGCTGCGAGCGCTGCGGCGGCACCGGCTATCGCGGCCGTAACGGCGTGTTCGAGATCCTGGAAATGTCCGACGAGGTCCGCACGCTGATCGGACCGCAGACCGATTCCCATTCGATCGATGCCGCCGCGATGCGAGGCGGCATGACGACGATGCTCGAGGATGCTGTTGCCAAGTGCCGGGCCGGCCTGACCACCGTGCCCGAGGTCTTCCGCGTCACGACGGTGCGCTAACGCATGCCGAACTATCGCTACCGCGCGCTCAATGCCAACGGCGAACTGGTCTCCGGGGCCATCGCCGCGCCCGCGCCCGGCGACGTCGCGCAGCGGATCGAGCGGCTTGGCCTCGTGCTGGTCGACAACGTCACGCCGGAAGAGGGCGGCGCGGCCGGCAGCGTGCTCAGCATCTTCAACCGGCCGAAGCCGGAAGACGTCACCATCTTCACCCGCGATCTTGCGCTGCTGCTGCGCGCCGGCGCCCGTATCAATGACGGACTGGAGCTGCTCGCGGCCGATCCCGATTTCGGCCGGCTGCGTCCGGTCGTTGCCGACATCCGTTCGCGCGTCGTCTCGGGTGAGAGCTTTGCCGAGGCGCTGGCGCGGCATGAAGGGCTGTTTCCACCGATGTATATCGCGCTGGTGCGCGTCGGCGAAGCCTCGGGGTCGCTCGATCAGGTGCTGGAGGTGCTGGCCGGCGAACGCGCGCGCGGTGAAGCCCTGCGGCGCCGGCTGTCGGATGCGATCCGCTATCCGCTGTTCGTGCTGGGTGCGGCCGGCTGCGTGCTGCTGTTCTTCCTCACCTTCGTGCTGCCGCAGTTCGCCAGCGTGCTGCAGGATTTCGGCGCCAAGGTCGATCCGGTCGTCGGCGTCTTCCTCAACATCTCGACCTTCCTGCGCAGCAATTCCGATGCGGTACTGGCGGGGCTTGCGATCACCATCGCGGCGACATGGCTCGTGCTGCGGCAGGAGCGCATCCGCCGCGGCATCACCAATGCGATCGTGCGGCTGCCGGCGATCCGCAACATCATGCGCGCGTACCGCACGGCGCTGTTCTGCCGCAATCTCGGCCTGCTGCTCGGCAGCGGCGTCAATCTCACCACCACGCTGCGCATCCTGATCGACATGATGGCGACGACCGGCCCGTCCGCGGTCTGGAGCGATGCCGCCGATCGCGTCCGCCATGGCTCGAAGCTCTCCGATGCGCTCGCCGAGACCGAGGCGCTGCCGCCGATGGCGGTGCGCATGCTCCGGCTCGGCGACGAAACCGGGCAATTGCCGATGCTGTCGGGACGCGTTGCCGAATTCTACGAGGTCAAGCTGCAGCGCACGCTCGACCGGGCGGTCGGCATTGCGGGGCCGGCAGCGATCATTGCGATTTCACTCGTCGTCGGCGGCCTCATCACCTCGGTGATGACGGCGCTGATGTCGGTGAGCCAGATAGTTGGTTAGGGAGGGGTTCGAGTGATCAAACGTCCATCGTTAAGGCGCGGCCGGCGGCGCGCGCGGCGGGGGGAGGCCGGCTTCACCCTGGTCGAGATGCTGGTCGTCATCACCATCATCGGGATGATCATGGCGCTGGTCGGCCCGCGGGTGCTGAACTATCTCAGCGAGTCCAAGGCGAAGGCGGCGAAGATCCAGATCGAGAGCTTCTCCAGCGCGCTCGATCTCTATTATCTCGATCTCGGACGCTATCCGACCTCCAACGAGGGCCTCGGCGCACTGACCCGCAACACCAATCAGACCGGCTGGAACGGTCCGTATCTGCGCGGCGGCGCGGTGCCGAACGATCCCTGGGGCCACATCTATGTCTATCGCTCGCCGGGCGCGAGCGCGCCCTACGAGATCATCTCGCTCGGATCGGACGGTCAGGAAGGCGGCAGTGGAACGGCGGCCGACATTGTCAGCGGTACGCGCTGAAGGTCTTCGCGAGGCGCGCGGCTTCGCGCTGATCGAGATCCTGTGCGTGCTCGCGATCATCGGCCTGCTCGCGGCGATCATCCTGCCGGCGATCCCGCGCTCGACGACGCGCGCCCGGCTGGAAAGCTATGCGGTCGAGATGGCGGCGCTGCTGAAGGCCGACCGCAACGCGGCGCTGCGCCGGCAAGTGCGGGTGACGACCCAGGTGGACGCGGAGGCGCGCGCGATCCGCTCCGGCGTCACCGGACGCATCATCCGCCTGCCCGGCGACGTGGTCGTGCAGGCGACGCTGGCCTCGCGCTGCGCCGATCGCGCGAGCGGGCGGTCGATCGAGTTCTTTCCGTCGGGCATGTCGTGCGGCGGAACGATCGCGCTGGCGCGGCCCGGCATGGGCTATGAGGTGCGCGTCAACTGGCTGACCGGAGGTGTCGAGATTGTCCCGCAGAAGCTGCTCTGACGCCGCCGGCTTCACCCTGATCGAGGCGCTGGTCGCGCTCGCGATCATCGCGGTCGTGCTTGGGACGATCGGATCGGTCATCGCCACGACGACCAAGGGGACGCGCACGATCGAGCAGCGCCTGGCGCTGTCAGGCACGGCCGAGACCCTGCTTGCGGACCTGCCGGCGCGCGGGCTGCTCAAGCCCGGGCGGCAGAGCGGCCAGCTCGCCGGCAGCCGCTGGCGGGTCGACGTCGCGCCGATGAACGTGCCGGGCGGCGATCCCGCCACCGACCGCTTCGTGCCGATGGCCGTCAATCTGCGCCTCCAGCGCGCCGACGGAGCTGCGATCCAGATCACGACGGTGAAGCTGGTGCCGAGGGCTTCGCAGTGACGGGCCGCACCATGACGCGCCTGCGCCATGCGCTTGCCGACGAGGCGGGCTTCACCCTGCTGGAGGTGTTGCTCGCGACGCTGCTGATGACCGTGATCCTGGCGGCGCTGGCGACGGTGACGGCGCAATGGCTGCCGAACTGGAATCGCGGCATCGCCCGCGTGCAGCGGGCCGAGCGGCTCGCGACCGGCCTCGATCGCATCGTCGCCGACCTCTCGGTCGCCGAGCAGATGACCGTCAATGGCGATGCCAAGGTGCCGCTGTTCGACGGCGCCGAATTGTCGGTGACGTTCCTGCGCACGGCGCTCGGCCCGAGCGCGCGCCCGGGTCTCGAATTCATCCGCCTGATCGAGAAGGCCGATGCGCAGGGGCTCGCGCTGGTGCGCGAGCGCGCGCCGTTCCAGCCGATGCCGACCGACGGACAGATCCGCTTCGTCGACCAGGTCGTGCTGATCCGCGCGCCGTTTCGCCTCAGCTTCGCCTATGCCGGACCGGACGGACAGTGGCAGCCGACCTGGCGGGGCCAGACGCAACTGCCGGATCGCATCCGCATCACCGTGCGCAATGGTGCCACCGGCCAGGTGCTGGCCGTCTCGGCCGCGGCGATCCCGCACATCACGGCGCCGGCCGAATGCGCGCGCGCCAAGAATCCCGCGACGTGCGTCACGGCGCGCACCCGGCCGCAACAGGGCGGCAAAGAGGAGCCGCAGCTGTGAGCGGTGCGAGGCTCGACCATGGCAGCCTTCGCGACGGCCGCGGCTTCATCGTCGTCGCCGTGCTGTGGATGCTGGCGGCGCTCGCTGCGCTTGCGCTGATCTACCTGACCTATGTCACCAACACCGCGGTCACGGTGGCCGTCAATGCCGACCGGCTGCAGGAGGATGCGCTGGTGAACGCCGGCCTCGAGCTCGCAGCCTACCGCCTGATGGCGCAGAACGCGGCGACGCGCCCGACCAGCGGCACCTTCAATGCGCGGGTCGGGGCCGGCCGGGTGACCGTCACCTTCCGCTCGGAGGCCGCGCGGATCGATCTCAACATGGCGCCGAAGCCGTTGCTCACCGGCCTGATGATGGGGCTCGGCGTCTCCGCGACGGACGCGCCCGTCTATGCCGATCGTATCCTCGGCTGGCGCTCGTCGACGGAGCCGGGCCAGGACAATCCGGAAGATACTTACTACCGCACGCTCGGCGTACCCTATCTGCCGCGGCATGCGCCGTTTCCGCACAGTGACGAGCTTTGGCTCGTGCGCGGCATCCCGTCCGCGGTCGTGGAGCGCGTGCTGCCCTTCGTCACCGTGTTCAGCAACATGCGGACCGTCAACGTGGTGGACGCCGCGCCCCAGGTGGTGGCGGCGTTGCCCGGCATGACGCCGGAGAAGCTGCAGCAGGTGTTGCGCGACCGCTCCGACCCCAATATCGATCCGCGATCGCTGGTCACCGTCGCCGGCAACACCAATGCGACGGCCGAAGGCTCGCGGGCCTACCGGGTCACGGTCGCCGTCGAGGCGCCGTCGCATCGCCGCAGCTCGGCCGAAATCGTCATCCTGCTTCTCGAAAGCGGCGATGAGCCCTATCGTGTATTGTCGTGGCACAACGCCTTCGACGGCTCCGCTGGAAAGCCTTTGTGAGATGAGTTCGCTCAATTCCCTTCGCGGTATTCTCGATGCCTGGACCGGCACCGTGGCCGGCACGATCGTCGCCGCCCTGGAGCGCACGGTGGCGCCGCGCGTGGTGCGGCTGGTCGAAACCGAGGCCGGCGCGTTCGCGCTCGAGGCTGCGAAGCAGGACAACGGCGGAAAGCAGATCGCGTTCGAGGACGGCAAGTTCGAGGGCGGCAATCTGGCGCAGATCTTCCGTGGCAGCCGCGTCGAGATCGTGCTGCGCCCGGCCCGCTTCCTGTTCCGCCCGCTGGAGCTGCCGGCCCGCGCTGCCGAGTTCATCGAGGGCATCGTGCGGGCGCAGATCGACCGGCTGACGCCGTGGAACGCGGCCGAGGCCGTGTTCGGCTGCAGCCCGCCGGTGGCGCATGGCAGCGAGAGCATCAGCACCGAGATCGCGGCGGCGCCGCGCCGGCTGGCGATGAGCTATGTCGAGGCGGTGTCCTCGTTCCATCCGTCGGCGATCGCGATCGTGACCGAGGCGGGCGGAGGCGGGCGCATCAAGGTGTTCGAGCAGCGTTCGCGCGGCGCGATCGACCCGGCGCGGCTGGGCCGGATTCTGCAAGCCGTGCTGGCCCTCGCCGCGGTCGCGGCGGTGGTCGGATCGGTCGCGGCAGGATATCTCGCCGACAGCCTCAGCGCGCAGGAGAGCGAGCTCGAACGGCAGATCACCCAGCGCCGCGCCGCGCTGCGCGGCAACGACGGCGGCGAGCGCTCGCCGCTCGCGCTGCTGGAGCGGCGCAAATACGAGACGCCGGCGAGCGTGATCGTGCTGGAATCGCTGAGCCGGATATTGCCTGACCACACCTATGTCACCGAGCTGCATCTTGCCGGCAACAAGATCCAGATCGGCGGCATCACCCGCGATGCGCCCTCGCTGATTCCGCTGATCGAGCAGTCCCAGCATTTCACCCGCGCGACCTTCTATGCCCCGACGACGCGGAGCTCCACCGATCCCGGCGAGCGCTTCCACATCGAGGCGCAGGTCGAGCCGAGGAACGCGCCATGAGCGACACCATGAGCCGCACCAAGCTTGCGGGTGGAAACGCGGTGACGCGAGCGCTGACCGGCTCGCCGCTGATTGCGGTCACGCTCTATCTCGCCATCACCGGCGGGCTGTTGCTGATGGCGGGCCTGTCGATCGCAGATGTCATCGCGCACCGCCAGGCGTTGGCGCAGACCTCCGATCTGCTCGACCAGCTGCGCGGCCGCAAGGGCAACGCCAAGAATGCCGCGGCGGTCTCGGCCGAGCATCCCGGTACGCCGTTCCTGGAGGGGCCGACCGTGACGGTCGCGGGCGCCAATCTATTGCAGCGGGTCGCGGCCGCGGTCGGCAATGTCGGCGGCTCGGTGCAGTCCTCGCAGGTCGACGTTGCGGGAGCGCAAGCGAAGGACGGTTTCGTCGGCCTCGTCGTGAGCTGCGAGCTGGAGCAGCCCGCGCTGCAGAAGCTGCTCTACGATCTCGAAGCCGGCATGCCGTTTTTGTTCGTCGACCAGCTCGACGTCCAGGTGCCGCAGACGACCGCGCTGAGCGATGCCCCCACCGGCCGCGTCAGGGTGATCCTGGGCGTGTCCGGCCAGTGGCAGGCCGGGAAGTAGGGCGGCCGCGTCAGCTCACCAGCTGTACTTGAACACGCCCTTGCCGGAATAGCTGGTGACGTTGCCGGAGAACTCGCCGTCGAACGTGCCGGCGATCGAGAAGCCGCTCAGCCATTTCATCTCGGCGCTGGCGCTGACCAGCGCAGAGTCGGCATCGACCCTGGCGCCGTTCACCACGAAGCTGGTGCCCGGAAGGGTCTGGAACAGCGCGGTGACGGCGCGGTTCGGATTGTAGTCATGGGCCCAGGCGGCGCGGCCGCGCAAGGTCAGCACGCCGTTCTGCATGGCGTAGGATTTGTCGGTGCGCAGGCCAAGCTCGGAGCGGGTGTCCGTGAGGGATTGCGACGCGTAGTTCAGCGCGAACAGACCGCCGCCATTGAGGCTGGTTTCGGAGTAGTTCGGCAGGTTGAAATTGGTCACCTGCGCCGCAGCGTAAGGCGTGATGCCGATCCAGGGCGTCGCGAAGCGATAGCCGCCCTCGAAGCGGGCCGAGAAGGTGTCTGCCTTGAAGCGGCCCTGGAGCTGGTCGAAGCCGCCGGGCGCCACGGTGCGGTTGGTGGTGACGTCGTGCCAGCCATAAGCGAGCGCGGCCGAGATGTAGGCTGGGCCGAAATTGTGCCGGCCATAGACACCGGCCTGGAACAGGTCGGCCGAGCCCGAGCCCATCGCATTGGCGAGCGAGTAATTCAGGCCGCCGCCGCCGAGGGCGAAGCCGACCAGCGTGTCCACCGAAAGCCGGTAGTCGGCGCCGGCTGCGCCGCCCCAGACCCGCGCGGTCAGATCCTGCGAGCCGACCGCCGTGTTGCCGCCGACGTCGGCCGAGCCGCCATAGCCGGCTGCCCAGACGCTCCAGCGATTGGCCGGCTGCGAGGACAGCAGCGGCGCCTTGGTCGCCATCGCATAGGCCTCGCGCTCGCGCGCATTGGCCGGGCGCATGGTGGCATAGGCGGAGGCGTCATCGCTCTCGGCGAATTGCGCGACGCTGCCCGCCTTGGCGAAGCCGCCGGAGCGGCCGATGATGGTCGGGTCGAGCATCAAATTGAGGAACTGGCCGTCGGCGTTGATCGCGGACTGGATGATGCCGGTGCCGAGCTCGCCCGAGGCTGCGGTCAGTCCGGCCGGCCCCAGCGATGCAAAGGCCGCGGGGATGCCGCCGGTGGTGTTGAAGAAGTTCGTCAGGGTGTTGGCGACGTTCTGCTGGTTGACGTTGAGGCCGCTGGCGGGCGTGAAGTTGACGTTGATGTTGAGGAAGACATTGTTGGTGTCGTAGCTCAGCGACGCGTTGAGCGTCGACATGCTGGAGACGACATTCGGATTGAACGTGGTGCCGGTAAGGCCGCCGGCCGCGGTCAGGATCGTGTACTGCTTCTTGACCGTGCCCGAGGTGAAATTCGCGTTCACCGTCGCGTTGCCGAGATTGGCCGCGCCCGTCACGCTGGCGAGGCTGTTGGTGGTCGGGGAGACCTGAACCAGATAGGTCGAGGCGGCGGTGAAGGTCAGCGGTCCGTTGATCGTCAGCGTGCCGAACGGGTTCGCCGCGCTGCCCGGCGCAAGCGTGCCGCCGTTGACCGCGACGCCGGCGACGGTGCCGCTGCCGGCGAGCGTGCCGCCGGCATTGACGGTGGTCGCGCTTAGGATCGAGCCGTCCACGACCAGCGTGCCGCCGTTCACGGTGGTGGCGCCGCTATAGGTGTTGGCGCCGGACAGCGTCTGCGTACCGCCGGCCACGGTCAGGCCGCCGCCCGCACCGGCGTCGGCGATCACGCCCGAGAAATTGCCGATGCCATTGGTGATCGTCAGCGTGTTGGCGCCGAGATTGACGTTGCCCGAGCCTGCCAGCGACCTGATCGAGGTGCCGGTGCTCAGATTCTGGATGTCGAAGATGCCGTTGGCGATGACATTGCTCGAGCCCGCGATGCTGCCGTCGCTGCCGCCCAAATTGATGAGATCGAGCTCGCCGCCGCTCACGATCGTCGTGGTGCCGGTATAGGTATTGGTGCCGTAGAACTGCGCCACGGCCCCATTTGCGATCACAAGGTTGCCGCCGGTGCCACCGGCGATGCCGCCGTCCTGGATCGCGCCGCCGAAGGCCGTGCCGCTGCCAGCCGTGAGCGTCAGCGTCTTCGATCCGAGCGCGACGACGCCGAAATTGCCGTACGAAAACAGCTGTGAAACCGATGCGCCGGACGTGGTCTGCGAAATATCGAGCGTTGCGCCTGCGCCCGCGAACGCGACGTAGAGTGAATTCGCGATCGAGCCGCCGCCCTTGAGCGCCAGCGTGGCGAGGCCGTCGATCTGGGTTGCGTTGGTGTAGGTGTTCACGCCGGACAGCGTCTGCGTTCCCGCGACGATCTCGAGCCCACCGGTGCCTTGGATTACGCCCGCGAATTCCGTCGAGCCGTTGGCGATCACGAGCCCGTTGCTGCCCATGTTGACGACACCGGAGGAACTGCCGGCGAGCGTCGTGAGGACGTTGAACGAGAAGGCAGATGCCGAGGCGTCCAACGTCGCATCGACCGTCACGACGCTGGACGACGAGATGTCGCCGAAGCCCGACAGCGCCAGCGTTCCGCCCGAGACCGTCGTCGCGCCGGTATAGGTGTTGAGGTTGGTCAGCGTCATCGTGCCGGTGCCGACCTTGGTCAGGCCGCCGCCGGCGCCGGAGATCACGCCGTCGACCGTGGTCGAGGCGTTGTTGCTGCCGGTGACGAGCGTGTTGGCGCCGAGCACGTAATTGCCCGCGCCCTCGATCGAACCCGCCGTCATGCTTCCGCTGGTCAGGCCGGAGATGTCGAAGGTGCCGCCGGCATTGGTGATGAAGCGGGCGTTGCCGCCGCTTGACGTCCCGGTAAAGCTCGTGATGCCGCCGTTCTGGGTGGTGATGGTGGCGTTGCCGGCGGTGGCGGAGTTGGTGAAGTTCAGCGTGCCGCTGTTGTCGATCGTCGCAGTGCCGGCCGTGGCCGTGGTGGTGAACGTGAGGAAGCCGGTGGACGCGTTGGTGATGATGGAGCCGGCGGCCGAACTCGAGTCGTTGAAGTTCATCACGATGTTGTTCGTGATCGACGAGGTTCCGGCATTGCTGCCGCCGTTGAATTCGACGTCGCCGTTGTTGGTGATGTTGGATGCGCCGGCGGTCGAGGTGCCGTTGAAGCTCATCGCGCCGCCGCCGTTGACATTGTACGTCACGAAATTGGTGCCGCCGCTGGCGCTGCTCGAATTCGTGAAGACCATGGTGGCGCCGACGTTGAACACCTGCGGGTTGGCCGAGTTGTTCGAGACGCCGGTGCCGTTCACGACGAAGATGTCGTTGACGTTGACGGTGTAGGCCTGCGCGCCGGGCGTGAACACCACAGAGCCGATGTTGACGAGACCGTTGCTGTCGACGGTGGTCGTGCCCGTGTTGGTGAAGGTGGCCGTGACGTCCGGCACCGCCGGCGTCCAGTTTGCGCCGTCCGCCCAATCGGTGGATGAGGCGCCGGTCCAGGTGCCGTCCACGGCGTGCGCGGCGACGACGCCGAGCGCCGTGGTCGCGAGCAGGGTCGCCAGGGAGTGGCGTACGACGGATCGCAGCCCAGATCCGATCCGTCCAACAGCCATTCTCGCTCCAGCCATTCCGGTCTTCTCAAATCAGCAAAGAAATCATCGTGCGTGCAACTGGGACGCGTGGCGAGACGCTGCTCCGATTCCATGATCTCACGGCGTCGCGTCCAGCCGCAATGAACGGTCATTGATTTGCATGGAGTTCCCGCCCGTTTCCTTTGCAATTTCAGCCATCGTGGCCGTTGGGCAACAATTTCATGCGGCGCAACATGCCGGACGGCCGCAGCTCCGCCGGGCAGGCCAAAGGGGGCGGCGGCGGGTTGATCGTGAGACCCATCAGAACTAGTTTGCTGCCTCGGGCTTGCCGCGCGCTGGCGCGGCCGCCGGTCGCAGGAGAGCTTCGATGTCCGGGTGGCTGAGATCGGCTGGATGGGCTGTGGTTTGCACGGTCCTCGGCATCACCGGAAGCCTGGCGGCCACCTCGTCGCGCATGGATATCCTGTCCGACGATGCCGCCGGCAGTCCTGCCGAGAGCGTCGATGTCGGTGCGGTCAGGCCGATTGCCCGGCCCGCGGCGCCTGCAAGCAAGCCTGCGCCTCGCGGCAATCCGCTGTGGTCGGTGCCGCTGTCGGCGCTGACCGGGACCCAGGAGCGCCCGATCTTCTCGGCGACGCGACGGCCGCCTCCGCGCGCAGTCTCGGCCGCCCCGGCCGAGGAGGTCCAGGTACCGCCGCCGCTAAAGCCGGCCGAGGGGCCGCCTCCGCTGCTGCTGGTCGGCGCCGTGGTGGGCGAGGGGGACGCGATCGCGATTCTCATCAACCGCACCGACCAGAAGGTCATTCGGCTGCGGCAGGGCGAATCGCTGGGCGGCTGGTCGCTGGACCAGGTCCAGCCGCGCGAGGTGACACTCAAGCAAGGTGATCGCAGCGAGGTGCTGGCGCTCCAGCGGCCGGAGGCGGCGTCCGCTCCTGCCAGCGCGCCGGGGACGGCAGCGGTTGCCGCGGATGGTAGTGGCCAACTGATGATGCCGACGCCGGGTGGCCCGTCATTCGCGCCCTTCGTGCCGCGGTCCACGCCCAAGAACGGCCTGCCGGACGGGCTCTGAGCGCTGCCGGGAAGGATGCGGTTTGACCGATACGCAGACTGACGCGCCCGGCAAGGCCGATAAACTCCCGAGATGACAGCATCGCCGCGATTTTTCGGAGGCATACATGCGCTGAGGGCCGTGGCGGCAATTTTGGTCGTCGGCGAACACGCGGCCTATGTCGCAAACCACTACACGCCGATCCGCATGACCTCGTTCGGAGTCGTGTTGTTTTTTGCGATTTCCGGGTTCGTGATCTCGCTGCAGCGAACGAAGAGCTGGACGGACTTCGTGCAGCATCGATTGTTGCGGATTTACCCGAGTTACTGGCTGGCCATGATCGTTGCAGCGATTGGGCTTACCGCTATTCACTCGCCGGTCAGCGCGAGCGCATCATCGCTGCTGCTGTATCCCTCGACCGTCAGCAACAGCTCGCTCACGATTCCTTACTGGACCCTTGCCTTCGAAATCACCTTCTATGCTCTGGCGTCCGTCGCTTATCGGGCGCGCCTCAGTGATCGCACCCTGACCATTCTGGCCGTCGTCTGGATCTTGGCCGTCAATCTCGTCGCCGCCGCGCCTGATGTCGGCAGGTACACCTTTCCGGGCTTTCCCGGCATTTTGTGGTCGCCGGCCGTGCAGGTTTTTCCGATGGGCGTCATCTGCGGGATCCATTTCGACCATCTCAGGAAGTTGCCCCGGCTGGCCGGCCTTTCGGCAGCTCTGGTTGCATTTTGCCTGAGCTTTGCATTTCCCGAGTACAGTTCGCACAAGCTGCTTTTTCTTGGCGTGGCGGCGACGGGCCTCGTGCTCGCCGTTGCCGATCTCGATTTGAAGTCGCGCCTGGTTGCGACGTTGGGCGATGCGTCATACGGGATCTATCTGCTGCACTTTCCGGCGATCATTATCGCCGTGCGCGTATTGCGTGTGCAGGGGCTTGCCTGGCTGCCGCTGTATTTCGCGATCGGCTTGATCGCGGGTTACGCCTTCGGGCTGCTTGATTGCCGGCTCTACCGGTGGCTGGCGGCAAACTCGTCACGAATCTTCCGCTTGCCCGTTCGGACGCAAGTGCCGGCACCCGCAACATCCGACGTCATTCAACGCAACCAAGATCGGCGAAGCTGAACGGTTCGCGAGGTCGAGCAAAGCTTACCGCTCGTCTGCGATCACCTTGCCGTCGTTCGGCAGCCCGCCGGGGCTGACCAGCTCGACGGCGCCGCCGAGCTTCGTCACGGCCCGCAGGCTGCTTGCGATCTCATCGCGCAGCGCATCGCTCGCGGCCGATGTCTCCGCTTTCAGCGTCATCGCGTCGGTCTCGCCCTGGCGGGTGACGACGAGACGCAGACGGCCGAGCGCGGAATGGCGCTTGCCGATCTCGGCGATCTGCTCGGGGCGGACGAACATGCCCTTGACCTTGGTGGTCTGGTCGGCGCGGCCCATCCAGCCCTTGATGCGCATATTGGTGCGGCCGCATTTGCCCGGGCCCGGCAGTGCTGCGGTGAGGTCGCCGAGCGCGAGGCGGATCCAGGGATGGTGCGGATCGAGCGAGGTGACGACGATCTCGCCGACGTCGCCCGGCGTCACGGGATCGCCGGTCCCGGGCCTGACGATCTCCATGATCAGGTCCTCGTTCACGACCATGCCCTCGCGCGTCTCGGTCTCGAACGCGATCAGGCCGAGATCGGCGGTGCCGAAGGCCTGGTAGGCATCGATGCCGCGCGCCTTGATCTCGGCCTGCAGCGACGGCGGGAAAGCCGCGCCCGAAACCAGCGCGCGCTTGATCGAGGAGACATCGCGGCCGGCGGTCGCGGCGGCATCGAGCAGAATCTTCAAAAAGTCCGGCGTGCCGCTGTAGCCGACGGGACGATACGCCTCGATCAGCTCGAATTGCTGCTCGGCATTGCCCGGGCCGGCCGGGATCACCGCGCAGCCAAGTGCGCGTGCGGAGGCGTCAAAGATGAAGCCGCCGGGGGTGAGGTGGTAGCTGAAGGTATTGAGCACGATGTCGCCCTCGCGGAACCCCGCCGCGAACAGCGCCCGCGCGCCGCGCCAGGGATCGGCCTGCCGGCCCTCCGGCTCGAAGATTGGCCCCGGGGAGGTGAACAGGCGGGCGAACGACCCCGGCGCCGCCGCCACGAAGCCGCCGAAGGGGGCTGAGGCCTTGTGCAGGGCCGGCAGCTCGGACTTGCGCAGCACCGGCAGGGCCGCCAGCGCCGCCCTGGAGGTCACGGAGGCGGGATCGAGACCCCTGAGCCGCTCTGCATAGGCCGGCGCAGCCATTGCGCTGCGGAGCACGTCCGGCAGGCGGGAGAACAGATCGGCCTCGCGCGCGGCGGCCTCGCGCGTCTCAAGGGCATCGTAATGGGCGGTCATGGCTGATCTTTCCGGGTTGGCATCCGTTGCACGCCGCCGCCGGCATGGGTATCAGACGGCAATGGGCGAGGCTTGAAGAGGACGCGATGGCGGACGAGGGAATCATTGCGGCGGGCGAGGCCGTCGACGTCGTCGCGCGCCTGAAGGGCCGCATGATCGAGGATGCGCTGCCGTTGTGGTCCACCGTCGGCTGGGACCGCGGCGCGGGCGGCTTCATCGACCGATTGCACCGCGACGGCACGGCGGACGTGGCCGCGCCGCGGCGCGTGTTCGTGCAGGCCCGCCAGATCTGGTGCTACGCCAAGGCGGCGCAGATGGGCTGGTATCCGGAGGGCCGCGCCATCGCGCTGAAGGGGCTGGAGCATCTGCTCGGCAAGGCGAAGGCGCCCGACGGCAAGCCCGGCTATGTGCACAGGCTGACGCCGGAGGGGGCTGTGCTGGACGCGCGGCGCGATGCCTATGACCACGCCTTCATCCTGTTTGCGCTCGCGACCGTCTACTCGCTTGACCAGGACGCGCAGGTTCGCGCCGAGATCGACGCGCTGCTCGCCTTTCTCGATGGCCATCTGCGCTCGCCCCATGGCGGCGTCCACGAGAGCCTGCCGGTGTCGCTGCCGCGCCGGCAGAACCCGCACATGCATTTGTTCGAGGCGATGATCGCGTGTTTCGACGCGACCCATGACCTGTCGTTCCAGAACCGCGCCGGCGAGTTCTTCGCGCTGTTCCTCGCCAATCTCTACGACAAGCAGAAGCGCATCCTGACCGAGTACTTCGAGGAGGACTGGTCGAAGATCGAGCCGGTCAGCGTCGAGGCCGGCCATCAGGCGGAATGGGTCTGGCTGCTGAAGGGATTTGAACGCATCACGGGATGCCCCACGGGGCAGCGCCGCGCCGAGCTGCTTGAGACTGCGCTGCGCTATCGCGACGAGGCGACCGGCTGCCTCACGGACGAGGGCGATGCCGCCGGCAACATCCGCCGCGCGACACGACGGCTGTGGCCGCAGACCGAGATGGCGAAGGCGTGGATCGCGCAGGCCGAATCCGGCGAGGCGGGCGCGGCGGACGAGGCGCGCGCGGCGCTGGTGCGGCTCGAACGGCATTACCTCAGCCATCCCGTGAAGGGCGGCTGGTACGACCAGTTCGATCGCGACGGCAAATCGCTGGTCGACACCATTCCTGCGTCGTCGTTCTATCATGTTCTCTGCGCAGTCACGGAAGCGGACCAGGTGCTGAGTTGAGTTTCACAGCCACCGTTTGCGCCGCTTGAAGCTCTTGAGGTTTTTAAAACTCTTGCGCTGGTCGCCGGCGCCGCCGAGATAGAACTCCTTGACGTCCTCGTTGTCGCGCAAATCGTCGGCGGTGCCGTCGAGCACGACCTTGCCCTGCTCCATGATGTAGCCGTGGCTCGCCACTGACAGTGCAGCGCGCGCGTTCTGCTCGACCAGGAGGATGGTCACGCCGAGGTCGCGGTTGATCTTCTGGATGATCGAGAACACCTCTTTCACCAGCAGCGGCGACAGGCCCATCGAGGGCTCGTCCATCAAAATCATCTTTGGGCGCGCCATCAGCGCGCGGCCGATCGCGAGCATCTGCTGCTCGCCGCCGGAGAGATAGCCGGCAAGGCCCGTACGCTCCTTCAGGCGCGGGAAGTAATTGAAGACCATGTCGAGGTCGGCATCGACCTCGCGGTCCCGGCGGGTGAAGGCACCGAGCTTGAGGTTCTCCAGCGAGGTCATGTCGGCGACGATGCGGCGGCCCTCCATCACCTGGAAGATGCCGCGCCGGACGATCTTGTCGGGATCGATGCCGTTGATCCGCTCGCCCTCGAACAGGATCTCGCCACGCGTGACTTCGCCGTCCTCGGTCTTGAGCAGCCCCGAGATCGCCTTCAGCGTCGTCGACTTGCCGGCGCCGTTGGCGCCCAGCAGCGCCACGATCGCACCCTTGGGCACGTCGAGGCTGAGGCCACGCAGCACCAGGATGACGTCGTCATAGACGACCTCGATGTTGCGCACGGCGAGGAGGGGAGGCGCGGGCACGGCGGTCGGCTTGGCGTGATGTGCTTCGATGGTGTCGGTCATGTGTCATCATTCTCCGCTGTCATCGCCCGGCTTGACCGGGCGATCCAGTATTCCAGAGACGCCGGAGATTCATCGGGAAACCGCGGCGTACTGGATCCCCCGCCTTCGCGGGGGATGACAGTTGTGCGTATGGTGAGCGCCGGGCTCACCAGCCCAGCAGTTCCGCCTTGCGCGGCAGCTCGACGGTCTTGACCTTCTCGAGCTTGATCGTGCCCTTGGCCATGAGGTCGTTGAGCTCGCCGTCGGTCGCGCCCGAGATCTTGGTGCGGTAGAGGTCGACCTTCAGCGTGCCGCGATGGTCCTTGTCGGTCCAGGTCGAGGGATTGCAGACGCCTTCCATGCCGGCCGGCACCCAATCCTTCTTCTGGTAGAAGCCCTTCCGGACGTTTTCGCCGGTGGCGCCGCCGTTCTTGGCGGCCCAGTCGAGCGCCTCCTTCATGTACAGCGCCGAGCAGACCGCGGCGATGTAGTGCACGGGGCGATAGACCTTGCCGGTGGGGTCGGACATCTTGGAGATTTCCATCACCGTCTTCATGCCGGGCGCATCGCCACCCCAGCTCACCGCGGTGCGCAGCGGGAAGATCACGCCATTGGCGGCGTCGCCCGCGGTCTTGGCGGCGTTCTCATCCATGCCCCAGACATTGCCGAGGAACTGCACCTCGGCGCCCGCGGTCTTGCAGGCCTTCATCACCGAGATGTTGGAGGCCGCGGTGTTGCCGAGATAGGCGTAATTGGCGCCCGAGGATTTCAAGCTCAGGCACTGTGCGCTGTAGTCGCCCGGCGCCAGCGCGAACACCAGCGGCGGCAGCACCTCGAAGCCGAGCTCCTGCGCCATGGCTTCGCCGGCGGCCTTCGGCGCGTTCGGATAGGGATGGTTGGCGCCCATGTGCACGAATTTCGGCTTGCCGGACTTGCCCTTGGCCTTCCAGTCCTCGGCCGCCCAGATCAGCATCGCGCGCAACGAGTCCGAATAGCTCGGGCCGTAGAAGAAATTGTAGGGCGCGGGCTTGGCCTTGCCGCTGACGCCTTCGGGGTCGGTCAGCGCCGCGGCGTAGGAGCCGGAGAGATCGGGGATCTTGTCCTGGGCGAGGAAGCCGGTCAGCGCTTCGGTATCCGCGGTGCCCCAGCCCATGATGGCCGCGACCTTGCTGTCCGGCGCCGACCACTTCTTGTACAGCGCGATCGCGCGCGGCACCTGGTAGCCGTAGTCATTGGTGTCGACATTGAGCTGCTTGCCGCCGACGCCACCATTCTTGTTGACCCAGGCGAAGGTGTCAGCGACGGCCTGGCCATAGGGGGTGCCGACGTCGGACGTACCACCCGAGCGATCCTCGAGATGGCCAAGCGCGATTTGCGCCTGCGCGCCCGCAGAGAATGCTGCGATGGCAAGCGCGAGCGACGCGGTGCTCAAAAGGGACTTGGTCTTCATCGGTTGGTTCCTCCTGTTATCTTTTTAAGTGAAGTTGCCGTGCTCAATGCGAGAACGGGTAGAGTTTCCAGTACGCCTTGATCTGACGCCAGCGATGCGCGAGGCCATCAGGCTCGAACATCAGGAACACGATGATGATTACCCCGATCGCGATCTCGCGCAGGAAGGTGAGGTTGTTGTTGAGCGAGAGCGCCTTGTCGATCGCGCCGCCCTTCAAGTACATGCTGAGGAATTCCATGGTCTCCGGCAGCAGCACCACGAAGGCGGTGCCCATCAGCGTGCCCATGATCGAGCCGGTGCCGCCGATGATGATCATGGCCAGGAACAGGATCGAGCGCTCGATGCCGAAACCTTCCTGCGACACCACGAGCTGGTAGTGCGCATAGAGCGCGCCGGCGATGCCGGCGAAGAAGGCGGCGAGCCCGAACGACAGCGTGCGGTATTTGGTGAGGTTGATGCCCATGATCTCGGCGGAGAGGTAATGGTCGCGGATCGCCACCAGCGCGCGGCCGTCGCGCGTGCGCATCAGATTGGTGACCAGGATGTAGCTCGCCAGCACATAGGCCAGCACGACATAGAAATACTGCTTATCGCCGCGCAGCGTGTAGCCGAAGATCGAGAACGGATTGGCGCTCGCCGGCACCGATCCGCCGGTGAACCACTCGGCGCGGGAGAAGAAGTCGAGCAGGATGTATTGCGCCGCTAGCGTCGCGATGACGAGATAAAGACCCTTCAGCCGTGCCGCCGGAATGCCGAAGATCAACCCGACCAGCGCGGTGACGACACCCGCAAGCGGGATCGCGAAGAACACCGGGATATGTGCGCTGTTGGAGATGTAGGCCGAAGTGAAGGCGCCGAGCAGGAAGAAGGCGGCGTGACCGATCGAGATCTGGCCGGTGAAGCCGACCAGGATGTTCAGGCCGAGCGCGGCGATCGAGAAGATGCCGATCTGGATCAGGATGCTGAGCCAGTAGCCGCTGAAGAATTGCGGCGCGAAGCATAGCAGCGCAACGCCGAGAATCGCGAAGTTGCGGCTGGTGGCCGTCGGGAAGATCGTGGTGTCGGCCGCATAGGAGGTGCGGAAATCACCAGCAGGAATGAGGGCAGGGCCGGCCATGGATCAGATCCGCTCGATGTCGTGGGTGCCGAACAGGCCGTAGGGCTTGATCATCAGCACGATGATGAGGACGTAGAACGGCGCGATCTCGTAGAGATTGCCCCAATGCAGATACTCGCTGTCGACATATTGTGCGACGTTCTCGAGCAGTCCGATGATGATGCCGCCGAGCACCGCGCCGCCGACGGAATCGAGCCCGCCGAGGATCGCCGCCGGAAACACCTTGATGCCGTAGGCGGCAAGGCCCGAGGACACGCCGTTGACGACGGCGACGACGACGCCTGCGACCGCCGAGACCGTCGCCGAGATCGCCCAGGCCATCGCGAACACGCTCTTCACGGAGATGCCGAGCGACTGCGCCACCTGCTGGTTGAACGCGGTGGCGCGCATCGCGAGGCCGTATTTCGAGGCGCGGAAGAACCAGGCCATGCCGATCATCATCGCGACCGAGACCACGAGGCTCATGACGTAGACCGTCTGGATCTGGAGGCCGAACAGGCCGACCGACTGGCTCTCGAACACGCGCGGGAACGGCTGCGGGTTGACGCCGAACATCCATTTGAGCGTCGCCTGCAGCACGGTGGAGAGGCCGATCGTCACCATGATCACGGAGATGATGGGCTCGCCGATCATCGGTCGCAGGATCAGGACCTGGACCGCGATGCCGAACACGAACATGAACACCAGCGTCATCGGCATGCCGATCCAGAACGGCACCTGGTATTTGGCAAGCAACGCCCAGCACACCCAGGCGCCGACCAGCAGCAGTTCGCCTTGCGCGAAATTGACGACCTGCGTCGCCTTGTAGATCAGCACGAACGACATCGCGACCACGCCATAAAGCGTGCCAACCACGAGGCCGTTGACGAGAAGCTGAATGAGGAAGGCGGTGTTCATGTCGATGTCCGCGCAAGATGCAGAGGCGATGGTGGCGCACCCTCTCCCCTTGTGGGAGAGGGTGGCTTCGCGAAGCGAAGTCGGGTGAGGGGTTGTCTCGGCAGTGACGGTGCGGAGAGAGGACCCCTCACCCGAGTGAGGGTGTGGTTAGCTGTTGAGATGCCCTCTCCCACAAGGGGAGAGGGCGCATCGACGGGCGTCGCGCTCGTGGGTGACAGGAATTTCACTCCGCAGCCTCCGCCATGGGGCCGTGTCCGCCGAGATCCACCACGCGCAGCGTCGTGCGCACTCTTTGCGTGGTGCCGTCCTGGAAGCGGATCACGGTGTCGACGGGGATGTCGGCATCGCCGCGGTATATGGCGTCGATGATGCCTTCGTATTTCTCGTTGATGACGCCGCGGCGCACCTTTCGCGTACGGGTGAGCTCGCCGTCGTCGGCATCCAGCTCCTTGTAGAGCAGCAGGAACCGCGAGATGCGCTGGGCCGGTGGCAGCGTCGCGTTGACGGTCTCGACCTCCTTCTGGAGCAGCGTATAGACCTCCGGCCGCGAGGCGAGGTCGCTGTAGGTCGTGAAGGAGAGGCGGTTCTTCTCCGCCCATTTCGAGATGATGGAGTAGCGGATGCAGATCATCGCGGCGAGCGCGTCGCGGCCGGCGCCCAACACCACGGCTTCCGCGATATAGGGCGAGAATTTCAGCTTGTTCTCGATGAATTGGGGCGAGAAGCGTTCGCCGCGCGAGGTCTCGGCGAGGTCCTTGATGCGGTCGATGACGACGAGCTGGCGGTTCGCATTGAAATAGCCGGCATCGCCCGATAGCATCCAGCCATCCCTGATGTCGGCGACGCTCGCCTCGGGGTTCTTGTAATAGCCGAGGAACATATTGGGATGCCGCACCACGATCTCGCCGACGCCGTGGACGTCGGCATTGTCGATGCGGATCTCGACGCTGTCGGCCATCGGCACGCCTGTCGTGTCAGGGTCGACCTTGCCCTCGGGATGCAGCGTGTAAGCACCCAGCAGCTCGGTCTGGCCGTAGAGCGTGCGCAGCGGCACGCCCATGGCCTGGAAGAACTTGAACGTATCGGGGCCGAGCGCAGCGCCGCCAGTGGCCGCCGAGCGAAGGCGGGTGAAGCCGAGCCGGTCGCGCAATGCACGGAACAGGATCGCGTCGGCAAAGCCGGAGCGCTTGCCCTCTGCCAGAGCGGCAAGGCCACTCTTCATCCCGATGTCGAACAGGCGCTGCTTGAAGGGCGTTGCGTCCATCACCTTGGCGCGGACGTCGGCGGCGATCGATTCCCAGACCCGTGGGGCAAAGAGCACGAATGTCGGCGCGATCTCGCGCAGATCGTTCATCATCGTATCGGGCTCTTCGACGAAGTTGATCTTCATCCGGCAGAGCAGGCCTTTGCCGAGCACGTAGACCTGTTCCATGATCCAGGGCAGCGGCAGCACCGAGACATATTCGTCGTCGGGACCTTTGGGGTCGAAGGCGAGATAGGTCGCGCAGTGACCGAGCACGCGGCCGGCGGCGAGCATCGCGAGTTTGGGATGCGAGGTGGTGCCTGACGTCGTGCAGAGGATCGCGACGTCCTCGCCCTTGGTGGCATCGACGAGCCTGTCGTAAAGCTCTGGCTCGCGCGTGGCGCGAGCGCGACCAAGCTCGGCAAACTTCTCCGCCGACATCAGGCGCGGATCGTCATATTTCCGCATGCCGCGCGGATCGGAATAGATGATGTGCTTGAGCTTCGGCACGCGCTCGGCGAGCGCCAGCAGCTTGTCGACCTGCTCTTCGTCCTCAGCGAAGACGAGTTGCGCCTCGCCATAGGTGAGGAGATAGGCGGCTTCCTCGTCGAGCACGTCGCGATAGAGGCCGAGACTGAGGCCGCCGATCGCATGCGCCGCCACTTCCGCAGCGACCCAGTCCGGCCGGTTGTCACCGATGATGCCGACGACGTCGTCGCGGCCAAGACCGAGCTCGATCAGACCGAGCGCGAAATCGCGCACCCGCGTCTGATAATCGTTCCAGGTGAAGATGCGCCAGAGGCCGAGATCCTTCTCGCGCAGCGCGATCTCGTTGCCATGCTCCTTCGCGTTCAGGCGGAGCATTTTGGGATAGGTGTCGGCCTGCGCGACGCGGCCTGCATAATCCATCATGCCGCGCTCTCCTGCGCCGGCGGCGCATCGTCGGGATCGACCAGCGTCTCGTCCTCTTCGCCGAGATAGGCACGCTTGACGTGAGGATCGGCCAGAACGGCGCCCGGATCGCCCTCGGCGATCTTGCGGCCGAAATCCAGCACCATGACGCGGTGGGAGATGTCCATCACCACGCCCATGTCGTGCTCGATCATCACCACCGTCATCCCGAACTCCTCGTTGAGGTCGACGATGTAGCGGGCCATGTCCTCCTTCTCCTCGAAATTCATGCCGGCCATCGGCTCGTCGAGCAGGATGAGGCGCGGCTCCAGCGCCATGGCACGCGCGAGCTCCACGCGCTTGCGCAGGCCGTAGGAGAGGGTGCCGGCGGTTGCCTTGCGCACGGACTGGAGGTCGAGGAAGTCGATGATCTCCTCGACCTTGCGGCGGTGCGCGAGCTCTTCCTTGCGTGCGCCGGTGAGCCAGTAGAGCGATCCCGTGAGGAAATTGTTCTTCAGCAAGTGATGGCGCCCGACCATGATGTTGTCGAGCACGCTCATATGGTGGAACAGGGCCAGGTTCTGGAAGGTGCGGCCGATGCCGAGCGAGGCGCGCGCATTCGGCGTCAGGCCGGTGATGTCGCGATCGCGATAAAAGAGCTGGCCTTCGGTCGGCTTGTAGCGACCGGAAATACAATTGACGATCGAGGTCTTGCCGGCGCCGTTGGGGCCGATGATCGAGAACAACTCGCCCTCGTTGATGGCGAAGCTGACATCGGTCAGCGCGCGAACGCCGCCGAATCGCAAGGACACGCCGCGCACTTCGAGACTGGTAGCCACCAAACAAATCCCTCCCGGTGATGGCGCATTCCGCGGCGCTCTTCGTCGGTTCCTGTCGGCGATCCTAATACGGCCTTGCCGGTGAGGCCATGCAGCAGATGGTCTCCACCGGAGCCGCGCACTTTCGTTCCGGTTTGGGATCAAAAGCCGCATCGCCCGAGGTGGTCCTCAATAGGGGAAAGCGCTATCTTGAAATGTCTCCCGCCTGACAATTCTGCGACAAAGTTTTTCGGGCGGCAGCGGTCTCCGTCTTTCGTCGGATGGCGGTCGAAGCGAACATGTTGCGATGCAACAAAAAGACGGGGTGACGATACGGTGCGGCTGGCTTCGGGATCATGATTTCAGAGGATCATCTGAAGCGCGTCGCCGCGTGGTCGCGCGAGCTCACGCAAGCGGAGATCGAGGTCGCCCGCGCCGGAATCACGGAGCGGTCCTACGGCACCGGTGAGACCGTCTTCATGCGCGGCGACACGTTCGACTATTGGGCCGGCATGGTCTTTGGCCTCGCCCGGATGGGCGGGGTCTCGCGGGACGGCAAGGAGACGAGCCTTGCGGGGCTGACGGCCGGGGCCTGGTTCGGCGAGGGCAGCGTGCTCAAGAACGAGCCGCGGCGCTATGACGTGGTCGCGCTGCGCAACAGCCGCGTCGCGCTGATGGATCGCACCGCCTTCATGTGGCTGTTCGAGAACAGCGTTGGCTTCAACCGCTTCCTGGTGCGCCAGCTCAACGAGCGGCTCGGCCAGTTCATCGGGATGCTCGAGGTCAACCGGACGCTGGATGCCACCTCGCGTCTTGCCCGCAGCATCGCCTCACTGTTCAACCCGATCCTCTATCCGGAATCGACCGCGCATCTGGAGATCACCCAGGAGGAGATCGGCGCGCTGTCCGGCATGTCGCGCCAGAACGCCAACCGCGCGCTGAACCGGCTGGAGAAGGAGGGGCTGCTGCGGCTGGAATATGGCGGCGTCACCATCCTCGATGTCGAGCGGCTGCGCGGGTACGGGGACTAGCGCGTTTTCGAGCGAAGTGGATCCCGGTTCGCGCCAAGAAAACGCGTCAAAACGAGAATCTAGAGCCCCGTTCCGATTCATCGGAGCGGGGCTCTAGCGCGCATTGGCGGGCGCGTGCACCGGCCAGAGGTCGGCGCGCCAGCGGATTGCGATCGCCAGCATCGCGACGATGCCTGCGACCGCGTAGAGCGATCCTGTCGCGGAATAGCCGATGATGTCGATCAGGCCGCCGGCTGCGAGCAATCCGAGCGGGAGCCCGTAGATCACCATCATGCGCACCCCCATCACGCGGCCGCGTAAATGGGCGCTGGCGGTCCGCATCAGGATCACCGCGGCCGAGATCATCGACATGCTCTGGGCGATGCCGGCGAGCACGAGGCAGGCCATCGCCACCGGCATGGTCCTGATCTCGACGAACACGAGCAGCATCGCGTACCAGGCCAGCGTCGCGCCGATCAGAAGCCGGGCAATGCGCAGCCCGCTGACGAGGCTGAGCGTGATGGAGCCGATCAGCGAGCCGACGGCGAAGCTCGCCGAGAGATAGCCGAGGCCGGTCTGGTCGGTATGAAAGATGTCCCGCGCGACGTAGGGCAGCAGTCCGTGCGTGAACGGAAACGCGGTGAGGTTGGCCAGGAATGCCACGCACAGCGCCGCACCCATCCCGGGTCCATTCCACGCGTAGACGATTCCTTCCTTGAGGTCGCGCAGCAGCTTTGAGCTGGCGTGGTCCCCGGTAGCGTGATGCGCTGCAAGGGACTTAGCCGGCCGGGTCACGCAAAACATCAGCACCGAGGACACGAGATAAAGGCAGGCGACCGCTGCATAGACCAGTCCGATGCCGAGCACGGCAAACAGCCCGGCGCCCGTCAGCGCGCCGGCGATGCGCGCGCTGTCCTGCGTCGTACGCGACAGGCTGATCGCCCCAACGAGCTGCTCAGCCGGCATGATGTCGGCGAGCAGCGCGCTGCGAATGCCGAGATCCGAGGAGCGGATCAGGCCCATGATCGCCACGATGATCATGACGTTGAGCGGTGCCAGATGGCCGGTCAGCGCCAGCACCATGATGGTCGAGGCGAGCACCGTATAGGCGAGGCGGAGCACGACCAGGAGGTCGCGGTGACCGATGCGGTCGCCGACCATCCCGAGCACCGGTGCGACCAGCGTTCCGACATATTGCAGCGATGCCAGAATGGTCAGCAGCAGCACCGAGCCGGTCTCGACCAGGATGTACCAGCCGAGCACCAGCGTCTCGACCTCAAACGCCCAGGAGGTGAGCAGGTCGGACGGCCACTGGAAACGATAGTTGCGGATGCGAAATGGTGCGAGCGCCGAACGCCGTGCGGTTGCGCTCACGACGCGATGACGCGTGTCACGGCGATTCCCTGCCCTTGCTGCTTCTTGTTTCTGTTCGGCAACGTAGCGCTGGCGATCTGCGTGTCAATCGCGGCGGCCGCGGGCCGCCTCTGCGCCGGGCTCTTACCTCGTCGCAGCTCTCGGCTTGCGCTCTGCGAGCGCCGCGGCCATCGCCGAGATCAGCGGCCGCATGAAATAGGCTTCGTCCGCAGGCGAGATATCGGTGCGCAGACCGTGTGCGGCGAGCTCGCCGGAGACCGCAGGCCCAACCGAGGCGATCAGCGTGCGCTCGAATCCCGCACGCAGCTTCGCCTCGCTGCCATGCGCCTTCGCCGCCTCCATCAGGCGGCGGACCTGGCCGAGATTTGTCAGTGCGATGGAATCGATCCGCCCGTCTGCCATGTCGTCGATGGCGGCGACGATGTTGGCGTCCGCCGCCTTGGAATCGTAGACGTAGGGCAACACGGTATCGACCTCGGCGCCTTGCGCGGCCAGCGCACCGGTCAGCGCGCTATGGTCCTTGTCCGGATAAAGCTGAAGTCCGAGGCGTCGTCCCTTCAGGTCGAGCTTGCCCAGCATCTCGATCACACCCTCGGTGGTCGGCTTCTCCGTGGTCTGCTGGGCCTCGAGCGCGATTTCGCGCAGCGCCTTGCCGGGCTTCGGCCCGCGCGTGAATTTTCGCGATGTGGCGAGTGCCGCGACAAGGGCCTGGTCGATCTGGCGCGCGCGCGCGAGCTTCATGATCCGCCGCAGACCCTCGCCAGTCATCAGCACGAGGTCATCAAGCGGCTTGTCGATGGCGCGGCGGATCCAGGCCTCGACCGGAGCCGGGTCCGGCGCGTCCTGGATGGTGAACATCGGGCATTGCACCACCTCGGCGCCTTGCTCGGCCAGGAGTTTGGAGAACTGCGCCTCCTCGCGGGTTTCCAGGATCAGGATGCGGGTGCCGGTCAAACGGTCGGCCATGGTGTGCTCCAGTGAGCAAAAATCGCAATCGTTCGTTCATCTTGACACCCTCGTCGGGATTGGCGCAAGGGCAGCGTCAGTGCTAGAGCAGGACGCAAATCGCGGGTCTTTCCGCGGCCTTTGCACAAACCTTCATCAAGAGCCATGCCTGATCACCAGTATGTTCTGACCCTCTCGTGCCCGGATCGCCCGGGCATCGTCTCGGCGGTCTCGACCTTCCTCGCCCACAACGGACAGAACATTCTCGACGCCCAGCAATTCGATGATGTCGAGACCAAGAAATTCTTCATGCGCGTCGTGTTCACCGCGGCCGACCTTGCCGTGGAACTGTCCGCGCTCCAGACCGGCTTTGCCGCGATCGCCGAGCGTTTCGGCATGGAGTGGCAGATGCGCGACCGCGCAGCGCATCGCAAGGTGATGCTGCTGGTGTCGAAGTCCGACCACTGCCTGGTCGACATCCTCTACCGCTGGCGCACCGGCGAACTGCCGATGACCCTGGCCGCGATCGTCTCCAACCATCCCCGTGAGGTCTATGCCGGGCTCGATTTCGGCAGCATCCCGTTCCACTATCTGCCTGTTACCAGGGAGACCAAGAGCGAGCAGGAGGCGCAGATCCTCGATCTCGTCGCCAAGACCGGAACCGATCTCGTGGTGCTCGCCCGCTACATGCAGATCCTGTCGGACGATCTGTCCGCCAAGCTGTCCGGCCGCTGCATCAACATCCATCACTCGTTCCTGCCGGGCTTCAAGGGCGCAAAGCCCTATCACCAGGCCCATGAGCGCGGCGTCAAGCTGATCGGCGCGACTGCCCATTACGTCACGCGCGACCTCGACGAGGGCCCGATCATCGATCAGGACGTCGAGCGCATCAGCCACCGCGATACGCCGGAAGATCTCGTCCGCAAGGGCCGCGACATCGAGCGCCGCGTCCTGGCGCGCGCGATCCGCTATCACCTCGACGACCGCGTGATCCTCAACGGCCGCAAGACGGTCGTGTTCGTGGACTGAAGATCTTGTCTCCTGAACGTCCCGCTGTCGACTGTCCTGCTGACGGATGGCGGAGCTTTGTTCTTCCAGCTTTGGTACCTGATGCCGCGGGAGGCGTCGCAGACGGGCAAGGGATGAATTTGGGCTGGCAATTTTGTTCGACTTGCCGCAAGAAGCCCCTGTCCCCCCGCCGGGAAACGGCTGCCGTCCTCGAGACCAATCCAACGCAGTTTTGAGCCGACGAACTCGTCGTGAAATGCATCAGCACGGAGGGGCAACCTTGAAGGCGTTGATAGAGCATGCGAGCCCCGCGCTTTTGAGCCGTGCGCGCTTCGTTGCACGCGCGCTCGTCGTTGCATTCGTTCTGGTGTGCGTGTTCGATCCGGCCGATCGGATGCTTGGGCTCAAGGTCTGGGTATTCCTGGCGCTATGGCCGGCCACCCTGGCTGTGGCTGTTTTGACCCGCGGAACAGTTCAGTTGCCTGTCGATCTCTTGATCATCACGCTGCTGTTTATCCTGATCCCGGTTCTGTCGATCGCCTGGTATTATCTTGTAAGCGGCGTCGAGCCCTATGCGGGGTTCGCCCTCCTGAAGAGCTATCTCTTCGTTTCGCTCGCGATCATCTTGTTCGTCAACCAGATCGACGTGCTGCCGATCTTGAGCGCCGCGCTGACGGTTCTCGCGCTTTTCACGATCGCAATCTTTGTTGCCCTGTCACTCTATCCCGACATATTTGACCCCATACACGAATGGGGCGTTGGCGCCGGGATATTTCTCGTATCTTACCGCAGCTACGGCCCGGGTTTGTCATTTACTCAAGTCGCCTTCGCGACGGCGCCGATGCTGGCCATTGCAATTTCGTATTATTTTGATTGCGCTATGTCCGGTGCCGAAAAGCGGCAGAGGCTGGCTTATTGGGGGCTGACAGCGCTCGGGATCTTGGCGATGCTTATGGTCGGCCTGCGCAATACAATGGCAGTCGCGTTGCTGCTGCCGTCTTTTCTGTGGCCGCTCTATACGCGGCGCCCGGGGCGCAACGCGCTCATCAGTCTTGCAATGCTGATCGCATTGAGCCTACCCTTCATCGGAAAGTTGAGGGCCTTTCTCGATCCGGCGGAACTGTCCAACAACACAAAGCTGACTTTTCTTGGCGATTACGCCCGCATCTTCAGCGATCCTGTTAATTTGATCTTCGGGCAGGGCCTGGGGGCCTTCTACAAGTGGAGTACGTCCGGATTGCCGGATTTTGAAACGACCGGCTCGAACTTCTACTTCATCTCCGAACTGACATATCCTGAAATGATCCGATCGTTCGGTTTGGTGGGGGCGACCATCATGCTTGCGCTTGTGCTTTATCCGGTCGGGCGTGCCTTCCTGATGAGGTCCACTACAACGCGACGCGCTCAGGCAATAGGCTTCCTGGCTTATCTCGGCATGAGCGCTACGAATCCACTGCTTTTCTCGTCCTCGGGAATGCTCATCTGGGCTGCGTTGGTGGTCGCGAGCTTTCGTGAAAATGTTCCGCCTGTCGCCGGACGGAAAGCATGACACGACGACGGCCTAATGTCATAAATTACCTCCGCTCAGCTTCTTGCTGTGGTCGGCGGACGAAGATAAAGTAACTACGGGTTGAGATTCTGTATCTATTTTCCGCTTGGAAACTCACTGAAATGATTTGCGGTCAATTACAGTAACTTGCGCCAGCCCGCAGTTCCGGGTATTGCCCGGTCCGCCGCAAAATGGGCTGACAAAATCTTAGCGGTTTGATGGGAAGGGGAGAGCGTGCTGCCGGTCACGTGTGAGCCGGGACGGGGACAATTGTCGTGCGGAGTTTCAGTGTCATCTTGCCGGTCCGAAACGGCTGGCCATACGTCCGGGAGTGCGTGGAAAGCATCCTGGCGCAGACATGCCCCGATTTTGAGCTGATCGTTCTGGACAATCAGAGTACGGACAACACCGTTCCATGGCTCAAATCACTGGCTGACAGTCGCGTTCGGCTGCACTATTCGCCCGCCGCGTTGTCGATTGTGGATAGCTGGGCACGGGCCGTCGCCGTCGAGAAGCAGGAATACATGACCTTGATTGGTCATGATGATGCGCTCGATCCCGACTTCTTGCTCACCATCAATCGTACAATCGACCGGCATCCCGAGGCAAAGCTTTATCAAACCGGATCTCGGCTGATCGATTCGGTCGGCAAGACCATTCGAGGATGCCGGCCCGTTCCCGAACGAGAGACCCCGGCTCAGTATCTGCAGGGTCGGCTCACATATCAGCGGGACATCACCGGTACGGGCGTCGTCATGCGGTCGGCCGACTACGATCGTATCGGCGGAATTCCGCATTTCGAGCGGCTCTTTTTTGCAGACGATGCGTTGTGGCTGTCGTTGATGCGAGGCGGCTACAAGGCGTTCGATGCGGCCGAACTCTGTAGTGTCCGAATGCATGCGCGCAAGGAGTCCACAACTCAGCCGTCGTCCTGGCCATCCCTGCTGTTGGGGCTGAATCAGTTCGCGGATTTTGTCCAGGACTACGTCCGGTCGGATGCGGCCGCGCAGGCCGTAGTCGTGCAAAACTTCCCTGACTTCATGCGGCGATATCATAACAATCTGTACATTCTGGCGTTGCTCGAAGCATGCCAGAAGGGACACAAGATTGATCCCGAGACCGCAAACAGGTTGTTCGCATCGCTTGAGCGACGAGCACCTGCGGCCACTGCCTCGATTCGGCGCTCGTTGACGATCAGGTTAATCGAGGTGCTCAACGCCTCGCCGATGCGCAAGACGGCGCTTCCTTTCTGGGAAATGTATCGCCGGTTCTGGATGCATGCGCAGTAGGATGCGCCGACGGTCCGCCGTATTGTCACCGGCGGCGGATGGCGTCAGGCGGTGGTGGCGATTCTCCGACTTGCGCGCAAAAGCACGAAAATGACTGCGATCAAGCCTGCGGCAAAGGCCGCCAGGATACTAACGATAGCCCTCTTGGGCCAACTCGGCTCCTGCGGCAGACTCGGCTCGCTGAACACCACAGCTCGCGATACGCCACGCATTTTTCTAAGGACGGCAACAACGTCCGCGAAATCCAGGTGATTGGCGAGGATCAAATCCCTGACTTTCACCGCGACCTCATTTTGATTTTGTTGATTTTGGTTTTTCTGGTTCGCGTCAACCGCAGCCTGCACCCGATTCAACAGATCGTCCAGCACTTCTGAAACGGAATGCAATCGCAACTGAATTCGGCCAATATCCGCATTGACCTTTGACGGAGCGTCGGACGGAGGCTTTTCTGCGTCTATCCATGCGGAGATGAACGCATCGTTGATCTTCTGCGCGCGGCGAGGATCTCGATCCGAGTATTCAAGGCGAAATAGCTTGGCTGCTCCCTCAACATTTCCCGGCGCAACGACGATACGCCGATTGCGATCGAGTGCGTCCCGGAGTGCGTCGGATGCCTGCTCAGAGTCGCCAACTGCGCGACTGACGGCATCCAGCACCGGTGAGCTGCGCATGATCACGTCGGCACTACGGGCACCCGGTTCATCGAGGGTCAAATAGGCAACGCTCGTGTACCATTTCGGCGTGACGCTCGTGACTACAAATGCAGCGAGGCCCGCCAAAGCGGGGGCGATCAGAAGCAGTTTCAGGTTGCGCCAAACGATCTCGACGAAATCGCGAAGCGACGGGACGCCATTCGACGGAGCGCACGTAGGCCGCGCTGCTCCGGTTCTCGCATTGTCGGTGTCCAAGGCTTCTGCAGTCAAGTTGTGTCTCCAGCAGAGATCGAAACAGCCAAGGCGATGCGGCTTTTGCCAACTTCCGGTAGCCGGCAAAGGGTATGGTCGGCGTCTACTTGTCGCCGGTCGGTCGCGGCGCTTTTGTGCTCCAAGTCGTAATATTCAACTTTCGTCGCACCATCAACAGGCAAGCGACATCCATCGAGGCGAGGCAGAAGGCGGTGCTGCACGCCGCGCCGATGGCTCCGTAGGAGGGAACCAGCAGCAGATTGCCGATGACGTTGGCAATAGCCGTCGCTCCGATGATGTTGCGCATTTGCTTGCCGTGGCCGGTCATGATGAGCAGGGTTTCAACGGGGCCAATTGCGATCATGATCAGTTGTCCGAGCGCCAGGATGCGGAGTGGCCAGGCTCCCTGTTCGAACTGTGGACCGAAGAGGCCCAGAACGATCTCCGGAAAAATCAAAAGAGCCAGTATGACCGGGAGCGTGGCCGCCAGCATCGAGAACGTGCATTGACGCGCAAGCCGCGCCAGTGCCGCGTCGTTGCGCTGGGCATGCAGTGCCGCAAATTGCGGCCCTGCGACGCTGTTCACGGATGCCATCACAAAAGTCGTCGTGAGGATCGTGAGCCGGCGCGCGACACCGTAGAAGCCGACCTCGCTGGGATCGGCATAGCCGCCCAGAACCAAAATGTCGGTCCAGTTCATCGCGAGATATCCGAAGCTGACCAGCAGCAATGGCAGGCTGGTTCGTAGCAGCAGCCGTGTGTCGAAAGTGCCTTGCTGCCGCCAGATGCCGGGCATGCGGCGGCTCCAGGCCGCAACTGCGACGATCATCGCAGCGAAGGCCACCACAATGTAGGCGAGCACGACATCCTGAAAATCGATCGCGGCGACGCGCCACAGAACCACGCCTCCGATCAGCAATACCAGCGGAGGCAGCGCCGAATGAAACAAGGCGCCGGTCCCGGGAGCACCAATTCCCTTGTAGAATTCGGCCTGGATGGCTCGCACGGCGACAGGGGCGAACGACAGAACCAGCAGGGGAAGCATGGCCTGCAGCTCACCGGCTCGGTTCCCTCCGAGACCGATCATTGAAACGATCAACCATGCTGGAATGGCAATGATGATTGCGGCGCCGACCGCCAGCCCCAGGCTCTTTCGGTAGAGCGCCGCGAGGCTGGCCCGGTCGCCTTTATCGTTCGCGATGGCCGTGAAGCGCAGAACTGTGCTCTCCAGGCCGAGGCGGGAGACGGTCGCCCCGATATCAACAATGGTCGTCGAGATGAAGTAGAGGCCGACGCCGGAGGCGCCGATCATGCGGGCAAGCAGCACATTGAACAGGAATGAGAATCCCGCACCGGCAACCAGCGCGGAAAAAACACTGGCAGCCCCAATGGAGTTGCGGTTCAAGTACCGGCGAAATGTCTTCATTTGACTCCGAAAAAACGACGGCGCCCTGGCCGTCCGTCACATAGGCTTGCGCTGTTGTGGCTGGGAATCGAGAGCCGAAAGCGGATGCAAGCCCCTGCGATCGTCCGCAGCGGAACATACGGGCGGAAGAAACCGCCGACAAGAACTGAATCGGGTTGGCGATCGAGCGCCTCTTGTGTAGGTCAACAGCAAGGTGCGGGGTGCCGTATCGATGGATACAGGAACGGGCGTGCGGGATATCGGGATCATCTATCTTTGTCGCTTTGCCGAGGGAGAGCGACCGGTTCATCGTTTCCTCGAGAGCTATCTCGGTCATCCCGCTGGCCGAGATCACGACCTTATCGTGGTCTTCAAGGGGTTTCCGGATCGGGAAAGTCTGGTGCAGGCCCAGAGCCTGTTTGCAGGTGTTCCCATAAACGCCCTGGAGGTCGACGATCATGGATTTGACGTCGGCTCGTACGTGAAAGCGGCGAAGCTCGCGCCCAACCGCCGCCTCTTGTTCCTCAATACGTTCAGCCAGATCCGGGCTGACAACTGGTTAGAGCATTTCGATCGGGCCTTGGACCGCCCCGAAGTCGGTGTCGTCGGTGCGACGGGCTCCTGGGCGGCAAACACCGCCGGCCCGGAGGCGACGATGGTCTTCCTGGTGCGAAGGATGCTGGGCCTGCCGGCTCAACTTCATCAATCCGTCGAGCACGTGTCGCTTGACGGCGGCAACGCTCGCGCGGCGAGGGGAAGTGCCGCCAGATCGTATCTCTCCGCTCCATTCGATTACGTGGTCAGGTATTATCGCTTTGGACGGTTTCCCAACCCCCATCTTCGAACGAATGCGTTCATGATGGATCGGGCTCGCTTCCTCGCGCTGGACCTGCCAAGCTTCACATCGAAATCCGATACTTACGGATTCGAAAGCGGCCGCCGTTCGATGACGAAGCAAATCCTGACACAGGGCTTACAGCCCGTTGTCATCGATCGGCAGGGCAGGGTATATCGAATACCGGAATGGAAGCTGTCTTCCACATTCCGGGTGGGCGAGCAGGAAAATCTTGTCGTTGCGGACAACCGCACAGCGAACTTCAGCGAGGCGAGCCCTGCCCATCGCCAATATCTGGAGAAGCTCAGTTGGGTTCATCCCTGGAACTGGGACAATGACAGGCCCCCGCCGCCCAGATTTAGTTAATCAAGGCGTCCGGGCAGCCGCACACCCGCTGGCAGATTGAGGCCGGCCGTAGCCCAAAAGGTACCTTGCGGGCCGCGTGCATTGACGAGAACAATCGATTAATGCTCCGGTATTGACAATCCGCGTCGATTTGAACCACTACCACCCCGATAGTAGAAGCACCGGATACCACTTGTGAAAGCCGTTATTCTAGCAGGCGGCCTTGGAACCAGAATTTCCGAGGAGACTTCCGTCAAACCGAAACCGATGGTCGAGATTGGCGGCCGGCCGATCTTGTGGCACATCCTGAAGCTGTATTCCGCGCATGGCGTGAATGATTTCGTGATCTGCTGCGGCTACAAGGGCTACGTGATCAAGGAGTATTTTGCGAACTACTTCCTTCATATGTCCGACGTCACGTTCGATATGACGCAGAACCAGATGGAGGTTCATCAGCGCAAAGCCGAGCCTTGGCGCGTCACGCTGATTGACACCGGCGAGGACACCATGACCGGGGGCCGGTTGAAGCGCGTCGCCGACCATCTGAGGGACGAAAAGGCGTTTTGCTTTACCTATGGCGATGGTCTCAGCGACGTCGATATCCGTGGTTCGATCGACTTCCATCACCGCCACGGCAAGCTCGCGACGATTACCGCTGTAACTCCGCCTGGACGATACGGTGCGCTGCAGCGGTCGGGAGACCAGGTAACGGCATTTGCCGAAAAGCCCCGCGGCGACGGCGCCGTGATCAATGGCGGCTTCTTCGTGCTGTCGCCCGCCTGCATCGATCTCATTGCGGACGACCAGGTGTCCTGGGAGAACCAGCCTTTGACCGAGCTCGCCGCGCGCGGCGAGTTGATGGCCTATCCGCATCATGGCTTCTGGCAACCGATGGACACGCTCCGCGAAAAGAACCTGCTGGAAGAACTGTGGGCGAGCGGCAAGGCGCCGTGGAAGATCTGGTAGATGACCGGGCAGATCAATCCCGATCCTTCATTCTGGACGGGCCGGCGTGTCCTGCTGACGGGACACACCGGCTTCAAGGGGGCATGGCTCGCGCTCTGGCTGCACCGGCTCGGTGCGCGCGTGGTCGGCGTCAGCCTGCCGCCGTCCACGACGCCGAGTCTTGCTGCACTCGCCGGTATCGATGAACTGATCGAAGGTCATTCGATCGACATCCGTGACGCCGAACTGCTCGCGGAGTGCGTTCAGGCTGCCAAGCCCGAAGTGGCGTTGCACCTCGCGGCACAGGCGCTGGTACGGACGAGCTATCGCGAGCCGTTGCAGACGTTCGCAACCAACGTACAGGGCACCGCGAACCTGCTGGAAGCCGTTCGGGCAACGACGTCCGTGCGCGTGGTGGTCGCCATCACCACAGACAAGGTCTACCGCAACATCGAGGACGTCTATCCCTATCGGGAGACGGATGCGCTGGGCGGGCACGATCCGTACAGTGCCAGCAAGGCTGCCGCCGAGATCGTGATCGCCAGCTATCGCGATTCCTATCTTGCCAACGCCGGCGTGGCGCTGGCCTCGGCCCGCGCCGGCAACGTGATCGGTGGCGGCGATTGGTCCGACGACCGCCTGATCCCCGATGCGGTGCGTGCCTGGAGCTCGAACCAGTCCCTGATCGTGCGGCGGCCGGATGCGTTCCGGCCCTGGCAGCATGTGCTCGAGCCGCTGGCGGGATATCTACGGCTGGCCGAGCGCCTTTGGCTGCGCCCGGACCTCGCGGGTGCCTATAATTTCGGCCCTGATACGTCCGAAGCGGCCAGCGTCCGCACCGTCGTGGAACTTGCGCGGCATACCTACGGCAAGGGCGAGGTGACGTGGGGAGGGGGCCAGGAAGGGCCTCATGAGGCTGGCTGGCTTGCCCTGGAGACGGCGAAGGCCCGGCACACGCTCGGCATTGCGCCGCGCTGGCAGCTTGGACAATCGGTCGAACGGACGTTGACCTGGTACCGGCGCTGCGAGGAGCGGCAGGACGCGCGAACCCTCTGCCTGCAGGACATTGCGGATTTCGAGATGGCCGCGCGGAGACCGTCCGCATGAGCCGCTTCACGATCACCGACACGCCGCTTGCAGGCCTGAGGCTCGTCGAGCGCGGCCGGCTGTCGGACGCGCGCGGCTTTCTGAGCCGCCTGTTCTGCGCCGAGGAGCTGGCTGCGGCCGGCTGGAGCAAGGCCATCGCCCAGATCAATCAGACGCTGACACGTACGCGCGGCGCGGTGCGCGGCCTGCATTTTCAGCATCCACCGCACGCCGAAATGAAGCTCGTCAACTGCATCCGCGGCAAGGTATTCGACGTGGCGGTGGATTTGCGCCAGGGCTCGCCGACATTCCTGAAATGGCACGGTGTGGAATTGTCCGAGGACAACGGCCGCGCCTTGCTGATCCCGGAAGGGTTCGCGCACGGCTTCCAGACGCTGATGCCGGACAGCGAGCTGCTCTATTTTCACAGTTGCGCCTATGCTCCGGCGAGCGAGGGCGCGATTCACGTTGAGGACCCGCGCGTCGGCATCGCGTGGCCGTTGCCGCTGGCGGAGTTGTCAGAGCGCGACCGTCGCCATCCCCCGCTGCCGCCGTCGTTTGATGGGATAACATCATGAATTGTCGGCACTGCGCCGCAAGGCTCAAGCTCGAACTGATCGACCTCGGCAGCTCGCCACCGTCGAACGCCTATCTGTCCGCGGCAGGCCTGCTCGCGCCCGAGAAGACTTATCCGCTCAAGGTCATGGTCTGCGAGCAGTGCTGGCTGGTGCAGACGCTGGATTTCGCGCAGGCCGACGAGCTGTTCTCGGCGGAATATGCCTATTTCAGCAGCTTCTCGACGACCTGGTTGCAGCATGCCGAGCGATATGTTGCCGACATGGTGGAGCGTTTCCATCTGGGACGCGACAGCCATGTGGTCGAGATCGCATCCAATGACGGCTATCTGCTGCAATATGTGAAGGGCCGCGGCATCCCCTGTCTCGGCATCGAGCCGACCGCCTCCACGGCGCGCGCCTCGCGCGAGAAGGGGATCGAGACGCTGGAGGAGTTTTTCGGCGCCGAGGTCGGCGCCCGGCTCGCCGCCGCGGGCAGGCAGGCCGACCTGATGGCCGCCAACAACGTTCTGGCTCACGTACCTGACATCAATGACTTCCTGTCGGGCTTCACCAATCTGCTCAAGCCAGACGGCGTTGCGACCTTCGAGTTTCCGCATCTGCTGCGGCTGATCGAAGAAAACCAGTTCGACACGATCTATCACGAGCACTTCTCCTATCTGTCGCTGACGGCGTTGGAGAAGATCTTCCGCCACAACGGGCTCGCAATGTTCGATGTCGAGGAGCTGCCGACCCATGGCGGCAGCTTGCGCGTGTTCACACAACGCGCGGCATCCGGCAGCCACGCGGTCACCGGCCGCATCGCGCAGCTCCTGGTGCGCGAGTCCGCCGCAGGACTTGCTTCCGCGGCCGGCTACAGCGGTTTCCAATCGCGCGCCGAAAAGGTGAAGGATGACCTGCTCGCCTTCCTGATCGAAGCGAAGCGCGCGGGCAAGCGCGTGGCCGCCTATGGCGCGGCAGCCAAGGGCAACACGCTGCTGAATTTTGCCGGCGTCCGCCGCGACCTCATCGCTTATGTGGTCGATCGCAATCCGGCGAAGCAGGACAGGTATATGCCCGGCAGCCGGATTCCGATCGTCGACGAAGCAAGGTTGCTCACCGAGCGGCCCGACTACGTCGTGATCCTGCCGTGGAATCTGAAGTCCGAGGTGATGGACCAGTTGCGAGGCGCCGGGTTGTCCGACACGCGGTTCGTCACCGCGGTGCCGGCGCTGGATATTGTCTGAGCGGGCAGTGGCGATGACACGCCTCTTGCAGTGGACGGTCTGATGAAGGTTGCTGTTACCGGCGCACGAGGCTTTGTCGGCCGGCATGTGCTGGCCGAGCTTGCCCGTCACGATGTCGAAGTCGTCGCCAGCGGACGGCCCGGAGGCGCGTTGGCGGGATCGGGGACGGCAAAGCTTCGGTGGCTGCCGCTCGATCTTGCCGATCCGCCGGCTGATTGTTTTGCGGCGCTCGATCGCGCGGACGTGTGGCTGCATCTCGCCTGGGGCGGCTTGCCCAACTATCGCTCGCAATATCACGTCGAGACCGAGTTGCCCCGCCACGTTGCCCTGCTCGAGAACGCCGTCCGCAATGGCCTATCCACGCTCGTGGTTGCCGGCACCTGTCTCGAATATGGCTTGCAGTCGGGAGCGCTTGCGGCCGCAGCCGAGACACGCCCGACCACGCCTTACGGGGCGGCCAAGGACACTCTCCGCCGGCGATTGCAGGCCCTGCAAGCCGACTGCCCCTTCCGCCTGACCTGGGCCCGGCTGTTCTACATGTATGGTGACGACCAGCCTGCAACATCGCTGTGGCCGTCCCTGAAAGCCGCCGCCCTCGCGGGCCGGGCGGAGTTTCCGATGTCCGGCGGCGAGCAACTGCGCGACTATCTGCCCGTCGAGGAGGTCGCGCGCCGCCTGGTGGCGCTTGCGCTCGCGCCGGCCGAGCGTGGACCGGTGAACGTCTGCTCGGGCCAGCCGATTTCGGTCCGCGAGTTCGTCGAAACCAAAATAAGGCAAAACGGCTGGAGCATCAGGCCCCGATATGGCGAACTGCCCTATACGGACTACGAGCCCATGGCATTCTGGGGGGAGGCTCCGGCGTCCGTGTAAGTCGATCGGCTGGCATCGGGCTGGCATTCTCAGTCGATCATCTGCTATGGCCACCTGCGGTGTGGGCAGGGGTCGGAGCAAATCTTGATCAGGTTTAGCGTTATATTGCCTGTCCGGAACGGGTGGCCTTACGTCGAGGAGTGCGTCAACAGCATCCTTGCGCAGACCTATCCACATTTCGACCTGATCGCGCTCGACAATTGTAGCACGGACGCGACCGTCGAATGGCTCAGGAGCAGGAATGATCCGCGCATTCGCATCTGCACCTCGACGGTGTCGTTGTCGATCGTCGATAGCTGGGCCCGCGCCATGCATGTCGAACGGCACGAGTACATGACGCTGATCGGTCACGACGACAAATTCGATCCGGATTTTCTCGAGACGATCAAGAACCTGATCGAGCGTCATCCGGAGAGCTCGCTCTACCAGACGGGCGGCCGCTTGATCAATTCGCAGGGAAGGACGGTTCGTTCCTGCGTGCCTGTGCCTGAGATCGAGACTGCAGCTCAATACCTCAAGGCCCGCTTTACGTTCAATCGCGACAACTTTGGTACGGGCTTCGTCATGCGATCGGCAGACTATGATCGCGTCGGCGGAATACCGCCGTTCGAACGGTTGTCTTTCGCGGATGACGCGTTGTGGCTCGCGCTGGTCGGCTCCGGAAGCAAGGCATGCGATCCAGGCGAACACTTTTCGATACGGGTGCATGCCGGGAGCGAGTCGGCGTCGCTACCCTCGTTCTGGCGCCTGATCATTTCGGGCCTCGCCTCGCTGACGGAGTTTCTGAGCGGCTTCGTCCGGACCAATGCCGAGGCGCACGAGATCTATCGAGACTATGGTCCAGACTTCATGCTGACCTATCATCGCAACGCGATGATCATGGCGCTGGTCGAGGCCTCGGAGGCGGGCCAGCGTATTGATAGCACCACGATCGATCGCATCCGCGCCTCACTGATGAAGAGTGCACCCGATCAGGTCGGGAAGCTCTTCCGTTCCCCGAAGGTTGCCGTCATTGCCGCGCTGAATGCGTCGCCGCTGCGATCCGTGCTACCGGTGCTTTGGAGCCTGTATTCCCGCCTCAAGACTCGCTCTTGAGCTGGTGACCTGAGTGGCCGGAAAGCGCCTTCGAGACGATCCGCGAACCATGGCAAGCTGCTTCTGCATCATCGTGAGCTATCGACCGGACGTCACGCGGTTGGCCGAGCTGTGTAGGACTCTTGTTGCCGGGGGCGCCGCTGTCATCGTCGTTGACAATACCGAGCAGCCGTCATTCGAGCCGAGCCGCATGCCCGAGGGGTGCACACTGGTTCAGCTTGGCTACAACTCTGGCATCGCGCATGCCCAGAATGTGGGCGTGAGAGCCGCGCTCGAGGCGGGGGCTGAAATCCTTCTGTTCCTCGATCAGGACTCGAAGGTCGAGGCGGGATTTGCCGCATCGCTGATCAGTTCGCTCGACCCGTCGGTCGCCGAGGTCGTCTCGCCGCTTTGTGTGGACGAGGCCACCGGAATGCCCCTGGCGGCCGAGGATCTTGGCCGATTTGGATGGTCGAAGGGGGTCTATCAATCCGGGGCCGTGACGCGCTATCCCGTTGATATATCAATCTCTTCCGGGATGGCTGTGACGCGCCGGGCGGTCGAGAGCGTGGGGCCGTTCGATGAAGAATATTTCATCGATTTTGTCGACACCGATTGGTGCCTCCGCTGCCGGGAAAAGCGGATTCCGATCTACGTGGATCCCAGCGTGGTCATGAAGCACACCATCGGCAGCCGCCATTTCAATGTGGGCCCCCTTGGCATCGCGGTCCACGGGCCGCGGCGCTGCTACTATCAGATCAGGAATTGCTTTCTTCTCTTTCGGAAGCGTCACGTTCCGTTCTTGTACTCGCTCAAGCAATTGCTGGGGACGCTGGTGAGCCGGGCCATTCTGATGCTCTTCGTCGAGGGGCGCCTTGCCTATCTGAAGGCATACCTCTCCGGCATCAGGGACGGCCTCATGGGGCGCACCGGGGCCGGGCCAGCCTGATCGCGGGTTTGCCTGGATGCAAACCACGACCCGAAGCGCAACGACGATTTATCCCAATCCCATCGCGCCTAGATCGAGGCAGTCGAGGTGGAGTAGCCCCGGGCTGCCAACGCCTCGGCGTGAGCTTCCGCGAACCTCTTGAGCTCGGTATCCGATTCGTAGGCCTGAGCGCGGTCCGCCCGAATGCTCTTGACCGCCTCCTCGATCCGGGAGCTGGATGCATTCAACTCGCAGAACGCGGCGGCTTCAGTGAGCCACCTGACGGGATCGCTCAACACCTCTTCGTAGCGCAGCGTCAGCGTGCGTTCACGCGGAAGGGCCGCAATCGCAATGTCGGCTGCGGCTGTGTACTCCTGCCAGAGCGAGAACGCATTCTCGAGCGACAGGCAGCGGGGCGAACTCGCAAAGCCGGCGCGGCGCGGGCGGACGAAAAAGAGCGCTCGATAGCGTTCATAGTATTGTTGCGCATCCCCGAGGATTTTGATCTCCCGGGTGCGCAGCGATTGGGCGACGTCGACGCCGTTTCTCTCGATCGACACGACCTTCGCGTCTGGAAAGAGCTTCAGCCACATTCCGAGTGTGAACGTGGTGCGTGGATCCTTCCAGCCCCAAGGCTCGTCGAGGTTCGCTATCCCACCCGACAGCAATCGCCGCGCCCCTAGAAACTGAATGGCTCGCGGGCTTGCCAGCATGTTTCGAAGATAGGTCTCGGTCCATCTGACTGCCTCGTCGCTATGCCAGAAGAAGTCCTTGAAGGGACCCGGATTGTCCCAGCGTCCACCGCACTGAGTCAGCAGCCAATCGTTGAGTTCCTGGAAGAACAATGCCTCGTTGTTCTCGTCCTTCCTTGTGCCGAAGAACATGCCGAGTTCTTCCAGCAGGCGTCCAAGCATGCTGGTTCCAGAACGATGCATTCCGATGAAGATCACGGGGGTGCGCATATGTGTCTCTGCCGCCTTTGCCTGCCCTCTGCGACCGTCGGTGTCACGTCGGTGAAAAGAGTTTCAGATAGTCGACGGTGTTGATCCGAAGTTTTTGCCTGACGATCCACCAGGAAATGATCTTCATCACCGATACCGCGAAGGCGGTGCTCATCGCCGAGCCTAGCGAACCGAACAGTGGCACCATCAAGACATTGCCTACCAGATTCAGTGCTGCCGAGAACATCATGTTGTTGCGCAGCAGCTTCTCGTGGCCGGTCATAATCAACAGGGATGTGACCTGTCCGGTCGAAACGTGGATCAATTGGGAGAGAGCAAGCAGCCGGAGTGACCAAGCGCCACCGACGAACTGCTCGCCGAACAGGCCGAGAATCTGTGCAGGAAATGCGAGGAAGATCAGGATCAGGGGGGACGTAATGACCAGCGTCCAGAACGAGCTCCGGCGGGCGAGGGCGTCGAGCTCGGCATGGTTGCCGCTGGCATGAAGAGCTGCGAATTGTGGCGCGACGACGCTGCCGATCGCGATCAGCACGAATGAGGCGGTGGCTGATATGCGAAGCGCTATGCCATAGATGCCAACCTGGTCGGTCGTGGACAGCATGCCGAGTACGATCGTGTCGGTCCAGGCCATGACGAGATTGAGGCTCATGACGATCAGGATCGGCAGGCTGGTGCGCAGCAGGACCGCAGTCGAGAACTTTGCCTTTTGCCAGACGTTCTCGATACTCATCCTCCAGCGAAGGAAGGCCAAAACAACTGCAGCGAGGAATGCGCAGGTATAGGCAGCGAGAATGGAGTGAATCGTTGCGATGCCGTTCCAGGCAAGGAACAGCGACAGCAGTAGAATGATCGACTGTGGAAGCACGGTCTGGGTAAAAACGGCAGTCCCGGGTCGTCCGATGGCTTTGAAGGACTCGGTTTGTACCGCCAGCATCGTGACCGGGATCAGGGCCACCATCAAAACGGGCAGGAGCGCGACAAATTCGTCATGCTGGCTCGTTCCGATCGGCGCGTAACTCAGGATCAACCAGGCCGGCAGGATCATGACGGTCGCCGATGAAGCCGCGATTCCCACGCATCTGCGATATACTGTCGCAACAGTCGCGGGCTCGGCGGAGTTGTGCGCGATCGAGATGAACTTCAGCGCCGCATTTTCCAGCCCTAGCCGCGATACCGTCGAAAAAATCTCGATGCTTGTCACGCAGAGAAAATACAGGCCGAGATCCGAAGCCCCAACCAGCTTCGCGAGCAGGAAGCTTACCAGCAACGACAGCGCGGCGCCGGCGATCTGCATCGAAAGAGCGAGAACGGCTCCGATCGAGTAGCGGTTCGCATACTTAAGGAAGCGGGTCGACGGGGGGCGCGCGTTCATCTTTGGAGCATGTGTCAAAAACGGGTTCGATAGCCGGACTTTGCTCGGCCAACAATGGGCTTATCATCCACTGGTTGCCAGCGGTCGGGGCGCGGCGCAACCCCCGTTTCGGGGACCAGCTTTGGCACGATCGCAGGGCGGTCTGGGCTCGAAAGGGCACTCGGGCTGCCTGCGGCGCAATGGGCGGTCAGGGCCAAGGTCGATGCTCACTGGCAGATGCTTGTTGACCATATTGAGACGGATCGGGTAGAGCCGCCAAAGTGGGAGTTGGGGTGGGCCAAGGGGGTCGCGCCCTTTCCTGCGCATTTTTACGCGTCTAGGCTGTAATCGAGAAAAGTAGCCTGAATCCAGCGGGATATGGTTTTTCGCGCCGCCAGGATTTGGCTTGATCTAATGTTTATCGTTATTGGAGCAGGCTTGGGCCCGGCGAGGCGCAGGATTTTCAAGAACGTCGTTTTGCTCACCCTGCATCTGGGCGAGCGACTTCTACTCGCTTTTGTCACTTTTGGGCGTGGCGGTGACACTGTTCCATCGGTTGCTGCTTTCGACACCCGTGTCATTCCACAGGTTCTCGCGGGGGGCCGAGCGGCTCGACCGCCGAGGGGCCGCGCTGGCCAAGTCTGACCGCCAAGTCCCGGGCTTCCGGAGAAAAAATAGGGCGCGACTTTGTGTCAATAGGTGTTTATCTGCTACGCGAGACCGATTAAACGGGTCCCGTGCCCCATCCCAACCAAGGTCCAATCCGCGTTGTCGTCCAGGGCGTTGGCTTTGAAAGCGTGTCCGTGAAAATGAGCCCGAGGCCCTACCAGATCTGCGCAAACTGCGTCATGGACACCAGCGACTCGACGCTCCAGTTCGACGGACGTGGCTGGTGCCAGTACTGCTGCAACTTTCATGAGAATATCAAGCCGAACTGGCATCCGAATGAGCGTGGCACCCAGGAGATCATGCCGCTCATCGAGAAGATCAAGGAAGAGGGCAAGGGCCGCGACCACGACTGCATCATCGGGCATCAGTGGCGGCCTCGACAGCTCCTATGTCACCTACGTGGCCAAGGAAAAGTTCGGCCTGCGGCCTCTGATGTTTCATTGCGACACCGGTTGGAACTCCGATCTCGGCGTCAGCAATATCCAGAAGATCATTGAAGGCCTGAACCTCGACCTCGTGACCGAAGTGGTCAATTGGGAGGAGATGAAGGACCTGCAGCGCGCCTTCTTCCTGTCCCAGGTCGCCTTCCAGGACCAGCCGCAGGATCTGGCGCTGTTCTCGGCGATGTACAATTTCGCCGCCAAGAACGGCTTCAAATACGTCATCACGGGCGGCAACAACTCGACCGAGTGCGTGCGCGAATCGATCGAGTGGACCTATTTCTCGACCGACATGGTGCACGTGCACGACATCCACAAGAAGTTCGGCACGCGCCAGCTCAAGACGTTTCCGACCTGCGATATCCTGAAGTACCGGCTGTATTATCGCCTGGTGAAGGGCATGCGGGTCATCAAGCTGCTGGACAGCGTTCCCTTCATCAAGAAGGACGCGATCCGCGAACTGACCGAGAAATTCGGCTGGCAGCCCTATCCGCAGAAGCACTACGAGTCGCGCTTCACCCGCTTCTACGAGGCCTATTGGACCCCGCGGAAGTTCGGCTATGATAAGCGCCGCGCCTATTTCTCGAGCGAGATCCTGACCGGTCAGATGACGCGCGACGAAGCGCTCAAGCGCCTCGAAAAGCCTGAGCTCGACGAGGAGACGCTGCGCCACGAATTCGAGTACGTGGCGACCAAGCTCGGCTGGACCGTCGCCGAGTTCCAGGAAATCTTCGACGGCCCGAACAAGTCGTTCCACGACTACAAGAACAACCTGTTCATGATCACCCTCGGTGCCAAGATCTCGAACGTGCTCGGATTGGACAACCGGATATTCCGATGATCACCATCATCAATTACGGGCTCGGCAACGTTCAGGCCTTCGCCAATCTCTACAAGCGGATGAACGTCCCGGCGAAGATCGCGACCGGCGCCACCGATCTTGATGGTGCGACCAAACTGATCCTGCCGGGGGTCGGCGCCTTCGACCACGCCATCGAGTTGCTCGACGCCTCGGGCATGCGCGAGGTGGTCGACGATCTCGTGATGAACCGGAAGGTCCCTGTGCTCGGCGTCTGCGTCGGCATGCAGATTCTTGCCGGTTCGAGCGACGAAGGAAAGCTCGCCGGACTCGGCTGGATCGAGGGGCGGGTGCGGCGTTTCGACGAAAGCCGGCTGCCGCGTCCGGCGCGCCTGCCGCACATGGGCTGGAACGACGTGGTGCCGAAGAACGGCGTGCGGCTGTTCGAAGGTCTCGAGCAGGACTCCCGCTTCTATTTCCTGCATTCCTACTATTTCGATTGCGCCTCCAACGACAACGTCCTGGCCACGTCCGAATACGGCATGGCCTTCAATTGTGCCGTGGGCTCGAACAACATCTACGGCGTCCAGTTCCATCCCGAGAAGAGCCACAATTACGGCATGCGGCTCCTCAAGAACTTCGCCGAGCTTTGATCCGTGCTGCGCCCCCGCATCATCCCCTCGCTGCTCGTCCAGGACAAGGGCCTCGTCAAGACGGTCGGGTTCTCCAATCCGAAATATGTCGGCGATCCCATCAATGTCGTCCGTATCTTCAACGAGAAGCTGGTCGACGAGCTGGCGATCTATGACATCGATGCGACCGTGCGCGGCCATGAGCCCGACTATCGCATGCTCGAGAACCTCGCCGTCGAGTCGCGAATGCCGCTCTGCTACGGCGGTGGCGTGAAGACGGTGGAGCAGGTCAAGACCATCATCGGTCTCGGCATCGAGAAGGTCGCGATCAGCTCGGCTGCGGTCTCCAATCCGAACCTGATCGCCGACGCCGCCGAGGCGGTCGGCAGCCAGAGCGTCGTCGTCGTGCTCGACGTCAAGCCGCGTCCGCGCAGCAGCGTCTACGAGGTCTGGACGCATAACGGCAAGGTCAACACCAAGCGGACCATGCTCGAAGTCGCAGCCGAAGCCGAGAAGCTCGGGGCCGGAGAGATCGTGGTCAACGCGATCGAGAAGGACGGCCAGATGAAGGGCTACGATCTCGAGCTGGCGCGGCAGATCAATGCGGCCTCGAAGGTGCCGGTCACCATCCTGGGCGGCGCCGGCTCGCTCGCCCATATCGAGGAGCTGATCCGCAATTTCGGCGTCATCGGCATCGCGGCCGGCAGTCTCTTCGTCTTCAAGGGCGTCTACCGCGCGGTGCTGGTGAATTACCCCACCATCAAGGAACGCGACCAGTTGCTCCAGGGCCTGGTCCAGCTCGCATGATGTCCGGGCCTCGATGGAGCGTGCCGTGAAGGTGCTCGTGCTCGGAGCCACCGGTCTGCTGGGCAATGCGATGTTTCGCAGCCTGTCGAAGATGCCTGGCGCGCAGGTGACGGGGACGGTTCGGCAGGACGCGAGCCGCAAGCTGTTCGATCCCGCAGATGCGGGGCGTCTCGCCGTGGTGGGCAACGTTGAGGACCCAGGGCAGCAGGCGGAGCTGTTCGAGACGGTTCGCCCCGATGTCGTCGTCAACTGCATCGCGGTTGGCCGGCCTGCACCTGCCGATCCCATGCGGTCGGTTGCGGTCTACGCGGTGCTGCCGCAACGCCTGTCGTATCTGTGCAGGCGCGCCGGGGCCCGTTTCATCCAGATCAGCTCGGATGGCGTGTTCGCGGGCCACCGGGGCGCCTATACCGAGGCCGACGTGCCGGATGCCGATGACGTCTACGGGACATCGAAGTTCCTCGGCGAGGTCGATGCGCCGCATGCGGTTACCTTGCGGACGTCGATCATTGGCCACGAATTGCAGCCCGGAAGCGGATTGCTGGAATGGTTTCTGTCGCAGCAGGACGAATGCCGCGCCTTTACGCGGGCGATCTTCTCCGGCTTCCCGACCATCGTGCTGGCGGATATGATCCGGGACGTCGTGATCCCGCGGCCGGAGCTTTGCGGCATTTATCACGTTGCGACCCGGCCGATCTCGAAGTTCGATCTGCTATTGCTGGTTGCCGAGCGATACGGCAAAAGGATCAAATTGGTTGCGGACGACCGGCAGGCGCCGGATCGCTCGCTGGTTGCAGATCGTTTCGAGCGGGCGACCGGGTACAAGCCGCCGGAATGGCCGGCGCTGGTTGATGCAATGTACCGCGACAAATTCAGTTCGGTGGGACGCGATGTTCAAGGATAAGGTTGTAGTCATCACGGGCGGAACGGGATCGTTCGGCCAGCACATCCTCAGGGGCTTCCTGTCGACTGACGTTGCCGAGATACGCATCTTCAGTCGCGACGAGAAGAAGCAGGAGGAGATGCGCACGACGTTCAACAACGGCCGCCTGAAATTCTACATCGGCGACGTGCGCGCCTACGATTCCATTCATCAGGCGCTGAAGGGCGCGCATTACGTGTTTCACGCCGCGGCGCTGAAGCAGGTGCCGTCTTGCGAATTCTATCCGCTGGAGGCGGTCCGCACCAACGTTCTCGGCACCGAGAACGTCATGAGTGCGGCGATCGCCAACAATGTCGAGAAGGTCGTTGTGCTCTCGACCGACAAGGCGGTCTATCCGATCAACGCCATGGGACAGACCAAGGCGCTGATGGAGAAGGTGATGGTCGCGAAGGCACGCCAGCAGTCGCCGTCCGAGACGCTGTTGTGCGCGACCCGTTACGGCAACGTCATGGTGTCGCGCGGCTCGGTGATCCCGCTGTTCGTTCAGCAGATCAAGGCCGGCAAGCCGCTGACCGTGACCGATCCGAACATGACGCGCTTCCTGATGTCGCTCGATGATTCCGTCGAACTGGTCCTGCACGCCTATGAACACGGCCAGCAGGGCGACATCTTCGTGCAGAAGGCGCCCGCAGCCACGATCGCCGACCTCGTTCAGGCGCTCAAGGAGCTCTTCAACGCCGACAATCCGGTCCAGATCGTCGGCACGCGTCACGGTGAAAAACTGTACGAATCGCTCGTTTCGCGCGAGGAAATGGCCCGCGTCCAGGACATGGACCGCTACTACCGGATCCCGGCCGACAATCGCGATCTCAACTATGCGATGTATTTCACCGACGGCCAGCGGGAGATTTCGACCCTCGACGACTATACGTCTCATAATACCGAACGTTTGACAGTTGATGGCGTCAAGGCGCTGCTGCTCAAGCTGGATTTCATCCAGCGGCATCTGCGGGGCGCGGACGGCGAAATTGCAGAAATCTAGTTTTTCCCGGGTTATCGACCTGACGAAATGATTATGCTACCTCGCACCTCCGTTACCGACGGTTGTGCCAAGGTCACTGCCGGAGGCAGGGAACAGGGGACTTTTCGCGATGGAACCGGGTGATTCCGCCCAGCCTTGCTGCGCGTTCTGCGACAGCCGGCGGCTCGGACTGGTGATGGATTTCGGCAGGGTCGGCCTCGCGGGCGGCTTCCTGAAGCCTGAGCAGTTTGCGACCGAGCCCACCTTTCCGATGCGCCTGCATTTCTGCAAGGACTGCTACGCCGTGCAGGTCACCGACAAGGTGCCGGCCGATGTGATGTTCAAGGACTATTTCTACTTCTCGTCGTCGATCGGCACCCTGCGCGATCATTTCCGCGACTACGCGGGCGAGGTCACCAGGCGCTTTCTCGATCCGGCCAAGGCGACGGTTCTCGAGTTCGGCTGCAATGACGGCGTGCTGCTGCGTCCGCTCGCGGACCAGGGCATTCGCACCGTGATCGGCGTCGATCCGGCTTCCAACGTGGTCGCGACCATCAACGATCCGCGTATCAAGGTGGTCAACGACTACTTCACCGAGAGCGTGGCGCGCAGCGTCGCCGCCGAGCACGGCGGCGTCGATCTGATCATGGCCAACAACGTCTATGCGCACATTCCAGACATCCAGGGCACGACGCGCGCAGTTGCCGCGGCGCTCGGTCCGGACGGCGTGTTCGCCTTCGAGGTGCACTATCTCGGCAAGGTGATCGACGAGCTGCAATACGACATGGTCTATCACGAGCACCTCTACTACTACTCGCTGCTGTCGGTGATGAACCATCTCGCCCGCTACGACATGATGGTGTTCGACATCAAGCCGATCCCGATCCACGCCGGCTCGATCCGTTTCTACACCTGCAAGAAGGGCAGCAAGCACAGCGCCTCCGTTTCGCCCGCGGTCAAGGCGCTCGAGGCGGAGGAGCGCGCGCGCGGGTTCGATCGCTTCGAGACCTTCCAGGCGTTTTCAGCGACCGTCGCAGCTCATCGCGACGAGCTGATCGCGCTGCTGAACCGTCTGCGGGCCGAGGGCAAGCGCATCGCCGGCTACGGTGCGTCAGGTCGCGCCAACACCATGATCCAGTGGTGCGGCATCAGCCACGATCACCTCGACTACATGATCGACGATGCGCCGGCGAAGGCGGGGTTCTACACGCCGAAATCGCATTTCCAGATTCATCCGAGCTCGATTCTCGGCAGCGACAATCCGCCGGATTATCTCCTGGTGTTCGCCTGGAGTTTCTTCGACGAGATCAGGAAGAGAAACGCGGCCTATCTGGAGAAGGGCGGCCGGATGATCCTGCCGCTGCCCAAGGTCTCGATCTTCCCGCCGTCCGACGCCTAAGCTCCCGCTCTCACGCACCGGTTCAACGAAAGCCATACGGAACACGCAAATGAAGGTGATGTCGATTTTCGGTACGCGGCCGGAAATGATCAAGATGTGGTCGACGCTGAAGAAGCTCGACGACTACAATTTCGATCATGTGATGGTCCACACCGGCCAGAATTTCACGCCGGAGCTGCGCGAGTTCTTCTTCAAGGATCTCAAGCTCAGGAAGCCGGATTACGAGCTGGACATCGATACCTCGGGCTACGGCCCCGAAGTCGCGGACGTGATCAAGAAGTCCGACGCGCTGATGGAGAAGGTGAAGCCCGACGCCCTGCTGATCCTCGGTGACACCTATAGCGGCCTGAGCGTGCTGCCTGCGTCGCACCGCGGCATCAAGATCTTCCACATGGAGGCCGGCCTGCGTGCATGGGACCGCCGCATGCCCGAGCAGCGCAATCGCATCCTGATCGATCACATCAGCAACATCCTGCTGCCCTATAACCACTATCATCGCGAGAACCTGCTGCGCGAGGGCATCCACCCCTCGAAGATCATCGTGACCGGCAATACGACCTTCGAGGCGATGCGGGCCTTCATGCCGGAGATCGAGAAAAGCGACATTCTCAAGCGCCTCGGCCTCGAGCCGAAGGGCTACATCCTGGTGACGGCACACCGCAGCGAGAACGTCGACGATCCGCAGAATCTCGCCAACATCTTCAAGGCGCTCGGCGTCCTCAACCAGCGGCTCAAGCGCGAAATCATCTTCCCGATGCATCCGCGCACGACCAGCAAGCTGAAGAACATCGACGTGCCGCCGAACATCCGGATCATGGCACCGCTCGGCTTCTACGATTTCAACCAGCTGCTGAAGCAGTCCTACGTGGTGCTCTCCGATTCCGGCACTGCGGCCGAGGAGGGACTGTTCTACAAGGTGCCCAATGTCAGCCTGCGCATGGCGACGGAGCGCATGGAGACGCTCGAGAGCGGTGCCACGATCGTTTCGGGCATGGAGGCCGAGAACATCGTCGAGGCGGTGACGCTGGCGGTCAGCCTGCCCTGGAGCGCGCGCTACGAGTTCGAGGAGGATTATTCGCCCTCGTCCGTGGTGGTGAATGCGATCCGCACCAAGATCACGAACTTCTTCTGAGCCTCGCAGCGAGCGGCGGTGACCCGCCGCCGCTGATCCTGTGAAGCACTGACATGAACCGTGGCCTGCTGATTGCGCTGATCTCGACGGACTATCCGCCCCTGCGGACGTCCGCGGCGGTGCAGTTGCGGGATCTCTCACGGGAGTTTGCCGCGCAGGGGCATCGGCCGGTCGTCATCGTTCCGTCGCCGATGTCGGACAAGCCGTGGGTGGTGGAAGAGTTCGACGGGGTCGAGGTGTTGCGCGTGGCTGCGCCGCCGACGCGTTCGCCGTCGTTCGTCCGGCGCGCCATCGCCGAAATGTGGCTGCCGTTCGCCATGTATCTCAACATCCGACGCAGCCCGTTTGCCGCGGCGAACTGGGACCTTCTGGTGTGGTATTCACCGCCGATCTTCTTCGGCCCCCTGATTGCGAAATTGAAGCGCAAATCGAAGGGCAAGAACAAGCCGAGGACCTATCTCATCCTGCGCGACATCTTCCCGGAATGGGCGGTCGACCTCGGCCTGGTCCGGCGAGGCCCGGTCTACCTGGTCTTCAAGGCGATTGCTGCATTCCAGTACAGCGTCGCCCAGGTGATTGGCGTGCAGACCGAGTCCAATCTCCGCTACCTCGAGAAGTGGGATCGCGCCCCGCGCCGCATCGAGGTGCTGCGCAACTGGCTCGAGGTGACGCCCGACATCGGCAGCAGCATCGTGGTGAAGGATACGCCGCTCGCCGGCCGCAAGATCTTCGTCTACATCGGCAACATGGGCGTAGCCCAGGGCATGGATATCTTCATCGATCTGATCCACAGCCTGCGCGACCGCACGGATATCGGGTTCCTGTTCGTCGGGCGCGGTACCGAGTTCGCGCGCCTTGAGGCCGAGAAAGCTTCGCGCGATCTCAGCAATGCGCTGTTCTACGGCGAGATCGATTCGACCGAGATCCCGGGCCTTCTCGCGCAGTGCCATGTCGGCATGGTCGCACTGCATCCCGACCATAAAACGCACAATATTCCGGGCAAGTTCGTCTCTTACGTTCAATATGGAGTGCCGGTTCTGGCGCGGGTGAATCCGGGCACCGACCTGATGAGGCTGATCGAGTCCGAGCAGGTGGGGAAAGCGTATGCCGGGAACTCGGTTAACGAGTTGAAGGAACTTGCCGAACAACTTATGGATGACGACGAATTGCGACGTTCCATGTCGGAGCGCGGTCGGGTATTGGGCCGCTCGATGTTCTCGTCGTCTGCCGCAGTGCAGCAAATTGTGGCGTCTGCGGTTGTGCCGGCGCCGCAAGGGTGATGAGAATGTCTGGAATCATCGTCCGGGGGCGGTTCGCGTGCACCACCTAGTGGAACATTCTGGCCGCGCGGAAGCTTCTGTCTTTCCGGCCATTGGGGCGAGTGAGCGGATGTCGTTGCGGATATTGGTGACCGGCGCTTCCGGCTTCATAGGGTCTGCGCTGACCAATGCGCTCGCGAATGACGGCCACTTCGTCCGCGCGGCGTCCCGCAAGCCGACCTCGCTTGCCAATGCGCCCGGAAGCGAATGGGCGGAACTGTCCGATATCGAGCGCGAGGTGGATTGGGCGCCGCTTCTTGATGGCGTCGACACCGTTATTCACCTCGCGGCCATTGCTCATCGGACTCAGATCGACAGCGGCCAGTACACGAGGGCCAATCGCGAGGCGACGGCGCACCTGGTGAAGGCCTGTGCGCAGCGCGGGATCAAGCGCCTCATCTTCATGTCGTCGATTGGCGCGCAGGCGGGCTCCGCCGCCGACCATGTCGTCACCGAGAAGGACGAGCCGTGGCCCATGACGGCCTATGACCGGGCCAAGCTCGGTGCGGAAGAGGAAGTTCGTCACTCTGGCGTACCGTTCACCATTCTGCGGCCGGTCATCGTCTACGGCCCGGGGGCCAAGGCCAACATGGCCATGATGATGAAAATTGCGTCGCTGCCCGTGCCGCTCCCGTTTGGCGCCTTCCAGAATCGCCGTTCGCTGCTCTCGATCGACAATCTCGTGCAGGCGGTGATGTTCTGCCTCGGCAATCCGGACACGATCAATCGGACCTTCATCGTCTGTGATCCCGAACCGATCACGCTGGCGGACATGATCGGGACGTTACGCGAGGCGTCCGGGCGGCCGCGCAACCTCGTTCCAATCCCGCCGGCTGCCGTGCGAGCGCTGGTTCTTGCGACCGGCCGCCGCGGGCTCTGGGATCGCATCGGACGTGAGCTTGTCGCAAGTTCAGCCGATCTTCAGAGCGTCGGGTGGTCCCCCCGCGTGCAGACAAAGGATGGACTGCGCGCGATGATGCGAGCGTCTTCCAGATGAAGCGTCTGCTCGATGTGGCGGTCTGCGCAGCACTCCTGCTTCTGCTCTGGCCGATCTTCCTGATTGTCGCTGTTGCCATCCGGCTCGATAGCCGGGGAGACGCGATTTTCCGGCAGGTTCGCGTCGGCAGGAACGGACAGCCGTTTACCTGTTACAAATTCCGGACGATGGCCTCGGACACGGGCGATCTTCCGACCCATCAGGTCTCGGCGGCGAAGGTCACGCGGCTGGGCTATCACATGCGGCGTTTCAAGGTCGATGAGCTGCCGCAGGCTTTCAACGTATTGACCGGTGACATGAGTCTGGTCGGTCCGCGGCCGTGCCTGCCGTCGCAGGTCGAGCTTGTCGAGGCGCGGCGCAAGCTCGGCGTGTTCAGCGTGCGTCCCGGCATCACCGGGCTGGCCCAGGTTCGCGGCGTCGACATGTCGAACCCGGAGCGGCTCGCCGAACTCGATGCCCAATACGTAAAGTCCCAAAGCTTCATTGGCGATCTCGGGCTGATCTGGGCGACGTTGCGCGGGCAGGGCGTCGGCGTCGACCAGATCGTCAAGACCTGAGACGCAATCCCGCGCTCACGCCCGACGCCGCAATCGATCCGGCTTAATCGAAGACCGGACGGAAGAGCCGTGGATTCCAGCCGAAATCCTCAATCGCCGGCGTGGCATCGAAGGTCATGTCCTTCATCATGCGCAAGCCCATCGCGACGTTGGCCGTGGGATACAGCGGTTTTGCCATCGCAAAGATGACGCGCCACAGCCATGGGGAGACGGAAATGAGTCGGCGAGGGCGACCCATGCCGTCAAATACCCGGCCGATCATTTCGCTGTAGGGCAGCGTTTCCGCGCCCGGCAGCGAATAGAATTTGTTGCACGCAGCCGGACTCTCGGCCGCGGCGATCGCGCCGATCGCGAGATCCTCGGCGTGCACCGGCTGCCGAAGCCCCTTCGCGCCACCGACGATCGGCATGAAGCCGGCGCGCCGGATCAGCCGCGACAACGGCGTGATGTTGGTGTCGCGTCCTTCTGCGTAGATCAGGGTCGGTCGCAAGATGGTCCAGCCGACCTCGCGCTCTTCGCAAAGCCTGGCGATGATCTGCTCGGCTTCGGTCAGGTTTCGGATGGTCTCGCGCTCTTCTGCAACCTCAGTATCCTGCTTGGTGAGCACGCTGGTCGAGCTCAATGCCACGACACGTTTGACGGGAGATGCGAGGATGACGGGCAATGTCTTGGCGAGCAGAATTGCGTCGGCGGTACAGTACAGCGTCGTGACGTCGGGAAATCTCAGAGTGTCCGGCTGCGTCAGGTCGGCCTGAATCCATTCCACGCTGGCGGTCGTGCTACGGGGCGAGCGGGAGACTGCGAGAACACGCCCGTGCCGGTGGGCAAGATGATCGACGAGATAGCCGCCGACCAGCCCGCTGCCGCCGATCACGAGACATTCCGCCGGCTTGCCTGTGCTGCCGTCCAGCATGCTGCTCTTCCGCCCTCGACCGCCGTTTACAATCAACGCTGTGGCGCGGGGTCGAGCCTGCTCTGGCCAGTCTTGGTCTCGTCGCGTGGTGCTGCAGGCTGGAGCCGCTTTTGCTCCCGTTCCTTCATCCATGCGTCGTACTGCGCCGTGCCCGGCCGCGGCGGGGCGTCCGCCGGCAGGCCGCCCGCCCATTGCGGGACATAATCGCCCATTCCGGCCGACAGCCTCTCGTTGACCGTGCCGCAGCCCGACAGCCCCGCGGTAACCGCGAGGAGGAGCAGAAGGGACCGAAACCGCATGATCATTGTGTGGACGCGCCGGGCAGAAACAGGAGCTAGCTTGGGTGCCGGATGACCGGCGTTTAACAACAGTAGCCTTCAACAAGGTAAAATTGGCTTATTCGAGGTAGGTACGAAAATACCGGATTGCCATCGCTCACGATGTTCAAATTCTGCAAATGTAAGACGAAATCCTCCATCCCCTCGGCGCACCGCTTTTCTACACTGCCTGCTCGCGACAATCTGGCTTGGTCGGCACCGGGGGTTTTTCGTTGACAGGTCCATTTTATTTGTACATTCGTACAAATGAAGGCGGCCGGAAAGACGACGAAGATCGGGCGCTCGGGTTACCGCGATGTAACCGCGACGCCGCTCTTCATCTGCTAATCGGAACGCTCGGCTTGCGCCGAATGGCCGCCAAACGTCCGATTGACAATGACGGCGCGAAAGACGCCATGTGGCGCGCGACATCGTGCGTGCGTGAGCTAAGCTGAAGCAAGGACCGGGCACTCGGTCCGGCGCACAAGAGGTCAGGAATGAAGGGGAGGGACATCTGATGTTCGAACGCAAAATGTTTTCGCGCACCGCAGCAGTGGCCGCAATCGCAGGTCTCGCGGCGATCGTGCCGGCCAGGGCCGAAGACACCGTCAAGGTCGGCCTGATCCTGCCGATGACCGGCGGCCAGGCCTCGACCGGCAAGCAGATCGAGAACGCGATCAAGCTCTACATGCAGCAGAAGGGCGACACCGTCGCCGGCAAGAAGGTCGAGATCATCCTCAAGGATGACGCTGCGATTCCCGACAAGACCAAGACCGCCGCGCAGGAGCTGATCGTCAACGACAAGGTCAATTTCATCGCCGGTTTCGGCGTGACGCCGGCCGCGCTCGCGGCCGCGCCGCTCGCGACGCAGGCCAAGATCCCGGAAGTCGTCATGGCGGCCGGCACCTCCATCATCACCGAGCGCTCGCCCTATATCGTGCGCACCAGCTTCACCCTGGCGCAATCCTCGACCATCATCGCGGACTGGGCGGTGAAGAACGGCATCAAGAAGGTGGCGACGCTGACCTCGGACTACGCACCGGGCAATGACGCGCTGAATTTCTTCAAGCAGAACTTCACCGCGGGCGGCGGTGAAGTGGTCGAAGAGGTGAAGACCCCGCTCGCCAACCCCGACTTCGCGCCGTTCCTGCAGCGCATGAAGGACGCAAAGCCCGACGCGATCTTCGTGTTCGTGCCGGCCGGCCAGGGCGGCAACTTCATGAAGCAATATGCCGAGCGTGGCCTCGACAAGGCCGGCATCAAGGTGATCGGACCCGGCGACGTCACCGACGACGACCTGCTCAACAACATGGGCGACGCCGTCCTCGGCACGGTCACCGCGCATCTCTATTCGGCGGCGCATCCCTCGCAGATGAACAAGGACTTCGTCGCCGCCTACAAGAAGGCGTACGGCAACCGCCCGGGCTTCATGGCCGTGAGCGGCTATGACGGCATCCACCTGATCTACGAGGCGCTGAAGAAGACCAACGGCGACACCAACGGCGACAAGCTGATCGAGGCCATGAAGGGTCAGAAGTGGGAAAGCCCGCGCGGCCCGATCTCGATCGATCCCGAGACCCGCGACATCGTGCAGAACATCTACATCCGCAAGGTCGAGAAGGTCGACGGCGAGCTCTACAACGTCGAGTTCGCGACCTTCGAAGCCGTCAAGGATCTCGGCAAGACCAAAAAGTGACGCGCGAAAGCGCGTCATCCCGGAGCGCGCTTAGCGCGCATCCGGGATCGCGCCAGCCGCCCCAGCGTCATGCCCGGGCTTGTCCCGGGCATCCACGCAAGGCCCAGACAAGAACGTGGATGGCCGGGACATTTGTTTGAAGACGCACTTCGTGCTTTTGCCCGGCCATAACGGATAACTCCAAGCTGAGACGATGACCGCAATCCTCACCAACCTGTTCGATGGCGTTGCCTACGGCATGCTGCTGTTCGTGCTTGCCTGCGGGCTCGCGGTCACGCTCGGCCTGATGAATTTCGTCAACCTCGCGCATGGCGCCTTCGCGATGGCCGGCGGCTATGTCTGCATGGTGCTGGTCAACCGGATGGGCTGGCCGTTCTTCGCCGCGCTGCCGCTCGCCTTCGTCTCGTCGGCGGCGATCGGCATCTTGCTCGAGCGCACGCTCTACCGCCACCTCTATACACGCAGCCATCTCGACCAGGTGCTGTTCACCATCGGCCTGACCTTCATGTCGGTCGCAGCCGTGGACTACATCCAGGGCTCCTCGCGCGTCTTCATCAACCTGCCGACCGCGCTGCAGGGTCAGTTCGACGTGTTCGGCGTCGGCATCGGCCGCTACCGGCTGATGATCATCGTGATCTGCGGCCTGCTGACGATCGGCCTGCAGATGGTGCTGGCCAAGACGCGTTTCGGCAGCCGGCTGCGCGCCGCGGTCGATGATCCGCGCGCGGCGAGCGGCCTCGGCATCAACGTGCCGCAGGTGTTCGCCTTCACATTCGCATTCGGGTGCGGCCTCGCCGGTCTCGGCGGCGCACTGAGCGCCGAGATCCTCGGCCTCGATCCGTACTTTCCGCTGAAGTTCATGATCTACTTCCTGATCGTGGTCACCGTCGGCGGTTCGTCCTCGATTACCGGGCCGTTCCTGGCCTCGCTCCTGCTCGGCATCGGCGACGTCGCCGGCAAATATTACGTGCCGAAGATGGGACCCTTCGTGATCTACACCATGATGATTGTGATCCTGATCTGGCGCCCGAACGGTCTGTTCGGCCGCACGGCCGCGCGTTGAGTTCGCCGATGAGCGCTTCTTCCGACGTCGGTTATCACGCGCAGCGCCAGGCGCGCTGGCACTTTGGCGAGGCCGCCTTCTGGCTCGTCGTGCTGGCCTGCGGCTTCCTGTTCCCCACGCGCTATCTGATCATGACCGACATCCTGCGCCTGGCGCTGTTCACGATGTCGCTCGATCTGATCCTCGGCTATGCCGGCATCGTCTCGCTCGGCCACGCCGCCTTCTTCGGCGTCGGTGCCTATGCCGCCGGGCTGCTCGCGCTGCACGGCATCATCAACGAGCCGGTGCTGGCGCTGATCGTCGCGGGCATCGCTGCGATGGTGCTCGGCTTTGCCACCAGCTTCCTGGTGATCCGCGGCGTCGATCTCACCCGGTTGATGGTGACGCTCGGCATCGCGCTGCTGCTGGAGGCGCTCGCCGAGCGCTTCTCCAACATCACCGGCGGCACTGACGGTCTGCAGGGCATCGAGATGCAGCCGATCTTCGGCGAGATCCCGTTCGACATGTTCGGCAAAACCGGCTTCTTCTATTCGCTGGCCGTGCTGTTTCTGCTGTTCCTGTTCGCCCGCCGCGTCGTGCATTCGCCGTTCGGGCTGTCGCTGCGCGCGATCAAGAACAATCCGCTGCGCGCCGCAGCAATCGGCATCCCCGTCAATCGTCGCCTGATCGCAATCTACACGCTTGCGGCCTTCTATGCCGGCATCGCCGGCGCGCTGTTCACCCAGACCACCGCGATCGCCTCGCTCGATGTGTTCGCCTTCGAGCGCTCGGCCGATCTGATGCTGGTGCTCGTCATCGGCGGCACCGGCTATCTCTATGGCGGGTTGATCGGCGCGGTGGTGTTCCGCATGCTGCAGGAGTTTTTCTCCACCATCACCCCGCAATATTGGCAGTTCTGGATCGGCCTCGTGCTGGTCGTGATCGTGCTGGTCGGCCGCCAGCGACTGCATCGCTGGGTGCTCTATGTGCCCAACCTGATCATCAAGCAGGTCGCCGGACGCAAGGCCGTCGTCGCCGCGCCGGAGAGCGACGCATGACCATCGCCCTCGAAACCCGGAATCTCGAGAAGACCTTTGGCGGCCTGCGCGTCACGCGCGACCTTTCGCTCAGGATCGAGCAGGGTGCCCGCCACGCGCTGATCGGCCCGAACGGCGCCGGCAAGACCACGGTGATCAACCAGCTCACCGGCGTGCTCAAGCCGAACTCGGGCCGGATCCTGCTCGAAGGACAGGACATCACCGATCTGCCCGTGCACAAGCGCGTGCTGCGCGGCTTGTCGCGCACGTTCCAGATCAACCAGCTCTATCCTGATCTGACCCCGCTCGAGACCATCGGCCTTGCCGTCTCCGAGCGCCTCGGCCATGGCGGCGACTGGTGGCGGCGGATGGGTACGCGCGCCGACGTCAACGGCGAGATTGCCGATCTCCTGACGCGCTTCCATCTGCTTGACGTCATGAACGAGCAGACCGTGACCTTGCCTTACGGCAAGCAGCGCCTGCTCGAGATCGCGGTCGCGATCGCCGCCAAGCCGCGCGTGCTGCTGCTCGACGAGCCCGCCGCCGGCGTGCCCGAGAGCGAGCGTCACGACATTCTCGCCGTCGTCGGTGCGCTGCCGCGCGACGTCACGGTGCTGCTGATCGAGCATGACATGGACCTCGTGTTCTCTTTCGCCGACCGCATCTCGGTGCTGGTCTCCGGCGCGCTGCTCACCGAGGGGCCGCCCGAGCAGGTGGCGCGCGATCCGCAGGTGAAGGCCGTCTATCTCGGCGAGGAGGCGGTCAATGTCTGACCTGCTCGCGATCGATGCGTTACGTGCCGGCTATGGCGAGGCCGTGGTGCTGCCGAAGATGAGCTTGCGCCTCGCCGAAGGGCAGGTGCTGGCGCTGCTCGGCCGCAACGGCACCGGCAAGACCACGCTGATCAACTCCATCGTCGGCGTCACCCGCCGCTTCTCCGGCACCGTCGCGCTCGGCGGCACCGATGTCACCACGCTCCGGCCCGATCAGCGCGCCCGCGCCGGCATCGGCTGGGTGCCGCAGGAGCGCAACATCTTCCGCTCGCTCACGGTGGAGGAGAACATGACCGCGGTGGCCCAGCCCGGGCCCTGGACGGTCGAGAAGGTCTACGAGATGTTCCCGCGGCTGAAAGAGCGGCGGACCAATTTCGGCAACCAGCTCTCCGGCGGCGAGCAGCAGATGCTGGCGATCGGCCGCGCGCTGACCCTCAACCCGAAGGTTCTGCTGCTGGACGAGCCGACCGAGGGCCTGGCGCCCATCATCGTCGAGGAGCTGTTGAAGGCGATCGGGACCATCACCCGGGCAGGGGGCATCTGCTCGATCATCGTCGAGCAGAACGCCCAAAAGATTCTGGGGCTCGCCGACCGCGTTGTGATATTGGAGCGCGGGACGATCGTCCACGACGCCCCGAGCGCTGCGCTGAAGGCCGACCCCTCGGTCCTGGAGCGCCACCTCGGGGTCGCAGGGGCGGCGGCCCACTAGAAAATCCTCGGGAGTTGAGAATGCAGCGAACCAAAGCCCCCTTCCGTGCCGACGAGGTCGGCAGCCTCCTGCGCCCCGCCAAGATCAAGGAAGCCCGCGCGAAGCTCGAGAAGGGCGAGATCTCGGCCGACGATCTGCGCAAGATCGAGGACATGGAGATCGAGAAGGTCGTGCACAAGCAGGCCTCGGTCGGCCTGAAGCTCGCGACCGACGGCGAATTCCGCCGCTCCTGGTGGCATTTCGACTTCCTGGCCAAGCTCACCGGCTGCGAGCTGTTTCACCCCGACGCGGGCATCCAGTTTACCGGCGTGCAGACCCGTCACGACGCGGTCCGGGTTATCGACAAGCTCGACTTCCCCGATAACCATCCGATGCTGGACCACTTCCGCTTCCTGAAGAAGTACACCGACCAGGCCCACGTCACCGCCAAGATGACGATCCCGTCTCCGGCCGTGCTGCACTTCCGCGGCGGCCGCAAGTCGATCTCCAAGGACGTCTATCCCGATCTCGATGCCTTCTACGAGGATCTCGGCAAGACCTACCGCAAGGCCGTCAAGGCGTTCTACGACGCCGGCTGCCGCTACCTGCAGTTCGACGACACCGTGTGGGCCTATCTCTGCTCGCCGGACGAATTGCAGAAGGCGCGCGAGCGCGGCGACAATCCGGATGGCCTGCAGCAGATCTACGCCCGCATCATCAACTACGCGCTGGCCGAGAAGCCCGCCGACATGGTGGTGACCACGCATGTCTGCCGCGGCAATTTCCGCTCGACCTGGATTTCCTCGGGCGGCTACGAGCCGGTGGCCGAGACCATGCTCGCCGGCACCAATTACGACGGCTACTTCCTCGAATACGATAGCGACCGTGCCGGCGGTTTCGAGCCGCTGCGCTTCCTGCCCAAGGGCAACAAGGTCGTCGTGGTCGGCGTCATCACTTCGAAGTTCGGCGAGCTCGAGAAGAAGGACGACATCAAGCGTCGTCTCGAAGAAGCCGCCAAGTTCGCCCCGCTGGAGCAGCTCGCGCTGTCCCCGCAATGCGGCTTTGCTTCGACCGAAGAGGGCAACATCCTCTCCGAGGAAGAGCAGTGGGCCAAGCTCAGCCTCGCGGTCGAGATCGCGAAGGAAGTGTGGGGCAACTAAGCCTCGCGGCTAGCCTCGCTCGTGTCCCGGACGCGCTGCAACGCTCTTGCGTTGCGGCGCAGAGCCGGGACCCATGCTGCCACCTTGCTCTTCGGAGATATGGGCCCCGGCTCTGCAGCGCACCGCTGAAGAAGCGCTGCGCTGCGTCCGGGGCACGAGAGTATCTCACTTCTCCGCCAGATAGACCTCACCCAGCAGCGACGAGTTCGACCACGGCACCTGCTTGTTCTTCGTGGTCGAAACCACCTCGGCCCGCACCCGCGTGAGCATTTGCTGCACTTCCAGCCCCGGCGCGCCGAGATGACGGGAGAGGGCGGCGGAGAACGGCGAGTTGGCGCCTTCGCCGTCGAGCGCGACCTGGCCTGGCGCGGTGGCGAAGGCGATCAGCGTGCCCGCGCCCAATGTCGCGCCGGTGCCGAGGCTCGTTGGAGCTGCGAGGCCCGAGGCGCCATCGATGGCGCGACTGCTGCCGGCGCTCGCAACCTGCGGCGCCATCGGATTGTTGCGGCAGGCATCGAAGATCAGGATGTTGGTGCGGACCTGATCGTCTAGGCCGGCCATGATCGTGTCCATGTCGATCATCGCCTCGGTCATGCCGGTGCCCGGCTTGAGCTCGACATCAACAGGAATGAGATAGTTGCGGCCGTCGACCTGCACGCCGTGGCCGGCATAATAGACCACGGCAATCTGCGCCCGTGCGGCGTCACGCAAAAAGTCGCGCGTCATCTTTTGCATCGCGGCGCGGTCGAGGTCGACGCCCTCCGACACCGTGAAGCCGATGTCGCGCAGGCTTTTGGCGACCGCGCGCGCGTCGTTGGGCGGATTGGGCAGCGCCTTCACATGCGCATAGGCGCCGTTGCCGATGATCAGCGCCATCCGCGTGCCGCGAACCGCTGGAGCGGGCGAGGGCGCAGGGGCAGCGCCGGTCTGCTGCGGGGCAGGAGTTGCTGACGGAGGGGTTGTCGGTGACGGCGCATCGCGCGGGATCGGTGCGACTGCTTCCGTGACCAGCGCCAGCCGCACCTTTGCGGTCGCCTGGTTGGACTTGCTGCCGGCATCCGAGGCCACGATCGCGAGCGTCGCCATGTAGTCCTCGCGGGCGCGGGCGTAGTCGCCCTTCGCTTCATAGGCGAGCGCGCGATGGGTGTAGCCCGAGATCAGCACGCTGTTCGGCGGCGTCATGATGTTGACCGGCGGCTTCTCCTTGGCGAGCCGGATCGCTTCGCTGCCATCGGCGATGGCGCGATCGAGGTCGCCCCTGGCGCGCCAGATCGAGGTGCGGGTGATCAGGGGCTGCGGCAGCGTCGGGTCGAGCCGGATCGCCTGGTTGACGTCGGCGAGCGCGGCGTCGAGCTCGCCGAGTGCCTCCTTCGCGATGCCGCGGTTCTGGAACGAGAACGTCGATCGCGGATCGGCCTTGATGGCGGCATCGTAGTCGGCGATCGCCTTGGCGTAGTCGCGCTTGCCGCGCCAGGCATTGCCGCGATTGTGGAAGATGATGCCGCTGGGCGGACCGAGCTTCAGCGCATCGTCGAAATCGGCGATCGCGATGTCGTAGTCACCCTTGTCGAAATAGGCCGATCCCCTGAGGTTATAGACCGCCTGGCTCGGCTTGAGCCGGATCGCTTCGGTGGCGTCAGCGATGACCTTGGTGTAGTCGCCCTTCTTGTTCCAGCCGACGGCGCGCCAGAAATAAACGGTCGCGAGCTGTTCGCCCTTGAATACCTTCAGCGCAATGATCTTGCCGCAGGCGTCGACCATCTGGTCCGCCGGCGTGGTCTCGGTGGTACAGAGCGGTCCGAGCTGGTTGCGCGCCTGCGCGTGGGCCGGCGCGGACCCGAGCAGGGCAGCGAGCAAAAGAGCGGGGATCAGGAGCAGGCGGCGCAAGGAGACCTCGGCTGCAGGCGTTTGTGATGGGAATGTCTGCCCTTGGTCGCGCACGCGGCTTTTCGGGTTCACGCGACGATGGTCTGCCGCGGTTACCTCCTGGGCTGGCGGGTGCGGACCTCGACCGAACCACCCGCCATCTGGACCTCGAACCGTGACAGGAAGCTCATGCCGAGCAGGCCGTCGATGCCGGCGCCAAAGCCCTTCTCGTCGCCGTCCTGCACCGCGACGGGCACGTTCATCGCTTCGAGCTTGCCCAGTACGACCTTGTCGGCCCGGGAGAGCTTTGCCTTGGACTGGCCATTGGCGCTCATCAGCGTGATGTCGCTGGCGCCGCCGTCCGGGATCTTGGCCTTGCTGGCAAAAGCCGATTTCACCGACACATAGCTCGCGCCGGTATCGAGCACGAACAGCCCGCGCACGCCGTTGATCTCGGCTTTCACGGTGGCGACACCCTTTTGCCCGTGGATCGGAAAGTTCTCCGTGCGGGCCTCGGTCGACGAGACGCAATTGCCCTGCCGCTCGTAGTCGGCGATCATCTTCTGCGTCCTGCTGTTGTCGCGCGTCGCCGGATCCAGCGCGACCCAGCGGTTGATCGGCGCCGTCGCCTCGCAGAACTGCTTCAGCGCGGCATAAGCGTTCGCCATGCGCATGAAGATTCCGCCCGAGATCATTTTCTTGTCGCCGCTGAACAGCTCGATCGTGTCGGAGTAGTCGGCGAGGGCGCGGCGGTAGTCGCCGGCAGCGTCCAGAGCCAGGGCGCGGACATAATGTGCGCTCTGGTCGGACGGCGCGCGTTTGACGTACTCCTCGGCGGCTTCGACGGCCTTCGGATAGTCGGTGATGCTCATATAGATGACGGACGCCTTGTTCAGTGCGATCAGCGGCGCTCCGCAGGTCTGGACGAATTTGTAGAGCCCGTCGGCGGCTTGCCGCCGATAGCCGCGCCTCTCGAGCATCCCCGCCAACTCGTCGATGCTCCGCTGGTCGCATGGTTCGCGCTTGAGCTCTTCCAGCTTCAGCCAGATCAGACGTTCGCGCGCGACCGCGGCCGGCACTGCGCCGATGCGGGCATAGACGGCTTCGAACATCTGGTCCGGATTGTCGGTGGTGGGGTCGCCTGCGCGGGCGAGACTTGAGAACGCAACGAGCAGCAGGATCGCCAGGCATTTGCGCCGGAACATATGCACCCCAGAGTATCGCAACAGGCGCTCTCTATATCGGGAAGTGTGACCTGTGCAAATTGGGGCGCCAAGCTTTCCCCAGTGGGCAGATGATGTTAGAAGTCCTCCATCCCAATGGGTTGCCCACTGCCTTCCCACTCATGAAGAACGACGAAATCCTCAGCCAAATCACCGAGTTCTGCCGCAAGGCGGGCATGGCGGAATCGACCTTCGGTCGGCGCGCGGTGAACGATGGGAAGCTCGTGCAGCGATTGCGCGAGGGCAAGCGCATCACCATCGATACGCTGGATCGGATCCAGGCCTATATCGCCGCGTCGACGACCGGCGGCCTGCCGCCGCCGCGCGGCCTGCAGGTGCCGCCGGAAAAGCGCGATCCGCGCGGCAATTTCCGCTTCTTCGAGAACCGGCAGAAATACCTGCTGTTCGTCCATACCTGCAGCGAGAAGCGGGTGGTCGCGGACCGGGTCGCGCTGGAGCTTGCCGCCATCCATCCGCGCCCGCCGGCGCTGCGCATCTTCGACGCGGGCGTCGGCGACGGCACGGTGCTGGCGCGGGTGCTGCGCGCGACGCACCAGCGCTATCCGCACATGCCGTTCTATGTGGCCGGCAAGGAGCTCAGCCTCGAGGATCTGCGCCTGACGCTGGAGAAGGTCCCGGACCGGATTTTCGAGCATCCGGCCTCGGTCTTCGTCTTCACCAACATGTTCTACTCGGAGGCGCCCTGGCTGACGCCGGCCTCGCCTGCGGCGGCCGCCGCCACCGTCTGGCACGAGGTTCCGCTGCGGGGGGCGTCATCGGGCGAGTTCGAGGCCCAGATCGCGGAACTGCGGCCGTTCCTGGAGCAGAACTGGCGCGCGGCGATCAGCCCACGCACGGCCATGCCGCTGTACGAGCGGCCCGTCGTGCTGGTGCTCTACCGCGAGGATCACAGGTTCCTGCTGGATTCGACCATTCCGCGGCCGGGCCAGACCGAGGCCAATTTCGACCTCGTCATCGCATCCCAGCCATACCGTGCCCTGTCCTCGGTCAATTTCCGGGCCAAGCGGATCATCGCGCCCCTGGCCAAGGCCCTGCGGCCTGGCGGCCGCCTGATCGGAATCCACTCCCACGGGCAGGATCCGGGCATGGAAATGATCCAGGCGATCTGGCCTGGAGAAAACCCTTTCTCGGTCAGCCGTCATGAGCTATTGCGCGCGGTGAAGTACGAGCTCGGGTCGTTGGGCCGCGACTTAAATTTTAATGCTTATGCGGATAACCGCTCGATCTTCAGGTATGATATGGAAGCGCTGCCCAACGAGGTCACCGGCTCCATCGGAACCTCGACGGCCTTTGCAGCGTGGAATGCGGCGGTGTATGTCGCTCAGATCGAGGACGACCGGTTGGCAGATATGACTCAAAACGGCCGTACTCTGGACGCCGCCAGGGACGTGCTGCGGAAATATAACGGGCTTTGGTTTCTAGACGAATCCTACGTCATCTCGCGCCGGCGTGATTGACATAATCCAAGGTAAACAACGCAAACGAACCGCCGTCGAGTGGCGGAACAAGGGGTTACTTGATGCGCGCGTCCTATCTCTTCACCAGTGAGTCCGTGTCCGAAGGCCATCCGGACAAAGTCTGCGACCGGATCTCGGATGAAATCGTCGATCTGTTCTACCGCGAGGGGCCGAAAGCCGGCATTGACCCGTGGCAGATCCGCGCCGCCTGCGAAACGCTCGCGACCACCAACAAGGTCGTGATCGCCGGCGAGACCCGCGGTCCGAAGTCCGTCACCAACGAGCAGATCGAGGGCGTCGTGCGCGCCGCGATCAAGGACATCGGCTACGAGCAGGAAGGCTTCCACTGGCAGAAGGCCGATATCGAGATCCTGCTGCATCCGCAGTCGGCCGACATCGCCCAGGGCGTCGATGCGCTGCAGCCGGGCGAGGTCAAGGAAGAGGGTGCCGGCGACCAGGGCATCATGTTCGGTTACGCCACCAACGAGACGCCGGATCTGATGCCGGCGCCGATCTTCTACGCCCACAAGATCCTCCGCCTGATCTCCGAAGCCCGTCACTCCGGCAAGGAGAAGGTGCTCGGCCCGGACTCCAAGAGCCAGGTCACGGTGCAGTACGAGAACGGCAAGCCGGTCGCCGTGCGCGAGATCGTGGTGTCGCACCAGCATCTGGTCGAGGACATCTCGTCCAAGCAGATCCGCGACATCGTCGAGCCCTATGTGCGCGAGGCGCTGCCGAAGGACTGGATCACCCCGAAGACGATCTGGCACATCAACCCGACCGGCAAGTTCTTCATCGGCGGCCCCGATGGTGACTCCGGCCTGACCGGCCGCAAGATCATCGTCGACACCTATGGTGGCGCGGCTCCGCATGGCGGCGGCGCGTTCTCCGGCAAGGATCCGACCAAGGTCGACCGTTCGGCGGCTTACGCTGCGCGCTACGTCGCCAAGAACATCGTCGCGGCCGGTCTTGCCGACCGCTGCACGCTGCAGCTCGCCTACGCCATCGGCGTTGCGCGTCCGCTGTCGATCTACATCGACACCCACGGCACCGGCAAGGTGTCGGAGGACGAGCTCGAGAAGGCTGCTGCCAAGGCGATGGATCTGACCCCGCGCGGCATCCGCAGCCATCTCGACCTCAACCGCCCGATCTACGCGCGCACCTCGGCCTACGGCCATTTCGGCCGCACGCCCGACAACGAGGGCGGCTTCTCCTGGGAGAAGACCGATCTCGTCGAGCCGCTCAAGCGCGCGCTCTAGTTCTCTTGCGTCATTCCGGGGCGCCGCGAGAGCGGCGAACCCGGAATCTCGAACCTCCGGATTCCGGGTTCGCTCGTTTCACGAGCGCCCCGGAATGACGAGCCAAACAAACAGGAACCCCCTATGAACGCGAAGCCCGGCTTCACCGATTACATCGTCAAGGACATTTCGCTCGCCGATTTCGGCCGCAAGGAGCTCTCGCTCGCCGAGACCGAGATGCCCGGCCTGATGGCCACCCGCGAAGAGTACGGCCCGAAGCAGCCGCTCAAGGGCGCGCGCATCGCCGGCTCCCTGCACATGACGATCCAGACCGGCGTGCTGATCGAGACGCTGGCAGCCCTCGGCGCCGACATTCGCTGGGTCTCGTGCAACATTTACTCGACCCAGGACCATGCGGCTGCTGCGATCGCTGCCGCCGGCATTCCGGTGTTCGCGGTCAAGGGCGAGAGCCTGGCTGAGTATTGGGACTACACCGCCAAGCTGTTCGACTGGCACGGCGGCGGTCACCCGAACATGATCCTCGACGACGGCGGCGACGCCACCATGTACGTCCATCTCGGTCTGCGCGCCGAGAAGGGCGACACCGCCTTCCTCGACAAGCCCGGCTCCGAGGAAGAGGAAATCTTCTTCGCGCTTCTGAAGAAGCAGCTCAAGGAAAAGCCGAAGGGCTACTTCGCCGCGATCGCCGAGAGCATCAAGGGCGTTTCCGAAGAGACCACCACGGGCGTGCATCGTCTCTACGACATGCAGAAGGCCGGCACGCTGCTGTGGCCCGCGATCAACGTCAACGACAGCGTCACCAAGTCGAAGTTCGACAACCTCTATGGCTGCCGTGAATCGCTGGTGGACGGCATTCGCCGCGGCACCGACGTCATGCTGTCGGGCAAGGTCGCGATGGTCGCCGGCTTCGGCGACGTCGGCAAGGGCTCGGCGGCTTCGCTGCGCCAGGCCGGCTGCCGCGTGATGGTGTCGGAAGTCGATCCGATCTGCGCGCTGCAGGCGGCGATGGAAGGCTACGAGGTCGTGACCATGGAAGACGCCGCGCCCCGCGCCGACATCTTCGTCACCGCCACCGGCAACAAGGACATCATCACCATCGAGCACATGCGCGCGATGAAGGATCGCGCCATCGTCTGCAACATCGGTCACTTCGACAACGAGATCCAGATCGCGTCGCTGCGCAATCTGAAGTGGACCAACATCAAGCCGCAGGTCGACGAGATCGAGTTCCCCGACAAGCATCGCATCATCATGCTGTCTGAGGGGCGCCTCGTGAACCTCGGCAACGCGATGGGCCATCCGTCCTTCGTGATGTCGGCGTCCTTCACCAACCAGACGCTGGCGCAGATCGAGCTGTTCGCCAACAACAAGGACGGCAAGTACAAGAAGGAAGTCTACGTGCTGCCGAAGTCGCTCGACGAGAAGGTCGCGCGCCTCCACCTCGCCAAGATCGGCGTGAAGCTCACCGAGCTGCGCAAGGACCAGGCCGACTATATCGGCGTGAAGCAGGAAGGCCCGTACAAGTCGGACCACTACCGCTACTGAGCCGCACATTCGATCGATGATCGACGCAAAGCCCCGGAGCGATCCGGGGCTTTGTTGTTTCGGCACGTGGAATTCAACTCGCTTTGCAGTTGCGGCGCGGCTGATTGCCAATTGACGGCCGGCAATCGCGGGCGGAAAATCCTCCTCGGCGGAGGAAACCATGCAACAAGAACATTTCGACGTGCTGATCGTCGGTGCCGGTCTGTCCGGCATCGGCGCGGGCTATCATCTGCAGAGCAAGTGCCCCGGCAAGAGCTACGTCATCCTGGAGGGGCGCGACTGCATCGGCGGGACCTGGGACCTGTTTCGCTATCCCGGCATCCGCTCCGACAGCGACATGTTCACGCTCGGCTATTCCTTCAAGCCGTGGACCGATCCGAAGGCGATCGCGGACGGGCCGCAGATCCTGAACTATGTGCGCGAGACCGCAGCCGAGAACGGCATCGAGAAGCACATCCGTTTCCGCCATCGCGTCAAGCGCGCGGCGTGGTCGACGCCGGATGCGCGCTGGACCATCGAGGCCGAGCGCACCACGGGCGAGGGCGCAATCGAGATCGTGCGCTTCACCTGCAATTTCTTATTTCTGTGCTCGGGCTATTACAAATACGAGGCGGGCTATACGCCGGAATTTGCGGGCGTCGCGGATTTCGCCGGCCGCATCGTGCATCCGCAGAAATGGACCGAGGATATCGACTACGCGGGAAAACGCGTCGTCGTGATCGGCTCAGGCGCGACCGCGGTGACGCTGGTGCCGGAGCTCGCCAAGAAAGCGGCGCAGGTCACCATGCTGCAGCGCTCGCCGACCTACGTGGTGTCGCGCCCGGCGCAGGATCCCGTCGCCAACAAGCTCCGCCGTAACCTGCCGGCGAGGCTGGCCTATCACCTGATCCGCTGGCGCAACGTGATGTGGGGGATGTTCTTCTTCCAGCTCAGCCGGCGCCGCCCGGACAAGGTGAAGAACCTGATCCTCGGTGGCGTGCGCGTGGCGCTCGGGCCGGACTACGACGTCGCGACCCATTTCACCCCGCGCTACAACCCCTGGGACCAGCGGCTCTGCCTCGTGCCTGATGGCGACCTGTTCAAGGCGATCCGCGAAAAGCGCGCCGCCGTGGTCACCAACGAAATCGACACCTTTACCCGTGACGGCATCCGCCTGAAGGACGGCAGCGAGCTTGCCGCCGACATCATCGTCACCGCGACGGGTCTGGTGCTGCAGGTCGTCGGCGGCCTCGAGGTCAGTGTCGACGGCCGCACCGTCGATTTCGCCAACACGCTGACCTACAAAGGCATGATGTACGCGGACGTGCCGAACGTGGCCTCGGCCTTCGGCTACACCAACGCGTCGTGGACGCTGAAATGCGATCTCACCTGCGAATATGTCTGCCGGCTCATCAACTACATGGACCGGCACAATTTCCGCCAGTGCATGCCGCACAATGACGACCCCGAGATCACCGCGCAGCCCTCGCTCGCTTTCACCTCGGGCTATGTGCAGCGCTCGGTCGCAAAGATGCCGAAGCAGGGCTCGAAACGGCCGTGGCGGCTGTACCAGAACTACGCGCTCGACATCGTTTCCTTGCGCTTCGGCCGGATCGACGACGGCGTGATGCAGTATTCCTGATCACGCCGCCGCCAGCGGTCATGCCTTGCGCGTGGTCAGCGCCAGGCCAAGGTCGATCGCGAGCGCCAGCACCACGGCGCCGCCGCCCAGCGCGAACAGGACCAGATAGTCGCCGCCGGTCTGTGCGTAGATCCAGGAAAAGCCGTAAGCCGCGGCGGCCTGGAACAGTGCGAAGCTGGTGGTGGCGTGGCTCCATGTCGCGCGCTGCTGCTCGGTGGAGTGCGGCACGAGCTCATGGATGCGTCCGAGCACCAGCGGCACGATGCCGGGGGTGAAGCCGCCGACGACGACGCTCGACACGATCAACGACAGAGGGGCGGTGCTGACGGTTGGCAGCAGCACGGCAGCCGCCTCGATCAGGAACGCCGCGCGCAAGGCCGGGCCGAAGCCTGAGCGATCACCGAGATGGCCGGTGACGAGCGGGCCGACGATGGCGCCGAGGCCGTACAGCACCCAGTAGCGCGATCCCGCGGCGATGCCCTGGCCGAGGCCACGCGCCACGAAGTCGACGATGAAGACCATGTGCGGCACCAGCGCCACCGCGTTGAGGCCGTACTGGATCAGCAGCGCACGTGCGGCAGTCGGCGTCGAATGCGGCTTCGCATGATGCGCGGATGCGCTATCAGCCTTGGCTTCCGCGGGCCAGTTCCACCAGCTCGCGAGCGTCAGCATCGCCGAGAGCACGCCGAGGCCGTACCAGCTCTGCTGCAAGCCCTGTTGCAGCAATAGTGGCACCAGCGTGCCCGACGCGGCGACGCCGAGGCCGACGCCGGCAAAGATCACGCCGCCGACGATACCGCGCCGCGCCGCCGAGGTGTGCGGCAGAATGACGGACGCCGCCAGCACCATGATGATGCCGCCGGTGAGGCCGGAGAGGAAGCGCCACGCGAAGAACCAGGTGAACGACACCGGCGTCGAGCTGGCGAAGAAGGAAAGCGTGGCGAGCAGCATCATCGCCCGCAGCGCGCGAACGGCGCCGATGCGAGAGGCTACAACGCGTGCTGCGAGCGCGCCGGCGAGATAGCCGGCAAGGTTCGCGGCACCGAGATAGACGACGTCGGACGCGCTGAACCACTTTGCCGCGATCAGCGCGGGTATCAGCGGCGTGTAGGAGAACCGTGCGAGGCCGAGCCCGACCAGCGAGGCGGACAGGCCCGCCGCGGCATATCGCCAGGTCGTTTGCGATGTTGATCCCGGCTGCGGATGCAGCCGGGTCTCCAGATGTTGCTTCGTATTTGCGTTGGTCATGTCATCCTCCTGCGCGCAGCGAGCGCGCGGATCATCCTGTCCGGGCGGCGCGGCGGCGCCGGAATTCCTGCACGGGCAGGCCGCCCCAGCCCCAATTGTCGGTGTCGACTTCCTCGATCACGACGAAGGTCGACTCGAGCGGCTTGCCGAGCACGTCGCGCAGGAGCTCGCTCGATCCCCTGATCAGCGCTGCCTTCTCTTCCGCGGTGACCGACGCCGCTCCCGGCGTCGTTCCCTCGCGGGTCACTTGAATGGTGACGATCGGCATCGTGTTTCTCCGTGGTCAGTGGCCGGCGCTCTGGCCGCCGTCGACATGCAGGATCTCGCCGGTGACGAAGGAGGCGCCCTCGAGGTAGAGCACGGCATCGACGATGTCGGACATCTCGCCCATGTGGCCGACCGGGTGCAGCGCGCTGAGCTGGGCATGCGTTTCGACCGGATGCATCGGCGACTTGATGATGCCTGGCGACACCGCGTTCACGCGAATGCCGCGCTTGGCGTATTCGATCGCCAGCGACTTGGTCGCGGCGCTCAGTCCGCCCTTGCTGAGCGAGGCCAGCACCGAGGGCACGTTGGAATTGGCCTGATCGACCAGCGTGGTCGTGATCTGGACGACATGGCCCGAGCCCTGCTTCTCCATCTCGGCGATGGCGAGCTGCGTCATGTTGAAGAAGCCGGCGACGTTGGTGCCCATCACCGCCGCATAGTCATCGGCCGTGTACTGCGTGAACGGCTTTGCGACGAAAATGCCGGCATTGTTGACCAGCGTGTCGACGCGGCCGAAGCGGGCGACGGCCTGTGCGACGACCCGCTCGGCGGTGGCACGGTCTGCGATGTCGCCGGCAACCGCGAGGACGTCATCGTCGCCCGACGGCTTGATGGAGCGTGCCGTCGCGACGACGCGATAATTGCGATCGCGAAAACCCCGGACCAGGGCGGCACCGATACCCTGCGACGCACCGGTGATGATGGCGACCTTCTGCTCGATACCCATGACGGACTCCTGTGGTTTGTTTGAAGACCTGCGCCAGCACTGGCTGGCTCGCGGTCTGAAGTACGCCGCGGGGGCCCGGCTGCGAATACACGTTGTCCGGCAGACACTGTTACGCGGCGCGAACGAATGCCGCACAGCGTCCGCGGCGGTTGTCGCGGCGGGGGCAAACGCCTAGCCTGTCACCGCAATGTGATGGGGCGGCGGGAAGTCATGGATCGTCTCGATGCGATGAATGTGTTCGTCCTCGCGGTGGACGAGGGAAGCTTGGCGGCCGCAGGGCGCAAGCTCGGCCGCTCGCCGGCGGCGGTCAGCCGGGCCATTGCCTTCCTGGAGGAGCGGGTCGGTGCCGAGCTGCTGCACCGGACCACGCGCTCGATCAAGCTGAGCGAGGAGGGCGAGCGCTATGTCGCGGTTTGCCGCCGCGTGCTCACCGAGCTGGAGGAGGCCGACGACATCGCGGCCGGACCGCGCACCGCGCCGCGCGGCCTGCTCACGATCACTGCGCCGGTTGTCTCGGGCGAGATGGTGCTGCGGCCGATCCTCGATGCGTTTCTCGATGCCTATCCGACGGTGTCGGCCAAGCTGTTGCTGTTCGACCGCGCGGTCAATCTGATCGAGGAGGGCGTCGACATCGCGCTGCGCATCGGGCCGCTTGCGGATTCGGCGATGGTGGCGATGCGGGTCGGCGAGATCAGCCGCGTCGTGGTGGCGGCGCCGCGCTATCTGAAGCAGCATCCGCGCATCACCGAGCCCGGCGATCTCGCAAAGCACCAGGTCGTGGCGATGGCGCACCTGCCCAATTCCTGGACCTTTGCGCCGCAGGCCGGCTCGTCAGCCGCCCGCACCGTGCAGTTCACGCCGCGGCTCGTCGTCAACAGCACCTATGCGGCGGTGGCCTCCGCTGTCGCCGGGCGCGGCGTGGCACGGATGTATTCGTACCAGGTCGCCGAGCAGGTCGCGCGCGGCGAGCTCGAGATCGTGCTGGCGGAAGACGAGGATCCGGAGATGCCCGCGCATCTGATCTGCCCGCAGGGGCGGCTTTCGGTGCCCAAGGTGCGGGCATTCACCGACTTCGCCGTGCCCCGGCTGAAGAAGCAGTTCGCGCTGCTGAAGAAGAGCATCAGCGCGCGCTGAGCCGCTTCGCGCCTTCGCAATGCGTTGTTTTGCGTATACGGCGGCCCGGCTGAATCGGCGATGGTCCCAAAACGGTTAACGCCGATTTAACGGATGAGTCCTAGCCTGTCTCGGCCGGGGTTACTCGCAAGGCCGAGGTGAGCCCAATGGAAGCCCAGAAGATCGCGGTCGACGCCGTCGTGGCGTTGACCGATTGCGACCGCAACGCTGTCGTTGCCTTTATCCGCCAGCTCTATCTCGCCGGTGTCAAGGACCCCAAGCGCCTGACCTTCAAGGGCCTGCAGGCGCTGTCGCGGGCCTGACGCGCGCGCTTGGAATCGAATCCACATTGCTCCGACGGCCGGATCGCTGATCCGGATCGAGGTGACGCGGTCGCCCGCACCTCGCATGAGAACGGCCAGGGCCCGTAGGTCCAGAGCCCGGTCTTGTCGAGCCCGCTGGAGCCGACATGGTGGAGCCAGCGACCGCGACATCGCCAAGACCCAACTCCAGGTTCCCCAGTGGAACCAGGATGCTATGTGCTCGAAATCGGCTGCAACGCCGGGATTGACGCGGGCGCGTCTGCGATCTGTAATTGTGACAGGACTGCTCCGGTCATGCCGATCACGACCTGCGGAACAGCCTCAGGATGCACAGCCTTTGCCTTGCCGCTCGGGCCGGCTGGGAGTAGATGACGTCCCCGGCTGGGTCACTCGGGAACTTGGGGAAATGCTGAAACAGCTTTTTGCGCCGCAACTCGTCATTTTGTATGTACTTGCGGCTTCGACGATTTACGTTCATTTCCGCGGCAAGCAGCGGCTGCGCTTCGCCCGCCAGCTCGGCGATCACTCGACCTATCTCGCACCCTACAACGTGCTGATGTATGCCGGCTCCGCAGTGCCGAACAAGCCGGTGATCTCGGTCGAGCAGTTTCCGGAGCTGAAGCCGCTCAGCGAGAACTGGGAGACCATTCGCGACGAGGCCGTGCGGCTGTTCGACGAAGGCTTCATTCGCGCCGCTGCGAAGAACAACGACTGGGGTTTCTACTCGTTCTTCAAGAGCGGCTGGAAGCGCTTTTACCTGAAATGGTACGACGACTTCCTGCCGTCGGCGAACACGCTGTGCCCGAAGACGGTGGAGCTGCTCAAGTCGATCCCGAGCGTGCACGGCGCGATGTTCGCGATGCTGCCGCCGGGCGGCAAGCTCGGTGCGCACCGCGATCCGTTCGCGGGCTCGCTGCGCTATCACCTCGGCCTCGTCACGCCCAACTCGAACAAGTGCCGCATCCTGGTCGACGGTGTCGAATGCGTCTGGCGTGACGGCGAGGCCTTCATGTTCGACGAAACCTTCATCCACAGCGCCGAGAACCAGACCGACGTCAATCGCATCATCCTGTTCTGCGACGTCGAGCGCCCGATGAAGTACGGCTTCATGACCGCGATCAATCGCTGGGTCAGCCATCACATCGTCAAGGCGTCGGCGACCCAGAACGTCGACGGCGAGCAGGTCGGTGCGCTCAACAAGGTGTTCGGCAAGCTCTACGAGATCCATCTCGGCAGCCGCAAGGTCAAGGAGTGGAACCGCGACGTGTACTACATACTGAAGTACTCGCTGACGGCGCTGGTGCTTGGCCTCATCGTGTTTTCGGCGTTGAAGTGATGCAGGTGCGTAGGGCGGATCAGCGCAGCGTAATCCGCCGTCGAGTCCATCGGCAATCGACGTCGTGCGTTGCGTGCACCTATGGCGGATTACGCTTCGCTAATCCGCCCTACAAGAAAGCCTCGGAGTGATCTCCGGGGCTTTTTTACCTTACACCGGCTTGGCGCCTGTGTTGATGATCGTCCCCACGTGCTCCCCGCGCAGCGCCGCGCTGATCCGGCCGGGAACGAGGCCATTCACCACCTGCACGCGCGCGATGTGGCGTGCATTCGCCATCACCTCGAGCAGCGCGGGATCGAACGGCAGCGTGCCCTTCAGCTTCGCAAGGTCGGTAAAGCTGGTCTCTTTCAGCAGCTCCGCCTTCTTGCCGTCGGCGCCATTGGGGTCGGCGGTGCAGACGCCGTCGACGTCCTCCACGATCGTGAGGCCCGCCGCCCCGAGCGCATCGGCGAGCAGGAAGGCGCCGGTGTCGGCCCGGTGCGGCGGGATGCGCGAGGTCGGGAATTCATGATGGTGGTAGGGCGGAAACGCGCTGCCGACGACCGCGCGCGCGGCCTGGAGGTGGATCGCGAGCTGGCTTGCGATGGTGGGATGCTCGACATAGGAGACGCCTTCCGGCGCCAGCAGGCTTGCCAGGATGTGGCCGTTCTGGCCGGCCTCGCTGGCCGCAAGCGGCGCGAGCGAGCCGACGGGCAGCCCGAGGTCAAGGCCGACGCTGTAGAGATGCCGGGCGCGGATGCCCGCGCCGGTCAGGATGAGCAGCCGATGCTCGGGCAGCAGCGCGCGCAGCTCGTCCACGAGCGGGAGGATCGCCTCGTGACCCCTGTCCATGACGCGGCCACCGATCTTGATCACCTGCAGCCAGGGCAGCAGCTTGATCGGGCGGTTGCCGGCGACGGGGCGGGTGAGATCGCTGTCGAGCAGGGTCTGGCGCGCGAGCGGCGAGGCGACGTGCTTGATCTGGTTGGTGTCGGCCATGACGGTGCTCTCTCAGCTCGCGGTGATGATGGTGCCGACATGCTCGCCCGCGAGCGCGCGGGTGAGGTTGCCGGGGACGAGGCCGTTGATGATCTGCACCTCGCGGACGTGGCGCGAGGCGTTGAGCAGATCGAGCACCGGGAATTCCAGGATCGAATCCTGCAAGCCCTTGGCCTTCATCTCCGCCACCGAGATCTTCGGAATGAAGGTCGCGTTCTTCGACGTCTTCGGGTTGGCCGTGTAGAGGCCGTTCTCGTCCTTCACATAGATCATCGCCTTGCAGCCGAACTGCTCGGCGACGAGGAAACAGCCGGCGTCGGTGCGGTACGGCGGGATCACGCCTTCGGCCGCGGGCCGCATCCACAAACTATAGGGCGGCATGCCGCTGAAGATTACCGCGTTCACCTCGGCGAGGAACAGCGGCACCGAGGAGAGCCCGGCGCTGCTGACGGCGGAGATGCCGTGCTTGGCGAGCAACTGCCCGAGCATCGCGGCGTTCTGGTCGGCGACGGAGGCGCCGAGCTGTGACAGCACGCCGGCGGGCAGGCGAAGGCCGGCCGCGATCGAATACAGATGCCGCGCGCGGGTGCCGGCGCCGGTGCCGATCAGCAGCTTGTGCGCCTTGCGCGCGGCGACGATCTCCTCGACGATCGGATAGACGGCGGCACGGCCGCGATCGATCATGCTCTGGCCGCCGATCTTGATGACGGTCGCATCGGGCAGGATGCGGAAGTCCGAAGCCTTCTCCGCTGCGGCCACAAGCTGCGGGTCTGTGAGCGAGCGCTGCATCAGCAGCCCTTCGAGCTCCGTGATCGTGTTCGACATCCGAGACATCCTCTCGTGTTTTGATGCGGTCTCTGCGGCGGACCGAATCTTGCTGTACCCGTCGGTCCATGGCAACAAGGTCGTCGCGATTTAGCGACCAAATAAGGAGCAGGCAATGGCCCCGCTGCCACTTGCGAACACCGAGATCGTGCAGTTCTTCCGCGAGTGGCTCGATACCTTTGCCGGCTATGTCCGCGAGGTCGACTACGCCTCGGCGCGGCCGCTGTTTCACCCTGACGTGCTTGCCTTCGGCACGCACAACGACGTCATCCCCGGTCTGGATCAATGGGTCTCGACGCAATGGAATAACGTCTGGCCGAAGACGACCGACTTCCGCTTCGTGCTCGAGCAGACCTCGATCCTGGCATCGCCCGACGGCACGATGGCGACTGTCATCGCGCCGTGGACCAGCACGGGCTACAATCCCGACGGCGGTTCGTTTCCACGCCCGGGCCGTGCGACCATGATTTTTGCGAAGAGCGCCGATGGCTGGCTGTGCGTCCATTCGCACATGTCGCTCAATCGCGGTGTGCCGCAGGCGAGCCACGCCAACCGGCCGGTGAAGGCCTGGTAGAGCGATCGGAATAAAAAAGGCCCCGGACGATGTCCGGGGCCAATTTATTGCGAGACGTTGTGTAGCCTATTCCGGCTGGCCGATGCTCACCTTCAGCGTGCCGACGCCGTCGACGCCGCATTCGAGCTTGTCGCCGGGCTGGAGCTGCGACACGCCGGCGGGCGTGCCCGTCATGATGATGTCGCCGGCGGCGAGCTTCACCTGCTGGGAGAGCTGCCAGATCGTCTCCGGCACGTTCCAGATCATCTGCTCGAGGTCGCCGGTCTGGGCTTCCTTGCCGTTCACCGTCAGCCAGATCTTGCCCTTGGTGGGATGACCGATCTTCGAGGCCGGCTGCACCGCGGAGGCGGGGGCCGAACCGTCGAACGACTTGCCGATCTCCCACGGACGCTCCTTCTTGCGCGAGGCGATCTGGAGGTCGCGGCGGGTGAGGTCGATGCCGACGGCATAGCCGTAGACATGGTCGAGCGCCTTCTCGGCGGGAATGTTGAGCCCACCGCTCTTGAGCGCGACGATCAGCTCGACCTCGTGATGCAGGTCCTTGGTCAGCGGCGGATAGGGGATGGTGGCGCCATCGGGCACCAGCATGTCGGCATGCTTGGCGAAGAAGAACGGCGGGGCGCGCTCGTCATTGCCCATCTCGCGGATGTGCTCGAGATAGTTGCGGCCGACGCACCAGATGCGGCGCACGGGAAAGCGGCCGGTCTCGCCGACGACGGGAAGCGAAGCCTGGGGCGGAAGCGGAATGACGTAGGAGGCGGCGTTCATGGAGCGGTCTCTCGCTGCTCTTGGGTTGATAAGGAACTCTATGCGGTAGCGCTGATCGGCGCCAGAGCGCCGGCGTCGTGATGCTGCAGGCGGAAGAACGAGGCGTAACGCCCACCGCGGCGGAGCAGCTCGTCGTGGCGGCCCTGCTCGACGATCTCGCCGCCCTCGACCACCAGGATCGCGTCGGCGTGCATGATGGTGTGCAGGCGGTGCGCGATCACGATGGTGGTGCGGTTCCGGCAGAGATGCTCGATCGCCTCCTGCACCTGCCGCTCGGATTCGGAATCCAGCGCGGCGGTGGCCTCGTCCAAGAGGATGATCGGCGCGTTCTTGATCAGCGCGCGCGCCACTGCGATGCGCTGGCGCTGGCCGCCGGAGAGCTGCGTGCCGTGCTCGCCGACCGGCGTGTCGTAGCCGAGCGGGAAGCTCATGATGAAGTCGTGCGCGCAGGCCGCCTTCGCGGCGTCGATGATCTCGTCCTCGCTCGCGCCCGGCTTGCCGAAGGCGATGTTGCGGCGGATGGTGTCGCGGAACAGATAGACGTCCTGGCCGACATAGGCGGTCTGCGACCGCAGCGATTTGCGTGAGACCGCGCCGATCGACTGGCCGTCGATCACGATGTCGCCTTGCGTCACCTCGTAGAAGCGCAGCAGCAGCGCCAGCACGGTCGACTTGCCGCCGCCGGACGGGCCGACCAGCGCGGTGACCTTGCCCGGCTCCGCGACGAAGCTCATGCGGTTGAGGATGGTCTCGTTGGCGCGATAGCAGAAGCTAACGTCGCGCAACTCGATTCTAGCATCGGTGAGCTTCAGCGCCGGCTTGTCGTCGTCGGAATGCTCGCTCGCCGGGCTGTCGATGATCTCGAGCAGCATGCGCGCGCCGACGAGCTGGCTGTTGAGGTCGATGTTGAGCCGGGCAAGGCGCTTGGCCGGCTCGGTCGCCATCAGGAACGCGGTCATGAAGGAGAAGAACGCACCGGGCGTGGCGTTGAGCGCGACCACGGCATAGCCGCCGTACATCAGGCAGCCGGCGACGGCGAAGCCGCCGAGCATCTCCATCAGCGGGTTGGAGCGGTTGGCGACGCGGGCCATCTTGTTGGCGTTGCGCTCGACGATCGCGATGTTCTCGTCGATCCGGCTCTGCATGGTGTCTTCGAGCGTGAACGCCTTGACGGTGCGGATGCCCTGCAGCGATTCCTGCATCGTCTCCATGATGTCGGCGGTGCCGGTGAACTGGTTGTAGGCGAGGCCCTTGATCCGCTTGACCAGCTTGCGCAGCACCAGCATCGCCGGTGGCACCGCGACGAGGCCGATGAACGACATCAGCGGATCCTGCCACACCATCACGCCGATCATGGCGAGCAGCATCAGCAAGTCGCGCCCGATGGCGTTGACCAGCATGTTGAGCACGTCGGTGATGGATTTGGCGCCGGCCGTCAGCCGCGCCAGGAATTCGGACGAGTGCCGTTCGGAGAAGAAGCCGACGTTCTCGCGCATCAGCTTGGCGAACAGCTGGCGCTGGTTGGTGGCGAGGATCGCGTTGCTGATCTTGGTCAGGATCACCATGTGGCCGTAGGTCGCCACGCCCTTGATGAACAGCAGGACCACCGTGATGCCCGAGAACATCGCGATGCCCGGGATGTTCTTGTCGACATAGGCCTGGTTGATGACCTGGCCGAGCACGTAGGTCGCGCAGGCGGTCGAGCCCGCGGCGAGCGCCATCAGCGCGAAGGCGACGAGGTAGCGCCGCCAGTAGACGACGCCCTGTTCCATGACCAGGCGGCGAATGAGGGCCATTGCCGCATAGGGATCGTCGGTGATTTTCTTTGGAAACTGGGCCATCCGGTGTCCATTGACGGCTCAGGCTAAAAGCCTGCCCGCGCGTCAGGGATCGAAGGGCCTCTGTGCCCGCTAAAGCGGGGCTTTTCAAGCCCAATTAAGGGCTTGCGCTGGAAGGGAATCTAGGCCGAGGCGGCGTGGCGGAGCTCGCCGTGGCGGTCGCGGAACAGCTTGTCCTCCCAGGCCAGCGCATGGGCGGCGATGGTCTCGAGGTCCTCGTATTGCGGCTTCCAGTCGAGCAGGCTGCGGATCCGGCTGGTGTCGGCGACCATGGTCATGATGTCGCCGGGCCGGCGCGGGGCATACTGAACGGCGAAGCTGCGGCCCGAGACCCGGCGCACCGCGTCGATGGTCTCCAGCACCGAATAGCCGCGGCCATAGCCGCAATTCAGCGTCGTCGAGGCGCCGCCGTTGCGCAAATAGGCCAGCGCGGAGCGATGCGCCTGCGAGAGATCCGTGACGTGGATGAAGTCGCGGATGCAGCTACCGTCCTGGGTCGGATAGTCGGTGCCGAACACGTCGATCTTGGCGCGCTGGCCGGTTGCGGCTTCCACCGCGATCTTGAGCAGATGCGTGGCGCCGACGGTGGCAAGCCCGATACGCGCCTGCGGGTCGGCGCCGGCGACGTTGAAATAGCGCAGGGTCACGTACTGCATGCCGTAGGCGGCGGCGACGTCGTGCAGCATGATCTCGGTCATCAGCTTCGACGAGCCGTAGGGCGACAGCGGCCGCGTGGCTGCGTGCTCGGGCACCGGCACCTGGTCCGGATTGCCGTAGACGGCGGCGGTCGAGGAGAAGATGAAGCGGCCGATGCCGCGCTTCACCGCGACGTTGAGAAGGTTGCGCGCGGTGGTGAAATTGTTGCGGTAGTAGCCGAGCGGATCGCGCATCGAATCCGGCACGACGACGGAGCCCGCGAAATGGATGATGCTCTCGATATTGTGCTGGGCGATGACGCCCTCGAGCAGATTCTCGTCGCCGGCATCGCCGATGAACAGCGGCACGCCCTCGGGCAGATAGGCGGAGAAACCGGTCGAGAGATCGTCGATCACGACGACGTCCTCGCCGGCTTCCGCCAGCGCCAGGACCGTGTGACTTCCGATATAGCCGGCACCGCCGGTGACTAGCACAGTCATGATCTCACCCGTCTTCGATCAACGCGGGATGCTAGCGTCTGCGTGGTGAAGAGGGGGTATCGGCAGCCCTGAACTGGTCACTATGCTTAATGTTGCGTATAGGGGGCCTGCTGAATGGAGCATGACGTGGCCAATCCCCCCGGCGATCTCGAAGTGATCGTGCCAAATCTGCACAGGCGCTATTCCGGGGTCACCGCGACCAACCGGATGGTGGCGCCGCGGCTGGCGAGGCTGTATCGCGCCGCGTGGTTCGGCTCGGATGCGCCGGAGGGCATCGCACGGCTGAGCACGACTGATCTCCTGAAGCTGTGGCGCCGCAAGCAGCCCTTGATCTGGCACGCGCGCCGCAACAACGAGATGATCGCGGGCGTGCTGCTGCGTGCGCTAGGCTGGCCCTTGAAGCTCGTCTTCACCTCAGCGGCGCAGCGGCATCACAGCGGGATCACGCGCTGGCTGATCCGGCGAATGGACGCGATCATCGCGACATCCGATATCTCGGCCTCGTTCCTGAAGGTGAAGGCGACGGTGATCCCGCACGGCGTCGACACCGACGTCTATGCGCCGCCGATCGATCGCGCTGCTGCCTTGGCGGAAGCCGCGCTGCCGGGCCGTTACGCGATCGGCTGTTTCGGCCGCGTGCGCGCGCAGAAGGGCACCGACGTGTTCGTCGATGCGATGTGCCGGCTGCTGCCGCGCTATCCGGATTTCACGGCTGTCATCGTCGGGCAGGTCACGACGGAGCAAACGCCCTTTGCCAACGACCTGAAGAAACGCATCGAAGCCGCAAGCCTGCAATCGCGCATCGTCATCACCGGCGAACTGCCGATCGAAGCGGTGCAGCGCTGGTATCAGCGGCTGACGATCTACGCCTTCACCTCGCGCAACGAGGGCTTCGGCCTGACGCTGATCGAGGCGATGGCCGCCGGCAGCGCGCTCGTCGCCGCGCGCGCGGGTGCGGCCGAGCTCGTGGTCGATGATGGCGTGACCGGCGTGCTGGTCCCGACTGGGGATGCCGATGCGCTGGCTGCGGCGCTGGAGCCGCTGATGCGCGATGTGGCCGCCGCAACGGCGATGGGCGAGCGGGGGCGGGCGCGGGTGCTTGAGAAGTTCAGCCTCGATGCCGAGGCGGCGCGGATCGGCGAGGTCTATCGGCCGCTGCTCTGAGCGGACGCTTTTCACCGGCCCCGGACAAAAAATGCGAAAACAACCCCATGCACAGTAGCCGGGGTCAGCGAAATCAATGGCTTGGCGGGTGGCGTGATGCCATTGCGGATTTTACGAAGTCGGTTTGACTCGTCGGGCAAAACAGGGGTATATAGGCAGCATCGCAAATCGTGCGCGACGTCCGGGATCCGGTCGCGACCAAGCGCCCGCCGAAATTCAGTTTGAACTTTGACGCCGGCCGGATCGCAGCCGTTTACGATCGCCTGGTCTGGGCGATCACCTCGCTCACGAACGCATCGAGGTCGCCGCCCGGGAAGAGAAAACCCGGCAGTCCGAGCGCCTCGCCGGCCTCGAGATCCCTCGGCTGATCTCCGATCACGAAGCTGCCGTCGAGTTGCACGGGCCAGTGCTGGATGAGATCGCGCAACATGCCGGGCGCGGGCTTGCGCCAGTCATGTTCCCTGATGTAGCCGGCGACCGTTCCTTCCGGATGATACGGACAGAAGCGGACGTCATCGATCCGCGCGCCGTCGCGGGCGAGCTCGTCGCGCATCCAGCCGTGCAGATCGTTCACGTCATCCTCAGTGAAGAGGCCGCGCGCGACGCCGGATTGGTTGGTGAAGATGAACACGAAATAGCCGGCCTCGTTGAGGCGGCGAATGGCGCTGGCGACGTTGGGCATCCAGCGGATGCGGTCGCGCGTGCCGATATAGGCATCGTCATGGTTGATGACGCCGTCGCGATCGAGGAAGGCGGCGGGCTTCGGCGCGCGGCTGTCAGACATTTGCAAGTCCCTGCGTCCTCGCAAGCACGTCTCTTGCGATATCGACCACCTCCTGCGCGGCGATGTCCCGCATGCAGCGGTGGTCGTTCATCTTGCAGATCGTGCTCTGGCAGGGCTGGCAGGCGAGCACGCTCTTGCTCTGGACCACGGTCGCGGCAAGCCCATTGAGGGGCGCCCAGAGATAGGGGCTGGTCGGGCCGAAAATGCCCATGGTGGGCGTGTCCAGCGCCGCCGCGATGTGCATCAGGCCTGAATCGTTCGAGATCGCGACGCCGGCCGCAGCCATGGCGAGGACGCCGTTGCGCAGATCGTTGCCGGTCAGGTCCCGCACCCCCGGGCCGCCGGCCGCGACGATCTCCTGGGCGAGGCCTTTTTCGGCGGGGCCGCCGACCACCCAGACCTCCAGCCCGCGCTCGACCAGCAGGCGGGCTGCCTCGGGATAGTAGGTCCAGCGTTTCGACACGCCGACCGAGCCCGGCGCGAGCGCCACGGCGGCACCCGCGCTGAGGCCATTGGCCTGGCGCCAGCGGGCGATCTCCTCACCCGGGACCCGCAATTGCGGCACCGGCCATTCCGGCGGCAGGGGCGCGCCGTCGGGCTGGGCGAGGGCGGCGTTCTTGTCGATGAAGCGGGGCAGCTTCTTCTCGCCCCAGCGCCAGCGGTTGAGCAGGCCGAACCGGAACTCGCCGACGAAGCCGACCCGTTCCGGGATACCCGCCAGCGCGGGCGCAATGGCCGCCTTCCAGGTCCGCGGCAGCACCAGGGCCGTGCCGTAGTTCCGCTCGCGCAGGAGCCGCGCCAGGCCGAACTGGCGGCCCACGGCGAGGCGGCTGCGGGGCAGGTCCCAGACGATGCCCTGACGCACGCCGGGCATGTAATCGACCAGGGGCGCACACAGGGAGGTGGTCAGGAGATCGACCGGCCGATTCGGCCATCGCTCCTTCAGCACCCGCACGACGGTGTGGTTCCGGACGAAATCGCCGATCCACATATAGGGGACGATCAGGATCGGGCGTGTGTCGCTCCGATCCTCACTTCCGCCAAATTGCGAATCGATGTTCATTTGTTAATTATGCCAGGGGGCGCTCTGATGTGGCGGTTCGGTTAGCCGCTCCCGGCCGGCAGGTAAAGCCGGGGAAAGTGCCAGTCCCAAAATGCTTACACTTTGGCAGATGATGCGCTAGGGCAGGTATCGGGCCGCAAAAATCGGGCAGGGTGGTTGGAATGTTGCTGGTGACCGGCGGAGCCGGTTTTATCGGATCGAATGTCGTCGCCGCGCTGAACGATGCCGGCCGCAGCGACGTCGTGGTCTGCGATCTCCTCGGGTCCGACGGCAAGTGGCGGAACCTCGCCAAGCGACAGCTTGTGGATATCGTTCCCCCGGCCGAGTTGCCGGACTGGCTGAAGGGCCGCAAGCTCGACGCCGTGATCCATCTCGGCGCGATTTCCGAGACCACCGCGACCGACGGCGATCTCGTCATCGAGACCAATTTCCGCTTCTCGATGCGGCTGCTCGACTGGTGCACGGCGGGTGCGGTGCCGCTGATCTACGCGTCCTCGGCGGCGACCTATGGTGACGGAGCGGAAGGCTTTGACGACGATGCCTCGCTGCCGGCGCTGAAGAAACTCCGGCCGATGAATCTCTACGGCTGGAGCAAGCAGTTGTTCGATCTCGCGATCGCCGGGCGCGTTGCGAACGGCGATCCGCTCCCGCCGCAATGGGCGGGCCTGAAATTCTTCAACGTGTTCGGCCCCAACGAATATCACAAGGGCTCGATGATGAGCGTGCTGGCGCGCCGCTTCGACGACGTCAAGGCGGGCCGCGTCGTGCAACTGTTCAAGTCGCACCGCGACGGCATCGCCGACGGCGATCAGCGCCGTGATTTCATCTATGTCGACGATGTGGTGCGCGTGATCCTGTGGCTGCTGGCGACGCCGTCGGTGTCGGGGCTGTTCAATGTCGGCACCGGCAAGGCGCGCAGCTTCAGGGATCTGATGCTGGCGGCCTATGCCGCGCTCGGCGCCAAGCCCAACATCGAATATGTCGACATGCCCGAAAGCATCCGCGGTGCGTACCAGTACTTCACCGAGAGCAGGGTCGATCGACTCCACCGCGCCGGTTATAACGGCGGCTTCACGACACTCGAGGACGCGGTGAAGGCCTATGTCGGGGATTATCTCGACCGGCCCGACCGTTTCCGTTAAGGCCCCTGGGATCTGAGACCCAATGACCATGCCGACGCCCATTCTCGATTTCGATGCCCTCGCGCAAGCCATCTCCGGCCGCACCGTGCTCTGCATCGGCGACATCATGCTGGACGAGTTCGTCTATGGCGAGGTGTCGCGGATCTCGCCGGAAGCGCCGACGCCCGTCATCGCGGCCCAGCGCAGCGAGATCCATATCGGCGGCGCCGGCAACGTCGCGCGCAATATCGCTTCGCTCGGTGCGCGCTGCGTCTTCGTCGGCCTTATCGGCGAGGACGATTCCGGGGCGCGGCTCAAGGCCGCGCTGGCGGATCATGCCGGCATCGAGAGCGCGCTGGTGTGCGACCCGTCGCGGCCGACCACGCGAAAGGTCCGCTTCGTCTCCGAGCATTTCTCCACGCATATGCTGCGCGCGGATTGGGAGCAGGCGTTGCCTGCCTCCGATGAGGTCGAGACCAGGCTGATCGAGGCGATCGTGCCGCAGATCGCACGCGCCGACATCGTGCTGCTGTCCGACTACGCCAAGGGCGTGCTGACCGCGCGCGTGATCCGCCACACCATCGATGCCGCGCGAGCGGCCGGCAAGTCCGTGATCGTCGATCCCAAGAGCCTGAACTGGGCGATCTATCGCGGCGCCACGCTGCTCACGCCCAACCGCAAGGAGTTCTCGGAAGCCACGCGCAGCCGCGCCGACACCCCGCAGAGCATCGTCGATTCCTCGGAGGACGTGATGCGGCTCGCCGATTGCGAGGCGATCCTGGTCACGCAAGGCGAGCACGGCATGACGCTGGTGCCGCGCAAGGGCGAGGCCGTCCACGTTCCGGCTGTCCCGGTGAAGGTGCGCGACGTCTCCGGCGCCGGTGACACGGTGGCCGCCGCGCTCGCGGTCTCGATCGCGGCGGGCGCGGATTGGGATACGGCGCTGCGGATGGCGAGTGCGGCCGCCGCCGTCGCCGTCGGCAAGCAGGGCACCGCCACCGTGAGCGCGGATGAGCTGCGCCGGAAGATCCTGCCGCATGCCTATCTCGCGGCCGAGGAGAAGGTGGTGAGCGCGCCCGGCGCGCTCGAGGCCCAGGTCGCCGCATGGAAGGGGGAGGGGCTGCGCGTCGGCTTCACCAATGGCTGCTTCGACATCCTGCATCCCGGTCACGTCAAGGTGCTGACCGCGGCGCGCGCCGCCTGCGACCGCCTGATCGTCGGTCTCAACAGCGACGCCTCGGTGCGGCGGCTGAAGGGGGCGGATCGCCCGGTCCAGGACGAACGGGCCCGTGCCGAAGTGCTGGCCGCGCTCGAGGCCGTCGATCTCGTCGTCATCTTCGAGCAGGACACGCCGATCGACCTGATCACCCGCATCACGCCGAGCGTGCTGGTGAAGGGCGGCGACTACACCCGCGAGCAGGTTGTCGGCCACGAGGTGGTCGAGGCCGCCGGCGGGGTGGTCGTGCTGGTCGACATCCTCAAGGGGTTCAGCACGACGGCGCTGGTTCATCGCGCGCGCGGAGAGGCCAAGTGACGGAGCTCGCGCGGGAGTCGATGTGGGGGACGGTGCACCGGCGGCTGCGCAGTCCGGCAGCGTGGTCCGAGACGGTGGACCTGTTTGCCATCCTCACTGCGGCCTCGCTGCCCTGGTCGACCTCGCTCGCGGCGATCTTCAATGTCCTGATGCTGATCTGCATGGTGCCGTTTCTCGATCTCAGGGACTTCCTGCGGTCGCTGAAGCGGCCGATCTGCGTGGCGCCGATCGCGCTGTTCCTGCTCGCGCTCGTCGGCACCTTATGGTCGGATGCGCCCTGGGGCGCGCGGCTCTACGCCGTGAACCCGACCGCGAAGCTGCTCGTGCTTCCGATCCTGATCTATCATTTCGAACGCTCGGCGCGCGGGCACCTGGTGTTCATCGCATTTCTGGTGTCCTGCACGCTGCTGTCCGTGATGTCCTGGCTCGTCTTTTTCCATCCCACGCTCTCGCTGAAGCCGCCTGATGAACCCGCCTCGCGCGGCATCTTCGTGAAGAACTATATCGACCAGAGCCAGGAATTCACGCTGTGCGCGGTCGCGCTGGCGTTTCCGATCGTGAAGCTGCTGCAGGAGAAGAGGGTCTGGCTGGCCGCGCTGCTGGCGGCGATCTCGCTCAGCTTCTTCGTCAACATGGCCTTTGTGGTCATCTCGCGCACCGCGCTCGTGACAGCTCCGATCATGCTGGCGGTGTTCGGGCTGCTGCATCTGAAATGGCGCAGCGTCCTGCTCATCTTCGCAGCGCTCGCGGCCCTCGCCGTGGTGACCTGGCATACCTCGTCGAAGCTGCACACAACGATTGAAACGTTCTCCACGCAGTATCAGCTCTACAAGGAAAAGGGCGTCCCGACGTCGATCGGACTTCGGCTCGAGTTCTGGCGCAAATCGCTGGGCTTTTTCGCCGAGGGGCCAATCGTCGGTCATGGAACCGGCTCGACGCGCGGCTTGTTCGAGCAGGCCGCCACCGGCGGCCCCTACAAGGCCTCAAGTGAGGTCATCGGCAATCCCCATAACCAGACGCTGAACGTGGCCGTGCAATGGGGCGTCCTCGGCATCGTCATCCTGTATGCGATGTGGGGGCTGCATCTGCTCCTGTTCCGCGGCGATGAACTCGCCAACTGGATCGGCTTGCTGGTCGTTGTCCAGAACATATTCACATCGCTTTTCAACTCTCATATTTTCGACTTCCACGAGGGCTGGATGTACGTGCTTGGCGTCGGCGTTGCCGGCGGCATGGTGGTCAAGTCACGCCGGACCGGCGAGGGCGCGGGAGAAGCTCGCGGTTGAGCTTCGGAGCGCTGGCAAGTCCCGGCGAGATGCGCTATCAGCGCGGTCAGGTTGTATGCAGCACTGGGGATATTCAGCCGCAGATGACGCGTCTTTCGCATCTTACCTTGCGTAATTTCCTGATCGCGCTTCACGACGTGATGGCGACGGCCGCGGCCCTGTTCGTTGCGTTCTATCTGCGCTTCGAGGGGGGGCCGGACTTCTCCGCCCGCCTGCCGTTGCTGCTGCAGATCCTGCCCTATTTCCTCGCCTTCAGCGTGGTCGTCTTCTTCGTCTTCAACCTGACGACGACGAAGTGGCGCTTCATCTCGCTGCCCGATGCGCTGAACATCATCCGTGCCGCCACGGTGCTGGCGGTCGCCCTGCTCGTGCTCGACTACATCTTCGTCGCGCCGAACGTGCACGGGACCTTCTTTCTCGGCAAGGTCACCATCGTCCTCTACTGGTTCCTGGAAATCTCGGCGCTGAGCGCGCTGCGGCTGACCTACCGCTATTTCCGCTACACCCGCGTGATGCATCACGTCAGGACCGAAAATGCCGCGACGACGCTCCTGATCGGGCGCGCCGCCGATGCCGAGGTCGTCCTCCGCGGCGTCGAGAGCGGCGCCATCAAGCACGTGCGGCCGGTCGGGGTGTTGTCGCCGTCGCGGGCCGATCTCGGTCAGCTCATCCGCAACGTGCCGGTCGTCGGCGCGATCGACGACATCGAGGACATCTTCGCCAGCTTCGACAAGCGCAACAAGCCGATCGCCCGGGTGGTGATGACGCCGTCCGCCTTCGAGCCGGAAGCGCGTCCCGAGTCCGTGCTGATGCGGTCGCGACGGGCTGGCGTGATCGTCAGCCGCCTGCCATCGCTCGAGCAGGGGGACATGCCGCGGCTCACCTCGGTGGCGGTCGAGGACCTGCTGCTGCGCCCGAGCGAGACGATCGACTACGCGCGTCTCGAGGCCCTGATCAAGGGCAAGAGCGTGATCGTCACCGGCGGCGGCGGCTCGATCGGCTCGGAGATCTGCGAGCGCGTGATGGCGTTCGGCGCTGCGCGCCTGCTGATCGTCGAGAATTCGGAGCCGGCCCTTTATGCGGTCACCGAGGCGCTCGCCGCGCGCCATTCCGGCGCCGAGATCGAGGGCCGGATCGCCGATATCCGCGATCGCGAGCGCATCGCGCGGCTGATGGCGGAGTTCAAGCCGGACATCGTGTTCCATGCCGCCGCGCTCAAGCACGTTCCGATCCTCGAACGGGACTGGAGCGAGGGCGTCAAGACCAACATCTTCGGTTCGATCAACGTGGCCGATGCCGCGCTTGCCGCAGGCGCCGAGGCCATGGTGATGATCTCGACCGACAAGGCGATTGAGCCGGTCTCGATGCTCGGTCTCACCAAGCGTTTCGCCGAGATGTATTGCCAGGCGCTCGACCACGACCTCGTCGTGCAGGCCGGCGGCGGCAAGCCGCCCATGCGCTTCATCTCGGTCCGGTTCGGCAATGTGCTGGCGTCGAACGGGTCGGTCGTGCCGAAGTTCAAGGCCCAGATCGAGGCCGGCGGCCCGATCACCGTGACGCATCCCGACATGGTCCGGTATTTCATGACCATCCGCGAAGCCTGCGATCTCGTCATTACTGCCGCCACCCACGCGCTCGGCGCCAGGCGTTTCGACGTCTCGGTCTATGTGCTGAACATGGGCCAGCCGGTGAAGATCGTCGACCTGGCGGAACGGATGATCCGGCTCTCGGGCTTGCAGCCTGAACACGACATTGAGATCGTGTTCAGCGGCATGCGGCCGGGCGAGCGGCTGAACGAAATCCTGTTCGCCTCGGAGGAGCCGACTGTCGATATCGGAGTTGCAGGCGTGATGGCGGCGAAGCCGAACGAGCCGCCGATGCAGACGCTGCGCAAATGGATCTCCGCGCTCGAGCTCGCCATCGTGAACGACGATCGCGCCACGATCAGGACCATCCTGAAGGATGCCGTTCCGGAGTTTGGTGTCAGCGCGAGCGCTGCATCCTGAGCAACCCCGGCGCTCGGAGCTGAAGGATCCGCCGGGCGAAGCGCAGGAAGAATGCGGCGTCGATGGCCGGCGCGTTCAGATGCTGCTGGCGCGATCGAAGGTACTCCAGATTGGCGCGCAAGGTCACGCCCCAGCCTATGGTGCTGATGCCGCCCATCTGGAAATCGGCGATGACGCGCGCAACGTAGGCCACCCTGTAGTCGTTCAGCGCCAGCGTACGTAGCATGTAGTCGTAGATGCGGCGGGATCCAACCGAGCTGGAACGAGTAGCGGCCCCTTCTCGGGATGGGTCTGTCGGAGAAAGGATTCGATGGTGGCGCCGATTGTCGCCGCTGAATTGTAGCTGGCCGTGATGACGCTGATCTTCATGCCGGGTCCTCGGTGCGATGCCGGCGATTATAGGAAACAAGCCCGGGGGATGATATCCGCCGACTGGATGAGCGCAGGGCTTCGTGCTGCCCGTGAACCCTTATTCACGCACTCCGATCGGCGCCGAGCCCTGCGCGGCTTTCTCCGCGCTGAGGATCCAGACCAGGCCGCCGAATGCGCCGACGATGAAGTATACGGCGCCGAACAGCAGGGAGACGTTGACACCCTCGTTTGCCGCAAGGCCCGCGAAGCCGAAGGCGAGGCCCATCGTAGCCTCGCGCACGCCCCAGCCGGCGATCGAGATCGGCATCAGGGTGATCAGCATCACCGGCGGAATCAGCAGGAAGATCTGGCCGAAGCTGACCGGCGCTGCGATCGACTGCACCACGCACCAGGCGATGACGACGGCGAGCACGTGGACGAGCAGCGACAGCACCGCGATCGCAGGCCCGCGCGTGGGACTGAAGATCACGCGGTTGGCGATCACCGCGCAGGCGTGGATGTGGTGGGTGCCCCACCAGGTCTTCAGCCACGGCCATTTCAGCGCGCCGAAGACCAGGAAGCCGGCGCCGCCGGCGAGCGCGGCGAGGTCGACGAGCAGCAGCGCCGAGCGCCCGTGCGGATCGGTGATGAGCTCGTAGCTCCAGGGCAGGCTCGCGATGACGACGATCGCGAGTGCGATCAGGCCGATCGCGCGGTCGACGAAGATCGAGTAGGTGGCCGCACGCCATCCGGCGCCGGCGCGCGCGACCAGCCACAGCCGCACCGCATCGCCGCCGATCGCGGAGGGCAGCGTCTGGTTGAAGAAGGCGCCGATCACGTTGTAGCGCATGGCCCGGCCGAGCTCGAGCGGCGCGCCGCATGCGGCGCTGACCTCGCGCCAGCGCAGCACGCCGACGAAGATCTGCAGAAACGTCACCGCGATCGCCAAGCCGATCCAGAACAGGCTGGTCGCGTTGAAGCGCGAGAACAGCTCAGTCAGGTCGACCTTGCGCAGCGCCAGATAGAGCAGCGCTCCGGAAATCAGGATCTTGGCCGTCGACAGCAGGATTCGGCGCATCTCGTCCGCATCAGCAGGGTTTGCGAAGATTTGAGGCAACCCGACGCAGGGCGCCGAATTCGGCCGCTTTGGTATGGTTTTGGCGCTGATCTTGCAATAGCGGTGACGGCGGGCCGTCATGAAAGGTCGTTATGACGCTCGGCGAGGCTGTTGCGCCCCCGTGATACCGGCTAAAGAGGCGCCGCGGGCTGGGGGGCTTGGGAACAGGATGACGGATCAGGCGATTTTGGTCACGGGGGCCGCGGGCTTCATCGGCTTTCACGTCGCCCGGCAGCTTCTGGCCGAAGGCCGGCCGGTGGTCGGGCTCGACAATCTCAACAGCCGGGAGACGTTTTGGAAGCGTTCGCGGATGTCGAGGATCTGATGCGCGACACCGGCTTTGCACCGTCAACGCCGATTGCGCACGGAGTTCGTAATTTTGTCACCTGGTACCGGGACTAGTTCAAGGTTTGAAATGACGATGGACAAACGCATTATCCCCCTGATCATGTGCGGCGGCGCCGGCACGCGGCTGTGGCCGGCCTCGCGCGAGGTGCGCCCCAAGCAATTCCTGCCGCTGTTCGGCACCCGCTCGACCTTCCAGGACACGCTGCTGCGCG